>Ga0302250_1000056_pt1 | contig 196108 bp, 190 predicted proteins | sample AAG_RA_Asp_MG_FD_193536 | JGI IMG/M metagenome (GOLD analysis project Ga0302250, IMG submission 193536) | Enriched activated sludge microbial communities from anaerobic digester in WTTP, New Holstein, Wisconsin, United States - AAG_RA_Asp | ecosystem: Engineered > Bioreactor > Anaerobic >... | reverse complement strand
GCAGCCAAGGCACGGGCACGAGGGTATCGCAACCCCAAGAATCTGATCACCATAGCCTACCTGATCGCAGGAAAGCTCAGATTCAACACGCTATACCCTCAACCCACTTGAAACGACGAAGAGCCACTGGCACTCACCGGCTGTGCAAGCCAAAAAAGTGACATTGCAAAACCAACAGTATACCCAACAGCTATTGGGAAAATACAAATAGACACCACCAGGATCAATAACCCTATTGATTTAAAGCCTGATGTTATTGAGTCAATCAGAAACATGATAAAAGCTGAAATGATAGAAGAGCTGCAGGAAAATGAGCTGCTTTCCTATGCGAGCACTTGTGAAACAGCTACATATAGAATCGACGGTAAGATCAATAAAGTCTATTCGTCCATGAGAGTGCTGGGCACATCCAGGCACCGACTTGAGATAGATGCAGAGGCATGGATCACAAAATGCTCTGACGGGACGATCATTGCAAAGGCAGCGGCCGACGATACTGATAACGACATTGCGCATGCCACCTCGGCCGTGGCAAAAGACCTGATAGATGATCTCAGACAAACAATCCGAACGATACCACGGTCTCAATAGATGGGGCCGATTTGGGGGCTTTGTAAATAGTCGGCCTTTCATGAATGTTTTGATTTTGCTTGATTGCGAAGATTATTATAACCCCGTCTTCGGCACCAAATTAACCAAATCAGATACAAACTAACACACCTGATCAGGCCGCAAAAAAATGCGGCCTTTTTTGTTGTCATGCGCTGTTACGGTGTAACGGATGATGATTCAGGCGGTCGAGTTGTTGTAAGGGGGGTGTTGGTATGGCGATGACAGCAGCTGAAAGACAAAAGCGTTATCGTGAGCGTAACGGCCGTAACGCCTGCAAACGTCGCATTAATCTGGTGGTGCCCGCATCGGCTGTTTTCAGGCTTGATGAGTTAGCTCGTCACTATGGTGTCCATAAGCAGGTGATGCTGGAACGAGTCATTCTTGAGTACGGATCGTTACTGTGTAATCAGGAAGAGGGTCAGCGCGAGACTGCTGAGGGCAAGATGGAGAGGCTTTTGGGCTTGGTGGATGGTGATGCAGTAAAGGCTTTAACGCTGCTGAACGATGAGGCGAAGCAGCTCGGGCCTGATTTTACCTGGACCAAGGCTGCGGCGAAACAGGCGCCACCAGAATACAAGCGCCTGCTCGAGATACGGCAGCTGCTCAGCAAGGAGCAGAAGCGTACCGTGGTGGCGAGTAAGCCGTTGGTGACCAAGGAGTCTCCGGCAGAATTGCGTGTCGACCAGTTGGCGTTTGTCTTTTAGGGGCTGCCATAGAAGAGCTGCTGTAAAAGATCAAGCCCGTTGGTTGCTGCTGTTTCAGATGTTTTTTGCTCTGTTTGCCCCTGTTTCAACTTTACATTCTGCGGCTTGTCCATTATCCTTCCAAATTCCATTCGTATCTACTAAGACGGGCGAGAGTGCATGAATATCAGTAGGATTCGTAATTTTTCGATCATTGCCCATATCGATCATGGCAAGTCCACCCTGGCGGACCGGTTGCTGGAATACACCGGCGCCCTGACTGCCCGTGAGATGCAGAACCAATTTCTGGACAAGATGGACCTGGAACGGGAGCGGGGCATTACCATCAAGGCCCAGACCGTGCGGCTTTACTATACCGCCGACGATGGACAGGAGTATATTCTCAACTTGATCGATACACCCGGCCATGTGGACTTTGCCTACGAGGTTTCCCGTTCGCTGGCTGCCTGTGAAGGTGGTCTGCTGGTGGTGGATGCCTCCCAGGGGGTAGAGGCCCAGACCCTGGCCAACGTTTATCTGGCGCTGGATAACGACCTGGAGGTCTTTCCGGTGCTGAACAAGATCGACCTGCCGGCGGCCGAGCCGGAGCGGGTCAAGCAGGAGATCGAGGAGATCATCGGCATCTCGGCCCATGATGCCGTACTGGCCTCGGCCAAGGAGGGGATCGGTACTCGCGAGATACTGGAAGAGATCATCAGGAAGATACCGGCTCCCACGGGTGACCCGGCCGCGCCACTCAAGGCGCTCTTGTTTGACTCCTGGTACGATCAGTACCAGGGGGTGATCATTCTGGTGAGAATTTTTGACGGTACCCTCAAGAAGGGGGACAAGATTCAGCTGATGTCCACCGGTCGCAGCTATGAGGCACTTAAGGTTGGTGTGTTTGCGCCCGCGATGGTTGAAGTGCCACAATTGGCAGCCGGCGAGGTCGGTTTTATCATTGCCGGTATCAAGGATGTGGCCGACGCCAAGGTGGGGGATACGGTGACCCTGTTCCACCGTCAGTGCGCCAAGATGCTGGGTGGATTTAAAGAGGTCAAGCCGATGGTCTTCTCCGGCCTCTATCCGATTGATACCTCTCAGTATGAGCAGCTGCGCGATGCTTTGGCCAAGCTGAAACTGAACGATTCATCGTTCTCCTATGAACCGGAAACCTCGGTGGCGCTGGGCTTCGGCTTCCGCTGCGGCTTTCTGGGGCTGTTACATATGGAGATCATCCAGGAGCGACTGGAACGGGAGTTCGGGCTGGACCTGATCACCACCGCGCCGACGGTTGTCTACAAGGTACACAAGACCGACGGTGAGCTGATCGAGATCGAATCAGCGGCCCGCATGCCTGAAGCCCAGTTTATTGACTACATGGAGGAGCCGTTCATTTTGGCCCATATCCATGTGCCTAATGACTTTGTGGGCGGCGTACTGGCTCTGTGCGAGGAGAAGCGTGGCGTCCAGCGCGAGATCAAGTATCTGACCCCAACCCGGGTGATGATCATCTATGAACTACCGCTTAACGAGATAGTGCTGGACTTCTACGACCGCCTGAAGTCAATCACCAAAGGCTATGCTTCGCTGGATTATGAACATCTCGATTTCCGTCAAAGCGACCTGGTGCGGATGAATATCATGATCAACGGTGATGTGGTGGATGCCCTGTCGCTGATTGTGCATCGTGACAAATCCTACTTTCGGGGACGGGATCTGGTTTCCAAGATGAAGGAGCTGATTCCGCGCCAGATGTTCGAGGTGGCGATCCAGGCTGCCATCGGCAACAAGGTGATCGCCCGCGAGACGGTCAAGGCGCTGCGCAAGGACGTGTTGGCCAAGTGCTACGGCGGTGATATTACCCGCAAACGTAAACTGTTGGAGAAGCAGAAGGAAGGCAAGAAGCGGATGAAAAACGTCGGGAACGTGGAGTTGCCCCAGGAGGCGTTCCTGGCGATCCTGAAGGTGGATGACAAATAGGAAGGAACCCATGGCTGAACAGACCGAACACCAGATACAGACACCGTCGTCCCCAGCGGCGGGGCAGGGACCCGCTAAAAAGAGCGTGGTGCGCGAGTACGCCGAATCGATCATCATTGCCGTTATTTTGGCCTTGATCATCCGGGCCTTCATTGTGCAGGCCTTTAAAATACCCTCCGGTTCCATGGAGGATACCCTGCTGATCGGCGATCATCTGTTGGTCAGCAAGTTTATCTATGGAATTGACCTGCCTTTTACTGACAAGCGACTATTCAAGATTCGAGATCCCAAGCGTGGTGATGTGATTGTCTTTGTCTATCCGGAAGACCCCCGCAAGGATTTCATCAAACGGGTGATCGGTCTGCCGGGCGACGTGGTTGAGGGCAAGGACAAGCAGGTCTATGTCAACGGTCAGCTGTACGTGACACCCCAGGCGGTGCACAAGGAGCAGGAGATCATCCCCAAGGAGCAGAACCCCCGGGATACCTTCGGCCCGTTTGTGGTGCCGGCTGATTCCTATTTTGTGATGGGCGATAATCGTGACCGTTCCTACGACAGCCGTTTTTGGAAGTTCGTGACCCGCGACCAGATAAAGGGTTTGGCATTCATCAAATACTGGTCCATCGACGGGCCGTGGTACAAGTTCAATATCCGTTGGCGCAACATCGGCCGGCTGATCAAGTAATAGCTCATTTACTACGAACCGGAGGGTTTTTATGGATACGTTGGGTAACTGGAAGCGTTCTGATTATTGTGGCCAGCTGACCGCCAAGGATATTGGCCGTGAGGTGGTGTTGATGGGCTGGGCCCTGCGTCGTCGAGACCACGGCGGCCTGATCTTTATCGACCTGCGGGACCGGGAGGGGATTGCGCAGATTGTTTTCGACCCGGAGGTGAACGCGGCAGCCCATCAGGTGGCCGAAGGGGTGCGCAGTGAGTATGTGCTGGCCGTCAAGGGGACGGTGATTCCCCGTCCGGAAGGCACGGTCAACCCCAACATGAAGACCGGCGAGGTGGAGATTCAGGTGGGGGAGTGCAAGCTGCTCAACCGCTCCAAACCACTGCCGTTCATGTTGGACGAGCATAGCGAGGTCAACGAGAACATCCGCCTCAAGTACCGCTATCTGGATATGCGGCGGCCGCAACTGCAGCAGAACCTGATCCTGCGTCATCAGGTGGCCCAGGTGACCCGTCAATACCTGACTGAAAACGGCTTTCTGGAGCTGGAGACCCCCTTTCTGACCAAGTCCACACCGGAAGGCGCCCGTGACTTCCTGGTGCCGTCCCGTATCAACCAAGGCCAGTTCTATGCCCTGCCGCAGTCGCCGCAGATCTTCAAGCAGATCCTGATGATCTCCGGCTTTGACCGTTACTTCCAGATTGTGCGCTGCTTCCGTGACGAGGACCTGCGGGCCGACCGCCAGCCTGAGTTTACCCAGATCGACTGCGAGATGTCCTTCATTGACCGCGAGGATATCATCACCGTGATGGAAGGGTTGATGGCGCGCGTCTTCAAGGAGGCCAAAGGTGTTGACGTCCAGCTGCCGGTGCAGCGGATGACCTACCAGGAGGCGATCCGCCGCTTCGGAGTGGATAACCCTGACCTGCGTTTCGGTCTTGAACTGGTGGACTTGACCGATATCGTCAAGGGCTCTGGCTTCAAGGTGTTTGCCGAGGTGGCTGCCAATGGCGGCATCATCAAGGGGATCAACGCCAAGGGTTGTGCCGGCTTCTCCCGCAAGGAAATCGACGACCTGACCAACTTTGTGGCCATTTATGGCGCCAAGGGCCTGGCCTACGTCAAGGTGACGCCTGATGGCTGGCAGTCGCCGATCACCAAGTTCTTCAACGAGGCCGAGATAGCTGCCATGAATCAGGCCTTCGGCGCCGAAGAAGGCGACCTGTTGCTGTTCGTGGCCGACAAGCCCAAGGTGGTTAACGATTCGCTGGGCAAGCTGCGCAACCAGTTGGCCTCGATCCTGAAGCTGACCAATCCCGATGAGTTCCGTTTTGTCTGGATCACCGACTTCCCGCTGTTCGAGTGGGACGAAGATGATAAGCGTTGGTGCGCCGTGCACCATCCCTTCACTGCGCCGATGGATGAGGACGTTGATTTTGTCGAATCTGATCCCGGTCGTTGCCGCGCCAAGGCCTACGACCTGGTGCTGAACGGCAACGAGATCGGCGGTGGTTCGATCCGTATTCACCAGGAGCAGGTCCAGTCGCTGATGTTCAAGATGCTGGGGCACTCTGAAGAGGACAAGCGGGCCAAGTTCGGCTTCCTGTTGGATGCCCTGGAGTACGGCACGCCGCCCCACGGCGGTATCGCCTTTGGTCTGGATCGTCTGATCATGCTGCTGACCGGTTCCGAATCGATCCGTGACGTGATCGCCTTCCCCAAAACCCAGAGGGGCACCTGTCTGATGTCGGAGGCCCCGTCGCCGGTGGACAGCAAGCAGTTGCGCGAGCTGGGCGTCCGGTTGGCAGCCAGCGTTGCGGGCGGTGCCAGCTAGGGTGCCATTGCTGACACGCGGCATACTGCTGGCGGCATTGCTCATGTTGGCCGGTTGCGCCACCACTGAGCCGGTCTGGCGCGAGCGGGCAAAGTGGTCTCTGGAGCAGCTCGCCTATGAAACAGCACCCGAGCTACGTCCCGAAGCCTATCGCAGTATGCTGGAAGCCTTTGAGCAGGGTGAGGCGGTCTATCTGAAAGAGAAAGACGCTGAACAGGCCGATCAGCTGTATCGTCTCGCCTTTCAGAAAGGACAACTGCTGAAGATGGAGTTGGACGAGTTCCGTACACACCAGCTTGCAGAGGCGCAACGGAAGGCAGAAATAGAACGGCAGCGGCAGGCTGAAGAGCGTAAGCGTATCGAGGAGGAGGCCCGGGAAAGAAAACGGAAGGAGCAGGCCGCCCGGGAACTTGCGGCGGCCAAGGCCGCACAGGCGGAGCAAAACGCCGTTGCTCTTCGTGAGCGCCCAGCGAACTACTCGGTCCGACGGGGGGAAACCTTGCCCCAGATTGCGGCCCGTCCCGAGATCTATAACGAAGCCGGGCTCTGGCCACTGATCTACCGCGCCAACCGCGACCAGGTCCGTGACCCCTACCAGCTGTGGCCGGGACAGGTGCTGAAGATCCCCCGTACCTATACCCGTGAAGAAGCTGTCGAGGCTCGACGCCTGGCAAGTCGACGGTAGCTTGAAGCTGGTGATTGCCGACAGGTTTCGCAGGCCTTTCCTGTGAAAAATATAACGATTTTTCCTTGACAGTCCATACCCTTTTGCATACTGTATACAGGATTTTGTAGGCGATATAACTTGTTGTAATTGTAACATCTTGCAATTTATATATTTTTCCATATATCCGAAAACGGTTTAGTATTTCCGTCCGACCGTAAGGGAACAAAACCATAAGGAGATAACATGGCAACTGAATCAAAGATTATCTGGTCTAAGATTGATGAAGCTCCCGCACTGGCAACCTACTCGCTGCTGCCGATCGTTAATGCCTTCACCAAGGCTGCTGGCGTTGTGGTTGAGACCCGCGACATCTCCGTTGCCGGCCGCATCATCGCCAACTTCCCCGACTATCTGACCCCTGAGCAGCGGATGCCGGATTACCTGGCTGAATTGGGTGAGCTGACCCAGAAGCCTGAGGCCAACATCATCAAGCTGCCCAACGTCAGCGCCTCGATTCCGCAGCTGAAGGCCGCCATCAAGGAGCTGCAGGAGCAGGGCTATAATCTGCCGGATTATCCGGAAGATCCGAAGACCGATGCTGAAAAAGAACTGCATGCCCGCTACGCCAAGTGCCTCGGTTCCGCCGTCAACCCGGTGCTGCGTGAAGGTAACTCCGACCGTCGTTCGGCAAAGGCAGTTAAGGAGTATGCAAAAAAGCATCCCCATAAGATGGGTGCCTGGAGCCCTGATTCCAAAACCCATGTGTCCTGGATGGAGTCGTCTGACTTTTACGCAAACGAGAAGTCGCTCACCATGGAGAAGGCCGGCAATGTCAAGATTGAGTTTGTTGACAAGGCCGGTAAGGTCACCGTGCTGAAGGAGAAGCTGGCTCTGCAGGCAGGTGAGGTCTTTGACGGGACCTTCATGAGCGCCAAGGCCCTGCGTAAGTTCATTCAGGAGCAGATTGACGATGCCAAGGCCAAAGGGGTGCTGTTCTCGGTACACCTCAAGGCCACCATGATGAAGATCTCCGACCCGATCATGTTCGGCCACTTTGTGTCCGTATACTATAAAGACGTTTTTGAGAAGCATGCCGATACCTTTAAAGAGCTGGGCGTAAACCCTGACCTTGGCATGGGCGATCTGTACCTGAAGATTGCCAAGCTGCCTGAGGCCAAACAGGCCGAGATTGAGGCAGACATCCAGGAAGTCTACAAGAAGCAGCCGCCGCTGGCCATGGTTGACTCCGATAAAGGGATCACCAACCTGCACGCCAGCAACGACATCATCATTGATGCCTCCATGCCGGTCGTTATCCGTGATTCCGGCGGCATGTGGGGTCCGGACGGCAAGCTGCACGACGTCAAGTGCGTGGTTCCCGACCGGTGCTATTCGCGCTGGTATCAGGTCTGCATTGATTTCTGCAAGAAGAACGGTCAATTCGATCCGACTACCATGGGCTCCGTATCCAACGTTGGTCTGATGGCTCAGAAGGCTGAAGAGTACGGCTCCCACGACAAGACCTTCAAAATTGCCGCAGACGGCACCGTGCGAGTGCTTGATGAGGCCGGTAACGTGCTGATGCAGCATGAGGTTGAAGCGGGCGATATCTGGCGCGGTTGCCAGGCTAAGGATCTGCCGATTCAGGACTGGGTCAAGCTGGCAGTGCGTCGCGCCCGTGCCACCGGTGTACCGGCCATCTTCTGGCTGGACAAGAACCGGGCCCATGACGCCCAGATGATCGAGAAGGTCAACAAGTACCTGAAAGACCACGACACCAACGGGCTTGACATCCAGATCATGGCACCGGTTGACGCGATGCTGTTTACCTGTGAGCGTGCAAAGGCCGGTAAAGACACCATCACCGTTACTGGTAACGCCCTGCGGGATTATCTGACCGACCTGTTCCCGATCCTTGAGCTGGGCACCAGCGCCAAGATGCTTTCCATCGTACCGTTGTTGGCCGGTGGCGGCCTGTTCGAAACCGGCGCAGGCGGTTCCGCTCCCAAGCACGTGCAGCAGTTCGTACAGGAAGGCTACCTGCGTTGGGATTCACTGGGTGAGTTCCTGGCCCTGGCTGTCTCGCTGGAGCACCTGGCCGCCACCTTCAAGAACGAGAAGGCGCAACTGCTGGCCGACACGCTTGATCAGGCCAACACCAAGTTCTTGGAAAACAACAAGAACCCGGCCCGTAAGGTCGGTCAGATTGATAACCGCGGCAGCCACTTCTACCTGGCTATGTACTGGGCAGAGGCCCTGGCTGCTCAGACCAAGGACAAGGAGCTTGCCGCCCGTTTTGCTAAAGTTGCCAAGCAGCTCCAGGAAAATGAGGAAAAGATCAATGCCGAGCTGATCGGCGCCCAAGGCAAGCCGCAGGATCTGGGTGGCTATTACAACCCCGACCCGGCCAAGACGGAAAAGGCAATGCGCCCCAGCGCTACCTTGAACGCTATTATCGACGCTATCTAATCCATGTGTCAGCTCGGGGAGCCTCGCTATGCGACGGCTCCCCGTTTAATCATTGTGCAGGTAAGTCGTAGGTTGCATTAAACACTATCAACGAGGAGGAAGAACCGATGGGACGTAAGAAGATTGCATTGATTGGTGGCGGACAGATCGGTGGCGTGCTGGCTCAACTCTGCGCCCTGCGTGAACTGGGCGACGTAGTGATGTTCGACATCGTCGAAGGTATGCCCCAGGGCAAGATGCTGGACATCGCCGAGGCTTCCCCGGTGGACGGCTTCGACGTCAACCTGAAGGGTACCCAGGATTACAAAGACATCGCCGGTGCCGATGTGGTTATTGTAACCGCCGGTCTGCCCCGTAAGCCGGGCATGAGCCGTGACGACCTGATTGCAACCAACTCCAAGATCATGACCTCTGTTGCCGAAGGCATCAAGCAGTACGCCTCCAACGCCTTCGTGATCGTTATCTCCAACCCGCTGGACGCCATGGTTACCCTCTGCCAGAAGGTGACCGGTATGCCCGCCAACCGTGTGGTTGGTCAGGCCGGCGTGCTGGATTCGGCTCGTTTCAAGGCCTTCATTGCCTGGGAACTGGGCGTGTCCGTGAAGGACGTCTCTGCCATGACCCTGGGCGGCCACGGCGATGACATGGTGCCGCTGGTACGTTACGCTGCTGTTAACGGCATTCCCGTTATGGAACTGCTGGAGCAGAAGTACGGTGCTGACAAGGCCAAGGAAGTGATGGAGGCCATGGTAAACCGCACCCGTCTTGCCGGCGGCGAAGTGGTTGCCCTGCTGAAGACCGGTTCTGCTTTCTACTCCCCGGCTTCCTCCGCCATCGCCATGGCCGAGTCGGTACTGAAAGACCAGAAGCGCGTCCTGCCCACCTGCTGCCTGCTGAACGGTGAGTTCGGCGTCAACGGCTACTATGTCGGCGTTCCTGCCGTACTGGGCGAGAAGGGTGTTGAGAAGGTTCTCCAGTTCAAGCTGGATGCCACTGAGCAAGCCATGATGGACAAGTCTGTTGCCGCCGTTAAAGGCCTGGTTGACAGTCTGGACAGCATCCTGAAGGGCTAATAGCCCGTTAAACGGGCCTGGCAATGCCGCAAAAGAAGGGCGGATTTATCCGCCCTTCTTTTGCCACATCAAGGGCCCATATTTTACGCTTCAGAATACGGATAAAAGGAGCAGATCCCGATGTCAGAAGAAAAAAAGCTGCCGAGAATCGAAATTATCGAGAAGTACTGCAAGGGGTGCCATATCTGTGTGGAGTTCTGCCCCAAGAAGGTACTCGAGATGAAGGGCTTCGTCGTGTCCGTCAAGGACCTGGATGCCTGTATCAAGTGTATGCAGTGCGAACTGCGTTGCCCCGACTTTGCCATTAAAGTCCACGCTGAATAACAAGACGGGAGGAATTGACTGTGTCCAAGAAAGTTGCTTTTCTGCAAGGTAACGAGGCAGCTGCACACGGCGCGCTGTACGCTGGTTGCAAGTTCTTCGCCGGTTACCCGATTACCCCTTCGACCGAAGTGGCCGAGGTAATGTCCGCTGAGCTGCCCAAGGTGGGCGGCAAGTTTATCCAGATGGAAGACGAGATTGGCGCCATGGCTGCCCTGTTGGGTGCCGCCCTGGCCGGTAAAAAGGCCCTGACCTCCACCTCCGGTCCTGGTCTGTCTTTGAAGCAGGAGCTGATCGGTTACGGCTGCATTGCTGAGATCCCCTGCGTTATCTTCAACGTCATGCGGGGCGGCCCCTCCACCGGTATGCCCACCGGTCCTTCCCAGTCCGACGTGATGTGCGCCCGCTGGGGTACCCACGGCGACCACGCCACCATCGCCCTGATGCCTGCCTCGGTGCAGGAGTGCTACGACATGACTGCTCGTGCTTTTAGTCTGGCCGAGAAGTACCGCATGCCGGTTCACGTCCTGCCGGACGAGATCGTTGCCCACATGCGTGAGCGGATTGAATTCCGTGAGCCGGGTGAGTTGGAAGTGATTGACCGTGCTGCTCCGTCGGTTCCGCCGGCCGAGTATAAGCCCTACGACACCAAGTTCGGTGATGTGCCCCCTCTGGCTGCCTTCGGTTCCGGCTACAAGTTCCATGTGACCGGTCTGAACAAGCTGCCGGACGGCTTCCCCACCACCAAGGCCGAGTACGTGCAGGCCGAGGAAGAGCGTCAGATCCGCAAGGTGATGGCCAATGTGGACGAAATCGTTGATTTTGAAGAGTTCAAGCTTGAGGATGCCGAGGTGGTCGTGGTGGCTTATGGTTCCACCTCCCGTTCGGCCCGCTATGCCGTGAACGCTGCCCGCGAGCAAGGCATCAAGGCCGGCATGTTCCGGATCAAGACCTTCTGGCCCTTCCCGGATAAGCAGATCAAGGCCCTGGCCGGTAAGGTCAAAGGCTTTATCGTGCCGGAGATGAACCTGGGTATGTGCAGCCTCGAGATCGAGCGTTGCGCCCAAGGCAAGGCCCGGATCCTCGGGATCAACCGGGTCGACGGCGAGCCGATCAATCCCGATCAGATCGTTGAGAAGATCAAGGAGGTTAAGTAACCATGGCTTTTGATTACGAAAAGTTTATCCGTCCGGGCAAGCTGCCCCATATCTGGTGCCCCGGCTGCGGCCACGGCATCGTCATGAAGGGCCTGATCCGTGCCATGGACACTCTGAACCTGAAGAAGGAAGAGACTGCCATCGTATCCGGTATCGGTTGCGCCTCCCGTCTCCCCGGCTACATCGATTGCTGCACCCTGCACACCGCCCACGGCCGTGCAGCTGCCTTCGCAACCGGTGTCAAGCTGGCCAAGCCGGAGATGAACGTGATCCTGGTCGGCGGCGACGGCGACGGTACCGCCATCGGTGGTAACCACTTCATCCACGCCTGCCGTCGTAACATCAACATGACCTACATCATCATGAACAACTACATCTACGGCATGACCGGTGGCCAGTTCTCCCCTGCTACCCCCACCGGCCACAAGGCTTCCACCACGCCCTACGGCAACCCCGATCCCAACTTCGACATCGCCAAGTTGGCCATCGGCGCCGGTGCCAGCTTCGTGGCCCGTGGTACCGCCTATCATGCCAACCAGATCGATAAGCTGATTGCCGAGGCGATCCAGCACAAAGGCTTCTCGGTTGTCGAGATCCTGGATGACTGCCCCACCACCTACGGCCGTCGCAACAAGTACAAGTCGGTCATTGAGATGATGAACCGTCTGAAAGATGTTGCTGTACCGGTCAAGGCAGCCGAGAAGATGACTGCCGAGCAACTGGAAGGCAAGATCCTGACCGGCGTGCTGCACAAGGTGGAGCGTCCGGAGTACTGCGAAGAGTACGCCAAGGTTATTGAGCGCGCCGGCGGCAACAAGTAGGAAACGGTCTTTTTCCGCCCTGGCCTCGCCAGTCGGCGGGATGGTTTGTGCGGCGTACTGCAAGGTACGCCTCCGCACCATCCCTTGACTGTCAAACCCAGGACGAAAAAATCCTCGTTTCCTTAGAGAGAATATCACTCTGAAAAGGAGAACATAGATGTCCAGGTATGAACTACGTTTTTCCGGCGCCGGCGGACAAGGTCTGATCACTGCGGGGATCATCCTTGCCGAAGCCGCCTCGATCCATGAAGGCAAGCAGGCTGTCCAGTCCCAGAGCTACGGCCCTGAGGCTCGCGGTGGTGCTTCCAAGTCCGAGGTCATCATCGCTGATGCGCCGGTTGACTACCCCAAGGTCACCATGTGTGACGCTCTGCTGGCCCTGACCCAAGAGGCCTGCGACAAGTACTCCCATGACCTGAAAGAGGGCGGCATCCTGCTGTATGATACCGATCTGGTTACCCGTTTGCCCGAGGGCAACTTCAAGAAGGTCGGCTTCAACATCATCAACACTGCCAAGAACGAAGTGGGCCGCGAGATCGTTGCCAACATCGTTGCCCTGGGCGCCATGATCGCCCTGACCGGCGTGGTTTCCCGTGAAAACGGCGAGAAGGCTGTTCTCTCCCGGGTGCCCGAGGCATTCCTGGAGCTGAACAAGAAGGCCTATGCCACCGGTTTTGAGAAGGCCCTGGCTGCCTCCAAGTAGTATCCATGATGTTCTTGTAATGAGGCCCGGTGCGCAAACGCCGGGCTTTTTTTGTGGTAAGCTGTCAAGTATGGTCTGTTGAAAGGAGTTGTTATGAGGGGTAAAACAATCCTGATCACCGGTGCCTCGTCAGGTTTTGGTGCGGCCTGTGCCCGTGCCTTTGCTGAAGGAGGGAATCGTCTGGTGCTGGCTGCCCGTCGTCTTGAGCCGCTATTGGCTCTGCAGGCTGAGTTAGCCGGTCGAGTCCAAGTACTGCCGCTGGAGCTGGACGTGCGGGAGCGGATGTCAGTGGAGGCTGCCGTGGCGTCACTGCCGGCAGGATTCAACGAAATCGATCTACTGGTTAATAACGCCGGTCTGGCCCTGGGGCTGGAACCAGCCCAGCAGGCTTCGTTGGATGACTGGGATACTATGATTGACACTAACATCAAGGGGCTCACCTACATGACCCGCTGTCTGCTACCGGGGATGGTGGCCCGCAACCGCGGCCATATCATCAACATCGGCTCAACAGCCGGCGCCTGGCCCTATGCCGGTGGCAATGTCTACGGTGGCACCAAGGCTTTTGTGGAGCAGTTTTCACGCAATCTGCGTACCGACCTGCTGGGCACCATGGTCAGGGTTACCTGCATTGCGCCAGGTATGGCAGAAACTGAATTCTCACAGGTTCGCTTCAAGGGTGATCAGCAAAAGGCCGGCAAGGTCTACGAAGGCTGCCAGCCGTTGACGGCCGAGGATGTGGCCGAGATCATCAAGTGGGTCAGTGACCAGCCAGCCCATGTCAATGTCAACCATCTGGAGGTGATGTCGATTCATCAGGCCTGGGGACCGCTGGCGGTGCATCGTGAGTAGACCTGAGGTAGTTGCGTTCGGTTTGATCAACAGGTATAGTCTGGCCAAAATGTCTGCTGGCAAGGAGTTTGGGTGCTGTCATGCTCTTGATGATCGATAATTGATGTTGCTGTCAAAGGTTGTCAGTAGATTTTTTAAATAGCTTGAATTTATTACATTTTGTTTGTTGGTTTGTCTAGGTTGGTCAATGTTTGACTGTTGATATAGAAGAAAAAAGCGGGTATCTGAGCGGGTATCAAATCCTTAGCAAAAGGTACCCGCTATGCCTCTTACAGATGTTAAAATCCGCAACGCAAAACCCACCGGAAAACCCTTCAAAATTGCAGACTCTGCAGGCCTTTATATTGAAATCAGGCCCACCGGCAAAAAGCTTTGGCGATATCGGTATAAAATCGCAGGCAAGGAAAACGTTTACGCCCTGGGCGAGTACCCTGATTTAAGCCTGTCTGATGCCAGGGCAACAAGAGACGAAGTCCGTAAACTCGTAAAGCAGGGAATTCATCCCGCGCATGATCGTACCGCCAAGGTGTCCAGCCAGGTCGATGACAACCGGAACACATTTAAGGCGGTGGCGTTGGAATGGCATACCTACACCCAAGATAAAAAGTCGTGGACGCCATACTACGCGCAACAAATAGAGACCTGCCTTGAAAACGATGTATTCCCCTTCATCGGCAACCTTACAATTCGCAATATCACCCCTGGACAAGTCCTCACACTGCTTGAGCGTATCGAGAAGAGGGGAGCGGCCACCGTTGCGCTATTAACCAAGCAATGGTGTTCAGCGGTGTTCTGTTATGCTGTCGGGCGTAGGAAGGCTGATAATGACCCGACATCGGTATTGAAGGGGGCTATTCAGCGTCGTACAGTTGTTCACAGCAAGCCCTTACCAGTCAGTCAGATCCCCGCCTTTCTCAAGGCGCTTGATGAATAGGCAATCTTGGCTGGAAGGGGGAATTTGCGGCACATGGGTTCAGGAGTACCGCTTCAAGCCTGCTGCACGAGATGGGGTTTAACACCATGTCCATTGAAAGGCAGCTGGCCCACAAGGATAAAAACAGCATTCGGGGGATATACAACCAGGCCGAATACCTGCCGGAGCGACGGACGATGCTGCAGCAATGGGCCGACTGCCTGGACGGGTTGAGGAATGGGGCCAAGATTATTCCGATCAGGCAGGCAGCTTAAACCTGGTCAGCATGATGCTTGATTTATACTTTTGAAAGGTATATTTTATTACTTGGACAGTCAGGCTTTCACGCGCAGTGGAAAAGCAGAAAAACAAACTGCCGAAAACGTTGTGTCAGATACTGTATGCGTTGATCGGTGATATCGAGGCAGGCGGACCTGTTCGGGGAGACTGGCCAAACTACGGAAAGCTTTCTAGCACCAGGCACCATTGCCACTTGAAGAAAGGCAATCCAACCTATGTGGCGGTGTGGGAAGTAAGAGACGGGAAGATCAAGCTGGTGGAGGTTACTTATGTTGGAACGCACGAAAAAGCACCATACTGATTCGGTCCGCTTTGTTGGGGCGGTTAATAAGGTCCAGGAGCTGCGGTTGTTCGCCGCCAAGATCGGACTGCAGGAAGCTGATGATAGTATTCCTTGGCGTGAAGCGTTTCCCGAGTTTGCAGGCAATGAGGCAGGGGCAACCCTTTCCGGCTTTCGGCATCGGGAGGGCTTGACACAGTCCCAGCTCGCAGAATCAACCGGCATCCCCCAGCGTCACATCAGCGAGATGGAGAACGGCAAGCGGGTTATTGGCGTCGTCAATGCCAAGCGGCTCGCCGCTGCGTTGCACTGTGATCACAGGCGGCTACTGTAATTCCATCACCAGGCTAAACCGCTTTCCCTCTCCAGAGACGACAGCGAATTCCGTTGTCGTCTCTGTCTTTATGTGGATTTTGTAATCACTGAAGATTTGAGTTCCCCAAATTCGGGGAGCGCAAAAGCACGCCCACGTATTCGATAGATATTGATGCGCTCCTGACACCTTCTTTACGCTCCCCTTTTTTGTGGAGCAAAACAAAGTCCCTATTTTCCACTTGCTGGTCAAGCACTAAGTGTTGGCTTTGGCGATTCCAATCAGCGGCTGAGCACAACCAGGCAGGAGCCGGTACATAACGAACGCCGGCCCGGTGATGACCCGTTTTTGATCGACGAAGACGAATTCTCGTATCGCGCTCGTCACATGAGCCGTGACGAACAGCGGGTACTGCGCTGCAAGGTAAACGCTGCCCGTGCCCACAAGGCGGGACACATTGATGACGCTAGGCGATTCCGCCAACAGGCAGATCGGTTAGAGCGAAAATTAAATGCAGGAGGGGGCTAGTGACACAAGGGATCAGAAGCGAACCGCTAACCAAAGAAGAGAGGGCCAAACTTACCAACCTGTTGCGGGAATTACGCATACTGCCGCAAAACGGACAGGTTACCCTGCACTGTAATAACAGTAGGGTGGCTAAGATAGAGCCACGATATGAAATATGAACGCCAGAGCCGCCCTGTAATCCGAGGGGCGGCTTTTCTGTGTTGACCTGCTGACTGTTTTTCGGCAAAACATTTGAATCGATTCACAGCAAAAGACTGCACCACCAGAAAAAGCGGGTATTTGAGCGGGTATCAAATAGGTTCAAGCGTTTTGTATATAAATAAAATCAACAGGTTAGGTTGTTTATGCTGCTGATGATCGATAATTACGACTCGTTTACCTTCAACATTGTCCAGTATCTGGCCCAATTAGGTGAAGAGGTGAAGGTGGTGCGCAACGATGAGCTTGGCGTTGCGGATATCGCTACATTGCGACCTGATCGGATCGTGGTTTCTCCCGGTCCCTGTTCGCCCGAAGAGGCCGGTATCTCGGTGGCAGCAATCCAGGCCTATGCCGGCAAGATACCGCTGCTGGGGGTCTGTTTGGGGCATCAGTCGATCGGTGCCGCCTTTGGCGGCAGGGTGGTGCGCAGTGTCTCGCTGATGCACGGCAAGACCTCGCCGATCCACCATGATGGCAAGGAACTGTTTGCAGGTCTGCCCAATCCGTTCAATGCCACCCGTTATCATTCGCTGGTGGTGGAACGGTCGACGTTGCCCGATTGTCTTGAGGTAACTGCCTGGGTTGAGAATGGCGAGATCATGGGCATGCGCCACCGTGATCTGCCGGTGTGGGGGGTGCAGTTCCATCCCGAATCGATCCTGACCGAGGGGGGCATGCAGCTGCTGGATAACTTCCTGCAGCTTTCCCGCCGCTATCCGGTGCAGCTGTGAACAGCCCGCTGCACGTTGATTACCTGATCATCGGGGCCGGCATCATCGGTCTGGCCCTGGCCCGCGAACTGCACTCCCGTTTTCCCCAAGCCGACATCCTGGTGATCGAGAAAGAGAGCGATGTGGCCTTTCACGGCAGCGGTCGCAACAGCGGTGTGCTGCATGCCGGCTTCTACTACACGGCTGATTCCTTAAAGGCCCGCTTTACCCGTGACGGCAACCGGATGATGAAGGAGTACGTCAAGGGGAGGGGGCTGGCGATCAACGAATGCCACAAGGTGGTGGTGGCCTCGGACGAGAGCGAGATCGACGGGGTGCGTGAGCTGCAGCGCCGGGGTGAGCGTAACGGCGTGGATGTGCGGATCATCGATGAGCAGCAACTGGCCGAGATCGACCCCAATGCCCGTACCACCCAGCTTGCCCTCTACTCGCCATCCACCGCCACCGTTGATCCGGCCCAGGTCTGTCAGGCCTTGAAGGAGGATCTGCAGCAGGGCGGGGTACGCTTTTTGTTTGGCCAGGGGTATCTGCGCCGTCAGGGTGACCATAGTATCGTCACCAGTGCCGGGATGGTGATCGAGGCCGGGCTGACCATCAACGCCGCCGGTCTGTATGCCGACCGGATTGCCCGTGATTACGGTTTTTCGCAGCAGTACACCATCATCCCCTTCAAGGGGATCTACCTGAAGTACACGGGGCCGGACAGGCCGGTTCGCACCAACATCTACCCGGTGCCCAACCTGAAAAATCCGTTTTTAGGGGTGCATTACACGGTAACCGTTGATGGCACCATCAAGATCGGCCCGACTGCCATCCCGGCCTTCTGGCGCCAGAATTATGCCGGACTCGAGCATTTCAGCGTTGACGAACTGCTGGAGATCCTCGGCTGGGAGTCACGGCTGTTCCTGGCCGACAGCTTCGGATTTCGTTCGCTGGCGTTGGGTGAGCTGAAAAAGTATGACCGGGCCTACTTTACCGGTCTGGCCACCAAGATGGTCAAGCAGATCGATACTGCCGGCTTTAACCAGTGGAGCAGGCCCGGCATCCGTGCCCAGCTGTTGAATACCGCTACCAGGGAGCTCGTAATGGATTTTGTGGTGGAGGGTGACGGTCGTAGTGTCCATGTGCTCAATGCCGTGTCACCGGCCTTTACCTGCAGCTTTCCCTTTGCCGCCTGGGTGGTGGACCATTATATCAACAAGGAGCAACAGCCATGATTATCGTTACCGGCGGCGCCGGGCTGATCGGCAGCGCCGTGGTCTGGCGCCTCAACCAGCTGGGGCATGAGAATATCGTCATCGTTGATCATCTGGGAACCAGCGACAAATGGGCCAATCTGGCGCCGCTCAAGTTCAAGGATTATCTTGAAAAGGAGGATCTGCTGCCGCTGCTGGAAAGCGGCGCCCAGTGTCCGGTCGGTACCCAGCGGGTGCAGGCCATCATCCATCTGGGGGCCTGTTCTTCCACCACCGAGCGGGATGCCAGCTACCTGATCCGTAATAACTTCGAGTATTCAAAGCGGCTGGCACGTTTTGCCCTGGAGAACGACGCCCGTTTTATCTATGCCTCCAGTGCCGCCACCTACGGCGACGGCGCCCTGGGGTTCAGCGATGATGAAGCGCAGTTGAGCAGCCTGCGGCCGCTGAACGGCTACGGCTATTCCAAGCAGCTATTCGACTTGTGGTTGCAGCAGCACGGCATGCTGGATAAGGTGGTGGGGCTTAAATATTTCAATGTGTTCGGCCCCAATGAACAGCACAAAGGGGAGATGCGGTCGGTGGTGTTGAAGGCCTTTGAGCAGGTGCAGGCCGCAGGCTCCATGACCCTGTTCCGTTCCCACCGGCCTGAGTACGGTGATGGTGAGCAGCTGCGGGATTTTGTCTACGTGAAGGATGCGGTGGCCATGACCCTGTTCTTTCTGGAACATCCCAAGGCCAACGGCATCTTTAATATCGGCACGGGGCAGGCCCGTTCCTGGAACGATCTGGCCCATGCCCTGTTTGCCGCCTTAGGCAAACCACCCCAGATCAGCTATAGCGACATGCCGGAGCAGATCCGTCCCCGCTACCAGTACTACACCTGCGCCGACAATGCCAAACTGCGTGCCGCGGGTTATGCCGGAGAGACTAGGTCACTGGAAGATGCCGTGGCAGACTATGTACAGGGTTATTTGCTGTCTGGTTTGCATTTGGGGGATGAGCCGGTAGTCTGATTGCTGTGCGCATAGGCCGCTTGCCCAGCCGCCTGTGACGCCTCCGGTACTGATGGGACGTCTGCGATGTAGATCTCAAACGGAAGCTCCAGGTAGAACGTACTCCCCTTGCCAACGGCACTCTCAATCCGTACCGTCCCACCCATGGCCAGTGCCAGACGCCGGCAGATCGAAAGCCCCAAACCGCTACCGCCAAATTTACGCGTATGTGACATATCCGCTTCTTGCTTGAACGGCATGAAGTTCTGCTCATGCTGTTCTGGGGCTATGCCGATGCCACTGTCGGCCACGCAGACTGAAAGGGTTGCCTGTGATCCTGACTGGTGCAACGGCCTGAGGCTCAGGTGGATAGTGCCCTGATCGGTAAACTTGATGGCATTATCCATCAGGATGTTAATGGCCTGGATGAAGCGGTTTTCAGACCTGAAGGGACGTTGTTCCTTGACTGATTGTAGCCACAAGTCGGGGATATGGTCGCGGTCGTCAGGGTGCAGGATTTGGTTCCAGCCGCTATCTGCGGCCTGTTCCGGGGTGAGCCCCGTCATAACACACCACTGATCGTTTACAAAGATGACGGTTCCGGCTGGATCAGTCTGAAACACTCCGGTCGGTGATGCCTGGGTCAGGGCGGCAAAACGGACCTGGCTGCTGGCAAGGGCACCTTCTGTGATCTTGATGGTGGACTTCTGCCGTCGGTAAAGGCTGTTGCCGCTGATCAGCAGCATACAGCCGAAAAGCCAGATGCCGCCGTGGGCCAACCGAAGCGACTTGATCTCTTCTGCTGCGACTTGCTGATGTCGTTGCAGTGGGACCGCGGTGCTGATGCCACCCCGGATGTCGCCCGGCTGGACGCCCGTGTCGGCGTGGCAGCGCAGGCAGCTCTGTTCCATATACATCGGCAAGAGGAGGCGCAGGTAGGGCTGGTTATCAATCATTGCCGTCTGGCTGACGCTCTGTGCACCCTGCTCAAGTTGCAGCAAGGCGGTTCGTTCCCAGTGTCATCCGGGACATTGGCTGGGTTTTTCAGCTTGAGGCTGGTGATGTGACCTTTTACGCCGTACTGATCGCCGAACAGGGCCATCATCTGGCGGGCCATGTAGGCCGGATTCATCAGGGTCAGCTGATCACCGTCCGTGGTAACCACGTCACGCTGAGGGTGCTCCAGCCAGACATTGGGCGGAGTATCATCGCTGGGGTGCACGTAGACACCGCCATGCATGGAGGCCCAGCGGCGGTAGGCGTGGTCTTTGTTGACAATGGTGTTCGCCTCAAGGCGCGCATTTTCCAACACCTTGTGCTGAACCAGGTGCTGATTCCAGAGCAGCGATCCGCCCACCACCATGGTCCATCCTAGGGCCAGACCGATCAACGGCAACCATTCGCGACGTAACGCCGAAATGTGCCAACCCCTTGTTTGCATGGTGGTTATTTAATACCCTTCTTGTGCATGGTTGGTCCGTATTGCTTGTCCATGCCCTGGATATGGTTGATCAGCCAGTCTTTCAGGAAGTTCATGATCTCCTGCCCCAGGGCGGTGCCGGCCCGATATTTGCCCAGTATCTCATTCAGCTGATTTACCAGTGCCTCGTGTGCCTTTTTCTGGTCAGCCAGACCGGCATAGTTGGCCTGCTGCATCAGTTGTTCCTCGTGGCTAAAGTGGGTCTTGGTGTAGGTCACCAGCTCGTCCAGGATGTTGCCGATGGCCTCGTTGCTGCGGCCTGCGCGCATGGCGGCATACAGGTTGTTGATGATGTCGATCAGCCGTTGGTGCTCCTGATCCATCTGTGAGACCTTCACGCTGTAGCTGTTGCTCCAGACGATCAGCTTGCCTGACTCGGAGAGCTTGAACTGGCCGACCACCTTCTGCAGTTCCTCCGAGAGGCGGGAGAGGTGCTGGGCGGTGCCCACGGTGGTCCGGGAATGCTCCATGGTCTGTTGGGCGATGTTCGTTATCTGGTGAATGTTGCTACTGATCTCGCTGGTGGTGGCGGTCTGTTCTTCGGCAGCAGTGGCGATCTGCTGCACCTGCAGATGTACCGCATTGATCTCATCCTGAATGCGGCGCAGCGCCTCACCGGAGCGGGCCGCTTCTTCGGTGCCTTGTTCCACCTCGGCCACTCCCTCTTCCATGGCAGCAACGGCGGTCTTGGTCTCCTGCTGGATTGCCTTGATCATCTGGTCAATCTCACGGGTCGCCTTGGTGGTACGCTCGGCCAGGGCCCGCACCTCATCGGCAACCACCGCAAAACCCCGGCCCTGTTCGCCGGCCCGGGCCGCTTCGATGGCGGCGTTCAAGGCCAACAGATTGGTCTGATCGGCAATCTCCTGAATGGTGCCGATGATCGAACCGATCTGGTCGCTGCGTGCCCCCAGGCCCTCAACGGTCTGGGCCGAGGCCTGCACCCGTTCAGCAATCCGCTGCATCACGCTGATCGATTTTTCTACCACCGCGGCGCCATGGGCAGCCGCTTCGTTGGCCCGGTCGGCCCCTTCGGCAGCCAGCATGCAGTTCTGGGCGATATCGCCCGAGGTGGCGGACATCTCTTCGCTGGCGGTGGCCACGGTGATGGCTTGCGAGGCCACATCCTCGGCCCCAGCCACCATCTCCTGGGCATTCTGCTGCATCTCCCGGGAGGAACTGGCTACATGGGTGGCAGAATCGGAGAGGGTGCCGATCAGCTCTCGCAGCGCATTGACCATGTTCTGGAACGACACCGACAGTTGGCCCACCTCATCGCCGGTCTCCACCTCAACCTGTACGCCCAGGTCGCCGGTGGCCACCTTTTCAGCTCCGCCGGCCAGTTCCTTGAGCGGTCCGGTCATGCTGCGGGCAAAGGTGATGATGATCAGCAGTCCGGCGATGATGTTGGCAAGAATGATCAGGATGATCCAGAACCGGGTGGTCTTGGAGATGGCCAGGGCTCTGCTGCTCTCTTTTTCCGATTGGTCGATATAGAACTTTTCCAGTTTGTCCAGCGCAGCCAGTGCTTGATTAAAGGCATTGCTGGATTGTCCCATGATCAGACCGGCGCTCGTCGCTTGGTCGGCACCTTGTTGAGCTGCTTCCTTGATGGCAGGATAGGCGGTCAGGTAGGTCTCCCAGGCTTGCAGAAACTCAGTATAGATGGCCTTTTCCTCCGCAGAGGCGATCAGCTTCTCGTAGGTAGCCTGCTCCTGTTTGAATTTTTCCGTCATTGCCTCGTTGCGTTGGGCGTACTTTTCCTTGTCGGCCTGCTGGGGGGCAATCACCATTAGCAACTCTCCGCGTCGATGACTGCCCAGCAAGGCGTTCATGGCGGTCACGGAATGGATGGCCGGAATCTGCGTCGCGGCGATCTCACTGGCCAGTGTGCCGATTCTGCCGTTCTGCACGATGGCGTAGACGCCCAATGCACTGGAAAGCATGATCACGATCAGGAAGGTAATGATCATCTTGGTGGCAATGGTGAGATTGGTGAGCATGCTGTTCCTCCGGAACTGATGAATGGTGTTTGCTGGTAGTCTATCGCGGGAACAGAAAAGTTCAAGCTGATGTCGATAAGGGGAGGGCTGATTTTTAATGAGTAGCCGGCAGCCGGATACAAGGCGTCTGGCTGCAGCTGAACCTTGACCAGCCTGTCTGTCAGGGTGTATAAAAAACAACTTTTGCTTCAATTACTTGACTCGTTAGGAATGGGTAGCGATGGAAACCAGAGAACTTGCCAAAGGGTATGAACCCCATGAGGTTGAAAAGCGGTGGTATGCGGAGTGGCTGCAGAAGGGGTATTTTCACGCCGATGCAGTCGGTGATGCCGTGCGGAAACCCTACAGTATCGTGATCCCGCCCCCCAACGTGACCGGCGCCCTGCATATGGGACACGCTCTCAATAATACCCTGCAGGACATTCTCTGCCGTTGGAAGCGGATGACCGGTCATAACGTGCTCTGGATGCCCGGTACCGACCACGCCGGCATCGCCACCCAGAACGTTGTTGAGCGTCAACTGGCAGCCGAGGGCAAGGATCGCCACGAGCTGGGCCGTGAAGCGTTCATTGAGCGGGTTTGGCAATGGAAGGGTGAATCCGGTGGCCAGATCATCGGTCAGCTGAAGCGTCTGGGTGCCTCCTGTGATTGGGAGCGGGAACGTTTCACCATGGACGAGGGCCTTTCCAAGGCGGTGCGCACCGTCTTCGTCAAGCTGTACCAGGATGGGCTGATCTACCGCGACAACCGCCTGATCAACTGGTGTCCCCGTTGCCATACCGCCCTGTCGGACATTGAGGTGGAGCATGAAGAAAAAAAGGGCCACCTTTGGCATATCCGCTACCCGGTGGTGGGGCAGCCGGGTCGTTTTGTGACGGTAGCCACCACCCGTCCCGAGACCATGCTGGGGGATACGGCCGTAGCGGTGCATCCCGAAGACGAACGCTATGCCGACCTGAAGGGGGCCAAGGTGCTGCTGCCGCTGGTCAACCGCGAGATTCCTGTGGTTGCTGATGACTACGTGGATCGGGAGTTCGGCACCGGCGTGGTCAAGATCACCCCGGCCCATGACTTCAACGATTTTGAGGTGGGGGTGCGGCACGGCCTGGACCGGATCAACGTGTTTGATGAGTCCGGTATCATCAATGCTGCCGGGCACCAGTATGAGGGGATGGACCGCTTCAAGGCCCGTACCAGGATCGTTGAAGACCTGGAGGCGGCCGGGTTGCTGGACAAGATTGATGACCATGGCCTCTCCGTGGGGGGCTGTTACCGCTGCAAGACGGTGGTGGAGCCGTACCTGTCGCTGCAGTGGTACGTCAAGGTGGGCCCTTTGGCTGAGCGGGCTCTTGAAGCAGTCAAGGACGGCAGGACCAGGATTTTGCCAAAACAGTGGGAGAACACCTACTACGACTGGATGGAAAATATCCGTGACTGGTGCATCTCCCGGCAGATCTGGTGGGGCCACCGCATCCCGGCCTGGTTTTGCGATCACTGCGGCAAGGTAACGGTGGCCATGGACGATCCGACCCAGTGTGCCCACTGCGGTAGCGACGAGCTACGCCAGGAAACCGACGTGCTGGACACCTGGTTCTCTTCAGCCCTGTGGCCCTTTTCCACCATGGGCTGGCCGGAGCAGACCGCCGAACTGAAGACCTTCTATCCCACCGCCTGTCTGGTGACCGGTTTCGACATCCTGTTTTTCTGGGTGGCCCGGATGATGATGATGGGGCTGCACTTCATGAACGAGGTACCGTTCAAGGATGTGTATATCCATGCCCTGGTGCGGGATGCCCAGGGTCAGAAGATGTCCAAGTCCAAGGGCAATGTGATCGATCCCTTGACGGTGATCGATCAGTACGGCACCGATGCCTTCCGCTTTACCCTGGCCGCCTTTGCTGCCCAGGGCAGGGATATCAAGCTGGCCGAGGAGCGGATATCCGGGTATCGCAACTTCTGTAACAAGGTCTGGAACGCTGCCCGCTTCACCCTGATGAACCTGGAAGGGTTCGATCCGAGCCGGATCGACTGCAGCCAACTGCGATTGGCCGAGACCGACGAGTGGATCCTGCACCGTCTGAACGAGACCGTCCGCGAGACCAACCGCGCCCTGGACGAATACCGCTTCAACGAGGCCGCCATGACTCTGTACCAGTTCACCTGGAACGAGTTCTGTGACTGGTACCTGGAGCTGTCCAAGCAGGACCTGTACGGCGAGGACCACGAGCGGCGCCAGACCACCCAGTATGTGCTGTGGGCCGTGCTGGAGAATCTGCTGCGGCTCTTGCATCCCTTCATGCCGTTTATCAGCGAGGAGATTTGGCAGACCTTGCCCAAGGGCGATCGCTGTGCGGTGCGTGGCTCAGGCGGTGACTGGCCGCCCTCGATTATGCTGGCACCCTATCCGACCCCGCGCGAAGACTGGCAGTTTGCCGACGATGCCGCCCGGGTTGAGCAGGTGATGGAGGTGATCTCCGCTATCCGTACCATCCGTGGTGAGATGGAGGTGCCCCCCTCGAAGGAGATCGCTGTCACGCTTTCCTGCGGTTCGGAGGTAGCGCTGGCGCTGGTCACCAAGTTTGAGTCCAAGGTCAAGGGGCTGGCGCGGGTCGGTCAGCTGACCTGCGGCCTGCAGCTACCCAAACCTGAAGATGCCGCCATTCAGGTGGTCGGTGAGGTCCAGGTTTATGTGCCGCTCAAAGGGCTGGTGGATGTGGCTGAGGAGGAAAAGCGGCTCTTGAAGGAGATTGCCAAGCTGGCAAAGGAGAGCGAACTGTTCTCTAAAAAACTGGAAAACCCCAGCTTTGTTGATCGCGCTCCGGCCGAGATCGTGGAAAAGGAACGGGCCAAGCTGGCAGAGGTCGCCGCCAAGCAGGCGGTGCTGGAAGAGAGCCTTGAGAAGATTCGCAAGCTGCTGTAGCACGTTCTCTGCACGTCTGGTGGATCGCGAGGTAGGTAGGGCATGGGCGAGTTTGATCGGATAGTCAGGGAGGCGGTGGCGCTGCATGAGGCCGGGCACTATGAGCAGGCCTTGCAACTGTACGACGCCGCCGTCTCTTGCTGGCCCAACCTGGCACTGCTCTGGAATAACCGGGGTACGACCCTGCTGGAGCTGGCCTGCTACGCAGAGGCCGCCGAAAGTTACCGCCGCGCCCTGCAGCTGGCCCCGGAACTGCACGATGCCCGGGTGGCCCTGGCCAGCTGCTTGCATTCACTTGGGTATCTGAGCGAGGCCCAGGCCGCCTGCGACATCGTTCTGCAGGCGGTGCCCGGCCACGCCGAGGCCCACTGGAATCAGGCCCTGCTGTTGCTGTTACAGGGCAACTATGCCATGGGCTGGCAGGAGTACGAATGGCGCTGGAAGAAGCGGCGTTTCACCTCGCCGTTGCGCCCCTTTATGCAGCCACAATGGCAGGGTGAGCCGCTGACCGGCAAGACGATCCTGATCCATGCCGAGCAGGGCTTTGGCGATACCCTGCAGTTTTGCCGCTATCTGCCGTCTCTGGCGGCCAGCGCATCGCAGGTGGTGTTTGAATGCCATCCGCAGCTGACCGCCCTGATGGAGACCTTGTGCCCCGGCCTGACCATCGTGGCCAAGGGCCAGCCGCTGCCCCCCTTTGATTGTCACCTGCCGCTCATGTCGTTGCCCCGCCTGTTTGGCACCACCCTGGAGACCATTCCTGCTGCGGTGCCGTATCTGCAGCCGCCACCGGAACGGCTCCCCTTTTGGCGGAGTGTGGTGCCTGAACGGAACGGCAACGTACGCGTCGGTCTCTGTTGGGCGCGTAAGCGGTTCCCCGATCCTGATCGTTGTTGCCCTGCTGCCTTGCTGGATGGATTGAGCGTGTGTGCCGGAGTGGAATATTATTCGTTGCAGCTGGATACGTTCGGCCTTGGCCGGCCTTCGTTGCAATTAGTTGATCTTACCTCGCAACTGCTTGATTTTGCCGATACTGCGGCGCTGGTTTCGCAGCTGGATCTGGTAATCAGCGTCGACACTGCGGTCGCCCATCTGGCAGGTGCATTGGGTCTGCCGTGCTGGCTGTTGCTCTCGACAGATGTGGATTGGCGTTGGCTGCTCAGGCGTGAAGACAGCCCCTGGTATCCCACCATGCGCCTGTTCCGTCAACAGCAGCCCGGCAATTGGGCTGAGGTTCTGGAGCGGGTGGCTCTTGCACTGCAGGATCGGTGATCAGTCGAACCTTACCTGCGGATTCAGCTCTGCCGGCGTGCGCCAATCAATCTTGTACTTCCCTTTCAGTATTCGCTTTTTCGTTTCCCAGATGACATGAATGTAGCCCCTTCCCCCGCCTTTTGAGGTGATCCCAAGCGACTCATCAACCTCGGCATCAATCTTTTTAAACACGTCGGCATAACGGGGGTCTTCCTCGATCGGGTCATAGTACAGTCCTGATGATGGCCGTTTCTTCGGCTCAGGCCTGCCTTCTTCGCAGAGCTGCCTGCACTCTTCCAACGTATCGAACGGCACTACCGGTCCGCAGCCGTCGTAAAAGTACGGCTTGCATTTGTCGGCCTGCTGATCAAAAAAGAATTTCTCAATCATCGCCTTGCAGGGGCCGTTGACCGGTTTTTCCTGACAGCGTTCGGGTAATCCGGCTGCCGTGGATGGTGCAGCCAGGGCGGCGAACAGCAAAAATGCCAACAGTACTGAGAGAACCGTGCGCATGGTCATATCTCGCTTTCTTGGAAATGGGCACTGCCTGAACTATAACAGCAGCGCCTGAATCTGCAACAGGAGCCTGCAAAACATCGGTTTTGTGGTACATTTGTGCTTCAGGTGCAGCAGCAGGAATCCTCTGTGTCCACAAGGATTTTGGGGGCTGTTTCCCGAAAGAGGTGCGAACAAAGCGTCAGGAGTGTGTCATGCCAGTACGGATTCAAAAAATGCGGTCAGTCATCGGCATATGTTGTTCTCTTCTCTTCTGGTTGGGGACAACAGCCTCGCTGTCTGCTGCAACCCTGGAGGTGGCTCCCCGTCTGGGGCATACCGATTTTGTCAATGCGGTGGCCTTTTCGTCCGATGGCCGCTATATCTTGTCCGGCAGCAACGACACGACGATGCGGCTCTGGGAGGTAGCTACCGGCAAGGAATATCGGATATTCAAGGGCTTTCCTTCTTTTGTCCTCGCCGTTGCCATTTCCCCTGACGGCAGGTATGTAGCCGCTGCCGGTCGCGATACGACCATGCGTCTCTGGGAGGTAACATCCGGCAAGTTGTTGCAGACCTATCGTGGTCACAGCGGATCAGTGCATGCTATCGCCTTTTCTCCCGACGGCAGGTACCTGGCATCAACCAGCTGGGACAAGACCGTTCGCCTGTGGGAGGTGCAAACCGGCAAGCAGTTGCGCACCTTTAAGGGGCATACGGAAGAGGTCATGGCGGTGGCCTTCACTCCTGATGGCAAGGCCTTGGTTTCTGGCAGCTGGGATACGACACTGCGGCTTTGGGATATAGGCACAGGGAACGAGATCAGGCGTTTTGTCGGGCACAAACAGCCACCAGCTCCAAAAGGCTACACCAATAAAATCAGTGCGGTTACTTCGGTAGCGGTCTCGCCGGATGGTGCCTTTATTGTATCAGGCAGTGGGGGTAAAGATAACACCGTGCGGTTGTGGGAGCTGAGGAGCGGACGGGAGGTGCACAAGCTGGTTCTGGACAGTGGTGTTAACTCTCTGGCTTTTTCACCCGACGGCAGGACCGTTGTGGCAGCAGCAGCTTCATTCAGTCGTGGCAATCTTCGCCTGATCAACGTTGCAGCTTGGAATGAGGTACAAGCCTTTGGCAATCAGGGTAGCGACACTGCCTCGGTGTCGTTTTCACCTGACGGCCGACAGATCGCCTCGGGCGACTGGGGCGGTGCGGTGCGCCTGTGGGATGCGGGAACAGGGGCGTTGTTGCGGAGCTATACGGGTGAAACCGGGCGGGTATCTGCATTGGCCCTTGCACCCGATGGTCGTTCGCTGGCGATTGCTCAAAACGTAATGCATGAGAAGGGGGCGCCGCTCAGTATCTGGGATCTGGCAAGCGGGAGCCAGCTGCGGCAGGTGAGCGAATTGGTACAAGGCAAGGAGCACTCCCCTGCCATGCTTGAAACGATTGCCTATGCTCCTGATGGGCGCTCTATTGTCAGTTCGTCGAACTGGCACAACATGCAGTTGTGGGATACTCAGACCGGGAAAAGGCTACAGACGCTGCAGGACCGGCAATTCGGCAAGGAGAAAATGACTGATATTGGTGTCGGCATGTCGCTGGTTTTTTCCCCGGATGGCAGCACAATCCTTTCCGGACATGAAAAGTTTAAGGATAACCCGCTTAACCTGTGGGATGCCGCCACAGGAACCATTATCAGACGGTTCAAGGGCCATCTCGAGCCGGTTTGGTCGGTGGCCTTGTCTGCGGATGGCAGACTGGCAGCATCGGCCAGCGTAGACGACACCATTCGTTTGTGGGAGGTCTCCAGCGGCAGGCAACTACACAAGATTGCCGGCGCAGCACAGCAGGTGCGTTTCTCGCCCGACAATAGCAGTCTGCTGACAGTGGTGAACGAACGCAGCAAAAAAGCGCGCGAAGGTTTTGTCGGTGTCCTCAAGTTGTACAATGTGGCCACCGGGGCTTTGATCAGGACCTTTTCCGGACAGCACACCGCCGAGTCGACTGCCATCGCCTTTTCTGCTGACGGCAGGTTGGCAGCCTCCGGCAGTTGGGATAAAACGGTGCGGCTGTGGGAGGTGAGTACCGGCAGACAGCTCAAGGTTTTTCATGGTCACAGCGCTGCGATACGCTCGGTGCTCTTCTCACCTGATGGCAGGTTTGTCTATTCCGGCAGCTATGATGCAACCACCAGGGTGTGGGATCTGGCTTCAGGCCGTGAGGTGCTGCAGCTGGTTGCCTTTGCAGGCGGTGAATGGGTTGCCGTCACTCCTGAAGGCTACTACAACGCCTCCACCAACGGCGACAAGTACCTCAACGTGCGTGTCGGCCCAAATGTTTACGGCATCGAGAACTACCGCGAGACCTTTTTCCGGCCCGACCTGGTCAGGTTGGCTCTGTCCGGCGGTTCGCTGCAGGGCTACCGCACCCTGGCCGATGTAACGCAGCCCCCCGGGGTCAGCATCGTCCAGACCCCCGTTACTGCAACCAACGAAAGCTTCAAGCTGACCCTGAAGCTGGAAGAACAGGGGGGCGGCATTGGCGATGTGCGGCTGTTCCTGAACGGCTCGGCAATCATGCTGGACAGCAGCCGTTCGTTGAAGGCGGTGCAGAAGGAGGGCAGTGGCGCAAGTTATCGCAGCTACACCCTCAAGCTTTCTCCCGGCAGCAACAGCATCCGGGCGGTTGCCTTCAATGCCGATAACTCCATGCAGAGTAACGAGGCGGTCCATCAGGTGCAGGCCAGCTTTGCCGCGCTCCGCAAGCCGACCCTGCATGCCCTGGTGATCGGTGTCCAGGAGTTCCGCAATCCCAAGCTGCAGCTCAAGTACGCCGTGGCCGACGCCCATCTGTTTGCCGAGACCCTGCGCAAGGGAGCTGGCGGCCTGTTTGAGCAGGTGAAGGTTACCTTGCTGACCAGTCGGGAAGCCACGGGCCGGGATGCGCTTATCACCGCCCTGAAAGGCTATCAGACCCTCAATCCTGATGATCTGTTTATCCTGTACATCGCCAGCCACGGCACCGTTGACGAAGGAGAGTACTTCCTGATCACCTCCAACGTGGGAGCCCTCAGTACCCAACGCTTGAAAAGTGACGCGCTTTCCCAGGTCCAGCTGAAGGAGCTGGTGGCCAACATCCCCTCCACCAAAAAGCTGATCGTGATCGATACCTGCAACGCCGGACAGCTGGGCCAGGCCATGCAGACCGCCCTGTTGACTCGTGGCATGAGCGAGGACACCGCCATGAAGGTGCTGTCCCGTGCGGTGGGCTCCACCATCCTGTCTGCCTCCACCTCAGTTCAGGAGGCCTTAGAGGGCTATCAGGGCCATGGTCTGTTTACCTGGGCCCTGGTGCAGGGCTTACAGGGCAAGGCCGATAAAGGGCGGACCGGTTATGTCAGGACCACCGATCTGGCGGCCTATGTGGAGGATGAGGTGCCCAATCTGGCTGAGAAGATCTTTAAACGGGCCCAGTTTCCCACGGTCTCCATCAGCGGGCAGGGCTTTCCGGTGGGCAGGGTGCGATAGTTCATGTCATACACAAGGCGTCTACAAGAACCGCTCTGATCGGTGGGGGAGACCATGAAGCTACAACCGGTTAAGGTCTTGATGATTTGTGCAATACTTTTGGTGCTCTACGTTTTTGCAGGGCATGATGTTGTGACGTTCTATGCCGGCGGGAAAACTGAAATTCTGGAGGCTGGAAAGCAGATCACTACGCTATGCAACGCTCAGGGGGCCTGCCCGACAACCCTTGAGGGCTGGGAACAATCGACAGTCGGAACAAGTCTCTCCAGGGGAAGTATGCTGTACTTCGTCGATGCTGACGAAGAGAGCACGGATGGCGTTGCACGGAAGCAACAGCAGACGTTCAGATTGGTGTATCGCTTCTCCCTGCCGGACGACTGGTATGAAGTCCGGGGTGGTGTAGGCAAGAACATTACGGCAGGTTGGGCTGGTCGTTGAGTATCCGGGAGGTGTCATCATGATTCGTGTCATTGCCGTTCTGTTCAGCGTGCTGGTCGCTCTGGTTGCCCTTTCGGGCCATGCTGCCGCCAGTGAGGCGGAGAACCTCTGGGAGCAGGCCGGCAAGGCATCCGATGCCGGGCGGTATCAGGAGGCGATCCGGCTGTATGAACGCTCCCTAGCCCTGTGCGCTGGAGATATAGATTGCCGCTGGGCCAACCTGAATGGCCTGGGAGTGGTCTATGACGGACTGGATCAAAACGAGCGGGCGCGCAGCTACTATGAGCAGACCCTGCAGCTGAGCCGGCAACGCAATGTGCCGGAAGATCTGACCAACGATCTGCTGAACCTGGGGGCGGTGCTCTATAAGGGGCTTGATCAGCCCGTGCCCGCGCTGCCGCTGTTCGAAGAGGCCCTGGCCCTGAGCCGGCGGACAGGCGCGCAGGAGATGACTGCCCTGCTGCTCTTCCACATCGGCACCGTACAATTACGGCTTGGCCGCTACGGCGAGGCAACCCGCGTCCTGCAGGAGTCGCTGGCCATCAATCGCAGGCTCGGCAACGCGGCAGGCATCTCAAATGCACTGGCCACCCTTGGTCAGGTGGCCAACAGCTCGGGCAACTACCGGGAAGCTGCCGGTTATTATGACGAGGCGATCTCGATTCAGCGTGGCAAGCGGTTGGATGAGGACCTGAGTTCGAGCCTCAATCGTAAGGGCTTGAACGAGTATGATCTGAAAAAGACAGCGGCTGCCTTGAACGCTCTTGATGAGGCGCTGGCCATTGCACGGCGGATCGGCAAGCGGCAGCTGCAGGCCAATATCCTGAGTAACCTGGGTGTTGTGCAGATGAGCGCCGGCCAGTACGAACAGGCCCGCAGCTACTTCCAGCAGGCGTTGGACCTGGCACGGCAGGAGGGGCGAAAAAGCCTGCAAGCGGTGGCCGTCAACAACCTGGGACAGGTCGCCACCGCCCTGGGACAACAGGAGCGTGCGTTGCAGCACTATCAGGATGCCCTGGCCCTGAACCGTGCCATCGGCAACCGGCAGGAGATTGCCATCAACCTGAACAACATCGCCATGGTCCATTACCAGGCCAGGCGCTATGACGAGGCGATCCAGTGGCACCAGCAGGTGCTTGAGCTCAGGCGGGCCCTGGGCAACCCGCTGGAGATCGCCCAGTCGCTGACCAATCTGGGGGCCAGTTACCTGTTCAAAGGCGATCCGGCAACCGCTGAACGGCTGTTTGAGGAGCGCCGGCAGATCCAGGTGCAGAAGAGCGGTGTCCATCTGCGGCACCCCGGTCTGGTTGAGGTCTACCTGCAGACCGGCCGCTATCAGCAGGCCTTGGCGTTACTGAAGCAGTATCCGCCTGCGTCACAGGCCGGAGATCCCGACCTGGCAGAATATGCCATGCAGACCGGCCGGGCGCTGATGGGGCTGGGCGACTATGGGGCGGCCACCCGTGAACTGCTGAAGGCCTACGGGCTGTTGGAGGGGTTGCGCAGTGCAACGGGCGAGCGGGGCACCTTTCTGACCGCCGGCGGCGCCGGCGGCAGGTTCCGCAGCTACCGGGCACTGGCGTCCAGCGTTGCCGAGCAGGCCTTGCGTGGTGAGCCGGTTGTCGGCGAGGCGCGCCCCTATGGTGCCAGTAATAGCGCTGCGGCCTTTTATTTTGCCGAGGCCGTCAAGGCGCGCAGTCTGATTGAGCGGGTTGCCGCAAGCGGTCGTAGTCTGATTGCCGGAGGTGCTCTGCCTGACACTGTCCGTCAGGAGGAACAGCGCCTGCGGCAGCAACTGGCCGCCCTGCATAGCGGCCGTGAGCAGGCGCTGCGTGGCGGTGCCGCCCAATATGCCCAGTTTCAGCAGCAACGCCGCGAACTGGATCAGCAGCTGGACCAACTGGTGGCCCGCCTGCAGCGCGACTATCCCCTGTATGCGGCCATCAACTATCCGCGGCCGGTGGCGGCCGAACAGCTGCCGCTGGCCGATGACGAGCTGCTGCTGGCCTACGCCGTGGGCGAGGAGGCCAGTTATCTGTTCGTGGTGCGCAAGGGGGGCGTGCAGCGGGTGCTGCGGATTCCGGTCAAGCAGGCAGTATTAGAGGAAAAGATCAAGGGCTTCCTGGAGCCGCTCACCAACCGTCATCCGCAGGATTTTTCGGTGCAGCGGGCGGGCGAGCTCTATCAGCTGCTGCTGGCCGAGGGGCTGGCAGCGGCACGGCCAACGGACCGGCTGATCATCGTGCCGGACGGCATCCTGGGCACGCTGCCCTTTGAGATCCTGGCCAGCCGTACAGGGGCCTCTGTCAGCGACAGCAGCTATCTGGGCGAGCGTTTTGCCGTCGCCTATTACCAGTCGGCCAGCCTGCTGTCGCTCAAGCGCACCCTGCCGGCAGGTCAACCTTCCCGTACCCTGTTTGCACTGGGAAACCCTGATTTTGGTTCCTCCGGGGGGACTGCTCAGGGATTCCGCGGGCTGGCCATCACCCCCAAGCAGCATGGTCAGCAGATCTGGTTTCCTCCCTTGCCTGAAACCGAGACTGAGGTGCGCCGGATTGCAGCCTTGCTGGGCACAGCAGTGCAGCCGCCGGATGTGTTGCTACGCCAACAGGCCGGCGAAGCGATGCTGAAACGATCGCCGTTGGGCGACTATCGTTACCTGCACTTCGCCACCCACGCCTCGCTGCCAGGTCTGATACGCGAGGTGAATGAGCCGTTCATCCTGCTCAGCCAACAGGACAAGCAGGCCGGCAACGACGGCTTCCTCACCTTGAGCGAGGTGCTGGATCTGCGGCTCAGTGCCCGTCTGGTGATGCTTTCGGCCTGCGTGACCGGTGTCGGCAAAGAGGTGGAAGGGGAGGGTGTGGTCAATTTCGCCCGGGCCTTCCAGTCAGCCGGCGCCGCCAGCGTGGTGGTCAGTCTGTGGGAGCTGGCCTCGGAACCGGCGGTGGAGTATGTGACGCTTTTTTACGGCTATCTGAAACAGGGTAAGAACCACACGCAGGCCCTCAAATCAGCTCGTGAGCAGATGCGCAGTAAGTACCCAAATCCGTTCTACTGGGGGGTGTTTGTGCTGCATGGGGAAGGATAAGCTGCTGCAGGCAGGTGTCGCAGCAGGATAAAGGCGGCATAGCCTGCCCCGAGGCACAGCAGCGCTGCAAAAAGGTAAACGGGCCGCAGGCCGATGGTGCTGCCGGCGATACCGCCGCCCAGCACGGCCAGGGTGGTTAAGCCCGAGAGCAGTATGCTGTACAGGGCCAGCACCTTGCCCCGCATCTCATTGCAGGCGGTGAGTTGCACCAGGGTCATGGCGGGGACAGTGACAAAGGTGAAGGCGCAGCCGGAGAGCAGGGTGGCAGCCAGCAGCAGTGACAGGTTGCTGGCAACGCTGAAGCAGAACAGTTCAATACTGGCGCAGGCAGCGCCGAGTACAATAATCTTCCGGACCCCCCACTGCCTGGTAAGTTTTGGCAGCAGTGCTGCGCCGAACACCCCCCCCAGGCCGCTGGCGGTGCTGAGGTACCCCAGTACGCTGGTGGCATCAAATCCCTGCCCGGCGATAAACTGATCCGCAAAGACGATCTTCAGGCTCATCGGCAGAAACAGAGCGCTTGTGAGCAGGCTGGTGGTGACCGCGACGCCGACGATCCTCGGTTGATGAATAAAATAACGATAGCCGTCCGCCAGTTCTTTGATCAGACCTGCCCTGAGACGGGCGATGCGTGCCTGCCGGTCTTTCAGCGGCAGGATCAGCAGGCCGGCCAGCAGAAAGCTGCAACCGTCCAGCAGGAACGCCGTGGTGGTGCCATAACTGACCACCACAGCTGCGGCAACCAGGGGGCCGGCAGTCATCACCATGGTAGTTGCCGCCTGCAGCAGTGAGTTGGCCTGTACCAGTTGCTGCTCGCCCTGCAGCAGATCAGGCAGCAGCGAGGCGCGGGCCAAGTTGTAGAACGATTCGGCGCAGGCCATGGAGAACAGCAGCAGGAACAGCAGGCTGGTTGAGGGGAGCACGAACGGGATGGCGATGACGGCGGCGGCACGGTAGGCATCGCAGGCAATCATGGTCCATTTGCGGTTCCAACGGTCGGCGGCAACCCCCGAAAAAAGATCGAAGAGGATTTGTGACGACTGGATGGTGACCAGTGCCCCACCCAGCACAAGCGGCGAGCGGGTCTGCTGGTAGATCAGGGACATCAGGGCGATGTAATGGATCGAGTCGCCCAAGAGTGAGATCGTGCGGGAGCCGAAATACCATCGGAAGTCGCTGTTGCGTAAGAGCTGGTTCTGGTTAGCGGGCATGGGATCGCCTTGCCGCCGCAACACTTAGAGGATGATCTGGCGATTGATCGGGATCGGATGGCATGGGGTCAGGGGGGAAAGTTCGGTCAGCATCCGTTCCAGCAGGCCGTGTCGGTTGTCAAAATCAAGCCAGGCCCACTCGCCGTTGGCATTGACCTCCAAAAAACGGTAGCCCTCCGTGGTCAGCAACAGGTCCAGTCGTCCGTAATGCAATCCCAGATCATGCATGAAGCCGCGTATGGCGTTCCGCAACTCGCTCGGCAGCTGATGCGGCTGCCACCCGTCCACGGCTATTTCCGGAGCCACCTCGCGCCAGTCGGCGGTTTGTGCGACAAACGGGCTGCGGTCAAGTTCGAAGGCGAACAGGTCGCCCCTGATGTAGACCACGGTGATGTCATGGGAGGCCGGGACATACTCCTGTACGAACCAGGGGGTCTGCGGGTCCAGCTCATGTTGGTCCACCTGGGTGGTGAAGAGGGTCTTTTCCCGGTTGACCCGTTCCGAGGAGAGGCTCTTGACGATCACCGGTGCGGCGGTCTCGGTAAGAAAGTCGGCATTGCCGACCACAAAGCGGTAGGCAGGCACGGAGAAATACCTGCGCGCCAGCGACAGCTGGACCAGCTTGCCGATCCGCGAGTCGGCCATCGGTTCGGTCAACACCACCTTGCCGTCGGCCCAGAGCAGGTTCAGCGTATCGCGTAGGGCATAGCTGATCTCCTCCTCAATGTAACTGATCTCTTTGGGTATCTCCCGCTGCGGATAGAGCCGTGCCGTGGTATGGGGGCGACGCCAGTAGAATTTGGCGATCTCTGACTGGTGAACGCAGCGTCCGGCCGGGTTTTGGATGAAGAGTCCGTCGGCGTCGACCTTGATCTGATAGTCGCGCCAGAGATCGATGTTGAAGCGGAAGATATGCTCTGAGCCGAGCCGTGCAATCAGCAGATCGGCGGTCAGGTCGAGGGAGTTGGTGTAGATGAAGGTGACAGGAGGCATAGAGGCACCGCTCGAAACTGGTGTTGGCGTGGTGATTGTCGCAGATCGGTTGGTTGCTGCTGTTCGCCGATTTACTGCCATGCTGCCGGCTGACCGACTAGCGGTCGGCCTCGTTGGAGCCCTCTCCGTCAAACATGGTGCTGCTCTTGTAGCAATGGGTAATTTCCTGTGCAGTCAGATCAAGATTGCGGCGCTGCAGGCCATGGTCATAGTGCGCCTGCTCAACGTCACCGGTTACGCTCAGCTTGGTACGTGCCAGATCAGTCAGGGTTTTCATAATCTCACCTCACACCGTTAGAGTTGGTACAGATTCGACAACCACCACGCCACAGAAAGTATAGCATAGTTTACGAGAAAAACAGGGGTTTCGTTTGCCCTGGTCAGCTGGGCGGCGTGTCGGTGATGGCCTCGAATTCGGCAGGTGTGTTCAGGTTGAGAAAGGTGCGGTCTGCGCCGGGCAACCTGGCGATCTCATGCCACGGCACCCGGCGTGTTTTTTTGAGATCGTACAGCTCAATGATCCGTTTGCGGCTGCCGGACAACATCGCCTTCATCTCCGGCAGGCAACTGCGGTGGTAGATGGCGTGCAACGGCTCCAGACCGCTGCTGCTTTCCGGGACAACGATCTCGTAGGTGTCTTTCAGGCTGCAGAGGTAACTGATTACTGATCGGCTAAGCAGCGGCATGTCGCAGGCCACGACAAACACCCACTCGGTGGCGGCATGGGTCAGGGCGGCGTGGATACCGGCCAGTGATCCGGCGCCAACGAACTGATCAGGTGCGGCAGGGCAGGGCAGGAAGGCGTAGCGTTCAGGGCTGTTGGTGATCAGCAGGGTGCTGCCGAACAGGCTGGCCATGGTGCAATGCACCCGTTCCAGCAGCCGTTGGCCCTGCAGCTCCAACAACGCCTTGTCGCTGCCCATACGGGTGGACTGGCCACCGGCCAGGATGGCGCCGGTGATGGCGGGAAACGAAACGGGGATGCCGGCCTGGCCGACATCCCCGTGTTGCTGCAGGTTTGACACGGGTTGAATTACCCGGCCAGACCGAACTCCTCGTGCAGCACCCGCACGGCCAGTTCGGTGTATTTTTCGTCGATCACCACCGAGATCTTGATTTCGGAGGTGGAGATCATGCCGATGTTGATGTTGTTCTTGGCCAGCACGGCAAACATGCGGGTGGCAACACCGGCGTGGCTGCGCATACCCAGGCCGACGATGGAGATCTTGCTGATGTTTTCGTCTGACTGCACTTCCTTGGCCTGAATCTCTTTGGCAGCCTCGTTGGTGATCAGCAGGGCCTTTTTCAGGTCGGCCTTGGTGACGGTGAAGGTGAAGTCGGTCATGCCATCATGGCTGACGTTCTGCACGATCATATCCACCGAGATGGCGGCGTCGGAGAGCGGGGTCAGCAGCTTGGCGGCGATACCCGGCTTGTCCGGTACCCCCAGTACGGCGATCTTGGCTTCATTCTTGTCGTAGGCGACCCCGGAAACGAGAATCCCTTCCATATCTTTATCCTCCCTGGTAACCATGGTACCGGTGTTGTCGTTTAAGCTGGAGCGGACATGCACGTCCACGTCGTATTTTTTGGCAAACTCAACGGAGCGGATCTGCAGCACCTTGGCACCCAGGCTGGCCAGTTCCAGCATCTCGTCGTAGGAGACCTTTTCCACCTTGCGGGCGTCCTTGCAGACGTTGGGATCGGTGGTGTAGACGCCGTCCACGTCGGTGTAGATCTCGCAAACATCGGCCTTGAGGGCCGCCGCCAGGGCTACTGCCGAGGTGTCGGAACCGCCGCGTCCCAGGGTGGTGACGTTGCCGTCCTTGTCGACACCCTGGAAACCGGCCACTACTACGATGTTGCCGGCCTTCAGGTCAGCCTGTATCTTGCTGTCGTCGATGCTTTCAATACGGGCCTTGGCAAAGGTGCTGTCGGTGATGATCGGCACCTGCCAACCCTGGTAGGACTTGGCCTTATACCCCAGGGATTTGAGGTACATCGATAACAGACCGATGGTGACCTGCTCGCCGGTGGCAACCACCACGTCGTATTCCCGGTTGTCCGGGATGTCGACCATCTCGTTGGCCAGGGCCACCAGCTTGTTGGTCTCGCCGGACATGGCCGAAACCACCACCACCACTTCGTTGCCGGCCTCGTAGGTCTTGATGATCCGCTTGGCAACGTTCTTGATCCGGTCGGTGGTACCGACCGAGGTGCCGCCGTATTTTTGGACTACCAGTGCCATACCGCGCTCCTTCGCTCATAAGTCTTCAACGCATCTGTGAATGACGCGTGATGATGCAGTAATCTGGAAATATAAAAGGTTTTTATAAATAGCAGAACAGGAATCTGGAAACAAGGCTTTTTTATGGGGTCGGCGAGAGCTGAACGACCAATTGCTGGGCACGGAGTCCGTGTGGCAGGAAGCTGATCCGACGCCGGTCGTCACCGGCATGGGCAAAGCGGATTTCCAGATGGTCGCTAGGCAGTTCGCTCGTGATCCGTTCCGGCCATTCCACCAGGCAGATACCGTCGCCGGACAATTTGTCGGTCAGGCCGATCTCCAGGGCATCTTCGGCACCCCGCAGGCGGTAGCAATCGTAGTGGTAGATCGGCACAGGGCCGTCATAGTGGTGCATCAGGGCGTAGGTCGGCGAGGCCACCTGATCGGCGCAGGCCGGGTTGGCGCCCTGCACCACGCCGCGCACGAAGCAGGTCTTGCCGCCCCCCAACTGGCCCACCAGGGTGACGACGTCGCCGGAACGCAGTTGGGAGCCCAGGCGAGCCCCCAACTGTTCGGTCTCAAGCGGAGAATCGGTTTCGAACACTTGCATGGCTGCTAGACCAGCAAGGTGCGGATGATGTCGATGCGGGAGACGATGCCGATCAGCTTGCCGTTTTCCAGCACCGGCAGCGAGTTGACATGGCGGTTGCTCATCAGGTCGGCGGCGGTGCTGATGGCGGCGTCCGGTGCGATGGAGATCAGCTCCTGCCGGAAGATGTCGCCCACGGTGCGGGCACCCATCTTTTTCAGTTCACGTTCCAGACTCTTTTCGGTCTCCAGGTAGATCACCCAGTCGAACAGGGTGATCACGGTGGGCAGGTGCACGTTCTTGCCCTGTTCCACCAGGTCGGATTCGGTGACGATACCGATCACGTTGCCGGCCTCGTCCACCACCGGCAGGGAACCGATCCGTTTGGTGATGAACAGTTCGGCCAGGTCGCGGACCGTGGTCTCTTTGGTAACGCTGATCACTTCGCGGGTCATGATATCGGCAACGGTTTTCATGGTTGGTACCTCATTTCCGGGATGATAGTTCAGGTTGATGGTGCCTGTTGGCTCGTTGCATGAGTTGCTTGAAGGCATAGGGCAGGGCCTCAACCACGTCGCCGGCCTGCATGCCGATTTCGCCTTTGTCGGCGGCCACCAGATCGCCGGCCAGGCCATGGACGAAGACACCCAGCCGGCAGGCCTGCCAGGGGGAGAGGCCTTGGCCCAGCAGGGCGGTCAGCACGCCGGTCAGCACATCGCCCGTGCCGCCGCTGGCCATGCCGGGATTGCCGCTGCCGTTGACGGCCAGCCTGCCGTCCGGGGCGGCGATGATGGTGCGTGCCCCTTTCAGTATCAGGTACACCCCGTGGCTGGCGGAGAACTGCCGGGCCACCTCAATCCGTGCGTCCGGAGCGTCGGGCAGCGCCGTCCCCAACAGCCGAGCCATCTCGCCGGGGTGGGGGGTCAGCACGAGGCTGGGAGAAGCCTTGCGCTGCAGCAGGTCGATCTCCTCAGCCACGGCATTCAGGCCGTCGGCGTCGATCACCAGCGGCAGGGGGATGGTCTCCACCAGGCGTTGCACCAACCTGACCGTTTGCGGCTGACGACCGATGCCGGGGCCCAGCGCCACCGCGTCTTTGTCAACCAGCAGCTGCTCAAGCAGGGGCAGCGCGGCGTCGCTCAGCTGGCCACTGGCGTTGTCGGGCAGCGGGGCGGTCATCGCCTCGGTGGTCTTGAGCTCCAGGATCGGATGAATGGTGGCAGGACAGGCCAGGGTGACCAGGCCGGCACCGGAGCGGACGGCCGCATTGGCAGCCAGGGCCGCGGCGCCGCTCTTGCCGGTGGCGCCGGCGATCAGCAGACAGTGGCCGAAGGTCCCTTTGTGGGCCTGGCGGTCGCGGGGGTGGAGCAACTGCGCCACCATCTCTTCATCCAGGTAGTCGTAGCCTTCTGCTCCGGCCAGCAGTTGCGGCGGGATGCCGATATCCACCACCTCCAGGCGGCCAATCTGCGCGGCGCCGGGGTAGAGCAGCTGGCCCAGCTTGGCGCAGCCAAAACTGACGGTCAGGTCGGCCTTGACCGCCTGTCCCAGGATGGCGCCGCTGGTACCGTGCACGCCGGAGGGGATATCAACCGCCACCACCTTGGCGGGGCTGGCATTGATCAGGCTGACCGCCTCCCGGTAGACCCCTTGCAGGTCGTTGTTGAGCCCGGTTCCCAGCATGGCGTCCACCAGCACGGTGGCCCGCTGCAGGTCGGCTGCGTGGTTTTCGGTCAGCTCTCCCTGCCTGGGGCAAAAGCTGACCAGTGTAGCCGGCAGCAGCTCCAGCATGGTCAGGGCATCGCCGCTGATCTCCCGGCGCTCTGCCAGTACGATCACCTGTACCTGCCAGTCTTTCTGCACCAGCTGGCGGGCGATCACGTAGCCGTCGCCGCCGTTGTTGCCCTTGCCGGCCAGGATCACGGCGTAGTTGGCGCCCGGAATGCCAAAGTCACGGGCGATCCGCTCAGCACAGGCCTGTCCGGCGTTTTCCATCAGCTCCCGGCCCGCAATGCCATAGTCGTTGATGGCCCGGCGGTCCAGCTGCTGCATGGTATGGGCGGTGACGACCTTCATGACCTACTCCAGTATCACGACGGCAATGGCCTGGCCGCCGTCGTGGGAGAGCGAGAGGAGGGTCCGGCTGCCTCCCCGCTGTTCCAGCTGCTGCCGGGCGGAGCCGGTCAGGCAGAGCTCGGGCTTGCCCAGCGAATCATTGGCCACCTCTATCTCGATCCAGCTGATGCCATCCCGCAGGCCGGTACCCAGCGCCTTCAAAAAGGCCTCCTTGGCGGCGAAACGGGCGGCGTAGCAGGCTGCAGCCTGCTTCTTGGGCCGGCAGTAATCCTGCTCCTGCCGGGTGAACAACCGATCCAGCAGGCGCTGGTTGCCTTCGTCCAGAAAACGTTGGAAGCGGTCCACCGCGACCGTATCGATGCCGGTGCCGATGATCATGCGCGTAGCAGTGCCACCATCTCCCGTACCGCACGATCCAGGCCCACCAGTACGGCCCGGGCGATGATGCTGTGACCGATGTTGAACTCCTCGATCCCCGGCATAAGGGCCAGGGGGGCGATGTTGACATAGTTCAGGCCGTGGCCGGCGTGGACAGTCATGCCCAGTTCGTTGCCCAAGCCAACCGCTTCACGGATAGCAGCCATCTCCCGATCACGGCCGGCCTGTTCCCGTGCCTCGGCATAGGCACCGGTGTGGATCTCGATGGCATCGGCACCGGCCTTTTGGGCAGCGCGGATCTGTTCAGGATTCGGGTCCACAAACAGGCTGACGATGATCCCGGCCTGTTGCAGTGAGTGTACCGCAGATTGCACCGATTGGAAGTTGGCGATCACATCAAGCCCCCCCTCGGTGGTCAACTCTTGCCGTTTTTCCGGCACCAGGGTGCACTGTTCGGGCCTGGTGCGGGTGGCGATGGCCACCATCTCGGCGGTGGCGGCCATCTCCAGGTTCAAGCGCGTTTTTATCGTCTGGCGCAGCAGTTCCAGGTCGCGGTCCTGGATGTGACGGCGGTCCTCCCGCAGGTGGATGGTGATCCCTTCGGCTCCAGCCAGCTCACCGATGGCGGCTGCCGTCACCGGATCGGGCTCGGCGCCGCCCCGCGCCTGGCGTACGGTGGCCACGTGATCAACGTTTAGTCCCAGCTTCGGCATGACTAGTGTGCTCCAATCTGTTGCTTCACCAGGTCACCAATCTCGTTGGCCCAGGTGGTGATTTCGTATTTGTCTTGCCCCTCCAGCATGATCCGCAGCAGCGGCTCGGTGCCGGAATAGCGGATCAGGACCCGTCCTTCGTCACCAAGTTTTTGCTCCACATCGTGGATCGCCTTGGCCACGCTGGGCAGGGTCATGATGTCTTTGCGTTCTTTGACCCGCACGTTGATCAGCACCTGGGGCAGGGGAATCATCACGCAGGCCAGTTCCGAAAGCGGCTTTTCACGGCGGCGCATTACCGCCAGCAGCTGCAGGGCGGCCAGCACGCCGTCACCGGTGGTGTTGTGATCCAGGAAGATCAGGTGGCCGGACTGTTCCCCTCCCAGATTGTAGCCGCCTTTGCGCATCTCCTCCACCACATAGCGGTCCCCCACCGCGGTCTTGATGATCTTGCCACCGGCCTTGCGCAGGGCGATGTCCAGCCCCATGTTGCTCATTACCGTGGCCACCAGGGTCTTTTTCTTGAGCGTTTTACGGGCCAGCATGTCGGTGGCGCAGATTGCCATGATCTGATCGCCGTTGACCTCGTTGCCGAACTCGTCGCAGACGATTACCCGGTCGGCGTCGCCGTCCAGGGCGATGCCGATATGGGCCTGGTGCTGTTTGACCGCCTCGCTGATCACCTCGGGATGCAGCGAGCCGCAACCGGCGTTGATGTTGCTGCCGTTGGGCTTGACCCCCAGGGAGATCACCTCGGCCCCCAGCTCTGCAAACACCGCCGGGGCCACCTTGTAGGCGGCGCCGTTGGCGCAGTCCAGCACGATCTTCAGGCCGGACAGGTCCAGGTCGGCCGGGAAGCTGTTTTTCAGAAACACGATGTAGCGGCCGGCTGCGTCATCGATCCGGAAGGCCTTGCCTACCTCGCTGGCCGTCGGGCGTAGCGAGTCGATCTTTTTGGAGTCGATCAATTTTTCAATCTTCAGTTCGATCTCGTCCGGCAGTTTGAAGCCGTCGGCTGAAAAGAACTTGATGCCGTTGTCCTGAAAGGCATTGTGGGAGGCCGAGATCACCACCCCGGCGTCGGCCCGCATCGATTTGGTGATATTGGCGATGCCCGGCGTAGGCAGCGGTCCCACCAGTAGCACATCGACCCCCATGGAGCAGATGCCGGCCACCAGGGCGCTCTCCAGCATGTAGCCCGACAGGCGGGTGTCCTTGCCGATCACGATTCGGTGGCGGCGGGGTCCGGAGCTCTTGAAGATGTAGGCCGCAGCGCGACCGAGCTGCATGGCCATCTCGGTAGTCATCGGATGCACGTTGGCGACGCCGCGTACGCCGTCGGTGCCGAACAGTTTTTTCATGGGGATACTCCTTCAGCAGGGGCGCTCGACGCTGAACGCCGGTGATCGAGGGCTTTTTTCAGCAGCCGCTTCAATTCGGCCGTCTCGATGTCGTAGGTGATGGTGCTGTCGTGGACCGCCGAGATCTTGCCGGTTTCTTCCGACACCACCAGTACCAGGGCGTCGGACAGTTCCGAGAGCCCCAGGGCGGCCCGGTGACGGGTGCCGAAGCTCTTGGCGATGTCCGGGTTGTGGGACAGGGGCAGCAGGCAGCCGGCCCGGGTGATCTTGCCTTTGTGGATGATCACCGCGCCGTCATGGATCGGTGAATAGGGCAGGAAGATCGAGTTCAACAGTTCGCTGGTCACCTTGGCGTCCAGGTCGGTACCCACCTGCAGCAGGTGTTCGATCGGCTGGTGGCGTACGATCACCACCAAGGCACCGATGCGGCGTCCGGCCATGTCGGCCAGGGCCCTGAGAATCTCGTCCACCGTGCCGTCACTGTCCTGGGTGGGGGCTGCAGTTTGCCGCTTGCCGATAGCCAAAAGGGTGCGGCGCAGGTCGTTCTGGAAGATCACCGCCAGGATGATCGGCATCGAGGCGATCAGGGTGTCGATGGAACGGATCAGCGGCTGGATGCCGGCCAGGCGGGCGGCAAACGACAACAGGGTCAGCAGCGCCATCACCGCCAGCAGGCGGAAGGCCACCTCTCGTTTGATGATCAGCGCCAGCCCAAACACCAGCAGGGCCAGGAAGATATTGTCCAGGCAGCCGGTTATGTCGAGAGGAATGGTGTGCATAGCGTTGCCGTCAGTCGGTGGTTAGTGAAACAATGCTATGGGTCATGTCAGCCACGTCCCGCATGGCCCGTACATCGTGGACTCGCAGTATATGTGCCCCATGGGCCACGGCCAGAGCCACGGTGGCGGCGGTGCCGAACAGGCGCTCGTCATGTTTTTCCCGCCCCAGCACCGTACCGATGAACCGCTTGCGGGAGCTGCCCACCAGCAGCGGATAGCCCAGACCGGCCAGTTCCAGCAGGCGGCGTAGAATCTCCAGATTACCGTCGGTATCCTTGCCAAAAGATAGCCCGATGCCGGGATCCAGCACCAGCTGTTCGGGGCTTAAGCCGGCCGCCAGCGCCGTCTGGAGCGAGGCCTGCAGGAAGTCGGCAATCTCGCCCAGCAGATCCTGATAGCCGGTGTCCTGCTGCATGGTTGCCGGTGTACCCCGGGTATGCATCAGCACCAGCCCGGCCCGGTGGTTGGCCACCACCTCGGCCAGCGCGGGATCGAAGGTCAGGCCGCTGATGTCGTTGATGATTTCGGCTCCGGCCGACAAGGCTGCCTCGGCCACCGGCGCCTTCCAGGTGTCGATCGAGATCGGTACCTGAATCCGTCCAGACAGCTGTTCCAGCACTGGCAGCAGCCGCCGCAGTTCCTCGTCGCTTGAGACCGGCGGTGCACCGGGCCGGGTGCTCTCGGCGCCGATGTCAATGATGTCGGCCCCCTGCTCCACCATCTGCAGGGCATGTGCAACGGCAGTCTCAACGTGTGTGAAACGTCCGCCATCGGAGAAGGAATCGGGGGTCACGTTGAGGATGCCCATGATCAGCGGGCGCTTAAGCGAAAGCTCCCGTTTGGCAAGCCTCCAGGAGGAGGGTGGGGCTGTCAGCGTTGCCAGTAGCTGACGCACCTGCTCGGCCAAGGCTGCCAGGCCGAACGGTTGCTGGGCCAGCTTGGCGCACAGGCCGGTCAGCTGCTTGCGGGTACCGATCAACAGAACATCGGTCGTGTCGATGCTGCAGGCAACCGTACCGCGGGCCACGGCGGCATCCCCTCCCAGGGAGAGCAGTTCCTGCTTGAGGATGTTGGCGGCCGCTGGCCGCAGCCTGGGCACCAGGATCGGCAGCAGTTCCAGCTTGGGCAGCATCCGTGCGATGCCGGCCGGGTCGACCCCGATCCGCTCCAGTTCACGGCGGGCCTCCGTCGTACTGTGCAGGATCAGGGGGCGAATCACGCCTGGATGTCCACCGGCTTGGTCGCTTCTTCGCTCGTCTCAGGCTGGGCAGTTGCAGCCTGCTCCGGCGTGGCCTCTGTTTCAGGCATTTTGCCGGTGCAGAGCGGTGCAATGCCGGCGATGATGTCATCCACCTCGGCGCCGGTCAGGTTTTCCTTCTCGATCAGGCAGGCCGACAGGTTGTGCAGGATCTGTTCGTTTTCCCGCAGGATGGTCAGGGCACGTGCGTAACTTTCATCAACGATCCGCTTGATCTCGTCGTCGATCTTTTCAGCGGTTTCTTCGCTGAAGTTCTTATGCATGGCCATCTCACGGCCCAGGAAGATCGACTCATCCTTCTTGCCAAAGGAGACCGGCCCCATCCGGTCGCTCATACCCCACTCGCAGACCATCTTGCGGGCCATCTCGGTGGCGCGCTCGATGTCGTTGCCGGCGCCGGTGGTAAAGGTGTTAAAGATCAGCTCTTCAGCAGCGCGACCGCCCATCAGCACGGCGATACGGCCTAACAGCGATTCGCGGTTGTAGCTGTGTTTGTCCTCGATCGGCAGTTGCATGGTGACCCCCAGGGCGCGGCCCCGCGGGATGATGGAAACCTTGTGGACCGGGTCGCTGCCAGGGGTCATCTTGGCCACCAGGGTGTGGCCGGCCTCATGGTAGGCGGTGCTCTTTTTCTCTTCGTCGGAGATGACCATGCTGCGACGTTCCGCACCCATCAGCACCTTATCCTTGGCAGCATCAAAATCCTGCATGTCTACCGTGGCCTTGTCCAGGCGCGCTGCCAGCAGTGCCGCTTCGTTCACCAGGTTTGCCAGGTCGGCCCCGGAGAAGCCCGGCGTACCCCGTGCAATCACCGCGAGATCCACTTCGGGGGTCAGCGGTACCTTTTTGGCATGGACCGACAGGATCTTTTCCCGTCCCTTGACGTCGGGCCGGGGCACCACCACCTGGCGGTCAAAGCGGCCGGGGCGCAGCAGGGCCGGGTCCAACACGTCGGGACGGTTGGTGGCGGCGATCAGGATCACCCCTTCGTTGGATTCAAAGCCGTCCATCTCCACCAGTAACTGGTTTAAGGTCTGTTCGCGCTCATCGTGTCCGCCGCCCATGCCGGCACCCCGGTGACGGCCCACGGCGTCAATCTCGTCGATAAAGATGATGCAGGGGGCGTTCTTTTTGCCTTGCAGGAACAGGTCCCGCACCCGGCTGGCGCCGACGCCGACGAACATCTCCACAAAGTCGGAGCCGGAGATCGAGAAGAACGGTACGCCGGCCTCACCGGCCACGGCCCGCGCCAGCAGGGTCTTGCCGGTGCCCGGAGGGCCCACCAGCAGCACCCCCTTGGGGATCTTGCCCCCCAGTTTGGTGAACTTTTTGGGATCCTTCAGGAAGGCGATGATCTCCTCCAGCTCTTCCTTGGCCTCTTCAATGCCGGCCACATCCTCAAAGGTGACCTTGCCTTGTGCTTCAGTCAGCAATTTTGCGCGGCTCTTACCGAAGGACATGGCCTTGCCGCCACCCATCTGCATCTGGCGCATGAAGAAGATCCAGATGCCCACCAACAGCAATAGCGGGAACCAGGAGATGAACAGGGAGAACCAGGAGAAGCGCTCCTCTTCCGGCTTGGCCTGGATGGTGATCTTCTTTTCAAGCAGTTTTTGCGTCAGATCAGCGTCGAAGGTCGGCTTGTAGGTGCGGTACTGCTTCTCCTTGCCGTCCTTGGCGGTGTATTTGCCGGTCACGTCGTTGCCCTGCAGGGTAACGCTGCTGACCTTGCCGTCGTCAATCAGTGTCATGAACTCGCTGAAACTGAGTTTGTCCTCGGTCTGGCGCGGTTTCTGAAACATGTTGAACAACATGATCATCATCAGGCTGATGACCAGCCAGAGGGCGAGATTTTTATAGAACTGGTTCAAGGGTGAGCCTCCACTAAGCGGTTAAGGTGGTTTGGTCGCTGGGTGCGTTAAATTGGGAAAAAATAACATATCTTCCCCCGTGGGGACAAGGCTTTTAACGGCATGTATACCAACGGGAGCTACGGGAAAAGGGGCAACCGCTCCCTTCCAAGCAGCGTCAGGCGCATGCCGCCGGACTGCCCGGGCGACATCAGGGCCAGCCGGGTACGGCGCAGGGGCGCCAGCCAAAGCGGCTTCCCGTCGCATAACAGCAACGGCAGGCTGGGGCGCAGGTGCCGTGGCAGTTTGGCATCCACCAGGATATCCCGCACCAGCCGGCTGCCGTTCAGCCCCAGGAGCTCCAGTCGGTCGTCGGCCTTTGCCGGCCGCAGCTGCCACGGGAAAGGGGCCTGTTGATGGTCAATAACAGCGCAGTGGGACGGTAACCGGTTCCAGGTTGCAGGTGCGTCTGCCGATTCAACCAGCAGTTGCAGGCCGTTGTCCAGCCCATAGCAGCCCGGCCCGGGAATGGTGATCGTTGCTGAGGGTCGGGGACGCAGCAGCTCGCGGCGGGCGATCAACAGACGATCGGACGTCAGCAGGGCGGTCAATCCCTTGGGCAGGGCAACCCGGCCGCCGGTTTTCCCTGTTTGCAGCAGCAGATCCACAGCCAGGCAGTGCTTTCGTTCGATCCGGCGCAGGTCGCCGCCGATCTCGGCAAGGGCCATACGATAGAGCCGCATCCGCATGGCGCCGGGCTGTCCGGTCAACAGGTTAAGGGACAGGCTGGCCCAGCCATCAGCTTGGTGCGCCAGCTGCTGCCAGGTTTGTCGGGTGAGCTGTTCCAGCAGCAGCCCGTCTTCTGCCAGCAGATCGGCGGTTGCGGCCAGGCGATCGCTGATGGCCGGGTTGTAGCCGGCCAGCAGAGGCAGCAGTTCGTGACGTATCCGGTTGCGCAGGAAGGAGCGGTCCTGGTTACTGGCATCCTCACGAAACGGAATCTTGTGCAGGGCAAGGTGGGCGCGCAGATCATCCCGATGTAGCCCAAGCAAGGGGCGGATCACGGCCTGATCGCTGCGGTGCGCCATGGACGCCAGGCCGCGGATGCCGGCACCGCGTAACAGGCGCATCAGCAGGGTTTCGGCCTGGTCGTCGGCGTGGTGGGCAAGGGCAATCGCCGCTGCCTGGTGACGTTGCCGCAGTTCCTCAAAAAAGGCATAGCGGGCCTCCCGGCCAGCCTCTTCCAGAGATTGTCGCTGCTGTTTGGCCAGGCTGCGTACATCAACTCGTTTGATCTCACACGGCAGGTTATAGCGTGACGCCAGTTCGACTACGAAGCGCTCGTCGCCATCGCTTTCAGGGCCGCGCAACAAATGGTTCAGGTGGGCCACAATCAGCCGAAAAGAATACCAGGGCAGGGTGGCCAGCAGGTCAAGCAGGGCCACCGAATCGGCCCCGCCGGAAACGGCCACGATCAGGCAGTCGTGCGGGGCAGCCAGGTTCCGTGCCCGGATGGCGTTTGCGACACGCGTATGAAGATTGTGTTGGGACATGGTCGCTCGTGATAGACCTGATAGGTGACGAATATGGCAACAACCGCCCTGACATGGCTGACGCCCCAGACTGAACCGACTGTTGTTGTGCGGCAGGTGGGTCGGCAGGATGATGAGGCGCCGTCCCGCAAACGGCAGTCGCCGCAGGGGCAGGGCAGGCTCCTCAGCTTGCCTGAAGATCGGGTAACGCTTTCGGTGGCAGCGTCAGCGGAACAGACGCCCCGTTCTCAGGAGGTCTCAGCACGGGAGAAGGCGGCCTTGCTGGGCTCGCAAAAAGTACCACGCTTCTCGGTCTACGGTTAGCCTATAACCATTTGCGGCGGCGGAAGTAGGCAACCATGGCCAGCGACAACAGGGCCATGAGCAGAAGCACCAGATAGTAACCGTAGGGCCATTCCAGTTCCGGCATATGCCTGAAGTTCATCCCGTACAGGCCGACGATGAAGGTCAGCGGCATGAAGATCGTGCCGATCACGGTCAGAAACTTCATGATCTCGTTGGTGCGGTTGCTGAGGCTTGACAGGTACAGGTCCAGCATACCGGCCAGCAGGTCGCGGTAGGTCTCCACCGTGTCAATAGCCTGTACGGCGTGGTCGTGGACGTCACGCAGATAGATGCGGGTGGTGTCGCTGATCAGCTCGGTGTCGTCACGCTCCAAAAACGACAGCACCTCCCTCAGCGGCCAGACCGTCTTGCGCAGGTAGATCGCCTCTTTCTTGAGTTCATTCAGCTGTACCAGCCCCCGGGGCTGCGGGTGCAGTGCGATATCCTCCTCGATACTGGTCAACCGTTCGCCAAATCCCTCCAGCACCGTGAAGTAGCGGTCAATGATGGCATCCAGCAGGGTGTAGGCCAGGTAATCGGCCCCCATGCTGCGTATCTTGCCCTTGCCGGTCCGAATCCGTTCCCGCACCGCTTCAAAGGCATCACCCCGAATCCCTTCCTGAAAGGTGAACAGGTAGCCCTTGCCCAGCACCATGCTGACCTGCTCGGCGGCAAAGTCACCCTGTTCCAGCGGCAACAGCATCCGCACCACCACGAACAGGTAATCGTCGTAGTCCTCCACCTTGGGGCGCTGCACGGTGCTGACGATATCCTCCAACACCAGCGGGTGCAGGTTGTGGCACTCCCCCAGGCTGCGGATGGTCTCCACCTGATGGACCCCTTCCACATCCACCCAGGTGACCGCATCCGCGCGATGGGGCGGCAGCGGTGAGTCGGCCCTGTCAAATACCAGCTCGCGCATACCCCACTCACCGTACTCAAACAGGCTTACCTGGGGGGCGGCAGTCCTGGTCTCGCCGATATGAACCAGTGTGCCGGGCGGCAGCCCCTCTTTGGCTGAACGACTGCGAAAGATCCGCTTGGCGTGTCGCATGGTCAGATTCCCAACACTTCGGCCATCCTCAGGATCTCATCCTGGGGCCGTTTTTCACCCTTGATCACCGACTCCAGCAGGGTGGTCACCATGGCGTGGCAGGAAAGCCCCACCATCACCCCCTTGGTGCCGGAAAGCAGCAGTTCCACGGCCCGCTTTCCGTACCGGCTGCCCAACAAGCGGTCGAACACGGTGGGCGAACCGCCGCGCTGGTAGTGGCCCAGCACGGTTACCCGCACCTCGAAGCCGATGGCGTCCTTGATGCCGGCGGCCAGCTCGTGGGCCTGGCCGGCGCCCTCGGCCATCAGGATGATGGCGTTGTTACGGCCTTCCTGGTGCCGTTGGCGCAGATGGCCGCACATCTCGGACAGGTCGAATTCCACCTCCGGCACGATGGCAAACTCGGCGCCGGTGGCCACGGCAGCGGTGGAGGCCAGGTAGCCGGAGCCGCGGCCCATTACCTCCACGATAAAGGCCCGGTCATGGGAGGAGGCGGTGTCCTTGATGCAGTCCACGGCGTAGATGATGTTGTTGAGGGCCGTATCAACCCCCAGCGACATATCGGTAAAGGGGATGTCGTTATCGATGCTGGCCGGTATGCCGATCACCGGGAAGCCCATCCGGTCCAGGGCCAGGGCGCCGGTCAGGGAACCGTCGCCCCCCACCACGATCAGTCCTTCCACCCCTTCGCGCATCAGGTTGTCCAGCGCCTTGTTACGCCCCTCTTCAGTGCGGAATTCTGCACTGCGGGCCGATTGCAGAAAGGTGCCGCCCCGCTGCATGATGCCGGCCACCGCCATGGTATCCAGGGAGATGAAGTCGTTTTTCACCAGCCCGGCATAGCCCTTGCGGTAGCCGACCATCTCCACATTCTTTGAGATGGCGGTGCGGGCCGCGGCACGGATGGTGGCGTTCATGCCGGAACAATCGCCGCCGCTGGTCAGAATTCCAATTTTTTTCATTGCAGGCTCCTTACATACTGCAGCATCAACTCCAGCCTTTAATCCCCGAAGCAGATCCCCAGGTCGCGGGCGGTCAGCACGGTGTCGCCGTCGGGCCGCACCCGTTTCTGGATACCCAGCGCTTCAGCCAGCGGCACCAGGGCGATATCAGGCGACTTTAGCGCCACCATCTGGTCAAACCGGCCTGCCTCGATGGCCCGTACGGCAGCGGCGCCGAAACGGAGCGACAGCAGGCGGTCGAAGGTGGTGGGGGAGCCGCCGCGCTGCAGGTGCCCCAGCACCAGGGAGCGAGAGTCTTTGCCGGTACGCGCGGATATCTCCTTGGCCACGTACTCGGCAATGCCGCCCAGCACCACATGCTGGCGGCCCCCTTCGGCAGCCCCCTTGATGACCACCTCGCCCCCCTTGGGCACCGCCCCTTCGGCCACCACCACGATGGCGTACTTGCGGCCGTTCAGCTCGTTTTCCATCAGCTTGTCGCAGACCTTTTCGATGTCGAAAGGGATCTCCGGGATCAGGATCACGTCGGCGTTGCCGGAGATGCCGCTGTTTAAGGCGATGAAGCCGGCGTTGCGGCCCATCACCTCCACCACCATCACCCGGTCGTGGGACTTGGCGGTGGAGTGCAGACGATCGATGGCCTCGGTGGCGATGCTGACCGCCGTGTCGAAGCCGAAGGTGATCACGGTGCCGCCCATATCGTTGTCGATGGTCTTGGGCACCCCCACCACCGGCATCCCTTTTTCGGCAAAGCGGTGGGCGATCTCCAGGCTGCCGTCACCCCCCACTGCCACCAGGGCGTCGAAACGCAGCCGTTTGAAATTCTCCATCACCTTGTCCGACAGATCACGCTGCTCGCACTCGCCGGCTGCGTTACAGACCGGCATCATGAAGGGGTTGCCCTTGTTGGTGGTGCCCAGGATGGTGCCGCCGATGCTGGCGATGCCGTCCACCTTGTCCGGGGTGAGGTGGATGATCTCGTCGGTGTTCAATAGTCCGGCATAGCCGCTCTTGATGCCGTACACCTCCCACTGGCGGTTGTAGGCCGCCATGGTGACTGCCTCGATTACGGCGTTCAGGCCCGGCGCGTCACCGCCACCGGTATTGATGCAGATCTTCATACGTTTGGACATGGTTTTCTTCCTGTAGGTTGATATATGGGGCTTAGGTACTGTCTCAGCCCTTGTTCCCCAGCTTTTTCAGCCAGGCCATCCGTTCCTGAATGTTTTTCTCGTAGCCATGACCTTTCGGCTCATAAAACGTGCGGCCCTGCAGCTTTTCCGGCAGGTATTCCTGCTGGGTATAGCCCCCCTCGAAGTCGTGGGTGTACTTGTAGCCTTGATGATAGCCCAGCTCCTTCATCAGTTTGGTGGGGGCGTTACGGATATGCAGCGGCACCTCCAGGGCGCCGGATTTTCTGACTTCGGCCAGGGCTGCGTCGATCCCCAGGTAGGCGGCGTTGGATTTGGGGGCCGTGGCCAGGTAGGTGACCGCCTGGCCGAGGATGATGCGCCCCTCGGGCATGCCCACCACCTGAAAAGCCTGCAATGCTGAGACGGCCATCTGGAGGGCGCGGGGGTCGGCATTGCCGATATCCTCCGAGGCCAGGATGATCATCCGCCGCAGGATGAAGCCCGGTTCCTCACCGGCCTCCAGCATGCGGGCCAGCCAGTAGAGGGCGGCATCCGGGTCGCTGCCCCGCACGGACTTGATGAAGGCCGAGATGACGTTGTAATGTTCTTCGCCTCCTTTGTCATACAAGAGCGCCTTCTGCTGCAGCGCCTCCTGCATCACCTCAAGGGTGATCTGATCGTCAGCCGTCAATCCGGCCGCCACCTCCAGGGTGTTGAGCGCCTTGCGTCCGTCGCCCTGGGCCGCTTCGGCCAGAAAGGCCACGGCCTCGTCGCTGATGGTCAGCTCAAGGTTGCCCAAACCCCGCTCCCGGTCAGACAGCGCGCTGCGGATCAGCGTTGCGAGTTCTTCGGGCTGCAGCTGCTGCAGGCGCAGCACCCGGCAGCGGGAGAGCAGGGGGGCGATCACCTCGAAGGAGGGGTTCTCGGTGGTGGCGCCGATAATGGTCACCAGCCCCTTTTCAACTGCCGGCAGGAAGGCGTCTTGCTGAGCCTTGTTAAAGCGGTGGATCTCGTCCACAAACAGGATGGTGCGCTGCCCGCTGCGCGCGGTCTCTTCAGCCTCCTTGAATATCTCACGCACCTCTTTGACGCCGGCCATGATGGCGGAAAAGAAGACAAAGCGGGCCTTGGTCTCCTGGGCCAGGATGTGGGCCAGGGTAGTTTTGCCGCATCCGGGCGGCCCCCAGAAGATCAGCGAGGGCACCCGGTCGGCCTCGATCATCCTGCGCAACGCCTTGCCCGGCGCCAGCAGATGCCCCTGGCCGTAAAACGCATCCAGGGAGTGGGGCCGCATCCGCTCGGCCAACGGCGTTGACCCGGCGGAGGGGGGAGAAGTTACAGTTTGAAACAATGGGACGTTTCTTTGACTCACCAGTGGTACACTCCCTGGCGTGTGATCTGTTGCGGTTCAATCTTCCAGATATCGTCGGCATATTCGGCAATGGTGCGATCGCTGGAAAACTTGCCCATGCCGGCCGTGTTAAGGATTGATTTCCGGGCCCACTGTTCCGGGTTCATGTAGAGCCGGTCCACCTCGGACTGGGCATCCAGGTAGGCGTCAAAATCGGCCAGCAGCAGATAGTAATCGGAATTCAGCAGTTGATCCATCAGGGGATGGAACAGGCCCTGGTCGCCGGGAGAGAACATGCCGGAGTTGATTTGATCTATGACCTGCTTCAGCTCCGGCAGACGGTAATAGTAGTCCTGGGGCCGGTAACCTTCGCTGCGCAACTTGGCGGCTCCCGCCGCATCCAGGCCGAAGATAAAGATGTTGTCGCGGCCGACCTCTTCCATGATCTCGATATTGGCGCCGTCCAGGGTGCCGATGGTCAGGGCCCCGTTTAAGGCGTATTTCATATTGCCGGTGCCGGATGCCTCGGTGCCGGCGGTGGAGATCTGCTCCGACAGGTCGGCGGCCGGGAAGATCAGTTCGGCCAGCGAGACGCTGTAGTTGGCCAGGAAGGCTACTTTAAGCTGCTGATTGGTGGCCGGATCGTTGTTGACCACGTTGGCCACGCCGTTGATCAGCTTGATGATCAGCTTGGCACTGGCGTAGGAGGGGGCCGCCTTGCCGCTGAACAGCACCGTGCGGGGCGGCAGCCCCAGACCCGGATACTCCTTGAGGCGGTTGTACTGGGCAATCACCTGCATGATGTTCAACAGTTGCCGCTTGTATTCGTGAATCCGCTTGGTCTGGCAGTCAAACATTGAATCAGGCGATACCTGGATGCAGTTACGCTTGTAGATATGTTCGGCCAGACGCTGCTTGTTGCGGCGCTTGATCTCTATCCAGCGTGTGCGGAAGGCACTGTCTTCAGCCAGTGGCGTCAGTTTGCGCAGCTCATCCAGGTTGCGGGTCCAGCCGTCTCCGATCGCCTCGCTGATCAGATCCGACAGCCAGGGATTGCACTGTTTGAGCCAGCGGCGCTGGGTGATGCCGTTGGTCTTGTTGTTGAACCGTTCCGGCCAGAGTTCATAAAAATCTTTGAACAGGTCAGTCTTAAGGATGTCGCTGTGCAGGGAAGAGACACCGTTGACCGAATGGCTGGCCACAATGGCCAGGTGCGCCATCCGTACCCGTTTTTCACCAAAATCATCGATCAGCGACATCCGTTGCAGCCGTGCTGCGTCATCGGGGAAGCGTGCTGAAACTTCGGCCATGAAGCGGGCGTTGATCTCAAAGATCAGCTGCAGGTGGCGCGGCAGCAGACGTTGCAGCATCGGTACCGGCCAGGTCTCCAGGGCCTCCTGCAGGATGGTGTGGTTGGTGTAGGCAAAGGTCTGGGTGGTAATCCGCCAGGCAGCTTCCCAGTTGAGGTGTTTCTCGTCGATCAGGATCCGCATCAACTCCGGTATGGCCAGTACCGGGTGCGTGTCGTTGAGCTGGATCGCCACCTTTTCAGGCAGCTTGGTCAGGTCGTCATGTTTTTTTGCAAAGCGGTAAAAGATGTCCTGCACCGTGGCCGAGGCCAGGAAATACTCTTGCTTCAGCCTGAGCTGTTTGCCTTCGGCCATGTGGTCGGCCGGGTAGAGGACCTTGGAGATGTTCTCGGTCTTCATCTTGGATTCGACCGAACCGATGTAATTGCCTTCGTTAAAGAAGCGCAGGTCAAAGTCACGGCTGGATTTAGCACTCCAGAGCCGCATGGTATTGACGGTGTCATTACGGTAACCCGGAATCGGGAAGTCGTAGGCCAGGGCCATTACCTCGTCGCAGTCGACCCAGGAGTGGCGCACTGTTCCGTCACGGTCGGTGAATGCTACCACCTGTCCGCCGAATTTGACCGGGTGCAGGTGCTCCTGGCGGTCGAACTCCCAGGGGTTGGGATAGCGCAGCCAGTTGTCCGGCACTTCGACCTGGGCGCCGTCGGCAATCTTCTGATAGAACATGCCGTATTCATAGCGGATACCGTAGCCATAGGCCGGAAGCTGCATGGTGGCCAGCGAATCGAGAAAACAGGCCGCCAGCCGTCCCAGGCCGCCGTTGCCGAGGCCGGCGTCCCATTCCATCTCCTGCAATTCGGCAATATCCAGCCCCAGCTCCTTGAGTACCGTGTCCCATTCTTCCCGTAGCCCCAGGTTGATCAGGGCGTTGTTGAGGGTGCGCCCCATCAGGAATTCCATTGAGAGGTAGTAGACCCGTTTGGCGTCGTTGCGGTAGTAGGCCTGCTGGGTATCAAGCCAGCGTTCGGCCAGCAGGTCACGCACGGCATAGGCCAGGGCCATGTAGAGATCAGGCTTGGTGGCGGAATACTTGTCCTTTACCAGAGTGTGATGCAGGTGGTAGAGGAATGACCGCCGCAGCTCATCAGTGGTGGGTGGTGTGCAGGGCTGTTGTTGGGGCTGATTGGGGAGCATGGGATAACCTTTGCTGGGTTGAGTTGGGGTCAGTGACCATGAAGTATACCGGCAAACCGTTAGGGCTTCAAGTAAAGCGCCTTAAAAAGAATGGTGCCGGACGTGTGACGGTCCGCTGTGTCTCATGGTGCAGGTTGGTGGCATCGCGGTTGACACCCCCGGCTTGGTGTATTAGAGTAATTTTCTTTAATGGCCAGGCAACCGTTTGATTTGACAGCGGCAAACTAATTTTTGGTTTTTGGGGAGTCGGCTATGCGTAGTGATATGATTAAAAAAGGGCTGGAGCGCACCCCGCACCGGGCATTACTCAAGGCGACCGGGATACCGCAGAGCCAGATGGATCGGCCGTTCATCGGCGTGGCCACCAGCTTTACCGATCTGATCCCCGGCCATGTAGGGATGCGGGATCTGGAGCGATTCATCGAAAAAGGCATCCACAGTGGCGGCGGCTATGCACAGTTCTTCGGTATTCCCGGCGTCTGTGACGGTATTGCCATGGGTCACAAGGGGATGCACTATTCCCTGCCGACCCGTGAACTGATTGCCGACATGGTGGAGTCGGTGGCCGAGGCCCATCGCCTGGACGGTCTGGTGCTCTTGACCAACTGCGACAAGATCACCCCCGGCATGCTGATGGCTGCTGCCCGCCTGAACATCCCCTGTATCATCGTCACTGCCGGCCCGATGATGAGCGGGAGAGGCCGGGAGGGCCGGGCCTATTCCTTTGTGACCGACACCTTTGAGGCCATGGCCCGCTATAAGGCCGGGGTGATCGATGCCAAGGAACTGCAGGTCTGCGAAGACAACGCCTGCCCCGGTATGGGTTCCTGCCAGGGCCTGTTTACCGCCAATACCATGGCGATCCTGACCGAGACCCTGGGGATGAGTCTGCCCCGTTGCGGCACCGCCCTGGCGGTGTCGGCCATGAAGCGGCGGATCGCCTTTGCCTCCGGTGAGAAGATCGTCGAGCTGGTCCATAATGATGTCAAGCCCCGCGACATCATGACCCGGGCGGCTTTTGAGAACGCCATCCGGGTGGACCTGGCCCTGGGGGGCTCCTCCAATACCGTGCTGCACCTGCTGGCCATTGCCCGCGAGGCTGGTGTGGCGCTGCCGCTGGAGACCTTCGATGTCCTGGCCAAAGAAACCCCGCAGCTGGCCTCCATGAATCCGGCCGGTGAACATTTCATGGAAGACCTGGATATTGCCGGCGGCGTCAGCGGTGTGCTGAAGCAGCTGGGTGACAAGATCAATGATACCCAGACCCTGTTCGGTCTGACCACCCGTCAGCTGGCAGCCAGCATCGAGAATGTCGATGAAACCGTCATCCGCCCGCTGACCAACCCGGTCAAGAAAGAGGGCGGCATCGCGGTATTGTTCGGTTCCATCGCGCCGAAGGGGGCGGTAGTCAAGCAGTCCGGCGTCTCCGACAAGATGATGCTCTTTGAAGGTACGGCCCGTTGCTTTGATTCGGAAGAGCTGGCCATGGCCGCCCTGATGGAGGGCAAGGTGACATCGGGCGATGTGGTGGTGATTCGCTACGAAGGCCCCAAAGGCGGGCCCGGTATGCGCGAAATGCTGGCTCCCACCGCCGCCATCATGGGTCTGGGACTGGGCGATTCGGTGGCTCTGATCACCGATGGCCGTTTCTCCGGAGGCACCCGTGGCCCCTGTATCGGCCATATCTCGCCCGAGGCGGCGGAAGGCGGTCCGATCGCCCTGGTGCAGGACGGTGACAAGATCCTGCTGGACATCCCTAACCGCAAGCTGGACCTGTTGGTGGATGAGGCCACCCTGGTTGCCCGCAAGGCAGCCTGGAAAGCCCCTGAGCCCAAGATCAAGACCGGCTGGCTGGCACGTTATGCAAAGGTGGTAACATCCGCCTATACCGGCGCAGTGACAACTGCGGACTAACTACTACCCAAACGGAGGTATCCTGCCATGAAAAAGTTACCGGCCCTGTGCGCTGCTTTGCTTATGGCCCTGACTGTCGCTGCCTGCAGTACCGATGAGCAGGCGCTGCGTGATTCCAGCTCGCTGTTGCTGTCGGCCCGGGAGGTCAAGGATATCTTTGTCGGTAATACGGTCACCTCTGCTGACGGCAAGGTTTATTACTTTGACCGCAACGGCGTGGTGATCGGTAAGGGGGCCTATGGTGACAAGATCAAGGCCAACTGGAACATCACCCCTGAGGGACAGCTCTGTTTCAGTAACTGGAACAGCACCTATGCCCCCAGCGCCTGTTATAAGGTGTTTTTCGATAACGTCAGCCAGCAGCGCAAGCTGGTGGATGCCAACGGCGATCTGCAGTATACGGTCATCAACATCCTGACCGGTAACCCTAACAATTTCTAAACTGATCGAGGTTTTCGTATGAAAATGAACGGCGCGCGTATCCTCCTTGAATCCCTGAAGCGCGAGGGAGTTGATCTGGTGTTCGGCTACCCCGGCGGCACCGTGATCAATATCTATGACGAACTGATGAATGTGCGGGAGATCCGCCATATCCTGCCCCGCCACGAGCAGGGCGGCACCCATGCGGCCGACGGCTACGCCCGGGCCACCGGTAAGGTGGGGGTGGCCATCGCCACCTCAGGCCCTGGCGCCACCAACACGGTGACCGGCATCGCCACCGCCTACATGGACTCGATCCCGATGGTGATCATCTCCGGCCAGGTGCCCACCCCGCTGATCGGCAACGATGCCTTTCAGGAGGTGGACATGATCGGCATCACCCGGCCGATCACCAAGCACAGCTTTCTGGTGCGTAACCCCAAAGATATTCCGGTGATCGTCCGCAAGGCGTTCTATATCGCCCGCTCCGGTCGTCCCGGCCCGGTGTTGATCGACTTTCCCAAAGATGTGCAGATTGCCCAGGCCGATTTTAAATGGCCTGAAAACGTGGATATCCGTGGTTACAAGCCGAACCTGGGTGGACATCCCCGTCAGGTTGAGAAGGCGATCTCGATGATGCTGGCTGCCCGCCGTCCGGTGATGTACGTTGGCGGTGGCGTGATCCTGGCCAATGCGGCCGAAGAGTTGACCGCCCTGGCCCGCAGGCTGCAGTTCCCGGTGACCACTACCCTGATGGGCCTGGGCTCCTTCCCGGAAAACGATCCGTTGGCCCTGAAGATGTTGGGGATGCACGGCGCCTATGCCGCCAACATGGCCATGACCCATTCCGACCTGATCCTGGCCGTGGGCGCCCGTTTTGACGACCGGGTGACCGGTAAGATCGCCACCTTCGCGCCCCATGCCAAGATTATTCATATCGACGTCGATCCGACCTCGATCCGTAAAAATGTGCGGGTAGACCTGCCGATCGTGGGCGACACCAAGGATGTGCTGGCCAAGATGCTGCTGGAGCTGGACAAGCAGGATGCAGGTCTGCAGGAGCTGCTGAAGAATCTGACCGCCTGGCATGAGGATATCAGCGGTTGGAAGGAAAAACACCCGATCGGCTATAAGCAGAGCACGACGGTCATCAAACCGCAGTACGTGATCCAGAAGCTGCGGGAGTTGTCCAATGACGATGCCATCATGGCCACCGACGTGGGCCAGCATCAGATGTGGGCCGCCCAGTTTTTCGAATTCCACCATGCCCGCACCCTGCTGACCTCGGGTGGTCTCGGCACGATGGGCTTCGGTCTGCCGGCTGCCATGGGGGCCCAGGCTGCCTTTCCCAAGCGGCAAGTCCTCTGCGTTTGTGGTGATGGTGGCGTGCAGATGAACATTCAGGAGCTGGCCACCATGGTCCAGAACCGGCTGCCGGTCAAGATCGTGATCCTGAACAACAATTTCCTGGGCATGGTTCGTCAGTGGCAGGAGCTGTTCTTTGACAAGCGCTACTCCCAGACCTGCATGGAGTTGCCGATTGACTTCGTCAAGCTGGCCGAGGCCTATGGCGCCAAAGGCTTGCGGACAGAGAAGCCGGGCGAAGTTGAGCAGGTGATCAAGGAAGCTCTGGCGTATAATGGGCCGGTGGTGATGGAATTCAAGATTGCCCGTGAGGAAAAGGTACTGCCGATGGTGCCTGCCGGTGCATCCCTGAACGAAATGGTTCTGAACGCATAGAGTGAGCGGAGGAAATAAGCGCATGCACCACAGTCATACCATATCAGTGCTGGTGGAAAACGAATTTGGGGTATTGGCCCGGGTTTCCGGCCTCTTTTCCGGACGGGGTTTCAATATTGATTCCCTGACGGTGGCCCCCACCAACGAAGATGGGCTCTCCCGGATGACCATCGTCACTCGGGGCGATGACAATATTTTGGAGCAGATCACCAAACAGCTCAACAAGCTGGTGGATGTGATCAAGGTGATCGACTTTGGCGATGGTAGCGCCATCGAGCGTGAGATGGCCCTGATCAAGGTTACGGCCGAGGATGAAAGTCGGGCCGAGGTGTTGCGGATCGTGGATATCTTCCGGGCCAAGATCATCGATGTCACACCCAAGTCCTACACCATCGAGGCTACCGGCGCTTCGGTCAAGATAGACGCCATTCTGGAACTGTTGCGTCCGCTGGGGCTTAAAGAACTGGTGCGGACCGGGGCGGTTGCCATCGGCCGTGGCGCAAAAGGCTGGAAAGGGTAGGCTTCATCCGGTTGCGGACGTTACGTGTAAGGCCGCCGGTGCGTCGAGCGCCGGCGGCCTTTGGTGTTACCGGTGTGCTGATTGGTGGTGATCGGCACGGTGGGGGAAACGCATTATCAGCTCAAAGACCTGACGGTACGTCCCAGTCTTCAGGTGTGTGATGTTTCCGCCTATACGGCAGGGTTCAGGATGGTTGGTGAGGCCGATGGCGACCGGGCAGGCAAGCGATTGTATCGAGAATTTCTGCAGCGGCTCACCACCCCGTGACCGCTGGCGCCGGTGCAGGTTACCGGTGGAGAGAGCCGTATTTTCCGGGCCGCACGATAGCTATCTGATTGACAACTGAGAGGAAAGATAGTATTTTTTTCGCTCGTTTTGTCGTGGATTCATTACCGGTTTTCCGGATATTTTGAGGGAGGATGTAACAGCTATGAATGTGTACTACGATCGGGATTGTGATCTCGCGTTGATTAAATCCAAGAAGGTAACCATTGTCGGTTACGGTTCACAGGGCCATGCCCATGCCTGCAACCTGAAGGATTCCGGCGTTGATGTGACCGTTGCGCTGCGCGAAGGTTCCGCCTCCGCCGTCAAGGCCCAGAACGCCGGCCTGAAGGTGGCAACCGTTGCCGAGGCAGTGGCTTCGGCTGATGTGGTGATGATCCTGACTCCGGATGAATTCCAGTCGCAGCTGTATCGCAACGAGATCGAGCCCAAGCTGAAAAAAGGCGCCACCCTGGCCTTTGCCCACGGCTTTGCCATTCACTACAACCAGATCGTGCCGCGGGCCGACCTTGACGTGATCATGATCGCCCCCAAGGCGCCGGGTCATACGGTCCGTTCCGAGTTCGTCAAAGGCGGCGGCATCCCTGATCTGATTGCCATCTTCCAGGACGCCTCCGGCAAGGCCCGCGAAGTGGCCCTGTCCTACGCCAGTGCCATTGGTGGCGGTCGTACCGGCATCATCCAAACAACCTTCAAGGACGAGACCGAGACCGATCTGTTCGGCGAGCAGGCCGTGCTGTGCGGCGGTGCTGTGGAGCTGGTAAAGGCCGGTTTCGAGACCCTGGTTGAGGCCGGCTACGCCCCGGAGATGGCCTACTTCGAGTGTCTGCACGAGTTGAAGCTGATCGTCGACCTGATGTATGAGGGCGGCATTGCCAACATGAACTACTCCATCTCCAACAACGCAGAATACGGCGAGTATGTCACCGGCCCCAAGGTGATCAACGACCAGAGCCGTGCTGCCATGAAGGAGTGTCTGAACAACATCCAGAACGGCGAGTATGCCAAACGCTTCATCCTGGAGGGGATGTCCAACTATCCCGAGATGACCGCCCGCCGTCGTCTGAATGCTGCCCACCCGATCGAGCAGGTCGGTGAAAAGCTGCGTTCCATGATGCCCTGGATCCAGAAGATCGTTGATAAGTCCAAGAACTAATCAGCCTTGTTGTTGAGTTCGAACCCCGCTCTTTTGTGAGCGGGGTTTTCTACATTCTACAGAATTTATCTGTTACTTGGTATGCCATGCGCCCATCCAATGCCTTGATCACCCCCGAAGGATACCCGTTTATTGCCTATAGTGGCGGCCTGTTCCTGTTTCTGGCCGCCGGCGCCGTGCTGCTTAACTCAGTGACCCTGGCCGTGCCCGCAGTGATTACCTTTGCACTGCTCGTGTTCGTTATCTCGTTCTTTCGCAACCCCGAACGGCAACCACCGGCCGATACCGGTCTGGTGGTGGCTCCGGCAGACGGCACTGTGGTCTACGTGGGGCCGGCAACCCAGGAGCAGCTGGGCGAGTGTCTCAAGATCAGCATCTTCATGTCGGTCTTTAATGTGCACGTTAACCGGGCGCCGGTTACCGGCATGGTGGTTGACCATTTCTACAAGCCGGGCAAGTTTTACGATGCCCGCCATGCCAGGGCATCCTCTGAAAACGAACAATGCGGCCTGGTTATGGAGACCGCAAACGGCACGAAGGTGGCCTTTGTGCAGATCGCCGGCCTGATTGCACGGCGGATTCTGTGTTATGTCGACACAGGGGATCGGCTGGAACGTGGCCAGCGCTACGGTATGATTCGTTTCGGTTCCCGGGTGGATGTCTATCTGCCAACCGATTGTGAGCCGATGGTGGCGGTGGGACAGACCACCACTGCCGGCGTGACCCCGTTGACGACGCTGTTGTGAGTCGCGACAAGGAGCAAGGGCCAATGGCACCAGCTGAAGAAACGGTAGCGACTGTCACCAAACGGCAGGAAAATATCAGGCGTGGCATCTATATCCTGCCCAACCTGATCACGGCAGGCAGCCTGTTCGCAGGGTTCTACAGCATGATTGAAACCTTAAGCGGCAACTATGGTTCCGCTGCGGTCTGGATATTTATCTCGGCCATCTGTGACGGTCTGGATGGCAAGGTGGCCCGTCTGACCGGCACCACCAGCCAGTTTGGGGTTGAGTTTGATTCCCTGGCTGATCTGGTGGCCTTTGGTGTGACACCTGGGTTGATGATGTACGCCTGGGCCTTGAAGCCGTTCGGTCGCCTCGGCTGGCTGGCGGCCTTCCTGTTTGTGGTTTGCGGAGCTCTGCGGCTGGCCCGTTTCAACGTTCAGGTTGAGACGGTTGAAAGCAAACGTTTTGTGGGGCTGCCGATCCCGGCTGCTGCCAGCATGGTTGCCTCCACCGTGCTGTTGTTTAACCATTTCGGCTGGCCCAGTTCCTACAAGCGGTTGGCCATCCTGGCGCTGATCTACCTGCTGGCCTTCCTGATGGTCTCCAGCGTCAAGTACTATTCCTTTAAAGACCCTGAGTTGATCAAGCGCCAGCCGTTCGGTTTCCTGGTGTTGGCGGTGGTGTTGCTGATCATCGTGGCTGCCGAACCGGCCGTGATGGTGTTTGTGATCATGCTCAGTTATGTGCTGTCAGGACCGATCGGCTTCCTGGTTGGCCTGCCGCGCCGTATGCGGCTTGAAAAGGCGATGCACAAGGGACATGAGGAGCAGACTCATTCGAGTTGATGAATGGTCGCGCTGATCTGGTGAGGGCTGAGCTCCAGGATCCCATACGAGAGGAAAGGGGCGCGACCCCACAAGGTGCCCGGGTTTAAGAGTTGTATGCCGTCTCGCTGCTCTGCCAGGGCCAGATGGGTGTGGCCGAACAGGATCACTTCTGCGCCTTGCTGTTTGCCGTGACTGAGCAGGCGTTCCAGCCCGCTCTTGACCAGGTAGCGGTCACCATGGGTGATCAAGAGCCGCCGGTCGGCCAGGGTGATCTGTAGCTCGCGCGGTGCGCTGGAGCCGTGGTCGCAGTTGCCGGCTACCCGCAGTACTGTTTCGCTGAGGGTTTCTTCCAGCAGTTGAGCGTCCAGCTCTCCGTCGCCGGTATGGATGACGGCATCGACAGGGCCTGCCTGCTGGTGGGCTCTGAACAGCATGCCGTCATTTCCGTGGCTGTCTGAAACGACCAGAATACGCATTCCCTTTCCTTTCGTGGTGATGGTTCCATTCGGAGGCAGCATACAATGTCCGCCAAAAAAATACTGCTGATCATTGCCGGCCTGTTTGCCGGCCTGCTGATGATGCTGGTTAGTGCAATCCTGCTGGGTCGTCTGCTCCTGAAGAGTGATGATTCCACTTTTCCCCTTTCCCAGGGGATTGGCCTGGTGGAGATCAAGGGGATGATCGTCGATTCCGGCGAGCCGGTGCGTCAGTTGCGTTATTTTTTGAAAAAGGACAACGTCAAGGCGGTGGTGCTGCGGATTGACTCGCCAGGCGGTGTTGTCGGACCTTCACAGGAGATCCACCAGGAAGTCAAGCGGTTGGCTGCCAAAAAGAAGGTGGTGGTTTCCATGGGCAGCCTGGCTGCCTCCGGCGGCTACTATGTGGCCGCACCGGCCACGGTAATCTACGCCAATCCCGGTACCATCACCGCCAGCATCGGGGTTCTGATCAAATTTTCAAACATTGAAGGGCTGCTGGGCAAGGTGGGCATCAAGTCAGCCACCATCAAGACCGGTACCTTCAAGGATGCCGGTTCACCGGACCGGCCATTGTCCGCTGAAGACCGCGCCATGTTTCAGGCGGTGATCGACAGCACCCATGAGCAGTTCGTACGTGCCGTGGCCGAGGGCCGCAAGCTGCCGATCGAGGAGGTGCGTCAGCTTGCCGATGGCCGGATTCTCTCCGGTGAGCAGGCCAAGCAGGTCAAGCTGGTGGACAAGCTGGGGAACCTGCAAGATGCCGTTGAAGAGGCCGGGCGACTGGCAGGCATCAGTGGCGAACCCGAACTGATCCTGCCGCCCAAGAAAAAAGTCAATTACCTTGATCTGCTGGCAGGAGGGGCCGAAGAGCGATTCGACGGCGTGCTGAACAAGGTGCTGGGGCGCGGCCTGCAGGTGACCTACGAATAGGAAACAGCTGCTCCAGTGTGAACGGAGTGTGGTTCTCAGTATGTTTCAGCGGGCTTTCGAAACGTTTATTTGCGCTTTTGTAGCCGCTGATGGGCATCCAGCAGGATCTTTTCGGTGGTTTCCCAGTTGATGCAGGCATCGGTGATCGACACCCCGTATTTCAGCTTGTTCTGATCGGCGCAGATCTTCTGGTTGCCTTCCTCCAGGCAGCTTTCAATCATCAGGCCGGAAATGGACCGATTGCCGGCCACCACCTGTGAGATAACCGCTTCCAGCACTTCGGGCTGACGTCGGTAGTCCTTGTTGGAGTTGCCATGACTGCAGTCCACCATGACGGTGGCCGGCAGGCCGTTTTTGGCGAGTATCTCTTCGGTGTGGAGAATATCCTCAGGGTGATAGTTTGGTTTGCGTGAACCGCCCCGCAGCACGATATGCACATCCGGGTTGCCGGCGGTCTGGATGATGGATGTCCTGCCTTCGCGGTTGATGCCCAGAAAGCTGTGGGAGGCCCGGGCAGCAATCATGGCGTCGATGGCGATCTGCAGGTTGCCGTCGGTGCCGTTTTTGAAACCGATCGGGAAGGAAAGGCCGCTGGCCAGTTCCCGGTGAGTCTGTGATTCGGTGGTGCGGGCGCCGATAGCGCCCCACGAGATCAGGTCAGCCACATATTCCGGGGTGATCGGGTCCAGCATCTCGTTGGCCACCGGGATGTTGAGCTCAGTGATCTTGCAGAGCAGGCTGCGGGCGATGCCCAGCCCTTTCGAGATCAGGTGGCTACCGTCCATGTCCGGATCATTGATCAGGCCTTTCCAGCCGACCGTGGTGCGGGGTTTTTCGAAATAGACCCGCATCACCAGCAGCAGCTGGTCGTCAACCCGGCGGGAGAGGGCGTTCAGCCGTTGGGCATACTCAAGGGCCATGGCTGGATCATGGATCGAACAGGGGCCCACCACCACCATCAGCCGGCGATCGCTGCGTTGAATGATCTCCTTGATTCGCTCCCTGCTGCGGGAGACAAATTCGCGCGAACTGTCCGACATCGGAAAGACCTGGCGCAGATCGGCCGGGGCAATAATCGGGGTAATGCTGGTTATTTTCAGGTTGTTGGTCTTGATCATGGGTACGGGCCTCGCATACAAAGGTTGAGCTTGATTGAGCAGTTGTACTGGATGGGGGCGGGCATTGTCAAATTCAAACGGGTTTCGTAGGACCAAACGAGCCGTCTTCATCGACCGTGACGGCACGTTGAATGTTGAAAAGGACTATCTGTACCGACCAGAGGAGTGCGTGCTGATCCCCGGTGCTGTTGATGCTGTCCGGCGACTGCACGAGGCCGGCTGGCTGGTGGTGGTGGTGACCAACCAGTCCGGTGTGGCCCGCGGCTACTACGGTGAGCAGGAGGTGGTGTCACTGCATCGGCATATGGCTGATGAGCTGGCTCGCGGTGGTGGTCAGGTGGCCGGCTGGTACTACTGCCCCCATCATCCGGCAGGTCAGGAGCCGTACAACCGGCAGTGCGATTGTCGCAAGCCGCTGCCTGGCATGCTGCTGCAGGCGGCTTGTGAACTGGAGATCGATCTGTCCCGTTCATGGATGGTGGGTGACAAGCTGGTAGATGTACAGGCCGGATTGGCGGCAGGCTGTCGAGCCGTTATGGTGCGTACCGGTTATGGCCGCAACGAGTCGGTCGGATTGCCGGACGAGGTGCCGCTTTGTGATGACCTGTCCGCTGCGGTGGAGCTGATTCTGGCGGTTTGACACTGCTTGGCAGGTTGTGTTACTGCACGTAACGTTATCTATCCCATGTGAGAAGGGGGGCGCGGCATGTCTCCGATACGTAAAGGGATCGTGCTGGCCGGTGGCGCCGGCAGCCGGCTCTACCCGCTGACACTGGTTGCCAGCAAGCAGCTGCAGCCGGTCTATGATAAGCCGATGATCTATTATCCCCTGGCTACCCTGATGGCGGCCGGCATTCGGGATATCCTGCTGATCTCTACGCCCCATGATACCCCCCGTTTTCAGGCCTTGCTGGGTGATGGTTCCCGCTGGGGGATCAATCTCAGCTATGCGGTGCAGCCGGAGCCCAAAGGGATCGCCCAGGCGTTTTTGATCGGCGAGCAGTTCATCAATCGTGACCCGGTCTGTCTGATCCTTGGTGACAACATCTTCTATGGCAAGATGCACCTGGATCGGATGGTGGATGAGTTCGAGGGGGGCGCGCGAGTCTTCGGTTACTACGTGCATGACCCTGAACGTTACGGTGTGGTGGAGTTTGACCCTGCCGGTCGGGTGCTTTCAATCGAAGAAAAACCTATGGTCCCCAAGTCCAATTACGCGGTGCCGGGTCTGTACCTGTATGATGGCGCGGTGGTTGATATAACGCGCAGCATCACCCCCTCGCCCCGCGGCGAGCTGGAAATCACCGATGTGAATCTGGTCTATCTGAAGCGGGGTGAGTTGCTGGTGGAACGGCTGGGGAGGGGTATTGCCTGGCTCGACACCGGCACCCATAAATCACTGCTTGAGGCCAGTAACTTCATTGAAACCCTGGAGGCGCGGCAGGGGCTTAAGATCGCCTGTCTGGAGGAGATCGCCCTGCATCGCGGGTTCATCGATTGTGCCGCCATGGAGGCGGTCATCGCCGCAACGCCTGCTTCGTCGTACCGCGACTACCTGCAGCGGGTAATGCATGAGGCCCGCTGCGGCATGCCGGGGACACGATCCTGATCTGAGACCCTATGTTCGATCTGCTGCGAAAATATCTGCTGTCGCTCTTGATCACCATCGGGCTGTTGGTGGCCATGATCATCTATTCGCTCAATCTGCCTGATGCCCGGGAGGCCAATTGGGTGGAACGGGCCGTTGGCAGTATCTTAAGTCCGGTCCTGGGACCGGTAAAGTGGCTGGGGACGCTGCCGGATCGCATCTGGCATGACTACCTTAACCTGGTGCAGGTGCGCCGCGAAAACGTCAAGCTGCGCGAGGATATCAAGACCCTCAATCAATCCCTGGCTGCGGCCGGTGAACTGCTGCACGAGCATGAGCGCTTAAAACGGTTACTGGAGATGCGCAAAACGGTTCACGAACCGACGGTGGCAGCAGCCGTGATTGGCGAAGATGTAGCCCCCTGGTTTCGTACCCTGACCATTGATCAGGGGGCATCCAGCGGTATCGGCGACGGTATGCCGGTGTTGGCCGCCGGCGGCGTGGTGGGCCAGACCATCAAGGTTACCCCCAACAGCAGCCGGGTCCTGTTGCTCACCGATCATGCCAGCGGTATCGCGGGCGTCATCCAGCGTTCACGGGCCCGTGGCGTGGTCAAAGGCAAAGGCGAGGCGGTCTGTTCCCTGGAATTCACCATGCGTGAAGAGGATGTCACCGTTGGTGATCTGGTAGTAACTTCCGGTGTGGGAGGTGTGTTTGCCAAAGGGTTGCCGATCGGCACGGTGACCATGGTCAAGAAGGGACAGTACGGTATTTTTCAGTCGGTTACCATCAAGCCGGCAGTATCGACGGCACACCTTGAAGAGGTGCTGGTGGTGCTGCGTGCCCCCCGGGAGTAACTGAACCCCCATGCGTGCATTTTTGAAAGCGCTGAGCATAGTGGTAGCAGTGGCGGCACTCCAGTCGGCCGTCTTGCCCCATTATCTTGAACCAGCCTTTAAACCTGATTTATTGCTGGTGTTGATGGTGTTTCTGGCATTACGTGCAAAAACCAGTGTCAGCCTGCCTGCATCCTATGGTCTTGGACTGCTGAAGGATTGTCTGAGCGGCATGTATCTGGGGCTTAACGCCTTTTCGTTTTTGCTGGTGTATCTGGTGCTCAAATCGGTGTCAGAACGTCTGAATGTGCAGAGTTGTCTCTTGTTTGTGCTGACAGTTACTGCGGCAACCGTTGCTTCTGCTGCAATTAATTTGCTGTTGCTGCTGGTGTTTTCTCAAACTCCAACCTTGTTTACCGCCCTGTTGAATCAGTTGTTGCCTCATCTGCTGGTAAACTCCTTTGTGGCTTCGCTAGTGGCAGTGTTTCCCGACTGTGGTTCTCTGCGGACATCCCCATGATCAAGCAGCAGCGTTATGTCCGTGAGATGGCTCATCCCAAACAGCGGACCATCCCGTTGGCCTTCGGGGTGGTGCTTATCTTCTCCCTGCTGATTCTGCGGCTTTGGTATCTGCAGATTCTGTATGCTGAAGAGTATCGGGCACTTTCCGAAAATAACCGGCTGCGTTTTCTGCCGGTGCCGGCATCACGCGGGGCCTTGATGGACCGTAACGGGGCCGTGCTGGTCAGTAATCGCCCCTCTTTCAGTCTGGCTCTGATTCCACAAGAAATAACCGATGTTGAAGCGATGCTGGACCGTCTGTCTACACTGTTAGGTCTCGATCGTGGCGAACTGGGAGAACGTTGGCAGAAGGCCAAGGGACGTGCCCGCTACTACCCGGTGGTGGTAGCCACCCAGATCACACGCGAGCAAGTTGAAATTGTTGAAGAAAACAGAATGCGTCTGGCCGGCGTGGAAATCGCCATAAAGCCGGTGCGGGAATATCATTACAAGCAGTCGGCAGCCCACTTGTTGGGGTATATCGCCGAGATATCGGAACAGGAGCTTGATAACGCAGCATACCAGGACTACAACCCTGGTGATTATGTCGGCAAGAACGGCATTGAAAAAGCCTGGGAGCATGAGTTGCATGGTGAGGATGGCGGCCGGCAACTGGAGGTGGATTCCCGGGGACGTGTGCTGCGGGTGTTGCATGAAAGCCAGCCGACCGTCGGCAACAGTCTGGTGTTGACCATCGACCAGCGGCTGCAACAGGCTGCAGAGCGGGCCTTCGGCAACCGGGCCGGCGCAGCGGTGGTGATGAACGTCACCAATGGAGAGGTGCTGGCCTTTGTCAGCAGTCCGACCTTCGATCCGGCCCTGTTTGCAGGCAAGATTCCGACCGATGTCTGGGAGTCCTATCTGAAGGACAAGCGCAATCCGTTGCAGAACAAGGCCTTGTCCGGACAGTATCCGCCCGGTTCAACCTTCAAGATGATTACCGCCTTGGCCGGCCTGGAGGCCGGTCTGGTGAACGAGTCAAGCAGCGTGTATTGCGATGGCACCTACAAGCTGGGCAGCGGCAAATTCCGTTGCTGGAGCCGTAGTGGTCATGGTTCGGTTAATCTCCGCCGCTCACTTAAGGAATCCTGCGATGTGTATTATTATCAGCTGGGGGAACGGCTTGGCATCGACCGTCTGGCAGAGATGTGTCGTCGTTTCATGTTGGGTGACACGCTGGGGATCGGTCTGGCGGGTGAAAAGAAAGGCCTGATCCCGACGACGGAGTGGAAGTTGAAGCGTTTCGGCAAGCGATGGGTTCCCGGTGATACGCCGCCGGCCGCCATTGGTCAGGGCTACGTGCTGATGACACCGATCCAGATGGTTTCCATGATGTCTACCGTGGCCAACGAGGGGACCGTTTTCAGGCCGCACCTGGTGAAGCAGATGGTGGACGCCGATGGCAAGGTGCTCAAGGAGTTTGCGCCCGAGGTACTGGCTCAGGTCGGTGTGAGTGCGGCCCATTTTAAAAAGGTCAAGCAGGGGCTGTATGCGGTGGTTAACGACACAGGAGGCACCGGCGCAGCGGCCCGGCTGTCCGATGTCAGGGTGGCCGGTAAGACCGGAACCTCGCAGGTGGTTAAACTGGGTGAAGACCGCAAGCGTCGGCTGGCCTACGAGTATCAGGACCATGCCCTGTTTACCGCCTTTGCCCCCTTTGACAAGCCTGAAATTGCTGTGGCGGTAGTGGTCGAACATGGCGGTGGCGGTGGCGCAGTGGCTGCGCCGATCGCTGGTCAGATCTTGCGGGTCTGGTTTGATCTGAAAAAACCTGTGGTGCCGCGGAAGGTTCCAGCAGAAGATAAACAGGCAGAAGAGCAGCCGGCTGCAGTCGTGCTGCCAGAGCAGTCTGCTGATGAGGTAAAAGCCGATGATTGACCGCCGCCTGGTAAGCAATTTTGACTGGACCCTGCTGGGGATTGTGATGATCATCTGTCTGCTGGGGGTGTTGAATATTTATAGCGCGTCAGCCCCCTACAAGCTGGTGGGGGCCCCCTATTATCTCAAACAGCTGAACTGGATGTTCTTCGGCCTGATCATCTCGCTTTTGGTCTGCAGTGTTGACTACCATGTTTTTGAGGATTTTGCCTATTGGCTCTATGGTGGTGTGATCGTGCTGTTGCTGGCGGTCTTGCTGGTAGGCAAGAAGAGTTTGGGAGCTACGCGCTGGCTTGATCTGGGACTGTTTACCATTCAACCTTCAGAGCTGATGAAGATCGGCATTATTTTGACCTTTGCCCGTTTTTTCAATAATTACCATGCAGTGGGCGGCTTGACGGTCAAGGATATGTTTTTTCCGCTTGCTTTGTTGGGGGTGCCGGCAGCCCTGATCATGAAACAACCGGATCTCGGTACTGCTGCGCTGGTGGTGTTGATCGCCTTCTCAATGGCCTTTTTTATCGGTTTTCGCTGGTCGACCCTGGTGAGCTTTGTGCTGGTGACCGTACCCCTTGCCTGGTTGACCTGGAGCTTTTACATGAAGCCGTACCAGAAGAGCCGGGTTCTTGACTTTATCAATCCGGAACGTGCGCGCCTGGGTAGCGGTTATCATATCATACAGAGCAAGATCGCGGTCGGGTCGGGCGGATTGCTGGGCAAGGGCTATGTCAAAGGCACCCAGGCCCAGCTGCGCTTCCTGCCGGAACAGCATACCGACTTCGCCTTTTCAGTATTTGCTGAAGAATGGGGTTTTGTCGGCACTCTGGTACTGATCTTGCTTTATCTTGGATTGATTATGTGGGGTTTGACCATTGCGCGGAGTTGCAACGATCGCCTGGGCGCCCTGCTGGCGGTGGGGGTAACGGCCATGCTGTTCTGGCACACAGTGATCAATGTTGGTATGGTAATCGGTTTGTTCCCGGTGGTGGGTGTGCCGTTGCCCTTTTTCTCCTATGGCGGTACCTCGATGATCACCTCCATGGTCGGGGTGGGTATACTGCAGAACATCAGTATGCGTAAGTTCATGTTCTGATTTGCGGCAGCCGTTACCCGAAAAGATACGTTGACTTTTTGTCAGATTAAATGATATTTCTCTATAAATTGTTGTATGCTCTGCGGCCACGTCACGCCACCCAACAACCGGGGCCATGCCCCTCATTCAGAAAGGAGTTATCCGTACTATGAAGAAACTCGTATCCGTTATCTCCGCTGTTGTTGTGCTGACCGTTGCCTCCCTGTCCTTCGCGGCCGCCATCAAGGGTCCCGTGAGCAAGATCACTAAAAATGCTGACGGTTCCTATACCGTCGTCGTGAAGGATAACGCATCCGGCAAGGCTGTTGAGATGCAGGTAAGTGATGAAATGACCGTCAACAAGCTGAACAGCAAGAAGATCGTTGTTGATGACGACGTGAAAGTGAAGTACGACGAGAAGGACGGCAAGAACATCAGCACCAAGTTCCTTAAGGCTGCTGGCTGCTAATCAGCTCTTCTGTCTATGGTTTCATGCAGCGTACCCGTTTCGGGTACGCTGCTTTTTTTTGTCTTGTCAACAACGAGTCCGTTGGTGCTGTGCAGTGTTGTCACAAACGGCTTTTACGGTTGAGCGATAGCGGGTTTCGTGGTATCTTGCGCTGGTTTTTACTTCAGATTGGAGATGCAGATGATCAGTTCCCTGGTGAAGATGGTGATCGGCAGCAAAAACGAGCGCGAGCTTAAGCGGCTGTGGCCGATCGTTACAAAGATAAACGGGATGGAACCGGCCCTGCAGGCCTTGTCCGATGATCAGTTGTGCGGGAAGACCAGCGAGTTTAAACAACGCTACCAACAGGGCGAGTCACTGGACGCCTTGCTGCCTGAAGCCTTTGCCGTCTGCCGTGAGGCCAGCCGGCGAGTATTGGGGATGCGTCATTTTGATGTGCAGATGATCGGCGGCATGGTGCTGCATGCCGGCAAGATCGCCGAGATGAAGACCGGTGAGGGCAAGACCCTGGTGGCTACCCTGGCGGCCTATCTGAATGCCATCAGCGGCAAAGGGGTGCATGTTGTCACGGTAAACGATTATCTGGCCAGGCGCGACTCCGACTGGATGGGGCGCCTGTATCGTTTTCTGGGGCTCACCGTGGGGGTTATCGTCCACGGACTGAATGATGAGCAACGGCGTGAAAACTATGCCGCTGATATCACCTACGGTACCAACAACGAGTTCGGCTTCGATTATCTGCGCGACAACATGAAATTTTCCCTGGATGATTACGTCCAACGAGGTTTCAACTTTGCCATCGTTGACGAAGTGGACTCGATCCTGATCGACGAGGCGCGTACGCCGTTGATCATCTCCGGCCCCACCGAAGAGTCCACCGACAAGTATTACGTGATCAACCGGATTATTCCGCTACTGGAAAAGGGTGAGGTGCTGGAGGTGGAGGCCAACACCCTTTCAGGCAAGCGCAAGATCTATACCGGCGACTACACCATCGACGAGAAGGCCAAAAGCGCCACCCTGACCGAGCAGGGGGTGTCCAAGGTCGAGAAGCTGCTCAAGGTGGAAAACCTCTACGATCCACGCAACATCGAAACCCTGCACCACGTCAACCAGGCCCTGCGGGCCCATGCCATGTATCGTCGCGATGTCGAGTATGTGGTCAAGGATGGCGAGGTAATCATCGTCGATGAGTTTACCGGCCGTCTGATGCCCGGACGGCGCTGGTCTGACGGACTGCACCAGGCCGTTGAAGCCAAGGAGGGGGTGCGGATCGAGAGCGAAAACCAGACCTTGGCTACCATCACCTTCCAGAACTATTTCCGGATGTACGGCAAGCTGTCCGGCATGACCGGTACGGCCGACACCGAGGCCGAGGAGTTTCACAAGATCTACAAGCTGGAGGTGGTGGTGATCCCCACCAACCGGCCGCTTTTGCGTCCCGACTATCCTGATGTGATCTACAAGACCGAGCGGGAGAAATTCGACGCAGTCATCAAGGATATCAAGGAACATTACGAAAAGGGCCAACCTTGCCTGGTGGGCACCATCTCCATTGAAAAGTCGGAGGTGCTCTCGGAGCTGCTGCGCAAACAGGGTGTTCCTCACTTCGTGCTCAACGCAAAACAGCATGAAAAAGAGGCCGAGATTGTTGCCCAGGCCGGTCGTAAGGGGGCCATTACCATCGCCACCAATATGGCCGGTCGCGGTACCGACATCGTGCTGGGTGGTAATCCGGACGGCCTGCTGAAACAGTGGCTGTTGAACAATCCGGATGCCGGCGAAGAACAGTCTGCCGCACAACTTGAACAGTTCAAGGTTCAGTGTGCCCGGGAGCATGACGAAGTGGTGGCCCTGGGCGGTCTGCACATCATAGGCACCGAACGTCACGAGTCCCGGCGAATTGACAATCAGCTCCGTGGCCGTTCCGGCCGCCAGGGCGATCCCGGGTCCTCACGCTTCTACCTGTCGCTGCAGGACGACCTGCTGCGGATATTCGGTTCAGAGCGGGTGGCCAAAATCATGGACTTCCTCAAGATTGAGGAAGGGGAGGCCATCACCCACGGCATGATCTCCAAGTCGATCGAGAACGCCCAGAAAAAGGTGGAGGCTCACAACTTCGAGATCCGCAAGCATCTGATCGACTACGACGATGTCATGAACAAGCAACGCGAGGTGATCTACACCCAGCGTCGCGAGATTCTGGGTGGGCAGGATATCCGTGAGAGCTTCATGGAGATGCTGGACGATACCATTGGTGACATCATCAACGCCTATGCCTTTGACAAGGCTACACCTCAGGAGTGGGATTGGGAGTCACTGGTCGAGGCGGTGGGACGTTGTTTCTCGCTGCAACTGGAGCTGTCCCGCGAGATGATTGCACGGATGAACGCTGACAGTCTGCGGACGTTGTTGACGGAACAGGCTCACGAGATCATCAATCGCAAGGCGGCAGAGCTGGGTGACGAGCTGATGGATCACCTGATTCGGGTGGTGATGCTGCAGGCCATTGATACCCACTGGAAGGATCACCTGCTGAACATCGATCACCTGAAAGAGGGCATCGGTCTGCGGGGTTACGGTCAGAAGGATCCCAAGCAGGAGTACAAAAAAGAGGCTTTCCAGCTGTTCATGGAGATGATCATCCGGATCCGCGAGGAGACGGTGGAAAAGGTCTTTTGGGTTCAGGTCGAGCGGGAAGAGGATGTCGAACAGCTGGAAGAGGTGCAGGTGGAGAAGAGCCGCAAGCTGTTTCAGAACATCAGCAACAACGATGAAGCAACCGTTGAGCCGGCCAAAAGTTCCAAGCTGGCCGGCCGCAATGAGACCTGTCCGTGCGGTAGTGGCAAGAAATACAAAAAGTGCTGCGGGAAATAACCATGTCCCTGAAAGGTTTTCAATTCTCGGTCGTAGAAGCGGCCATCAAGAAGCCGGGCCGCAAGGATCTGGCGCTGATCTGGTCCGAGATGCCGGCTGTCGCTGCGGCGGTCTTTACCACCAACGCGGTCAAGGCGGCGCCGGTGGTGTTGTCTGCGGAGCGGATTGCCTGCGGCCAGGCCCAGGCCCTGGTGGTGAACAGCGGTAATGCCAACGCCTGCACCGGCAAACAAGGGATGCTCGACGCACAGGAGACGACACGTCTGGTGGCTGACGGGCTTGGCATCGCTGAGCAGCTGGTCCAGGTCTGCTCCACCGGCGTGATCGGCGTACCGTTGCCGATGGAGCGGGTAAGGGCTGCGGTGCCTGCGCTGCTGGCCGGTCGTGGCACTGCATCGCTGGATGACCTGGCGAGCGCCATCATGACCACCGATACCTTCCCCAAGACCGAGGTACGCTCAGGTGCCGTTGGTGCGGTTGGTTATACGGTGGCCGGAACTGCCAAGGGTGCCGGCATGATCATGCCCAACATGGCAACCATGCTGGCCTATGTGCTGACCGATGCCGCCATTGAATCTGGCCTGCTGAACAGCCTGTTCAAGGCTGCGGTTGACCGCTCGTTTAACGCCATCACCATTGACGGCGACACCTCCACCAACGACACCTGCCTGCTGATGGCTAACGGTGCTGCCGGCAACCAGATAATCGTCAGCGGCACACCGGAGGCGACCCACTTTGCCGAGTTGCTGGACGAGGTGCTGCTGGGGCTGGCGAAACAGATCGTGAAAGACGGTGAGGGTGCCACCAAGTTTGTCGAGATCCGTCTGACCGGCGCGCAGAGCGATGCCGATGCCAAGCGGGCCGCCATGGCGGTTGCCAACTCGAGTCTTGTGAAAACGGCGTTTTTTGGCCAGGATGCCAACTGGGGACGCATTTTTGCTGCCGTTGGTTACTCAGGGGCTGTCGTTGATCCGGAACGTCTGGCACTCTGGTTTGATGATGTCTGCATGGCCAAGGATGGTGTTTTTGCCGGAGCTGATGCCGAACAACGCGGTACCGAGGTACTCAAGCAGAGGGAGTTGCGGGTAACGGTTGATCTGGGACTTGGGACGGGGCAGGCCACGGTTTATACTTCCGACCTGTCCCATGAGTATGTCTCAATCAACGCCGATTACAGGACCTGAGGAGGCCTTCATGAAGGTGATCTTCCCGGCTGTTATGCTGCTGTTGGTGGCGGTGGTACTGCCCGTTGATGCGGCATCGCCGAAAGTGACGGAACTGGCGGTCACCACCAAGGTTTCCAAAGGGAAACCGATCGACGCTGTACACCGCATATCCCATCGCTCGGTGAAGTTTTTGTATGGTTTTACCCGCACCCTTTCCGAACCTCCCCAGGAAACAACCGTCACCCAGGTCTGGCTGCGTGATGGACAGCCGTTTAAAGAGTTCACCATGCCGGTCAAGGGGCGCCGCTGGCGGCTCTACAGCACCTTGCCGATTGACGCGAGCAGTGTCGGTCGCTGGCGTCTTGAGGTCCGTGATGCCGAAGGCCAGTTGTTGAAGGCAGCCGAGTTTCAAGTCAATTGATGCTTCCGTTGGCCGTTTCGTATATGCGCTGCTGCCTGATCAGGCACTGTCTGGCACTACTGCTGTCGATCTGCTGTCTCAGCAGCATTGCGCGCGCCGAGAGTGAACCCCTGGCTGAATCTGCCCGGGTTTCTGTGATCGAGTTCATGCTGCAGCAAGCTATTGCGCAACGCCTGATCAACGGTGCCGTAGTGGTGGTAGGTGATCGTCATGGTATCCTCTACGAGCGTGCAGTCGGTTTGGCCGGCTTTAGTGACGAAGCTCCAGCACTAACAACAGCTGCTGTCTTTGATGTTGCCTCCCTCACCAAGGTATTTGCCACCACACCTGCCATTGTCAAACTGTTGGATCAGGGCAGGCTCTCGTTGTTGGACCCGATCTCAAGCTGGTTTGCCGAGTTTGAAGGCAGCGACATCACCATCCTCAATCTGCTGACCCATACCTCAGGCTTGCATGATGTGGGACTGGACCGTGCTGAGCCGATGCAAAGCGCCATCAACCGTGCTGCAGCCCAGACCGGCAGAGTAACGGCGGGCACCCGATTCAAATATGCCGATATCAACTTTATACTCCTGGGTGAGTTGGTGCGTCGAATCAGCGGGTTGCCCCTCGACCGCTATGCTCACCAGATGTTTTATGCGCCACTTGGCATGCAAACCGCCGGTTTTACCCCTGTGCCCAATAGCAACAATGCTTCTACGCTCGGTGGCGGAAGAACGGCCTTGACCGGCGTGGTGCAGGATGAGAATGCCCGGATTCTGGGCGGTGTTGCCGGGCATGCCGGCCTGTTCAGCTCGGTACACGATCTGGCGCGTTTTGTCGGTATGCTGTTGAGCGGCGGACAGTTGGACGGCACGCGCGTTCTTTCGTCGCGGGCTGTGGCACAGATGACCGCACCATACTTTTTTCGCAACGGTAGTGTAGTAGTGCGGGGACTGGGCTGGGATCGTGAGTCGCCTTTTTCCACTCCCAAAGGGACCATTTTTTCCGAATTTTCCTACGGTCATACCGGTTATAGCGGCACCTCGGTCTGGATCGACCCTGATGCCGACCTGTTCGTACTGCTGCTGACCACCCGTGTTGACTACCAGCGACTGCGTAGTTTCAATAAGTTGCGTGGCGATATCTCGACGCTTGCGGCGGCCCTGTTTGTCGGGCGGGAGCGGCGCAGCATGCTCGAAACGCCGGTAAATCCGGGTCCTTGACACCTCATAGTCCGTATGCTAGTGTTTTTCAACTTTTAAGGCCTCAAATCCGCAATCCTGCACAGGGAGGGACCGATGGGCAACATCTCGATACTTCTGGCTGACGACAGTATCACCATCCAGAAAGTGGTTGGCATCATCTTTGCCGGTGACGGTTACACCCTGACGGTGGTTGATAACGGCGCTGCAGCTGTCCAGAAGGCCCAGGAAATCCTTCCCGACGTATTGCTGATCGATGTGCTGATGCCCGGCATGAACGGCTACGAGGTTTGCGAACAGTTGCGGACTATACCGGCCTTGGCTGCCAAGCCGATCCTGCTTTTAACCGGTTCGTTCGAGGCCTTTGACGAGGCCAAGGCCAAAAGCTGTGGTGCCGATGACTACATTACCAAACCGTTCGAGTCGCAGCAGATCATCGCCAAGGTTAAGGAACTATACGCAGTGGGCCAGCGGCGTGCTGCCGGTGCACCTCCTGCCGCAGTACCTGAGCCGGAAGCGTTCGTAGCGCCGGTACCGGTTGAGCCTGAAAGTTTTATCGAGCCTGCACCTGCGGCAACCTCACCTGACGACCCCTGGGGTGCCTTTACCCAGCAGCCGACTGCGGCACCGGCGTTTGACCCTGACACCCTTGAGGTGGATCTGGATCAGCCCGATGTGATGGCCATGATAGCTGAAGAGCCACAGTCGCCTGTGGTCCAGGGATTTAGCGATGCCAACATCGGTGCCTCCTGGGTGCCGGTTGAGGAACAGACCTTCGAATTTCAGGAAGAGATCGCTGAACCCCCGGCCTCGGTTCTGGAACCGGAACCGCCGGTTGTTGTTGCTGAGGAGCCTCCGATGCCCGCTGTTGCGTCGTTCGCTGCAGCAGTGGCGCCGCCTGCCGCCGCAGCTGCAGCCCTGACGGAAGCACAGCTGAAAGAGGCCCTGATGTCGGTATCCAAAGAGACCATCGAGCGGATCGTCTGGGAAGTGGTGCCTGATCTGGCCGAATCGTTGATCAAGGAAACCATCCGGAGAATTACTGAAGGCAAGTAACTACTTGTTCGCGGATGCACAGTGATGGGGATGGCAACATCCCCATTTGCTTTTTAAGGAGTTGACGCAATGATCAAACAGGCAATTGCAAAGGTTGTCGAGCAGCAGGACCTGACCGAAGGCGAGATGATTGAGGTTATGAACCAGATCATGTCCGGTGAGTGCACCCCGGCCCAGGTTGGTTCGTTTATCACGGCGCTGCGGATGAAGGGTGAAACCATAGAGGAGATCACCGGCGCAGCCCGGGTGATGCGTGAACGGGCCACCCCGATCCGGGTCGGTAAAGGGGTGCTGGATATCGACCGCGACGAGATTAACATCGATCAGGAGACCATCCTGGATGTGGTCGGCACTGGCGGTGATGGCACCAACACCTTCAACATATCCACCACCGTCTCCCTGATGGTATCGGCCTGTGGCGTCAAGGTGGCCAAACATGGCAACCGTTCCGTCTCATCGGCCTGCGGCAGCGCCGATGTGATTGAAAAGTTGGGAGTCAACCTGGATGTCACCCCGGATGTGGTTGAACGCTGCATCAGCGAGATCGGCATCGGCTTCCTGTTCGCCCCGGCCCTGCATGGCGCCATGAAACATGCCATCGGTCCCCGGCGTGAGATCGGTATCCGCACCATCTTCAACATCCTCGGGCCGCTCACCAACCCGGCCGGCGCCGATTGCCAGGTGATGGGGGTCTACCGCCAGGACCTGGTGGAAAAACTGGCCGGTGTACTGCATCGTCTCGGCTGCAAGCATGGTTTTGTGGTCAATGGCAGCGACGGCATGGACGAGATCACCCTGACCGGTGAGACCGCTGCCGCAGAGATCACCCCTGAAGGCGTGAGACTATTCACCATCATTCCGGAAGCATATGGCTTTATCCGTTGCGGCATGGCCGATCTGCGCGGAGGCGATGCTGTTGCCAATGCCGTCATCGTGCGGGATGTGTTGAGCGGCGCCAAAGGGCCGAAGCGTGATGTGGTGCTCTTAAACTCGGCCTTTGCCCTGGTGGCGGCCGGACGCTGTGCAACGCCTCAGGAGGGGATCGCCATGGCTGCCAACGCAATTGATTCAGGCGCAGCCAGAGCTCAACTGGATAAGCTGGTGGAGATTACCAGTCAGCTGTAACGCCACGTAGAGGAGGGGTTATGATCAAGGAACTGAAAGAAAACTACTCGCCGCTATACTTCCTGTCAGCGCTTGGCGCCGGCGGCATGGCTGTTTCGTTTTATATCTACCTGTTCTTCATGGTTAAACATCCCGGTACGCCGATGGCAACGGCTGATGTTATCTTCCCCCTGATAGCGCAAAATAACCTGGTGTCAGTGCTGGTACTGGTTGATCTGGCAATGATTATAGGTCTGGCTTTACTTCACTTCCGGCTCTTGTTCTGGAATATACGCGAGTATGGGCTTTTCAAACAGACCGATGCCTTTGCACAGCTGACAACATCAAACAATGAAGTTGCGTTAATGGCCATCCCCCTGACCTACGCCATGACGATTAACGTCTGTTTTGTCCTGGGGGCGATCCTGATACCGGGGCTGTGGAACGTTGTCGAATACCTGTTTCCCTTTGCCTTGCTTGGATTTTTGCTGGTTGGTATCTATGCCCTCAAGCTCTTCCTCACCTACGCCACCCGGATCATTACCTCCAAGAGCTTTGATTTTGCTAACAATAACAACCTAAGCCAGATGATGGCCATCTTCGCCTTCAGCATGATTGCCGTCGGTCTTGCGGCTCCCGGCGCCATGAGTCATCACAAGGAAGTGTCGGCCATCGGCATTTTTTTGTCGGTATTTTTCAGCTCTATTTCGATTTCACTGATTATTATCAAAGCTACTCTCGGTTTCAAATCCATCCTTGAACAGGGGATTTCGCGCGAGGCCAGCGTCAGTCTCTGGATCATGATCCCGATTCTGACCTTGTTGGGTATCACCTTTGTCCGCTACACCTTCGGCTTTGCCCATAATTTTGACCATACGGAAGCGGTTTCGCGTTCATGGCTTTTTCTGCTTACCTCGGCAGTGATCTCCCTACAACTCATGTTCGGCCTGCTCGGCTATTACACACTTAAAAAACTTGACTACTTTACTGAATATATCTACGGCCCGACCCGCAGCGTCGGCAGTTACGCCATGGTCTGCCCCGGCGTGGCCTTTATGGTCTACGGCTTCTTCTTTGTACACCTGGGGCTGGTGTTGAATGATGTGCTGCAGCAGTTTTCAGTCGCCTATTTCATTACTCTGGCCCCCTTTGTCTATGTACAGTTCAAGACCTTGCTGCTGATTTTTCGTCTGAACAAAAAGATGCTGGGTACCCCAGTTTAAGCCGGCTATCAGCACCATCGTGCCATCATACTTCTGAAAGACGCAACCGATGACAACTCCTGATATTTTAGTGACAATCCTCAACCACAGGCAGCAGGAAGTTGCCGCTGCCAAGGCGCAAACCACCATCCAGGAGCTGGCAGGACGTATCTCCGATCTGGAAGATACGGCCCGTGGATTTGAGCGGCACCTGCGCGAGGCAGCTGCCACCGGCTGGACCGCCATCATCGCCGAGGTGAAGAAAGGCTCTCCCAGCAAGGGCCTGATTCGAGAAAACTTCGATCCGCTGGAGATCGCCGAGATCTATCAGGATAACGGCGCCACCTGTCTCTCGGTATTGACCGAGGAAAAGTTTTTCATGGGTTCCTTGCGCTACCTGGCCCTGATCCGTGAACAGGTCGGCCTGCCGCTGTTGCGTAAGGACTTTATCTTTGATCCGTTCCAGGTCTACGAGGCCCGTGCCGCCGGGGCCGATGCCATCCTGCTGATCGCCGCCATGCTGGAACCGCAACAGATCGTCGATCTGGCCGGGCTGGCCTATGAGCTGCACCTTGATGTGTTGTTGGAGGTCCATGACGAACGGGAGATGGAGATCGCCTGTAACACCGATATCGGGTTGATCGGGGTCAATAACCGCAACCTGAGGACCTTTGTCACCGATCTCTGCACCACCGCCCGGCTGGCAAAAATGCTGCCTGCCGGACGTCTGCTGGTGTCGGAGAGCGGCATCAATACCCGCGCCGATATCGAACGGCTGCAGGCCGACGGCGCCGCTGCCTTCCTGATCGGCGAGGCCATGATGCGGGAAGCCGACATCGGCGCCAAGCTTCAGGAATTGCTGGGGTAGGGGAGTGATTTTTTTGTCTGTTGCCAGAGCCTGTCGACGTGATGTCGGCAGGCTTTTTTGTATTCAAGTCGGTGATGGGACATATTGTGTCGTTACGGTGTGGTAGGGTGAAACTATGGATAGGATTGTTGTTGTGGACACCGAAACCACTGGGCTGTCGGTCAAAAACGGCGGACGGGTGATCGAGGTTGGGGCGGTTGCCATAGAAAACGGGCAGGTTGTGGCTGAACTGGCAACCCTGATCAACACCGGCACAGCGATCAGCTACGGAGCCTTTCGGGTACATGGCATCTCGGCCGACATGCTTGCGGGCAGACCTGCACCGGAAGAGGTCTGGCCCTGGTTTCTGGAGTTTGCGGGCAACAGCCGGCTGGTGGCCCACAACGCCACCTTTGACAGTGCCTTTGTACACCATGAACTGCGCCTGTTGGGAGTTGCTTTTAACAATCCTTGGTATTGCACATTGCAGCTGGCACGAAAAAAACTCGTGCACCTGCCAAATCACAGGTTGGAAACCGTTTGCAGACATCTTTTTGGTGAACTGCCAAAGGGTGTCCAACGTCACCGTGCCTTGGACGATGCCCGAATGGCGGCGCGGGTCTGGGTTGAGTTAACGTCAGCGGATCAGTGTGTCAGCAGAGGGTGGAGGGTGTGATGGCGATTTGTTCTGGGTATTGGGGGAAGGCGGAGAGGGAAGGAAAAGGTTATCACCTCTTGCCGTATCATTGTTTGGATGTGGCGGCGGTTGGTCATGTCCTCTTGTCCAGAGACGTAGCCTTGCGACAGAAGTTCACGACAATTATTGGTCTTGATGAATCAGTTGTTTGCCGATTGCTTGTTCTGCTTCTTGCTATGCACGACATCGGCAAGTTTTCTGAAAGTTTTCAAAATCTGCGGCCAGATCTGCTGGAGCAATTACAAGGAATCACCAGTAAAAAACAGTATTCCGTCAGGCATGATCGGCTCGGCAATCTGTTTTTGAAATCTGTGATGGAAAATGAAACGCTGACCTTGCCACCTAAATTGTCATACGAAGAATGGCAGGATGTTATTATGGCCATGTTGAGGCCATTCACAGGACATCACGGCGTTCCGCCAAGCATGATGGGCGACAATGGTATGCCGTTGCGCGCCGCTAATTACTTCTCAGATAATGACATCTTGGCCGCGCGGCAATTCACGGAAGCAGTCAGCACATTGATTTGTTGCGACGGGAGTGAAATCTCTCGTTCGTCACCAGTTGAACTTGAAGTGCTGATGAAAAAAGCTTCCTGGCTGATGGCTGGGTTTGTGGTCCTGTGCGACTGGATCGGCTCGAGCAGCCGATGGTTTCCGTTATGTGAAGAACCGATGACCCTCGATGAATATTGGGAAAAACATGCGCTGCCCCAGGCTGAAAAGGCAATCCGGGAGGCGGGGATTAATGCCGGGATTCCGTCAGTCGAACTGTCCGGTTTTTCTGGACTGTTCCCGCATATCGCAACGCCAACGCCATTACAGAAATTTGTCGATCAATGTTCGATAGGCAATTCACCGCAACTGTTCATCCTTGAAGACGTTACCGGTTCCGGCAAGACAGAAGCAGCGCTCCTGCTGGCAAGCCGCTTGATGTCTGCCGGTTGTGGCAACGGTCTGTTTGTGGCGCTGCCGACCATGGCAACTTCGAATGCCATGTATGACCGCTTGATTGATAGCTACCAAAAGCTGTTTACGTCTAACTCTACACCTTCCCTTGTTTTGGCTCACGGCGCACGCCATCTTTCCGAAACTTTCATGGCATCGGTTGCGGGTCGAGCAGACTATGATTCCGACGGAGAAACTGCTGGCGCCCAATGCTCATCCTGGTTGGCGGATAACCGCAAAAAGGCACTGTTGGCTGATGTCGGGGTGGGCACACTCGATCAAGCCTTGCTGGCGATTCTGCCGGCCCGGTTCCAGTCCTTGCGGCTCTTCGGTCTGGCGAGTCACATCCTGATTGTTGACGAGGTGCATGCCTACGATCCGTACATGAACAAGCTGCTACAAAACCTGCTCTCCTTTCATGCCGCTCTTGGCGGCAGCGCGATACTCCTTTCAGCAACCTTGCCTACTCATATCCGACGCGACTTCATTGCCGCTTTTGCCAATGGCTGCGGCGACCAACGGAAGCCGGAGCTGCAAAGCCGTGCCTATCCGCTGGCAACAGCATACTGCAAAGGTGATGGAGTTCGGGAAGACGCTGTGGAAGCCACATTGCAGCGGCAATGCAAGGTAGCGGTGCAATTAGTCGCTGACGAAAACGAAGTGGTAGGGCGGATTGTGGAGGCCGCCAGCAAGGGGCGTTGCGTCTGCTGGATCAGAAATACTGTGCATGATGCTTTGGCTGGTTTTGCCAGTCTGAAAGAATCCATATCCGAGGAGAAATTGCTGTTGTTTCATGCCCGCTTTGCCATGGGGGATCGTCTCGATATCGAGGAGACTGTAACGAAAACCTTTGGCAGGAAAAGCACGGCTCAAGAGCGTTGTGGCAAGGTGCTTATTGCAACCCAGGTTGTGGAACAGTCCCTTGACCTGGATTTTGACCTGCTTATTAGTGACCTTGCCCCTATGGACTTGTTAATTCAGCGTGCGGGACGCTTGCATCGGCATCCGCGTGATGAGCAGGGGAACCCGCTGTCAGAAGGACCTGACAGGCGGGAGCCGCCCTGCATGATCGTTCATGGCCCGCTACCGGAAGATGAAGCTGATGGGAACTGGTTTAAGTCGGTATTTACCAAAGCTTCCTTTGTCTATCCGAGCCATGGTTGCCTTTGGCTGACGGCACGGCTGTTGGCGGAGAAAAAAGAGCTGAAGATGCCGGATGACGCAAGGGAGTTGATTGAGGCTGCCTTTTCCGAGAGTGCCGACAAAATACCCGAACCACTCCAGCAGCGCGACCAGCAGGCAAGCTCGCAATGGCAGGCTGACAAGTCGCTTGCCCATATCAACATGCTCAAACTGGATGAAGGTTATGAACCTACGATTAACCAATGGCGGGAAGACATGAAAACTCCGACCCGTCTGGGCGGTATGGATACTACGGTGCGCCTTGCCACGTGGGACGGCGCGGCGCTTCTGCCTTGGTATCCGCATGAGAAATTCCCGTGGGACATGAGCCAGGTCGATATCCGTAGTAGTCTGGTGGATGCTGAAGTGGCTTATATCGGTTCTTTGGGTGATGAACTTACCATTTTGAAAGAGTTGTTGCCTGACAAGGGTAAATGGTCGGTGCTGGTTCCGCTCCAAATGGGCGAAGACGGACACTGGCAGGGCGAGGTGCTGAACAAGAGAAAAGAAAACGTGATAGTGACATATGATCAAAAGACCGGGGTAACAGTTACGAAAAAGGAGGTTTAGATGGAATTCAATTTGATTGAAAAACAATGGATTCCGGTATTACGGAGGGACGGGACTCCGGACTGGATCGCGCCGTACGAGGTGACGAAAGACTTCGCCGCTAATCCGGTGGTGTCTCTCAATGCCCCTCGCCCGGACTTTAACGGGGCTCTGATTCAGTTCCTGATCGGACTGGTGCAGACGGTAGCGGCACCGCAGAGCGCGTTGGAATGGAGGAAAAAGCTTGCTGATCCGCCAACGCCGGAGGAGCTGTTGGAGAAATTTGCAACGGTTCGCCATGCTTTTGAGCTTGGCGGGGACGGGCCGCGGTTTATGCAGGATTTCAGTAAGCTCACAGTAGACTTGGGAGATATCGACGGATTACTGATAGACATGCCAGGTGAAAGCACAACAAAGAAAAATACCGATCATTTTGTCAAACGGAGCACTGTGGTTGGCATGTGTCCATCATGTACGGCTATGGCGCTTTTTACCATGCAGACAAATGCCCCCGCTGGTGGGCAAGGGAATAGAACTTCGCTAAGGGGTGGTGGCCCCTTGACAACGATTATTGCTGGCGACATGAACCATGCAACTTTATGGCAGTTAATATGGCTGAATGTTTTAGAAGCTAACGCATTTTCAAATATTTGCGGCAACGCAAGTTTAGCGACAGACTCCTCAAGGTTTCCTTGGATGGCTGCTACAAAAACAAGTGAGAATGAAGAAGGGGTTTCTCTGCCTAATGATTTTCATCCTTCTGTGATGTATTGGGGAATGCCGCGCCGTATAAAGCTTAGCTTGGAAGATGTATCTGCCGGAAAGTGTGATACTTGCGGCGCGTCATCTGAGGAATTAATCCATAAGTATCAACAAAAGAACTTTGGAATGAACTTTACAGGAGCTTGGTTACACCCGCTTTCTCCATACAATGCAAGTAACGGAAGTGAACCAATTCCGGCGCATCCTCAGCCTGGTGGCGTCACATACCGGCACTGGCTTGGTCTTATTCAGTTGGACAGTAGCGATAACAAAATGCCAGCTCGTGTAGTTCATGACTTTATTCATCATCGGCAGAAGGACGGCTGGCAATTCCGTCTTTGGGCTTTTGGTTATGATATGAAGAACATGAACGCACGTTGCTGGTATGAATCTCTAATGCCCCTCCTCTACATTGATTCTTCTCTAAGGCCAGCTTACGAAAATATCGTGGCAGGCATGATAAAGGCTGCGGTAATTGTTGGGGAAAATTTGCGAATTGCACTTAAGAACTCGATTCATGGAAAAGTTATTATTGATCCGATTACTCGAAAGGTCAAATGGGAATATAGAGACATAAAGAAGCTTTCCACGGATGAAGATAAGCGGCGTGCGAAAGTGCTTTATGAAACAAGAGAGGATACAGCCTTAATCTCAGTTGAATCCAATTTTTGGCAGAATACAGAGCCTCAGTTTTATGAATTGCTATCCGATATTACGCGCTGTTATGCGGAGAATAACGATACTCTGACGTACTTAAAAGAATGGCACAACTCTCTTTGTAATGAATCACAACGATTGTTTGATGTTTACTCGTGGGAAATTGCTATTGAGGATTCTGACCCCAAAAGGATCGTAATTGCGCGAAGTGAGATGCAGAAATATAACCACAGTAATGATGTAAGAAAACTTCTTAACTTATAACGGAAAGGAGGCTGCATGAGCACAACATATCTAAAGTTCGAACATGATTCACCCGAAACGCAGGCGCTGGCTGCATGGTGGCTAAAGTTGAATGACAATCGGGGAGACCGGGCAGAATTGCGCCGCTGTTCAACATTGGCCGAGGTCGCGTTTACTCCGGCGTATCACCGGCTGCGCCTTGACCTCATGAAGCTCGGCGTAGTGAATGCCGACGCTCTTGCACTGGTGGCAGGCCTGGCGGCACGGGTGAAAAGTAACCTTGCTGGGAATACCCTGGCGGAACAGATGGCTATACCAAAGGATACGAGTGCAAAAGATGGCAAAGCCAAAGTAAGCGGTTTGCGTTTCCGGCGTTTGTTGAAGGTCAAAGAGAGAGAAGATCTGTTTACCGCAATGGGGCGGGTTATTGCTTTGCTGGGTGGTGCTGTCAATCTGCAAAGCCTCGCCGATAGTGTTTATTACTGGAACGATAGAACCCGCAAGCAGTGGGCGTTTGAATACTACACAAAATCACCTTCAGAACAATAACTCACTCAAAAAGGAGAATCTGAACATGAGTACATTTATTCAACTGCACCTGCTGACTTCTTACCCGCCATCAAACCTGAACCGCGACGATCTGGGCCGTCCCAAGACCGCCATCATGGGTGGTAAAACCCGCTTGAGAGTGTCTTCCCAGAGCCTGAAGCGGGCGTGGAGAACTTCAGATCTTTTCGAGGCTGCTCTTGCTGGGCATATCGGTGAGCGCACCAAAAGAATGGGGATTAAGTTGTACAAAAGGCTCTGTGAGAAGGGCGTTGCCGAAAGCAAGGCCAAGGAGTTTGCCAAGGAAATGATTGCCTTTTTCGGGGCGACAGAGGGCGCTGAAAAGGACAAACCACTGAAAGAGCTGGAGTCATCACAGCTTGTCCATTTCAACCAGTCCGAAATTGAAGCGTTGCTTGCACTGGCTGACAGAGTTGCTGCCGACGGGAAACTCGATAAGGATGAACTGAAAAAGCTGGTTGCAAAGCGGCATGACGTGGATATTTCGATGTTTGGACGAATGCTGACCGGCAAAGAGATAGTTAAAGTTACTGAGGATCCGGAAGCAGCGGTTCAAGTGTCTCATGCCGTGACCGTCCACGAAGTGGCGGTTGAGGACGATTATTTTACTGCTGTGGACGACTTGAACACTGGCGAGGACGACTTGGGGGCAGCGCATATCGGTGAAACGGAATTCGGCGCCGGGGTGTTTTATCTTTACCTTTGTATTAATCGGAATCTTCTCGTGGAAAATATGGGTGGTGACAAGGATCTTGCCAACAAGGCACTGAAGGCATTGATCGAATCAGCTGCCAAGGTATCCCCAACCGGTAAGCAGAACAGTTTTGCCTCTCGTGCCCGTACGTCCTACCTGTTGGCCGAGAAAGGTAGCGACCAGCCACGTTCCCTCTCAGTGGCCTTCCTGAAGCCGGTTCGTGGGGAAGATGTTTTGGCACTGTCCATCAAAGAACTTGAACGACGCCGGGAAAATTTTGACAAGGTTTATGGTCCATGTGCTGACGACTTTAAAACCATGAACGCTGAAACCGGCGAGGGGAGTCTCGACAATATCTTAACCTTTGTGACGGAGTAACGGCCATGGCTGACTATCTAGTTTTCCACCTATACGGCCCGATGGCTGCGTGGGGTGACATTGCCGTCGGGGAGTATCGACCGAGCTTTGCCCACCCCTCCAAGTCGGCGATTATCGGCCTGCTTACCGCTGCTCTCGGTATCCGGCGCGACGAAGAGGAGCGGCAGAAAAGCTTTGCCGAAGCCTGTTCCTTTGCTGTCCGCGTAGATGCCATGGGAACGCTGTTGCGTGATTATCACACGATCCAGGTTCCGTCCTCCGGCACAGTCCGCAACCCCAAAATATTTCACTCCAGAAAAGACGAACTTGCAGAGAGCGATTTGAACACGATCCTTTCCAGCCGGGATTACCGCTGCGATGCCGTCTATACCTTGGCTATTACACTCCGGAAGGATGCTTATTGCAGTGTGAAAGTCCTTGCCGATGCCCTGCGCAAGCCGGTTTTCACGCTCTATTTGGGACGCAAGTCCTGTCCGCTGGCGCTTCCGCTTTCTCCATTGGTCGTTACCGCTGAATCAGTAAAGGAAGCCATGACCAAGGCTCCTGTACCGGAAGAGCTGTATGGCTTGATCCTGGGAAAATCCAGTCTGGTCTATTGGGAAGGTGATCAGGGCGGATACGAGCGCGAACAGGTGATAACTCGTCGTGATGAGCCGATCAGCCGCAAACGCTGGCAGTTCAGCGAGCGGAAAGAGAACTTCACCACGGTGCGCAGAGAGGAGGAAACGCCATGTACTTCAGTTTGATACGCCTGCGGCGTGACCTGTTACCAAAGGATATTGTTTCATTGGGGCGGAGTGACGGTTACAGGCTGCATAAAATGGTCTGGGATATTTTTAGCGATGGTCCAGACAGGAAGCGCGATTTCCTCTACCGCTTTGAGAAGGTTAATGGATTACCGACGTACTACACGATATCTGAGCGCGAACCTGAAGATGCGACAGGATTATGGGATATCAGCACAAAGCCATACCTGCCAAAGCTGGCTCAGGGAGATCGATTGGCCTTCAAACTCCGGGCGAATCCGATTCAATCATCAAAGCAAGAGCGAACTGCCGAGGAGCTGGAGGCATGGCAAAAGAGCAGAGCAGAACGCGGATTGAAGCAGAACAGATGGACGGAAAAAGTCATCCGCCATGACGTGGTGATGGAGGCAAAGACCAAAATTAACTTCAAGAATTTACCGGAAGAAAAGCGGCCTCATGTTGCGACGCTTATTCAGGACGCCGGTCTGGAATGGCTCAAGTCGCGGGAAAATGAGTATGGGTTTTCTATTGTGAATCCAGGGACAAGAGCGGACGGATACTGCCAGCACAGGCTTTACAAAGGCAAAAGCGCGAAGCCGGTTACATTCAGCACACTGGAGTTTGACGGCATCTTGACGGTATCTGAACCGGATATTTTCACTGAGAAATGTCTCTTTAGCGGCATCGGCCCGGCCAAAGGTTTCGGCTGTGGGTTGATGCTGGTGCGGCGGGTTTGAGCTTCTATGAAATCCTGAATGGTTGGAAGATCGTTGTATTGGGAGGCATAAGATGGATAACAAGCTTGTTGTTTTTCAAAATAAAGAAATACGGCGAACACTGTATAAAGGTGAATGGTGGTTTTCCGTCGCAGATGTGGTGGAATCATTGACAGACAGCAGCGATGTCCGTCAATACGTTAAACGCTTGCGGCAGCGAGATTCTGAACTGGATTCCCAGTGGGGTACAATTTGTACCCCACTTGAACTACTTGCGCCGGATGGTAAAAAACGCGCAACGAACTGCGCCAACACCGAAGGTATCTTTCGCATCATTCAGTCTATCCCGTCGCCCAAGGCCGAGCCGTTCAAACGTTGGCTGGCAAAGGTGGGCTACGAGCGGGTGCAAGAGATTGAAGACCCTGAACTGGCAACTGCCAGGGCTCGGGAGTTGTATCGGGCCAAGGGGTATTCCGAAGCCTGGATCGAGAAGCGTATGCGCGGCATTGCCGTGCGGGCCGAATTGACTGAGGAGTGGAAACAGCGCGGCGTGGGGGAAGCGCCGGAGTACGCCATTTTAACCGCAGAGATCAGCAAGGCCGCCTTTGGTATGACGCCGACGGAATACAAGGCATTCAAGGGATTGGAACGGGAAAACCTGCGGGATCACATGACCGATCTGGAACTGATCTTTTCGATGTTGGGGGAAGCAGCCACTACAGAGATTTCCCGTAAGCAGGATTCGCAAGGTTTCGACGAGAACCGGGTGGCTGCCCGGAAGGGTGGAAAGATTGCCGGTGATGCCCGTCAAAAACTGGAGATCGAAACCGGGGAAAAGATTTCAACTGCAGAAAACTTTCTGGCCGAGCCGGAAAGTAGGAAGCGGCTGAAGAAATGACCGTACCAGTCCTCCCACCGTTAAAACCGCTCCCCATTAAAGACCGTATTTCTGTGGTCTATGTGGAGCGTGGAAACCTTGATGTAATCGACGGTGCCTTTGTGGTGATGGACGCAACCGGCGTCCGTACCCATATCCCCATAGGTACCGTGGCCTGTCTGATGCTGGAGCCGGGGGCACGGGTTTCCCATGCTGCTGTCGTGCTGGCGGCCAGGGTCGGCACTTTATTAGTCTGGATCGGTGAGGCCGGCGTGCGGCTGTATGCTGCCGGACAACCGGGTGGGGCGCGTTCTGATCATCTGCTGTATCAGGCTAAGCTGGCATTGGATGATACAGCACGCCTGAAGGTTGTCCGCAAGATGTATGCCCTGCGCTTTAAGGAGGAGCCGCCTGAGCGGCGCAGTGTAGAACAGTTACGCGGTATCGAAGGTGTGCGCGTACGCAAGATGTATGAATTGCTGGCTCAACAGCATGGAGTGGAGTGGAAACGCCGTAACTACGATCATACGACCTGGGAAAGCGGCGATCTGCCTAACCGCTGCCTTTCATCGGCCACAGCCTGTATTTATGGAGTTTGCGAAGCTGCTATCCTTGCAGCAGGTTATGCCCCCGCAGTTGGTTTCATTCACACCGGCAAGCCACAATCGTTTGTCTATGATATTGCCGATATCTTCAAGTTTGATACGGTGGTGCCGGTGGCCTTTAGGATTGCCAGCAAGAAACCAAGGAATCCGGAACGGGAGGTGCGGCTGGCTTGTCGGGATGCTTTTCGCCAGAGCAAACTGCTGGATAGAATTATTCCGACTATTGAAGAGGTGTTGGCAGCCGGGGAATTGGAGCGGCCAAAAGCCCATGAAGAGGCCGTTGATATAGCAATTCCCAATAAGGAGGGACTGGGCGATGCTGGTCATCGTGGTTGAGAATGTACCGCCTCGCTTGCGGGGGCGTCTTGGCTTGTGGCTGGTAGAAGTGCGTGCCGGAGTCTATGTGGGTGATGTTTCTCGCAGGGTACGGGAGATGATTTGGGAAAATCTGGAAAAAGGTATGGAAGATGGCAATGCCGTCATGGCTTGGACATCAAACAACGAATCCGGGTTTGACTTTTTGACACTTGGAACCAATCGCAGAATCCCGGTTGAGATGGATGGTATAAAACTGGTTTCTTTCCTGCCTCCGGGGGATTTAATGGTGGCTGAATCCCCATTCTGAGCGGTTAAGGATGGTATTAAAGTTGGTGGATTTTTTGTTGTTCGATTAACTCAATTATTTTGATGAAGTAGAAGAAGTCTGTTCCCCGCACGGGCGGGGATGAACCGGCTTCCCACTCTGGCGCCGGGGTGTCGAATCCCTGTTCCCCGCACGGGCGGGGATGAACCGTTCTCCCCCCGGGCCGGTACCATCCTGGCCGACTGTTCCCCGCACGGGCGGGGATGAACCGTCCTGGGGCCAGGGCGTCGATCTCTTTGCGCACTGTTCCCCGCACGGGCGGGGATGAACCGATCGCTACGTCCCATTGCCTGAACTGGTCATCCTGTTCCCCGCACGGGCGGGGATGAACCTGGGAGGCATCCATTCGATAGGCACAGAGGGCCCTGTTCCCCGCACGGGCGGGGATGAACCGCAGCAGGTGTAGCCAATCGGCTGCATCATCTCCTGTTCCCCGCACGGGCGGGGATGAACCGCCTTGACCGCAGCGCGTGACCAACTGGCTATCCTGTTCCCCGCACGGGCGGGGATGAACCGCATCAGCAGCACTCCAGAAATGGGCATCAACCCTGTTCCCCGCACGGGCGGGGATGAACCGAACTGCGGGGCCAGCTCGGTGAACGGCTGCCACTGTTCCCCGCACGGGCGGGGATGAACCGCGCACGGCGGCCCTGGATCGGCTTACCACAACCTGTTCCCCGCACGGGCGGGGATGAACCGGCTATGCCGAAAGCATGGCCGACGCTGCCGAACTGTTCCCCGCACGGGCGGGGATGAACCGCTCTTTGTTGCTGCATCTGGCAGCGCCAACCTCTGTTCCCCGCACGGGCGGGGATGAACCGCTGCACAAGCAGCATTTGCCGCCTCCGGTATCCTGTTCCCCGCACGGGCGGGGATGAACCGCGACGCATCGACTCTGGTTATCACCCGTATCCCTGTTCCCCGCACGGGCGGGGATGAACCGGCCGAGCATCTGGCCGCCATTGAGCTGCGCAACTGTTCCCCGCACGGGCGGGGATGAACCGACCATTACCCGCTCTGCTGGCAGCTTTGTAACCTGTTCCCCGCACGGGCGGGGATGAACCGCTCGCTACCAGTCTGAATTTGACCTGATCGACCTGTTCCCCGCACGGGCGGGGATGAACCGATGGCAGCCGATGCCATGGGAATGACCACCGGCTGTTCCCCGCACGGGCGGGGATGAACCGGTTCCGCTCCGGCGGTGGATAATGACAAAGCACTGTTCCCCGCACGGGCGGGGATGAACCGCCAGGATTCCCAAAATCACTGGCCTCCGATGCCTGTTCCCCGCACGGGCGGGGATGAACCGCCGCCTGGGATCTGTTGGCCGCTTCTGCTGCTCTGTTCCCCGCACGGGCGGGGATGAACCGGCCCAGGATGGTGCCGACAGGGAAAAAGAACACTGTTCCCCGCACGGGCGGGGATGAACCGGCATCGATCTTGCCTACGGCCCCGACTGTGTTCTGTTCCCCGCACGGGCGGGGATGAACCGCGGCACTTGAGGGGGCCAACAGCGCCCAGGCCCTGTTCCCCGCACGGGCGGGGATGAACCGGCCGGAACCGCCACCAGACGAACCAGCACCGACTGTTCCCCGCACGGGCGGGGATGAACCGGAACGCAATGCTGTCAATTACGCCAGGGGCCACTGTTCCCCGCACGGGCGGGGATGAACCGACATCACCATCACCTTCAGCAACGCAACAACCCTGTTCCCCGCACGGGCGGGGATGAACCGACTTCACCATCAACCGCCACACTACGCAGCAGCTGTTCCCCGCACGGGCGGGGATGAACCGTAGGCCACGATTGCGGACGGGCTGGCCGGGGTCTGTTCCCCGCACGGGCGGGGATGAACCGTTCAACATCCAAACCGCCTGGGATCTGATAGCCTGTTCCCCGCACGGGCGGGGATGAACCGACCTGCCACAGTGCCCAACCTTCCGGCAATTCCTGTTCCCCGCACGGGCGGGGATGAACCGCCACCGGCTGGCCCCAGCCGTTGACCTCGATACTGTTCCCCGCACGGGCGGGGATGAACCGCCCGTGCCGCAGGGCATCGGTTAGTTTTTTGCCTGTTCCCCGCACGGGCGGGGATGAACCGAAAAAGGCCCTCGCTGCAGCTATAGGCCTGACCTGTTCCCCGCACGGGCGGGGATGAACCGGCGGCGAACTGCTCTACCCAGGAGAGATACGCCTGTTCCCCGCACGGGCGGGGATGAACCGCCAGCTCATCAGCGCCTCCATCCGGTGACAAACTGTTCCCCGCACGGGCGGGGATGAACCGCATCTACCGCCATCAATTACGCAGCCGCCAGCCTGTTCCCCGCACGGGCGGGGATGAACCGGCGTACCTCCTTGTTTTGAGTAGTTACCGCTGCTGTTCCCCGCACGGGCGGGGATGAACCGCGCTATGCTTCTGTGGCATGGTCATAGTCGATCTGTTCCCCGCACGGGCGGGGATGAACCGAGGGTACTACGACCGGGCAGCGGAAAGCGCATCTGTTCCCCGCACGGGCGGGGATGAACCGCGTCGGTCAGTCTGGCCTTTTCTGCGGCAAACCTGTTCCCCGCACGGGCGGGGATGAACCGCTCTTAGACCTTATTCCGGCAGCGTTTACGAGCTGTTCCCCGCACGGGCGGGGATGAACCCTCCTATTTCCTCGGCTCAGCTTCCTATCATTGCTGTTCCCCGCACGGGCGGGGATGAACCGTTTCCAGTAGTAGGTTGGGCGGATCAACCTGGCTGTTCCCCGCACGGGCGGGGATGAACCGGACACCAGACCGGACAGGAGGGAGCAGGGCAGCTGTTCCCCGCACGGGCGGGGATGAACCGCAACGCCTTGAGTCCATCGACAAAAATAAAGCCTGTTCCCCGCACGGGCGGGGATGAACCGGATGATAAGCAGCAGCAGAGGGACGGGGCATACTGTTCCCCGCACGGGCGGGGATGAACCGGGCCTTTTCTACGCCTACACCGTCGCAGGGGGCTGTTCCCCGCACGGGCGGGGATGAACCGAACGTTGTCAAGATCAGGCCCGTGCCGAGGTTCTGTTCCCCGCACGGGCGGGGATGAACCGTTATGAAGCTGTCCAGAAAATAGTTGATAACCCTGTTCCCCGCACGGGCGGGGATGAACCGGTTCATTCACTCGTTTTCTATCAGCACAATTCCTGTTCCCCGCACGGGCGGGGATGAACCGCGCGGTGCTCGCACTGTCTAACAACATCGGGGCTGTTCCCCGCACGGGCGGGGATGAACCGTGATAGTACGATTGCCTCCATCAGTAGAAATACTGTTCCCCGCACGGGCGGGGATGAACCGGCTCCGGCTCTGCATAGCGCGGCTTCTGCCCCCTGTTCCCCGCACGGGCGGGGATGAACCGGTGCGGGGCGCAATCAACAAAGAATCAGACCTCTGTTCCCCGCACGGGCGGGGATGAACCGCTGGCCCCCGAATCGTTCAGCACCGCAGGCAGCTGTTCCCCGCACGGGCGGGGATGAACCTGCTCTGCGAAGAACACGACGGAGAGGTACACCCTGTTCCCCGCACGGGCGGGGATGAACCGACCGATGCTGACGGATCAATCAACCTGTGGGACTGTTCCCCGCACGGGCGGGGATGAACCGATCGGGAGAGCCATGTTCCGGACGGGCAGGGCCTGTTCCCCGCACGGGCGGGGATGAACCGCCGCGACATTTCGTCGTTTGGCATAATGCGTGCTGTTCCCCGCACGGGCGGGGATGAACCGCTGTACACAGATTAATCAGCACGACTTCGACGCTGTTCCCCGCACGGGCGGGGATGAACCGCCGGACAGAGAACCTGGAGCCGTAGCACTCACCTGTTCCCCGCACGGGCGGGGATGAACCGAGAACCGCGCTGGCGTTACCTCTTCCGTGAAGCTGTTCCCCGCACGGGCGGGGATGAACCGTTTGATACTTGGTCGTTGGAGTTTACTCTGATCTGTTCCCCGCACGGGCGGGGATGAACCGGGAGATGGCGGTCTCCGCTTCTGGTCGGGAACCTGTTCCCCGCACGGGCGGGGATGAACCGGGAGATGGCGGTCTCCGCTTCTGGTCGGGAACCTGTTCCCCGCACGGGCGGGGATGAACCGCGATATCACAAGAAAACAACACTGCAAGAGATCTGTTCCCCGCACGGGCGGGGATGAACCGAGCATGCGCCACAACAGATGCGCGGCAGCAGACTGTTCCCCGCACGGGCGGGGATGAACCGTGCCAGGTGCACGGATGCCATAACACGGCATACTGTTCCCCGCACGGGCGGGGATGAACCGAACTCCCGCAGCAACTCCCGCAGCAGCACGTCCTGTTCCCCGCACGGGCGGGGATGAACCGCCGCAGGACGGACACTTCTCGCAGTCTACCAACTGTTCCCCGCACGGGCGGGGATGAACCGCGGCCGACGAGCTGGAGCGGCTTTACGGGGTTCTGTTCCCCGCACGGGCGGGGATGAACCGCCCACCAACGTCACCTTGTCTGCATTCTGCACCTGTTCCCCGCACGGGCGGGGATGAACCGGCGCTCGGTAACTCAATGGCCGTGCCGGTGATCTGTTCCCCGCACGGGCGGGGATGAACCGGTGTGCCTCCTACCAATATATCCGGGGCATCACTGTTCCCCGCACGGGCGGGGATGAACCCAGGTCGCCACACACGCCCGTGTGCGCTATATCCTGTTCCCCGCACGGGCGGGGATGAACCGCGGCATAGCTAATCATTAAACGTTATCGTAAACTGTTCCCCGCACGGGCGGGGATGAACCGAACATCCTTGTCTGAAAAATTACGTGGGAAGACTGTTCCCCGCACGGGCGGGGATGAACCGATCTTGCCCGTAAAAATGACCGATATTAAAAACTGTTCCCCGCACGGGCGGGGATGAACCGATCTTGCCCGTAAAAATGACCGATATTAAAAACTGTTCCCCGCACGGGCGGGGATGAACCGGCCGAGAAGGACGAAAGCGAATAAGAACCAGTCTGTTCCCCGCACGGGCGGGGATGAACCGCCAGCCGAGAACCTTGTCAGCAAAGATGCGAGCCTGTTCCCCGCACGGGCGGGGATGAACCGGCGGTGTTGGTGCTGACCAGCGCGTCGTTGAACTGTTCCCCGCACGGGCGGGGATGAACCGGCCCGAACAATAACGAATCAATCGTTATCATCCTGTTCCCCGCACGGGCGGGGATGAACCGAGGCCGTAGAGCAGCTACCGACCTATGAGGGTCTGTTCCCCGCACGGGCGGGGATGAACCGTACGACCAACCTTCTGCTTCGTGGAAAACTCGCTGTTCCCCGCACGGGCGGGGATGAACCGCCCTCCCGTTATAAGGGGGCCTATGGTGGTCGCTGTTCCCCGCACGGGCGGGGATGAACCGCAGCGCGCCAGGCACACCAGAAAACGCCTCTGCTGTTCCCCGCACGGGCGGGGATGAACCGTGACCACGACTGCCAAGGGGCATGTGGTGATCCTGTTCCCCGCACGGGCGGGGATGAACCAGGATGGGGTACGGCTGTTGGTGAATATGCCGACCTGTTCCCCGCACGGGCGGGGATGAACCTACTCCACCACCACTACTCAAGCCATATTGAGTCTGTTCCCCGCACGGGCGGGGATGAACCGGTGTATGACGTGAGTTTTGCCAGCGCTTTTAGCTGTTCCCCGCACGGGCGGGGATGAACCGCAGCAGCGGGTGGTGGGCGAGCTGAGCGGGTTCTGTTCCCCGCACGGGCGGGGATGAACCGCATCCAGACCAAAAAGCCAGCAACGACACCGGCTGTTCCCCGCACGGGCGGGGATGAACCGCCAGCTCGGACGGTACAAAATTGCAATCAGTTCTGTTCCCCGCACGGGCGGGGATGAACCGCCCACCATCCACCACCATATATTGAGACATCTCTGTTCCCCGCACGGGCGGGGATGAACCGGAGGAAATGACCCATGATCCGGATTACCTCTACTGTTCCCCGCACGGGCGGGGATGAACCGAAAGACCTTGGCGGAACGCAGTATGACCCGACCTGTTCCCCGCACGGGCGGGGATGAACCGCAGGGAGCAGTACGACGCGGAGGTGTCAGCGTCTGTTCCCCGCACGGGCGGGGATGAACCGTCTGTCCACCCGAGCGGCCACCCCATGAGCCACTGTTCCCCGCACGGGCGGGGATGAACCGACCAGCCAAATAACAAACAAAAGGAGGGACCAATGTTCCCCGCACGGGCGAGGATTGAAACAGGGTATCATAGCCTGCGGGCCTCGGGATTGGCAGAAGCCAGGCAAGATCAGCCACCTGAAAAGTCCTTGAGCTGGTTTGGTGTTGTTCTCACTTTTTGACCTCCCTCAAATAAATGAAATTCATTTTCAGAACCACCTTGACCACAAGGGACCTTTTCTGCTATTGATAATAAAAATCAGATGGGGGTCGCCATGATCCTGGAAAAAAAGCGGGTCTTTAATGCCTATGCAGCCAAGCAGGGCCTGAGGTCGACACGACAGCGGGATCTGATTCTGGATATCTTTTTGTCGACCCACGAGCACTTAAGCGTTGAAGAGTTATACCTCAAGGTGAAGGCCTCAAACCCCGGCATCGGTCAGGCTACGGTGTACCGTACGCTGAAGTTGTTTGTGGATGCGGGGCTCGCCCGCGAGATGACACTTCCCGGAGGTCAGACCCGCTATGAGCATCAGTTGGCGGGCGAACACCATGATCATCTGATCTGTACCCGCTGTAACCGGATTATTGAGTTTGAGGATGCAACCATTGAACGGTTGCAGCAAGAGATTGCCCAGCGTCACGGTTTTACGCTTACCGGCCACAAGATGCAGCTGTGCGGTATCTGTCCGGACTGTTCAGCTTCAGAAAAACGGTGATTTAAGGCACGATCGTCAGCACCGAAGGAACCCCCGATGTCACCTGCCACAAAAGACCAATCCGCATCATCTTTGACCCGCACTGTCGTCCTGGTGGGTAATCCCAATGTGGGCAAGAGCGTGCTGTTCAATGCCCTGACCGGCAGTTACGTTACGGTTTCCAATTACCCCGGCACCTCGGTTGAGGTATCGCGAGGCAGTACGACTATTGATGGCCAGTCGTGGCAGGTGATTGATACCCCCGGCATGTATGCGATGCATACCATTACCGAGGAGGAGCGGGTAGCTCGGGAAATCCTGCTGCAGGAAAGGCCTGACGTGGTGTTGCATGTGCTGGATGCCCGCAATCTGGAGCGGATGCTGGCCATGACGATCCAGCTGATCGAGGCCGGCCTGCCGGTGGTGCTGGTGGTGAATATCATGGATGAGGCCGAGCGGATGGGCCTTTCCTTCGATCTGGCTGCGCTTGAGCAACGGCTGGGGATTCCGGTTATTGCTGCGGCTACGGCCCGTAAGCGTGGCATTGAGGAGATTCGGCAGGCTATTTCCCGTTTTGGCAACAGTTGCGGTATGCCGATCGCCTATAGCCGTCTGCTGGAAGGGGATGTTGCTGAGGTGGCCCGGCTGATGCAGGGCACGTATGTGCTTTCCAAACGCGCTCTGGCCTTGCTGTTGCTGCAGGGGGATGATGAGATTACGGCGTTGGTGGCCGCTGAGGAGGGGCACGGTTATCCGGCTCTGCAAGAGAAGGTCAAGGAGATCGCCTTTGAGCGGCGGGAGTCCTTTCATCTGGATCTGTCGATGGAGCGCAAGGAAACGGTCCATCATCTGATGCGTGGTGTGATGCATGTTGAGGGCCAGCAGCGTGAGACCTGGAGCAATCGTCTTTCGCGGTTGGCGGTGCAACCGTTGACCGGCATCCCGCTCTTGCTGGCGACGCTCTATTTCGGCCTGTACAAGTTTGTGGGCGGTTTCGGCGCCGGTACGCTGGTGGATCTGCTGGAGGGGAAGTTGTTCGAGGGCTGGTTTGCCCCCTGGATCATCAAGCTGGTCAACGGTTGGGTACCCTGGTGGTGGTTGCAGGAGTTGCTGGTGGGTGAATACGGCATCATTACCCTGGGACTGCGCTATGCCGTGGGCATCATTTTGCCGATCGTGGCCACTTTTTTTATCTTTTTTTCGCTGCTTGAGGATGGCGGCTATCTGCCGCGGCTGGCCCTGATGGTGGATCGGGTCTTTAAGTGGTTCGGCCTCTCGGGGCGGGCGGTGATCCCGATGGTGCTGGGGTTTGGTTGCAGCACCATGGCCACCATGGTGACCCGCACCCTGGAGACGGTGCGGGAGCGGATTATCGCCACCCTGCTTTTGGCGCTGGCGATCCCCTGTTCCGCCCAGTTGGGGGTGATACTGGCGCTGCTGGCCCAAACGCCGGGGGCCTTGGCCGTATGGGCCGGCTGTATGCTGCTGCTTTTGGTGGTGGTGGGTATCCTGGCTGGCCGTCTGCTGCCGGGTGAGGCGCCGATGTTTTATATGGAGCTGCCGCCGATGCGGCTGCCGCAGTTGTCGAATGTACTGACCAAGACCTATACCCGTATGCAGTGGTATTTTCTGGAGATACTGCCGCTGTTTGTGCTGGCCTCGGTGCTGCTCTGGCTGGGCAAGATTACCAACAGCCTTGAGCGTCTGATCGACGCCCTGTCGCCGTTGATGCATGCCATCGGCCTGCCGCGCGATGCGGCGGTGGCCTTTATCTTCGGTTTTTTCCGACGTGATTATGGTGCTGCCGGCCTGTATGATCTGCAGACCGCCGGTCTGTTGGACGGCCGTCAGTTGACTGTGGCCGCCGTTACGTTGACGCTGTTTATCCCCTGCGTGGCCCAGTTTCTGATGATGTTTAAGGAGCGGGGCTGGAAAGTGTCGCTGATGATCTTCGGTATTGTCAGCCTGATCGCCTTTGCCAGCGGCTTTTTGCTGAATCAGCTGCTGGTGGCAACCGGTCTGTTGGGGTAACTGATGCGCTGTTCATTCTGCGGTCACGAATTTGAAGAATCTGAAGGGCTGCGGCCCGGCTGCGGCGCCTGCAGTGGCGGCTGCCATGGTATCCACTGCCCACGTTGCGGTTACCGTAATATTCCAGAACCCACGTTCTTGAAGCGTCTGAAAAAACTGGTCCCCGGTACCACAAAGGAGACAGAATCATGAAATTGTCTGAAAAGGCCGAAGATATCATCGAGCGTCTCTGGATTGAGGTTGAAGAGGAGGGGGGCGCCTTTCTTGACCCTGAGACCATGGGACTTGCCGCCGAGGCGGAAGCGCTACGCGAGCTGACCGGCAACGCGCTGATCGAGCTACGTAACGGCATGCTGTACATCCGCCCGGAGGGCAGGGAGGTGGGCCGTATGACGGTGCGTCGCCATCGTCTGGCCGAGCGTCTGATGATGGACGTCTTGAACCTGCGGGATGAAACCGGTCAACAGAAAGTCTGCCAGTTTGAGCATCTTCTGACCGAGGGGGTGGATACCAAGATCTGTACCATGCTCAATCACCCCACCACCTGTCCCCACGGCAAGCCGATACCTCCCGGTGAATGCTGTCTGGAGGCTCGACGCAGCGGAGATCTGGGGGTGGTCCCCCTGACTGAGTGCAAGTCGGGCCAGGAGGGGGAGATCGCCTACATCCAGACCGACGACAGCAAGAAGATGCAGAAGCTGATGGCGATGGGGGTGCTGCCCGGCAATCGTATCCTGCTGACGCAGTCGTTTCCCTCCTATATCTTCAAGGTGGGCTTCTCTGAGTTCGCCATTGATACGGCCCTGGCCCGGGAGATATTCGTCCGCAAGCTGTAGTATCAACTGCGTTGGCCCGATTGACAGCGTTGCTGTGGCAGGGGTAGTATCAGTGCTCATTTTACCGAGAAGGAAAGGTTGGTATGAAGATTATCGTGCTCTTAGGCGACGGCATGTCAGACGAGCCAAACGCCGAACTGGGTGGCAAGACGCCATTACAGGCAGCAGCAACACCCAATATGGACAAGATGGCCCGTGCAGGGCAGGTGGGCCTGGCCAGGACCGTGCCGGACGGTCTGCCGCCCGGCAGCGATGTGGCCAATCTGTCGGTCTTCGGCTATGACCCCCGTAACTGTTATACGGGGCGCTCGCCGTTAGAGGCGATCAGTATGGGGGTTGTTCTGGGGCCGGATGATGTGGCCTTTCGGATGAATCTGGTGACCCTGCGGCCTCATAATGGCCGGGTCTATATGGAGGATTTTTCAGCCGGACATATCGGCAGCGAACAGTCCCATCAGTTGCTTGCAACCTTGCAGGCCGAGCTAGGCGACGAGCGTTTCGAATTTCATCCCGGTGTCGGTTACCGCCATCTGGTGGTCTGGCGGGGTGGTAACGATGCCATGACGGCCACACCGCCCCACGATATTACCGGCAAGCTGATCAATGAGTTCCTGCCCAAGGGGGAAGGGGCCGACGAGTTGATCCACCTGATGAATTCAGCGCAGATGGTCCTGAAAAACCATCCGGTCAATCGAAAGCGGGCTGAAGATGACCAACTGGAGGCCAACTCGATCTGGCTGTGGGGACATGGCAAGACCCCCAAGCTGATGCTCTATGCCGAAAAGTTCGGGCTGAGCGGTGCGGTGATCTCGGCTGTTGATCTGATCAAGGGCATTGGCCGTTGTGCCGGACTTGATGTGATCAATGTGCCGGGCGCAACCGGCTACATCGACACCAACTACCTGGGCAAGGCTGAGGCGGCTCTGGCTGCGCTGGAAACCCGCGATTTCGTGTATGTGCATGTCGAGGCGCCCGATGAGGCGTCACACAGCGGCAACCTGCAGCATAAGCTGCAGGCGATCGAGGATTTCGATCGCCTGGTGGTGGGGACGGTACTGGCCGGACTTGACCGTTTTGAGGATGTACGTCTGCTCTGCTGCCCCGATCATCCTACGCCGGTACGTCTTAAGACCCATACCAGCGCTCCGGTGCCGTTTGTCATCTACCGGCCGGGACAGCCAGCGCTGGCCAACGGCGCCAGCAGCTATGATGAGGTTGCCGCCAAGGGTACCGGCCTGTTGGTGGAGGGCACCCGTATGATGGAACTGCTGACTGCGTGATGTCTTGAGGGGTTAGCCGGCTGGGTTGCCCTGCAAGAGGACTTTTTTAGCCTGTTTTTCTGCATACATCTGTTGATCGGCCATGCTTAGTGCCCCCTGCAGCTGCCCCGGCCAGCTCGCAAACGCCATACCCGGTGAGAGCGGCACCGGGGGGACATCGGGCAGTTCCGCATGCAAGTCAATCCGCTGACGCAGTCGCTCCAGTTTTGCGCGAGCAATGCTCTCTTCCATGCCGGGCAGAGCAGCAAGGCAATTTCATCACCCCGATCCGTGCCACGATGTCTTGTGCGCGGAAAGGGGTTTTTAACAGTGCAGCCGCTGCTGTTATCAGTGGCCGACTTTGATCGGAATCGGTGGCCGACTTGCCGCTGAATACGCAGTTTGCTTGGTGGATTGTCTGAAATACGAAGTCAGCAGCACAACCGTGATGATCGCCAGCACGGTAACCGCCGGCAGAACTGCCAGGAGTAGTTTTGCTTTTATGGTTACGTGGCGCTCTGCCACGGATATGAACAGTCCTCGTTGTTTGCTGGAGTGAGGTCTAGGTTACCGATTCAGGCGAGCTGTGCGCAAGAGTCTATCAGAAAGCGGGCGATGCTGCGCTGGGCGGGCAGGTCGGGTAGTGAGCCGATGGTGAACCAGCGGGCATCTTCAACCTCTTTGCCGTCTACCTGGATGCTGCCGCCGCTGTAATCGGCAACGAAGCCTGCCATCAGTTGCGAGGGAAAGGGCCAACACTGGCTGGTGACGTAGCGCAGGTTTTTGATCTCTATGCCGGTTTCTTCCCGCGTCTCACGGATCGCACATTCCTCCAGTGATTCGCCGACATCGAGAAAGCCGGCCACCAGTCCGTAGCGTCCCGCTGCCCACTCCGGCTTGCGGATCAGCAACAGTTGGTCATCACGCCTGATCAGGACGATGGCGCAGGGATGAATGTGGGGAAAGTGTTCATAACCGCAATCAGGGCATTTTTTGCCCCAACTGTCGGCAAGCTGCCGTGGCTGGACGCCGCAGCGCGAGCAAAAACGGCTCATCTGCTGCCAGTGCAGCAACTGTTTGCCGATGCCGGCAACGGTCATCAGATCGGCGGGAATCCGTTCGCGGAGGGCATTGAAAGGCTCCGCCACCAAGCCTTCGGGTAGCGTGGCCTGTGATGAAATCGCTGTAACCAGCAGTTGCTGGCCCTGCCAGCTGGCAAAGGCGAGCGGTGGGGTTTTCAGTTGTAACGCAGTCGGCAACATTCCTTGTGGCAGTTGCAGAACAGCGCCCTGCTCACAGAGCAACAGATTCGGTCCCTGCAGCACGATCCATTGAGCTGGTTGGTTGTCCAGCGGCTGAGGGGTCGGATGCAGCACAAAACCTCCCGGCAGTGCCGAGCGGTTAAAGGGCAGGTTGATCGTCTCAGGGTAGGGCATGCGTAGGTCTCGCGTTCGTGCTGCCAGGTGTCTTCCGACAGCACCAGCCGGGCCAGGCTGCTTACATTTCGGCCAGAACCTTGTCGTCATACATGGACTCAAGCAGGAACTTGTGTTTTTTCTCTTCGCTCGCCATCAGGCGCAGGGCGTCCTTGACTTCAGGGGCTTCGGCCAAGGCCTCGGCCGCTGTATAGAGCTTGTAGGCAGCCTCCTCGCTTTTCATGGCAAAGACCAGCACTTCCTGGAAACTCATCCCCTCTTTTACTTCCACTTCCAGCAGATAGTCGCCAATCTTCAGATCCGGCACCTTCTGGAAGTTGTACTGGGCCAGCTTTTCCTGGGTCATGGCCTCCATCATCCGTTTGTGGCCCAACTCCTGGGCAGCCATTTCTTCCAGCATCTTGCGTGCTGCCGGTGATTTTACGCGCTGGGCGGTGGTACTGTACAGCTGGTAAGCGGCTTCTTCCTTGCCAACCGCAAAGGTGATGACATCCTGTAAGGTCTTGAAACGTTCCATGATCTTCCCTCGTATCTCGTGGGTAAAATTGTATACAGTTCAGTTCTCGTATCTAACAGTCTCGGCAGAGCCTGTCAAGATGATCAGGCCAAAAATGCAGCTAGTTACTTGACGTACGGAACAAAGTCCGTACAATCGCTGCCATGCCTACCAAACAATGGTCTTTTGCTCGTCTGCTCCGCCGTTTCTGGTACCTGCTGCCCGGTCTGCTGCTGGTATTCTTTTTTGGATGGTATCTGTATCTGGCTCAGCCCGCGGGTGACGGAAAACGGGTGTACGGTTTGACGGTTCCCAAGGGGGCAGGTTTTGTTCAGGTCGCTCGTGATCTGGAACATCACGGCATTGTTCGCAGCGCCCTCCACTTTCGCCTCGTTGGCCGTCTAAAGGGGTTGGATCGACGGATGCAGCCGGGCGACTACCGTCTCAATAGCGCCATGTCCTCCGTTGAGATACTGGAAAAAATGGCCAGCGGTGTGTCGGATGCCCGCAGGTTTGTGGTGCCCGAGGGTTATTCTATCTATCAGTTGGCAGAGCTGCTGGAAAGGCAGGGGCTCTTCGGAAGCAAGGAGTTTCTCGCAGTCTGTAAGGATCAGCAGTTGTTACAAAACTACGATATTGGGGCCAAAAGTGTGGAGGGTTACCTGTTTCCCGGCACCTATCTGATCGGTTTTCAACTGGATGTGCGGGGATTGGTGACGGAGATGGTACGGGAATTCAGGCATCGCATAACCAGTCTGCAGGGGCAGCTTGACAAGTCTGGTCTCAGCCTGCATCAGGTGGTTACGCTGGCCTCGATGGTTGAAAAAGAGGCGGTGGTGCCGGAAGAAAAACCGTTGATCGCCTCGGTGTTTCGCAATCGCTTAAAGATCGGGATGCCTCTGCAGAGCGATCCGACGGCTATTTATGGGGTACGGGCATTTGGAGGTACGGTGACCAGGCAGGACCTGCGCAGAGCATCACCTTATAACACGTACCGTGTCAGGGGCTTGCCTCCCGGTCCGATCGGCAACCCCGGCATTGATGCGATCAAGGCGGTTTTGCAGCCTGCCCGCACCGATTATCTCTACTTTGTGGCCCGTAAAGACGGCACCCACCAGTTTTCCCGTACTCTGCAGGAACATAATCAGGGTGTGCATCGGTTTTTGAAAAAAGGCCGAAAAAAGACCCGATCAAACCCGTTACGACATGGTAATGCCGTCAGCATCCTCAATCACAATCTCCAGTTCAGCCAGGGCGATCTCCTTCAAACCTAAAAATTGTGCTTCCGGTGTCGAAAAGATCGCGATGGATGGGTCGGCCGGCCCAACCCCCCGACCCAACTTGGAACATGCCAGGTTTGCCAGTCGTACCGAAACCAGCAGGATATTTGACTGATCGAAATCAGGTTTGTGGTGACCATTGGCAATGTCACAATAGAAGTCAGGGAAGTTCCAGCCCTTCATCAGGTTATAGCCCACCTCTTCATGCATGGCCCCCATGATTTCGCAGATCAGTTGATCAGAGATATGGGCCGAGGTTTCCTTGTTTCTCAGGATATCATCCAGTACCTTTAGTAGCGCCAGCTTGCCGATGTCATGCATCAGTCCGCCCATAAATGCTTCTGATGCCAGGCCCGGATAGCCGCTCTTGCGGGCGATCCATTTGGCCCCCACGGCGCAGGCCAGGGAGTGGCTCCAGAGACCTTGCATCATCCGGTTCAAGGTCTCGTTGGGGGACTGGTAGAACTCGAACTGGGAGGCCAGCATGGCCATGTTGGCGATCTCCTGGGCCCCCAGCCGGATAATGGCGTCTTTGATGGTGGCGATTTTGGTCAGGCCGGCATAGTAGGATGAGTTGGCCACCTTCAATACGCGGCTCGACAGCGACTGGTCTTCGCCAATCAGTTCGATGATGTCGTCTATCTCAAAGGAACGGGTGCTTAACAGCTGTTGCAGCTTGACCGCCACCGTGTGGAACACCGGCAGGTCGTGCAGTTCAGCGCTCAGATGTTCTTCAATCAGCTGGATCAGCGGTTTATCGTTGGTCATCGGGTTGCACCACCCTCAGGATACGTGAGTAACTATGTAGAAGCCGCTTGTAGCAGGGTTCATGAGAAAATGCAAACAGATGGAGCCTGGTTGACGAGTTCACGGACACCACCGAAACTGAGGCGGTGGATCGGGCAGGGGCCGTGTTGGCGCAGTGCTGCCAGGTGCGCAGCACTTCCGTATCCCTTATGTCGGCTAAAGCCGTACTGGGGGTAGAGGTTATCATAATCCAGCATCAGGCGGTCACGAGTCACCTTGGCGATGATCGAGGCGGCCGCAATTGAGGCGCTGCGGCTGTCACCCTGTTTGATGGTCTGTTGCTGGAGCGGCGAAGCGATGGTGGTGATGCCGTCGATCAGCAGGATGTCGGGTTGCGGAGAGAGGTGTTGTACCGCTTCCAGCATGGCCTGACGGGTGGCTTGCAGGATGTTGATCCGGTCGATATCTGCCGGGGACGCACTGCCGATGCCTACGGCAAGGGCTCCGGCCATGATCTGGTGAAAAAGCCGTTCACGCTGGCGTTCGGTCAGTTTCTTGGAGTCGTTGACGCCGTCGATGGGGTGGTCTGGTCGCAGGACGACCGCCGCCGCCACCACCGGGCCGGCTAACGGGCCGCGCCCAGCTTCATCCACGCCGGCGACCTGGTGGTAGCCTTGTGACCGGGCGAAGCGTTCGAACCGGTAGAGATCGTGTTCTGGCGACTCAAATAATGCTGGTTGCATAGTCTGGCATGATACACCATTCGGGGAGAACGCAACGCGAAAAGCCCCGCCGGATGACGGGGCTTTTCGAGAGTATCGACAGGCGGTGCCGTTACCCCTTGGCGACGGGAATGTACTTGCGCTCGCGGATACGGGCAGCCTTGCCACGCAGTTTGCGCAGGTAGTACAGCTTGGCGCGACGCACATGGCCGCGGGTCACTACTTCGATCTGCTCGATGATCGGTGAATGGATCGGGAAGACCCGCTCAACACCGATGTTGTTGGAGATCTTGCGGACGGTGAACGACTCGCGAACGCCACCGTTCTGGCGGGCAATCACCACGCCCTGATAGGCCTGAATCCGCTGCTTGTCACCTTCCACGATCTTGACGTGTACCTTGACGGTGTCCCCTACCTTGAAGGGTGGGGTGTTCTTTTTCATCTGGTCAAACTCAAGCATATCGATGGTGTTCATAGTACTGTTCCTCCTTACTGGAACCATGCTGCATGGTGTGTTTATGTGATTCACATCCGGTTCTTGCGTCTTAATGTTCGCTCAGTAATCGGTCAAGCATGATGGCCGCTGCCGAACGGACTGATAAGTGGTTGTAACTGCCAGCACCCTGGATCGGCTCCAGGATCAGGTCTGTCTGTTCAAAGAGTTCGTCGGTCAGTCCCCAGCCGGTACCCAGAGTCAACAGGTGCGGCGTATCAGGTTGTTGTAACCGTTCACGCAGGTTGCTGAAGCTGATGGCATCAGTCCGTTGCCGGGCTCCGGTGGCTACGTTGATGACCGGCGTCGTAAAATATCGCTGATAATCGGTCTGTGCCTCGTGCAGCGAGGCTACCACACGGATGATGCTCAGCGCCTCACGGCGATCCGGGTTGTAATCTGCTCCCCAGCCATCCTGCCAATGCCCGACGATCCGCCTGATCATCGCCTGCTGGTCCGTCGATGGGGTCACCAGGTAGTAGTGCGTCAGGCCAAAGGTGCGGGCCGCGCGGGCGATGTCATGAATATCAAGGTTTGTGACCGCTGTGGTCACCACCTCACGGTGTTTGTTGTAAACCGGGTGATGCACCAGGGCCAAAGCCAGGTTGCGTGTTGCCGTACTGTCAGAGATCATTGCTGCAGCTGCGCCAGATGGGCGCGGTCGCGATCCGTGAGTGGCGCTGTTTGCAGCAGATCGGGCCGTTGTGCCGCAGTACGCTGCAGGGCTTGCTGCCGTCGCCATTGGGCGATCAGTGCGTGGTTGCCGGACAAAAGCACCTCGGGAACCTGCAGGCCGTTAAACTCGGGCGGTCTGGTATACTGCGGGTACTCCAGCAGGCCGTCACTAAAAGAGTCGCTAGCGGCTGATTCGTCAGATCCCAGTACCCCCGGAATCAGTCGGGTGACTGCATCAACCACCACCATCGCTGCCAGCTCACCACCGGAAAGTACGTAATCACCGATGGAAATTTCCAGATCAACAAACAGCTCGCGAACCCGTTCGTCGATACCTTCGTAGCGGCCGCAGATGATGATCAGTCCCGGTTTAGCAGCCAGATCAACCGCCAGCTGGTGTGTGAGCGGGACCCCTTTGGGAGAGGTCAGCAGTACAGCTGCTTGCGGATTTTGGTGGCGTACCGTCTCGATGCAGGCTGCCAACGGCTCCGGCTTCATGACCATGCCGGCACCGCCGCCGTAGGGACTGTCATCCACCGTTTGATGCCTGTCGGTGGCGTAATCCCTGATCTGGTGCAGCCCGATCTGAATCAGTCCCTTGTCCTGTCCCCTGCGGATGATGCTCTCGTCAAAAGGCCCCCGGAACATCTCCGGAAAGAGGGTTAAAATGTCGAACTTCATAGATCCAGCAACCCCTCCAGCGGGGTAATCGTCATGATTCTGGACGTCAGGTCGACCTTGGTGATCACGTCGGCCACTGCCGGAATCAGATATTCACGCCCCTGGCCGGTAACCAGATAGATATCGTTGGCGCCGGTCTCAAGGATATCGCTGATCGTACCCAGGGTCTGGCCACCGTCGGTGATAACCGTAAGTCCCAGCAGGTCTCGCCAGTAGTATTCGCCTTCGTCGGTGTCCGGTAGCTGCTCCGGTAGCAGACATACTTCATTGCCCACCAAATCCAACACCTGGTTGATGTTGTCAAACCCGGCCAAGGTCAGCAGAAAGGCCGTGCCGTGGTCAGCGGCCCGGCGCAGGCCATACTCGCGCAGGTTGCCGTCCGGCCGGCGCAGGATGACCGAGCGTGCCGCCGTCAGGCTGTCCAGATTGCCCGAATAAGAATGCAGGCGCAGCTGACCCTTAATGCCGTGGGTACCGGTTATACGGCCAACGGCAATCAGGCTGTTGTGCTCGGCAGACATCACTCGATGATCTTGAGGATCGCCTTCTTGTTGTCCCTGGTGGCTACGGCATTCAGCAGGGTACGGATCGCCTTGGCGGTACGTCCCTCTTTGCCGATGATCCGGCCCATGTCTTCCTTGGCCACGGATAGCTTGATCACCAGGGTGTCATCCTCCATCTCTTCGGTGGTAGTCACCTGGGATGGGTCGTCAACAAGAGCCTGCGCGATGGTTTGGACAAGTGCCTTCATCTGGCGTACCTCTGCGGGTTAGGGTAACCGGCCAGGCCGGATTGGACGCCGTACAGAAGAAGCTTAACGACTAGGCAGCCTTGGCAGCCTGCTCCAGAATGCCCTGGTTTTTCAGGAGCTGGCGCACGGTGTCGGTGGGCTGGGCGCCCTTGCCGAGCCAGGATACGACCTTTTCCACGTTCAGCTTGCAGATAGCCGGGCTTTTGGTGGGATCGTAATAGCCGATATTTTCAATAAAACGACCGTCGCGGCGCGAACGCTCATCAGCGATAACTACCTGATAAAAAGGGCGCTTCTTGGCGCCGCCGCGCTGCAGTCTGATCTTGGTTGACATGGTGGTTCCTCCTGCGTGTAAGTCTCGCGTAGTGTTAGAAAACGGGTTGTCCGAAAAATAAAAACTAACGGCCGAAGGGAAACATCCCTTTGCCGATACCGCCCAGTCCCGGCAGTCCACCCATCCCCTTCATCAGGTTTTTGGGGCCCAGTTTCTGGAGTTGCTTCATCATTTTTTGTGCTTCAGCAAAACGTTTCAACAGCTGGTTTATTTCCTGAACCGTGGTGCCGCTGCCCTTTGCAATCCGCAGGCGTCGGCTGCCGTTGATGATGGTATGGTTGGCCCGTTCAGCCGGTGTCATGGAGCGGATGATCGCCTCAATCCGTTTGATCTCCTTTTCGCCAAACTGGACGCCTTGCATCTGCTTCATCATCTTGCCCATGCCGGGGATCATACCCATGATGGACTCCATTGACCCCAGCTTTTTCAACTGTTGCATCTGGCTCAGGAAGTCTTCCAGGTCAAACTGGTTCTTCTTGATCTTGCGCTGGAGCTGCTCGGCATCCTTTTCGTCAAAGGCGGCCTGAGCCTTCTCCACCAGGGTCAGTACGTCACCCATCCCCAGAATGCGGGACACCAGCCGGTCGGGGTGAAAGACCTCCAGGGCGTCCAGTTTTTCCCCCAGGCCGACAAACTTGACCGGGGTGCCGGTAACTGCCTTGATCGAAAGGGCGGCGCCACCTTTGGCATCGCCGTCCAGCTTGGTCAGGATGGCGCCGGTCAGGCCGAGTCGCTCATTAAAGCCGCTGGCCACGTTGACCGCTTCCTGGCCGGTCATGGCGTCCGCCACGAACAGGATTTCCCGTGGCTGTACCGCGTTCTTGATCCGTTCCAGCTCAGACATCAGGAAATCGTCGATCTGGTGACGGCCGGCGGTGTCCAGGATGACCGTGTCAAAGCCGTTCAGTTCGGCATACCTGAGAGCCTCGGCACAGATGACAACCGGGTCCTGATCCGGCTTGCCGTCAAAGACTTCCAAGGACAGCCGGCGTCCTACGGTTTTCAACTGCTCAATGGCAGCCGGACGGTAGACATCGGCCGGTACCAGCAGGGGGCGGCGTTTTTGCTTACGCAGCCAGTTGCCCAGTTTGCCGCAGGAGGTGGTCTTGCCGGCACCCTGCAGGCCGACCATCATCAGGGCTACCGGCGGTTTGGCTGACAGGTCCAGGTCGTTGCTGCCGTGACCCCCCATCAGGTTGATCAGCTCGTCGTGGACGATCTTGACAACCTGCTGTCCCGGAGACAGGCTTTGCAGCACCTCGGTGCCGACCGCCTTGACCCGCACCGCTTCGACAAACTCTTTGACAACCTTGAAGTTGACATCAGCCTCAAGGAGGGCCAGACGCACCTCGCGCAAGGCTTCCTTGATGTTGTCCTCGGTCATCACCCCCTGGCCGCGAAGTTTCTTAAAGACCGATTCCAGTTTATCCGAGAGGGTTTCAAACATGTGTATAGTCACTGACGCAGTCTAGGCATTCTAAAAGAAAGAAACTATAGAGAGCGCTTGCCGGTCTGTCAAGAAGTATTTGTTTTTGCTACAGCCTGATGACCGAGGCGGCGGCCAGCAACTGCTCGGCGGTGCTGAACATGTTGGTGGTCTTGCCGACGGCCAGTTGGTCCTTTTTTTTAAAAAAATCAAGGCAGACCCCGCACGAAAACAGCTCGACTCCCAGGGCCTCAAGGGCGGACAGGGCCTCGATGGTTTCGGCACCCTGCACGGTTAGCAGCACGCCGCTGTTCAGGAACAGGATGCGGTCCGGCCGCTCGGCGGTCTCCAACAGGGTGTGCAGGAAGTTGCGCATCAACAGTCGTCCCAACTCGTCGGCGCCTTCCCCCAGCCGGTCGCTGGTAATCAGCAGTAGCCGTTCACCGCTCACCTGTGCAGGGGCCATCTGTGGAGCTGCAGCCAGGCCGGCCTTGCCGGTAATCTGCAGGGACCAGCCAGTGCCGTCTGGTGCCTCGGTAACCGTCAATCCTCTGGTCTGGGCAAAGCGGGTAACATTTTCACGGGGGGCGCCGTCATCCAGCAGGACACAGACCCCGGACGGCGATGCCTCAAGGGCCCGTTTGGTGGCTATTACCGGCGCAGGGCAGGCTTGGCCGCGGCAGTCAATGGTGATCATTGGTCTCCTCCTCATGGTAGCGGATGTACTGTCCATCCTGCAGATGGCAGATATAGGCCGGCAGCAGGTCGTGATCGTTCAGGGAGGCGATGATGGTTGCGAGGAATTGCCGGTCGAAGCGCAATGCCAGACCGCAATCGGTCTGCAGTGCACGTGGTGCCGGGATCAACAGGATGTCAAGCCCCCTATCCTTTAAAAGCCCTTCTGCCTTGAGTACCCGGTGGGTCGAGTTGAAGACCGCCAGGCAGTGTCCCTCCTTGACCAGGTAGTGGTCAGACATCTCAGGTTTCCTTCCTCTGCTGTTGCGCATAATTGACAATTTCAGTCCGGTTTCATACTATGCCCCAAAAGGGGAACATCGTGCAAGACTCATTTCTCTTGGCCGGCTTGCTGGTGCTGGCTTTTTTGATAAGTATTCCTTGCGGTTATCTTCGGGAATCATTCCGGAAATATTCATTGATGTGGTTTGTGCTGATCCACCTGCCGATACCGTTGGTGGTGCATATGCGGATGATGGCCGGCTTCAGCTGGCAGGTCCTGCCGCTAACCCTGGGCAGCGCTGTTGCCGGACAGATCGTTGGCGGTTGGTACAAGCGGAGGATGCATGGTGGCAGGAAAACGACCAAAAGGGCGCCCTGAGCTGCTTGGCAGTCTGCTGCACAAGAGTTTTGACGGCACCGGCCTGGGTGAGCGGCTGAAAGATCTGGTGATCTGGCAGCACTGGGAGCAGGTGGTGGGCGCGGCCATTGCCCGTCGGGCACGACCGTTACGGCTGTCCGGTGGTGTGCTGACGGTGGTGGTGGCTAGTGCCCCCTGGATGCAGCAACTCAACTTCATGAAGGCTGATTTGGTGAGCAGGCTTAATGGCTGCCTTGGTGAAGAGCGGGTGCGGGAGATTGTGCTGAAATCAGGCCGGGTCGCTGAGGAGGAACAAGCTGCGAGCGACCCTCAGGTTCCCGTGCGTCAGCTGAGCGACGATGAGCGGGCCTGGATCGAACAGCAGATCAGTGCGGTGGCCGATGAGGAGCTGCAACGCCAGTTGCGGTTACTGATGGAAAGCCACTATCGCCATACTCCGGCAACGTAAACTTACTTTTTCTGTTCCCTGCCCTGATCAGACATCATCTTGTCCTGTAGATCCCAGTTATCCCGTATCCGTCCGCTGCCGCCGCCAAGCTTGTCGACAAAGCTTGCCAAGCGGGCCTGATCTTCTTTCAGTATCTCCAGAAAACGGTGACCGCAGACCTCAATACCATCTTCCTGGCGTGTCTTGTGCCAGACTAACTCGGCAACGGCGCAGACGGGCGCCGCCCCGTCCTGCAGGTCAAACACCACTATGGCCAGCGGGGTAGGTGCCGTGTTGAGCTCAAACCGGATGCCACCGGCACTGATATTTACCTTGGTCTCTTGCAGCTTTAAGCGGGGCGGGGTTGGCTGGCGCAGGTCAGTGACAACCCGCCGCCACTCGCGTTTAAAAGCGGACAGAGAGGATTTCTGGAGTGCGTGCAAAAAAGGCAGGCTGACATCAACCCGGGGCATCTGGCGACGCTGATAGATCTCCATCTGCCCGATCGGTTGCAGTTCAAGAATTTCGGCTGCCGGTGCGGCCACCAGTTCGGCACGCAGCTGTACCCCCACACCGAATGATTCGGTGGACAACTTGAACTGCATACCTGCTTCGAGCGGCGTTGTATCACCTGAAAACAGCCGGTAGGGGGCCTTGATCGTGATGTTGTTGTCGTTACTACTGATGACCGTGGCGGAAAGTGATTCATAGACCGACTCATCCCTGGTCTGGGAAATGTTGATCAGGTACACCTTTTGGCCGCGGCTGAAGTATCGGTCATAATTCATGTCAAGTGCCGGTTGGTACGGTTAGGTGCTGCGGAACATCCGGTCCAGCAGCTCCCAGTTGTTTTTGGTTGGCTTCGGTTTGCGCCCCTGTTTTTTTAGGCGCTGCTCAATATGCTGCTGGATTCTGAGTTGGTCCTCCTTGCAGATCAGCACAAAACGCTGTCCGGTGGCAACCCCCTCCTCGTCGGGCAGGCTGCGGCGCCAGAGCTGTTCTGTTACCGCACAGATCGGCGTCTGTCCGGCCTCCAATTCTACAAAGACCATCGATAGGTCATGCTGTCGCTCATCCGGTTCTGCTACAATGCGCAGGCCGCCGACCCCCAGGTTGATCTGGCGGGGGACCAGTTCCAGCGGCGATGCCTTGCCTGAGCTAAGCCCTTCCTGAAGTCGCCGCCATTCCTGGTGAAAAACGGCCAGGGGAGCGGTGCGGGTAAAGGAACGAAAACCGACGATCATATCCATACGTGGCACCTGGCTGCGTTGGTACATCTCGATCGGTCCGGTGGGGTTGAGGATGAAGCTGCTGCCGCTGACCGTACTGATCTCACCACCGAACTGTACCCCTGAGCCGAAGCTTTCAGCGGTGATCTTAAACTGCGCCCCCTTTTTGAGCAGGCCCTCTCCGGACTGCAACAGGGAATAGCGTGGCCGCAGCTCGAAATGCCGGTTGTCGCAGCTCACAATCGTGGCTGAAAATGCCTCAAACAAGGATTGGTCCCGATCTGGACTGATGTTGATCAGAAAGACTTTCTGGCCGCGATTGTAGTAAGTAGCATAATTCATGGCGTCTCCGGCTGCTTGGGTCAGCGGGTCAGCTTGCGATAGGTGATACGGTGTGGGCGGTCCGCCTCGGCACCCAGACGCTTACGGCGGTCTTCTTCATAGTCGGAATAGTTGCCCTCAAACCAGACCACCTTTGAATCTCCTTCAAAGGCCAGCATGTGGGTGGCAATCCGGTCCAGGAACCAGCGATCGTGGGAGATCACCACCGCACAGCCGCCGAAGTTTTCCAAAGCTTCTTCCAGGGCCCGCATGGTGTTCACATCCAGGTCGTTGGTCGGCTCGTCCAAGAGCAGTACGTTGGCTCCACTTTTCAGCACCTTGGCCAGATGGACCCGGTTACGTTCACCACCGGAGAGCATGCCCACCTTTTTTTGCTGATCGCCACCGGTGAAGTTGAAGCGGGCCACATAGGTACGGGCATTCACGGTTTGTTTGCCCAACTGGATCATCTCCTGGCCGTCGCTGATCTCTTCCCACAGCAGGCGATCAGGATTCAAGCTGTCGCGGCTCTGGTCAACATAGGCCACCTGCACCGTATCACCCACCCGGATGGTGCCGCTGTCGGGTTGCTCCGAACCGGTGATCATCCGGAACAGGGTGGTCTTACCGGCGCCGTTGGGGCCGATCACACCGACAATGCCGCCTCGGGGCAGCTTGAAGCTCATCCCCTCGAACAGCAGGCGGTCGCCAAAGCCCTTGGCCACGTTGTCGGCCTCGATCACGATATCGCCCAGCCGCGGTCCGGGGGGGATATAGATTTCCAGTTCCTTGGAACGCTTGTCACCGGTGTCGGCAGCCAGATCTTCATAGGCGCTGATCCGGGCCTGGGACTTGGCGTGACGCCCTTTGGGCGACATCCTGATCCACTCCAGTTCGCGTTGCAGCGTTTTTTGCCGGTCGCTCTCCTGTTTTTCCTCAACCGCCAGCCGGTCTTTTTTCTGCTCCAGCCAGGAGGAGTAGTTGCCTTTCCAGGGAATTCCCTCGCCCCGATCCAGCTCCAGAATCCAGCCGGCCACATTGTCCAGGAAATAGCGGTCGTGGGTCACGGCAATCACGGTGCCGGGATAGCTGTGGAGGTGTTTTTCCAGCCAGGCCACGGTCTCGGCGTCCAGGTGGTTGGTGGGCTCGTCCAGCAGCAGGATGTCGGGCTTTTGCAACAGTAACCGGCAGAGCGCCACCCGGCGTTTCTCGCCACCGGACAGGACCTTGATCGGTGTATCGCCGACCGGACAGCGCAACGCATCCATGGCCAGCTCCAGACGAGAATCCAGATCCCATGCCTCTGCATGGTCCAGTTTTTCCTGCAACATGGCCTGACGGTCGCAGAGTTTTTCAAAGTCAGCATCCGGCTCGGAAAATTTATCGGTGATGCCGTTAAACTCCGCCAGCAGGTCAACGATCTCCTGTACGCCCTGTTCCACAATCTGCCGCACGGTTTTATCTTCATCCAGTTTCGGTTCCTGCTCCAGATAGCCTACGCTGTAGCCGGGGGAGAGTACGGCCTGACCGTTGAATTCGGTATCCACACCGGCCATGATTTTCAGCAGGGTGGACTTGCCGGAGCCGTTCAGGCCCAGTACACCGATCTTGGCGCCATAAAAATAAGATAATGAGATATCCTTGATGATCGGTTTTTTGTCATAAAATTTCGATACTCGCATCATGCTATAAATAACTTTTTTGTCGTCAACACTCATTGCAGCAAACCTCCTTGGAATGAATGGGTTTTATGGCATGGTCAGTGGCTGCTGTCAATCCGTATCAGGGCTTGACCAGCATGTCAGTATTGTAAAATCCGCACAGGGCGGTATAGTTCATGAAGTCGATAACTTGTGCTTGAAAGGAATAATTCCATGCTGCGAACCATTACCTTGACCGCCTGCAGCCTGCTGATCTCCCTGCCAATAAGTGCGCTGGCTGCTGATCAGGGGGGGCTGTTCAACAAACTTGATGCTGACAAAAGCGGCAGCATTACCCGTGAAGAGTTTGTCTCTTGCCCGCTGGTACGAGATAAGGATGGCCGTATCCAGCATCAGGAATTATGTGCCGACCCTGGAACTGCCTTGAGTGTGGAGGAAAAAAGTCGATTGTACGATAAAATTGATCTGGATAGGCAAGGCGCTATAACCCGTAAAAAACTGAACAGGTTTGCCACACCGGATGGTTTTGCGCCGATCAGGTTTTAGGAGTGTCCCATGGAGATCTGCACCCGTAGTCAAGATGCTGCTGTGATTGGTGCCGTTAACGGCCGGATGGATGCCGTGACGGCCCCTGATTTTGATGCTTGGTTCAGTGATCGTCTGAATGCCGCCGAGCTTCGTCTGGTTTTGGATCTCAGCGGTCTCGAGTATGTCAGCAGTGCCGGTTTGCGATCGCTGTTGGCTGCTGCCAAGCAGATCAAGGTATCTCAGGGTGACTTGGTGCTGTGTGGACTGTCCGGTACGGTGGAAGAAGTTTTTAGAATATCCGGATTCATTAACATCTTCAGGGTGTTTTCGAGCGTTGATCAGGCCTTGAAGGCCATTGCTGAACCGAGGTGCTGAACAGGTGGAGCCAGATATGAGCAGCTGGCGGAATGACCTGGGCATTACCGCACGGTTGGTGCTTGCGCTAACGGTAGCTTCAGCGTTTATCTTCATCGTGGTCTTCTGGGCCAACTATCGCTATACCGCCAGCATGGTAGAACAGCAGGTGCAGGCCCATGCCCGAGACCTCGTTGTGGCAGCGGTGCAGAGCATTGATAATGCCTTGCGTGGAGTGGTGCACGATCAACACAATTTTGTCGCAATGCTGGAAAAAACACCCCGCTTATCGAATCGTCAGGTGCGTGAAATGGTGTACACCAACGTGGCCCGCAATGATGAAATTTACGGGGCCACAATCTCATTTGAACCCTTTGCCTCTCCTGATAAAAGGAAACTTTTCGCGCCCTATTTTTTCAAACGTCTGAACGGCAGCATCGGTTTTGCTGATTTGTCAAGCGATGGCTACGACTATCCCGTCCGGGATTGGTATCAGCAACCTCGAACGTTGAAGGCTCCAGTCTGGAGCGAGCCCTATTTTGACGAAGGAGGCGGCAACGTGGTGATGACCACCTACGCGGTCCCTTTTTATCGCCCGGGTCGTGGAGGACAACGCCGTCTCGCCGGTATTGCCACCGCTGATGTTTCAATTGACTGGTTAGGACGGCAGGTTTCGTCACTACGGCTTTATCGCAATGGCTATGCAGCACTTTTTTCGCGCAAAGGGGTTTATCTGGCCCATCCTGATCGCTCACTGGTGTTGAAAGAATCGATCTTTCAGGTCGCTGACAAGGTAAACAGTCCTGCGCTCCGCGAGATCGGATTGTCCATTGGTCGCCAGGAAAACGGGTTTGTCAAAACCAGCAACATTTATGGCCGACCGAGCTGGATCTATTACGCACCGGTTCCCTCAACCGGTTGGTCCCTCGCGGTGGTTTTCCCTGCTGAAGCCATGCTGGCTGATGTACATCAGGCCAGCCGCAGTATTGCCCTGTTTTGTGCTGGCGGGTTTGCGTTGTTGCTGTTCACCATTGTGTTGGTAGCCCGCACCGTCACCCGTCCGTTGGTCGCCATGACCGCTGCAGTGGGCCAGGTTGCTGAAGGTCAGCTGGATGTCGCACTGCCCGAGCGGGCCGGTGGCGAGGTCGGCCAGCTGGCCCGTGCGGTTGCCCAGATGCAGCATGACCTGAAAGGATATATCGAGCGTCTGACCGAGGCAACGGCAGTACGTGAGCGGATGGCCAGTGAGTTGGCCATTGCCAGTCAGATTCAACACTCCTTTCTGCCCGGCCGTTTGCCGCAGTTGCCAGGCGCCGGTCTTGCTGGCTGTTGTCTGCCTGCCCGTGAGGTGGGTGGGGATTTTTACGACGTGATCGATTTGGGAGGTGGCCTGCTTTTTTTGGTGATCGGTGATGTTTCCGGCAAGGGGGTGCCGGCGGCTTTGTACATGGCAGCTACCGTGACCCTGGTACGGACCCTGGCACGAGAGCAGTTGCCGCCGGACCGATTACTGCAGCGGCTGAACGATGAATTGGCCCGCAGTAATGATACCAGCATGTTTGTGACGATCTTCTGCGGGTATCTGCAAACGAATAGTGGACGGCTGGACTATGCAAATGCCGGTCATAATCCGCCGCTGCTGGTGCGGGAGGGGGAAGCTGCCGTCTATCATCCCGTGTTACCCGGCCTTGCAGCCGGTTGCATGGAGGGCTACCTCTATCAGGCTGGCATGGTAGCGTTGAAGCTTGGCGACGCGTTGCTGCTCTACACCGATGGTGTCACCGAGGCTCAGGATAGTGGCGGTGTTTTTTTCAGCGATCGGTGCCTGCTGGAGGTGGCAGGCTCAGTGCAGGGTGAAAGTGATCTGCTGGTGGATACGGTACTCAAGGCGGTTGAGGCGTTTGCCGGTGGCGCGTCACAGGCTGATGACATCACCATGCTGGCTATCAAATACAAGCACGAAAAGGCAGGCCTAGCATGGCACATCTAGGCAACATCCCGGTGCTGGCGAGGTGAAAAACCCGGCGCGAACTGTTCCGCTGGCCATGTCGTTGGGCTTGAACTGGCTGGTACTGCAGCTGTATGTCGATGCTGCCGTTTCCCCCTCCGGCACCGGACTGGCATATATAACCCAAAGCAGCCGCCTGAAGGGAGGCGTTCAGCAGAACGGACATCTGCCGCAGTTTCTTGGGCATCTCCATCCGCTCTACGGCACGCCGCGTTACGCCATCCTGGTCTGACTGCTGGTGTCACTGTTTTTTGTTGTGTTTCGCGGCTGTGGCAGCCTGGTGGAGATGAAAAAACGCACATGCGCCCGGATGGGATGAAATGGTTATCCTGGGTCTTGGCGTCGGCTTCTACTTCTGGGGAGCAGTCGGTTCCTCTCTAACCTCACTGCTTGAAAAGACCTGCAGACATGGCGTCGAAAATGATTAGGGAGCCCTGATGTATTCATTTTTACAGGAAAACGGATACTTCAGGAATTTCTGGCTCGGCCAGGTAATCTCTCAAATCGGCGACAGGATACATACCCTTGCCGTCATCTGGCTGGTTTACAGCTGGACCAAATCAGGCACGGCCCTGGGCCTGGTTCTGATTGCCGCAACCCTTCCCTCTGTCCTGATATCTCCCTGGGCAGGAGCCGTTTCGGACCGGTTGAACCGGAAGCATATTGCAATAGCCTGTGATGTGACCAGGGGCGTGCTGACTATTGCGCTGGCGGCAATGGCCCACTTTAATTTCCTGAACATGCCGGTTATTGTCGTCATGACCGCGCTGATCTCAATTGCCTCATCCTTCTTCAACCCTGCAACCTTAGCCATGATGCCGTCAATTGTTCCGTCAAAGGACTTGGGACGGGCCAATGCGATCACGCAGCTTTCAGCAAATGCCAGCGGCGCCCTGGGCTTTTTGCTGGGAAGCGGCCTGATAGCCGCCATTGGCGTTCAGGTTGCCTTTCTCTTTAACGGCTGCTCATTTTTTGCGTCTGCCCTGCTTATCCGGCAGATCAGTTATCAGCACAGCCCGGCAACCAAGACGCTGTCATTCTTATCGGATTTAAAGGATGGCTGGCATGTTATGCAGAGCATACCGATGGTAGCCAGAATTCTGGGGCCGCTCGTTGTCATCAATTTCCTGTTTTCATCTCTTTCTGTGCTGATTCCGATTTTTGCCGAGGGGGTATTCAAATCAGGGTCGGCAGGTGTCGGGCTGTTGTTGGCAAGCTATACCTGCGGCATGTTTCTGGCAGCGCTTGTACTTAGTACCTTTCACCTGAAGGCCAATATCTCCTGGCTCGTTACATCGAGCCTGCTGGCTGTGGGGGCAAGTTTTCTGGCAATGGGGTTTATTGAACGGCTGCCCCTGTTCGTGGTTGCCCTGGTCCTGGTCGGTTTTGCCCTTAACGGCACCAATATCTGCTTGATTACCCTGTTTCAGAAGGTGATACCGGGCGAGGTCAGGGGTAAATTCTTCAGTCTTCTTACCGCCGTATCCCTTTCCGCACAGCCAATTTCCTATGGCTTGACCGGATGGCTTTCGGATCTTGTCAAACCGTCCGTGATACTAATGGTTTGCGGTGTTGCCCTGCTAGTGTGTGCCGGTTTGATCTACCGGATTACTGAACTGCGAGAGCAGTATGTGTGAGGTGAGCAGATGGACACGATAAAAGATTTCTCGCAGCGGGTTTTTGACAGCGTGCCCGGTTATCGCAGTTTTCTGGAATCACAATCAGCATCCATCGAAAGTCCTTTTGAGGATCTACCGCTCCAGACCAAGCAGAACTATCTGCTGAAATATCCCATCGAGGAGCTTTGCTGGAACGGAAAACTGGGCAACTGCCACCTGATCGGATCAAGCTCAGGCTTCAGCAAGTCCGGCTCGGTCTTCTGGCCCAAACGGCCGGAGGATGAAAGCAAGTATCTTGATTCACTGGAACAGATGCTGATCAACAACTACGGCATTGCTACGGACAGAACCCTCATCATCTGCTGCATGGCGCTGGGCACCTGGTTTGGCGGCATGACCATCACAGCGGCCCTGCGGGTCATCGCCGCAAGCGGGAGGCTTCCCATTACGGTCTGCACTCCGGGCCTCAATCTGGCGGAGGCGGTAGACATCTACTCGCGGTTCTACACCAACTTCGCCAAGGTGCTCTGGATCACCAATCCCTCCAATATCGGGTTGATCTCTGCATTGATCATGAAAAAAGGCATCAGCGTGCCGCCCGGATCTTGCAGTTTTCCTGTGCTCGGCGAGTATTTCAGCGAGACGTTCCGGGAGTCAATTGCCAAGCGGTACGGGCATGAGCCGGATGCCCCTTTTGTTGTCTGGACCGGTTATGGTTCGGCTGACACGGGAGATATCGCGGTGGAAACCGCCGCAACCATCCGGTTCAGGAAATACATTCATGCCGACGCCGAATTACGGAAGAGGTTGTTCAACACGGACGATACGCCAATGATTCTGGCCCTGGCGCCAAAGGCACATGTAGAGCTTCTGGACAACAGGATAGTCGTGACCAAGGATCAGCTGGTACCGCTGGTGCGCTACAACACCGGTGATGAAGGGGGGCTGCTGAAGAAAGACGAGTTGGTCAGCGTATGGGGTATTCCGAAGGAAATCCTGGGAAATCTGCCGGATACGGTGCTGTTTGTGCGCGGCAGGGCCTCGAATTCAATAATTTTTTACGGGACCAACCTGAATGTCCAGGAGATAAATCAACATTTCCTCGGCTTGCCACGGGAGATGGCGTATTCCGGCCTGTTTACCGTTCGCAAGCTCGAGCAGGACGGGGTATCGGTGTTTGTGTTCACCGTTTTTGTGGAGGATCTTGGCGACGGCACCTTGGCCGGACGGTATCATGATACCCTTTTAGGATATCTGAGAGGTCAAAGCCTTGAGTTTGAAGCCAAATATTCCAACCTGACCCGTTCCATCGGCGAGGATTTGATTCGCGTAACGGTGGAGGAGTTGACCGCCCCTACCGGCGCCATCAAGCATAGGTACCTTATTGATTAAAGGTTGCCATTATTCGTTGTAAAGCCGGGAGGTAAAATGGATCATATTTCAGCAGAGGCGCAGCTGACAAAGGCAGTCCAGATCTTTCAGGAAGCACTGAAGTCGAAATTCTATGCCGAAAAATACTCCGGGAGTGCAACGCCTGAAACCGTCGAGCAGTGGGAGCGCCTGCCGGTACTGACCCGTGAGGAGATCTACGAACGCTCCTTTCCGGAAACAACCGACATGCTGACGCAACCGGTTGAGGATGCCATTATCATCTCAACCGGCGGCTCCAGCGGCATAGCCCGCTACACCACTTACACCCACGCAGAATGGGATGCCTTTGTGGAGTGTCAGGCCGCTGCCATGAAGATCCTCGGCGTGACCAGGCAAGACCGGGTCGCCAACCTGTTCATCGCGGGGCACTTCTGGCCTTCGTTTCTTGGGCTGCACGATTGCATCAAAAAGCTCGGTGCAGTGCATCTGCCGATCTCCGCCAACATCCCGATTGAAGAGGTTGTAAAGCTCTGCCTGAAGTTTGAACCGACCGTGATGGTTTCGCTGCCTACTCTGTTTGTTTTCATGGCTGATATGGCGAAACGGGATGGTTTTTCCTTCAATCAGTTGCGGATGATCAATTATGCGGGTGAACACCTGAGTGCGGCAGCCGAGGCCCACGTTGCCTCGGCACTGGGCGTGAAACGTATTAAGGCCGGGGCATATACCAGCGCGGATGTGGGTATCATGGGGTACCAGTGTGATCATGCCAGGCCCGGGGTGTACCACGTGCCGACTGCGTTTCAATTCGTGGAGCTGATTAACTTCGACGAGGGGGGCAGGGCCGCTGCCGGGGAGGCGGGTGAGGTGGTCGTTACCAATCTCAGCCGCGTTTCAACGCCGATCATTCGTTATCGGGTGGGAGATGTTGCTAGCTGGACCGGTGAACAATGCCCTTGTGGCGATCCGAATCCGCTCATGAAGCTGGGTGGCCGTGCCGGTCAGGATTTCAAGCTGGGGGGTGGTTTTATTTCACTGGATGTCTTTGAAAACTGCATTGCCCTGTTTCCGGAAAGTTTGAGTCTTAATTTTCAGTTGGAGATTGAGGATGTGGCAAACAAGTTCAAGGTGATACTACGGGTTGAAGCGCCAGCTGGTGTGGATCAAACGGTTTTGAGCAATCTGAAGAGACAGCTGTTTGAAGCTATACCGGAGCTGAGGATTTCCACGGAGAAAGAGTATCTGCAATCGTTTGCGATCGAGGTTGTGGAACTGGGCAAGCTGCCGCGCAGCCCGATCACCGGTAAGGTGGCCAGATTAGCGGACCGTCGGGTATTATAAGGGGGGTTACCATGAGAGAAGAAGCCACCAACCGATTATATGCTCTCAACCAGGCCTTTGATTTTTCGGATGAAAACACTGGGCTGTTTATCCAGTCCATGAAGGAGATGGCGGATTTTCACAGGGAGCATTCACCGGTGTATCAGGGGCTCTGCCGGCAATATGGTTTTTCTACCGATCAGGTAAAAACCCGTGAGGATGTTATCACCATCCCGCATATCTTTGTGACCGCCTTTAAGCAGCGCCGACTGGTGTCCCTGCCCGATGATCAGATCTGCATGACCTTTACCTCCTCCGGCACCCAGGGGCAGAAGAGTCAGATCAATCTGGATAAGATCTCGTTTGACCGGCAGGCCTGGATGCGGAACCTGCTGGTGCGGTCGCTGGGCCTTGCCAGCGATACGGAATGCAACTACCTGGTATTTTCCTATGCGCCAGACATCGCAGACCAGCGCGGTGCTGCCCATACGTTTAATATCTATACTTCTTTTGCTCCTGCGGCAGAGAAGTATTTTGCATTGCAGCAGGGGCCTGCGGGCGAGCCGGAGTTTGAACTTGAGCAGGCGATTGCAACCCTGGTGCGGTTTGCCGGGACCGGACGGCCACTGCGGGTGGTGGGTTTTCTGGCCTTCAGTTTCGTGACCCTGCAGGAGATGAGAAAACGGGGGATCCGGCTGGCGTTTCCCGCAGAGAGTCTGCTGATTACCGGTGGCGGCTGGAAATCCCATAAAGGTGAGACCGTCAGTTTTGAGGAGTACGCCGAATTGGTACACGATATCCTCGGCATCCAACCGGGGCGGATAAGGGATTTTTACGGCATGGTGGAGCATGGCGTACCGTACCTGAGCTGTGAACAACGCCATTACCATGTCCCCCTATTTGCCAATGTGGCAAGCATTCATCCCGGCAGCATGCAGGTGCTGCCCAAGGGAGAGACAGGCCTGCTGAAGTTGCAGACCAGTTATATCAGGAGTGCCCCTGCCATCTCGGTGCTCAGTACTGATTTGGGAGCGCTGGGAACCGATTGCCCCTGTGGCATTCCGGGGGATTACATTATGCTGCGCGGACGTGCCGGGGTGACCAAACACGCTGGCTGTGCTATTTCAGCCTCGCAACTGATCAGGCTCTAACGGTTATGCCCCGCTCATCGGGGCCAGGAGACGGCATATGGTGACATGGTTCAACTTTGGAACGTTTGCGGAGTCCAGCGAGATCACAGTCGAGATCATGCAGGAGATCATGACAACTGCGCAGTCGAAGACTGCCTTGATGCGGGAGACGCCGGTGGTGAAGCTGGCCGGAGTGCTTGATCGGGCCGGGCAACGGCTGGCTGATCCTGATGATCCGGTAAGAAACGAGATTTTGGCGGTCATGCCGACCCAACTCAGCTTTTCCGGCGAGATGGTGGTGGCCGGGTTAGGGGCAATTTGCGAGATCCTGAGCTATGACAATTTGATAACCAGGCTGGCGGTTGATTTAGATAATCCTGCCTATATTGATGAATTCAGCTGGCATGAGCGGTTCCAGGGGTTTGTGCGGGCCATGCCCCAGGGGGTGGTGTCCCACGTTTCTGCCGGCAATGTGTTTGTCAGCGCGGTTGATACGTTGGTGCAGGGGATCATGACCAAGAACGTCAACATTCTCAAAATGTCTTCGTTTGATCCGGTTTTCCCCCTGTTGTTTGCAAAGTTGCTGATGGCGTGTGATCCAGAAGCAGTCATCTATCCCTATCTGGCGTTGGTGCCCTTCAAGGGAGGCGATACGGAGGTTGAACGGATTGTCAAGGAACAGTCCGATGTGGTGATCGTTTACGGCGGCAAGGAGGTTGTCGAGGTCTATCGGCAGGGGCGCGGCCTGCATACCAAGGAGGTTGAATACGGGCCCAAGTACTCATTGGTTGTGCTGGATCAGGAGGCCCTGGCAGGATCTGATTATGATCAGGTGGCCTATCAGGTGGCCAAGGACTTCACCATGTGGGAACAGGCTGCCTGCTCGTCGCCACATTCGGTCTTTATCAACGGAGAGGTTGAGGCGCAACGCTTTGCCGTCAGCTTGCAAAAGGCGTTTGAGCGGCTGGCGCTTGAGTATCCCTTCCCGACCATCAATCTGCACGAGCAGACCGAGATCACCCGCACACGAGAGCTGGCCAGGGTTGAAGCCGCACTGGGGAATTCTGAACTGATCATCCCTGGTATCAGCGATCAGAGCTGGACAATAATACGGGAGAAGTCGGCTCGTTTCACGGTTTCCTGTCAGCACCGTACCGCCTATGTCATAATGATCAAGAATGATCAGGAACTGTATGCTGCCCTTGCGGAACAGGGCAAATTCATTCAATCCGTTGGTCTACTGGCAGATAGTAAGCGGTTGTTTGAACTTTCGAACAATCTGGTTGCGCTTGGGGCAGACCGGATTACCGAGATCGGCTGCATGCACAAGCGCAAGCATGGTACCCCCCATGATGGCACCCGCGGGCTGTCGGAACTGGTGCGCTGGGTGTCTATCGGGCATGCTCGCAGATTTCATGACCCCTTCGATTTTGCTGACAGGAATACCAGGGAGACGGTGACATTGGCCAAGCTTAACCAGGTACTGACGGTTGCCCGACAACGTTCAGCATTTTACCGGGAGCGACTGCCGGAAAAGCCGCTGGCCACGTTGTCAGAACTGACCTCACTGCCTATCTTGGAGCCGGATCAGTTCCGTTCACATCTCCCTCCCTATGGCAAAGGGCTGTTGACCGCGCCGCTGGGAAGCTCGATCTCTTTTTCAAGCGGTGGCACCACCGGCAAACCCAAGTTCGTCTACCGTACCATGGAGGAAACCCGTCGGAATGCCGCCGGGATCGCCAAAGGGTTGGGGCTGGGGTTGTTCAGGCAGGGGGATGTGGTGGCCAACCTGTTTTTCGCCGGAAATATGTGGGCCTCCTTCATCAGCATCAATATGGCGCTGGAACAGATCGGCGCCCATATCCTGCCGATCGGCGGCCATGTGCCGATGGAGAACATCATCTCCTTTCTACGGGCCTTCAAGGTGGATGGGGCGGTCTCGATCCCCTCGGTACTGGTGGGAATCGCCCAATATGTGGAAAAGAACGGCATCACTGATCTTAGCATCAAGAAAATCGGCTACGGCGGTGAACATATGCCGGAGGCAACGCGAGAGTACGTCGCCTCGATGCTGAAGGCTGAGCTAATCCGTTCCGCTTCCTATGCCATCAACGACACCGGTACCGTCGGCTATCAGTGTGCCGCCTGCACCGGCTCCATTCATCATCTCAGCGAGGATTTGCACATCCTGGAGATTGTGGATCCGGAGTCCGGCCTGGCACTGCCGCACGGCCAGATAGGCAACATCATCCTGACCAACGTCGACCGCACCCTGATGCCGGTGATCCGTTATAACGTGGGAGACCGGGGGCGAATTGTGTCTGGTGATTGCCCCTGTGGGCGTACCAGTCTGCGGTTTGAGCTGCTGGGGCGTTCCGATGAGGTGGTGGTAATCGGCGCCGACAATGTCTCCATTGATGCTGTGGCCACCTGTGTTGCCCAGGTTTCGGGGCTCAGCCAGAACTTCACCCTGTTTGGCAGGTCGCAGGGCGGGCTGGACCTGCTGGTGATTCAGGTGGAATCGCAGGAGCTGCTGGGAGATGCTGAAAAAGCGTTGATTGCTCGGCAGTTGGAGGAGACGGTGCTGCGGGAAAAACCGGTGATTGCCGCCAATCTGGCAACTGGGGCAGTAGCCCGGCCAGCGGTGGTCGTGTCCGATCCCGGTGCGTTGCCGCGCAATCCCCGTACCGGTAAGATCAAGCGGGTGGTTGAGGAACGTCATGTTGGCTAAGATCCCCTTTGGCTACGGAATCATTGCCCGTACCACGGTGTCATCGTTACCGCAGTCACTGCGGCCGCTGCAGCTGTGGGTTGCCGAGTTCGCCCGCTGTTTCGGTATGACAGGGGACGAGTTGACCAGGGTTGAGTTGGTGGTTGAAGAGGCCTTCATGAGTGTGGCACAGAGCGCCTTTGAACCCGGCGAGACCGGTGAAATCAGTTTTGTCCTGGAGTACCGTCCCGGTCATCTGGTGATTGCCGTTGAGGATCATGGGCTCCCCCTTGACCTGAAACAGCTGGAGGAACATGAGGGGCTGGCGCTGAATCTGCTGCTTCTGCGAAATTTTCTGGATGGTTTTTCATTTATCAACCGGGGCACGGATGGAAAACGGCTGGAGTTGGTGAAAAATATTGCTTCAACAAGTATCGCCGCAGCAATGGAGGGGCACCAGACGTTAGATGGTGAGCAGGCTGCTGTTATCCTGGCGGAGCAACCGCAGCTGCGGATGCTCGTGCCCGCTGAAACCCTGGCCTTGGCCCAGTTGGCCTACCGTAGTTATGGCTATACCTATGTTAACGACTTCTATTACCCGGAAAAAATCAGGGAGCGGATGGAGGCCGGGCTGATGGAAAGCTGCGTTGCGGTATCGAACAGCGGACAGGTCATCGCCGGGTTGACTCTGTTCTATGATAGCGCCGACGCCATGGTTGCTGAATGCGCTGCCGCCATGGTGGACCCCCGCTACCGGGGCTTGAGCCTGTTCAAAGAGATGAAGCAGTTTCTGTTTGAACATGCCAGAAGCAAAGGATTGTACGGCATTTTCAGTGAGGCGGTTACGATCCATCCCTTCACCCAGCAGGGCAATCTGACTTTGGGAGCTCATGAGACCGGCATGCTGCTTTCCTATGTCTCTGAAAACGTGGCCTTTAAAAAGATCGGCAACGAGCTGATGGGCCAGCGTCAGGCGCTGGTAATCTTCTACTATCGCCTGAATCCGGAGCCGCAGCGTACGGTCTATGTACCGCCGGTGTATGCCGGACTGATCAGCAGAATCTATGCTGAAAACGCTCTGAATCGGCAGGTTGTAGAGGTTTGTGAAGCTCCGGACCATGCCGGTGTGGAAACGCGGCTCGCCATCCGGATACGTCGTGATACCTTCAATGATGCCAGCATTGAACTGCAGCGGATCGGTGATGATGCCTGCTCCATGATCATGCATCACACCAGGGAGCTGTGCGAGAAAAAGGTGGAGGCGATCTATCTGAACCTTGCCATGGCAAGCCGCGAGGCAGCACTGCTTGCCAGCCAGCTTGCGGAACATGGATTTCTGTTTTCCTGTGTCATCCCTGAGCTGGAAGACGGAGATATTTTGAAGTTGCAGTATCTGAACAACGTGCAGTTTGATCCGGCAAAGGTTACGGTAGTGTCTGCAACTGCCAAGGGGTTGTTGGATTTTATTGCACGGCAGTACCGGGAGCGCCCGTGACTATCTAAGCCGTGACCGATGCCGGCGAGGAGGGGAATGATGGAAATAGCGGAACGATTTGTATCAGGAACCATTGTAGCCTTGCTCAAGGGCAAAATGGAGGCTGATACGGTGCCCATGTTTGAACGCTGGTTTGACACCCATATGGAGAGCTCAATCGATCGGGTCGTCCTGGATTTGAGTGGTTTGAGCTACATCAGCAGCGCGGGTCTGCGGGCCATCCTTGCAGCTGCCAAGCAGCTTAAGGGACAACGTGGTTTGGCAATCTGCGGGCTCTATGGCATGGTGGGGCAGGTTTTTCAGGTGTCTGGGTTTGTGAGTATTCTGGAAACATATCCTACCGTTGAGGGTGCCTTGCAAGCGGAAAGTCTGATTGATTAATGGGCCAGACACTTGTACAGCTGCGGTGTGCTGCCGTGCATGAACAGCTGCCGGCCATCAAGCAACAGGTTTGTGCAGCAGCCCGTTCGGCAGGGTGGCGGAGCGATGATCTTGATCGCCTTGAGCTGGTGCTGGAAGAGGCGGTTATGAATATCATCTCGTACAGTTATGGTTCTGGGCGTGGGGAGCTGCAGCTGGAGTTGCGTACTGAGGGGGGAGAAGGATTGCGCCTGCTGCTGCAGGACTGGGGGGTGGCATTTGATCCTACCTCTGTGGTACACCCTGAGTGCTCCGGTTCACTTGAAGAACGTTCAATCGGTGGCATCGGGTTACCTTTGATGCAAGCACTGACTGAAAATATGCGCTATCGTCGTCAGCATGACAGCAACCTGCTGGAGCTGATTCTTCATAAACGCCCGACGGTTGAAAGATAAAGCAGTTAATAATCCCCACAATCAGCCGATAGTAAAAAAGTTGAGAGTAGTGTTAAACTGTAAGACGGCTGCATCAGCACCGCAGCAGGAGGTACGTCATGCCTGATAAAACCAGCGACCGCACTGAAGTTGAGCTATCGAACGGTCCTGAATATCGTGTGCTGGCCAACCTGTTCGGCCTGCTGCTGGGCTTCTCCGGCCTGCTGGCCGGCACCATGCTGCGCGAGGGCAGCGTCGATTACTGGCAGCATGACCTGGTGCCGTTGCTGATCCTGCTGGTAACCGGTCGGGGGCTTTTGAAGAGCTCCATGGATCTGCTGCGCGAGAGCATGATATATGCAGAGAAGAAGCACATGGTTGACGCTTTTTTGAAAAAACAGGCTGAAGTACTTACGCCGGAGCCGGGTGAGATGGCCCGGCTTGCCTCGAAGCCTCACTACAACGAGGATGAGGTGGTGGAGGAGGTCAGCAAGCGGATTGAGCGGCAGCAGAAGAATAAACGTGCACATTGATAGGATGCCATGACCCATCACGCCACCCTGACGGTTGAGTATCTGGCCGCAGTCCTGGCACAACAGGACGTTCTTTCTCAGGACCAGCTGACGACGCTTCAGGCGCAGGCCCGTCAGCAGGAGGCCCGTTTGATGGTCGGCCACCACGGACCTGGCCGTCGGCTGCATAAGGGCGGCGAACGACCGACACCGGCCCAGCTGATCGCCTCTTTCTCGTTTGAACAACCCGGCACGAACGGGCGTGTGCTGACGGAAGACATTATCACCGAGACTCTGGCTGCCTGTCTCAAACTCCCCTATCTCAAGATCGATCCTTTGAAGCTGGATCTGGATGTGGTTACCTCCCACATCCCGCGTCCCTTCGCCCTCAAACATCTGATTGTGCCGGTGGCAGCCAGGGCAGGGGAGTTGACTATTGCCGTGGTCGATCCGTTCAATACGACGGTGCTGGACGAGTTGGCCACGGCTCACCGGCTTAAAATTTCCCGCGTACTCAGTTCATGTAGCGATGTTCAGAAGATTTTACGCGAGTTTTACGGCTTCCGGGCCTCGGTCATGGCGGCAGAGGCCGAGGAGAATGTTGCCATTGATCTCGGCAACCTGGAGCAGCTCTTCAGGATGCGGGGCGACAAAGAGCTGGAGGGCAACGATAAGCACGTCATCTCGGCGGTGGATTTTCTGTTGTCCTATGCCTTTGATCAGCGGGCCAGTGATATCCATATCGAGCCCAAGCGTGACAAGTTTCTGATCAGGTTCCGTTTGGACGGTATCCTGCACAATATCCATCTCTTGCCCAAGCCGCTGCACGCGCCGATTGTCTCGCGTATCAAGATCCTGGCCCGGATGGACCTGGCCGAGAAGCGACGACCCCAGGACGGCCGGATCAAGACCGTCCACAACGGCAAGGAGGTCGAGCTGCGGGTATCCACAGTGCCGGTGGCCTTTGGTGAGAAGGTGGTGATCCGGATATTCGATCCGGACATCCTGCTGCAGGACCTGGACAGTATCGGCTTTTATCCCCGTGAATACAGCCTGTTCAACAGTTTCATTCATCGTCCCAACGGGATCGTGCTGGTGACCGGCCCCACCGGCTCCGGCAAGACTACCACGCTGTATTCATCGTTGCGGGCATTGTCTTCACCGGAGATCAATATCGTCACTATTGAAGACCCGATTGAGATGGTGATGGAGGAATTTAACCAGATTGCGGTGCAGCAGGCTGTTGGGGTCACCTTTGGTACGATTCTGCGTACCGTGTTGCGTCAGGACCCGGATATTGTGATGGTGGGGGAGATACGTGACCAGGAAACGGCAGAGAATGCCGTCCAGGCTGCGCTCACCGGCCATCTGGTGCTTTCTACCCTGCACACCAACGATGCCCCGTCTTCCATTGCCCGTCTGCTGGACCTGGAGGTGCCGCCGTATTTGATCTCGGCAACGGTGATGGGCATTGTGGCTCAGCGTCTGTTGCGTAAGGTCTGCCAGCACTGCAAAGAGTTTCGTGAGTTGAGCAGGGAAGAGTGCGAGTACCTGCAGATCCATCGAAACAACGTGAGTGTGGCGCAGGGGGCTGGTTGCAAGGAGTGCCGCGGCACCGGCTACAAGGGGCGTACCGGCATTTTCGAAGTTCTGTCAATCACCGATCGGATCAAACAGCTGATCAGTGTCAAGGCCGACCCTGCCGAGATGGTGCGGGCTGCTGAAGAGGATGGTTTTGCATCACTGCGCCAACTGGCGATCCGTAAAATGCTGGAAGGAGAGACCACCTACGACGAGGTGGTCAGTATCACCGGCTGAACAGTGTAAGCTGTAGCCCGCGATTAAAAACGAGCACTCAGACCCAGGTGGAAGGTTACATCCGGGGCAGCCGCCACCGTCAGGTCTTCCGACAGACCTATATCCAGCAGGTAGTTGTCAGACAGCTGCAGTGTGCCGCCAATGGTGAGCATCAGGGCAGTCGTGCTGAGCTCGTCTAGCGAGCTTTGACGGTAAAAGGCTGTGTTTAAATCCAGTTGAGCCTTGAGGGCAATCCAGGTTACGGGCGACCAGCCGATGCCGGCAGAGCCGAATCCGATCAGGTTTTCGCGCTGCTTACTGAGCAGGTCGCCATCACTGCTGACCATTCCTCCTGCCGAACCATAGACTCCCAGTGTCCCCCATTCGGTATTCCGGTTTGTGGCGCCGGTCAGGAAGAGTGCCAAATCGGTGCTGCCGGTGCCGTGTAGTGAGCCGCTGTCACCGGTAGGCAGTTTGAGCTGCGCTCGGATCGTCACGGTGTCGTGTTCTTCGTTCTGGTGTTGATCGAGGAGTCGATAACCTGCCAGTAGACTGACGTCACCAACGCCGGTTGATGTGTCAGTCACGTTGAGTCGTTGGCTGCCGTCTTTGCTGTAGCGGTAGGTCAGCCGGTTTTTCGGCGCGCTGTCGCGTCCCCCCTGCGGTAGTCCCCACAGGTTGTGCCAATCGATAATCATGCTGTCGAGCGAGCCTCCCGACTGGTGGATGATCGGGAGTTCCAGCCCAAGTTCGAAACGGTCGTTCAGCGCATATTTGCCTGTCAGGGCCCAGCGGTATTGCTCACCGTCCAGAACCAGCTGCTCGGTTGCTGTGCTGCTGTTGGAGTAGATGCTGGCCACATCTTGGGTCAGAACCGCTGACCAGGTGCCGGCAGGCAGCAGCTGAGGCGTCCTTTCAGAGGGCAGCCCGTAGCCGTGTATCAGCGGGTTCCGATTGGCTGTTCGAAACGGTTCAATTTCGAGGGCCGCTGCCGGAACAGGTGGCAACAGGAGCAGTGCAGACAGCAGCAGGGGAAGACATAGCAGAGCGAAGTAGCGCATGGTTTGGTCAGTGTTCCGGTTTGATTCTAACTACCTGATGCACATCAGGCAGATGGGCAATGGTGGCGTCGTCCAGGGACTGAGTATTGCCGATCACACCGATGATGGTGCGGTTGGCGCCGGTGGACTGGTGGATGTCGAAATTGCGGCTGATCAGGTATTCCTTGACGAAGTCCAGCGACTCATCAGGGGCATTTTTTTTCATGATGACAATCATGGTTGAGGTCCATCCTCTGTCTCTTCTGTGGTCATGATCCGCTCAAGGCGGCGGGATTCGTCGATCACCCGTTCAAACAACCTGACAATGGCGCCGTCATCCAACGGGCCGGGATTATCCTGCTTCATGCGGGCAAAAATCCGCTTCTCACGGCCGGGATCGAAGACCGGTAAGTCGAGTCCCTTTTTGAGGTGGCCGATCTCCAGGGCCAGGCGGGCCCGTTCGTTGAATATCCTGAGCAGTACGTCATCCAGCAGATCAATCCGTTGTCGCAGGGCAGCAATGTCCATGGGATCCTCAGGGGAACTGCTTTTTGATGATGGTATCCCGTTGCCAGTTCACGTCATCCAGTTCCGGGTAGTCAATGGTGTAGTGCAGGCCCCGCGATTCCTTGCGCATCTGGGCGCAACTCACAATCAGCTCTGCCACGGTGGCGATGTTGCGCAGTTCGATCAGATCAGAGGTGATGATAAAGTTCCAGTAATAGTCGTGGATTTCTTCCTGGATCAACTTGATCCTGCGCATGGCCCGTTCCAGCCGCTTGGTGGAGCGGACAATGCCGACGTAATTCCACATGAAACGCCTGATTTCGTCCCAGTTCTGGGAGACCACCACCATCTCATCACTGTTGGTAGCGGTGCCGGAATCCCATTCCGGGATGCTGTCCCGCTTGATGGCCGGGCGCTGCGGCAGGGTTTCGCTGGCATGACCGGCAGCCCGGCCGGCATACACCGCGGCCTCAAGCAGCGAGTTGCTGGCCAGGCGGTTGGCGCCGTGCAGGCCGGTGAAGGCTACCTCGCCGATGGCGTAGAGGCCGGGGATATCGGTCTCTCCATTGTTGTTCACCTTGACCCCGCCGCACAGGTAATGGGCCGCCGGAACTACCGGCAGCCAGTCCTTGGTCATATCCAGCCCGAACTCCATACAGGTCTGATAGATGTTGGGGAAACGGCTGCGCACAAAATCGGCCGGTTCGTGGGTGATATCCAGGTAGACGCAGTCGTCGCCGTAGGTCTTCATCTCGTTATCAATGGCCCGGGCCACGATGTCGCGCGGCGCCAGGTCCTTCAGGTGATGGTACTTCTCCATGAAGGCGGTGCCGTCACGGCGCCGCAGGATTGCGCCTTCACCCCGTACCGCTTCGGAGATCAGAAACGATTTGGCATGGGGGTGAAACAGGGTGGTGGGGTGGAACTGCATGAATTCCATGTTGGCAACGGTGGCCCCGGCCCGGTAGGCCATGGCCACGCCGTCACCGGAGGCCACATCGGGGTTGCAGGTGTACAGGTAGACCTTGCCGGCACCGCCGCTGGCCAGCAAGGTGGTGCGGGAGGCGAAGGTCAGTACCTTGTTGCCTTTAATGTCAAGTACATGGGCGCCTTTGCAGCAGTTGTCGCTGACCGGCTGCCGGGCAATCTTGGCGCAGGTGATCAGGTCGATGGCGATGTGGTATTCAAATATCTCGATGTTGGGATGCTGGCGGGCGGCCTCCACCAGGGCCCGTTCGATCTCGCGACCGGTGATGTCCTCAGCATGCAGAATGCGACGGGCGCTGTGGCCCCCCTCACGGGTCAGGTCGTATTCATCGCCTTTGGTGGTAGTGGTGAATTTAACCCCCCACTCAATCAGGTTGCGGATGGTGTGGGGTCCTTCCTCCACCACCATCCGTACCACATCCTCGTGACAGATGCCGGCCCCGGCCACCATGGTGTCCTGGACATGGGCGTCAAAGGAGTCTTCGGTGGAGAAGACCGAGGCGATCCCCCCCTGGGCATAGCGGGTTGCCGATTCGGCAATCTCCCGTTTGGTAATGATGGCAACCCGTCCATGACTGGCCGCTTGCAGTGCAAAGGAAAGGCCGGCAATACCGCTGCCGATCACCAGAAAATCACTCTCTACTTTCATGACAGGCTCCAGCATAAAAAGTGTATACACAGAGGCCGTGATTATTGAACCGCCTGCTTACGTTTGTCAAGGGAACAAGGGTTGTCTGGACTGCTAAAGTGTGCCATAAGTTGCAACCTATGCGCACCATAACCACTGCAGATTTCAGTCGTCCACTCGCCGAGCGGTCCGTTGTGACCATCGGTAATTTTGACGGGGTCCATCGCGGGCATCGCGAAATATTTCGTCGTGTTGCCGCGTATGCCGCAGAACAGCAGTGTCAGTCAGTAGTCCTGACCTTTGATCCTCATCCGCTGCAGCTGCTTAAACCCGGCAGCGCTCCTCCCATGATTACTACCTCTGCCCAGAAGTGTGCCCTGATTGCAGAAAGCGATCTGGACCTGCTGGTTGTGATTCCCTTTGACCAACAGTTTGCAGCATTGCCCGCCGAACGGTTCGTGCGGGATATTCTGGTGAGCGGACTCGGTATGCAACGGCTGGTGGTCGGCCATGACTATGCCTTTGGCCGTGGTCGCGAGGGCAATGAGGCGCTGTTGGAGCGCCTGGCTGGTGAGCTGGGGTTTCAGCTGGAGGTGCTTGAACCGGTGGGTGAGGGGGATCTGGTCTTCAGTAGCAGCACGGTACGCCGGCTGGTGCGCAGCGGTGAGGTGGCGGCGGTAACGACCATTCTCGGGCGGTATCACAGCATCAGCGGCCAGGTGGTGGCAGGCCGGGAGATCGGCCGTTCGCTTGGTTTTCCTACGGCCAATATTGTTACTGATAATCAGTTGTTGCCGGTCGATGGGGTGTATGCCGTCTGGGTTGAGGTAACCGGTGAACTGCACATGGGTGCCTGCAGCGTCGGCAATAACCCCACCTTTGGTGGTGATCAGCGGACGATCGAGGTGTTTATCTTCGATTTTGACGGGATGTTATACGGTCAGGAGCTGACGATACAGTTCGCCGGCCGCTTGCGTGATCTGGCCCGTTTTCCTGATGCTGCTACACTCAAACAACAGATCGGTCATGACGTGGCCGCAGCCAGGTCACTTTTGGCTGCCGGTCTACCGACAAGGCAGACCCGATGAAGCGCAGCACGCTGCTGTTGTGGATCGGTTTTGCCGTCAGCCTGTTGTTGCTGGGGCTGTTGCTGACGAAAATCGATGGCCGACAGCTGTTAAATGCCTTGGTAGAGCTGGATTGGCGCTACCTGCCGGCGGCAATTGGGCTGACCTTTGTCAGCTATTGGCTGCGGGCGGTGCGCTGGCGTTTATTGTTGTTACATGACCGTCCGATTGCGCTCGGTTCTCTGTATGCGGCCACCATTATCGGTTATATGGCCAACAACCTTTTCCCGGCCAGGCTGGGCGAGATTGTTCGGGTCTGGCTGCTGGCGAGGCGTGAACAACTCAAGGTCACGCCGGTCTTTGCCTCGCTGGTGATCGATAGGATGCTGGACGGCCTCTGCCTGATGGTGATGCTGGTGCTGGTGCTGCTGACGCTGCAGCTGCCACCCGGCATGGAGCGGGTTGCGGCGCTGTTGCGGGCAGGGGGCATCACCACCCTGGTGGTATATCTTGGAGCAGCCTCGTTTCTGTTGTTTCTTAAGCTTCGCTCGATGCAGGCACTGAAACTGCTTGCACTGCTGACGCAGCCTTTTTCACAACGGTTCAAGGAACGTCTGATCCCGCTGGCCGGTTCGTTTCTGGAAGGTTTGCGTCTGGCTCCGGGCCGCAGCAACCTGCTGCTGATCATGATCTGCTCTGCCTTGATCTGGATTTCTGCCACCCTGCCGATCCATCTGGTGCTGCGTGGTTTTGGCCTGCACCTGCCGTTGACCGCCTCCTTTTTTATCATGGTGCTGCTGGTGTTTGCCGTGATGATCCCATCGGCGCCGGGCTATATCGGCACCTATCATGTGGCTTGCTACACGGCGTTATCCGCCTTTCGGCTGCCGGACAGCCAGGCGGTCAGTATCGCCCTGGTGATACACGGGGTCGGCTTTTTTCCAGTGATTCTGGCCGGCTTTTACCATCTCTGGTCCGACGGTCTGTCGTTACGCTCGTTACGCATCCAGGCTGCAGAACAAGGGGTTGAGCCGTGAGAAGCCGTGTCTGCAGCGGTTGTGACCACTGGCTGCTGGCGGCATTTCTGCTGCCGTTTGCGCTGCACCTCACCACCTTGGCCCCGTCGGTAACCTTCTATGACAGCGGTGAATTCATCACCGCTACCCAGCTGCTCGGCTCGGCCCACTCTCCCGGTTACCCCCTGTTCCTGCTGTTTGCCAAGCCGTTCACCTGGCTGCCGTTCGGTTCGATCGCCTTTCGGGTCAATCTTGCCACCGCCTGCGGTGCGGCGCTGGCCTGCAGCGGCCTGTTTCTCCTGGTGAGGCAGCTGCTGCGTGATCGTCCCTGCTCTGCCGACCAACGGTTCAGCTCTTTTGTCAGTAATGCAACCGCGCTGGCCGGTTCGCTCTTGTTTGCCACCTCACCGCGGCTTTGGCTGCAGACCAATCATGATAAGCCGTACCCGCTCCTGGCGGCGATGGTGGCGCTTTGTTTCCTGTTTTTGCTGCGCTGGCGTGAAGAGCTGCTGGCAGGCAGCGAGCGGCCGGCCTGGTGGTACGCCGTGGGTTTTCTGACCGGTCTGGGCAGTGGCGCTCACCAGACGATCATCCTGCTGGTGCCGGCTTGGCTGCTGTTTGTGGCCGTCACTGAGCCACGACAGTTACAGCGTTTTCAGGAGCTCTTGCTGACAATGGCCTTTGCCCTGGCCGGCGGCGCGGTGCAACTGTATCTGCCGTTGCGTGCCGCTGCGCAGCCGTTGCAAAACTGGGGCGACCCCGACAGTCTGTCGCGTTTCCTGTGGCATGTCTTGCGGCGGGGCTATCCAGAAGAACCCCATCTGCGCGATCTGCCCTTGTTGCTGAATCAGCTGGCCGGTTTTTCAGTTCCCCACGAATACGGCTGGATCGGTCTGTTGTTCCTGATGGCCGGTCTTTTGGCCTGCTGGCATCGTCAACGGCCCTTTGTGGTGGCCAGCGTTGCTGCCCTGCTCTGTTTTTGGTCGGTGATTGTCGGTTTTTTTAATCCGCGGGCCGAATCAATCTTTCTGACAGAAGAGTTTTACACCCCACTCTATCTGCTGGCTGCGGCACTGATCGCCGTGGGGTTGCACACCGTGCTCAGCCGCGGCATAGCCCGGGTTGAGGCCCCCGAATGCTACGGCTGGCAGCACCGGTTACCGGTGCTCCTGTTTTTGCTGCTGCTGCCGTTTTCCCAGCTGGCAGCCAATTTTGGTGACAACGATCAACGGCGCAACTACAGTGCCCAGGATTACGCCGTCAACAGCTTGCGTTCGTTGCCGGAACAGGCGGTATTGTTTACCTGGGGCGATAGCGGCGCCTTTCCGCTCTGGTATCTGCAGTCCGTGGAGCGGCTGCGGGAGGATGTTGACCTGCCGCACATCCCGCACCTGGTCTTTGATTGGTATCGAGAAGAGTTGCCGAGGTTGCAGAGTCCGTTCAGTGCTATCCTGCGGCAGGGCCAGACAGCCCCAGAGATTTTCAGATCGCTGGCAACCCGGCTTCAGGCAGAACGCCCGGTTTTGATGGACTATTCTACCTGGCATTCGGTTGATTGGGGCAAGCAGGAGCCCGTGCCCCGGGGGATCGTCTTCTGGCTGCCCACCGACGTCACCCCTGAAACGCCGGCCGATCGTGCCGGTTTCTGGCGACTGCAAGCCCTGCACCGTATCTCCAGCGAGCAAGGCTGGCTGATCGATCAGGACACCGAAAAGGCGGTGATGATCACGGCCCATTCGTTGTTGCAGGCAGCTGAAGAGGTTGCTCGCAGCGGCAGGGCAGGGCAGGCTGGCCCCATGTTGGATACGGTCCAGCGGATGGTGCCGGCCTGGGCTGAAGCGGTGACACAGCTGCGCAAACGTTACGGTCTGCCGTTGCTGGGGGAGGGAGGAGTGTGATGCAGATGACGATACAGGGAACCACCAGGGTCTATGGTATCATCGGCTGGCCGGTGGCCCATTCCCGCTCACCGCTGATGCAGAACGCCGCTTTTCAGGCGCTGGGGATGGATTGTGTTTATGTACCCTTTGCCGTGCCGCCGCAGCGATTGGCCGAGGCGGTACAGGGCTTGCGTTGTCTGGGCGTGGCCGGCTGGAATGTGACCATTCCCCATAAAAGCACCATCATGCCGTTTTTGGACCAGCTGTCACCGGAGGCTGTGCGGGCCGGGGCGGTCAACACCGTCTGCAATCAGGATGGTTGCCTGATCGGCTACAACACCGACGGCGCCGGGCTGTTGATTTCACTGGAGCGGGATCTGAACTGCCCGGTTGACGGAAAGCGATTAGTTGTGCTGGGGGCGGGCGGTGCTGCCCGTGGCGCCGTGGCAGCCCTGGCGGAAGCCGGCGCAGCCGGCATAACGGTCGTCAACCGTACCTTGGCCACGGCCAGCCAGTTGATCACTGAGCTGCAGGGCCATTTTTCTTCACAATCCATGCTCGGGGTCGCCGATTTCAGTACACTGCCACAGCTGTTGTCAGAAGCAGACCTGCTGATTAACGCCACTTCCCTTGGCCTGCATGGCGAGAAAATTGACGGCCTTGACCTTGCGCTCCTGCCGGCTACTGCTAAAGTGTATGATATGGTCTACGGGGTGTCGTCGACCCCCTTGATCAGCTCGGCACGGCAGCACGGCCTGTTGTCCTGTGATGGGCTTGGGATGCTGGCGGCGCAGGGTGAGCTGGCCTTTTGCCGCTGGACCGGTGTCAACCCGCCGGTTGGTCTGATGGCAAAGGCGTTGCAGCAGAAACGCTGACCAGCTTGTTCTTGACAGTGGGGTAATCAGGCCGCTACTATAATCGGTCGCATGCCAGAGTAACACTATTTAACTGCAGGGTTGAACGGGAGTGTTATGCAGACAAGTCGTCTGGGTGAAATTCTGGTCAAAAACAGTCTTATCACGCGGGAACAACTGACCAGCGCTCTGCAGGAACAGAAGATGTCCGGCGGTCAGAGCAAGCTGGGCACGGTCCTGATCAGGCAGGGGCTGATCAGTGAACATGATCTGGTCTCTTTCCTTTCCCGGCAGTACGGCGTACCCACCATCAATCTGAATGAGTACGAGATTGACCCGGCCGTGGTCAAGATCATCCCCCCCGAAGTGGTCCAGAAATATAACCTGGTACCGGTCAACCGGGCCGGAGCCACCCTGATCGTTGCGGTCAGCGATCCCTCCAACCTGTTCGCCATCGAAGATATCAAGTTCATGACCAGCTATAATGTGGAGATGGTCGTGGCGTCGGAATCCGACATCAGGGGGGCCATCGACAAGTACTACGATCAGTCCGCCTCCCTGTCCGATGTGATGGACAATCTGGACATGGATGACCTGGAGCTGGTGGATACCGAAGAGACCATCGATGTCTCCTCGCTGGAAAAGGCCACCGAAGATGCCCCGGTGGTCAAGCTGGTCAACCTGATCCTGATGGATGCCATCCGTAAAAAAGCCAGTGATATCCACGTTGAACCCTATGAAAAGACCTTTCGGGTGCGCTACCGGATCGATGGTGTGCTGTATGAAGTGATGAAACCGCCCATGAAGCTGAAAAACGCGATTACCTCGCGGATCAAGATCATGGCGGAACTGGATATCGCCGAGCGGCGACTTCCCCAGGACGGCCGGATCAAGATCAAGCTGGGCGGCGGCAAGGACATGGATTATCGTGTCTCATGCCTGCCAACGTTGTTTGGCGAAAAGATCGTCTTGCGTCTGCTGGACAAGAGCAACCTTCAGACCGATCTGACCAAACTGGGCTACGAGCCGGAGGCCCTGGCCCACTTCAAGCGGGAGATTCATAAACCGTTCGGCATGGTGCTGGTGACCGGCCCCACCGGTTCCGGCAAGACCGTGTCGCTCTATTCGGCCCTGACGGAACTGAACAAGGTGACCGAGAATATCTCCACCGCCGAAGACCCGGTGGAGTTTAACTTTGCCGGCATCAACCAGGTGCAGATGCACGAAGATATCGGCCTTAACTTCGCCGCTGCCCTGCGTTCCTTCCTGCGTCAGGATCCCGATATCATCATGATCGGCGAGATCCGTGACTTTGAGACCGCCGAGATCGCGGTCAAGGCGGCCCTCACCGGTCACCTGGTGCTCTCTACCCTGCACACCAACGACGCCCCTGCCACCATCAACCGTCTGCTGAACATGGGTATCGAGCCGTTTCTGGTCGCCTCGGCGGTCAACCTGATCACGGCCCAGCGTCTGGCCCGCCGGGTCTGCAGCGAGTGTAAAGAAAAGGAAGATATCCCGCTGCAGGCCTTGATCGATGCCGGTGTTTCAGCGGCAGAGGCCCCGGAGTTTGTCTGCTACAAGGGGAGGGGCTGTTCGGTCTGCAATAATACGGGCTACAAGGGTCGGGTCGGTTTTTATCAGGTGATGCCGATGCTGGAGCCGATCCGTGAACTGATCCTGAACGGGGCCAATACGGCCGAGATCAAGCGCGAGTCGATGCGACTCGGTATCAAGACCATGCGCCAGTCGGGCCTCACCAAACTGAAGGAGGGGGTCACCTCTCTGGAAGAAGTACTGCGGGTGACGGTGGCGGACGATTAAGGAGAACGACCATGGCTAACCTGCATGACCTGCTCAAGATTCTGGTGGAAGCTGGCGGCTCCGATCTGCACATCACCACCAATACGTCTCCACAAATCAGGGTTGACGGCAAGCTGAAACCGCTGGCGGACATCCCCCCTTTAAATGCGGTGGAGACCAAGCAGCTCTGCTACTCGGTGCTGACCGACTCCCAGAAACACAAGTTCGAAGAGGATAACGAGCTGGACCTCTCCTTCGGGGTCAAGGGGCTGTCCCGTTTCCGGGGCAATATCTTTGTCCAGCGGGGCGCCGTGGCTGGTGTGTTCCGGGTGATTCCCTACAAGATTCTCACCTTTGAGGAACTTGGACTGCCGCCGGTGGTCAGGGAACTGGCCGAAAAACCGCGTGGACTGATCCTGGTGACCGGACCGACCGGTTCCGGCAAGTCCACTACGTTGGCCTCGATCATTGATTTTATCAATATCAATCGTCGTGAACATATCGTTACCATCGAGGACCCGATCGAATACCTGCACCCTCACAAGGGCTGCCTGGTCAACCAGCGTGAGGTGGGAGCCGACACCAAGGGATTCAAAAACGCCCTCAAGTACGTCTTGCGCCAGGACCCGGACATCGTGCTGGTGGGCGAGCTGCGTGACCTGGAAACTATCGAGGCGGCCCTGACCCTGTCCGAGACCGGTCACCTCTGTCTGGCCACTCTGCACACCAACTCCTGTGCCCAGACCATCAACCGGATCGTGGACGTGTTTCCACCCTATCAACAGGCCCAGATTCGTGCCCAGCTGTCCTTCGTGCTGGAAGGGGTCATGTCCCAGACCCTGATCCCCAAGATCGGTGGTGGACGCTGCCTGTCGCTGGAGATCATGGTGCCCAACCCCGCTATCCGTAACCTGATCCGCGAGGACAAGGTACACCAGATCTATTCCCAGATGCAGGTGGGGCAGGATAAGTACGGCATGCAGACCATGAACCAATCGCTGTATGCACTCTATGCGCGACGTCAGATCACCCTGGACGATGCCATGGGCCGCTCAACCGATCCGGAAGAACTGAAACAGATGATCAATAATCCGACCATGGGGATGCGTGCACCGCAACGGCGTTAGTACCCGATTCCTGAAGGAGGAGTTCCATGCCAAAGTTTGCCTGGGAAGGTAAGACCCGCACCGGCACCGTTCAGAAAGGGGTGACCGAGGCGCAGGATGCCGCATCGGTGGAGACCCAGCTCAAGAGGGCCGGACTGCTCGGTATCACGGTCAAGGAGCAGCGCGAAGCCTTCAAAATGCCTTCATTCGGCGGTGGTGGTATCGACACCAAGGACCTGGTGATCTTTACCCGCCAGTTTGCCACCATGATCGATTCCGGTCTGCCGCTGGTACAGTGTCTGGATATCCTTTCCTCGCAGCAGGAAAAACCGGCCTTCAAACAGATTTTGCTTAAAGTTAAAGAGAGCGTAGAGAGCGGTTCCACCTTTGCCGACGCCCTGGCCAAACATCCCAAGGCCTTTGACGAACTGTTCGTCAACCTGGTGGCGGCCGGCGAGATCGGCGGTATCCTGGATACCATCCTCAACCGTCTGGCAGCCTACATCGAAAAGGCGATGAAGCTTAAAAAACAGATCAAGGGCGCCATGGTTTATCCGGTCACCATCATGTCGATCGCCGTGATCGTGGTGGGCGTGATCCTGGTCTTTGTTATCCCGACCTTTGCCAAGATGTTTGCCGACTTTGGCGGGGAGCTCCCTGGTCCCACCAAATTTGTTATTGCCCTGTCTGATTTTCTGCTGAAGTACATCATCGTGATAATTGCGGCCATCTTCGCTACCATCTGGGGGTTCAAAAAGTTCTACGCCACCCCGGTGGGCCGTAAGAAGATCGACGCCTTTGCCCTCAAGGCGCCCATCGCCGGGCCGCTGATCCGCAAGGTGGCGGTGGCCAAGTTCACCCGCACCCTGGGTACCATGGTCAGCTCCGGGGTGCCGATCATGGACGGCCTGGAGATCGTGGCCAAGACCGCCGGCAACAAGATCATCGAAGAGGCGATCTTCGGCGTGCGCCAGGCAATCTCCGAGGGCAAGACCATGGCTGAGCCGCTGCAGGCCTGCGGTATCTTCCCGCCGATGGTGGTGCAGATGATTGCGGTGGGTGAAGCCACCGGCGCCATGGACGCCATGCTGACCAAGATTGCTGACTTTTACGATGATGAGGTGGATGACGCCGTGTCTGCCATGACTGCCATGATGGAACCGATGCTGATGGTTTTCCTTGGTACCACCGTCGGCGGCCTGGTGGTGGCCATGTATCTGCCGATCTTTAAGCTGGCAGGAGCGGTTGGCGGCTAATTGATGAAAACCGAGCGCCGTCTACGGCTCTTTATCGTTGCCAGAATCGCCGTAACGGTGCTGTTGCTGGCATCGATCATTATTTTAAAGCTGCAGGATCCCGAGGCCATCGACCCCCCCGCCTACCGCGGCGTTGTGCTGTTGATGGTCTCGTCGTGTCTTTTTTCTGCAGTCTCCCTGGTGGCATTGCGGCGTCAGCATTGGCAACTGTTGCTGACCTATCTGCAGATCATCTGGGATCTGCTGTTTGTGACGCTGCTGCTGGTGTTCACCGACGGTATTGCCAGTCCCTATTCCTTTCTCTACCTGTTGGCCGTGATGAACGCAGCCTTGCTGCTGTCGCGGCGCGAGGCGCTCTATACAGCTGCCTTGAGCGGTATTCTGTTCGGTGCTCTGGTTGATCTGCAGTATTACGGCATGCTGACCACCATTGGTCTTTCTCCACTGGCAGCACTGCAGCGTGGCGGCGTCGTATTGTTCTACACGATCTTCCTGCACCTGACCGGTTTCGTGTTGACCGCCTTCATCACCGGCTACCTTGCGGAACGGGCTCGCAGCACCGAAGATGCGCTGCGAACCAGCGAGGTCAACTATAAGGAGTTGCAGCGTCTGCACAGCAGTATTGTGCAGCATCTTGAAAATGGTCTGATGACCGTGACCCGTGAAGGATTGATCAGGGTTTTTAATCCCTATCTTGAACGCCTGACCGGCATCAGCCAGGAAACGGCCTACGGCACGTCTTGCCATGCGCTTTTCCCTCAGTTGCCCTGCGAAGGTTTTCTGCGGCAACCGCAGCAGGGGGAGTTCAGTTATCGTACCGCCTCGGCCGATCCGTTGATTATCGGCTATACCACAGTTCCTCTGCTTGATGCTCAGGGCGAGCCGTCAGCTATGATCGTCACCCTGCGTAACCTGACCAAGAGCAAGCAGCTGGAACTGGCCCTCAAGCGGCAGGACCGCCTGGCAGCCCTGGGGGAGCTTTCAGCCCGCATGGCACACGAAATACGTAATCCGTTGGCTGCCATCAGCGGATCGGTACAACTTTTGGCCGGTCATGGTTGTCTGCGTGAACACGAATCGCGCCTGCTGGCGATCGTTACCCGTGAATCAGAACGTCTTAACGGCTTGATCACTGATTTTCTGGCCTATGCCCGACCTGCAGTACCGCGCTTTGAACAGTTCAGACTGGCTGATCTGGTGGATGATCTGGTGATGCTGTTGTCGGCAGATGCACGCTTTGAGAAGGTCACACTCGACACACGGGTCGCACCGGACCTGCTGGTTAAGGCTGATCGGGGTCAGTTACAGCAGGTGCTGCTGAATCTGTTGCAGAATGGTGCTGAGTCCATGCCGCAGGGTGGTCTGGTGTCGCTGGCTGCCACGCGACAGGACGGACAGGATGACGCAGGTCAACGGATCGCCCTGGTCGGCATCTCGGTCAGTGATCGCGGCTGCGGACTTGATGAGGAGACCTGCCGCCACCTTTTTGAACCGTTCTGGACCACGAAGCCGAACGGAACCGGCCTGGGGCTGGCAACGGTCTACCGGATCGTGGAGGCCCATGGCGGCACCATTCAGGCCCAGGCGCGTGAAGGTGGTGGAACGGTCTTTACCATTCTGCTGCCGATGGTGGAGGAGAGCCTATGAAGACCAGAATTCTGGTGGTTGATGACGAACTCAGTATGCGGGAATTTATCTCGATCCTGTTGGAGCGGGAAGGCTACGAGGTACTGAGCGCGGCTGACGCCACTACGGCCCTTGAACGTCTGGCCGCATCGACCATCGATCTGGTTATCTCCGATGTGCAGATGCCCGGCCTGAACGGTCTTGAACTGTTGGCACGGATTCGTGAAACCAGTCCCGAGACAGCCGTGCTGCTGATAACCGCCTATTCCACTGCCGAGCAGGCGGTGGAGGCGATGAAGCTGGGGGCTTACGACTACCTGGCCAAGCCGTTCAAGGTTGAAGAGATCAAGGTGCTGGTGCACAATGCCCTTGAAAAGCGTGATCTGAAACGTGAAAATGTCATGCTGCGCGAGAAGGCCAAGGTTTGTGCCGGGTTTGGCAATCTGATCGGCACCTCGCCGCGTATGCGGGATCTGTTTGCCCTGTTATCCAAGGTTGCCGACAGCGCCAGTACGGTGCTGATCCTCGGCGAGAGCGGCACCGGCAAGGAGTTGGCCGCCCGGGCGGTCCATGACAACAGTCCCCGTAAAACCAAACCCTTTGTGGCGGTCAATTGTGGCGCCATACCGGAAACCTTGATCGAGAGCGAGCTGTTTGGCCATGCCAAGGGCGCCTTTACCGGCGCAGTGGGTGAGCGTGCCGGCCTGTTTGAACAGGCCCAAGGCGGCACACTCTTTCTGGACGAGATTGGTGAGCTGCCGCTGGCGATGCAGACCAGGCTGTTGCGGGTTTTGCAGGAACGGGAAGTGCGCCGGGTGGGCGGCTCGAGTACGAAGAAAGTGGATGTGCGGGTGTTGGCTGCCTCCAACCGTGATCTGGCCGAGCAGGTCAAGGAGGGCAGCTTCCGCGAGGATCTCTATTACCGGATCAACGTCGTACAGGTAACCATGCCGCCGCTGCGGGAGCGGATCGAAGATATCCCGCTCTTGATCGAACACCTTGCCGCCAAACATGGATTGATCGCTGCCGGCAGTGGCATCATCACCAGTGAGGCCCTGAAATGCCTGATGAACTACCAGTTTCCCGGCAATGTGCGCGAACTGGAAAACATTGTTGAACGCAGCCTGGTCTTAAGCAGGGACAAGATCACTCTTGAAAGTCTGCCGACACCTGTCAGGGGTAGTGCCAAACGTTTCGATCTGCACTCCCCGGTTGCCATCCCCGATGAGGGGATTGCCCTGGAACCGGCCCTTGAACAGCTGGAAAAACAATATCTGCTCAAGGCGCTTGAAAAGAGTAACGGCGTCAAGAAAAAGGCGGCGGAACTGCTGGGGATGTCGTTCCGCTCGTTCCGTTACAAGCTGGCTAAATATGAACTGGCCACTGAGGCGGACGAGCCATGAACAGCTGACCGGTTTTAGTGCACCAACAGTACTGGCTGTGGTAGACAGTTCGATCTTATTTCAAGGCGCATCCGGAGAAAAGGTACATGAAAACAGCTTTTTTTAGCCCTTCGTCAGTGTTGGTGACCGGTGGAGCCGGGTTCATCGGCTCCAACTTTATTCATCGTTTTATGGCCCAAAACCCAGCCTGCCGTCTGATCAACCTTGATTTGCTGACCTATGCCGGCAATCTCAAGAATCTGACCACGGTTGAGCAGAACCCCAACTACCGTTTTGTCAGAGGAGATATTGCCGATGCCGCCCTGGTGGCCTCGATCCTGGCAGAAGAGAAGGTTGATGCCGTGGTGCACTTTGCGGCCGAATCCCATGTGGATCGTTCGATCAGCGGGCCGGAGATCTTTGTGCGCACCAACGTGCTGGGCACCCAGGTGCTGTTGGAGGAGAGCCGCAAACACTGGCAGTCCGGAACGGTCAAGGATTTCCGCTTTTACCAGATATCCACCGACGAGGTCTATGGCAGTCTCGGCGCGAGCGGCTATTTTACCGAGGAAACTCCTCTCGCCGCCAATTCGCCCTACTCGGCCAGTAAGGCCGGGGCTGATCTGCTGGTGCGGGCCTACCATGAAACCTTCGGCATGCCGACCCTGATCACCCGCTGTTCCAACAACTACGGTCCGTTTCACTTCCCGGAAAAGCTGATCCCGTTATTGATCGCCAACATCATCGCCAACAAGCCGCTGCCGGTCTACGGTGACGGCACAAATGTCCGGGACTGGCTGCATGTCCAGGATCACGCCGCAGCCATCGAGTGTGTGCTGACGGGGGCGGAACCTGGTTCAGTCTACAACATCGGCGGTAACAACGAGTGGCAGAACATTGCTATTGTTCATCTGGTCTGCGATCTGCTGGACAGCCGGTTAGGTCGCCAGCCGGGCAGCAACCGGCAGCTGATCACCTTTGTCAAGGATCGCCCCGGTCATGACCGGCGCTACGCCATCGACGCCTCGAAGCTTAAATCGGACCTGGGCTGGTCGCCGGCCTACACCTTTGAGACCGGCATTGCCGAGACCATCGATTGGTACCTTGCGCATCAGGAATGGGTGGCCGAGGTGACCAGCGGTAGCTACCGCGACTACTACCAACAGCAGTACGGAGGTGCCCTATGATCCTGGTGGTGGGCGCCAAGGGGATGTTGGGGGCCGATCTGCTGTCGCTGTTGGGCGAACGGGGGCGGGGGGTGGACCTGCCGGAAATCGATATCACCGATCTCGTGTCGGTGCAGCGGGTGCTGACGGCTTTGAAGCCGTCGGTGGTGGTGAACTGCGCCGCCTATACCGATGTGGATGGCTGCGAGAGCAATAGCGATACCGCCATGCAGGTCAATGCCGAGGGGGTGGCTTTTCTGGCCATGATCAGTCGCGAGATCGGCGCCAAACTGGTGCAGGTCAGCACCGATTATGTCTTTGACGGCAGCAAGGGCAGCCCCTATCGGGAGGATGACCTGCCCCGGCCACTGAACGTCTATGGCGAGTCCAAGCTGGCCGGCGAACTGAATGTGGATGTCAACCCGGATAACCTGGTGGTGCGCACCCAATGGTTGTATGGTCTGCAGGGCAAGAATTTTGTGGAGACCATGCTGCGGCTGGCCACGGAAAAGGATCGCTTGAGTGTGGTGGATGATCAGATCGGCGCCCCCACCTGGACCGTTGACCTGGCCAAGGGGATGATTGCGTTGATCGATGCCGGTTGTCGGGGGACATACCATGTGGCCAACAGCGGCTCCACCTCCTGGAACGGTTTTGCCCGGGCGATCTTTAGCGAGGCAGGACTGGCAGTGCAGGTTGAAGCGATGACCACCGAGCAGTTGAACCGGCCGGCCCGACGTCCGTTGCAGTCTACCCTGGATTGCAGCAAGTTGACAGCCGACACCGGGCTGACGCTGCAGCCCTGGCAGGATGCCCTGCGTCATTATCTGGAACTGCGTGGTAAGGAGGCGTAACAGAGCTATGGTACTTGAACAGGGAGAACGGCCGTGGGGTAGTTACACAGTGCTGGAGGAGAACAGCAGCTACAAGATCAAGCGGATCGAGGTGCAGCCCGGTAAGCGGCTTTCGTTGCAGAAGCACCATCACCGCAGCGAGCACTGGATCGTGGTTTCCGGCACCGCCCGGGTGACCTGCGGTGAACGGGAATTTGTGGTCAATGTCAACGAATCCACCTTCATACCGATCGGTGAACAGCACCGCCTGGAAAACCCGGGCAAGATCCCGCTGGTGATCATCGAGGTGCAGAGCGGCGAATACCTGGGCGAGGACGACATCATCCGCTTTCAGGATGATTATCAGCGTACGGCTTGATCAAGGAGCAGCATCATGTATGTCGTCATTCTGGCCGGAGGTTCCGGCACCCGTTTTTGGCCCGTTTCCCGTGCTGCCCGTCCGAAGCAGCTGATCTCCGTAGTGGATGGACCCACCATGCTGCAGCGGACCGTGGAGCGGGTGCTGCCCCTCAAGCCCAAACGGATTCTGGTGATCACCAACCGTCTCCAGGCCGATGAGACGGAAGATCAACTGGCCGGTTACCGCCATCAGGTCCCCATCGACATCATTGCCGAACCGGTGGGGCGTAATACCGCACCGGCCATCGGTCTGGCCGCTGCCCTGATCGCTGCCCGTGACCCCCAGGCGGTGATGGCGGTGCTGCCGGCGGATCATTTCATCCGTGATGAAGCCGGTCTGCGCGATTGTCTGCAGACCGCTGCCCAGACGGCCCGCAACGGTTATCTGGTCACCCTGGGTATCGTGCCGACCCGGCCCGAGACCGGCTACGGGTACATCGAGGTCGATATGGCCCTGCGTGGCGCCGGACCGTTTCCGGTGCTGCGTTTTGTGGAAAAACCTCCACTGGAGCAGGCATTGCGTTATCTGGAGGCCCGTAACTTCCTCTGGAACAGCGGCATGTTCGTCTGGCGGGCTGATGTGATCCTGGAGGAACTTGCCAGCCATATGCCGCAGTTGGCAGCCCAACTGGATACGTTGCAGTTCGGCAGTGATGTCTGGGAACTCTCCGATCTTGAACCGCAGATCGAAGGTGTTTATTCCCGCGTGAATGCACAGTCCATCGACTACGGCGTGATGGAACGTTCACAGCGGGTGCAACTGGTGCCGGCCGACATCGGCTGGAGCGATGTGGGTAGTTGGTCGGCCTTGCCGGACCTGCTTGAGGCTGATCAGAACGGCAACGTGACCACCAACAGCGCGGCCCATATTGCGGTGGAGAGTAGCGGCTGTATCGTCTCGGGGCATGGCGGGCTGGTAGCCACCATCGGCGTCAGCGACCTGGTGGTGGTCAGTTCCGGTGACGCTCTGCTGGTCTGTCCGAAAGACCGAGCCCAGGATGTGCGCGCTGTGGTCGAGGCCTTGAAACTCCAGGGGCTGGACCGCTACCTGTAGGCTGTAGAAGTATCGGGGGGCTCCGTGTCCCCTTTGGTTGGAACTGCTTGTCAACTTTTTGGTATAGCGGGGTTAACAATGCCGGTTACGGTGATTCAACAGCGGCTGGATGAGATTCGGGACAAGGGGTTGCTGCGTTCCCTGCGACAGATCGCGGGTGTTGGTCCCCGCGTTGAGGTGGGGGGGCGTGACTGTCTGCTGCTCTGTTCCAACAATTACCTGGGTCTGGCGGACCGGCTGGAGTTGAAGCAGGCGGCAGCCGAGGCCGCCTTTCGATTTGGCACCTCCAGCGGCGCCTCACGGCTGGTATCGGGCAGTCTGGCCCTGCATGACGAGCTGGAGTCCGCCGTGTCCGCCTGGAAAGGCACCGAGACGGCCCTGGTCTTCAACAGCGGCTATGCCGCCAATACCGGCATCATCGCTGCCCTGGCCGGACGGGGTGACATCATCTTCTCCGATCGGCTCAATCATGCCAGCATCATCGACGGGGCTCTTCTGTCAGGGGCCAGACTGGTGCGCTATGCGCACAATGACACCACTGATCTGGCCCGGTTGCTGGAGCAGCACCAAACCAACGGCCTGCGGCTGATCGTTAGCGACGGCGTCTTCAGCATGGATGGCGACCTGGCCCCGCTGGGGGAATTGGCTGCCCTGGCCCGAGAACACGATGCCCTGCTGATGGTGGATGACGCCCACGGCGGCGGGGTTTTGGGACCCGAAGGGCGGGGTAGTGCCGCCCTGGCCGGTGTACAGGACGGGATCCACCTGCAGATGGGCACCTTCGGCAAGGCCTTGGGCAGCTTTGGCGCTTATGTGGCCTGTTCGTCACTGCTGCGTGACTACCTGATCAACCGTTCCCGCAGCCTGATCTTTTCCACATCGCTGCCGGCGGCGGTGCTGGCAGCCTCGCGGGCGGCCATCGATCTGATCCGCTCTGGCGAGGGCGAACGCTTGCGGCAGCAGCTGGCAGACAACGTGACCCTGTTCCGCAGCCTGTTGCAACAGGCCGGCTTCACTGTGCCGGACGGCAGCACGCCGATCGTTCCGCTGCTGGTGGGTGACCCGGTTACCACCATGGACTTTTCGGCTCGTTTGTTGGAGCAGGGCCTGTTTGTGCAGGGGATTCGACCCCCTACGGTGCCTCACGGCACCAGTCGGCTGCGCTGTACCATCATGGCCAGTCACCGTCAGGACGAGCTGAGATCAGCCGCCGCTGCCATCGTCCAGGTCGGGCGGCACTTGGGGGTGGTGTAATGTTGTTTCTGGATACAAAGGCAGGCGGTCGAGTCTGCTATCAGCAGCAGGGCAGCGGTCGACCGCTGCTGTTTATCCACGGCTGGTGCATGTCGGGTCAGGTCTGGCAGCTGCAGCAGGCTCTGGCCGACCAGTATCGGCTGGTGACCTTTGATCTGCGCGGTCATGGGTGTTCGACGGTGCCGGTTGGCGGTATGGAGGGCTTTGCCGGCTATGGCGCCGATCTGGTCGATCTGATGGAGGCCCTGGATCTGCAGGATGCGGTGTTGGTGGGCTGGTCCCTGGGGGCACAGGTGCTGCTCAAGGCCTACGCAGCGATTGCATCCCGTCTGGCCGGTATCGTCCTGGTGGGGGCCACCCCCCGTTTTAGCGCTGCGCCGCACTTTCCTTTCGGCCTGCCCCCCAAGGAGGCCGAAGGGATGCGTCTTAAAGTTCGCCGTAATCTGGAGCGCACCCTGGACGGCTTTCACCGCCAGCTGTTCGTGGCAGGGGAGTTGGGCGACCCGCAGGTGGCGGCAACGGTGAACGCCATCCTGGCAAGGGTGCCGGTGCCATCAGCCGCAGCAGCGCTGGATGGTCTGGAGGCGTTGATGACCGCCGAGATGCTGCACGAGGCAGCGTCAGTCAGTTGTCCGGCGCTGTTGCTGCATGGCGACCAGGACCCGATCTGCCTGCCTCAGGCCTCGGCCTGGCTGGCGGAACAGATGCCTGCCAGCCGTCGGCTGTTGTATCCTGCGTGTGGGCATGCACCGTTCCTTAGTCGAGCGGATCAATTCAACCATGACCTGCGCCAGTTTATGGAGGGGCTCGATGCACGGCATTGATCGCGGACGGGTGGAGCGCTCCTTTCATCGCGGCGCCGACCAGTATGACCAGCACACCCCGGTGCAGCAGCGGGTGGTCCAGCGTCTGCTGGAACGTCTGTCAGCGGAGCTGTCACAGGAACCGCTGCGGATACTGGATATCGGTTGCGGTACCGGCCACCTGCTGCAGCACCTGGCACAGCAGTATCCTCAGGCCGGATTGACTGGTCTCGATCTTGCTTCCAATATGTTGCAGCAGGCCGCCGAACGTCTTGGCAAGCGTGCGGAGCTGCTGCAGGGCGATGCCGAACGGCTGCCCGCCAAGGACAACAGTTTCGATCTGGTGGTCTCGACATCCACCTTTCAGTGGCTGGAACAGTGTGCTGCCTGCTTCGGTGAGGTGCGGCGGGTGCTGGAACCGGGGGGGCTGTTTTGCTTTGCCCTGTTCGGGGAGGGGACTCTGCAGGAGCTGCATAGTTCATGGCGTGAGGCGTTACAGCGAAACGGCAGGCCTGTCCTTCAGGGGGGCGACGGCACCCATCGGTTCCATACGGTGGAGCAGGTCAGGCAGAGTCTGGAACAGCAGGGCTTCGTGGCCGTGGAGGTTGTAACGCAGCAGGAGCTGGTCTGGTACCCCGACCTGCCGCAGCTGCTGCAGGCCATCAAGCGGATCGGCGCCGGCACGGCCCACCCCCAGCGGGGGGGAGGGCTGGGATGGCGGCGGGTGCTGCACGATATGGCAACCATCTACCGGGAACAGTACGGCACCGACCAGGGGGTGCCGGCCGGCTATCAGGTTATCTATGGCATCGGCCGGAGATGATCAGGCCGTCAGCAGCGAGGTGATCAGCTTGCGGGCCAGGGGGTGAATCACGCTGTAGTGCACCTCGACACCATCTCGCTTGCCCTCGATGATCCCCTTGTTCTTCAGCAGGGCCAGATGCTGGGAAACGGTTGCCTGGGGCAGGTTGAGGCATTCCCAGATATGCTTGACGTTGCACTCGTTGGTACACAGGCCGGCCACGATCTTCAGACGGATCGGATGGCCCAGTACCTTCAGGATTTCTGCCTCGTTGTTGAAGCTTTTCGTCTTGTCAAAATCCGCCATGGTCAGGTCACTCGCCGTAATGAAATTTGGAAAACTATATATAGCAATAGTTGCTTTGTCAATTGATGGAAGTGAGAATTGATTAAGAGTTGAACAGTTCGCTGCTGCGATGACAGGCGGCTGTGTGGCCGGGCTTCAGCTCCAGCAGTGCTGGCGCCTGCTGGCGACAGATTTCCTGAACATAGGGGCAGCGGGGATGAAACCGGCAGCCACTGTGGAGGGCGTCAGGTGTGGCAGGCTCCTGCTGCAGCCTGATTGGCGGATGCTGATCGGATGGGTGCAGGCGGGGGATGGCCGCCAGCAGTGCCTCGGTGTAGGGGTGTCGGCAACGTGTAAACAGCTCATTGGCTGGGGCCAGTTCAACCAACGCCCCCAGATACATGACCGCAACCTGGTCGCTCATATGGCGTAGCACCGCCAGGTCGTGGCTGATGACCACCATGGTCAGCCCCTGGTGTTGTTTCAGTTCCAGCAAGAGATTGATGATCTGGGCCTGGATCGAGATATCCAGCGAGGAGACCGGTTCGTCGGCCACAATAACCGATGGCTGTGCTGCCAGGGCCCGCGCGATACCGATCCGTTGCCGCTGGCCGCCGGAAAACTCGTGGGGAAAACGGTCGTACAGCTCCGCTGACAAGCCGACCCGTTCCAAGAGGGCCATTGCGTGTTTCCGAGCCCTGTCCCGTGGTGCCAGTCCGTGGATCAGCAACGGTTCAGCGATGGCGTCACCGATCCGCAGGCGGGGATTGAGCGATGAAAACGGGTCCTGGAAGATCATCTGCACCGATCGTCGAAACCGGCGTTGCTGCTCTCGTTGCAGCTGCTGCAGATCGGTACCCTCAAAACGGAGCGTGCCGCTGTCAGGGGGCAGCAGCCCGGTCAGCAGTTTGGCCAGGGTTGATTTGCCGCAGCCCGATTCGCCGGCGATCCCCAGGGTCTCGCCCGGGTTCAATGACAGGCTGACCTGGTCCACGGCCTTGAGAAACCGTTTCGGGCCGCTGCGGAGGCCGTCGTCCCGCAGGGCAAAACGCTTCGAGACGGCTGATGCTTCCAGGATCGGATCGGTCATAGATATTTCCAGCAGCGGACCTGATGGCCGACTGCGATCTCCCGCTGGTCCGGCATATCGGAGGCGCAGGGGGCAAAGGCGTCAGGGCAGCGTTCACGGAATGGGCACCCGGCCTGTTGCCGTGAAAGGTCCGGTGGTTGGCCGGGGATGGTGGCCAGAGCTGAACCGGGGACGGCATACTCTGGCAGTGAGGCCAGCAGGCCGCTGGTGTAGGGATGGGCCGGGTTATCCAGCAATGCCTTGGTTGGAGCCGACTCAACGATCCGGCCGGCATACATCACATGCACCTGGCTGGCACGCTGGGCCACTATCCCCAGGTCATGGGTGATCAGCAGCAGCGCCAGCCCCTGTTCGACCTGCAGGCGGTCGATCAGCTCCAGGATCTGCACCTGGATGGTCACATCCAGGGCGGTGGTCGGTTCGTCGGCGATCAGCAGTGCCGGCGCGCAGGCCAGTGCCATGGCGATCATCACCCGCTGCCGCTGTCCACCGGAGAGCTGGTGCGGGTAGTCACGCAGCCGTCGTTCCGGGTCAGTGATTCCTACCAGGCGCAGCAGCTGGGCCGCCTCTGCGGTTGCCGTCCTGCGGTCGAGGCCCCGGTGCAACACGAGCGGCTCCAGCAGCTGGTCGCCGATCCGCAACACCGGGTTGAGAGAGGTCATCGGCTCCTGAAAGACCATCGCCATCCGGCTGCCTCGCAGGGAACGCAGGGTTTCAGCGGGCAGTCCAACCAGTTCCTGTCCCTCAAGGCGGATTGAACCGGAAACGATCCTGGCACTGGGGGGCAACAAGCCCATGATTGAGCGGGCGGTCATACTCTTGCCGGAACCCGACTCACCCACCAGGGCCACGGTCTGGCCCCGCTCAATGGCGAGGGTCACCTGCTGCACGGCATGCACCACCCCGGTTGGGGTGCTGATGGTGGTGGTCAGTTCGCTGAGTTCGAGCAGTGCCATGGGCCGGCAGTGTACCTTGCCGGACTGCCTCTGTCAAATCCTGTCCTTGTATCGTATACGCGCCGTTTCAGGGGTGAAACTGTTTGACAGAGTGGCGGCAGTATGGTTCTATCTAACGGTTTTTTACTCACATGAATAAGCTCCTTTTTTTAATCATAGCCATTGCGGCGCTCTCTTGGTCTGTACCGGTATCGGCCGTGGAACGCGACCTGATCAGGGTGGCAATCAGTCGGGCTACTGACCGTGTCACCCTGCAGGGTGACGGCATGCTGGCCCTTCGTGAGACCGGTACGGCGGTGGTGTTGCCCCCTGCGGCCACGGTGAGCGTCGGGCACGGGCAGATCATGCTGGACGGGACCGCTTACCGCCGGTTGCGGATCACAGCGGCCGGACCGATCAAGGTCAACACCAAGTCCTATCGCGGCGTACTGGAGCTATCGGCCCTAAGTGATGGTCTGCTGGTGGTCAACGAACTGCCGCTGGAGGAGTACCTGGTGGGGGTGATCAACAGCGAGATATCTTCCACCTGGCCGATGGAGTCGGTCAAGGCCCAGGCCGTGATCGCCCGTACCTATGCGGTAGCCAAGCGGATTGAGCGGCGTGGGTCGCCCTATCACCTTGTGGCTACGGTGATGGATCAGGTGTATTCCGGCAGCGATCTGGAGGACAGCCGTGCCGCCCGCGGGGTCCATGAGACTGCCGGACAGGTGCTGACCTATCACGGTAAACCGATCCAGGCCTTTTATCACGCCACCTGCGGCGGCAAGACCGAGGATTCGGCCCACGTCTGGGGGGCTGCGCTGCCGTATCTGCAAGGAGTCGATTGTCAGTATTGCGCACTGGGCAATTCCAATACCTGGGAGCAGCGTCTGCCATTGTCCAGACTGGAGGCGGCCCTCAAGGTGTCCGGGCTTTCCGATATCAGGCTTGGCCCCAGAAACAGCCGTGGACGACTGAAAACCGTTCTACTCAGCACTTCTCGCGGCACAGTCACCATGCCGGCCACCAAGTTCCGTATGGCAGTCGGCTCCACGGTGATCAAAAGCACCAACTTCACGGTGAGGGTGGATGACGGCAGCGCCTTTTTCAGCGGTTCCGGTTACGGGCACGGGGTGGGACTCTGCCAGTGGGGGGCCAAACAACGGGCACTGGACGGTTTCAGTTACAGCGAAATCCTGACCTATTACTTTCCGGGAACCGAATTGCGTATCCTTGCCCCTGATGCTGGTCTCTGATTTTCGTTTTGATCTGCCTGATGAGCTGATTGCTCGTTATCCAGCTGTCCAACGGGATGCTTCGCGGTTGATGGTACTTGATCGCCAGACACAGGGGATCAGTGAAACCAGCTTTGATCGCATCACCGATTGGCTGCATCCTGGTGATCTCCTGGTGGTGAACGACACCCGGGTGATCCCGGCCCGTCTGTTTGGCGTGAAACCCACCGGTGGCCGGGTCGAGATCTTTCTGGTGGAGCAGGCCGGCGAGGCTGGCCACTGGCGCTGTCTGCTGCGCTCATCGAAAACCTGTCAGCCGGGTCAACTGATTCATCTGCCCGATGATGTGACCGCAGAGGTGCTGCAACGGAGCGGCGATCAGGACTGGCTGATCGCCTTCAGCGGTACCGACGACTTTTCCGCCTGGCTGGAACGGGTCGGTCAGATGCCGATTCCGCCCTATCTGGGCCGGGAGAGTGAAGAACTGGACCGTGAGCGCTACCAGACGGTCTATGCCGGTGTACCGGGTGCCGTGGCGGCTCCTACTGCGGGGCTGCATTTTACCCCGCAACTGCTGGAACTGCTCCAGCAGCGAGGCATAGAACTGGCCACGATTACCCTGCATGTGGGCCTGGGCACCTTCCAGCCGGTACGGGTCGAACGGGTAGAGGACCATGTCATCCACCGCGAGCGGTATCAGGTATCCAAAAAAACCGCAGCGGCGGTTACAGCCGCAAAACGTCGTGGCGGAAGGGTGATTGCGGTCGGCACCACCGCCTGCCGCACCCTGGAGTACGGGGCCGGACAGGACGGTACACTGCGGCCGGGCAGTGGCGAGGCCGACATCTACATCTACCCCGGTTATCGTTTTAAGGTGGTGGATGCGTTGTTGACCAATTTTCATCTGCCTGAATCCACCCTGCTGATGCTGGTTGCAGCCTTTAGCGGTCAGGAGTTCGTGCTGCGGGCCTACCATGAGGCGGTCAGACGAGAATTCAGGTTTTACAGCTATGGCGACGCCATGCTGATCGTGTAGGAGCAGGCGTGTCGAGACATTTTCAGTTGTTGCACCAGGATGCGACCTCAAAGGCCCGTTGCGGCCTGCTGGCCACGGCCCACGGCCTGATCGAGACGCCGATCTTCATGCCGGTGGGCACCAACGCCACGGTCAAGGCGATGCGGCCCGGTGATCTGAAGGAGGTTGGCGCCCAGATCATCCTGGCCAACACCTACCACCTGTATCTGCGTCCGGGGCACCGGCTGGTTGAGCAGTTGGGCGGGCTGCACCGTTTTATGGCCTGGGACGGGCCGATCCTGACCGATTCCGGTGGCTTTCAGGTCTTCAGTCTGGCAGAGTTGCGCAAGATCAGCGAAGAAGGGGTCCAGTTCCGCTCCCATATCGACGGTTCCCGTCACCTGTTGACACCGGAGTTGTCGATTGCGATCCAGCAATCGCTGGGTGCCGATGTGATCATGTGTTTTGATGAATGCCCACCGGCCGACGCTGATCGCAGCTACGTCGAACAGTCGCTGGAGCTGACCACCCGTTGGGCCCGTCGCAGCAAACAGGCGCACCATCGTCAGGATCAGCTGTTGTTCGGCATCGTACAGGGAGGACGTTTTCCTGAATTGCGGCAGCGCTCGGCCAATGAGCTGCAGGAGATCGGCTTTGACGGCTACGCCCTGGGCGGCCTGTCGGTTGGTGAAGAAAAGCCGGTCATGCATAGTGTGATGGAGGCCTGTGAACCGCTGCTGCCGGCGGACCATCCCCGTTACATCATGGGTATCGGCACCCCTGAGGATTTGGTGGAGGCGGTCTGGCGCGGTTACGACATGTTCGACTGCGTCATGCCGACCCGCAATGCCCGCAACGGCATGCTGTTTACCAGCCAGGGGCGGATCAACATCAAGGCCAAGCGGTACGAGGACGATCAGGGGCCGCTGGATCCTGCCTGCAACTGCCAGGTCTGCCGCAGCTATTCGCGGGCCTACTTGCGGCACCTGTTCCGTTGCAACGAAATATTGTCTTCGATCTTGAATACGCATCACAACATCGCCTATTATCTTGGCCTGATGTCCCGGATGCGAGAGGCGATCAAGGCTGATTGTTTTGCTGCTTTTCGCCGGGATTTTTACGCACACCAACAACCTGCAGTATCACACAAGGAGGAGTAAACAATGGTAGGAATCGCGTTTGCAATGGGCGCCCCGGCTGGTGGGGCAGCAGCACAACAGGGTGGCATGGCAGCATTTATGAACATCGTACCGCTGATCTTCATGTTCGCCATCTTCTATTTCCTGCTGATCCGTCCCCAGCAGAAAAAGGCCAAGGAACACCGTGCCATGCTGGAGGCCCTCAAGGTAGGCGACAGCGTCAAGACCGCCGCCGGCATCCATGGCAAGGTATCTGCCATCGAAGACCAGGTGATCACCCTGGAGATCGCCACCGGCGTCAAGGTCAAGGTGGATAAGCCGTTCATTACCACTGTGGTGAAATAACTACTTTCAATAAAGGAGATCGTGCCAATGCCTAAGGGAGCCGGATGGCGCATCACCCTGATAATCGGCTTTATTGCCCTGTCTTGTGTCTACCTGGTGCCGACCTTGATGCCCCAGTTGCCTTCCTGGTGGAAGGGGCTGTTGCCCAAGGACAAGATCAGCCTGGGGCTCGACCTGCAGGGGGGAACCCACCTGGTGATGGAGGTGGAGACCCAGAAGGCGGTGGAAGGGACCCTGGACCTGGTGGCCACCGATCTGGAGGATACGCTGAGCGCCAAGAATCTGCGCTACAAGCGGATCAGCCGCACCGGCGCCGACAAGGTCTCCATCGTGCTGTACGAAAAGGAGACCGCTGCTGCGGTGCAGAAGCTGCTCAAGGATAAGTATCGCGACTATGAGCAGGTCTCCTCGGTGGAAGAGGGGGGCATGATCGGTCTCCAGTTGCGGATGAAGGATGAAGATATCCGGGACCGCAAGGATAAGGCCGTGGCCCAGGCCCTGGAGACGATCCGTAACCGGATTGACCAGTTCGGTGTTTCTGAGCCGGTTATCGCCCGTCAGGGGATCAACCAGATTGTGGTGCAGCTGCCCGGCATCAAGGACCCGCAGCGGGCCATCGACCTGATCGGCCGTACCGCCCGTCTGGAGTTCAAGATGGTCAAGGAGGGGGTTTCCCCCACCGGCGGTATGATCCCTGAGGATGCCGAGGTCTTGTATGAGCGGATCACTGATCCGGTCACCGGCGCGGTCAGCGAGACCCCCTTTGTGGTGCAGAAAAAGGCCCTGATCACCGGCGACCTGCTGACCGATGCCCAGGTACGGATCGACTCACAATTCAACCAGCCCTATGTCTCCATCGAGTTCAACTCGCTGGGTGGCCGCCTGTTTGATCAGGTGACCGCTGCCAACGTGGGGAAACGGTTTGCCATTGTGCTGGACAGCAACGTCTATTCGGCCCCGGTGATCCGGGAGCGGATCTCCGGCGGTTCGGCCCAGATATCGGGCAACTTCACCGAAAAGACCGCCTCAGACCTGGCGATCGTGCTGCGGGCCGGCGCCCTGCCGGCCCCGGTCAAGGTGATCCAGAACGTGACCGTAGGGGCCTCGCTGGGTAAGGACTCCATCGACAAAGGTTTAATGGCCGGTGCAATCGGCGTGCTGTTGGTGATCGTCTTTATGGCCATCTACTACAGGCTGTCCGGCCTGGTGGCCAACCTGGGCATGGTGCTGAACATCCTGTTTCTGATGGGTGCCCTGGCAGCTTTAGGGGCCACCCTGACCATGCCGGGCATCGCCGCCATCGTGCTCTTGGTCGGCATGTCGGTGGACTCCAACGTGATCATCTTCGAGCGGATCCGCGAAGAGCTGCGGCTGGGCAAATCGCCCAAGTCGGCGCTGGATGCCGGTTACGACCGGGCCTTCCTGACCATCATGGACTCCCACGTCACCGCCCTGATCACCGCCGCCGTGCTGTTCCAGTTCGGCACCGGTCCGGTCAAGGGTTTTGCCGTGTCGCTGTCGCTGGGCATCATCATCAACCTGTTCACCTCCCTGACCGCCACCAGGGTGATCTTTGACCTGTTCCTGCATCGCGGCCGGGTCAAACAATTGAGCATATAGGGGGGCGTCATGTTCGAAATTTTCGGCAAGACCAAATTGAACATAGATTTCATTGGTAAGCGCAAGATTTCATTTGTTATTTCAGCTATTATTTCGATTATCGGCATCATTGCCATCGTGCAGATCGCCCGGGGCGCCGCCAATCTGGGGATCGATTTCACCGGCGGCACCTCGGTGCAGCTGCAGTTCGACAAACCGGTCTCCTTGGCCGACGCCCGCCAGGCATTGCATGAAGGCGGCCTGACTGAGGTGGAACTGCAGGAGATCAAGGACGGCAACAAGCTGCTGGTCAAGCTGGGCAAGAAAAACCAGCTGGCCGTCGGCAAGGCATCCGAGGTGATCCCGGCGGCCTTTGCCAAGGCATTGCCCGACCTGCAGGTAACTGTGGACAGCACCACCGAGATCGGTCCGGCCATCGGCGACAAGCTGCGCAAGGATACCTTGGTGGCGGTGGTGATCTCCATGCTGGGCATTATCTGCTACATCGCCTGGCGCTTTGATTTCAGGTTCGGCATTGGCGCCGTGGTCTCCACGCTACACGACATACTGGCCATGTTTGCCGTCTATTACCTGTCCGGCAAAGAGTTCAACCTGCTGTTCATCACTGCGGTGCTGACCATTGCCGGCTACTCCCTGACCGATACGGTGGTCATCTTTGACCGGATTCGCGAAAACCTGCACAAGGACCTGAAAGGGGCCCTGCACACCATCTTCAACCGCAGCATCAACGAGACCCTTTCGCGCACCATCATCACCTCGATGACTACCCTGCTCTCTGCGGGGGCGCTGTTTTTCTTCGGCGGCTCGGTGATTCACGATTTTGCCTTTGCCCTGTTGATCGGCGTGCTGGTGGGCACCTACTCGTCGGTCTTCGTGGCCAGCCCGGTGGTGATCCTGCTGGAAGAGCGGGCACAACGCAAAACAGAAGGCGCGTTGCAGGCGCCGGCCAAAGCCTAGGAGGCAACCATGCAGAAAGAATCGATTGTCCTTGGTGTGTCCGGCCTGATCATCGGCTTCTTGCTGGGCGTTTTGGTGGGTGGCAAGACCATGGGCGGCAACCCCTCCAGCGCTCCATCAGCGGTCCAGAATGCGGCGCCGATGATCAATCCGGCCGACCTGAACGCCCGGATCGCCGAGATGGAAAAGGTGGTGGCCCAAGACCCCAAGAATCAGCAGGCCTGGGTAACCCTGGGCAACGACTATTTTGACGCCAACAACCCCCAGAAGTCGGTGCAGGCCTACGACAAGGCGTTGGCGTTGAATCCCAACGATCCCAACGTGCTGACCGATCAGGGGGTCATGTTTCGCGCCCTGGGTTTCTTTGACAAGGCGCTGGCCAACTTTGAAAAGGCCAACAGGCTTAATCCCCAGCATCTGCAAAGCCTCTATAATAGCGGGATCGTCTATGCGGTGGATATGAAACAGCCGGCCAAGGCGCGGCCGATTTTTGAAAGGGTGGCCCAACAGGGCGGCAGTGGTGAGCTGGGTAATCAGGCCCGCGAGATGCTGCAACAGCTTCCCAAATAAGGAGCTCCGAACCCCCTCCCCGGAGGGGGTTTTCTTTTTCCATGCAGACCAACTGGATACTCAAACAGGCCGACCCGGTCGCTGCTGCCGCACTGGCGACAGAACTGGACCTGCTGCCGGCCACGGCCCGGGTGCTGGCTGGCCGGGGCTTGTCTGAACCGGGACAAGCGCGTGATTTTTTGAACCCCACGCTATCCGGCATGCTGGACCCGTTCCTGCTGGCCGGTATGGAGCAGGCGGTAGACCGGCTGGTCAGAGCCCGCCAGCAGCAGGAACAGGTCTGCATCTATGGCGATTACGATGTGGACGGCGTGACCGCCACGGCCCTCCTGGTGTCGGGCCTGTCTGCCCTCGGTCTGCAGGTCGGCTACCACATCCCCCATCGGATGGATGACGGCTATGGCCTGAACAGTGACGCGTTGCAGGCAATCCGTGCCAAAGGTGCAACACTGTGTGTAAGTGTTGACTGCGGGGTGACCGGCATTGCGGAGGCCCAACGGTGTCGTGAGATCGGGCTGGACCTGATCATTACCGATCATCACCAGACACTGGAGCAACTGCCCGAAGCGGTGGCGGTCATCAATCCGCACCGCTCTGACTGTCGTTATCCCTTCAAGGGGCTGGCCGGGGTAGGGGTGGCCTTCAACCTGCTGGTGGCGTTGCGGTCACGGTTGCGGGAGCAGGGTGCCTTTGGTGACTCTGGTCCCGACCTGCGCCAATGGCTGGACCTGGTGGCTCTGGGTACCGTGGCCGACGTGGTGCCGCTGGTGGGTCAAAATCGTCTCCTGGTGGCATCCGGCCTGCAGCGGATGGGTGCTGCTACACGTACCGGTCTCAGTGCGCTGAAACAGGTGTCCGGCATCAGCGGTGATGTCACCGCCGGTCAGGTCGGGTTTCGGCTGGCCCCGCGTCTGAATGCGGCCGGTCGGCTGGAGAGCGCTGTGCCGGGCGTCGAACTGTTGCTGACCGACGACCGCAGCCTGGCCGATCGGCTGGCCCAGGAATTGAACGATGCCAACAACGAGCGCCAGGGGGTGGAACGCTGCATACTGGACGAAGCGGTACAGTTGGTGGAACAGTCCGGCGGGGTTAACGGGCGGTACAGCATCGTGCTGGCGTCTGAAAACTGGCATCCCGGTGTGGTGGGGATCGTTGCCTCCCGTCTGGTTGAGCGCTATCATCGCCCTACGATCCTGATGGCGATACAGGAGGATGGCACGGCCAAGGGCTCCGGCCGCAGCATCCCCGGTTTTCACCTGCTGGATGCACTGCATGGGTGTGCGCCGTTTCTGCTGCGGTATGGTGGTCACCGCGCTGCGGCCGGTGTCTCGCTGGCTGTTGAGCAGGTAGCCGCTTTTGCACAGGCCTTTGAACAGGCCGCAGCCAGCCGGCTCGATCAGCAGAGTCTGATCCCCAGGCTGCTGCTGGATCTGGAGTTGGAGCCTGAAGAGCTGACCACAGCACTGGTTGACGACCTGCAACGACTGGCGCCGTTTGGGGCCGGTAATCCGGAACCGCTGGTCTGCATCAGGGGCTTGCGGGTGATGGAAAAGAAGGTGGTCGGCACCGAGCATCTGCGTTTGAAGCTGGGGCGTGGGCGGCATTACCTGCATGCCATTGCCTGGCGGATGGCCGGCCGTCAGCTGCCGGAACTGGTGGATCTGGCCGGCATACCGGAGATTGACACCTGGGGCGGCGGATCCCGTTTGCAACTGCGGGTGAAGGATATCAAGGCAGCGGAGCAGCACCATGCAGCGTGACGAGCGATTTAATCGGGCCGATCAGATCATCAAGGTTGGTTTCTGGATCAACGCGATTTTGATGGCCATGAAGCTGGCAGCCGGCTATTGGGGCCGCTCTGATGCGGTCTTTGCCGACGGCATCGAATCGGCCTGTGATTTTATCGCCATCGGCAGCACCATGGTGGCCTTACGGCTGGGGCGGCAACCCTATGATGAAAAACATCCCTATGGTCACGGCCGGGCCGAATCCCTGGCCGCCTTGCTGATTGGGCTGGTTATCAGCGCAACCGGTATCTGGATTCTGGTGGATGCGCTACAGACCATGATCCGGCAGGAGTTTAAATCACCCGGCTGGGTTGCCGTTGCTGCCGCCGCGCTGACCATCGTCATCAAGGAGTGGTTGTACCGTTACTCCTCAACCACCGGCAAGCAGTTGGAGAGCCCATCCCTGCTGGCCATTGCACAGGACCACCGCAAAGACGCCCTGACCTCGATAGCCACCCTGGTTGGTGTCGGTGGCGCCATGCTGGGCTGGGGCATCATGGATCCTTTGGCGGCCGGTCTGACCGCACTGTTTATCCTGCACATCGGCTGGGAAACCTTGGCCGGTGCCTGTCATGATCTGATGGACGGAGCGGTGCACGGTGAGTATATCCAGGAAATCAAGGCGCTGGCCGAAGGGGTCGCCCAGGTGGAGCATGTCCATGAGATTCGGGCGCGGCGTTCGGGTCAGTATATCATCATAGACCTGAAGCTTGAGATGGACCCGCAGATGACGGTCAAGCAGTCCCATGACGTGGCCACCGAGGTTAAACAGCTTATTTTTCAAAAGTTTGCCAATGTTGGCGATGTGATGATCCATATCAACCCCCACGATGAAGCCCATGAAGATTTGATCCGGCTCTAGCTGTGGATATCAACCTCGTCAGATTGCGCATACCGCTGACTGCTGCCGCAGAGCAGCAGCTGGCCGTTGCCCTGGCCGGACCGGGCAGCACCTTTGAGCAACCTTTGGCTGTGCTGTGCTCCCGTTCCCTCTCCAGTGACCCCGAACTGGTGCGGCGCCACCAGAAACCAGGTCTGCCCTTTGTCTTCTGCCTGCCGGCTCAGGGGGCGATGGACTGTCTGCTGGTTGGCCCGGCCATCGTCGAATTACCCCGTATTCTGGCCACCCTGGCCGCTATCGCCGGCATCCCGCCACTGGGCTCCTTTTATGCCGTTGACTATCAAGGCCGGGAGGTTTTACTGACTGCCGATGGCGGAGACGAACTGCCGGTGCTTTCGGCTGCCGGGTTACTGGATATGGCTTCATCACGCTATGGGGCCTGCACACGGCTACTGGTAACGCTGCAGACCCCGCTGCGGCTGGTGGCCAATGGCCGCGAACTGACCCGTTTCGAGCCGTCCCGCTTTATTCGCACCGTGCTGCGGCGGCTTTCCGCTCTGGCGGCTTACTATGGTGTGGCCGGCGATCCGGAAACATTTATCCGGTTGGCCGCTCTGGCCGATGCCGTGCGGATGACCGGTGCCGTTTTGTTGCCCTCACCCGCGGGACAGCGCGGCGTGCTGGGCTCTTACCGGTTGCAAGGCCCCTGTGATGAGCTTGGACCGCTGCTTGAACTGGGGGGCTTGCTGCATGTCGGCAAAGGGGCGGCCTTTGGGGCGGGGGCCTTTGGGGTCAGCCCGCTTTCTTGACAGTCGAACTGTTGTTCAGGTATTACACATGGATGTCCAGTAACCGGCAGCCAGTCGCCACCTGCCATGCCATAACCGTTGATGTTGAGGACTGGTACCATGTCTGCAGCCCTGATCTGTCAGCCGGGAGTGCCCTTGCCCAGGGCCGGGTGGTGGTTGCCACATCGGCAGTGCTGGATCTGCTTCGCTCCTGCGGGGTGCGGGGCACTTTTTTTATGTTGGGCTCCGTGGCGCATCAGTACCCCGATCTGGCCCCACGGATAGCGGCTGCGGGCCATGAACTGGCCTCCCACGGTTGGTCACACCGCTTGGTAACTGAGCTCACGCCGGGGGAATTCAGTGGCGAGCTTGAGCGGACCGCCGATCTGCTGGAACGTCAGACCGGCCAACGACCGATCGGTTTTCGGGCACCACGCTGGTCCCTGTGCCGCACACAGACCCCCTGGGCCTTTGAACTGCTTGCGCAACAGGGCTATCGCTATGACAGCAGCCTGACCCCGCTGGCCCTGATCGGTGATCCTGGCGGGTCCCGGGCACCGCATCGGATCATCACCACAGCAGGGGGGCTGTGGGAGTTGCCACCCTTGGTGACCCCAACGCTGTTTGGCAACCTGCCCACCGGTGGCGGCTGGGGCTTCAGGTTTTTCCCGAGCCGATGGATCAACCGGACCATGCAGTCCTATCAGCAGCAGGGCCTGCCGGGCGTGTTGTTTGTCCATCCCAGGGAACTGGACCCCCACGGGCCACGGTTGCCGTTGGGGATGGTGCGCGAGTTTGTAACCTACGGCCCCCGCAGCTCTGCCGCGGGTCGCCTTCAGGCGTTGTTGCAAGGCTTTGATTTTAAACCGCTGGGAGAGCTGGTTGACACGTGGCAGACTGCATCCTGATACCGGCCTATAATGCCCGTGCCACCCTGCGTCCGGTGGTGACAGAATGTTTGACCCATGGCCTGACGGTGGTGGTGGTGGATGACGGCTCCAGCGACGATACTGCTGCGGAGTTGAACGATCTGCCGGTGACCCTGCTCAGCCATCCGGTCAACCGTGGCAAGGGAGCGGCGCTGCGCACCGGTTTCGGCTGGGCACTGGCAAACGGTTATACCGGCATTATTACCCTGGATGCCGACGGTCAGCATGACCCGTCGGCCATCCCCCGTCTGGCGGAGGCGGCCGCCTCGGGTGGCTTCGGGATTTTGCTGGCTTCGCGCCATAGTCAGTTTGAGGAGATGGCTGGTCTGCGCAAGGTCTGGAACCGCTTCGGGGTCTGGTGTCTGCGCAAGCGGACCGGTTTTGAGATCAGCGACAGTCAATCCGGCTTCCGCTACTACCGGGCCGACCTGTTGCGCGCCGTTCAGTTGGAAAAAGATGGCTACGATCTGGAGATGGAGCTGCTGATGAAATGCTGGCGATCCGGTTTTCGTATCGGTTCGCTGCCGGTACCGGCCCGAGTGGCCGATGGGCGTGCCACCAGCCATTATCGAGCGGTGCGTGACACCTGGAATATCTGCATGACGTTTTTGCGCTACATGTAGCGAGGACCTTGATGCTGCAATCACTGAAAACCTATACCCGCGACAAGCTGGTTTCCTATCTGCTGTCACTGGCCACCTCGTCTTCAGACGAGACCCTGATCAAGATGACGCACCTGATGGAGCTGATTCCGAAAAAGGATTACTACAAGGCGCGCATCCGCTGGGTTCGTGATCTGATCAAGATGCGGCACCCGTCCATCGAGTTTCCCCGCCGTATCCTGCGTGAGTTACATCCAAACCAGCGCGACAAATGGATCACCAACCTGGCGGTCAATCACCTGTTGGCCGGCACCAACAAGCGCAAGGAATGGGCCGACCAGAACGGCTTTTATCCGCCCTCCACGGTGGTCATCTCGGTCACCATGCGGTGTAACCTGTCCTGTTACGGCTGCTACGCCGGTGATTACAATAAATCGCTGGAACTGTCGCTGGATGAGATCGACGACGTTTTGACCCAGATGAAGGAGATGGGGATCTACTTCGCGGTGATCTCCGGCGGTGAGCCGTTCTTCATGCAGGGGATCTTCGACCTGTTCACGAAACACAACGACATGGCCTTCCTGGTCTTCACCCACGGCGGCCTGATCGATGAGCGGCTGGTGCAGCGGTTGATCGAGGTGGGCAACGTGATGCCGGCTTTTTCACTGGAGGGCTACCAGCAGGAGACCGACGAACGCCGCGGCGCCGGGCACTTCGACAAGGTACTGAACGCCATGCGGCTGTTGCGGGAAAACGGTCTCTCCTTCTGCGGCTCCTTTACCCATTCCAGTAAGAATACCGATATCATCACCGATCCGGCCTACATTGATTTTCTGCTGGAACAGGGGGTGTTTGCCCTCTGGCTGTTTTCCTATGTGCCGGTGGGCCGGGAACCCAACCCCGATCTGATGCCCAGCCCGGAGCAGCGCGATCGTTTGCGGCGCGCCACGGTGGAGTTCCGTGCTACCCGGCCGATGCTGTTTGTGGACTTCTGGAATGATGGACCGATCATCTCCGGCTGTATCGCCGGTGGCCGTAAGTATATTCATATCAACGCCAACGGTGATATCGAACCCTGCGTGTTCTGCCACTTTGCCGTGGATAATATCCGCCGTACCAGCTTGAAAGCGGCATTAGGTTCGAGCCTGTTCCGTAAGATCCGTGAAAAGCAGGGCGAGCATGACAACCTGCTGCGGCCCTGCATGCTGATCGATCACCCCGACTACGGCCGGGAGTTTTTCCAGAGCGAGGGGGCCTACCCGACCCACGAAGGGGCCGAGACGATCTTTACGACCTTGGCAGACCGGATGGATCAGTATGCCCGCAACTATGGCGAGATCGCCGATCAGGCCTGGGAAGAGGAATTCAAGGAGCATCCGGTGCGGCAGCGGGCCACCGGTAAAACTTAGCCCGGATGGCGCTTTACAGTAGTTTTAATCTGGCGTTGATCGGATTCTTTACCCGGCTGGTGCCGCGCTGGCTGATTCCGCCCTTTGCCGCGCTGGCCGCAGTGCTTTCATACCTGCTGGCCGGTCCTCAACGCAGGGGACAACGGGCCAACCTGCGGGTGGTCACCGGACGGCAACAGGTGGAACTGCTGCTGTTGTCCTCCATGTACAAGTTCTGCCGCAACTGGTGTGATCTGGTGCTGATGTCCCGCCTGCGGGGCGAGCGGCTGCAGGCCCTGATCGGTCGCCGCAGCAACCCGCAGCCGCTGGAGGCGGCTCTGGCAGTAGGCCACGGGGCGATCCTGATCTCACCTCACCTGGGCACCTGGGAGCTGGGGGGGCTGGGACTAGCCGACCTGGGCTATCGGGTGAACGTGCTGACCTACCGGGAACCGGATGAGCTGGTAAACGAGCAGCGCAAGCAGGTGCGGGAGGCCCGGGGTATCGGCGTGATTTACGTTGATCGCGACGACAGTTCGCCCCTGGCGATCATCGAGGCGGTAAACGCCTTGCGCAGGAACGAGATCGTCTGCCTGATCGGTGATCGCGACGGTTCCTCCAATACGGTGGTAGTCCCCTTTTTTGGACACCCTACACCGTTGCCGGCCGGGGCCGCCCACCTGGCCTTGGCCACCGGCGCACCGGTGATCCCGGTCTTTGTGGTGCTGGAGAATGATGGCCGCTATGCCACCCTGATGGAAGAGGCGATCTTCTTTTCTGCCCGCCACGGCCACAACCGGGAGGTGGTGCAGCAGGGGATGACCCGCCTGGCAGCGGTGTTTGAGCGCTACATCCGTCAGTATCCCGACCAGTGGTACAACTTTTTCGATTTTTGGAATCTTCACACAAAGGAATGAACATGTCTGACGAGCTGATCCCGAAGGTAAAACAGATGATTATCGACGCCCTGCGGATTGAGGGGATGTCCCCCGATGAGATTGATAGTGATGCCCCCCTGTTTGGTGAAGGACTGGGGCTGGACTCCATCGATGCCCTGCAGTTGGTGGTGGCCATGGAAAAGGAGTTCGGCGTGGTGGTGCCCGATGCCGCCACCGGCAGCAAGGTGTTTGCCTCGGTACGGGCCATGGCAGCCTATATCGCTGAACACCGGCAGTAAGTTCGCGACGTTCGATGAAGATCCTCTTTCTCTCGCCAGGCTGGCCCAAGGGGCGGTTGTGGGGTGAACTCGGTTTCAAGTTCCCCACCCTGTCGCTGGCGGCCCTGGCGGCGGTAACCCCTCCCGAGTGGGAGGTGGCCTTCCACGATGACGCCATCCGTCAAACCCCCTTCGACACCGATGCCGACCTGATTGCGCTGACCGCCATGACCGCCCAGGCCAACCGGGCCTATCAACTGGCCGATGCCTTTCGGGCACGGGGCAAGACGGTGGTGATGGGCGGTTTTCATGCCAGCAACCTGCCGGATGAGGCGCTCACCCATGTGGACAGCGTGGTGGTGGGGGAGGGTGAACTGGCCTGGCCCCAGCTTTTGGCCGATTTTCAGGCCGGGCGGCTGCAGCGCAGCTACCGGGCCGACGGGCTGATCGACACCAGCCTGATCCCGCCGGCCCGCCGGGAGATCTTCAAAGGCTCGGGCCATTTCTTCACCAACACCATCCAGACCACCCGTGGCTGTCCCTTTGACTGCGAGTTTTGCTCGGTCACCGCCTTTTATGGTCGCAAATATCGTAAACGGTCGGTGGAACAGGTGCTGGCCGAGCTGGAGCAGCTGCGCACGGTCAACTCGTTTGTCTTTTTTGTGGATGACAACATAGTGGCCGATCGCAAGTACTCCCTGCCGCTGTTTGCAGGGATGAAGGGGATGGGGATCAAATGGCTCTCCCATGCCCCGATCGATTTTGCCGAGGATCAGGAACTGCTCAAGGCTGCCGGGGATTCAGGTTGTGTGGGGATGTTTGTGGGCTTTGAATCCTTAAACCAGGAGTCGCTGGCCGCCATGGGCAAGGTTACCAACACGGCAGAGTCCTACAAGGCATATGCTCAACAGTTCCGTGATCACGGCATCGGTATCCTGGGTTCCTTTGTGATGGGCTGCGACGGCGATACCCCGGCGGTGTTTGAGCAGACCCTGCGTTTTTGTGAAGATGCCCGGCTCGAGGCGGCCATCTTCCCGATCCTGACCCCCTATCCCGGCACCGCCGTCCGTCGCCGCCTGGAGGCGGAGGGGCGCATCATCAGCAACAACTGGCAGGATTACGATATGGAGCATGTTACCTTCGAGCCCCGCGGCATGAGCGTGCAGGAGCTGCAGGACGGCTACGACCAGATCTGCCGTGATTTCTACTCGCTGGGCTCCATCTGGCGGCGTATCGGCAAGCTGCACCGCTCGGTGCAGGTCTTCGGACCGATGAATCTCGGCTTCCGTTCAGCCATTCGCAAAAAGCGGCCGAACCAGTGAGCCGCCGTCCGCGTCTGCTGCTGGTTTATCCGGCCACCCACAAGCTGGGCTGGGTCAAACGGTTTCAGTTGCCCCCCCTGGCGCTCAAGCAGGTGGCTGCCGCCACCCCTCCCGAGTGGGAGGTGCTGCTGGCCGATGAGGTGCAGGAACAGATCGACTTCGAAGGTGATTACGACCTGGTGGGAATCACCGCCATGACCCACCAGATCATACGGGCCTACCGGATCGCCGATCGCTTTCGCGAGCGTGGCGTGCCGGTGGTGTTGGGGGGGATCCACCCCACGGTGCTGCCCGACGAGGCGATTGGCCATGCCGACAGCGTGGTGCTGGGGGAGGCCGAACCGGTCTGGGCCGGTCTGCTGAATGATTTGCAACAGGGGCGACTGCAGCGTTTTTACCAACAACTGCCCGAAGGGAATCAACTCGCCATCCCCTGGTCGCGCCATGATTTTCTGGCTCCCCGCAAGTACCTGACCACCAGAACCACCCAGGCCAGTCGTGGCTGTCCCTACAACTGCCCCTTCTGTACCGTTACCCCTCATTTCGGCCGCACCTTCCGTTACCGCGATCCCGAGGATGTACTGGCAGAATTGAGAACCTTCAAGCCCGGCCTGATGGTCTTTCTGGACGACAACATCCTGGGGGACCCGGAGCGGGCCAAGCCGATCCTGAAGGGGATGGCCGGTATGGGCCTGAAATGGGGCGGTCAAGCCAACCTGCGTTTTGCCGAAGACCCCGAACTGGTACGCCTGCTGGCGGAATCAGGTTGTGTCGGTATCTTTGTGGGACTCGAATCGGCCGATGGTGAATATGCCAATCATCCCAAAACTGCCGGGAAATCATCCCAGGCCGATCTGATCAAGCGGATCCGCGATACCGGCGTGGTGGTGGAGGGGTCGGTGATCTTCGGTTTTGATGACCATGATGAGGGAATCTTCGAACGGACCGTGCGCTACCTGGAGACCTGCGCCGTCAGCCTGCCCACCTTCCATATCCTGACTCCCTATCCAGGCACCGCCCTGTTTCGTCAGTTTCAGCAGGAAGGCCGGATGTTGCACACCGACTGGCAGCGTTACGATCACGGACAGGTGGTCTATCAGCCCAAACTGATGTCGGCAGAGCGGCTGTATAACGGCTGGGTTGAGGCCCGTCGAGAGGCCTATCGCTGGCCTGCCATCGCCGGACGGGTCATGCAGAGCCCCGGTAAAGGGGTTAATCTGCTGTATAACATTTTGCGGCGGGGTGGTGTTTACGGCCGGGAGCAGAAATCTCTATGAACATCCTGCTGCTGCGTCCCCATCCTGGCAATGACAAGTTCGGCCTGGGCCCGTTCTTTTGCGTGGAGCCGTTGGGGCTTGAATATATCGGCGCGGCCCTTTTGCAAGCCGGCCATCAGGTCACCCTTGCCGACCTGCGGTTCAGGCCCGGTTTGGGCACCTGGGTAAAGCGTAGCCAGCCTCAGCTGGTGGGGATCAGCTGTCTGCACACCCTGGAGTTCGACCGGGTGCTGGAGACCGCCCGCACGGTGCGGCGGCTGGCGCCGCAGGCGTTCATCATCGTGGGTGGGCATGCGGCGGCGGCCTTTGCCGGTCCGCTTGAGGACGATGCGGTTGATGCCATCATGGTGGAGGATGGTGAGACGCTGATGCCGCTGCTGGCGGAGAGGCTGGAGCGGAACGGATCGCTTGATCAGGTGCCTGGGTTGCGGTTACGCACCCCTGAGGGCTGGGTGACTACGCCGGAGCTTGCGGAGCGGCCCTCGCTGGACCTTGTGCCGCTACCGGCCCGCCACCTCGTGAAACAGCACCGTAACGGCTATCACTGCCTGCTGTTCAAGCCGGTCTGGCTGATCGAGACTGCCCGCGGTTGTCCCCACCGCTGTTCGTTCTGCTCGGTCTGGCAGCTGTATGACCGGACCTGTCGCGAACGGTCCATCGAGGCGGTGGTGGAGGATTTTGCCACCAGCGGCGATGCGATCTTTGTGGCTGACGACCTGTTCTGGTACAACCCGGCCCGTAGCCTTGAACTGGCCGCTGCCCTGAAAAAACGGGGGATTTACAAACGTTGGATTCTGGTGCAGACCCGCACCGATCTGATTTGCCGTAGTGCCGATATTCTGGCGGCCTGGCGGCCCTTGGCCAAGGATTTTGACATCTTCCTGGGGCTGGAAGCGGCCAGTGATAGCGGCTTAAGCGGCCTGGACAAGGATGCCGGAATCAAGGAGAGCGTTGAAGCGGTCAGGATCGCCCGTGAGCTGAAATACGGCATTAACGGTAACTTTCTGGTGGACCCGGACTGGGACGAGCAGGGGTTTCAGCAGCTGTGGGATTTCGTGGCACAGTATGGTCTGCAGCGGGCCGGCTTCACTATTCTGACACCGCTGCCCGGTACCGATTATTATCAATCGGTTGCCCACAGGACCACGGGGCAACCCTGGGCCAACTTTGACATGCATCACCTGTTATGGGAGCCGAGGCTTGGGTCTGAACGTTTTTTCGAGCTGTATGCCGAGACCTGGCGGCGTTCAATCCTCAACACTGCCGGTGATAAAGGGATCATGGACTGGGTGCGACAGGTTCGCCCCTCCCAGATTCCGTACATTATCCGGGTGTTGTGGCGCACCCAGACCATGATGAAGCCGGCTGCATACCTCAAGGAATATCGTGCCAGCTGTCCGGCTACTGGTGGAGGTGGGGCGTGATCCTCTGGATCTTTTCCGGCCAGCCGCTGCACCGTGAGTCACGGTTGCCGGATGATGACGATTTTGCGGCCATTGCCCGGCTGTGCCGGGAGCGTTGCGGCTATGACCTGCCCAGCCATTGTGCCGTGAGCGGCCGTGGCTTGAGTCCGCACACCCTGCTCCAGGTCTACGGTGTGGCCATGTCGCTGTACCGGTCTCGGAAGTTGCGTACGGAAGGACTGCATCCGGGGCTGATTGCGGAACATTCCCTGGGGATTTATGCCGCCCTGGCAGCCTGCGGCAGCATCAGTGAGGGCGATGCCCTGGAACTGGTCTGCCGGATCGGTGGGTGTATGGTCCCCATGGGTGCGTGGCAACAGTACGCCCTGGGCTGTGCCATCGGTATCGGGCGGGATGCTGTTGAGCAGGCGGCCGCTGAGGCAGGGGTCTTTGTGGCCAATTACAATACTTCCAGCCATTTTCTGCTGGCAGGGGCTGCGACCGGTATCGAGGCCGCCCTGGCGGCCTGTCAGGCCGCCGGAGCCTTCTCGGTCAGCCGGTTTCCCTGTGAAGCGCCGTTGCATACACCGCTGATGGCCGAGCTGGCAGATGAACTGACTGGGATCGTCGCTGGTTATCGTTTTCAGGAGCCGATCATCCCGCTTGTGGAGCATATCTGCCAAACCCGGCTGAGCACTGCCACCATTCCGGCTTTTCTGGTTGATGAACTACAGCAGCCCGTCTATTGGGAACGGACCTGGCAACAGCTGCGCGCCACCGGCTTTGACCGCTGCATCGAGGTGGGTAGCGGCCGGGCCCTGACCAAATTCAACCGCTGGATCGATAGCGAGGTATGTCGATGACCTGGGATGAAAGCACTATTACGGTCCGCTTCAATGAGGTGGATGCCTATCAGGTGGCCTGGCACGGTCATTATCTGGCCTGGATGGAGATCGGTCGTACCAGTCTGGCGCGTCGTTTCGGACTTGATCCGTTCCAGTTGGCCGAACTGGGGTGGCTGGGGCCGGTGGTGCAGGTTGAGGTCAAGTATCTGCGTCCGGCCCGCTGCCATGATATGCTGGTCATCCGCACCACCCTGGAGCCGGGTGAAACTGCCACCTTGGTCTTTCTGAGCGAAATTATCGGCCCGGACGGCAACCGGCTGGCGACTGGCCGTACGGTCCATACCCTGACCGATCTGGCGGGTACCTTGCAGTTCCGGCTGCCCCCGGCTGTCGCGGAGCGGGTGGCACAACTGCAGGGCTGGCAGCGGGGAGAGACGCCATGAAGTTATTGTTGATTTCGGCTAATCGGGAACGTTGTCCCTACCCGGTCTTTCCGATCGGCCTGGCTTTCCTGGCCGGGCCGCTGGAACGGGCCGGTCATCAACTGGCCGCCCTGGATCTCTGCTTTGAGGCTGATCCGGTGGCGGCGGTGACTGCTGCACTGGCTACCCACACCCCTGAGGCGGTGGTTATCTCCCTGCGCAACCTGGACAATGTCACCTGGCCCGAGGGAGTCTCCTATCTGCCTGCCCTGTGCGAGGTGGTGGCAGCCTGCCGAGGGAGGGCCACGGTGATCCTGGGAGGGTCCGGTTTCTCGTTGATGCCGATTGAAATCATGGCAGCCTGCCAGGCTGATATCGGTCTGGTGGGGGAGGGTGAGGAGCTGCTGCCTCGCCTGCTGGATGGTCTTGCCACTGGCGCCAACCTAGCGGAACTGCCGGGCGTCGTACTGCCGGGTGCGGCCAGTTTCCTGCCACCGCAGACGGTGTCCCAAATCGGCACCCCTGATCGCCAGCTGTTTGATGTGGCCCGCTACCTGAAGGAAGGGGGCATGGCCAACCTGCAGACCAAGCGGGGCTGTCCCTTCAGCTGCGTCTACTGCACCTATCCATTGCTGGAAGGGCAGCGGATGCGTCTGCGGCCGGTGGCCGAGATCATTGCAGAACTGCAGGGGCTGGTAACTGACCACGCTGTGGATTACGTCTACTTTGTTGATGATATCTTCAACTATCCGCCCCGGTTTGCCGAGCAGCTCTGCCGGGCGATGATCGAGGCCGGACTCAAGGTTAACTGGTCGGCCTTCATCAATCCCGGTTTTATCACCCCAGAGCTGTTGGAGTTGATGCAACGGGCCGGCTGTGATGCGGTGGAGTTCGGCACCGAATCCGGCGCCCCGGCCATGTTGAAAAGCCTCGGCAAATCGTTCAGTGTGGATCAGGTGCGTTCAGCCTCGCAGCTCTGTCATGCCGCAGGACTGGACTTCGCCCACTATATGCTGTTCGGTGGGCCGGGAGAGACGGAACAGACCGTGCTGCAGAGCTTCCGGCTGATGGACGAACTGGCCCCCACTGCCGTGATCGCCATGACCGGCATCCGGATCTACCCCGGCACGCAGCTGGCGCAGACGGCCCTGGCCGAGGGCATCATCACCGCGCAGACCGATCTGTTGCAGCCGGTTTTCTATCTGGCTCCTGCCGTCCGTGATCGGCTGGCCGAACTGGTAACGGTCGAGGCGATGCAGCGCAAAAACTGGATTGTGCCGGGGCTGGAGGTCAACGTCAGCCCGGCCATGCTCGAGGCGATGCGGATCTTCAAGGTGCGTGGCCCCTTATGGAAGATGATCAAACGGCTGGGCCGCAGTCACCAGCATCCCCTGGCAGCCGCCAGTTGACGCGACAGCTCTAACACGTATACTATCAATTCACTTTTCCCCAGGGGGCCATGATGGCAGCAGAAAAATTCGAGACCTCACTTAAAAAGCTGGAGGAGGTCGTGCGTAAGCTGGAGGGGGGCACCCTGCCGCTGGACGACTCCATCAAGGCCTTTGAGGAAGGGGTCAAGCATGCCGCCTTATGCGCCAAAAAACTGGATGAGGCCGAGCGCAAGGTGGAGATGCTGATTAAACAGCGTGATGGCTCCTTCCGACGTGAACCGTTCGGGGCCGGCGATGAAGAGGACGACTAGGAAAGGCTGGCAATGGACCTGAAAGCATACCTGAAAGAAAAGATCGCCCTGGTGGATGCCGCCCTGGAGCAGTACCTGCCTCAGGAGGATGAGCGTCCCCAGAGCCTGCACAAGGCGATGCGCTACTCGATCTTTGCCGGTGGCAAGCGGGTCAGGCCGGTGCTGCTGCTGGCGGCCTGCGAGGCAGTTGGCGGCGCTATCGATAAGGCCATGCCGGCGGCCTGCGCCATGGAGATGATCCACACCTATTCGCTGATCCATGACGACCTGCCGGCCATGGACGATGACGATTTCCGGCGGGGGCGGCCCACCAACCACAAGGTGTTCGGCGAGGCGATCGCCATCCTGGCCGGCGACGGTCTGCTGACCGAGGCCTTTAAGCTGATGGCCAACCCGGCCTTTAGTGCCGGCGCCGATCCTATGGCCCGGCTGGCGGTGATCAGCGAGATCGCCACCTGCGCCGGCTCCTACGGCATGGTGGGCGGCCAGGTGGTGGATATGGAGAGCGAGGGGCAGCCGGAGGTGGACCTGCCTACGGTGCAGTATATCCACACCCACAAGACCGGTGCCCTGATCAAGGCCTCGGTGGTGGCCGGTGCGCTCTTGGGTGGTGCCGATCAAAAACAGCTGGCTGGGATTCGCCGCTATGGTGAGGCCGCCGGCCTGGCCTTTCAGATCGCCGACGACATCCTGGATATCGAGGGCACCACCGAAGAGATCGGCAAGGATGCCGGCAGCGACGAGGCCCGTGGCAAGGCCACCTACCCGGCAGTGATGGGACTGGCCGCCGCCAAGCAGGAGGCGAAAAGTATGATGGACGAGGCCCTGAATGCCTTGGCCGGTTTCGGGTCAGAGGCAGAGCCCCTCCGTGCGATCGCCAGGTACATCGTGGAACGGAAAAACTAGCGCCATGTCTATCCTGCACCAGATCAACGATCCTGAGGATCTGCGGAAACTGCCCGCCTCAGACATGCCTGAGGTGGCGGCTGAACTGCGGCAGCTGATCATCGAGACCTGCGCCCAAAATGGCGGGCACCTGGCCCCCAGCCTGGGGGTGGTGGAGCTGTCCATCGCCCTGCACCGGGTCTTTCGGTCGCCGGTCGATAAGCTGATCTGGGATGTTGGCCATCAGGCCTATGCCCACAAGATCATCTGCGGCCGCCGCGACAGCTTCCATACCCTGCGTACCTTGCACGGTATCAGCGGGTTTCCCAAGCGCTGCGAATCGGTGCATGACATTTGGGAGGTGGGCCACTCATCCACCTCCATCTCCGGGGCCACCGGCTATGCCGTCGGCAGGGATCTGGCCGGCCGCGGCAACAAGGTGGTGGCGATAATCGGCGACGGCTCCATGACCGGCGGCATCGCCTATGAGGCCCTCAACCACGCCGGGCATTTAAACCGCGACCTGGTGGTGGTCTTAAACGACAATGAGATGTCGATCGCCGAGAATGTGGGGGCCTTGTCCGGTTTCCTGTCCCGAACATCCAGCAGCGAGTTTGTCCATAAGATCAAGCGCGAGGCAGAACTGTTCCTCAAAGATGCCAAAGACGGCATGGGACGTCATGTTCTGCATCTGGCCCGTAGGGCCGAGGAATCCTTTAAAGGGCTGTTTACCCCGGCCATGCTGTTCCAGGCCTTCGGCTTCGAGTATATCGGTCCGATTGACGGCCATGACCTGCCGCTCTTGACCGAAACCCTGGAGCGGGTAAAAAAACTCAACAATGCGGTGTTGGTGCATGTGCTGACCACCAAGGGCAAGGGCTATAAGCCGGCGGAGGATAATCCGGCCCTGTTCCACGGGGTGGGGCCGTTCGAGGTTAAGACCGGCAAGGTGTTGAAAGGGAAGGGCGGGGCGGCTTCCTATACCGCCATTTTCGGCAATACCGTGGCCCGGCTGGCTGAGGACGACGAGCGGGTGGTGGCCATTACCGCCGCCATGCCGGACGGCACCGGTCTGACCAGTTTTGCCAAACAGTATCCCGAGCGTTTTTTTGATGTGGGCATCGCCGAGCAGCATGGCGTCACCTTTGCCGCCGGCCTGGCCTCAGAGGGCAAAAAGCCGGTTTTCGCGGTCTACTCAACCTTTTTGCAGCGGGCTTACGATCAGGTGATGCATGACGTCTGTCTGCAGAACCTGGGGGTGGTGTTTGCCCTGGATCGTGGCGGGGTGGTGGGGAATGACGGCCCGACCCATCATGGCGTCTTCGATCTTTCGTACCTGCGGCATCTGCCCAATCTCACCCTGATGGCCCCCAAGGACGAGAATGAACTACAGCATATGCTCAAAACCGCACTTGATCATGACGGCCCGGTAGCGTTACGTTATCCCCGCGGCAATGGCTACGGCGTGCCGCTTGAGCAGGAACTGAAAGCGCTGCCGGTCGGCAAGGCAGAGCTGCTGCGGCAAGGGACCGACGGCGTGATACTGGCCTTGGGCAGCATGGTCATGCCGTCCTTTGAGGCCGCCGAGGCACTGGCCGGTGAAGGAATCAATCTAACCGTGGTCAATGCCCGCTTTGTCAAGCCGTTGGACCAACAGCTGATCCTGTCCCTTGCGCAGCGCTTTGGATGCCTGGTGACGGCAGAAGAAAATGCCCTGCAGGGCGGTTTTGGTACGGCGATACTGGAGCTGCTGGAAGAACAGGGGGTAAGCGGCGTGCCGGTGTTGCGGCTGGGCTATCCCGATCAGTACATCGAGCAGGGCGAACAGCATGAACTGCGGGCCATCTATGGGCTTGATGCCGCAGGCATCACCCGTGCGCTGCGTCGTTTTATCAAACTTGACGCAACCGGCGCCTTTCCGGCAGGGCCATGACCTACCAGGAGCTGAAGTCAGCGCTGCATCTGTTCGGGCTGCATGAGAACGATCTGCTCACCATTCGCCGGATCAAGGAACGGCATCGGGCCTTGGTCAAGCAGCATCACCCTGACCATGGCGCCGGCGATCCCGAGATGATCCGCCAGATCAACGCCGCACATCGCTTGCTGATGGACTACCTGCAGACCTACCGCTTTTCCTTCAGTGAAGAAGAGTTTTACCTCCAGAACCCTGAAGAGCATCTGAAGCGCCAGTTTTCATGGGATCCGGTCTGGAGCGGGCGTTTAGAGGAAAAATAGCGACTATCGCTTGCTATGCCGGCCAGTGTCGTGCTATACATTTTGTCTTTCGGAGCGTAGCGCAGCCTGGTAGCGCACCTGCCTTGGGAGCAGGGGGTCGAACGTTCGAATCGTTTCGCTCCGACCATTTAAAAACAAGGGGTTAGCCAATTTGGCTAACCCTTTTTGTTTTGCCCGTGGGACCTTTCGTGGGACACGTTCAGCCGCTACAGGTCACCGTTACGGGTTCTTTGTTTGTGCGTAGTCTTGTCGCGCCTGTCTTCATCGACATGCTCCTTGACCACCGCAACGATCCGCGGAATCACATCACCCACCAGGGCAACCACCACCTGATCCCCGGCCGCAATCCCCAGCCGATCCACTTCCGACTGAGTATGCAAAGAGGCCCTGCTGATCCGGATACCGCCAAGTTTCACCGGCTCCAGCAGCGCCACCGGTGTCCTACGGCCGGTGCGTCCGGTCTGCCAGCGGATCTCCCGCACCAGGGTGATCGCCGTTGCCGGCGGAAACTTCCAGGCAGCGGCCCAGTGCGGTTCGCGACTCCCTTCGCCTATCCGCTGGCGCAGGGCAAGGTCATCCAGCTTCACCACAATCCCGTCCAGGGCAAAGGGCAACGTCTGTCGTTTCTCCAACATGGTTCGGTATACGGCTCGCACTCCATCCAGATTCGCCACCGGCGTGGTCTGGTCGAGCTTGATTGGTAACCCCCAGGTTTGCAGCAAACGCAGCGCTTCGCTATCAGTGCGGACACCGCAGCAGCCTTGGGCGTTTACCAGCTCGAAGGGAAAGAAACGCAACGCCGCCAGTGACTGCGGATTTGGCTTGCCGGACAGCAAGGTTCCGGCGGCCTGATGGCGCGGTGTGGCATAGGACGCTGTAGCTGACGATGTCACCGTCAGATCAACATACACCTCACCCCGCACCACCACCCGTGCCGGAAAAGCACCGGTCAATTGCAGAGGAATCCCCTGAATCATCCTGGCCCGCTGGGTCACCGCCTGGCCGAAACGACCATCTCCACGGGTGCTTGCTGAAACCAGTTGACCATTCCGATAGACCAGCTCCACCGGCAGGCCGTCCACCTTGGGCTGCACCAGCAGCGTCGGCGTGCCGCTTTGGGTGGAAATCCTCTGGAACAGTTTGTCAACCGCTTGCGGGCCGGTTGCCGATGCCAGGCTCAGCATCGGCGTATCATGGCGGATCTTGGTCTTTGTACCTCCGATAGCCGCACCCACCCTGCGGGTTGGTGAGTCAACGGCAGCTAATGCGGGGAAGCAGGTTTCCAGCTGGACCAGCTCCGCAAACAGCCGGTCGTAGGCGGCATCGCTGATCTCGGGGCTGTTCTTCTGATAATACAGCTCGTTGTGGTGCCTGATCTCCCTGCTTAACCCGGTCATCCGCACATTGGCGGCTTCGCTAGTCAAGCGGGGGCAGTCAGCGGCCCAGGCGGCCGTAATTATGAACTGACTCAGCCAGATGATGAGTAAAAATACAGAAAATCTGCGAGGCCTTACATTTGCTGGAGCTACCATGCTGGTTGCCTTCTTTCCTTGCGCAGAGCGACACCTTATTCTTGCATTAAAACCTGTTGTGTCAACCGGGCACGCACCTTGGTAATGGTTGGTGTGTTTGTCTTAATTGTTGTATATGCAAAACAAAAATTGATTGAACTGGATGTTTGTTTTGTATATAGTACAAATATGCTCTTCGAAATCGGTGCAGACATACGCAAAGAACGCAAACGCAGAAAACTCTCCCAAGCCACCATGGCACAGGATCTGGCGATGAGCCGTACTACCATCAGCCAGATCGAATCGGGATCTGTCCAGGAAATTGGTGTGCGTAAGTTGATCAGGATACTGGAGTATCTGGATCTTGAACTCCGGGTGCGACCGGCAGGTGCGCCTCCGACCCTGGATGAGCTGCGAGGTGAACGATGAGCGCCACGACACTGGCAGTATGGGCGGCTGACTGCCGGGCCGGCCTGCTGGGTATGAACGCTGACCAGCAACAGTATGTCTTTGCTTACGACCAGGCTGCACCGTCACCGGACGTCCAGGTGTCGCTGACCATGCCGGTGCGTCTGGAGAGCTGGCTGAGCCGCGATCTGCATCCGATCTTCCAGATGAATCTCCCTGAAGGCGCCCTGCTTGAGGCTATCCGGCGCGCTATTGCCAAGCTGGCTGGAGAAGACGACCTGACCATGCTTCGGGTAACCGGCGGCAACCAGATCGGTCGTAATCGTTTTGCACTGCCAGATGCCGTTGCCCCCGGTGTCGTTGAAACGGTTGAGTCGCTGGATGAGCTGTTGTCATATCCCGACACCGGCGAGCTTTTTCACGATCTGGTGGCCAGGTATGCACTCCGTTCCGGCATATCCGGCGTGCAACCCAAGGTTATGCTGGAGGCAACTGACCGGGGAACCTCCACGGTGGGTGGCTATATTGTGAAATCCTGGGGAATGGATTATCCGCAGCTGGCTGCCAATGAGTTTTTTTGCATGACTGCCGCCCAGCGCGCCGGACTGCCGGTGCCGGAATTCCATCTCTCAGCAAATGGCGGTCTGTTTGTGATGAAACGCTTTGATCTGACCGCAGCAGGAAATGCCGTGGGGTTTGAGGATTTTTGCGCCCTGCAGGCCTTGGGTACTGCGCAGAAATACAGCAGCACCTATGAGCGGGTGGCCCGGACCATCAAGGATTTTGTGTCAGGGGAGTTCCTGCAGGCAGCCCGCGAGCAGTTTTTTACCGCGCTGGTACTTTCCTGCATGCTCCGCAATGGTGATGCCCATCTGAAAAATTTCGGCGTGCTGTTTGAAAACGTTGGCCAGCCGGTTCGTCTGGCGCCGGTCTATGACCTGGTGACCACGGTGGCATATATCCCCAAAGACGTCCCGGCGCTCTCCCTGGCAGGATCCAAGAAGTGGTGGCAAAGGAAGCTGCTTGAAAAATTTGCAATCTCGCATCTGTCATTGTCAATTGGTAAGGTTGGTCAGATCTTTGAAAAAGCAGCGGATAGTGTGAATGACACCTGCGGCATGCTGTCTGCGTACCTTGCAGAGCACCCAGAATTCCGGGAAGTGGGCAGCCGGATGCTGGCCGCCTGGGAGGAAGGTGTGACCGAAACCCTGGCGGTATGAAAAACGTGGCATGCTTAAAAACGAGCGCGAGCGGATGCATTACTTGGGAATCCCTGCATGCTGAAGAATATCAATGGCCTCATGGGCGACGAAGATCCGGTTACGCTGCTGTTCATGGGGATTGGTGATGATTCCCAGCTCTTCCAGTTTGGCCAGGGCGTTATTGGCAGCCGGGAAGGAGATGCCGAGCTCCGTTTCCACCTGCCGAGCAGTAACCACTGGCCTGCCGATCAGAAGCTGTGGCAGTTTGTAGACCGCTGCATCGGATCTTATTTTCAGTGCTGTTATGCGGCCTTCCCATTGATGCAGCAGGTTGTCTAAGGCGTTGGCCGTCTGAATGGATTCCTTGACGGACTCTTCGACTGCCGTGGCAAAGAACTGTACCCATGGTTGCCACTCTTCCCGCAACTGCACCCCAGCCAACCGATCGTAGTATTCCTGCTGATTGTTTTTCAGGTACCCGGCAATATAAACCGGCAGGTAATCTTCCGCTGCCAGCATGATCGGCAGCAGCAAACGGCCGACACGACCATTGCCATCGACGAACGGGTGAATTGTCTCAAACTGGGCATGGGCGATCGCCATTCGAATAACGATCGGCACCTCAAACATATCCTCTTCTGCTGGCACCTCATGCAGAAACGTGATCAGCTCTTGCATACAGCTCGGTACATGTTCAGGGGTGGGGGGGACGAAGCGGGCATGATAAATCTTTGTGCCGCCGATCCAGTTTTGGACATCTCGATATTCACCTGCTTTCCCGCGATAATCGGTGTCATGCATCAGGGTGCGATGCAGCTCCTTGATCATCGCTTCATCAAACGCAGACGGTCCTCGATCCTTAACCGCCTTCAGGCCAACTTCAAGGGCCTTGACGTAGTTCAGGGTCACCAGCACGTCTGCCGGCAGTCCGTCATCACTACCGGTAGCCTCATAGGTGAAAAGCTGATGCATATCTGAGATTGTCCCTTCGATCTGGCTGCTTCGGACAGCCTCCCGTCGGTCAAAGGTTCTGGTAACGAGGTTCGGATTCGGTAGTCGTGCCGTGGCTAGCCGGAGTTCCCCCAGCGCCTCGTGGGCGCGGATGACTTCCTTTATGATGCCTTTTGAGGGGATAAACCGCGGAGGAGCCGGCGGGACGACAGCAAACGCACCTGAATGCGTCGTTACCGGAATCAGTTGCTGCTGTCTGGATGGGCTGAGATCGGTCTTTTTCATGGCACTATCCTTTAATCGTCAGGGCAACTAGTTAAAGGATAATAGCTTAACCATTAACAGTAAAGCGCATTGTTAAAGGATAGCCTGTTATGCTGTTGGCTTTCGTTATAGGGCAATATCCACACTGACCTCAAAGGAGCCATCTTTTCAATTGCCAATCACTCCAGTGATCAAATGTCCGAATAACTGCCCCATAACCTATTCTGCAACAATGCTGATTCTGGTCGCCACGTCCCGGAAAAAATCTGTAGACCAGAGGGCCAGTGCCTGCTGATCCTTAACAAAGGGGGCAACGTCCTGACGTGCCTGTGCGATCTCCAGCCGGTCAATAGCAGTTTGCAGCAACTCATCCAGATCATGTCGGCTCAGGCGGGCAGTGCCGCTCCAATGACCGGTCTGGCGCATCCGTTGCTCAAGATGGAACAGATTAAGCTGTGGATGGTGGGCAGCATACCAGACCAGATCATACCAATCGCGCCCCTTGACCCGGTTGTTCCAGCGTCGGCAGAGCAGCGCGTGGAGCTTACCGGCAAACAGGCTGGGCAGGGTATAGCAGCGCACCGCAAACGGTATCGGCTGCAGCAGATAGCGGGTGGTGGTGGCAAACGCCGGCGGTGGATCGGTATCCACCTCTATCCTGATCTTCAGCACCTGTCCTGATGGAATAGTACTGATCAGCCGTTCATCAGCCTCGATCACCATCAACTCAGTGCGGGTGGCGGCTTTGAGAAAGGCAGACTGCACAGCGGTTGCCACCGTCTTGTCCACCGATTCCACCCGCAGATTAAAACCAAAGGCCCGCACTTCTTCTTCCAGGGCCGCACTGAAGCGCTGTAGCGAAAAATCAGGTGTCGGCGCCAGCAGAGAAAAATCCAGATCCTCGGAAAAACGGTCGAGGCCGTGCAGTATCCGCAGGGCAGTGCCGCCGTAAAAGGCGGCATGCTCAAAGAAACGGGCGCGCCACAACCCCAGCAGGGCCACCTCCTGAATGATCTCACGCAACGCCTTCACTTGATCGTCGAGGCTTTTATTCTCATACTTGGCCAGCATCCGCGCTATGGCGTCATGCATGAAGTGCCTCCCCGCGCTGCAGGCGGGCGATCAACTGACCCAGCAGTTTTAGGCGTCGTGAACGATAGGCCACAGCAATGCTCAGGAAGGCGTCGGAAGACAGCCCCTTGAGCGCTGACGCGTCAATGCGCAGGCTGTTAAGCAGAAAAACCGCCAACTCCTTGTGCGTTCTCAAGGTGCTCCCCCGTTCAGCCACCACCCGGTCAGCCAGCGCCTTTTCCGGTAAAGCCATCAGAAACGACCGCCCATCTGCCAACTCGATCCGGTCAATGCCGAGCCGGTAGGCGGCCATGGGGATGGCCCGGTAACTGAAGTGCCCGGCCGGGGTGTCAAAGGAGCGTGACCGGCCACAGGTAACCGAGGTGACGGTCTCCACCCGTTCCGGAATCAGGCCGTAATAGTGCAGGGCATACTCAAGGGAAACGCAGGAGGGGCCGTAGATCAGATTGGCCAGCAGTTCGCGGCAGTAGGGGCTACGATGATGCTGCTCGCCGAACAGATAGAGCCCTTTCTTGATTCGTATGATCTCCCCCTTGCGTAACAGTGAGGTGATCTTTTTGCGTGGATGGGCGTACCCGTGCAATGCATCCAGCAGGGTCTGGTAGTCAAACTCTTCGAACGGAATCTGTTGGCGCAGGTTCATGATCATGACGAAATGATACTGTTTTTGTACATAGTAAGTCCATATAAAAGTCACTTACTATGCAATAAACGACAACTGATGTAATGAGGCCGATACATGGGTACTGGCCAGCCGGATGCTGGCCGCCTGGGAGGAAGGTGTGACCGAAACCCTGGCGGTATGAAAAAAGCTTACACAAAGAAGCTGGGGTGCAATAATTCATCAGACATAAATTATTTTTGATCCTGGGTCGTAACCGTTTTACAGACATATGTCAGAAACTGTTCCGCTTGAGTCAACATCTCTTTGATATCATGGAGGTCATCATGAAGAATTGCATACCGTCCTTCAACAGCATATGGCGATAATTCTGTGAGTTTTTCCATAAACGGAGGAAGCTCTATGCCATGTTTAAGCGCAAGCTCAACCAGTTCATCGAGATCATGGGTTTTCGGAAAACGTATAGCATGATAGGTAAATAAAGCTTTGATAAGCTTTTCTACACATTGCTGGATATGAAACAGCATAATTTCCGGGGCTACATTGTTATTGCCGATAACTTCATGCACCAACAAAACATCCTGGCGGGCTTTAAGAATAAAGATATCAAACTGCCTGAGGAGGGGATTACTATCCATAAATGGTCTTTCCGTAATGCGCTGCAGCGTGATGCACTGAATTGATCTGGGTACGGTAGTAATCAAACTCCTCCTGGGTTGTCACGATCACATCAAAAGATTTACCCAGTCCTCTCAGTAGCTTACGGGCAGCATTTATCTCCTGTATCTTTGATGAAACCGTATTTTTGATCATCAGTAAATCAATGTCGCTCTCATCATTTGCAGTGCCCATGGCTTGGCTGCCAAACAGATATATTTTTATCGGATTGGCTTTTTGCAATCTTGCAACAATCTCTTCCTGTAAATGTTGGTCTATCATTGTATTACCTCGCTATTTTGAAGCCACACCCCTCAGCGCCTGTACTATATCACATCTTGCGTGGAGCTAGTAACGGAGATGGTCTCTCTCAACACCTTTTCTGAATCGGACGCAAACGTTTTAGCACAGGGAATAGTTTCATTGAAGCATATCCTGCAAGCGCAAGCACTGCCCATAACATACCATGGTTGGTACGTATTACTCGTACTGATTCAAGAAAACACTGGTGGTCACTTACACCACCGGGATGAGCATATCCCGTAAAATCTTCAGAGTAGACAAACGGCTTGCCGAGCTCATCGGTAAGCCGTTTAGGCGTTATGCTTGCGAACTGATTATTTCAGATCTTTGGTGGAACGAACCTTGCCGTCAGGGTCGAGATAATAGCTGCCGCCATTGGGTTCTTTGGGGATAGCGGGCAGCAGGTTGAGGGCGGTCAGTTCGTTGATCGTCCGGGGTGATAAGCCAAACAGTTTACGATACGATTCCACCGCCACCTCGATTTGACGGATGCCTTTGAGCAGTTCCAGGCGCCGTTCGAGATGCACCACGGAACCCTTGAGCCCCTTCAACTCCGCTTCCCGGATCTGTTCCTCCAGATACATAATGGCTAGTTCGGTTTTATTGGCATTGTAGGCTATCCGCGATGCCAAGCTGTCGTAAAAAGGATTGCCACCGAAGCGTTTAGATGCCTCTTTTAGATAATAAAAGCTTTTGTCGTTTTCATTCAAAAAATAGAAGTAGTTAAACCCGACAAAAAATGCCAGCAGTGAATCCCAACTACGGGTATCGGCCCCTTTGGCGATCAAACTATTCACTTCAGCAATCTGGTAGCGATCCCAGATCAGGGCCGAATTCATCAGGTTGTAGGGGTCCAGAAAATACGGGTCGAGCGCTACGGAGTTTTTAAATGTATTATGCAGCCACTGGTACTGTTCTGGTAGATAGCGTCGGGTATCTGGCTGTGTTCTTGCTCCACCTAGCCAGGTCAGGGCATTCAGGAAGGCTATATCGGCCGACACCTCTTTAAACTGACCTGAAACCACCCGCAGCAGATTGGACGGCAGGGCAAACAGTTTTTCATGCTGCGGCTTGGCTACCGTTGCCAGTGGCAGGGCGTACAAATAGAGTGCTACGCCACATAAAAAAGTCGTTATTGGCAGCACCACACTGCGCCGCAGCATCAAGCCAACTCCTTGCGCCTGAACAGTACGATGGCCAGGGAGAGCACTGCCACGCTGTACCCAAAGCCGTACAGCAAAGAGAAGCCGATGCTGGCGGCATTGATTGAGAGGCCATGGGCTGCCGCTGCCTTCAGGTCAAACAGGGCAAAGTTGGGAAACAGGTAGTAGGCCAGCTGGACCAGTAGTTTTATCGCCGGTGATACCTTGTCCGGTCCAGTCGACTCAATCAGTTGTTTGACCTCCTGAGTGCTGGAACCGATCAGCCAAGTCAGGGTGGTCAGCAGAAAGGTCACAAACGAACTGGAGGCCACTAGCGAAAATAACATGCTCAGTGCGGTCAACAGCAGCATCTGTAGCAGCACAAACAGGTGCGCCAGGCCAACCAGCCCCAGTGAAACGGTGCCGAAAAAAGTGGGGTATAACTGTTTGACTAACAACAAGGTTGCCAGAGAAAAAAATAGCAGCATTGCCATGACGGTCGTTTGCAGCAGGCAGAGCCCGCCAAAACGTCCCAGCAGGTAGCGGGAGCGGGGCACCGCCCGTGACAGGGCCAGGTAGACTGTTTTGCGTTCCAGATCCCGGGCCAGGATGGTGATGCCTACAAACAGCACCACCAACAACGCCGCAAAGGTGGCAGTGGAGAGGGCAAAGTCGGTGGCCACCTTGCCCACATCCCGCATGATCATATCGCTTAAGGCTATCGTAAAAGCCATCATCAGCCCGGCCAACACAGTTATGCCGTAGAGTGCCTTATTTCGTATCCCTTCCAAAAAGGTTACCCATGTAATTGCCTGTAGCATATCATTTCACCTCATCCAGGCCGGTTTTAGCCACCACCTGCAGGAACAGTTCATCAAGGGGGGCGCTCAGGTTGGCCACACTCCCTTCGTAACAGAGCTGACCTTGGACGATAATTCCGACCCGATCGCACAGCCGTTCAATGTCGGTCAGCACATGGGAGGAGATAAAGACCGTTTTGCCTTGTTGTTTTAGCTCTGCGATCAGGTCAAAAATCAGCTTGCGCCCCAGCGGGTCCAGGCCGCTCATCGGTTCGTCCAGCACCACCAGCTCAGGGTCGTGGATCAGGGCGGCTGCTATGGCGGTGCGCTGCTGCATCCCCTTGGAGTAACCGCTGATCCGCCGGTTGGCGGCCTGTTCCAGTTTTAGTTTGCTGAACAACTCATCACTGCGGTTGCGAATGGTCGATGACGACAGACCGGATAGCCGCCCGGCAAAGGTTAGATACTCCTCAGCCGTGAGAAAGTCGTAGATATAGGGGTTTTCCGGTAGATAGCCCACCTTGGCACGGGAAGCCTCATTACTGGTAGGCAAGCTGTTGATGCTAATTGCACCACTGTCAGGGCGAATCAGGTCCAATAACAGCTTGATGGTAGTGGATTTGCCGGCGCCATTGGGGCCGATACAACCAAACACCTCACCTTGGACAACCGAGAGGGAAATCCCTTGTAGTGCAAATACTTTTTGACCCCCCTCCAGGCGGTAAGTTTTGTGAACGTTTTCATAGCAAATCATCGATGGCCTCTAAAATGAGTCTGAAATTATTAAACTATTACTATACATGGCAGCCATCTTCAACAAAAAAGCCGAGGCACATGCCTCGGCTTTTGTAAGCGCATCATAAGGTGGGTTAGTTTGCGGCCCATTCAACAACAGGTGAACCTCCACCAGCAGTATCTCCTGGTACGATATCAACTTCGTTTGATACAACCGGAACAGTAGCACCGATACCGGCATTACCAATCCAGGTACTATTTGTCACCCTGGTAAGAGTCGTGCTGTCATTTTCAACGGCAAAGGCGGTATCACCTTGCAGGTGACGGGTGGCAAGAAGATACATGGTAGATGGGCTGGCATTTGCATCAGCAGACAAAATAACGTTATTAGAAAGACCAAAACCAACCGCATGGAAAACAGCAGCATTGTCTTCACCAGTAAACATAGCACCTTCAGTATTTGCACCAGCTGCTGTTTGAGGGCCTGTAACAACCGTAACGCCACCAGCATATGTCGCTGCATCAGCTAAGGTTGCGCCAGTAAGTGGACCACCATAAATTTGGAAGTCTGTCATCATCGACTCTTCTGCTGTTTTACAGTTTTTTACGTCAGACGAGGCAGCAGTGTTGAAACCTCTGATGCGATAAGCGGAAAATTGCGGGATGGCCACGGCGGCCAGGATGCCGATGATCGCGACAACGATCAGCAGTTCGATCAGGGTGAAGCCTTGACGGTTACGGATTTTGTTCAACATGGGTGCTTCTCCTTTCAGTTGTGGCCTGCATGGTATGCAGGGTAAGAAATAGGGCCAACCTGTTCATTGTACGTTCGTAAATTATGCAAATAAGAGACCAAAATAAAATGATTTGTAACTTGCTGTAATGGCGCAGGTATCTTGATGGCTTGTTGGTAAGGCCATAACTCAGGTTTTAGCTTTGTCAGGTCGCGTTGACAATTTTTGTCAGTTACGGCAGGTTCCAGGGCAGTGCCAGCACCTCTGCGCTGATCCAGCGTGGTCGTCTCGCATACTCGGTTCAAGGTCGACGAAGCAAAGCAAATCATCGACTCGGGGGTGATTCCTGAAGTACGGCCGGCAGACGGCCATGATATTCTTGGCACGTACCGGATTGTCAGCAGTCTGGATAGTATGAAACAGACCCCACAAGATCCGGAAACGTTCATTGAACTGCTTCTCTCGCGACACGCAGACATTATGGTGGGAAGACCGGATAAACGACCAGGGAGATTCAAGGAAGAAATAAACTATGCAGGTGCCACACGTTTTGTTGACCCGGACCTGGTTAAGGGGACACTGACCCAGGGCTTCAGCTTGTATCGGTCACTTGAGCATCCATTTGCCCGGGCATTGTTGATTATGTTTCTCGTTGCAGAAATACATCCGTTTGACGATGGCAACGGCAGGACTGCACGGGCTATGATGAATTCGGAACTTGTTGCCGCAGGAGAAATGCGTATCATTATCCCCTCTGTTTTCAGAAACGAGTATGTGGCCTCCCTCAAGAGATTGACCAATCACCTGCAACCTGAATCATTTATCAGTGTGATGTCATTTGCGCAGGAATTTGTTTCCAAAATTTCATTCGAGACCTATGCAGCTGCTCGGAGTCAAATGGAAGAGTGCAATGCATTTGATGATCCGGCAGACGACAAGAAGTTACTTCTCCTTAGCTGATTCCTGAACTCGGCGGATGATCTCTTTCGATACCTTGTGATCGCCCATCTGGACTCGTTCGACAATACAGCAATGGCAAGCTCAGGGGAGGGGGGCTTGCGATAGTTGCGACACGTTACAGCACTTTTCGATGCGCCTTTGCAACGCTTTTAATAGTTACACCATCCACACCAGCCGTCTCGGCATATCCGGCCCATCTTGAAATAACGGCCTGTATTTCGCGGACTATTCTGGCGCCCTGTCCTTGCTTAAGCCCCACCGTGCTTGCGCATTCAATGAAGTCCTGAAGAGTAAAACCATCTCGTTTCCCATGCATGGACATTTGATGCTGGCTTGTCCAATCTCCGGCAGGATTGAAGCTGTAGGCCAGATCAAAGGCCGGCGACAGCGTCCAGTTCCCTTTGCGATCCATCAGGAAGGCGATGTTCTTAACGTGGTCATCCTGATTTCTGGCGATAATGTTGAACACCATGCGGCGGTACACCTGTTCGACAGAATCTGCTGGTGTCGTGATGCGACGGCACACCATCACCGCCTGCTCGTAGCTATGTATGCCCGGAACATTGAAGTCATAGTGGGCAAGAGCCGCCAATGACTGCATGTGAATCTTCTTGCCGTCCGTTGTCCGATCAAACCGCTTGGTCATGAAGTGGCTGCGGCCATTTTCTTTAAGCAGTCGGCACTCGAACATGCTGATGCCGCAGTCCCTTGCCATGAGGTAGTAGGCATACTCGATCAGTCCAAACCCTTGCGGATCGTCGATCTTCTCTTTGTCTCTGTTGCCGGACACCCCGTCGAACTTAAGCAGCCAGTATTCAAACCCTGGGGGGGCTTTCACCTGTCCGGAGCGGACCTCTTCGGTTGCAGGGTTCCAGGCGATGATCGCCTTGGCCCTGGCCCCACCGGCCGACGTGCCAACCCGCAGGATATCTCTCAGTGCATTCTCCGTGAGATCATCATCGCTAAAGCTGGCCTGGATACTACTGCGTTTGTTGAGAATCTTCGATGCCAGGTCAACAAGGTACGGAAGATCCACCGGAGTGGTCCCTCTGGAGCGGCTGGGGCCAGTTGCTGGATGATATTCAAGTGCCCCCATTCCACGGGTACCTGTGTAGCAGAGACGCTCTACTGCGTTCATTGAGCCAGGGAGACGACCTTGGCGGGCAAGCCATTCGTCGATCAAGGCATTTCCAAATTTGTCTGGCAATGAGTCCGCCAGCAGACCCGGAAGACCGTGAAAGCTTTGGCGGGATAGAGCGGGAAAGGTATAGACCCGGCTGGAAAGAGGCATTTCCAAGGGGGCTACCTCAATCCCGCTGCGGGCAAAGTCATCGTCATACTGAAAGCTGGCCACGTCGTTGCTCTCTTCAAGGGCAACGGCACCAATGGTTTTCCCCCATAATTTGACTTCGGCGACAGAGCTCAAGATTCATCCCCCCAGTGCCACTCATCAGTCGATTGCTGTTGTTGGTCGCCACGCTTTCTGGCCACCCTTTTCCGCTCCTTGGTTTTGAGCTTAAGCACGTCCATCGGCCGGATACCCGGATCAGGTACAAGATTTTCCAGGATATCCAGCAGGTTGAGAACTCGCAGGATGCGAATCAGGCTCTCGGCTTGGATTGAACGACCGGCTTCGGCATACTGGATGGTACGACGACCAAGCCCGCAGTTTTCGGCCAATTCAACCTGGCTCTTGCCAATGGCCAGTCGGTGTTTTGCCAATCGCCTGCCAAGCTCTTCGAGAACGGTTTGATCGGTGAGGTATTTTGTGATTTTCATGTTTTGCTTATAGCGCAAAATAATGCGCTTTGCAATTGAAATTGTATTTAAGGCGCACGATAGTGCGTGTTATGTGGCTGTTGTTATTCTGTCTTTGAGGGCTGACAGGTAGGTAAGCGGCTTTTAGTGCGCATGGGTTATGACGCGGGGCACGATCTCCAGGGTTTCGCCAGCTACCTGCAGGTAGAGGGAGCCTTCGGTGATGGTGACAGACCAGGTGATGGATCGCTCCAGCAGCGCCACCAGTTTGTTGATGCACGATTGATCAATGGCGATGATGGTCAGGTTGCGGATGCGGGCCAGCTTATTCAGGTGCTGGCGCTCCCAGACCGGCAGACCGTTGCCGCAGGCCAGCAGTGACAACTGCCCAGCATGTTTGGCTGACTTGATCAGGCGGTCCGGGTCCGGCAGACCCACCTCGATCCAGGAGGTTATCTAGTTTCCGTCCGGAAACCCCAGCTTTGGCGAGTTGGGTAACAGTAGCAGTGGGAATATCCATCTGCTTTACGTTTCTGATGTTGTGATTTTGTAGTTTTTGACCAGCTCTTTCTCAATTCAGGGC
>Ga0302250_1000055_pt1 | contig 198337 bp, 167 predicted proteins | sample AAG_RA_Asp_MG_FD_193536 | JGI IMG/M metagenome (GOLD analysis project Ga0302250, IMG submission 193536) | Enriched activated sludge microbial communities from anaerobic digester in WTTP, New Holstein, Wisconsin, United States - AAG_RA_Asp | ecosystem: Engineered > Bioreactor > Anaerobic >... | reverse complement strand
ATTCCCTCTTTATTAAGCGCGTGCCTTCTTTTGGCCATGATGACCTGCAGTATAAAAAATTCCTCAAAGATAAGCCTTCTGTAAGCCCTTTTTAGATTATCGACAGAATACGGAAAATGGATGTTCGCCATCGCGAACTTCACATCAACGAGCTTTTTCCGGGCACGAACGGCGGTAGGCAAAAATTCCGGCATCTGTCCAACATATGACTCAAGAGCGCTGTAAACTATTTTTCTCATCTGTTTTTGGGAAATGTCCTTTATGAGCGGATATACCGGAACTATCCGGCCGATCTCAAGCGACCCTTTTTTATTGTCTTTATCCATGATCTCGTATACAGGGTGCGTCATCTGAAGACGGTTATAGAGCTCGACCTTACCGTAAAGAAGCACCGTCTCTCCCCCGGAAAAGACATTCTTGAGAAAAGGCATATTATACCATATGGCATATATCCTCCCCGTAGGGTCGCTTATGGTGGCTTCGGTAATAACCGTTCCGGTCCTTGCCCTGAAAACATTACACCTTGTCACCTTACCGACAATGGCATATTCATCCCCCGCCTTCAAGTCACGTATACCAACTATCCTACTTCTGTCCTCATATCGCCTGGGGAGATAATAAAAAAGGTCGGAAACGGTCTCCACCCCTATCTTTTTGAAAAAGAGGTCTCTCCGGGGCCCGACCCCCTTGACATACCTGATGGGAACAGTTTTTTCTTGCATGATAGTAGCGGTTGTGTTAATATCGCATCGGTTGTTTTTTGCCATCTAAGCATGTTTTCAGTGAGGACCTTGCAAAAATAGATCCCTGATAAGAACATTCTGGAATGGCGATTTATATTCTTGATTATAAAAGAAAGGTTTTGATATGGCAAGGGAATGTTATATATGCGGAAAGAAACCGGTAAGCGGTGGAACAGTCAGCCGTAGAGGTATGGCTAAAAGCAAAGGGGGCGTCGGTCAGAAGATCACCGGCAGGACCCTCCGACGTTTCAGCCCAAACCTTCAATCTGTACGCGCGCTGATAGGCGGAGAAACAAAAAGGATAAAGATCTGCACCAAGTGCCTTAAAGCCGGCAAGATCAAAAAAGCTTAAACTTTAGATCGATTTTCATCAAATCCCGAACTTAAAATCAAGTTCGGGACCAGTTATACGGTCTCCCTCATAGATAACACGGTATCCAAAGTAAAATTACCTGTCATAAAATAAAGAGCCCGGTTCGTTAAAACGAACCGGGCTCTTTATTTATTCTGACGTCACCGCGTATTAGAAGCTGAGCTTCACGCTGCCGACAAGGTCGGTAGCAACGTCATTACCCTGACCGCTGGAGAAATGGTCGCCGGGGAAGAACCATCCGCAGAGAACGCTGAAAGTAACATCCTCTGTGTAGTCCCAATCCACCTTAAGATCGACTTCGTCTCCGACGTTCCTCTTCGTGTTCTCCGGTATAGCACCAACCGCCTGGGTCGCCCATTTCTGATCAAGCCAGAAATGGCCGTATGTCGCGGAACATGTGAGACTTTCGGTCGGTTCCACGGAACCCCTCACCAGTATCTGGTGCTGGTTCGTGAAAGCCGGCGAGCTGGTCATGTTGGTCCTGTAGAACACGTTCTGCCATTCCCTTATCGCCGTGTCAAACTTACCTCTGTACATCGGGTCCCACCCGGTGTAAGTACCATTGGTAGCGTTGACTATGTCGCCCATGTCCTCTTCACCGGAGTAATAAATGTACTCCACGCCGAGCACAGGCTTCCACGCGAACTGATTCTGGAAGTAACGGCATTCGATCATGGCATCGATGGACCAAGCGCTTCTGTTGCGCCTGTCTATCGCGTTGTTTATACCTACATACTGGCCGAACTGGTACGCCGATTCAAGAGCGACCGTCCAATCCTCTATCGGATCGAAGCTGCCACGGCCACCGACGGTGTGTATCTCGTTGGAATCGGCTCCGTTAATAACAGAAGCTAATGTCCCGAGTGTACCATCGCTCGAACCAGTAAACCTCTGGTCTTTGTACCACCAGTACGCTTCAGCTTCGGCGTTGTAATTCTCGAACACATAACCGACGTTCGCGCCCCAGAGATTCACATCGTCGTCAGACTGCATGAAGTTCTCTCTCACTTTCGCGTATACGGCGTCAATGGTCCACGGATCGTAGTCCAGTGTCGCGCGAATAGCATCGAACGACGTTACCGCTGTGTATTCAGGAGCGAGCAGTGTACCCTGGTTGTCCTGAAGGTTAGCGCCGACTATGAACCCTCTACCGAACCAGAGGTCCTGACGGCCTATCTTCAGCGTAAGCGGCGAATAGAGGAACTCCTTAAGTTCGATGTACGCAAGATCAAGTTCGACATCGAACGAGTTCGTACCCGGAGCTACCTGGCGATTGGCGACCTGGTCCGTAAAAGGCGCGCCAGTGATGCCCAACTCAGAGTTATTGCTGGAAGCGTAGTTATTATCGCCCCACGCTTTCTGATTGAGCAGTCTTATGACCGCACCTACGTTGTCCGTAAGGTCGGCATCCACCTGTACTTCAACCGTGCTCTGAAGAAAGGTGCCCCAGTGTGAGGAATCCGCACCGGAACCAGCGGCCAGAACGGTCGTATCGGCAGCCTGGTCATGGTTAAGGTTGTAATTGCTTCTTGCGAACGCGCGCTCAGCGATATCGCCGCTGATCTTCACGCTCTGTGTTTCGGCATATGCGACCGCGGACACCGCGAACATCATCGCCAAAACCACTAATATCCTTACTAACTTCATTTGGCCTCCTTTAAAGGTCAAAAGTTTATGACTTATTTATCATTGCTAAAACGGTTTGTCCGTTTTATGGTCTTCTATATAAGTATCGCCATACAAATTTTGACAGCTCCAGGCATACTATTCAAAAGTAGTATTTCCTCCCCCCTTTCTTGCCGTGAATCGGAACTGCCTCGGCGGTACATGCGTCGATTTTACCTCAAAGTATATCATAACGTTGTTTTGTGTCAAGACGGTTCGGGGAAATTTTTAACGGTTAAGAGAAGAAAATTTTACGTGACTGCATGGGCAAACGATCATTCGCCCATACTTTTTATCCTATCCACAATTTCCTCGGAACTTCGCAGGATGGAAGCCCTGATGAGATCGGAATCGGTAAGGCTTCGTAGTATCATTTTCTGTTTTTCCTGTGTAAGTATGTCTTCCGGAGAATGGGAATCGGTATCAATGACCAGTTTAGCTCCGGCCTTTATGGCGGTCTTAAAGACATGATGATTGGTCTTTGAATGGCCCCGGCGAGCCGTTATCTCAAGATAGACCTTTTTCTCTTTGGCGAGCATAGCGTCTTCCAGAGTTATCATACCAGGGTGCGCTAAAATGTCCACACCCGCTTTTATGGCCGCCGTATTGGTCCCTTTAATGACCGGCTCCACGGGAGATTCCCCATGGCCCACAACTATCTTCGCCCCGTACCCTCGGGCCGCGTCAACAAGTTCTTTGAACGACTCTAATGGGACATGTGTAAGCTCTACCCCGGGGATAACATATATCTCCCAATACCTATTGAGCTCGATCGCCGCCCTTACGAGGCTCCTTACCACCATTTCAATGTTGGAATGGTCGACATGGTCCGTAAGAGCGATCGCTTTTACGCCGTTCACGAAAGCGCGCCTTACAAGCTCGCTCGGGAGGAGGCATCCGTCACTTAAGATCGTGTGTGTGTGTAGATCTATCATTATTTCACGCTCGGAGAATGACCAACCTTTGACCATGCTTTTAAGTTTCTCGTGTAAAGTGTATACAGTAACGCGGCATAGTGCAAGAAATATTTCAGACAACTCCTACAACTTTAGGGGGTTATGGTGTTAAAGAGGAGAAGGTCGTTTGTCCGCCTACGCCTGTCTATTTTATATTATCTGGCTTCGGCGGACAGCTTTCGCCCTTTCTAAATATGATACAGGCTGGCTTGCCAGCTGGAGCCAGATATGCTCTTTTAATAGGTAGGCGAAAGCTGGTGCGCCTGTCCGGATTCGAACCGGAGGCCTACGGCTTAGGAGGCAGTCGCTCTATCCATCTGAGCTACAGGCGCAACATAAATCACTTTATATCAGATTTCGAAAGGGCTGTAAAGAAAGATTTATCCCGCCGCGATACGCCGGTATTCCCTGTCCATTTTGTCGTGAACATATAGAGCAAGTTCTTTGCGCGACATCCCTTCCGGATGAATAGGATCAAGAAAATAGACTTCGACATCGGTAGAGGGAATGGCAAGTACTGTCCACATGTGCGGAACAAGCGTCATGTCCCCGTACCAGCAAACCGTAGGCCTGCCGGGGACTTCAATATGTCTTGTAAGCATCGGATATACCGGTGAATGAGTTCCCAGTGCGGCTTCGAACGGCGTAGACCTGAACGGAAGAACCCCGTTCTTCCCATCGCTTGAAGTACCTTCGGGATAGACGATAAGATGCAGACCGTTCTTAATGGTCTTCTTGTATTCCCTCAAGGTTTTGTTGGACGCGGTCTTAGACCCGCGATACACCCATACAGGGTGGGTCAGACTGATAAGGCCCCCAAGAGCTGACCAATGTTCTATTTCGGCCCTTGGGGCGAAACGAAAATCGAGTATCGACGCATGCGCGACTATATCAAGGTAACTTGTATGGTTCGAGACCACAAGACCAGCCGGCGATACGGGAATGTTTCCAAAAACCTTGATGCGAAGGCCGATCGCTTTCGCTATGCTTTTTGCCCATAGCCTCATTAACCCGGCGATCTTCCTTCTTCCTTTCCATCCCATAAATTGATATGGCACGGACCAGAGTACATAGAACAAAGAAATTGACACGATAGCTGCTAAACGGACCACTCGAAGAATAAAAGACATGAGGATTATCTCGTCTTTTTCCTTTTATAGTGAAAATGTCTCACATAACGCGCCGGGACCATACGGGTATCGGCGAACATAAAAAGGTCTATCGTGCCGAATTCCGTGTCAAAGGCCGGTTCCCCGCACACAATGGCCCCCAGCCTGAGGTACCCTTTGAGAAGCGGCGGAATGGATTTTATAAGAGCCCTTTTGTTTGAAAGTATTTTTTCGATCTTTTCCGCCGACGGTCGCCTGAGCTTGAATTCCGGACGCGGTACGGCTTCCAGTATCTCCGCCGAAGACGGGCGATATAGGTATTTGTAAACTGCCCAGGCAACAGCTGGATCGGTATCTTCCAGGCTCACACACCCTATCATATAGGTAAGATCGGCCCTTATGAGTATCTCGGAGATCGCGCCCCAGAGAAGAGCGATGACCGCACCGTTACGAAAATCTGGAGCGATACATGAACGACCCAGCTCCAGACATTTATCAGCGACCCTTTCTATCCCGCTTATGATATACTCCCTGGAAGAATAAAACCCTTGCGCGGCCCTCGCGACGGGCCCGAGATACAACCGATATGTTCCGATGGCCTTGTCCAATGATTTGTCTATGACCAAAAGATGGAGACAACCCTCGTCAAATTCGTCTATATCAATGCCTTTGTTATCGGCGCATTTAAGGCCCCTGCCTTGCTCAATATTGAAAACCTCGTAACGAAGCCGTAACGCCTTCTCTATCTCCTCCTCCGTCTCGGCGATCTTGACAAGGAACCGGCTCCCCTCGACAAGCACCGAGGGTTTTAACATCTTTGAAGGTATGTTTTTCAGCATTATTATTCTTCTTTTTTTGTCTTATCGTGAATCGCGATGAATTCCACCCAATCAAGATCAGCCCCGGCGGTCGTTCCGGTATACTGGCTGTTGCACGAAATGCTTAGATACACTTCTTCGGGGCAATAACCCCATGCTTCCCTGAAAGCATCTCCGACATTCTGTTCTTCTACGAACCACTCTCCACCCACGGCATCGACTTTATTTCGCAATGTTTCCCATTCGACTTTAACGGTGCCGAGCCCGTATTTGGCGCTGCCTTTTGCCCCTTTCGGTGTCTCAGTGTCCCAGCGGTATGAGATGGTCTTTTTGCCGCCGCTCATCGACCCGGTACCGACATATATGCCTATGGCCTGATCGTCCTTCCGCGGATACCTGCCGTCAGCGTTCTTCGGCAGATCCTTAACGCGCCAACGCCACCGCATAATAGGGGTTTTATTAAGGTCCACTCCTTCGAGAGGCGCGATCAACGACCCGCTTGCTTTGTCAGCTTCCATATGCAGGAACACATCGGCGGCCTCGTCTTTATCCACATAAAACGACGCAAGCCTTACGCCCGGTTTTCCCATCAATTTCCACCCGTCTGGAACATCATGGCCGCCCGAGGACGATAGAAGCGAAAAATCCGTTCTCCACGCAACGGACTTTTCCGCTTCGGGAATGATCCCAGGAACGTTTCCGGGAACAACTGACCCATCGGAATATTTATACACAAATACTCCCGCGATGATCGCCGTTAAGATAACACACCCTGCGGTGAATTTTTTTGTCATATGTATGACTTTCCCGCGCATCTTTCGTCCTTCCGTTCCTTGCCTCAAAGTTTACAGTGTTTGAACAGCTATTTCTTCCCGGTATCCTTTTTCACGCCGCGTCTTGCGGACAAGGGCCATCTTCTCCCCTCCAAAAGGGGTATTTCCTTGACCGGAAGGCCCGTAGTCCTCCTGATGATCTTGATACGCTGGTCCGCTCCAAGAGGCGCGATCTTCTTTTTGCCGGCCCCGCTGAAAAGCCGGGTCTCAGCGTCTTTTTCCTGGTCTTCCATCATTTTCCGCAATTTTTCCATACAAGCAACCTCTATCTGCCTTACCCTTTCCCTCGTGATCCCAAAATGCTTCGCCGTGTCCCTCAATGTGTGTGTGATACCGTCCTCAAAACCGAACCTCAAGGTGAGTATCTTCTTTTCCCTCGGTGTCATCTTTTCCAGAAGGCCCTCTATCCGCTCCTGAAGCAGGAACTTGCTAAGTTCGTCGACTGCGTTCACGATGCTCTCATCCTCGATAAGGTCCATAAACTCGGAACCGCCGGATTCGCCGATCGGCGCGTTAAGGCTTGCCATGTTCGACGCCATGCGATTTAGCTGCTTGACCCTCGCAAGCGGAAGACGCATCCTTTTCGCGATATCCCCGAGCTGGGGGTTTTTTTTCTGGGACTGGGAAAGATGTTTCTTGACCTTCTGGAACCTCATGAGCATTTCCATTACGTAAACCGGTATTCGGACCGTTTTCCCCTGGTTAGCAACGGCCCTCGTTATATACTGTTTGATCCACCATGCCGCGTACGTGCTGAAACGGTACCCTTTTTCAGGATCATATTTACTGACAGCTTTCATGAGACCCAAGTTACCCTCTTCTATTAGGTCCAGCATGGGCACACCCAGGTAATTGTATTTTTTGGCGATGTTAATGACAAGCCTGAGATTGCTCTTAATCATTTCCTGCCGGGCTTTTTTATCGCCTTTTTTGACCCTTCTCGCGAGCGACTTCTCCGATTCGGGCGTCAAAAGTGGAAGTGTCCTTATATCTTTCAGGTAAAGTTTTATCGCTTCCATGTGGTCTCCTCATGTATAGTATGCCGTATATCGTATGTCGTATAGCGTATGTAGTATGTCGTGCTTGAACGAGAGTTCGTTAACCCACGACATGCGCTATACGATATACGACATACGAAATATTCGCTCTCCTTACTGCTCGATCGCTGCCTGCGCGGCGGCAAGCCTCGCTATAGGAACGCGGAACGGCGAACAGCTCACATAATTCATCCCTGCCTTGTAGCAGAACGAGATGGATTTGGGATCTCCGCCGTGTTCCCCGCAGATACCGACCTTGAGGTTTGGCCTTGTTTTCCGTCCCCTGTCGATTCCTATTTTGATAAGCTGGCCTATTCCTTCCTCATCGATCGTCTGGAACGGATCTTTCGGGAGTATCTTTTTCTCAAGATACGTCGGGAGGAACCCTCCAATATCATCCCTTGAGAAACCGAACCCCATCTGTGTAAGATCGTTCGTGCCAAAAGAGAAGAACTCGGCCACTTCAGATATTTTATCCGCCATCAAAGCCGCCCTTGGGATCTCGATCATGGTCCCTACCATGACCGGAAGTTTCTTAACGCCGAATTTCGCCGTAACTTCCTTCATCACACGGTCAATGATGATCTCTTGATCGGTAAGTTCCTTTTTCGAGCAAACAACGGGGATCATTATCTCGGGATAAACGTTTATCTTATCCTTGAGAAGTTCCGCCGTCGACTCGAGAATGGCTCTCACGGACATCTCGGTGATCTCGGGATACGTGACCCCCAACCTTACTCCGCGGTGTCCCATCATGGGGTTGCTTTCCCTGAGGACCGAGACCCTTCTATCCAGTTCATCCATGCCGATATTAAGGCTTTTGGCAAGTTCATCGAGCTGTTCCTGCTGATGAGGGACGAACTCGTGGAGCGGCGGGTCAAGAAGCCTTATCGTCACCGGAAGGCCCTGCATCGCCTCGAGAGTACCCTTGATGTCCTTCTTCACATACGGATAAAGTTCCGTAAGCGCTTTTTTCCTTTCTTCAGGACTGTCCGACAGTATCATTTTCCGGAGAAGAAAAAGCGGCGCGTCAGCCCCTTCGCCGTAGAACATGTGCTCCATCCTGAAAAGGCCTATGCCTTCGGCCCCGAAATCCCTGGCTTTCTTCGCATCTTCCGGAGTGTCGGCATTGGTCCTTATCTTCATTTTTCTCGCGCTGTCGCATATCTTGAGAAAATCATTGAGCACCTTGTTCTCTTTCGTGGCGTCCATCATCGGAAGAACCCCTTCATAAACCAGACCCTTTGTCCCGTTGACGGTGATCCAGTCCCCTTCCTTGAAATGCGCATCACCAATATGGACCGTACGCGCTTTGGTATCTATCTCAAGGTCACTGCATCCGACCACACAGCATTTGCCCCATCCGCGCGCGACAAGAGCCGCGTGCGACGTCATGCCTCCACGTGCCGTAAGGATAGCGACAGCCGCTCTCATGCCTTCCACGTCCTCAGGGTTGGTCTCCTCGCGAACAAGTATGACCTTCTCACCTTTCTCGGCACGCTCGACGGCGGTTTCAGCGTCAAGAACGATCATCCCGTTGGCGCCGCCCGGACCCGCCGGAAGACCTTTAGCGACCGCTTTACTCGTTTTTTCAGCGGCCGGATCAATTATCGGATGAAGAAGTTCATCGAGTTGTTCCGGCTTCACCCTCATAACGGCTTCTTCCTTATTAATAAACCCTTCTTTGACCATGTCCACCGCCATCTTTACCGCCGCGGGACCGTTCCTTTTGCCGACACGGGTCTGAAGGATGAAAAGCTTGCCGTTCTCAATAGTGAACTCGATGTCCTGCATGTCCTTGTAATGCTTCTCGAGCCTAAGCTGTATCGCGTAAAGTTCCTTGTAAAGTTTCGGCATGCCGTCAGAAAGCATAACAAGGTCCTTATTGTGATCGCTCTGGGAATTTTTGTTGATAGGCGCGGGTGTCCTTATCCCGGCCACAACGTCCTCTCCCTGCGCGTTCACAAGATACTCACCATAAAAGTTCGGATCGCCGTTACCCGGGTTACGGGTGAACGCCACACCGGTGGCACTTGTGCTGCCCATGTTGCCGAACACCATCGACTGGACATTGACGGCAGTACCCCATTCATCCGGTATGCTCTCTATCCTGCGGTAAGAAATGGCCCTTTTGCCATTCCAAGAGGAGAAGACCGCCCCTATCCCGCCCCAAAGCTGTGCGTTCGGCTCATCCGGGAAATCCTTGCCGATCACTTCTTTGACCTTTCTTTTATACTGTTCGCAAAGGTCCTTCAGGTCCTCTGCCGTAAGACCCGTGTCCTCTTTAACGCCTTTCTGCTTTTTCTTCGCGTCCAGGAGTTTCTCCAGCTGCTGGCGCACGCCTTTTCCCTCGGCAGGCTCAAGACCCGCGGCTTTTTCCATCACTACGTCGGAATACATCGTTATGAGCCTGCGGTAAGCGTCGTATGCGAACCGCTCGTTGCCGGTACGTTTGATAAGGCCTTCGATAGTTTTCGTGGTAAGGCCGACGTTGAGCACCGTTTCCATCATACCGGGCATGGACTTACGAGCGCCCGAACGCACGGAAACAAGAAGAGGATCGGCAGGATCGCCGAACTTTTTCCCCATTATCGCTTCCACTTTTTTCATCGCGGCATCGACCTCTTCACGAAGCCCCGCAGGATACTTGCCGCCGTTCTGATAGAAATAAGTGCAGACCTCCGTGGTGATCGTGAACCCGGGAGGAACGGGCAGTTGAAGCTTGGGATGCCCCGCCATTTCCGCAAGGTTCGCGCCTTTTCCGCCCAGAAGATTTTTCATTTCCGACTTCCCGTCGGCTTTTCCGCCGCCGAAGAAGTACACGTTCTTCTTCGACCTCGAGCCGGCGGACCTTTTTTTCACTTTCTTTACCATAGTTTTAGCCATTTCTTCCTCACTCTCCTTCTCATGTTTGTATATGCTATTTCCTCTTCCTAGATCTTTAGTTTACTTTCCACTACTTCTTTCACCTTTCCCGCCTCAACCCTGACCTGCTCCATTGAGTCTCTTTCCCTGATCGTCACCTTCCCGTCGGTAAGAGATTCCACGTCCACAGTGACACAGAAAGGAGTACCGATCTCATCCTGCCGCCTGTAAAGCCTTCCGATGGCCGCCGTATCGTCATAAACCACTCTGTACCGGCCTTTCATGTCGTCCCTTAAACGGTGGGCCATCTCCACTATTTCCGGGCGGTTCTTAAGTAGCGGAAGGACCGCCACTTTGATCGGGGCAAGCCTGTAGTCCAAGGCAAGATAAACACGCGGACGGTCCCTCACCACTTCCTGTCTGTAAGCGTCCACCATAAAAGCAAGAACGGCCCTGTCCACTCCGCCGGAAGGTTCTATCACGTACGGCGTGTACCTTTCTCCCGTCGCCTCGTCAAAATAAGAAAGATCGTGTCCACTGATCTCGGAATGTTTCTTGAGATCATAGTCGGTCCTGTTGGCTATCCCCTCAAGTTCAGACCATCCCATCGGGAACATGAACTCTATATCGTGGCACCGTTTCGCATAATGAGCCAGTTCGTCCTTTCTGTGTTCCCGAAGCCTGAGGTTCTCCTTCCTTATGCCGAGAGAAAGATACCAGTTCATTCTTTCGTTAAGCCAGTATTCATACCACTTCTCATCTTCACCAGGTTTGACGAAGAACTCTAGCTCCATCTGCTCGAACTCCCGGCTCCTGAAAGTGAAATTTCCCGTGGTTATCTCGTTACGGAAAGATTTCCCTGTCTGTGCCACGCCGAACGGCAGCTTGCGCCGGGAAGAAACAAGGATATTCTCAAAATTCACAAAAATACCTTGTGCCGTTTCTGGCCTGAGATACACGTCCTGGGATTCCCCTTCGACGGAACCTACCTGCGTCTTGAACATCAGGTTAAAACTGCGTGGTTCCGTAAGAGCACCTCCGCATTCAGGGCATTTGTTGTCTTCCAACTTGTCGGCCCTGAACCTTTTTTTGCACCCCATGCAGTCTACAAGAAGGTCCGCGAAAGACGAGACGTGCCCCGAAGCTTTCCATGTCTCAGGGTTCATGAGTATGGCCGCGTCAAGACCCTCGATATTCGTATGTTCGTAAACCATACGCTTCCACCACTGGTCTTTGACGTTCTTCTTGAGTTCCACGCCGAGAGGGCCGTAATCCCATACACTCCCTATACCGCCGTATATCTCGCTGTCCTGAAAAACGAACCCTCTTCTCTTGCAAAGATTCGCGATCTCTTTAAGGTCGCCCGGTTTTTTCTTATCATCTTTATCAGTCATTGTCCCTTTTCATCCTTTGTTTTATTTCCCGTCGCTCGCCTCTCGCCCCTAATCCTTCATCAATATCCCGCCCCGTTCCATCTCCTCTAGAAACCTCATAGATTTGACCTGTCTTCCGAGATGGTACGGGATGAACATCTTGAGCGCTTTTTCCGTTTCCATCCCGACCTCTCTAGCCACCTTTATCTGCCCGGTCCTCAAAAGCGGAAGAGCGGCGATCTTGCGTATGAAGTTCACCGTCCCCTTCGATATCCTAAAAGCCATGTCCTCTTTAGCGACGCAATTTCCACATATTATTCCGCCGCCCGACACGCTGAAATAATTGCTTTCCGGTTCCGGAGACGCGCACTTAAGGCACGCATCCAAAGCCGGCAGAAGTCCTATCGTTTCCAGAAGCTTGATCTCAAAGACCCTTGCCGTCCTTTTAGGCCCGGCTCCTGCTGCCAGCGAACGAAGGCTTTCGAGAAGCAGAAGATAAAGCTCTTCTTTTTTGTCGTGATCGCCGGTAGCGATGTCCAACAATTCTATAAAATAACTGGCATATGTCAATCTTTCTATGTCTTTTCTTATCGGCAGAAAAAAGTCACGGGCCTCACAGTGCGTTACAAGGTCCATATTCCTCTTCTTTTTGTAAAAGAGCAGATCACACTGCGTAAATATCTCAAAATTACCCGCAAATTGCGGATACGGGTCACGCGCCCCTTTTAGAACTCCCCGTATCTTGCCGAACTCCCTTGTAAAGACAACAAGAACATAACTAGTTTCCCTGAGAAAATATTTCCTAAGTATAATACCTTCAGCTCTCAATGCCGGCATTTTCATCGCCCGATAGTTTTCCGCCGCGAGTATCGAACGCCCCTCCGGAAACGACAAGTTTCATAGCGTCTTCCATCCCCATATCAAGAAAAATGACTTCCTCGCGGGCCACTATTATGTAAAAACCGGTCGCAGGATTGGGTACGTTCGGTATAAATACATTAACCGGGTCTTTTAATCCGGATTTTTTCTCCACTTCGCCCTCCGCCACGGCAGTAACAAACCCAAGCGACTTTACTCCTTTTCTCGGGTATTCCACAAGCACAACATGCTTAAAAATGGTCTTCCCGTGACCAAAGAAAGTCGAGAACACCTGTTTGACCGCGTTGTATATTCTTCCGAGCACCGGCACTTTTATCAGCATCTTCTCACCGAAAGAAAAAACCTTTCTCAGTACCAGTATCCGCGTGCCCCACCCTATAACAACGATAAGAAAAATGACTGAGATAAATATGACCGCCTTGGCAAAATAAATATGCTGGATCTCGACTTTTCCACCAAAGGTTATAAGTTTAAGGAACGGTTTAAGGATGATATCGTCCAGCTTCACGACAAGAAACCTGATTATGAGAATGGTGATGACAACCGGAGTCAGGACAAATATACCGTTCAGGAATCCCAGGAATATCCTGTTAAAAAACGATTTAACGCTCATAAAAGCACCTGCCAGATAAGTAAGGCCACAAGAGCCCCAAGGACCGCGCCAGAGATTACTTCCAACATGGAATGTATCCCCGCGTACAACCTGCTCCTGGCCACCAGGAACGCGAGAAAGAACACGAGTATGCTGATAAGAGGGTTCAGGCTCACGAGCGTGATCACCATCCATGCCGCAAAAGCCACCGCAGCGTGTCCACTCGGCATACCACCCCTCAGAAGGTCCTTTTCCTTTCTCACAAGCTTCATCACAAGGACAAGCCCGATCGTCACCAGGAACGTAATAAGCGTAATATGGAACGGGGATTGCTGTATCCTTACAAGCAGCTTCCCTCCCTGTATGTCCACCCTTCTCGCGACAAGAAGATACCCGGTAAGAGCGGCGTTGACGACCGTCACAAAAACGGCCCCGGCGGATATGTCCTTGATCACTTTTACCACCGGATGATATTTCTCTTCCGCTATAACGTCGGCGAAATACTCAAAAACGGTGTTCACCATTTCGGCGATCAACACGAACGTTATCGCGAAAAGGAGCAGTATAAGCTCCATGTAGTTCAGGTTAAAATATATGCCCGCTATGATCACCAGAAAGCCGAAAATAAAATGCAGCCTCATGTTCCGCTCGCCCTTTAAAGTATGAACAACACCTTCAAGGGCCGCGCCTATACTGAGCCTCAAACTTTTATTACGCCAGCTTTCCGACCTTTTCAAGCAATTCCCCTTCCATCTTTCTCATAACGCCTTTTTCACCTCTTGTCCCGTCACGATATCCAAGAAGGTGAAGTATCCCGTGTATGACGCAAAGCGCCGTTTCCCCGCGAAATTCCGTCCCGAACTCTTTGGCGTTCTTCAGCACCTGGTCCGTTGATATGACAATGTCACCGAGAAAATTTCTCATCCCGGAAACCCCCTCGCAGACACCGTCAAAAGCAAGGACATCGGTGGCTCTGTCGGCACCGAGATACCGCCTGTTCATAGCCCTTATTTCCGGGTTGGTCACGAACACGATATTCACCTCTGCCCTTCCCTTTTTCAGACTTTTTAGCGTCTTCGCCGCTATTTTTTTTATATTCGAAAGATCAACTTTGTTTCGCGGATTTCTGTCTTCGCAATTTATTTTCGCCATTGTTCTTCCCGCCGTATACCAGGCCTTCGTTCCCCGGATAAGTCGTACGTGTATGAAAACTCGCCATAAGCACCCTGACAAAAGAATCCGATATTTTGCTCATGTCCTTGAGCGTAAGGTCACATTCGTCCAGCTGGCCGTCGATGAACTTGCTATTAACTATCTTTTTCACCATATTGCGGATACTCGATGGTATAGGGTCGTCCACGGCGCGACTGGCAGCCTCGAGAGCGTCGGCAAGAAGCACTACCGCCGTCTCCCTGGTCTGAGGTTTCGGGCCGGGATATCTAAAATCTTTTTCGTCCAATATGACGCCTTCTTTCGTATCGTTAAGCGCTTTTGTGTAAAAATACGATATAAGCCCGTTACCGTGATGCTGCTTTATGAAATCCACGATCATACCGCTCAATTTGTATTTCTTCGCCATCTCAATGCCTTCTTTCACATGGCTGTGGATAATAAGAGCGCTCATCGAAGGAGTAAGCCCTTCGTGCCTGGACCTTTCCCCCATCTCGTTTTCCGCGAAATACTGCGGTTTTGAAAGTTTTCCCACGTCATGATAATACGCCCCCACGCGGGCGAGAAGGCTGTTAGCGTTTATACTGTCACAGGCCGCCTCCGCCAGGTTCCCCACCATTATGCTGTGATGATAGGTGCCCGGAGCCTCCAATGACAGCTTCTTAAGAAGCGGATGGTTGAGGTCCGACATCTCGAGGAGGCTTATGTTGGTAGGCACCTTAAAGATACTCTCAAAAAGTGGCAAGAACCCCGTCACGATGATACCCGATAAAAGTCCACTCGCGATCCCCCATATCCCCTCGCTGAAATACGTGTTTATCTCGATACCGTTCAAGAGCCCGAGACATATTATCGCGACGGATTTCGCGAGGCCCGCTATGAGACCCGCCCAAAGTATGTTCACGCGGCGCCTGACACCGTTCACGGCGCACATACCTACGACACTTTCCACGAGGAACACTATGGTCACGCCGACATCCCCGCCGGTCATGATGGAGACGTACATGCTGACAAGAAGGGCGCTCAGGAACGCCACATCGAACCCCACCAGGATCACCATCATCATGCTTATCGTGGCCATCGGGATAAGATATATTGGCTGGTTGGCCTCTATTATCGAATCCGAGACGATGATCATAAAAAGCATACCGAGGAGCATCATCCCGATGTCCTTGGTCTTTTTCAAAAAGTTCTCACGCCTGGAAAAACGGAGATAGATAGTACCGACAAGACCGAGAAGAAGAAAAAGAAGCAGACTGCCAAGAAAGAAAAGCCGGAACTCTCCTTCTTTAAGAAAGCTGCGCAGTTCAGAAAGTTCGGCCACATGACGGGCACTTATCCTGCTACCTTTTTCCACAATAAGTTCGTTCTTCTTGACCTTATAGATATTGTAAACCGACTGGACCTTATCCGACACACGCAATCTCTCTACGTTTGTCCTGTCGGCTTCCGGAAAGAGCGTGGGCTTCACATAAGCGTTCACCACAGCGCCGACCGCCATCACTATCCCTTTTTTCTCGTCGATACGCTCACAACTGTATTTCTCTATTCCCGGCTTGACGCTGACACTCGTAAAGAGCTCGTCCGCCCGCCGTTCTGTGGCCGGCCCTGTCCCGTCATCGGATATAATTACCATTTCCGGATTTTCTTTCGCGAGTATTTCCGCGCCAGCGTCGTCCAGATACCCTTTATACAGAACACTTTTGACTATGAGCATCGTATCGTTCTTGAGACCTTCAATATCAGGGTATTCCAGGAACATCTTATAATCTTTATCCGAAAGAACTCCGTCTGTTCTTTCCTTCAGGGCCGCTATCTTGTCAGAAAGAGAGATGTCCTTGTTTTTTTCATCGGCGACAACGCTGAAAAACGTTTCTACCGCGGACCGCACGTCCGCTTCCTTGTCAGTATCACGGCGAATATAGTAAGGAACACCCGCCGCCGCGGCTTTACGGGCTTCGACCGTACGCTCTTCATTGATCTCCCAAGGATAGCTAAAATCACAGGGGGCATATACATCCTTAAGAGATATATCACCCTCTCGAATGCTACTTTCGAATATCTGGGGGTCAATGACTATCCTGAGAAGCGCTATAGCGATGAACACCGTGATGAGGGCCACCGATAACACCCCTTCACGCCCGATGGTCCTCGTCATCCGTCTTATCAGCTTGTTCTCTCTATTCATTCTCTGTTTTTCGACGCGTTAGATAACGTCGCCTTTTGCCGCGTAATCCACATCCCGAAGAGTGATGTGTCCGCCTTTTCTTATTATAAATTGGAACTCCCTTATGACCTTTTCAGCGTTTTTAACGACCGTTCTATTTTTGCCGATAAGTTTAAGGGCCCCCTCACGATAACTGGTCCTTATGCCGAAACTGTCCTCGATCTTCCGCAAGATCGCGTCGTGTTCCCCAAAAAGCCGGCTCGCCTCGGAGTCATCGCGAATACTTATGGTAACTTCGGCCATGTTTTACCTTTGCGTTGCTACTAAAAATCCCTCGGTCGTTCCACTCCCTTGGGATAAATTCGGCCATGCGGCTTACGGTCACTACCGTTCCGTAAGTCGCGGCCTCATTTACTTGATCCAATCTTCCTCTGTGTTTTTGATCGGCGCAGGAACCGTCCTCACCGTTACAGGCTCATCGGACCCTTTTATCTCTTTAACCGTTTCGCTTTTTTTAGCCGGCGCGTTAACCGCGGTTTCCTCGTCACCTTTACTGGACCCGACCATCTCAACGTCCACGCCAAAAAGCGTCCTTTTCAGGTTCCGCTCTTTCTCGACATTGGGTTTCTGCCCGATTATATAACCGCCGTTACCTTCGGTCTTCTGATCGACCCGTTCCTTCTTGAATGTGTAAACATCCACTCTCGTGCAGCCACTCAGGGCGAAGCAACCGACAATGAACAAAAATAGAATAGCGCGCATTTCTTCCTCCTTCGTATGTCGTTCTGCGTATGTCGCATATAGCATGTCGTATGTCGTGAATTCAACGAACTCTCGTTCAAGTACGACATACGATATACGCTCTTTTATTTTTTAACTTTCAAACCCAAGTCTCTCAGCTGCCTTTCGTCAACTTCCGACGGGGCCTCGCTAAGCGGGCATATACCTTTTTGTGTTTTCGGGAACGGTATGACCTCGCGTATCGATGAATCGCCCGTAAAAAGGGTTATCAGCCTGTCAAGACCGAACGCGACGCCTCCATGCGGCGGCGGCCCGTACCGGAACGCGTCGAGAAGGAACCCGAACTTCATCTTCGCTTCTTCTTTGGTTATGCCGAGCACCTCGAATATCTTCTCCTGCATGTCCCTTCGGTGTATCCTTATGCTTCCCGATCCTATCTCGCTGCCGTTAAGCACAAGATCATATGACCGTGATCGTATCTTTCCAAGTTCCCTTTTTTCAAGATGCGGCATGTCCGCCGGATCGAAAGAGGTGAACGGATGATGCTCGCTCACCCATTTATTCTCGTCTTTATTGAACGCGAAGAGAGGGAAATCCACCACCCAGAGGAATTTGAACTCATTTTTCGGTATGAGGGCCTTTTCTCTCGCGATCTTGAGGCGCAACGCCCCCATCGCCTGCCGCGCCACACCTGTCGCGTCGGCGACCATGAAAACCATATCGCCGGCGCGGGCGCCGGTCTTTTCCCTGATAGTTTTAAGTATCCCTTCATTGAAAAATTTGGATATCGGTGAAACGAGGTTCTCCCCTTCCACTTTGAAATACGCGAGGCCCTTGGCCCCGTATTCACCGACGAACGCGGTAAGGTCGTCTATATCTTTACGGCTCAAAGTCCCATAACCCGGGGCCGCTATAGCCACCACGCTTCCGCCCGTAGTTATGACATTATTAAAGATCTTGAAATCCGAGCCCTTGACGTCATCCGTCATATCATGAAGAATAAGCTCGAAACGCACGTCCGGTTTATCGGACCCGTATTTCGACATGGCTTCTTCGTACTTCATGCGCGGGAACGGTATATCTATGTTAGTCCCCAGAGCCTCTCGGAAAAGACCTTGAAAAAGGCGTTCACAACACCTGAAGATGTCCTCCTGATCGATGAAAGACATTTCCATGTCAAGCTGTGTAAATTCGGGCTGCCTATCGGCACGAAGGTCCTCGTCCCTGAAACAGCGCGCTATCTGAAAATATTTGTCCGCGCCCCCTACCATAAGGAGCTGCTTAAAAAGCTGCGGGGACTGCGGAAGAGCGTAAAAACTGCCCTTCTGTATACGCGAAGGTACCAGATAATCACGCGCGCCTTCCGGCGTGGACTTGGTGAGCATCGGTGTTTCCACGTAGGTGAACCCTTCTTTATCGAGGAAATTCATTATGAACATCCAGGCCTTATGCCGTATCCTGAGTTTTTCCTGCATCGTAGGTCGCCTGAGGTCCAGGTAACGATATTTGAGCCGGACGTCTTCGGATATCTCTTCCGTGTCCTTTATCTCGAAAGGCGGCGTGTCCGATTCGGAAAGTATCTCGGCAGCCTCCACGTTTATCTCGATTTCGCCCGTATTTATTTTGGGATTGACTGTCCCTTCCGGTCTGTGGACCACCATACCGGTTATTTTCACGCAGAATTCATTCCTAAGCGCATGCGCCGCGAGGTGGGCTTCCTTGTTCTTCTCCGGATCGAAGACTATCTGCGTCACGCCCGCGCGGTCCCTGAGGTCCATAAAAATTATCTCGCCGTGGTCCCTGCGGCTCGATACCCATCCACAGAGAACGACTTTTTGGGAAATATCTTTCCCGTTCAATTCGCCACAAGTATGTGTGCGCATCATATTATTTCCCTTTCAAGAGATCCGCCGCTTCTTCCGGAGAAACACTTTTTTGCTCCCCGCTTGACATGTCTTTCACAAGAACACGGCCGCTTTTCATCTCATCTTCTCCGATTATAATGACTTTCCCCCGCGACTCTTTATTAGCTTTTCTCATACCTCCCTTTAAGGACCTTCCGGAATGGTCCATATCGCAGGGTATGCCTTTATCGCGCAGGTAATTTGTTATGCGGAACGCTTCGTCCTTCGCAGATTCGCCTGCCGTTATGACAAGTGCTCCTTTTCCCTGAAAAGGGATATTTTTTCCGGCAACCGCCAGTATGAGGCGTTCCATCCCTATCGCGTATCCTGTTGCTCCCGTATCCGGACCGCCCATATCCTTCGAGAGGTTATCATACCTGCCCCCGGCCGCGATAGCATCCTGCGCACCGAGCCCCGAATGTATGACCTCGAACACCGTGCCGGTATAATAATCGAGTCCTCGCACCATGGAACTATTCTCAGTGAAATCGACTTTCATGCTCTTCAATGTTTTTTTCAACTCTTCGTGATCGGCCGCGCACTTCTGGCACAGGTGAGAGCCGATACGCGGCGCTTGTTTCAGGACCTCTCTGCACGGTTCTTTTTTACAGTCAAGGACGCGGAGAACATTAGTTTGGGTCCTTCTCTGGCAATCTTCGCAAAGATCAGACTTCTTGTTAACAAGAAAATCCCTCAATTCTTTTTTATACGCTTCTCTGTCCGGGACGCATCCCAAAGAATTTATCAGTATCCGGAAACCCTCAAGTCCTATCCTTTTGAATACCGCCGAAAGGCTGAGAATAAGCTCGGCGTCGATGGACGGGCTTGATCCGCCTATTATCTCCGCGCCGATCTGGTGAAACTGCCTAAGACGCCCCTTTTGCGGCCTTTCACCCCTGAACATGGGCCCTATATAAAAAAGCTTTACGATGTCACCGGACGCAGACCAGTTGTGCTCGATATACGCGCGAATGATGGAGGCCGTACCTTCGGGCCTTAAGGATATGCTTTTACCGCCCCTGTCGGGGAAAGAATACATCTCTTTTGAAACGATATCGGTATCCTCGCCGATGCTCCGCGTGAATACCTCCGTCTCTTCAAGCAAAGGTGTCCTTATCTCCAGGAACTCGTATAGCCGGAACACTTCCCTTGCTTTGTCCTCGATCCAGCGAAAAGCCCGGGCTTCTTCCGGCAGGATGTCTTCCATCCCTCTAAGCGCGTGATATTTAGGCATTTTCCTTCACATCGACTTTCATCTTCATGCCGGGTTTGAAACTGACTATCTTTTTATCGGGGATATTGACGCTGGACCCCGTCCTCGGGTTCCTTCCCATCCTGCCTTTACGGGTCTTTACCTTGAATATCCCAAAATTCCTCAGTTCGACCTTCTTTCCCTGCGAAAGACTGTCCACTATCAGATCAAAGGTCCGCTGGACGACCTCCTTGACATGGATCTGTTTTAAGTCAGTTTCTTCCGATATTCTCAATATTATATCTTTTTTGGTCATCGTTTCCTCCCTTGTAAATTCGGAGTTATGAGTTCGGAGTTGGCAATATGTACAAAGAGCCCATAAGTTAGCTCTTTCAATAAAACTCCAAACCCCCAACTCCTGACTCCGAACTTATAAGTCGTTATGGTAACATGGGTTAAAATCGGTGTCAAGGCTTACTTACAACAGACGATATATCTACTTAGTTATGAATTTGACGTTCCCGACGCCAACGAGGGCCTCAATATCGCTGAAAAATCCCTCGCTCGGAACAATGGAAAGGACTTTATCCGTGGACATCCTTACTTTCCTCATCTCGGGTGAGATAAGGTCAATAAAAAGCGGCGTGTTCCCTTTATGTTTCTGCACCGTCATTTTTATTTTCCGCATGAGCGGTTCCTCCAGACCGGTAGTGGAAAGCCTTATAACGACTGCTTTTGTGAAAAGTTCCCGCACTTTTTCAAGCGGTATGATGCTTTCAGCGATTATTTTAGGCTCTTCTTCCCTTAGATTAAGCTTACCGTCGACATAAACAAGGTTGTCTTCTTTGACAAGGCCGGAGAACTGCTGAAAAGCTCTCGGGAACACAAGTACCTCCACAAAACTATTTAAGTCCTCTATCCGCATTATCGCCATTTTTTCCGCTTTCTTCCTGGTCACGGTAATACGGACCTTGTTTATAAGACCCCCTATGAGGACCCTCTGGCCGTCAGCAAGGTTCGCCAGTTCCGGTATCCTGCATGTGGAATAGGCAAGAAGCAGCTTCTCGAACTTTGCCAGAGGATGTTTCGAGATATAAAAACCGAGCATCTCTTTTTCCGCTGAAAGAAGCTCATGTTCCGGCCATTCAGGGATGTTCGGTATATCTTTGAAAGTGTCCTTAAACCCATCTTCCTTACGGTCGTCAAAAAAAGAAAGCTGGCCGTTCTGTCTGTCCTGCTGCGCGCGCTGCGCTATATCCAGCACCTTGTCCACTATCGCCATGGCCTGGGAACGGTGTATCTTAGTCGAGTCGAACGCTCCGCACCTGATAAGGCTTTCGAGGACTTTTTTGTTCGCGTCCCTACCGTCCACCTTCTCGGCAAAATCGTAAAGCGATCCGAACTTACCGTATTTCCTTCTCGCCTCGATAATGCTCTCGACCGCTCCTTCTCCGACATTTTTTACTGCTACAAGTCCGAACCGTATCCCCTTTCCGACAACGGTAAAATCCCTGAAACTCTCATTAATATCGGGAGGAAGGATGTCTATGCCCATCCTTACGGATTCGCCTATGTAATCCGTGATCTTGTCCATATTATTGCGCTCGCTCGTAAGAAGCGCCGTCATGAACTCTACCGGATAGTTGGCTTTAAGGTACGCGGTCCTGTAGCTTATAAGAGCATACCCGGTAGAATGGGATTTGTTGAACCCGTAGCCGGCAAAATATTCTATCTGGTCGAATATCTTTTCCGCCGTTTTCACGTCGACTTTATTCTTTACCGCGCCCGCGAAGAACTGGTCCCTGAGCTTTGCCATGGCCTCGGGTTTTTTCTTTGACATTATCTTTCTTACGTTATCCGCCTGCGACATGGTAAAACCGGCAAGAACAGACACGATCTTCATGACCTGTTCCTGGTATATTATGACCCCGTAGGTTTCCTTAAGGCTGTCCTGAAGGGCCGGATGATCATAGACCACTTCTATTTTGCCGTGTTTCCTCTTTATGAACTCATCGACCATTCCGCTCCCTAGAGGGCCCGGCCTATACAACGCGAGAATGGCTATTATGTCCTCGAATTTTTCGGGCTTTATTTTGCGAAGCAGGTCCCTCATCCCGCCAGATTCAAGCTGGAACACTCCGACGGTCTCGCCCTTCGTCAAAAGTTCATATGTCTTTTTATCATCAAGAGGGATATTCTCGATATCGAGGTCTTTTTCATGGGTGCGTTTGATTATCTTTACCGTCTGATCGATGACCGTCAATGTTTTGAGCCCGAGAAAATCCATCTTTAGCATACCGATCTTTTCAAGGGACTTCATAGTATAACCGGTAGTTATCTGGCCGTCTGCGGTCTTGTGGAGAGGTATTCTCTCCATCAAAGGTTTGTCGGATATCACCACTCCCGCCGCATGGGTGGAAGCGTGCCTGTTGAGCCCCTCGAGCCGTTTCGATATATCGATAAGGTCCCTTATGATAGGATCGCCATCATAAAGGGCCAGAAGTTCAGGTTCCTTTTCAAGAGCTTCCTCAAGAGTTATCCCAAGCTCGTTCGGTACAAGTTTGGCTATCTTGTCCACTTCGGCATAAGCCATCCCCATAACTCGGCCCACGTCCCTGATGACCGCTTTGGCCATCATAGTCCCGAACGTTATGATCTGCGCGACATTATCTTTCGAGTATTTGCTGATAACATAATCAATGATCTCGTTCCGGCGTTCGAAACAAAAATCGATGTCGATATCCGGCATGCTTACCCTCTCCGGATTAAGGAACCTTTCGAAGATAAGACCGTACCTGAGAGGATCTATGTCCGTTATGCCGATACAATACGAAACGATGCTGCCCGCCGCTGACCCTCTTCCAGGTCCGACGGGTATTCTGTGCTCTTTGGCCCAATTAATAAAGTCCCAGACAATTAAAAAATAACTGACATATCCGCTTTTCTTTATAATCGCGAGCTCATGGCTCACACGTTCTTTTATCGCGTTCGTGGTATCGCCGTACCTTTTTTTTATGCCGTCCCGGACAAGTTTTTCAAGAAAAACAAGATTGTCCTGCCCGTCAGGAGCATCAAAACGCGGAAGATGCAGTTCCGTAAAATCCAGTTTCAAAGCGCACTTTTCGGATATCGCGATAGTGTTCGCCACCGCCTCGGGAAGCTCGCTGAAAGCGCGTTTCATCTCCTCCTGCGATTTGAAATACAACTGGTCCGACTGGAACTTCATCCGCTCGGTATCATCGAGGGTGGCCTGTGTCTGTATGCAGAGAAGCGCATCATGCGCCCGCGCGTCGCTTTTATCCAGATAATGAACATCGTTGGTGGCGACAAGTTCCAGTGACATGTCTTTGGCGAGCCGGATCATCTCTTTGTTCAGGACGGCCTGTTCGGGGATATTGTTCTCCTGGAGCTCGAGATAAAAATTTTCCTTACCAAAAATATCCACATACTCGGAAGCGGCTTTTTTCGCTTCTTTTTTCTGTCCCGCCAGAAGATGGTGGGCCACCTCTCCCTTGAGACAGGCCGAAAGCGCTATAAGTCCCTTACCGCATTTAGCGAGAACATCTTTGTCGACCCTCGGTTTATAATAGAACCCTTCGAGATAACCCGTAGAGACAATTTCCATCAGGTTCTTGTACCCGGCGGCGTTCTTTGCGAGAAGCACGAGATGAAACCCTGCGCCTTTTATACCCTGGCTTGTTTTGTCAAAACGGCTGGAAGGGGCTATATATATTTCCGTGCCGATTATCGGCTTTACGCCGGCTGCCGCGGCCTCTTCATAGAACTCGATGGCACCGAACATGTTCCCGTGGTCGGTTATGGCGCAGGCGCCCATACCGTATGAGACGGCCCTTTTGACAAGGTCTCCAAGACGGCACGCCCCGTCAAGAAGGCTATACTGAGTGTGAACGTGAAGATGTACAAAATCGGACTTGGAAGTATTCATAGCTATCTGTCATTGCGAGGAACGAGTGAAACGAGCGACAAAGCAACCTCTATTTTGAGATCCCTCGACTTCGTCAACCTTCGGTTGAATCCGCTCGGGATGAAATTCGTACAAGTACGAATTTCACTTATTCTTACGCATTCCGACGCGTTGGGCGGTCTGGTAGACTTTACCCTCGGTCTGGATCGTCGGCGCGACCGTGATCTTCACCAGCTGCATTTCCCTGATATTATGCGCACCGAGATTACCCATACTGGTGGTAAGAGCCCCTATCAGGTTCTGCGTACCGTCATCAGTCTGGGCCGGACCGAAAAGTATCTCTTCAAGCGTACCCGTAGTACCCACCCATATACGCGTGCCCCTCGGCAGCGACGGGTGCGGCATAGCCATTCCCCAGTGATATCCTTTGCCCGGCGCTTCCTTGGACCTCGCGAACGCATTACCGAGCATCACGGCATCGGCACCCGCGGCAAAAGCTTTACATATATCCCCTCCGGTGGCCATACCACCGTCGGTTATTATGGGAACGTACCTGCCGGTCTTCTTATAATAAAAATCCCTCGCGGCGGCGCAGTCGCACGTAGCGGTTATCTGCGGCACGCCTATACCGAGAACACCGCGCGAAGTGCAGGCGGTGCCAGGCCCTATGCCAACGAATATCCCCTGGCAGCCGGTCTCCATGAGGGCGAGCGTTACGTCGTAATCCACGCAGTTTCCCAAAAGCACCGGTATTTCCATGTCCTTACAAAATTTAAAGAGATCCAGAGGCTTGTATTGGCTTGATTCATGTTTAACGCTGATGACAGTGGATTGTACGATAAAAATATCGCATCCCGCGTCGCGCGCGATCGGTCCGAACTTCTCGGCCACCTGCGGATTACAGCTCACGACAGCCGGCACTTTGGCTTTTTTTATCTCGGCCACCCTTTTCGCTATGAGCTCTTTCTTTATGGGCCTTGAATATACTTCCTGTATGACCTTGGTGGATTCAGCGGCATCACAGTTTATGATCTTGTCGATGGCTTCCGTAGGATCATCGTATCTTGTGGCCACTCCCTCCAGGTGAAGGACAGACATCCCGCCAAGTTTACCCATGGCGACTGCAAACCCCACGTCAACCACACCATCCATTGAGGAAGCCATTATCGGGACCTGGAATTTTATCCCGCCGATCTGGCATGAAGTATCTACATCATTAGGGTTTATGGTAAGTTCCCCCGGCACGAGCGCAACTTCGTCGAAACCGTAACTTCTGCGGGCTTTACGACCCATACCTATCCACGTTCCCATCTCATCCTCCCGATTTTCACAGAAAATTTATTAGGCATTAAAGTAACATGGCGCTATAGCTGTGTCAAGTGCAATCAGCCCCTCGACTTACGCGACGGTTCAGGGTTGATACCGAGCCTGTCAAGGTATCAAAGCCAGAACCAACCGCCTAAGTACCTATTCGCACACTGTCAAAATATTCCGCAAGCGCCGCCGTAGCCGATAGCGCGGCCAAAAAACTCGTCTTTGGGTTATCCTCGGACGGAACGTTCTCTACGCGGGTAAAAATAGTGCCGGCCTTACCCTTTATCTCTATTTCATGGATGTTCTTGTCACATGCCGGGTCCGCCACCACCCTCACTTTTGTTTTCTTGGCGCCTATACCCGCGATCGAAAGAAGGGCTGAAACATTGACGTTCTTTGGGAATGCCTTGATAGCGTCGAACGCGTTCCCCTCGAAAACCACCGTTTCTTTTTTTATCTTATCGGTATCGATACCTTTCTCGTTGAGATAAGGCGCTCCTTTAAGAGAAGCGGGAGATTTTCTTGTAGTAAGTTTAACGCTGTCCAGCCCCGCCAATTTTGCGGCCTTTAACCCGTCTATTCCCGCGATAGCCCCGGAAGGGAATAATATCCTTATTCCCTCTTTTCTCGCCTTATCAAGAATATCCTCATTTCCGATGATCCCTCCGACGCTCATGACAAGAATGTCTTTTTTCTTGTTTATCGCCTTCAAGATGAGCCCTATCGCGGCCGCCGGTGATACCGCCTCAAGAACAAGATCGGACTTCTCTATAAGATCTTCCTCACCGGAAGCGGTAAGAACTTCCGGAAGTTCTTTTTTTACCCGGTCGATCCTGGTTTTATCTATGTCCCATACCGCCACGGCCGAAACCTTATCTTTCATCTTCGCACTCGCCACTTTCGCGAGAACAAGACCGATATTGCCGCAACCGACTATCCCAAGAACTATCTTTTTCATTTATCCTCTTCAATATCGTTGTCAGGATGACTTCCTGGACGGACTGACCTCTATCATCCGCTCAAGCGCTCTACGCGCTTTTTTAGCGGTCTCTTCAGGGACCTTGATCTCATACTCCATGAGCTCAAGCGCCCTTGCTACCCATCCGAGCGTCGTAAGTTTCATGTTCGCGCACACGAACTGCTCGGTAGGCACATAAAATTTCTTTCCGGGATTATCTATGCTCAGTTTGTAAATGATACCCACTTCGGTGCCCACTATGAACTCTTTGCACGGAGAGCTCTTAACGTACTTGATCATGCCCGCAGTGCTTCCTATATAGTTAGCCATTTCCAGTACTTCCTTGCGACATTCGGGGTGCGCGATGAACTCGGCAGTCGGATGTTCCCTCCTGGCCTTCAGGACCTCTTCCTGTGTAAGACGCATATGTGTCACGCAAAACCCGTCCCAGAGGATCATCTCCTTGTCCGGTACATGTTCCCTGACATAGCGTCCCAGATTCTTATCCGGGACGAATATCACTTTATTCTCTTTCAGCGATTTTACAACTTCAACAGCGTTCGACGATGTACAACAAACATCGCTCTCCGCCTTGACAGCGGCGGTAGAATTGACGTAACAGACCACAGCCGCTTCAGGATATTCCTCTTTTTTCTTTCTCAGTTTCTCGACCGTTATCATCTCCGCCAAAGGGCATCCGGCTTCCCGCACCGGCAGGAGTATCGTCTTTTTAGGGCTGAGGATCGAGGCGCTTTCCGCCATGAACGATACCCCGCAAAAAACGATGATATCCTCTTTTGCCTTGGTGACTTCGCACGCCAGGGCGTAAGAATCTCCGGTAATGTCGGCGATCTCCTGTATCTCGTCCCGCTGGTAATTATGGGCTATTATCAGGGCTTTTCTCTTGGCCTTCAGTTCCGCGATCTTCCGATGAAGATGTTCTTTATATTTTTGATCGAATTTTTCTCGTATCATCATAGCTCCTGTTATTTATCATTGTTTAGCGTCAAGCGCAAAGCTTTAAGCGTCAAGAAGAACGCTTAAAGCACTTAACGCTTGGCGCTTCACGCTTAACGCTGTGTATGACAATGTTATCTATCAACCTTGTTTTACCCACAAAGACCGCAACAGCGATAAGAACCCGCTCCCTTATTTTATTCACGGGTTCCAGCGTGTCCGGGTCCGTTATCGCGATGTAGTCGACTTTTACGCCGGATATCCTCCTAAGCATGTTCGCCGTTTCTTTTTTAACCAAAGATGAAGAACGCGCACCTTTCTTCACCATTTCTCCCGCCTTTTTGAGCGCCCGGTAAAGATAAAGCGCTTTCGCCCTCTCATCCGGTGAAAGGTACACATTACGAGAGCTCATGGCGAGACCATCTCTCTCTCTTACTATCGGCATCACCCGTACCCGTGTATCGATATTCAGGTCTTTCACCATTTTTTTTATGACCGACACCTGCTGTGCGTCTTTTTGCCCAAAATAACTCAAATCGGGACGCACGATATTAAAAAGCTTGATAACGACCGTCGCGACACCTCTAAAATGCCCCGGCCTTGACGCGCCACACATCGTTTCGGTAAGAAGGCCCTTCATTTCCACGAACGTCGCGTATCCCTGAGGGTACATCTCACTGTCTCCAGGAATAAAAATAACGTCCGTCCCGGCCTTGGCGCATATTTTTTTATCCCTTTCGATGTCCCTGGGGTATTTTTTAAAGTCCTCTTTGGGGCCAAACTGCGTGGGATTCACAAAAACGCTCACAATGACCGTATCACATTCCTTTTTCGCGGCCCTCACAAGGCTCACGTGCCCGCGGTGAAGATGCCCCATGGTCGGCACGAGACCGATCGTCTTCCCCTCCCTGTGCGCCCGGCGGGAATATTCGCGCATATCTTTAATTGTTTTGATTATCTTCATTTAACCCTTGCCACCTGGTGCCTGGCACTTGGCACAATGAATACAATTCCCTGGCCGTCTTCCTTATGACCGGATGAACAACATCCGGAGCTATCTCGGCCAAGCCTCTAAGAACAAAGGCCCTCTCATGCATCCGGGGATGCGGGATGATAAGGTCATCCGTGTCCATGACCATTCCATCGAATAGAAGTATATCAATATCTATAACGCGAGGGTGATCTTTTCCGGCGGGTTCCCGCCCTAATTCTCTTTCTATCTTTTTGACCGCTCTGAGACACTTTAACGGATCCAGAGTGGTCCTTATCTCCACCACACCGTTCAAATAGTCCTCTTGAGGAGGCCCACCAACGGGTCTGGTAGGATATAATGATGATCGCGAGATGACCTCTATGCCTTCTGCTTTATTCAGGTGATCGATCGCTTTTTCACAATTCTTTTTTTTGTCACCGATATTGGAGCCTATGCCGAGAAATACAATCGCCATAATTCCGTTCCGCGTATATCGTATTTAGTATGTCGTAGATCTAACGAACTCTCGTTTAAGCACGACATACGATATACGACATACGATTTACGAAAAGAACGCTTTCTTAATACGCTCTATCACTTCTTCCAACTTACCGCAATCGACGGTAAGCGCCATCCTGATATATCCTTCCCCATATTTACCAAAACCGTTGCCCGGGGTCACTACAATATCCGCCTTCTCGAGCATTGCTTTAGCGAGACCCGTAGAATCATAATTGCCGAATACCGGCGCCCAGACATAAAAAGTGGCTTTAGGCTTGGATACTTTCCATCCGATCGCATTGAGACCGTCAACAAGAACGTTCCGTCTCTCCGTATAAAGTCTGATCGCTTTTCCCCTAACTTCCTCGGCGTTCTTAAGCGCCTCTATGGAAGCTATCTGAATGGCCGTGAAAATACCCGAATCGACATTCGCCTTGACCTTGGCGAGACCCGCCAGAACGTCTGCATTCCCGACCGCCATACCGACCCTCCACCCGGTCATATTGAAAGTCTTGGACAGCGAATGGAACTCGATACCTATCTCCTTGGATCCCTTCACCTCAAGAAAGCTCGGCGGATCGAAATCGTCAAAGCTCATCTCGGTATACGCGGCATCGGAACAAACGATTATGTCATGCTTCCTGGCAAACTCTGCGACCTTCGAGTAAAAATCAAGATCGCACACCGCGCCCGTCGGATTACCGGGATAATTTATATGCATAAGTTTGCATTTTTTCGCCGCTTTCTCTTCTATGATATCGAGGTCCGGAAGAAAATCATTCTCCTCCAAAAGCGGCATGGGGTAGACCTGACCGCCCGCGAAGATCGTCCCGGAATTATATGGCGGATACCCCGGGTCAGGGGCCAGCACGACGTCCCCGGGATTTATGAACGCGAGCGGAATATGCGATATCCCGTCCTTGGAGCCGAGAAGAGGCAGAACTTCCGTGTCCGGATCGAGGTCCACGTTAAAACGGTATTTATACCATTTGGCCATCTCTTCTCTCAGACTGCGCAAGCCCCTGTTAAAAGCGTACTTATGCGTAGCGGCATCCTTTGCGGCTTCACGGAGCTCCTCAACTATAAAATCCGGTGTGGGTGAGTCCGGGTCGCCCACCCCGAGATCAATGATCGGGCGGCCTTCTTTGACCGCCTTCTGTTTCGCCTTATCGATCTCTTCAAAAAGATAGGGCGGCAGTTGTTTTAACCTGTCGGCATAATCTATCTTCATTTATCCCCTTTCAAACCCAGTACATCCGTCATCTTATAAAGACCAGGTTTTTTCCCTGCCACGAATTTCGCGGCCTTTATCGCGCCTACCACAAAAACATCGCGCGATTTCGCTTCATGCCGTATCTCTATCCTCTCATATTCCCCGTCAAAAACAACACCGTGGTTCCCTACCACTTCCCCCTCGCGGAACGCCTCGATCGGAACATCTTTGCCACACGCTTCCTTTATTATCTTCGCTATCATCTTGGCAGTACCGCTGGGTGAATCTTTTTTGTGAACATGATGGGTCTCGTCAACCTTGATAAAAAAATCCCTTCCCAGCACCTTCGCTGCTTCCCGTACAAGACCGAACAGAAGGTTCACCCCTATCGACATGTTCGGCGAATAAACGACCGGTATCTCTTTTGAAGCTTTCACGATAACGCTCTCAGTCTTTTCATCAAGCCCGGTCGTGCCTATCACGATCGGTATCTTTTTATCGGCGCACACCCGTACGTTCTCCAGTGTAGCGACGGGAGAAGTAAAATCGATCAAGCAGTCTATTTTCACCATTGTTTTCCCGAGTTCCGGCGACACCTTGATGCCCGTCTCGCGCGTACCGAGAACTTCACCAAGATCTTTCCCCACCATGGGGTTATCCTCCTGCTCGAAGACCGCTCCTATCTCGACATCTTCTTCTTGCATGGCGAGATCCGCGATACGCCCTCCCATTTTCCCGCATATGCCACATATCCCGATCTTTATCATACCCGACTCCTTAAACTTGACTACCCGACGCAAGCCGTCGGAAGATCGATCTTCCCCGGTAACCGGCCGCCGGGTATCCCACTTATATCAGTTTATAGCGTTCCAATATCTTCTTAAGCGATGCCTTGTTCGTTCCCTCCATTTCGCAAAGCGGAAGCCGCCATTCTTCCTCGATCATTCCCATCATACTCAAGGCCGTCTTAACAGGAATGGGGCTGGTCTCGCTGAACATAGCCTTTATCAAAGGTATTATTTCGTAATGTATCTTCCGGCTTTTTGCGATGTTTCCTTCGAGGAACGACTGTACCAGATCGTGCACCTGTCGTGGTATGATGTTGGCGACGACGCTCACCACACCCGTAGCGCCTAGCGCCATGAAGGGCAGCGTCATGGCATCATCACCGCTCATGACCGTTATGTCCGAGATCGCGAGGATATCCATGACCTGCTGCGCACTCCCTGCGGCTTCCTTGATCGCGACTATGTTCTTTACCTTCGACAGCCTCGCCACGGTCGAGGGCAACAGGGATATCCCTGTCCGTGACGGGACGTTGTAAAGCATTATCGGAAGGCCTGCCTCTTTGGCGATCGCAACATAGTGCCTGTACTGGCCTTCGGGGGTCGGCTTGTTATAATACGGCGTGATAACAAGAACACCGTCACATCCGGCTTTTTTCGCGTGGCGCGAAAGTTCGATGGCTTCTTTCGTACAGTTGGAACCGGTCCCGGCTACTACAGGCACCCTCCCCGCGACTATTCCCACCGTGAGGTCCATCAGATTCTTTTGCTCATCCAGCGTAAGCGTAGCAGCCTCCCCCGTGCATCCGCAGGGCACAAGACCGTCAGTCCTGTTCTTGATCTGGAATTCCACGAGTTTTCTAAAAGCTTTCTCATCGACCTTCCCGTTCTTGAACGGTGTGGCCAAAGCTACATATGATCCCTTAAATATATTCATATTCTCATATCCTCCCTTCATAAACGATATCTGCGGTACCTTCAAGATACACATCTGTGACCTTTTCTCCGGCTTTCCTGAAATATACCGTAAGGTCTTCCCCGCTTTTCGTATGCATGACAACGGGAGGCTCGACATAGCCCAAAAGCCCCAAGACCACGGCCGAGGCCACGGTGCCCGTACCGCATGCCAACGTTTCGTCCTCGACACCACGTTCATAGGTGCGTATGGCAGCTCCGGTCTTCGTAACGTTCCCGATAAAATTAACGTTCGTCCCGTCCGGCGCGAAAATAGGGTGCTGCCTGACCTTGCGCCCGGTTTCCTCTACCGGATAATTCTCGATGTCCTCAACGATAAGCACCGTATGCGGTACGCCCGAATTAACATGGTGCGCATTAACAAGGCTTTTGCCCAGCCCGATCGTTATCCCGAGCTTTATATTCTTCGGATCACTCATTCTGATCTTTACTTTGTCCGCGTTCACTTCGGCACGTAAGATCCCGGCCCCGGTCTCGAACGAAAGATCTTTTCCCCACCCGTTCACCGCCGCGTAAAGCGCGCTACACCTGGCCCCGTTCCCGCACATCTCGGCCTCTGACCCGTCTGGATTGATCACCCTCATCCTGAAATCCGCTTTTTTCGAGCTTTCAAGCACAAGTATTCCGTCCGCGCCTATGGCGAGGTTTCGCCGGCAAAGGTCTCTGGCTATCTCGGAATAATCAAATTTCCGATCGTCCAACGCGCCATTCTTATTATCTATTATCACAAAATCGTTCCCGCTCGCTACGGCCTTTGTGAAGGATATATCATATTTCTTCCTCACGTTCCGCTCCTATGCCAATTCTTTTATTATTTTTTCGCCACGCACGAGGTCCGAGTAAGTCTCCGCCCGCCGTATGATCCTCGTCTCCCCGTTTATCACCATGATCTCTGCCGGACGCGGCCTGGAATTATAATTGGAGGCCATCGCGTAACCGTACGCTCCCGCGCTCATCACTGCCAGGTACTCATCTTCCGAAAGGGCCGGAAGGTCCCTGTCGAGCGCCAGAAAATCACCGCTTTCGCATATCGGACCGACAATGTCGTATTTTTCAGGTTTCGATTTTATCTTTACTATAGGCATTATCTCGTGATAAGCGTCATAAAGGCTCGGCCGTATAAGATCGTTCATGCCCGCGTCGACTATGGCGAACTTCTTGCCCGTGGAGCCGGTCTTCACATAGAGTATTTTGCAGACAAGGATGCCGCTGTTGCCAACGATGAACCGCCCGGGCTCAAGTATGATCCTGAAAGACTGTTTCCTGACAAGCGGTACTATCCGCGCCGCGAACTCGGCCGCGGTAGTGGCTTTTTCCGAACGGTATATGATGCCGAACCCCCCGCCTATGTTCAAATGTTCTATCTCGATCTTGCTCCTCGATATAAAATCAAGCACTTTCGCGAGCGATTCTACGAACGGTCCCGCGTCTGTTATCTGTGACCCTATATGAACGTGCACGCCTTTAAGGGCGACATTTGAATATTTGTTCGCGTTATCAAAAACATCTTCCGCCGTCTTGAAATCGATGCCGAATTTCTTCTCCTTGCTTCCCGTCGTTATGTAATCATGCGTCTTGGGCTTCACGTCGGGGTTGAGCCTCAGCGCCACTCTCGGTTTTTTCCTGAGCCGCTTTGCCACCGAATCTATCATGATAAGCTCGGGAACGGACTCTACGTTAAAATAAAGGATGTTTTTCCTGATCGCCTGTTCGATCTCTTTCTCGGTTTTACCGACGCTCGCGTATACTATCCTCTCGGGAGGGCACCCGATCTTCGAAGCCTTATAAAGCTCGCCGCCAGAGACGATATCCAGGCCGGCACCCTCGTTCACAAGGGCCCTGCAGATATTCATATTGGAATTGGCCTTCATTGAGAAGCAGATAAGAGGGTCTATTTCCCTGAAGGCGTCTTTTATCTTCCTGAAATGGTCTATCAGCGTCTTATGGCTGTACAGATAAAAAGGCGTAGGATACACTTTAACGATATCCGCCAGCGGGACATCCTCACAATACAGCATATTCTCTTTATACCGGAACTCATTCATCGTATATCACCTTAGCTTCCTCTTCCAGGACTCAATTTCTTTTTTCACAAGATCGGGATTGGTGCTCCCGATTGTTTTTTTCATTTTAACGGAGACCTCTGGATTCAGATATTTGTACACGTCCTTGTCCAAGGCATCCGAAAAACCTTTCAATTCCGAGATCGAAAGGTCAGAGATATTTATACCTTTTTCCACACAGTGCCTGACCACCCTGCCTACCGTCCAGTGGGCCTCTTTAAAAGGCATACCCTTGCGGACAAGATGCTCAGCAAGGTCCGTGGCGTAAATGAATTCATCCTCGAGCTTCCCGAGCGCCGCTTCTTTCTTAAGCTCGATCGTCCCCACGAGGCCTTTCATGATATCCAGTTCCGCCGCTACGGTCTCTACCGACTGTACAAGGAAACGTTTGTCTTCCTGCAGGTCCCTGTTATACGCGTGCGGCAGACCTTTTAAAAGGACAAGCAGAGAATTGAGCGCGCCGATAACGAGCGCAGCCCTTCCCCTGACAAGTTCCAGGACATCGGCATTCTTCTTTTGCGGCATAAGTGAGCTGCCGGTACAATAGTCCTCATGTATATCGAGGAAACCGAACTCCGGGATGCTGTAAAGTATCATGTCCTCACTGACCCTCGAAAGATGCACCGCCGTCATGGAAAGGGCGAAAACGAACTCGGCGATAAAGTCCCTGTCGCTGACGGAATCTATGCTGTTGGCAGAGACTTTGCCGAACCCGAGTTTATCGGACACGAAGTCCCTCCTGAGATCCAACGCGGAACCCGCCAGAGCCCCAGATCCCATGACTGAAACATCGGTACGGCCCAGGGCGTCATCGACCCTCTCCCTGTCGCGTTCGAGCATCTCCACGTACGCCATGAGAAGGTGCGAAAAAAGCACGGGCTGCGCGTGGTTCAAATGCGTATACCCCGGGATAATGTTCCCGTGGAATTTGTCGGCGGCCCCGACAATCGCTCGCTGTAATTCCTTTATAAGGCCCATGACCCTTTTCATGGCGTCCTTGCAGTAAAGCCTCATATCGCAGACGACCTGCTCGTTGCGGGACCTCCCTGTATGCATCTTCTTCGCGGACTCCGGGACTTTGTTCTCCACGTATGACTGTACCGCAGAATGCACGTCTTCATGCTTGTCAAGATCGGCAGTACCCTTTTCAACCATGCCCAGGAACTCGTCCAGAGCGCCTGTTATGTCTTTCCTCTCGGAAGAAGAAACATACCCGCACTTCTCCAGCATCTCCACATGCGCCTTTGTGCCGAGACAATCGTACCTGGCCAGTATTCCGTCGATATCGATACTGGACGTGAAATCGAACACGCGGGGGTCCATTTCTTTTTTCTCGAACCTTCCTCCCCAGAGTTTAGACGACATGTTCTCTCCTTGATAATTAGTATTGCGTATTGAGTATTGCGTGTCATGCAAACCCATAACTCAATACCCAATACGCAATACTCAATACATACTATGTTCTATACGGCATTGCCCAAAGATCTATGAACCCTTTGGCCAGCGTCTGGTCGAACACGTCCCCTTCGCCATATGTCGCGAGGGACAGTTTATATCTTGAATAAGGGCTCTTCCTGCCGACGACCGTGGCTTTTCCTTTATAAAGTTTCATCCTAACGTCCCCGGTCACGGTCTCCTGTGTCTTATCGATAAAAGCGTCCAGCGCCTCTTTTAAAGGCGTGAACCAGAGCCCGTAATACACCAGTTCCGAATACCTGACGGACACCCCTTCCTTATAACGCCTGAGCTCCCTGTCGAGAACAAGTTCCTCAAGGGCCGTGTGCGCCGCATAAAGTATCTCGGAAGCCGGCGCTTCGTACACCTCGCGCGACTTTATCCCGACAAGCCGGTCTTCGACCATATCGACCCTTCCGATACCGTGCCTGGCACCGGTCAGATTAAGCACCTTTACAAGTTCGACAGGCTCATATTTTTTGCCGTTTATTTTCACCGGCATGCCTTTATCGAACGTCACCTCCACATATTCCGGTTTCGACGGCGCTTTCTCCGGACGTGCAACGGAAATATAGGTATTGTCCGGCGGCTCATACCACGGGTCCTCAAGTTTCCCGCTTTCTACGCTGATCCCCCAGAGGTTCACGTCTATACTGTAAAGCTTTTTTTTGGTCTGTTCTATCGGCAAATTGTGTTTTTTCGCGTAATCAATCTCTTCTTCCCGAGTTTTGAGCTCCCATTCCCTTACCGGGGCGATCACCTTGATGCCCGGGGCTTTAAGATGGAACGTCACCTCAAAACGCACCTGGTCGTTGCCTTTTCCCGTACATCCGTGCGCGATAAAATGCGCTTTCTCTTTTTTGGCCGTCTCTACCATGGCGCTCGCGATAAGCGGCCTGGAGAGCGCAGTAGCAAGATTATATTTCCCCTCGTAAACGGCACCCGCTTTCAGAGCGGGGAAAACATAATCCTCTATGAATTCTTTTTTAAGGTCCTTTACAACACATTTTTCGGCGCCTATTTTGAGGGCCCTTTTACGCGCGTTCTCCGTGTCCGCCCCCTGCCCGACATCTGCCATAAAACAGACGACCTCATATCCTTTGTCCATGAACCATTTTATAGCGACCGAAGTATCAAGTCCGCCGGAATACGCGAGAACGACTTTCTTTTTGCTCATTTTATTCACCTTTTTTCCGTTATTCGTTTTTCGTTGCTCGTTGTTCGTTTATTGTTTCTTCTTAGCAAGCAGTTTCAGGAGCACCGCTTTCTGCACGTGCATCCTGTTCTCCGCCTGGTCGTAAACAATAGAACTTTTACTGTCGATCACATCGGTTATTTCCTCTCCCCTGTGCGCGGGCAGACAATGCATAATAAGCGCGTCTTTGCCCGTCGCCCTCAGAAGAGCCCCGTTCACCTGGAATGCGGCAAAGTCCCTGAGACGTTTCTCTCTCTCATCTTCCTGCCCCATGCTTACCCAAACATCGGTATAGATCACGTCACATCCCCTGACCGCTTCCTGCGGGTCCAGAAAAAGTTCAAAAATGGCCCCCGTATCCTTGCCAATGCTTATCGCCTCACCGAGTATATCTTTGGTCGGTTCATACCCGCGAGGAGTAGCGACGTTCATGCTGAGCCCTACATGCGCCGCGGCGACAAGGAGCGAGTTAAGCACATTGTTACCGTCACCCACAAAAGCGATCTTTATTTTTTTAAAAGACCCGAACCTTTCCTTTATCGTAAAAATATCCCCAAGTGCCTGGCAGGGGTGCTCCAGGTCCGAAAGACCGTTTATCACAGGAACACTCGAATACGTGGCGAGCGTCTCCACGTCGCTATGCGAGAACACGCGCGCGACCATACCGCTCACATACCTCGATATCACGCACCCAACGTCCTTAACAGACTCGCGCGCGCCCATGCTTATCTCCTGGGGACTGAGGTAAAGCGTATACCCTCCAAGATGCGTCATCGCAACCTCGAAAGATATACGGGTCCTGTTTGACGGTTTCTGGAACAAAAGCGCGAGCGTCTTGTTCTTGAGCGCCTTTCTTTTGGCGAAAGGTGACTTTTTCAGCTTCATCGAGAGCGTAAGTATATCGAATATCTCGCGCCGGCTCAGGTCGTTCACCTTTAAGAGATCTTTTTTATTCATATTTTCCCCAGGGCCTTTTCAAGTTTTTTTACGGCCATATCGATATCTTTCTTCTTAACAACGATCGGCGGCATTATGCGCAGGATATTCTTCTGCGTACAGTTGATAAGAAGGCCTTCCGCGATACATATGTCGGTAATGGCCGAGGCGTCTTCCTTGTCAAGAACGGCGCCAAGCATAAGGCCCTTTCCCCTGACATCCTTGACCATTTTATTTTTCTTTTTGAGCTCCGCGATCTTTGACACAAGATATTTCCCCATTTTCACGGTATTGTCCAGAAGGTTGTCCTCCTCGATAGCTTCGAACACCCCGAGCGCGGCGGCGCAAACGATCGGGCTTCCCCCGAAAGTGCTCGCGTGCGAACCGGCCGTAAGAACACCCTTATGTTTCTCGTTCACCACGAGGGCGCCTATAGGAAGGCCTCCCCCCAGCGACTTCGCCAGCGTAATGACATCGGGCTCCACTTTATAATGCTGGTACCCGAACATCTTGCCCGTACGCCCCATACCCGTCTGCACTTCGTCCATGATAAGAAGAAGTTTTTTCTCGCGGCAAAGACAAGCGACGGCCTCCATATATTTTTCATCCGCCACGTTGATACCGCCTTCGCCTTGTATCGGCTCGAACATGATCGCGACAGTTCTTTCGGACACCGCTTCGCGCAACGCTTCTATGTCGTTAAAAGGCACGTGCTTGAACCCTTCGACAAGAGGAGAAAACCCCGTCTTGACCTTGTCCTGTCCCGTGGCGGTAAGGGTCGCGAGCGTCCTCCCGTGAAACGACCTTTCCATCGTGATCACCTCGAAGCGCCCCGTCGGATGGCCGTATTTCCTGGCCAGTTTTATCGCCCCTTCGTTCGCTTCGGCGCCGCTGTTGCAGAAAAAGACCTTTCCGGGAAAAGAATGCTCTATTATTTTTTCCGCCAGTACAGGCTGCACTTCATTATAGAAATTATTGGACACGTGCAGTATCCTCTTCATTTGTTCGCGCATTCTCTTTATCACCCGGGGGTGACAGTGCCCGATACCACTCACTGCCCAACCCGGGAAAAAATCCAGATACTTCTTTCCCTGCGTGTCCTCCACCCATACCCCTTTGCCTTTCACAAGACAAAGGTCCTGCCTCGTATAAGTGGGCAGAACATACTCCTCATACAAACTCTTTATTTTATCCATCTTCATATTTCAGCTTCCTTCATCTCCTTGCTCACAGTTCACTGTACTATGCCCTCACTATCTCCGTCCCGATACCCTTGTCGGTGAATATTTCAAGTAAGAGCGCGTGCTGGAGGCTTGCATCCACGACATGTGACTTACGCACCCCGCCCTCCAAGGCGTGTATGCAAGCTTTGACCTTCGGCAGCATCCCCCCCGCGATCACTTTTTGGTCTATCAGAAGATTGACCGCTTCAAGCGTAAGCGAATGCAACAGGCTCGAAGGATCGTCCTTGTCCTTCATAACACCTTTCACGTTGGTCAAAAGAACGAATTTCTCGGCGGCAAGCGCTATAGCAAGGTTACTGGCCGCCTCGTCCGCATTTATGTTGTAAAGCTTGTTGTCCCTGCCTTTTCCAACAGGGCACACGACCGGGATTATGTTAGTATCGATAAGCCTCCTGAGTATCGTCGTATCTATCGCGTTCACCGTGCCTACATATCCCAGATGTTCCCCACCTTTACGCGGCACGGTCTGTATCATATTGTTCTCTTTTCCGCTCAAGCCGAAAGCCTCCCCGCCATGCGCGTTGATCTCATTTACTAATTCCGCGTTGATCTCCATAAGAACGGAATCCACTACACCCATGGACTTTTCGCATGTGACTCTTAGCCCGTCTATGAATTTGACCTCGATGTTCTCCGCTTCCAGCCTTTTGCTGATGTCCGGACCTCCACCGTGCACAAGGACCGGCTTCATACCGGCGTAACGCATAAAAACCACGTCACGAAGCACGTTCGAACGCACCGCCCTGTCATGCAAAGCGCTCCCGCCATATTTAATAACGACTACTTTATTGAAGAATTTTTTTATGTAAGGAAGTGCTTCTATTAACACTTCGCTTTTTTTGATAGCTTCTTCCATCAGATCGTCCCCCTACGCACTCCGCACTATGCACTACGCACTTAAGTTGTATAATATGAATTTATAGCGATATATTTTTTCGATATATCGCAGGTATACGTTACCGCTTCGGCTTTTCCTCTATGAAGCAAAACTTCTATTTTTACTTCCTCTCCTTTAAAAACGTTTTTCTTCTGCCTTTTGCCTGGCCCCATGAACCTGCCGTTCTTGAAAAAAGTGACCCCGTCCAACGTTATATCCATGGTCTCCGGATCGAAATCTATCCCGCTCGCCCCGACGGACGAAGCGATACGTCCCCAGTTGGGGTCTCCGCCGTGTACCGCGCATTTCACAAGAAGAGAATTCGCTATAGCATCGGCCGCTTTCTTGGCCTCCTGCGGCGTTTTCGCCTTCTTCACGGACACCTCTATGAACTTCTCGGCCCCTTCGCCGTCACGGACAATCATTTTCGCCAGCTCAAGAGAGATCTCGCCCAAGTTACGTGAAAAGATCTCGTAATCCTTTCCTTTTCCTTCGACAGTTTTATTTCCCGCCTCGCCGTTAGCGAGAACCACAAGGGTATCGTTCGTACTCATATCGCCGTCCACCGTTATGGCATTAAAAGACCTTTCGTTGCTGACAAAAAGGGCTTTTTTCAAAGCCTCGCGCGAAATGTCCACGTCCGTCAAAATATAACAAAGCATGGTGGCCATATTCGGATTTATCATCCCCGCGCCTTTCGCGACACCGACCATGCTGACGTTCTTTCCGCCTATATCGAAATATCTTGTCACTATCTTATGGAACCTATCTGTCGTCATTATGCCTTCCGCGGCGTTCACAAGTCCTTCCCTGGATAGCCCGGCAACGAGCTTCGGCATCCCCTCCATTACGGGCTCAAGACGCATCGGTTTACCTATGACCCCCGTCGACGAAACAAGCACGGTCGCTGCCGGAACGTTCAGGGCCCGCGCGGCCGCGTTCACCATTTTCTTCGCATCGAGTAGCCCCCTTTTACCGGTCATACAGTTCGCGTTGCCGCTATTGACGATCACGGCCCGCACATGATCGGTGTTCTCTAACTGCTCTTCCGAAAAAACCACGGGAGCGGCCTTGACCTTGTTCGTCGTAAAAAGCGCGGCCGCCTTGCAATCCGTTCTGGAATAAAAAAGCGAAAGGTCTTTCCTCTTCTTTTTAAGCCCGGAATGTATACCGTTGGCCAGAAAACCTTTTGGAAGCAAAATATTCATATTTACCCGGAAGCTCCTTTTTCTTCTTTGAGATGGACGAACTATTCAAGCCCTGCCTTCTCATCCAGCCCGTACATTATGTTCATGTTCTGCACAGCCTGACCGCTCGCTCCTTTTAGAAGATTGTCTACAACGGACACGATCACGACCATTCCGCGTGACACTTTTATACCGATATCACAGAAATTCGTCCCGGCAACATCCGAGATCTGCGGCAATGTTCCTTGGCCGCAGATCCGCACGAACGGCTCCATTTTATAATGTTCCCTGTATATCCCCAGAAGGGCCTCTTCTTCGGGCATATTTTTATGGGGAATATATATAGTGGACAGTATCCCCCTCCTCAGAGGCACAAGATGCGGGGCAAAATTCACACGCACTTCCTTCCCCGCGGCCTTTCCCAACACATATTCCATTTCCGGTATATGTTGATGGGCGTTCGGCTTATAACATTTAAGGGTCTCGTCCACTTCGCTGTAGCTCAAAGATATCTCGGCTTTTCTGCCGGCCCCGGTTGCGCCGCTTTTTGCGTCCACTATGACGGTCAAACCGTCCTTAGCGATCGTTTTGATCAACGGGAGCAACCCCAGTATCACACTTGTGGGATAACATCCCGGGTTCGCCACAAGTTCCGCTTTTTTAATTTGCTCTCTGTTCAATTCCGGAAGTCCGTAAACGGCCTTGGGCAAATTACCCGCGTCAAGATGTTCCGTCTTGTACCATTTGGCATAAACATCGGCCGGCAGCCTGAAATCAGCGGAAAGGTCTATAACTTTTTTGCCCTTTTCAAGGAACGCACCGGCAAAACGCATCGACTCGGTGTGCGGTAAAGCGAGAAAAGCCACATCACAAAGCTCGGATATCTCCTCCACGTCTATTTTCTTCAGAGGGATGGCCACTCTTTTCTTGAACCTGGGGAAAAGCCCCGCGTACTCCAAGGGGTTTTCCGTACGCGACGATAAAGAAACTATCTCCACGTAATGGTTCCTGGAAAGGCAATATACCGTTTCCTCCCCCGTGTACCCTGTGGCCCCGACGACCGCGGCTTTGATTTTTTTAGTCATTTTTCACTTCCGGTCAGTTTTTTTTAACAACAATACCCTGCAGAAGTTGCATGAATTTTTAAGTATAAATTAAAAGACCTATCCCTGTCAATATAAAATCACCAGGATAGGTCTTTTTAATTTATTTAAATATTTTTATATGATGAAGTTAACGTTTCGAGAACTGGAAATGCTTCCTGGCGCGTTTCTGCCCGTACTTTTTCCGTTCTTTAGCTCTGGGGTCACGCGTCAAAAAACCCGCTTTTTTCAAAGTTATCCTTAATGCGCCATCGACCTCAAGAAGCGCCCTCGCGATCCCCAGCTTAAGCGCCCCGGCCTGTCCGGTCAACCCGCCTCCGTCGACGTTGGCAAAAACATCATATTTATTCAAAGTCCCGGTTATATCCAGAGGTTTCACAGCTATGATCCTGTGCGTCTCCCTGGGGAAGTAATCGGCAAATTCCCTCTTATTGACCTTTATCTTACCCGTACCCGCGATAAGCCTTACCCTCGCGACGGATTCCTTGCGCCTTCCCAACCCTTCAAAATACTTTTTTGTCTCAGTCATTGATCCCTCTTATTTTTATTTTCAATTCTTTAGGAGCCTGCGCCATATGCGGGTGTTTATCACCCACGTACAATTTGAGGCGCCGAAGCAACTTTACGGAAAGCCTGTTCTTGGGAAGCATGCCCTCTACGGCGTGCCTTAACACATACTTCGGGTCCTTGACGAGCATCTTTTCACACGATATCTCTTTGTACCCACCCGGATACCCCGAAAAACTCCTGTAGTTCTTCATGGTGCTTTTTTTGCCGGTAAGCCGCACTTTGTCGCAATGCAGTACCACCACCCCGGCGCCTTTATTCTCGTAAGGCGTGAAATCAACGCGGTTCTTTCCCCTCAAGAGAGAGGCTATTGTAGAAGCCAACCTGCCGAGGACCTTCCCCGTCGCGTCAACAACATACCAATCGTGCTTGATATACGTATCTACTTTGCTCTTCTTCGTTTTAGTGCTCATAACCCCTCATTTTATTCGTGGAATTCAGAAATTAGAGATGTGAATTTAACACATTTGAATGGTTTTGTCAACCGGAATATACGGCAGAACGACTATCGGCAGTTCAAAGATATAGATACCGCCACCTCTAAATACCCTTAAAACACGCCTTTCCCGGCGGGAACGGCGCCCAAAAACGGTCACCGAGGACGTATCACTTCACGATAAAGCGCACTGACCTGTTTCTTGTAGAACGTGTTAAAGATCAAATTCACTTCATGTTTAAAATTCTTGTTCTCAAAATCGACTTTTTTCTTTATCTCCCGCCTTCTAAAACTCAGTTCTTTTTCTTCCCTGGGAAACATAAGAGTCATGAGCCCCCCCCTTTTTCTTTCTATTGCATGCTCCGGACTGCCCCTCCCGACTGAACAATCAACAACCAACTTTCTTTGCACTTGGTTTAACAAGTATGAAACAAGTATAGAGCAAGTATATATACTTGTCAATAAAAAATTACAAAAATGCTTACAATTACTGCGGAAAAACAAAGCGATAAGCTAACAAAAAAGCCCGACCGCTTATTGGATCAGCGATCGGGCTTTAAGGATAGTCATTCTCTCATTCGGGATCAGTTCCGGCACCGGAAAGTTTTTTCTCTATGCGTTCCAGATAATAGTCGGTCTTTTCGTAATCTGGGTATATCTCTCTCACCTGCTCAAGTTTTTGTTTCGCCGCCGAATAATTCTCTTTTCTGTAATCTTCCAGCGCTTCCTTATATATAGGGTCGACCTTACGGATCTTTTCAAGGAATTCCTGGACAAGCTTTTCCATTTCTTCGGCTTTTTTCATCTCGTCTATTTTCTGGGACACGAGATTGTCATAGCGGACGGCTTCCGCGTTGTTCGCATCAAGCTTAAGTGCATCTTTGAATTTCATGGAAGCTTCCTCGTATTTCCCGCCGCCATACAGGTCCTTGCCGGACAATACAAGGGTCTCGATCGCTTTCTTTTTCTTCTGTTCTTCCTCGCGCGCTTTCGACTTTAACGCCTTTTCTTCCGCTTCTTTCTGCTTCGCTATCTCTCGAGCTTTCTCACGCTCGGCTTTCTCTTTCTCAAGTTCCGCTTTCCGCGCTGTCCTCTCCTGCTCGGCTTTCGCCTCTTCCTCGGCTTCCTGCTTCGCCTTCAGCGCTTTCTCTTCGGCGGTTTTCTGCTTAGCTAGTTCTCTTTCCTTCTCTCTCTGCGCCTTCTCATCAGCCTTCTGCTTCTCGCGCGCAGCTTCTTCTTCCGCTTCTTTCTGCTTCGCTATCTCTCGAGCTTTCTCACGCTCGGCTTTCTCTTTCTCAAGTTCCGCTTTCCGCGCTGTCCTCTCCTGCTCGGCTTTCGCCTCTTCCTCGGCTTCCTGCTTCGCCTTCAGCGCTTTCTCTTCGGCCTTCTTCTGTCGGGCAAGCTCGCGTTCTTCTTGGCGCTTACCTCGTACCGCTTGACGATCTTCCTTGCCTTCGGCCTTTCCCTGCCTCTCAAGTTCACGCTGCTTCTTCCTCTCAACACGTTCCGTTTCTTTCCGAACCTTTTCCTCGGCTCTTTCCCTCTCTGCTAAAGCTTTTTCTTCTTCTATTTTTTTATTGATCAAATCGCGTTGTTCTTTCCTTTTTGCGCGTTCCTGTTCTTTTTTGGCTTTTTCTTCGGCTTTGCGTTTCTCTTTGAATATCTTTTCTTCCTCTATATCCGCTCTTATGTCTATGATAGCCGGCTCGATACTGGGCTCTATAGCGGGTTTTTCTTCCGTTTTTAAGGATTTTTCTTCTTCTTTTCGCTTCTGCTCGGCCATCTCACACAGTCTCTTCTCCTCTTCCCTGGCCCGCTCTACCTCAGCCGCTTTTTCTTCTTTGGCCGCCGCTATTTTCTCTTTCTCGGCTCTTTCACTTTCTTCGGCGGCAAGGCGCTCCTCTTCTTCCTTTTTTCTCTCCATTTCGCGCCGGGCAAGTTTTTCTTCCTTCGTCATATTTTTTTCGGCCTTCTCTCTTTCCCTCAAGGCCTTTTCCTTTTCTTTCGCCCGGATCGCAAGCTCACGCGCTTTTTCTTTTTCGGCTTTCCTTGCCTCTTCCGCGGCCCGACGTTCTTCCTCTTTTTTCTCTCTTTCGAGTTTCTTCTCTTCCTGCGCCTGCTTTTCGCGCCATTCCCGCTCGCGCGCCTCTTTCTCCTTCAATACCTTCTCTTCTTCTTTTTTCCGTCTGTCAAGCTCTGCCTGCTTTTCCCTTTCTATCCTCGCCTGTTCTTCTCTGGCCATTCTCTCCGCTTCTTCTTTTTTCCGCAGAGCGGTCTCCTCCGCCTTCTTCGCCTCAATTTCCTGACGGTTCCTTTCCAGTTCGATCTCTCTCGGTATGCTTGCCAGATACTCCCTTGTCTTCAAATAATCGGGATATATCCCTTCCACTTCCCTGAATTTCTTTTCCGCGGCGTCAAAATCTTTCTTTCGGTAAAAGATCACACCCTGATAATATACGGATTCAGCCTTGTCCCTAAGGGCGTTCTTTCTCTCCCTCTCGGTCTGCCTGGCTTCCCTTGCTCGCTCGGCGCTGTCAGAACTCGACACGCTCCCGCTCTTTCCCTGTTCGGGAGAACTGGCTTCCTGAGAAACGGCCGGCAACGCTAACGCCAGACTTAGAATAAGGACCAAGAACACCTTGAAACTCTTCCGCATATCTTCCCCCTTACGGACCTATCTTCTGCGTTGGATATCGTACAGCGAATATTGTTGTGTATGGGACCTGAGATAACAACTCATTTTACTACAAAGAATAATAATATAAAGGCAAAAATCAACCCACCCTTCATCTTATCTATCGCCCTCATCCTCCGTCCCTGTCTTTAAGTCAAGTTTCTTGAATATGGAGTATTTCACCCTCTTCGGCACTTTCCCCTTGATGAACACCCCTTCATCTTTGAATTCTTCCTTTTTAACTATCCCATTTTCCTTTATTGCCCTGGCCAACGCGTAGTCCTTGTGCGGCAGTATTATCTCTATATCCACAAGGTCATCCTCCATATGATCGACGATCCGGCCTACCACGTCGGAAAGCCCCGCTTTGTTGAGCGCAGAAATGACTATGGGGTCGGGGAAAGCCCTTTTGATCCTTTCGACCTCGATCTCCTCAGGGACCTTGTCCACTTTGTTAAGTATCGTATAAACCGGTTTGTCCTCCACTCCAAGTTCTTTCAGGACCTCGAAGACTGAATCTTTCAGCATCTTCGTCCTCGGATCGCTCATGTCCACGACGTGAAATAGTATGTCGGCCGAAAGGACCTCTTCAAGGGTGCTTTTGAAACTTTCTATGAGATGATGCGGAAGGTCATGAAGGAACCCTACTGTATCGGACAAAAGTACCGTCTGGTTGTTGGGAAGGCGCATCTTTCTCACCGTCGGGTCGAGCGAGCTGAAAAGCTGGTCTTTTACCGCCACATCGGCGCCGGTAAGAGCGTTAAAGAGAGTGGATTTACCGGAATTCGTGTACCCGACAAGTGCGATAGAAAGCATCGAGAATTTTTCCCTCTGGGCTCGCCTCAGGTGCCTTTGTCCCGCGATGTCCTTAAGGTCTTTTTTGAGTTTCGATATTCGCCCCCTCACACGGCGCCTGTCGACTTCGAGTTTTTGCTCACCAGGGCCTTTCGTGCCGAGCCCGCCTCCTATACGGGAAAGATGGATGCCCTTGCCGGTCAAGCGCGGAAGAAGATACTCAAGCTGCGCGAGCTCTACCTGCACTTTGCCTTCGCTGGAAGTGGCCCGCCGCGCAAATATGTCCAGTATAAGCTGGGTCCGGTCAATGGTCTTTACCTCAAGGATGTCCTCCAGGTTCTTCTGCTGGGACGGAGAAAGGTCATCGCTGAAAACAACCACCTGAGCGCCCAACTCGGGAATAAGAGAAGCGATCTCCTCTACTTTTCCTTTACCGATAAGAAAGTTGGAAGTGAGGAATTTCCTGCGGCATTCTATCTCGGCGACTATCTTCGCGCCGGCGGACTCCACAAGGTCCTTGAGTTCCAGCGCCCGGTCCTTTATCGCGTATTCTTCTTTGCCTATCTCCTCGACCGTAACAAGAATGGCTTTCTCCAGCCTCTCCCTTGTCACATGGAACTCCGGATTACGCATATTTACCAGTCCTTTTAATTATCACGAAGGCGTTCCAGGATATCCCCGGCCACTTCCTCCGCGCTTCTATCCGCGTTGATCCATTCCACACGCTCATCGGCCCTGAACCACGTAAGCTGCCTTTTGGCATACTGCCGTGTCCTTATTTTGATCTCTTCTTTCGCGGCCTCAAGGCCCATGGCGCCTTCAAGATATAATGACACCTCTTTTATCCCTAACGCCTTGGCCGCGGTCTTACTTAATTTTTTCTTTTTGAGACGCTTGACCTCTTCGACGATACCCTGCTCGAACATCCCTTCGACAGTGCGGTTTATCCTGTCATACAGCGTTCCTCTGTCGATGGCAAGTCCGAATATCTTTACATCATACAATAAGCCGATGCCTTTTGCTTCTTTTTTTTTGTTATGAATGGTCCTTCCCGTGATCTCATAAACTTCAAGAGCGCGTACAAGGCGGTTTACATCGTTGGGATGGAGTTTTTTTGCTGTCTCCGGATCGACCTTTCTGAGTTTCTCATGAAGATACTCGCCTCCTTTTTCAACAGCTTCTTTTTTGAGCTTTTCCCGCAGGGTCTCGTCACCGGAAGGCTCCAGGAAAATGCCATCAAGAAGCGCTTTCATGTAAAGCCCCGTCCCTCCGCAGATAACAGGTACTTTGTCTCTTTTTATGATATCGGCAACGGCTTTTTCCGCTTCTGCGGCATATTTTACCGCGTGATATTCCTCGGAAGGTGGAACGCATTTGATAAGATGATGCGGAACGCCTTTTTTCACGTCCTCGCCGGGAGATTGCGTTATCACGTCCATGTCTTTATACACCTGCATGGAATCGCACGAAACGATCTCGCCGTTCAGACGCCGGGCGAGCTCCACGGCGACGCTGGTCTTGCCGGAGGAAGTGGGGCCGACTATAAAAATGATCGTATGTTTCGTTATCATCAGTGACTCGTGGCTCGTGACCCGTATTTAAGAAACGATCTTTTCCCCTTTAATGGTGAACGAACTTGCTCCCACCACGCTGACTTTCACTAGCTTCCCGACAAGGTCTTCGTTCCCCGGAAAAACGCATGACGTATTGCTCCTCGTCCTTCCAACAAGCTCCGCTTCCGACATCCGGCTCTTACCCTCTACAAGCACTTCCTGGACGCTTCCGATCATTTCCTTATTTTTCTGGGACGATATTTTTTTCTGGACCTGGAGAAGCTCGTTGTTGCGTTTTTTCTTTTCCTCTTCCGGCACGTCGTCGATAAGGCATGCCGAAAGGGCCGGCGGACGCGGCGAATATTTGAAGATGAACGCCGAGTTGAACTTTATCCTCTCGAGCGCGTCATAAGTGGCTTTGTAGTCCCGCTCCTTTTCCGACGGGAACCCCACGATGATATCGGTGGTAATACCCGCGTCCGGCATCATTTCCCTCAGCACGCCCACTCTCTCAAGGTAATCTTCCAGCGTATATTTCCTGTTCATAAGGTCGAGTATCTTATCAGAGCCGGACTGGAGCGGAAGATGTATGTGCTCGCAGACCTTATCGAGGTCCCTCATCGCCTTGAAAAGCGGTTTCCTGGCGTCTTTGGGATGGCTCGTGACGAACCTGATCCTTTCGATACCATCAACCTTATTGACCGCCTCCAGAAGCTCCGGGAAAGTCGCTTTGTTCGTCAGGCCTTTGCCGTAAGAATTGACGTTCTGCCCGAGAAGCGTTATCTCCTTAAAACCACGGCCGGTAAGAGACTTCACCTCGTCGATAATATCTTTCTTCGGACGCGAGACCTCACTACCTCTTACGTAAGGAACGACGCAGTACGAACAGAAATTGTCGCAGCCGTACATGATATTGACGAACGCCGAAAAAACCCCGCCTCTATAGGAAGGCACCGGGCCTTTAGCCGGGCGTTTTTTGTCGTCAACGGCGATCACTTTTTCATGGAGCAACGCCTGTTCCATAAGTTCCGGGATATTGTAAATATTGTTCGGCCCCACGACCATGTCGACATGCTCGAACTCCTTGAAAAGAAGTTCTCCGTGTCTCTGGGCCATACAGCCGATGACTCCTATCCTGAGTCCGGGCTCTTTCTTTTTGCGCGAAGCGAGCTTATGGAGGCTGCCCTTCACCCTCTCTTCCGCGTGCTGGCGGACACTGCAGGTATTAAAAAGGACGATGTCCGCCTTTTCCTCGCTGTCAACGATCTCAAAACCTTTTTCGGCGAGAATGCCGGCAATGAGCTCGGAATCCCGTTCGTTCATCTGGCAGCCGAAGGTGCGCAAAAGTATACGCTTTCCATGACCCTGCTTGCCCTCGGATTTGCCTGTATTGTCGTCGTTTCGCTCTTTTTCTGCCATTTTAACCCCTCTTCATAACACATTTTCCAAGGTTCGTTAATCTCGACCTTGACGATCTCTTTGTTTTGAATGTAAATGCCCCTGAATATAATCCTCATGAACGTTTTGATGAGGTAATCCATTTTCTCGCTATTCGGATTACTCCGCAGGCAAAGCAAAAAGTCCTGCGTTGCCTTGACCAGATTCACCGCATTGCGCTTTTCGAGAATCTTAATCTGAATCGATTTCACATCCTGCCGGAGCTTCTTCTCTTCATTCCTTAAAAGCTCGGCCCGATCCTTGTAGATATCAATATTGATCTTGTCCTCCGAGAAGACCTCGTAAAGCCCTTTCTGTTTCTCGAGATTTCTGGCAAGATCCTTTTCCTTGCCTTCCAGCTCTTCAATGATCTTATGCTCCGGCTCGGTCGCGCTTAACTTGATAACATCGCTCAATTCTTCGATAACATGCAGGTTCTTACTAATGGTATCAATGATATCCCAGACCTGCTTGGTAAGAACATCGGCGCGCACGGCCTTATTCGAGCAATTGACATACGACACACCCAACGCGGAACACGCGTACCACGGCCTTCTCATTTTGGTGCGATGATTACATGTAATCATCAGCCCGCGGTAATTGCGACCGCACTCGTTGCACTTAACCACACCTGACAAGTGATAGATATTATTCCTGAACCGGACAACAGCATTCGTGCGGTTACGCGCCAAAAGTTTCTGCGCGGCATCGTGCATCTCTTGCGTAATGATCGGCTCGTGGGCATTCGGAACTTCGATCACCTTTGACGGGTCATTATTCACGTAGCAATAACCTTTGCCCTCGCCATTCTTCGTCTTGCGCTTCTTGTCGTAATGCCGTCGGTTCCACGTGATCGTGCCCAAGTAAACCTTGCTATGCAAAATGTCCGAAATAAACTTGCCGTAAAATCTGCCGCCCTGCCTTGCCGAAACTCCAAGATGATAATAATGCCCGGCGATCTGCGCGGTGCTCTTGCCCCCTAAATATTGATCATAAATATCCCTGACAATCTTTGCCTCTTCCGGATGAATCTCGAGCTTCTTGGTTTCTTTATTGTGGCGATAACCGTAAGGCGCAAACCGGGCGCCTTGCCAATGGCCGCGCTTAACACCCATGACCATACCCGGGAATACACGCTCAACCAAACGATTACGCTCAAACTCCGCGCAACTGCCCAACATCTGGATTGCCATCTTGCCTGCGCTCGACGTAGTATCAAACGGCTCGGTCGCTGATTTATACCCAATGCCGAGATTTTCAAACTCCTCGAGTAGTCCCAACAGGTCCTTAAGCCGACGGCTCAAGCGATCCTGTTTATAAACCAAGACCAGATCGAACATCTTATTGCGGGCATCGAAAAGAAGCTTTTTTAGCGCTGGCCTGTCCATATTCCCACCGGAAAAACCATCATCCATGTAAACGTCTCTTCCGGAAAGACTGCAAACAACATCCCAGCCGAAGTTCTTCGCGTACTGCAAAAGATAATTCCTCTGCACCTCCAGCGAAAAGCCTTCGCGCGCCTGATCCTCCGTGCTCACTCTCGTATATAAAGCTACTTTCACTATTCTTCCTTCAGCGTCTCGCGCCATTCTTTAATCTTGGCGATACACTCGTCCGTAAACACCGGCCAGTCCTTGTAATCACGCTTTGGCTTGACCCAGCCCTTGCGGATCCAATTGATCATGGTCTGCCGGTGAACTCCCAGCACTTTTGCCGTTTCTGTCATGGTGTAAGTTTTCATTTGAATATCCTCATCGATTGGGCTTCAGTATACCGTATTATACAACCCTATACAAGCGGTTTCTTCTCGAGGTCATAGCAATTTAAGAACATCCGCGACAACAGCTCTATTCCCTCATCAAATGATTTATGCGCCTCTTGGATTTCAGCACAAGACAGACCGCGGCTCTTTAGCTTTATCTCTAAAGCCTCCCAGCCCCGCGGGGTAACTGCCTGATCCTTATTTGTGCTGACATCCTTGCTCATCTTCCACTTCCCAGTAGGACATTCGGACATTTTTCGTGTCGTATGATGTCCGGTTTCACTGACATACTGACATGACTCGTGTCAGTAAATGTCAGTCAAAACACCCGTCAAAACCCTCGAAATAACCAAAAATTGACACTTTTTCCGCAAAAAACACCTATTTTGAACCCAGTTGACCCGATTTTAACGCTCTCCCGATAGCCCCATATGACATGACATCGATTTTTGAAATTTTGTATCACTGACAGACCGCGCCTCGCCCGACCCTCGCCCAACACCCCCTTGGAAGGACCCGTGACCTGCCATTAAGTTGCCAGTGACAGCAATGACATTTTTTTCCGCACTTAAACTTTTACTTACCACACCCCATCCCCCCTGCCTCCGGCTATTAACCTACGAACACAATTAATAAAAATTCCTGTCATAATCGTCATAGCCGTCACTAAAACGGCCGCTCCGAATAATCAACCTCACCCTCCCTGCGGACGCGTATGCCGTCCCACCGGCGAGACGCGCCGCAACGCCCCTTATTGATAGCGGGATATTGACGCAAGAGCTCCCGTCCAAACAGGATCTTGCTAAGCGGCCGATATTCGCTCTCCAGACACCAGTCCCGATAAGCCACATACAAAGCATCACTGCCTACGTCCGCCTGAGCGTCCAAGACGCACTGCTCCTCAACAAAAATAATGACGTTATTGTTCTCTTTGCGATAGGCGTCCTTCACGGTCTGCATCGAAGCGCTCTCCTCGAAATATCCGCGCTTCCTTAACCGCGTAAGGCCGTTAAGCGACCACAAGAAAATCCCGTCCAGCTCACTGGCCACGATCTTGTGCTTTAACTTGGGATCGCGTTCCTCTATAGAAAACTGCCGGTTAAACGGAAGGATTAAAAGCCGCCGGTAATACCCTTCGGTCTTATCCCCCACGCGCGGCATGTTATTGGTTGAGAAAAGAAGCTTGCAGTATGGTTTGAACTGAAACGGCTGGCCGTATTTTTCGTCAGCGGAGATCGTATCGCCGGTCACGATCGCCTTGAACATGTTGTCATAGACATTGGTCTTGGCATTGGTTTCAAGACTGATATTGACCAGTTTGTCCCGAAGCCGGGCGATGTAATGGGAATCGTTAAACTTCTCAAGCGGGATGGATGAACAATTGTCCTTGCCGATAAGCTCCTCGAGCACATACAAAACAACGCTCTTGCCGTTGGCCCCCTCGCCAAACAAAAAGAGCGCCTTTTCATAATCATTGTCCCGGGTGAGACAATATCCGAAATACTCCTGCAAAAGCATGATCCGGGCCGCGTCGCTCTCAAAGATCTGATCCAGACTCTTCTGCCACAGCAAACACTCGGCATTCTCGCGGTATGTCACATTAAGCTGGTTGATGGAATAGACATCCGCCGAATGCGGCAAGAGCTTCATCTTGTCGATGTCATAAAGCCCGTTTTTGACATTAAAGAGCGTGATGCTATTAATGATGTCCGGCTTGATGAAAGTCTCGGTCTTAAGCGCGACAAGAACATTGCGAAGCTTACTCGCCGAAAACCCGGCCCCGCACGCATCCTTGATCCACTTCTGAACCTCCTCGACAAAAAGCGGCCTGTAACACCCGCCTTTGTATTCGTAATAGGTGTCGGCGAAGTTGATCAGCCGATGATGCTTAAGGATCTCGTCAGCGACTTCATTGGCGTTAACCTTTCTGGCTATCAGCAGGCTTGGCCGCGATGGCGCATAAACCTCCCGGCAATCCGTAACCGCCTTTTCGATAACCGATTGGCCATAGGTCCGGCCGTCACCAAAATGCTTCTCGTCCCACTTCGGCCGCATGAGGCCTGACTGCCGGAACAACGCATCCATCTGTCCGGCATCCTTTCCAGTCCAGAATGCCAGTTTATTGCAAAGCGCCAGATCCGCTTCGCTTTGAGAGGGATAATCGTTCTGCCATTGGCCGGAATAAAGCCGCTGAAACCTCTCGGCGTCTTTGCTCTTGGCGATCAAGGAAAGAATGTCGTCCGCAGGCCCTTTATCTACAAACCGACTGAATATGCCTTTAAGCGCATCGGTGCACTCATTAAGTTCAGCCGGATAATTTTCAATGCGGTTGCCGGTAACGGTAAAGAATCGGCCCTTGGTATAAATTTCCAAGCCGATCTTTGAAATCTTGCAGGCCCGGGCAATCGCACCCTTGCAAAGAATATGAATACCTGTGCCGCTTGGCGAATACTCGGAATATGAATCAAGCGCCTTGAGAATCTCAACCGCATACGGCGCGATGGCTCCGTCTTTGACGCAGTGGTCAATATCCACGCCCACATACGGCGGCTGGAATACAAAGCCGACGCCCGCATACCCGCGCTGAAGCGCAAGATCGCTTGCGGTCGTGAAATCTGTCCATGTGCTTGGATCGTTTGTTTTGGCAGGACGTCCGGTCAGGACGTTCATCGGGACCTTGTCGGTACGGTCTTTATTGCGCCTGAGTTGATACCCGACCCAGCAAGGCAATTTGAGCAATTCCTGAGGAATAACCTCCTCGATCTTTCTCTTCTCTTTTCTTCTCTCGTCTTCCATCGTTACACTCCGTTTTGAAATAGATAATCCTTAACCCTTCGGTAACAATCAAACAGCTTGCGCGCCTCTGAATCGGCATAAAACTCCTCGCAGGCCTTATGAACAGCCGGGATATCGTCAAACAAGACCCGTTTAAGCCTCCCCGAGCCTTCAATACCCCGCATGGCAAACCCGCAATACAGTAAATACGTAGCCAAATAGAGATTCCCCGCTTCAAAATGTTTGGTTTTCATAGTTTCAATGCCTCCTACTAGCTACATACGTAAAAATTTGCAAACCTGCCGGAAATATTTTCACTTTTTTCATTTTTTAAGCCCTCTACCTGCTACATACGTTGCTTTTTGCAAAACTGACGAAAATATTTTCATTTTTTTTGCTCCCAAGCGTATATTCCGGATTTTTCTGGAAAGTGTCGGAACTTTCTGCCCCCTCATAGGTGATTACGCAAAATTTCCAAAAGTGTCGGGGCCCTCTACCGTAGGTATTACGTTTTTGGGGTCAAAATTTCGCATAATCCTTCAACTTTCCTTCCCAAGGCGTATATACAACCTTTTTTGCCAAAGTGTCCCACCCCTCACATATGAACACGCAAAAAATCGAAAAGTGTAACACCCCTCATGGCCTCCCATAGGTGATTACAGGAAAAATCCGAAAGTGTCGGGGGCTCACCTATGTACACGCAATATTTTTCAAAGTGTCGAACCTAAAAAAAGAAAAAGCCCGCTCTCGCTCGTATACGAGAACGGGCTTTCCGATCCAGCAAAGGTGGCCGCCTTGAGCTGGTCGTTTCTTTCTATCCCAATCTTACCGCAACTACAATCTTCGACAAGATGGTCGTTACCAAGATATGGAATAAATCGATCTTACGATTCCATCATAAAACATCTGGAATCTTTCTCAAGGGAGTCGTTACTACAAAATAGTAATAATTCGGAGAGGGCTAACTGCGGGAATTTTGAAGCTTAATCTTCATGCTCAAGCGGCTTGTCCGGGATCATATCTAAAACCATGGTCTGGATCTCATACTCGAACCACGCCTGAAACACCTTCCATGACCTGTCCTTTGGCCACATCTCAGGATCCGTATACCAGCCACCAAGCTCGTGCTCAAATATGTCTACGTAATGCTTCTTCAAAAACTTTTCGTACTTATCATTTTCCTCATAGGCAGGGATCAGATACACATGTTTTGAATCAAACCCTTCAGTTTCAACCTCCTCCGGCTTCATCTCATGCTCCGGCCCGTCATATTCCTTGCTGGTGTAGACCAGCCAGTCAATGAAAGGCTTCTTGAGCTTCACGATCAAGGCGGCGCGGTTGATGTCGGGGAAATATTCTTCAGTCAAAACAGGCTTCTTTCTATTTTCTGGTTTTTTGTTTCGACTTATTCTTAAAGAATAGTTTTAAATGGCCTTCTTTTGCCATATTAATCACAACCGTCTTCGCATGCGCATATAAGGTATCATCAGACTGTTTTTGAATCCAATCGATCGATTTATCTCCTATGATCGGAGATACTTTTTGTACAAATAAAGTCCGAATGTCATTCTTTTTTAGAAGGCACGGGCCAATATACCTGGGAGGCAACCACTCTTCCGATATCTCTTTAATTTTAGGATTAATAAGATAACGAACGTAGTAGCTTTTATACCCGTATGGTGATACATGAGCTTTTAATACCTCTGCAACATCAGAAAGATCCGTTGTCACCAAGTCACCGACATCCAGCTTCCTTCGAGTTACATTCTCAATACCTATTGTTGCACCTTCTCCGGAAGCGGCGCATTCGAGTATTCCCTTAAAATTCTTCGGGCACTCGATATTTGCTAACTGAAACGCTCTTTGAAGAATATTAAGACAAATCACAGGGATTTTATGTATAGCATGTTTCACATCCTCAAACGAGTAATCCCTAAAATGCTCGTCGATTAATGCGTGGGCGAATTTACTGGACCCGCCATACCCGACCTTATATGTCGGTCCTAAAACAATTTTCTCTCCATCAGTAGCAATCGATAGGGCTTTTTTGTACCGCTCTCGATACGACGACATTATAGGCTGGCCTTTTAAATCAAAAGTTGCTCCAGACTTGAGGAACCAGCATCTATTTTTTTCTAGTTTTTTGGAAAGCGCATTACATCTATTTAACAAATCCTTCGATTGGCTAGTAAAATTTTCAATCGGATTACCAAAGAATTCAGCAATATCTTGATTGGCATACTTAATATCCGACAATCCTTCAGCCGCAAAAAAGAGCTGGTAATATTCCTGCTCATTTGTTTCAGAAAAACAAACCAGATTACACAGAAACTCCTGCAACTTTCTAAAGCGAACTTCAAATTCATCTATAACGCTTTCATGGAGAAGATGGCTGATCCTGCTCCCGGAAATCGTTTCGTTCCCGGGATTCATCTTGGGATAGCCAAACAGCATCTCTTCTTCGGAATCTTCCACCCAACCGGCCACCCTCATACACGACATGCACGAAGAAAGGACCTCGCTGACAACTGCATATAAATAATATGACTTGGCGTCTTTATATGCATAGCTGGCAATAAAGCGCACAGAATCATCCTTAATTGGCAAGTTTCGAAGCAAATGGCCACTTATCTGAAGAATCATTGAAAACGGGGCATTTTTCTCTTCTTCGCTCTGCTCTTTCGGCCGCGTTGGGATCCTTTCAATCAAACGGATTAATTTCTTCTTACAAATAAATATTATTCTGGCAATTCTCATCTAATCCTCAATGCGATAATTCAATTCAGTTTATTCAGTCTTAGAGTACGGGCTCTTTGCCTTGAAATAATTCAAAAGAAGATAGTACCTTAATGCAAGTTTTTTATCTCCCGCTTGTTTTCTTTTTGCATATTCAGCTTCGACAAATTGCAAAGCTAAATCAAAAACATTTTTATATTCTTTTGCCCTCTCCGGGTTTTCGTTTATGCTTCTCATAAAGTCATCACCGAGATAATCCAATATCGGAACGCCATCTAAATCCCGGACAATCATTTTGAGGCAATTCGTTGCCATTAGCTTGCATAGCTCAACGTCTTCTTTAACTTGTTTTTCAATTTGTTGGTGGCCATTAGCTAATTGCCTTAAATAATTTATAAGCTCTTGCCCAATTACAATCCGAGGATACTCAGCCACTTTATGCTCCAACTCATAAGCCTTGTACAAAATTGGGCCATAAATCTCTCCGTTTTCCAATTCAGTCCCAAGTCCAACCTCAATACCCGCACGGAAGGCCTTCTTCGAAGCTAATGACAATAGAAGCATGCCGCCACACGCCAATAAGGTTCCGAAGACGCCATTAATCGCGTTGGAATGATACTGATCAGTGTGTAGACATACATAAGCTTGAATCGAATCAGAAAACCGCTGGTGTTTTAAATTACTTTTCAGCATTGCTTTGAACTGATCCATCTTATCCGGGGAAACTTTTACCGAAGGTTCTTTGTCGGCAGTATATGCATCAAAGAAATCTTTAAAACCGTTGCGGAGAGTTTCAACAAAAAATGCCGTTTGCTTATGCGCTTCGATTAATTGTGGGTGGTTATCAGTTAGGGGCTGATTTTCAATACTCCGGAACGCTTCTTTCTGCCCCAAGACATCGATGAATGCAAGAAGATAGAAATAATAGTTAATATTTTCTTTTGATTTGTGTCCCGAATCACTTGCCACGAGTCATTCCTTTCACTTCTGATTCTTATAAAACAAATCCTTCAAGAAGTGAATACCTCTTCTGCCATATGTATTGCAAATATTGTCGGCATCGACCTTAATTGCCGGGTCTTTCTTTCCGACTTCATACAGTCGCTCAACGATTAGCTGGATCTCTTCTTGACGAAAAGTCGGCGTAGCCGTTTCCAAAACCTTCAGAAAGATCTTCCCGATACGTTTAATACTATCCTCGTCATTAAACTTCGTTAAATACTCAATAAAAAATGCGGAACGATGTTGAATCTCGATATAAGGTGCTGAAATAAGAAGCCACGCTTCCCTTTCTTCATCGATTTTATCAAGCCAGATCGTTAATTCAGCCATCCGGCTTAAGAAGGAGCCGTACGCCTCACCTAGTTTTGCCTTAATGGAATCACGCTCTCTAAAAACCCATTGCCAAAATGCAATGACCTTATTTTTTGTCTCTTCAGAAGGCTCTTCTTCCTGTTCATCATTCTCTTCTTTTTTTAGTCTACGACCTGATATCGACCAAAAGAAGCCAGCCACATCTTCCCATCGGCCCCGCTTATCTTCAGTATTGGCCTCATCAAGCATTTTCCAGAAAAGGCTTGTTTGCCCGTCTGTATTATTCTGACTCAGAGACTCTTCGAGTTGGAGATGTCCAATACAGATATGCTCCACAAGTCTTTCGTCTGCTCTGCCCTTAAATATTGTACTCTCCAATGCCTTGATATAATTTGGCCTCATGAGGGCATACAAATCTTTATATACTCGGGCGCCGGTTAAATATCCCTCCATAAACATTTGCCATTCAAATGCAGGCGCATCCGGTTTGGCAAAATCAGTAATTTTACCAACCGTATAGTTGCTATCCAAATATTTCATTTGCGGCAGGTAGCATCCAAACCAAATATATCCATCTATTCCAATCGGAAGGAATCGTTCAAATTTATTGCTCCCCCAATTATCACTTTTCATTTGCGTAACCCTCGCAACCCTTAAAGAAAACGACACGTATGCCATGATCGTTCGGCCAAGGGTAGTATTTAAAGCGTAGGTTAAAGCGTCTCTTTGAGTATCGGGAGTTTTCTCGCCCTTTAACAACGGAAGAATCAAATCAAAAACCTGCTCTGCTGTATCAAAATACTTTGGATCGAATGCACGTTTGTCATCCCTAGAACCATCGCCAATCAACTCAACAATTGCCTCTACAATCCAAATATAACGGCCTTTTCCGCTATCCTCGCCCTGCGCTTTTAATGCTTCAGCAATAATAACGTCTTTCCCTTTACTCAAATACTCGATGCTAAAATCAAAGATGTTGCCCCAATCAATTTCGCTTCCAGCATTCCAAGCTTCTTTTATCCCCCGAAGTATCCGATGTAAATAGAAGTAATCCGTGGAAATAAAAACCATAAGCTCATCGGTGAACTTTTTAGGTTCTTCTTTTACGGCCGCTTGCAAAATATCAGCAAGCCCTTCCTTATCCGGCTCCCCTTCAAACGTACCATGCCAGAAATCAGCACCTTTAAAATCGACTAAATACTTAACTATCTCAGCCACAGGCTTTTGCAGTATATCTTCCTTAGTAACCGGCGACTTGTGACTTATGAATCCCCCCTTAAAAGATGATCGTTCAACCGCATAGGGCTTATCATTATTAGGTTCGGCTTTTCGTTTTTCCTCTTCATATAAAGAAGCAAACTCCGGATTTTCACGTAAAGGCGATAACCATTTGTATTTCCAGTAGGCAACGAGCTTATCATCACCTTTGGTTATGTAATACTGCGGCACATCATTTATTAATCTTTTCAGTTTAGCTTTTAACTCATCCCCAAAATCAGAATTGTGGTTCTGAAGAACGTCGTACATCTCGACTTCAAGATCAGATTCCGCCAGAACGGTCGGAACGACTTCCATCAACTTATTCAAATAATCCCGATAGTCCACCCAGAATTTATCAATACACAAAAGAACAAACCGCCTAAAAACAGGAAACTGGTATCTGTTCTCTTGTAAGAATGCGCCCAACACCTTCTTGCCTTCTCCTCGATTTGATTCGCATTTAGCCAGTAGGACATCCCGCAAAATAACAGTTAAAGTATCTTCCGCCCCATCGCCATGTTCCGGGCCGCTTTTTAATGTCCGGCACCATATGTGCGAATAATCCGAGAACAACCCTTCATGAATACCCAAAAGTTTTTGTTCGTATTTATCCGCACTGTCCCAGCTAATGCCATCGGGTAAATTCTTTTTAATTTCAGATACAAAAGCATCCTTTGTTAACGCAGTAAACGTGAACCGCTTTACATCAATTTGCGGCTCAAGATTATGAAGGGCCCAGAAATCTTTTTCCCGATCTACGCCCTTGAGCTGATCTTTCGAGAATTGGCTAACAGTGGCGGCATAGCGATCATCCTGAAACTGAATATTTCCCGACTTTAACCCTTCAACAACAACCCTCTCAGCTTTTAGCCGATAGACGGCATCTCCTATTTCCAAGTCAGCATAGTGATCCTTTTGCTTATACTCCAATGCCATACTTAATCGCTGTGCTAATTCGAAAACAATGCGAATAGAACATTTTTGGCCAATCAATTGTCCGAATTTCTTGAACGCGTCTAAAATCCAATAAACCTGCCACTCCATCAGTGCATCATCACGTTTCGTAAAGGCGTTTGATTTCCCGCCTGCTCGAATCGTGGTAATGGCAAGAACTATATTCTCAGCGTAGATATAATCTGGGCCAAAGTCATTGCCCAAACATTTAGGCAACAGCTTTTCTCCGATATCGCTAATCGTCAGGTCGCTTCCCAGCGAATGATCTGTCCATACGGAAAGCCACAATTTAAACTTATCTATGGGAAGGTTCCCTTTGATTACTCCGGGCGGGAGATTATTCAAAATTTTAACGCAATACCACCAGATATGATAATTATTGATCTTTTTCTTCGTTAAAGAAAACTGTACAAGGCTTTCAATAATCTCAATCAGCTCTTTGCCGTACTGAGGGCTTTGGGCAACCTGCTCTGAAACGCGTTCGAGATAATCAAGCACGCGCCAAAACAAAGCATTTCCAGTGTCATCAAATTCTATTTTCTCCGGCGAGAAGTATAATTTATGTCTTAATAATGTAAACCATTTGGTATCAGCCTCTTTTCTAAAGAAGTAACTTGAGTAAAACGGGATAGATAAAATATTGTTAAGGACTTCAAAAGGCCCACCTTCTAAAGTCTTAAGTGTGCCTATATGCTCAATCCGCTCAATGACCGCATAATACGAGCCAACCAGTTTTTCTAAAATAGCTTCGTAGTTATCCCAAATCTCTTTAACCTCCGCGATATCTCGCGACTCTTTCCACGCCCCTCTCCGATGAGCGTATTTATGGAGCTTATTGCTGACTTTGTACCATTCGGACGAAAAACCCTCCAATTGCTTAATTCCTAATGAAAACAATATAGATTTTTTATGTCGATCCTTCTCCTCTTCCGATGGGACAAAATCTACAGCTAAGATGTCTCGTAACCCTCCATCGATTTCCCTTGCCGCATGCATCAAAAAATTTGAGCCATTAGGACAGTCCCCATAATATATTTTCAATCCAGCTTCATAGAAACCTGCGATTTCGGGCCCAATGGATGACAAGCCTTCATAAATTTTATTCTGTTTTTCAGACCACATTTTATTCATATACACTCTTCCCGCACCCGATGTAAGATTCATAAACGTGCTGATACACAAGCCCGCACTTTTGATGATACAAATCATCGTTAAATACTGTCGGTAGTTCTCCGAGTGTTTCTTCAATGCAAAGCTTCACAGCCGCACGCGACTGTTGTTTCTTGCGCCAATCCAGAACCAGCTTGTCCTTTTTAATCTTTTCCAGTAGTTCATGGGCGATCTTCTTCACAGCCATAATTTCTTTTTGGGTCATTTTGAGTGGAGGATTTATCAGTAAATCGTAAATGGCAAGCTCCTCCTCGGTCAGATTTTCAGTAAGTGCCCTTTTTTCTTCTTCATTCAGTCCCTTCACAAACTCCAGCAACCTGCGATAGTATTCCTCGACGTTCATCGAACCGGCATTGTAATCATCAATCAACTGTTGAAACTTATCCATGTAGTTGATACGCATTTTATTGAGCATACATAAAGCGTGGAGCCTGACCTCGATCGCTTTTCTTAATTGCTCTGCTAAAATGCGTCTGTGCCCCTTCTTGAACTGCTCCTGCAATTTGTCAAAATCCAAATTGCCCAGATCGAGAATGCGTCCTGCCTTATACTCCCCGCGTTGATCGGAAACATGCCTCGCCGTCACCTTTACCGATTTATCCAAGAGATTGGATACCTGCTCAAGCACATCAGAAATATCAACCGTAGGTGAAATTGAGCTTAATTTCTCAGCGATAACCTGCAATAATTTGACTACCGGTTGAAACTCACTTGCAGAAACGTCCGGGAGAATCGCCCTGAAAGTGTTTTGAATAAATGCGTTCTTTTCCCGGAACTGTGCCGGTCTTTCGTCATTCTCAAGTATGCATTCAACCGCGTCATCAATTAACCCGACACATTCAAGACCTTCTGCAGTCATGATCTTGGGCAAAGAAATATCCCACTCATCGCACAGCTCCATCATTTCCTGAATATCTTTGCGAAGCTGGGCAATCAACTCCGATTTCTCAACAATTGGCGTATCAATGCCCCCATCACCTGTTGGAGCCGCATACATAGCCAAAGCCTTGTTCAAATTGTGCAAGACACCAATATAATCAACGATCAAACCGACCGTCTTATATTCACCAAATACACGATTGACCCTCGCAATGGTCTGCATTAACGTGTGGTTCTTCATCGGTTTATCGAGATAAATGGTCGAGCAAGACGGCACATCAAAGCCCGTCATCCACATGGCGCAAACGAACACAATCCGAAGCCGATCATCTGCGTCCTTGAACTTTTCGTCTAAATCCTCTTTATTCATTCGCAGGCGGTGAGGTTTGATATCAACGCCCTTGGCCTTGAGATCCTCAATTTCATTCTGCGACTGCGACACGATCACCGCCATGTCGGTTTGCTTCATATAAATAAGCTTATCGCCCAGCTCTTCTTTCTCAACGTCTGTGGCCTTCTCGTAATCCTTTTGCAGTTTAGCGGCATATTCATCCCAATACCGCTTCACCTTGTCATACATTTTTACGGCGGTCGCTTTATCGATCGAGACAACCATGGCCTTGCCCATGAAGCCACGATTCATAAAGTGGACAACGATATCCTGCGCCACATCATCAAGACGGTCTTCCCTTGTTATGAGCTGATATTCCTTTGAAAATTCGCGTTCAAATTTGCGTTGCTCTGCCTCATCAAGCTCTGCATCTTCCAATATCTTCTGAATGTCTTCATTTAAGCTGAGGTTCACAAGTTGAACCTTTGGCTTGCGGTTCTCATAGAACAAACGCACCGTTGCTTTATCATCCACTGCTTGCTTGAAGTTATAAACACTGACGTATTCACCAAAAACATCCTTGGTTTTTTCCTCACCGGCAATAAGCGGCGTTCCCGTAAATCCGATAAACCCTGCTTTCGGCAAAGCGTTGCGCATGTTCAGGGCAAAAACATCGTATTGCGTCCTGTGCGCCTCATCGGTCATAACAATGATGTCCGGGCGATTGGAAATGACAGGATGCGGCTTGCCCTTTTCCGTCCTGAACTTTTGAATCGTGGTAAACACATACCGATGGTCTTCCGTGAGAAGCTGAACCAATTCATCCCCTGACTCAGCGCGCTCCTGTTTGCCCTTGATCGCCCCGCACCGCACGAAATTTTTATAAATCTGATCATCCAGATCAGTGCGATCGGTAACAATAACAAACGTCCAGTTGCCGGGTTCTCGCCGCAATACCTTCTGCGAAAAGAAAATCATTGAAAGCGACTTCCCCGACCCTTGCGTGTGCCAGAAGACACCAAGCCGCCCGCCATTCTTGTCCCGAGATTGGAATGCCCGAATAGCATTCTCAACGCCGAGATATTGGTGGTTCTTTGCAAAAATCTTGATAGGCCCGATCTTCTCTTCCTTGAAAACAACGTAATTTTCAACCAAGTCCAGAAACCGATCCCGGGTTCCGATCCCCTTTATGATCGTCTCAAGAGAAACAATGCCTTTCTCGCCTTCGCTGTTGATACGCTTCCATTCGCCAAAGTGATCCCACTCAGCGGATATCGTTCCGACTCGGCTTTTACTTCCATTAGATAGAATAATCAGGCCGTTAAACCAAAAAGTCTGCGGAATAGCAGTCTTATAATCCCGAAGGTTATCGTCATACGCCTTCTTGAGATTCTTATGGGATGCCTTAAGCTCTATGAACAGAAGCGGTATCCCGTTAACAAAACCAATAAGGTCTGCCCTGCGAGTATACATTTCACCAGAAATCCAAAACTGCGAAGCAAGATAGAAGTCGTTGTTTTCAACGTCGACCCAATCGATAACTTTAATTTTCTCGGAGACCTGCTCATGCTTATCGTTTAAATAAGATACGGGAATCCCGTTTTTAAGAAGTCCGTAAATTTCGCGATTAGCGGCAACCATGCTCATCACGTTTCTGTCCGCCGTCAAAACCTTTATTGCCTCGTCAATAGCAATACTCGACGCATCCGGGTTCAACTTTTCAAGAACCGGCTTGAGCTTAGAGATTATGACGACGTCAGCTTTTGTTTCTCGCCCAAGGAAGCTCTTCCCGTTATCATCAAATTCATGGAAGCAATTTTGAACAGTCCATTTGAGCTGATCGAATAATTCGATCGCTGGCCTTTCGACCAAAGCATCCTCTGAATATTTTCCGTCTTTAGGCGCCATTAAATTGTCCCCATTTTTCAATATTCATATTTTCTATATCAATTTCGCCCGATATTAACTTTGGTAACAGAATCCGCTTCTCAGTCTTTAAATTCTTGTTCTTAAACAACAGATTGCTTATAAGATCACACGATGGCCGAACAAGTCGATTAAACTCGTTAATTATGGTCTTTGGCGGGATAACTATTCTCTCAGCGCTTACAATCTCTTTATTTATATGCTGTTGCGCCCCGCCGCCCGCCTTGAGAATAACGCTCTCAATAATTTCGCAAAACTTATAAAATATATATTCGTTATATAAGCCTTCCTTATCCCATACTCCAACAACGGATTGGTTAGCGCATACTTCCGTTTCAAGCATACTGACTTGCCCCAAAGTAGCTCCCGTTATTGCAATAACCGTTGATCTCTTTGGCATCAACTTTGTTGAAGACTTCCGTAATCCGAGGTCTGTAATGAATTCCGACTCATCAATAATTCGCATTTCATTAACTTTCCCAGAATTAATCCAAGGGATATTGCCTCCAACCCAATACTCCTCCTTGCCTCTTGATGGAGTCCCGCCTAATACAGTAGAGAACCTTTGTCCAACCTCAACGATCTCCCACCCCTCTGGCATGCGGCCTAAATCAGAATTGATAAATTTAACACCCTCTTGATTTGAATAATCGACAAACAAATCGCGATATATTCTCTGTACTGTCTCTTCAAGAATTTGAATACGCCGGTTATTTATATCTATCAATGAGTCGTAAGCTAAAAGAATAGATGCTATCTTCTTCTGAATATCCAATATTGGCATATCCAGTAGCACGGACTCCACATCTTGAGGGCTGACATTCGCCTGACTCGCCGCTCCTTGAGCTTTTAAGGCAATTTCCATCATCTTTTCTTCGGATGATAAGACATAAAACAAAAAGGTTTCATCTATAGATGCGGATCCATTGACAATAACTTTGCCAGCGCGTTGATTTAATAATGCCTCCCTATTCTTGATTGTGTACCGAGCAACACGCCCCACAACAGATTCTGGCTGAGTTAAATGAGACCCTGTCAGCGAAATGAGAATGTCCCCGTATTTGACATGATACTTTCCATCTAAAGATAATCGAGCATCGTCAACACACTGGGCATTGGATAAATCCACATATCCATGCCTAATGTTCTTAATCTTTATGACTGGAACGCCACCCTCTCTAAACTCAGCGCTTTTAAAAGCATAGCCAGAGATAACTTTTCCAATCTCGCGCAACGGAATTCTCTTCCAATTTTCCCTATTAGGACTCATGACAATATTTCAGTTATGTTTTTGGTAATAATTTCTTCAAGTGTTCTCGATTCTAAGTTTAATACCTGCAATTCTTCTCCCAATTCTTCTAATCGCTCTTTGAAATTAATATCTTCCTTGGGGCCATCTGTGACACCAATATAACGCCCCGGATTTGCACTCCAGCCTTGCTTTTCAATTTCTTTTAAGGTGGCAACTTTGCACAGGCCTACAATGTCTTGATATTGATTTTTTGGGAACACTTCCTGCATTCTTTTCTCACTACCCCGAATCGTTTCAATACGTTGCCCGCGATATAAACGAACAATGTTGGAAATAAACTCTATCTGTTCTGGTAAAAATTCCCTATGGGATCGATCTATTTGATTAAATATTTTGCGTGCATCAATAAAAAGAACGCTGTCCTTGCGATCTGTTTTTCGCTTTCCCTTGTCAATAAACCACAAAGTGCATGGCAATGTGACCGTATAAAAGAAATTTGATCCAATGGCAATCATTACATCCAATGATTTATTTTCGATAAGCTTTTTACGAAGTTCCTGCTCACTCGCTCTGGCATCTCCAGCAGAATTGGCCATAACAAATCCGGCGCGACCTTTTTCATTCAGAGCACTGTAAAAAAGCTGAATCCAGAGATAATTTCCGTTGTCAACGGATGGCATGCCAAAAGGAAATCGTTTACGATCGTTTTTAATACGATCCTTATCAATACGATTAACATTGAACGGAGGATTGGCCATCACGAAATCAAACGCGCCAACCATATTATGCAAGTCTTCATAATATGAATTTCCCTGCAAAACATCTCCGGACAACCCGTGAACAGCCAAATTCATCTTGCAAAGATTAACCGTCTCTCTCGTCTTTTCTTGCCCATAGACGCTGATCTCATCAACGGCCTTCTTTTTATGTTCCTGAACAAACTCCGCGCTCTGAACAAACATGCCGCCCGATCCGCATGCGGGATCAAATATTTTTCCGTGAAAAGGCTCAATGATTGAAACTATCAATTTAACAACTGAGGTCGGCGTAAAAAACTCCCCTCCCTGCTGTCCCTCAGTCATGGCAAACTCGCCCAAGAAATACTCGTAAATCTTTCCGAAAGCATCCCCCTCAATATTTTCAGGGATCGATGACATGAGCTTGATTAACTCAACCAGCAGACTGTTTTCAAATCTGTTATAGGTTTTTGGAAGAATCCCTTTAAGCTCCTCGTTTTCGCGCTCAACACCCTTCATAGCTTCATTGATCGCTTTGCCGATGTCTGCGCCTTCAGGAAGATTTAAGAGATAAGAGAACCGTGCCTCATCAGGTAAATACATAATGCCTGCGGCCTGATAGTCTGTCTTGCTGATTTTCCTGCGCCCGGTGGATTTCTCAGCAAGGATTTTTTCTTGCTTCGTGAAACGATAGTCTGCGTATCGCAGAAAGATAAGACCTAAAACTGGTGCGGAATATTCGGATGCCTTTAAATCAGAATTGGCGCGTAGCTCGTCGGCCACCGCCCACAATCGCTTTTCAAGTTCCGCTATATGATTTTGTGCCATATTATTTCCTTCCTTCATCCTGCAAGTTTATTTTCATCAGCAAAACTATAAAATTTGTCATTACCAACTATTAGGTGATCCAGCACTTCGATTCGCATGAGCTTCCCTGCGCCATAAAGCTCTCTGGTAAAAGCAATATCATCACGACTTGGAATAATTTCACCAGAGGGATGGTTATGAACACATACAAGCGACTTGGCGAATTTCTGTAATGCGGCGTGGATAATTTCCCGGACAATCGGGAACGCCTGATCAACGGTGCCGACCGAGGCGTCTGAAATGTCGATAATGCGGTTATTGCTGTCCAAATAAACAACCTTAAATACCTCTGTTTTGAGGTCGCGAAGCTGTGGCATGACGATATCCACAACGTCCTTGGCAGAGGCGATCTTCTGCTTCCCGGTGGACACATCGTCCTGTCGATAGCGCCGCCCGATTTCAAGCGCGGCCTGAATATGAGCAATCTTAGCTCCGCCTAAGCCCTTGAACTCTTTCCAGTCCCGGGCGTCGGTATGGGCCATGTTGCGGAATGTACTGAATTTCTTAAGTATCTTGCGGGCGAGGTCGATTGCGCTGGTGCCCTGCGTGCCGGTGCGAAGAAGAATGGCCAGAAGCTCGGAATTACTCAAAGCCCCTGCGCCCTTTTTGAGGAGTTTCTCTCTCGGCCTGTCATCCGCAGGCCATGATTTTATCCCTGTTATTTTCTTCTCTTGTACCATTCTCTTCTCTATTCTTCTCTTCTCTCGAATTAACCCGTAATCGAACTATCCTACGGAAGTGCAAAGGGGCGGCACTTAATACAAATCTCTTTAAGCTCCTTCAGCACTGCCGCCAAATCAAACGATTCACCGCGAAACGTCAAAGTCTGCGTTAAGGGATCATACGCCCTATGCTGGTTGTTAGGGACGTTTCCCCAGCTTGACTTAAAAGGATCTACTGCCAAATCACTGTAGACCGCTGAAGATTGCTTTTTGAACCAATCTTCTATTCGCTCGTCATAATGCTCGAAATGATTACGGAATTTGCGATCAGAAAGTATATTGTTATCGTCGACTTTAAGTAACTCCCGCAATCTTTCGCCTCTTGCCTCATATTCTTTTTGTGGCCATAAAATCTTCGATACGTTTCCAGCGGCCACGAGAATCGATTGAATTGAACTCCAGACTTCAATCTGATCGAAATTGTCCTTGATCGCCGATAAACGTTTAGCGGCCAATTCTGCAATCTTTGATTGCAACACAATCTCGCTTATAAAAACCGTTTCAGCAAGTGCAGTTTGTGGCTTATTATCCATCGTTAGCATGTCCACCAGTAGTTCATTATTTGATCCTGTTAATCTCTTCTTCCGCTATCTTTAGTTTCTTCAAAACGCTTTCAAAAGACGGCGGGTCCTCAAAAAACATTTCTTGCATCTGCCGATAGTCATCATTTAACAAAGCAAGATGCTCCTCTATAGGCATTAACCGAAGACTGCCCGGCTTTGCCAAAGCATAATGCGCCTTACTGTCTTTAAAAAATAGGGCTTTATGCTCAGCAACCTTTATCAATAAATCGATATTCTGGATAGCTTTGGTGTAAATAGCAGTCCCGATCATCTCACCCACATCGTAGTAGTGACGTGACATTCTTGCGCGTAATTTTGAGCCATGGCTTATTGCATGTAATATTGTCGCTTTTTCCCAAAAAGTTCTTTCCGCGCCCAAAACACGCACCTGCGCACCTTCAATGGTCACCTTACCGGCCGCGTTAGAAACATACGGTTTGACAGTCATGGCCTCAACAGGCCAATGATCTGATCGTGCGCCAAGTTCAATTTTAACGACCGGCTGGACATAACCACTCTTGCCATTCTCAATAGCGCTGGGATACGCAAATAAAACGGTTTGATTATCAGGATCATCAGGATCCAGCCTTATCTCCCACTTTCCTATGCCAGATAAAGCAGAACCGATTTTTTGGTCCAGCTCAGGGATAATCACACCGGTAATCTTTTCTTGGCATGCCTGCTTTAAGCGATCCAGTCGTCTCTGATTTTCTTTAGTGCCCTGCTTCTTGTCAGGCTCAATTGATTCTTGGCTTGTTAAAAATGTCCTCTCGATTGAAACATCAACATCCTCAGAAAAACGTTTGATAACGTTGTAACACTTTGAGAGCGAGGTGCCTCCTTTAAACGTCAAATGACTGCCTGCTGTGGGCAGTGAAAAAAGGATCTTAAGGATCCAGCACACCCAGAAATCTTTTTCGATAAGTTGCGGAGTTACACCCAGATCGTGAGCAACAACATCAAAATATGCTTTTTTATCCGCATCTTTTAACAATAAAAAATTGTCCATAATTCTGTCACCCTTGTATTTTCCTGAAAATATCGCCTATCCAGACCGGAGCATAACGGATATCATTCATCAGTGTATTTTTATCGTCATCGGACAACCGTCTTTTAAGTTTTGCCACAACAGCCGAATCAATATTGCCCTGCTTTAAATATCGCAAGGCCTGAATGACTAATCCGCTTATTCGTCCGGCTGTTGCCATATTTCTTGGCGTTGTTCGTTTCAAAACGATCGTCTGCTTACCGATCTGAACTTTCCGATTAGGACCGTCTGTAAAGAAAACAATCTTTGCCGGAACCTGCTCTGTTAAACCTAACAGATTGGCGGCATATGCGCCGGAAGGCTGAATCTTCAAATTATCTCGTCCCACTAATGCTTGGGCAACGCGATCATAATTAGGCGGAAGGTCGCCGAAATCCGGATGTCTTGCGGGATAATCATACAATCCCCTCGTCAGACGGCGTATAGTCCCTGATTTTGCTAGTCTAAGCAGAGATTGAGCTATCGCTGTACGACTTCCTAGGTCATAAAAGAAGCTTGGAGTAAAGACCCAACCCCTCTTATTGCCATAAATCCTGCTAACTATCATATTCTCAATGCTTTGTGCCATTTTTAGCACCTCTTTCTTGTCACAAAAAGTATATATTTTTTGTTACAAGAAGTCAAGCTATTTTTAAGCTCCCGAGCTATTATGTGCCCAAAATGTCCACTGGGGCTAAATGTCCACTTTTTAACGGACATTTCGATTTAGTGGACATTTACTTGTCCATCGATGTCCATCAAAATGCCCTTTTTGGCCCCTCCCGAACGCCCGCAGGACACCCCTTAAATCGCCTGTTTTCCGACGCTGGACGATTGTTTTGACCGGGTTGACCATTGATGCCCAAACCTTAAAAGTGATGGACATGGACATCGATTTTTTTGACCACTATCACTGGCTCCCCGCGCCTCGCCCGACCCGCACCCAACACCCCTTTCCAAGGACCCTTGCCTCGCCGAAGCCAAAGGCGAAAGCACTTTGGCGAAGGCGGGCGCGGCCGCCTCCAAGCATAAAAAATCCCTATGACCTCGCTTTTCAAAACGACCATAGGGATGAGCTGTTATTACAACAGGTTTTGAGACTTAAAGATGCTCTCTATGATCGTCCGGGCAGTCTTGCCCGATGGATTATCGCCTCCGGTAATATTACACGCGAAAACGTAGGTCGTGCCGTTATGTTCAAGAAAGCCGACAAACCAGCCCAAATTCCATTTACCATCCGGCCTCGTGCCGGATCCGGTCTTACCGTAAAGTGTGCCTTTGCCGGTTTTCTCTACCTGCATAACATCGCGTAGTATCGCAATATTCTTTTCAGAGAACGGAAGTTTACCATCCAAAAGCTTATTCAAAAGATTAACCTGCTCATCCGCGCTGATCTTAATGGACGTAGTATCCGGACGCGGAAGCCAGAAAATATCGATCCCTGATGAAATATCCTCTGTGCCGTAGCCGATCTTTTCAATATATTCCTTCATCCGGGCTTCGCCGATTTTCCGCGCCATGATCTGATATGCAGGAACGGCCGACACTTTAAACGCCTCACGTAGCGTTAAGTCCTGATTCCACCCTTCTATATCACGCTTCACCTCATCCCACTTATACCACGGCTCGTCAGCATCCTTGATAAGCCCGATCTCTAGCCCGATAAGAGTGTTGTAGATCTTGAATGTCGAACAGGGCGCAAGGCGCTGGTTACCACGCGCGGGATTGATATTGACCATCTCACCAGTTGCGCGATTATAGATCACTAGAGCCGCGTCATATCCCTGCAAAAGAGACCTGTCGATCTCTTGAGCAAACGCACCCGCACTCATAAGCAAAAATCCAACGATCAAAACGAATCTTTTCATCATACCTTTTTATTCCCCAACCACCGCTTCTGCCAAGCTCCTCATAGCATTACTATAATCCTGCCACCGGCCAACCGAAGGTGCGCACGTACACTTTCTTTTCTAATTCCTTGTTTTCCATGATCTTTTCCAACCAACCCTTCGCCATTTGCCAGCGCCATACAATTTGGGCGCGAGAATTTTGCGGATCGTCTCAAACGTAAAAATGAAAAAGCCGGGCATTAAAACTATTCCCCATTCAAAACCTTTCAAAGGAACCGTGTCAAAAAAACGGTGCATGAACGGCACATAGATAACTAATAGCTGGAGCAAAAGGCCAACGATAATGGCGCCAAACAGCCACGGATTTTTTAAAAACCCAAGCTTAAAAATAGTGTGTTCGTCCGAACGCGCGTTAAAAGCGATTAGCCATTCGAAAACAACAATACTGCAAAAAACCATGGCCCTTGCCTCATGGATCTCGTAATGCCGTAGCGTCCAGAAGAACACAAGGAACGCGCCCAACCCGAGCGTTGATGATAACACGGCAATGCGCGCAAGCATCCCCGGGAAAATAAGTCCTACCCTTGGATCCCGGGGAGGATACGACAATTCGTCACCCACCCGAGGTTCGAACCCCAGTGGAATGGCGATAAGGGCCCCGGTTACCAGATTAATCCACAGGATCTGCAAAGGTATCAAGGCAGTCTGTCCTGTAAAAATGATCGATAAAATGAGCGTAAGCAATTCTCCGAAGCATGTAGTCATCATAAAGAAAACGACACTCCGCAGACGGTTAAATATCGCGCGCCCTTCTTCCACAGCAGCAACGATCGTGGCAAAATTATCATCAACCAGAACCATATCCGCCGCTTCCTTGGCAACATCAGTGCCCGTGACACCCATGGCAACACCGATATCAGCGGCTTCAAGCGCAGGCGCGTCATTGACCCCGTCTCCCGTCATGGCAACGACATGGCCTTTGCTTTTAAATGCCTCTATTATCCTAAGTTTATGCAATGGTTCAATGCGCGCAAAGACCGAGGCCTCTTCAATTTGCTCATGCAATTGCCCGTCATTCATGGAATTAAGCTGGTGCCCGGTTAGCTGCATATTCCCTTGTATGCCGAGCCATGAAGAGACAGCTCTGCCTGTTATAAGATTATCGCCGGTAGCCATAACGACTTTGATACCGCCGCGGTGGCACGCCCCAATCGCCTTCTTTGCTTCTTCTCGGGGAGGATCGATCATCCCGCAGAGGCCGGCAATGATCAATTTACCATCCAAATCGTTTTCAGATAATTCAGATATGTCCGCGGGTTCTTCCGCGAACGCCATTGTCAGCACCCGCATCGCTTGACGTCCCATCGAATCCGCCGCATCCAGGAATTCCCTGCGTGCAACCTCGTTTAAAACGGTCTTTTGGCCTTCCTGCAGGTAAAATCCGGCCTTCGGCAAAAGCTTTTCCAAGGCACCTTTCACAAAGATTATTCTTTGCTGGCCGTCGCGATGCGCAGTAACCATGTATTGACGTTCGCTCTGGAAAGGAATCTCATGTATGCGGGGGTAGTGTACCGATTGCTCTTCCTTACTCAACCCTGCCTTAGCCGCGGCTACGACCAGCGCCCCTTCGGTCGGATCCCCGATAATTTCATAGAATCCTTTCTTTTGAGATAGCGTAGCATCGTTGCATAACAGGCCAATACGCAAACAAAGCTCAAGTCCCGGCGATGCCGCCATGCCAACGGGCTGGCCTTTAAAGGAAAAATCCCCCTGTGGAGCGTATCCTTGCCCGCTGATCTCTATGGTTTTTCGGTCGGTGAATATTTCTTTGACCGTCATTTGATTCAAAGTAAGCGTTCCTGTCTTATCGGAACAAATAACCGTTGTTGAGCCCAGCGTTTCAACAGCGATTAGTTTGCGGATGATCGCGTTGTGGCGCGCCATGCGCTGCATCCCGGCAGCCAACACCACAGTCACCACGGCAGGAAGCCCTTCAGGGATAGCCGCGACAGCGGCCGCGACAGCCAGCATAAAAACATCAACCAGGCTCATATTTTTCCAAAGCCCCAGCATGACCAAAACACTGCACACACCCAGAATGATCCAGATGAGCCAGGTCCCTAATTTGTCTATGCTCTTTTGTAACGATGTCTTTTCCTCTTTGATCCCCTGAACAGCGGAAGCAATCTTCCCGATCTCGGTGCGCATGCCCGTTGCGGTAATGACAGCCTGGCCCCGGCCGGCAACCACTACCGAGCCGGTAAAAACCATGTTCTTTCTTTCTCCGAGCGGCACGTCCCTATCAACCGCTTCACTATTTTTTTCAACCGGCAGTGATTCCCCGGTTAACGAGGATTCGTTTATCTTCAAATTAACGCTCTCGATCAGCCGGCCGTCCGCAGGCACTTTATCCCCCGCCTCCACGATGACGATATCACCAGGAACAATACCCCGGGCCGGAATAACCTCGATGTTGCCGTTCCTTTTTACCTTTGCTTTTGGCGCGGCAAGCTGCAAAAGCGCATCCATGGCTTTTCCGGCCCTGAATTCCTGGATAAAGCCGATGATCGCCATGAATAAAAGCACGGCGACGATCGTCAAGGCATCGAGCGGCCCTTTTACGACAGCTTTGATGGTGGCGGCAGCAACCAGAATATATACAAGAGGATTTAAGAATTGCCGAAAGAAGATAACAATGGCGGTTAACTTCTTCTTTGCGGTCAGCTGATTAGATCCATATTCATGATATCGCTTTTGGGCTTCTGAATCAGTCAATCCGAAAAGATCCGATTCTAGATTTGAAACGACCTCGTTTACTGTTCTTCTATATTCTTGAACCATAAATTTGGATATACTCCTTAATGAATGGCGCTTACGTTCGGTTTTCCCGTATCACTTTTTCCCAACTTCTTAACTTACAAACGATTAGCCGTTGTCATACACTTTTTCCAGAAAATGTAAAACTGACATGTAATAACGCTTCCATCTGACATCCGAACGTGGATAGGTAGACTTTTTTGTTTTTTAGTTCGTTATTTTCCATAATGTTACGTAAGTATCCTTTATGCATTCAAAGGTTTTTATGAATATTTTTTCATGCTATTATTTCAAAGGCATCCTTAACATCCATTCCGACAGCAATCCCTAATGCCTTCGCCTTCGAATTGATCTTGGTGATTTTCCTGTTCGGGAACCGCTCTAAATTACCAATGGGATTATCCGGTGTGCTTTCCACTATGGCAGCTGCCTCTCCAAAAGCATCAATAGCATCCAGGTCAAAAACACCGCACGTTAAAAATGCCTTTTTACCAGCTACCAGGAGAATACTGAAATTCGACCATTTGACCTGCGTTCCTTCAACTAAACCATTCTTAGTCTGATATGACTTTGTGTAAATATCCATACTACCTTCCTCGCTCGAATTTCCATTTACGTTCGGGTGCCTCTACTTGTTATTTTTCCGCGACAACAAGCATTTCGAAATCTCCCGGGCCTAATTTATCCTTCCTTGAGTACGCCCCCAATTTCGCCCCAAAAATATCTATTTTTCTATACCCAAGGGTCTTTAAAAGCCATGTTATTTCGCTGGGAACATAATAACGCTCGTTGCACTTAAGCTCTCTTTTATTGCCGGAATCGTCCTCAAAAACAACGGTGTTATGGTCTCGGAAAGTCAAGATATCAAAGGAGCACTCCTTACACTGGGACTGGCCTTCTTTATGCGCCGACTTATAGAATTCATTGACCGAATGGAACAGCGGGAACAATCCGTTCAATGTGGTAAAAATGAACTTGCCTTTACTTTTAAGCGCTTTTGTGGCGTTCTTGAGTATCTCAAAGTTCATCTCATCTGTTTCCATAAGAGAGAACCCGCCTTCACACAGCATAACCGCCAGATCAAATCCGCCGTCAAAAGAGAGATTGCGCGCATCTTGTATTTGAAAATCGATGGTCACCCCTGCCTCTTTCGCCTTTTCCCTTGCCCTTTTGATCTGATCCTCGGAAAGGTCAACGCCGGTAACATTATATCCCCTCTTTTTCAGTTCGATCGCATGACGGCCGGTACCACAGCCGATGTCGATAATCTTCAAGGACTTATCGCGGACTATCTCCGCTTCGATAAAATCACATTCACCGATCGTCCCTTGAACATAGCATTCTTTATCATATTTCCGCGCATAATTCTCAAATAGTGACTCGTACCATTGCTTCATTTTTAGTCCTTTCTTACAAAGCCCCTGCTACCGCCTCGGCCAAGCGCGTCATGGCATTACTATAAATCTGCCACCGGTCAGCCAAAAGTTTTGATAAAAATCCCCTTTCCCACATTGTCCGGCATTTTAGCATATTGGAGAGATTGTGGCAATCGTGCGAACCGCGGTTTGATCCATACTAAGCACTGGAGCGCATTAAATCCTCACGATCCCGACAGCCTTGACAGGTTCTCGAGATACTCCCACCGATCGCAGGCGGCAAGTATCTCTTTTTTCAGGACCTCGGCCCTCTCCTTCGTTTTGGCGACTTCGTGGGGGTTCCTTTTATAAAAATTGAAGTCCGCGAGCAGGGCAAATATCTCTTTCTGCTCTTTCTCAAGTTCCTCAATTTTCGATACGAGCCCCTCCAATTCCTTACGTTCTTTAAAGGTCAGTTTGCGCGAAGCGTCTTTTTCTGCGGGTTTTGGCGGCTCTTTCCCGAAAATAGCTCTTGGCTTGATTTCCGCAGGCCGAGCCGGGCGCTGGATAAGCCAATCATCATACCCTCCCGGGTACTCATTGACCACGCCGTCCCCTTCAAGAACAAGGGTCGAAGTTACCACATTGTTAAGAAAGGTCCTGTCGTGGCTCACCAGTATCAGCGTTCCGGAATATTCCAGGAGAAGTTCCTCAAGAAGTTCAAGGGTCTCGATATCCAGGTCGTTGGTAGGCTCGTCCATCACGAGAAAGTTCGACGGCTTGGTGAAAAGTTTGGCGAGAAGAAGCCGGTTCCGCTCTCCTCCAGAGAGGAATTTGACCTGCGTTCGGATCCGGTCCGGTGAAAAAAGAAAACCCTGAAGGTATCCCGTGATATTCCGGGGCTTGCCGTTGACGATGACGGTATCACTCGTACTGGAAATATTTTCGGCGATCGTCCGTTCCTCGTTCAGCTGTTCACGAAGCTGGTCATAATAGATCACCTCAATATTGGTCCCCCGCCGGGCCTTGCCGGAAAGAGGCGCAAGTTCCCCCAAAAGTATCCTGATAAGCGTCGTCTTACCGCTGCCATTAGGGCCTATCAAGCCTATCTTATCGCCGCGCATGATATTGGCGGAAAAATTACGGATGATGGGCCTGTCGTCGTAGCTGAAACCTACCTTTACAGCCTTGATCACGATATGCCCCGAGATAGCCGCTTCCTGCGCCTGCATGCGTACAAGGCCGATCGCCTTGCGCTGCGCCTTTTTCTCTTCCCTTAAACGCTCAAGCGCTTTCACGCGCCCTTCTTCACGGCACCGGCGGGCTTTCACGCCCTGCCTGATCCATATCTCTTCCTTGGCGAGTTTTTTATCGAAGTTCGCCCACTCAGCCGCCTCGTTGTCAAGCATAGCCTGCCTGCGTTCCAGAAAAGTCCTGTAATTACACTCCCAGCTGTAGATCTTGCCGCGGTCTATCTCCACGATCCGTGTCGCGAGATGCGATATGAACGTGCGGTCATGCGTGACGAAAAAAACTGTCCCGGGATATCCCTTCAAAAAACTTTCCAGCCACTCGATCGAATCTATATCCAGGTGGTTCGTCGGCTCGTCGAGCAAAAGAACGTCAGGCTGAAGGACAAGGGCCCGGGCCAGAAGCGCGCGCCTTTTCTGGCCGCCGGACAACTTCTCGAAATCGCTTTCCGGCTCAAGTTTCATTCTGGCGATCACATCCTCGACCTTGCTATTCAGGTCCCACCCGCCGATGTGGTCTATCTCGTCCTGGAGAATACCGAGCTGGCTCACAAGTTCGGGCGATTCTTCCGCCTGCAGACGGAGCGCGACATTATGATAATCGGCGAGTAACCTTACCTCGCCTCCGAGACCGGAAAGAACAACGTCAAAAACGCTTCCTTTTATACCTGTAGGGACTTCCTGCGGAAGAAGAGCGACCTTTATGCCTTTCTGATAAACGACTCTGCCGTGATCAACCTCGATCTCGCCGGCTATGACCTTCATCATTGTGGTCTTCCCGACGCCGTTCCTGCCAAGAAGAGCCACCCGCTCCCCGGCTTTCAGCTCGAAACCTATATCGTCGAAAATAAGCGGCGCGCCGAAAGACAGCGAAACATCATATAAACCTATTAATGCCATGATTTTTCAGAATAGTTGAATAGTACCGTTCATGAATTCGATCGGGTTTAGTATATCACAGAAGAGAGCGTTTAGCGTAAAGCGTCAAGCGTTAAGCAGTGTGTGGTGCGCAGTGTGTTGAGAACGTTAAGCGCACACGTTCACTTCAATCTTTCTATCAACTCCCGTTTCCTGCCCACGTATTCCGCCTTCGTAAACGCGCCGGCGTTGTAATTCCGGTTCAAAGATCTCATATTGACCACGTACCGTTTCGTCTGGGACGCCGGTATACCCAACTGTGCCGCTTCCGCTTCCAGCGTCGTATCGTCTTCCGATACGGTGGCCGTCAATTGTTCCTCGCTTAGCGACTCTTGCCCGTTCGCGTAAACGGCAAGCGGGACCATCTCCGTCCCTAAAAGCAGAATGAACATCAATATAACCGGTAAAAATCTTATTCGTGTTTTTTTCTTCATGCCTTCTTCCTCCCCTTAGAACCACGTTATCGTCAAATAGTATATCATATGTTACAGTGCGGAGTACGTACCGATATTACAGGTCAGGGATACAGCTTTAGACACATATGTGGGTTTATACTGGAACCGAAATTAATAAGAGAAATCCTTTCCCAAAAGCTTGCTTTATCATGTTTTAAATGGTTAAATATATAGTGAAGAATGTTACTATGGAATAGCACAATATATGGTGCCTATTTATTGCGAAAGGGGTGTGCCATGAGTGTGCTTAAAAATTGCTTTAGAAGTTGTGAAATAGTTTTTTTTAGTCTAGTTGTTTTAATTTTCTTACCTTTCTTTACAATAACAAATGCATTGGCTGATCCGATACATCTGATCCATGAATTTGCTGGCGGAGGAAATGATGGAGCCAAAGCTCAATTGACTAGTCTGATTTATGAGTCGGACACGCTGTACGGCATGACGGCATATGGCGGTGATGCCGATAAAGGAATAGTCTTCAAGATTAACCCTGACAGTACAAGTTTTACTCTTCTTCATGAGTTTGCCGGCGGAAGTGACGGAGCCCGTCCCTACGGCAGCGTGATTTGTCAATCCGGCGTCTTGTACGGTATGGCGACTTATGAAGGTGCCAACAATAAAGGAACTGTCTTTAAGATAGGAACGGATGGTACCGGCTATTCGATCCTGCGTCAATTTGCGGGAGGACCGGACGACGGAAGAGAGCCGGTAAACAGCGTTATTTACGCATCCGGAAAACTATATGGAATGACATCGGGAGGCGGTGATTTTGATTCTTATGGAACGATTTTCAAGATGAATCCAGACGGAACTGGTTTTTCTCTTATCCATGATTTTTATGGTGGCGCGAATGACGGTAGATATCCCTTCGACAGCGTGATATATGTTTCGGGCACGCTTTACGGTGTAACCGTATGGGGAGGCGATTCCGATCTCGGGACTGTATTCAAGATAGGAACGGACGGCACCGGTTTTACACTCCTTCATGAGTTTGCGGGCGGCGCGAATGACGGGAGAAATCCCTACAGCAGGATACTTTATGATTCCGGTCAACTTTATGGGCTTACAAACGGAGGGGGCGATTCAAATAAGGGGACGATCTTTAAGATAGGGACAGACGGTACCGGTTTTACACTTCTTCACGAGTTTGCTGGTGGAGTAAACGACGGAGGGGTTCCATACAGCGGCCTTATCTGCGCAGACGACAGATTATACGGCATGACATCTGCCGGAGGTGATACCAATAACGGAACAGTTTTTCGGATCGACAAGGATGGTACCGATTATACGATCCTTTATGAATTTGCCGGAGGTGCGAATGATGGAAGGCTTCCTTACGGAAGCCTGGTCTATGCGTTGGGAAAGTTGTATGGAATAACAAATAGTGGTGGCGATTCCGATCAGGGAACGCTTTTCTGGCTATATGCGAATTTTGCAGATGTCGTGGCCGCTCTAAGCGATCTGGAGATCGCAGGATATACTGATACGGAACTGGAACTTCTCTGCCAGCTCTACATAGAAGGCAAATTTTCCCTCGGACCTGCAGACCCCGTTATCATTGATGGCATCACGTGGCAGTACTACGACACCCTTCCCGGCGATACGGGTTACGATATGGGCACAGGATACATCTATGAAGGTAAAAAGTATATAAAACTGGGTTCTGGTCTAGGAGAACTTTCCGGCAGCGGTGTCCCGGAACTTCCTGCGGGTGCATCTACCCTGCTAAGTTTGATGACCGGCATGTGGCTGCTTCGCGGCAGAAAACCCGGTAAAAAAGTCTGATCTTCACATAAAAATCCTTTAAGAGAACCAGAAGAGGGTTATATATTAACTATAGCCAGCCGAGCACATCCCCCTTATCCAACACGAACCAGCGGTAAGATCATACTCTAAAACATACATTCCGGCATTTTTGTACAACGATTTTTTTGTGATATACTTCTTTTATGCCCGGCATACTTGGAATATCGGGGCCTGCCCCGAAAGACCCAAAAACAACCGCAGAACTTCTCCGGCGAATGGCCGATCCGATCCGCTATCGGCCGGACCAGCCTGTCGAATTGTTCATAAATGAAAAATATGCCGCCGCGACCGTAGGTTACGGAAAAGATTTCCGTTCGATCAAGCCGGCCGCCGCCGAAAAGAACGGAGTTCTTCTTCTTATCGATGGCGAAATTTTTCCGGAAACGGGTAATGTGCCTGCTGAATTACTGGACGCCGAACCTTCGATCCAGCGCGCGGACTACGCGCTCTACCTTTATATGGAACATGGCCCATCGTTCGTTTCCATGCTTAACGGGACTTTTACGATAGCCGTCCTTGATTCCCGCGACGGAAAAACACACCTTTACACAGATCGGTTCCGATCACGGTCAATGTGCGTCCGGCACGATAACAAAACTCTTGTTTTCGCGACGTCGGTCCGTTCTATCCTCAATTTTTCACCTGAGGCCGGAAAACAATATGACCGTCTCGCCCTATCGGAACTATTTGTCTTCGAATATATCCGCGGCGATAAAACCCTATTTGAGGACATTAAGCGGCTGGACCCCGCCTCACACGCTGTATGGGACGGCCGTACTCTTACCTCGGAAAAATATTTTACGCCGCGTGTACAACATATCCAAAAACACATTACGTCGCCGCGCGACGGCGCGCGCGAACTTTATCTCGCGTTCAAAAGATCTGCGGAAAAACGCTTTTCCGGCAGTGCCAAAACGACGGTCTTGTTAAGCGGCGGGATAGATTCTCGCCTTGCCTTGTCGTTATGCCCTAAATCGGTGACGGCAGCCACATACTGCAACAAAGGGAATCCTTTCACAAAAGAAGTGCGGATCGCGCGTACCGTCGCGAAAACTTTCGGAGTGGAACATTTGCTTCTTGAACGCGATAGCGACTATTACGCGAAAATAGCCGCGCTTTCAGTAGAAGCCAACGACGCTTTCGCCACCTACATATCCGGACATTCGGCGGGGGTCCACGACCAATTGCGCGAGAAAGGAATAGAAGTCGTTTTGACCGGCATGTTCCTCAACGCAGCCCTCAAGGCGTACTTCCCGTTACCGGAATTCTGTTTTGACGCTTATCCGAACGGTCCGAAAGAAGTCAACACGAGGACCGTTTCGCGGATTGTATCATACGAACCTGTCTTTCGCCGGGCCGAAAGACAGGACCTTTTGACGCTGGCGCTTAACAACGAAATGAAAGACACCGCCGCGCTGGCGCGCGAACACGCGATACGGGACATCATGTCATGGTTTTCGCAGGACGCGCCCCTCGCGGAACTCTTTGATTCTTTTCCGCTTCAGGACATGCGAACGGCCTCGAACGACATGAGCCATACGCGCGGATTACAAACCACGTTCGTCGACCGTTCCCCGTTCCTTGATAATGAGGTTTTCGACCTCTCGTTCGCTCTGCCCGCCTCATGGAAAACAAGAGGAGACCTTATTCGCCGATGTCTCTGGTTATCAGACCCGAAACTTGCCCTCATTACGGATTCCTCCACCGGGCTTCCGGCCGGGATTGTCCCACCATATGATCTGGTGTTCATCAAAACAGGCGAGTTAGCGCGAAAACTGGGGAGGGCACTCTCTGAAAGATCAAGACTCATACGGTCCTTGCGGGGGCCAAAGGAAGGTGAACGCGTTTTTACCGAGGGACAGTTTCACGATATGAACGCGTTATTGCGCACAAACATTTTCTACCGCGAACTGGTCGAGGCCTCAATTGAACAATTACCTGATGGATTCTTTGATATCGGGATGATAAAAAAACTATACCTCGAAGACCTGAACTCATCTTTGCCGCGGCTCCGCGTCCTTTTCGAAATAATAATCACGTTCGCTTTGTTCGACAAAAAATGGGGGCCCCGCGCACGAATGTCCGAATAATCAATCGGAAGTTTTTCTGCCTTCTGTTTTTTTCTTTTGAAGCAGAAAATCTATCTTGGGAAGGAGAAAATCTTTCAGGGACCCCTGCCTGAAAGTTTTTGGTATAAAATCATCGGCGCCCAGTTTCCGCGCCTCGCTTACTTCTTCTTCGGAATAATAACCACTGAACATCAGGACCACAGTATCCGGCCGGTCTTCCTTGATCTTTTTTAAGATCGGAAAAACCCTTTCTCCTTTGATATCAATGTCAAGAATGGCCACTTCGTATTCACCGTCCGCCTTGATCATGCCTTCTTCGACCGTAGAAGCCACATCCACGGCAAACCCTTTCTTTTCAAGAAGAGGGCGCATAACGGCGACCAGCATATCTTCGTCTTCGACCAGTAATAGTTTTTTCATTAAATACTTTCTCCCGCGTTATTGTTAATATATTTTATATTGGTGACTCCCCCAAAGCAACCCAAATCTGCGTACCTAAGGTCAACTCCCGGCTATGGCCGGGACAAACAACTTAATTTCCGAGCCATCACCGATACCACGAACCGACAGGCATCCGCCCTCCTCTGCGACGATCTCCCGGACTTCCAGCAGACGTTCAGGCAAGGCGGCCCATGTTTCATCAATTTTAAAATAATTATTCATAAACGTTACCGACAGCCCCTCTCTTTCTCTGTCTCGCATGACCGTGATCTCCACGGATTTATCCACACCGGCAGATGGAACAGGACCTTCAATACCGGTCAGGAGAACAAAATAAACAACAATAGAGAAAGATACCCCATCGAAAGACACACCGGACTTTCCTGCCTCCGGGGCTATCGTCAACCCTTTTAAACGAACGGAATGCTTGGGGAAAAGTCTCCCTGAGCACTGGAACACACGCGTTATGGTCCCAAGAATACCGCAAACATCCGTATTCTTATTTCCTCCGGGCAAGGAGAATATCTGTTTAAGGGACATGATCTTCTCAAGCGCATTTGAAAACCCGCTCCCTATCATCCGCAAAGAGTTAGCATTCTCCGCACAGGATATCTTCTTTCTGATACTATCGAATATCGACATATTTTCTAATATGTTTCTCTCAACCGAATCAAGAAATTCCATGATCATACCTCGTTCTCTCACATGGGAGAAGTTCTTCACCCGCTTGGCCACTTCCTCAAGATCCATCCCTACCTCGTCCATGTCTTTTTTGCATTCTCCGGGGAAATTCATGGAAATTATCTCCGCAAAGCCAGCTATCGAAGAGAGTATATTGACAAGATCGTGCTTCAGGACCCTGAAAATATCCTCTATCATCTCCGGCGGCATTTCACCCGCCCGTTTTTTGTTCGGCTGCGTGGTCATCGCATCATCCTTTCAAATGTCCATTCCGGGTTCTCAAGTGTGCCTTTCAGAAAAGCGGTACATACATGTTCCCCCGCAGGCCGGGAAAACACGGCAAATTCTAAAGCGAGTTTGCCGTCACCCTGTACCGTTCCTTTTGAAGTTAAATAAAATCCGTTACCCCAAAGCGTAAAATTGTCAGCTATGACCCTGTTGCCTTCAATGTATATATCCGACCGGGCGCCACTAATTGCCGCTTCTCCGCCAAAAAGCGACTCTATATGATCGGCAAGCGGCTTAAGAACGGCCCTTTTTTCCAGTTTCCCGCCCATGATCGCGATGGAACCCTTTCCGGAACGGCTTTCGGGCATCCCTGCCATACCTTTTATCAAAAATGACATGTCGAGAACACTCTTTTTTTCACCGGTATCGCCCATCATGGCCCCAAAATCTATGTCCCGCGCCGTAATACGGGCCTCATATTTCGTACCGTCACCCCTGAGCTCACAGTAAACGGCCCCCTCTATCTCCCCGCCGTAAAAATCCGCCCTAAAAAAAGGGACGTTCACGTTATTCCGGAATGCCGATACCTTCCCTTCGACTTTTTCCAGTTTCATATCACGGAATATGATTTCATCCGACAAAAAATTCGATTCTCCGGAATATTGAGAAGGAACAAGTCCCCGACCTTTCAACGTGAAATCGGCATGAACTTCTCCGGACACACCGTTTTCCGAGATAAGCCCACCGATCTCCTGCACAATAACGGCCAGGTTCGCCGTCCTTCCCGGCCACATGACGAACATCTTTCCCTTGTCAGCCAGGTCCCTCATTTTACCGAGATCCGCCCGAGCGTTCCCCAAAAGCGATGTTTCACTTTTGAGCGGCGTTTTAAAATTATCCGTTACTCCTGAGAACGACAGTTTTACGCCGCAAAACATCCCTTTAATGCCTTCTATGACAAGTTTTGGGCCGGATATTTGCGCCCCACCCTCCAGAATAAAACCGTCCGAAGACAACTTAAGAATATATAAAGGCCTCCTCAATTCCTTTTTCAGCTTCAACAAATATGGTATACCGTTATAATCCATGCGAAATTCGGCGCTGGTGATACACCCCGGCCCGAAACTCACGGTACCGGAAATATTTTCCCCGCGGTCGTCCCCTATTTCCCCAGAATTGGCGACCATGATGTCGGCCTTGATCACGGATATCGCGTCGGCCGGAAAAGGGTTCAGTATGCTCCTGAACGTGGACACCACTCGCAATGTTCCTCCCGAATCCGGCACCACGTCTTTTACGCTTAACCCGCTGAACACCACGGTGGTTACGAGCCGACCCTCCCGAACGAGGGTAAGCGGATCTACCGTCAACACGAGCCGTTTCACGGAGATGTCCTTCACTTTTCCGCCGCCTTCCATGCGGTAAACGGCTATATCATCCGCCATAACGGCACAGAACGGCACAAAGCCGAAAGAACCCACTTCCAACGAACGTCCACCCCGTAGAAGAACGGTGGCACCATCCGCTGTGTTGGACAAAAAGAACACAAATGGCACCGATAATAACAGAAAAAAAACACATCTTCTCATGTTTTTCACGATACCTTGGGGTGCCGCAAGAGCCACCTGCGGACCATCATGATGAAAAGGACCACCGCGATAAGATACATAACGGTACCTCCCCACTTATGAAAACAATCCGCGGCGTATCTCGAACCGGTAAAATGCCCTATCATGATTATGATATATATCCTCAGAAGGTTCACCATGTATATGAAAATAACGCCCAAAACGGCGGCGACCGCGGCCCTTATCTTGTTAAGCCTGTCCCATAAAGACAGCACGGTCATTGTATACGCCACTCCGAAAAGCGCCGTCCCATTGAGCCCGGAACAACCGTAATTCACAGTGACCCTGTAGAGATCCGTCCCGACTATAGGATCGACCCCCGTGGAACAAACTATGAACGGATGCCAGCCAGAAAGAGAAAAAAGCGCATATTCCAATTTGGCCGTAAGAGATGTCAGGAAGCTCCCCATAAAAACGAATATGTCCGTAAACTCCCCCCAAAAGAACGCCGCTGCCGCCGCGAACAGATATTTCAGCCACGCGCGTCTGACGCGCACAAGGACCAGGAACAGTGTAAAATGACCGAGGACCGCCAGAAGATAATACCCTATACGGTATCTTATCGTAAGGTACGTCACGGTCTTATTAAAAAAATGAAAAAGTTTTACCAGTATATGGTCTTCGCCCATCGGCTGAAACGGATAAACTCTAACGACATGCGCCAAATAAAGACCGAAACCGGCGAGTATCAATATATGCAGAAAAAGGAACGTTTTATAAGGCGCGCTTCTCACAACAATACCGGTCTCCCGCACGAGGAACGCGGAAAAAATAACAAGAAAAAATACCATATCCGTCGAAGGTATTACGAATTCGGCGAGCTGTTCGCGCGGAATAATATCATACACCCGCGGGAACAAAAGGAACGGCAGGATAAAAAGTTCGGCATATACTAAGACCGAGGAGATAATGTATAGATTAAGCCCGTTGTTCGCGTTTATTAGGCCGTTCTTCTCCATCTTCCTCCTATTTGCGTCCCCATCCATGTGCCGGAGATGACCGTTATAATGAGAGCCCCGTACATTTCGAGGCGACCATCCCTTAAAGCGTAAGCCATAACGACAAGCACCGCGGCAAACCCCGCGTACCTGCACAAAAACAGTAATATACCGGACCTCGCGATGACCAGGGTCCTCGCCCAAAAACCCGCTGAAAAAGAAATAATAAAAATGATGAGATAAAAAGCTGCCGTGACGGCCTTCCAGACCGCGATGTCCCTTCCGCATTTTTCTCCCGGCACAAAATAAACAAATCGTTCATCCGGACGCATGAAATCCGGAAGAAGAGCGAACGAATCACAGTATGCCGTGTATCTCTCAAGCCGCGCATAACCAAGATCAAGATCCTTTCCGATAACACCGGAGATGGTGTCCACTTCAACGTCCTTTGCGGCCCCCAACCGGTCGAGAACACTTTCAAGATCGCCGAATCCTATGGACCTTTTGTCTTTCCGCATTTCTATAAAATTCACCTCATGGAACCAGACCGGGATGACCGGCCTTGCGTCGCCTATCCGTCTCGCAGCCTGAACAGCGCGGTCCACTTCCCTTATGGTGCACGTAGCCGGCAAATATTTCAAGGTCGAAGAGTCTCCCTGCCCTTTCCCGGGTACAGCAGCAAGGCAGTCAAACCCCAGATCCTCAAGAACACGGACGGTATTCCGGTCATAGCTGTTCCACGGAGGAACGAAGGTCGCCACTCTCGTCCCCAGTGTTTTTTCGAGGAACGCCCTGCCGGCTGATATTTTTTTGCGCTGAGTTTCAAACTCTATCCCGTAAAATTCAGAATACCCCCCATCCATGTCCCCACGAACGGTCTTGTGGGAGTAACCGTGAAGAGCCGCGTCGGATGTGCCTTCTTTTACGGCCGACCTGACAATGTCCGCCATTTCGCCGGCAATAGGACAGACTTCTTCCATCGCTGCTTCATGCAGATCGCCGGTACATGCGAAAGGAATGATCCCTAAACTGCATTTAAGGTCTCTCGCGGTGAACGCATCTATCACCCTTTTAGTGAACACCGGGGAACTCCGGGACGAAACGTCATCGTAACGTAATACGACCGTTATTATTTTGCCGTCATCTTTCCGCACAGCCGAGGGCATCCTTTCTATCTCATAAACATACAGCTCGTTCTCATCGTCGCCGTAAAGTTTGCGGAACCCTTCTACCGGTATGCCTTTATACAACGGCCCGAGATACTCCCTTTTTCCCATCGGGCTAAGCTGGATATATCTAACCCCGTATTTGGAGGCTATCCTGTCAAAACTTTCCCGGCCGTCATAAGGTATCATCACGTTCTTTCTCAGGGAGTGATAATTAAGTTCACGGTTATCTGTGCTCATAATGACTTCATCGGGAGGGATATTTTCTTTTATCCACTCGAACATCACGGTATAAGGCGATATTTCCGACGCTTCCTGCAGTTTGGACTCGGCCTTGAACGAGAAGGGCGCGAAAAGCCCGAACACAACAAGAATTAATGCCGCCAGACGCGCCGCATAGCGCGTTTTTCGCTCCACGCCCTCGGAAGGATCGAATGCCCTCGAAACGAAATTGCCCGCGGCGAGCGTAACGAACGGAATAAGAAAGTAAAAATATCTCCCTTCATAGTGCCAGTACACGACTATAAAAAGGAACGAAGCAAGGAACCATAACAAGGCCATCCCTATCAACCGGCTGTTGCCTTTAAAGGACCTCCATCCGAAAAGCGCGGCCATGAACACAAGCGGGTCCACGTATTCGCCCGCCGACAGGCCTTTCGCGAAATAAGCGACCTGATATATCCACTTTTTCACGACGATAAGCGCCCCGTATTCCGCCATACTGGCAAAATACACCGGCGGGTGGGGGAACCACACCCTCGACATCTCTTCCCACGGGAGATATTCCACGGTAGCGGCCTGGAACCTGGCGCACGAAAAGAAAGGATCGGCGAACAAAAGATAATTCCTGATAAGATACGGCGAAATGACAAGAGCGCACGGAACGAGATACAAAAAGAAGGCGGAGATGGAGATCCGTTTTTTCACTATTTCGTACGCGAGAAAACCAAGAACGGTTATTATCATCATGGATGCGTACGGTTTGGCCAGATACGCAAGGCCTGCCGAGACCCCGGACAATAAATAAAATAGTCCTCCTCTTCTCCTCTCGAGACCCGCCGCCGCGAGGGCCACGGAAACGAACCCAAAGAGACAAAATCCCACATCATTGAAGGGATAGAACGACTTGTCGTACAGCCCCGAACCAACAAGAAAAGAAGCGGCTGCGAGACCGGCAAAAGCCCCAAAATAGCGTCTCCCCGTCACGAACACGGCCGCCATAAGCGCCGCGAAAACCAGAAAGCCGGCCAATTTCATCCCGAAGAGTGTCTTGCCGAAAAGAATATAGAACGGCGCCATTATGAGCGGTTGAAGGAGCGGCCATTCGTCCTCAGGATGCGTAATGGCGGGATAATCGATATAGTAATGCCACACATAATCAACAACGAACCCCCTTCCCTCCGCGAAGTTCCTCGCCAGGACCGCATTATTGGCCACATCGGAATGCCCTATAAAATCATCGTGCGTTATCGAATACAGCTGCACCCCCATGGCAAATGCTATCAGCATTACCAGAAAAATGCCCAAAATGATCTTTGTTCTATTCACTTTTACCTGCTTTAGTCATTCCGAACATGAAACATAGCATGTACGCAAAAGCGCTTTTCTCTCTTTTGAAATTGAGCGCTGTCTTTTTTCTTTCTCTCCACCAAATAGGTATCTCTTTGATCTTATAGCCGTGCCTTCTGGCTCTCACAATAAGTTCGGTGTCCCAGAAAACACCTCTTCGCAGGGACTTGTCATATCCCATCTCCTCTACCAGTTTCAGAATAACGTCCCTTTTGAACGCTTTGAATCCGCACATATGGTCTCGAACACCGGTACGGAAACATATCCTGATAAAGAAATTGTAAATACGGCTTATCACCAGCCGGAAAGGTTTTCGTTTTATCTTGGACCCGCGGACGTACCGGCTTCCCGTCACAATATCATAGCCGAGTATGACCTCGTCTATCAGGTCGGACAGGAACCTGAGACTCCCGATGAGGTCCCCGTCGACGAACACGATTATGTCGCCGTCCGCCTTTCGGAACGACTGCGCCAGGTTCTCTCGCCTTGTCGGCCCGACCTCGTAGTTACAAAGGCTCACATGCCTGTTTATCGCTTCCAGCTTTTCCGCTATTACCGCGGTCTTGTCCCGCGAAGAATCGTTCACTATGAATATCTCGTATTCCATGGGTATCTTGTTCACAATATAGTCGATGGATTTTATGTCCCTGTCCAATATCTTCTCTTCATTGAATACCGGCACAAAGAGAGACACCTTGTGCTTTCTTTTTTCTGCCTCGGGGACTTTGTATTTTTCCGCCACTATGGTCGTCCCGAAGGGAAGATGGAGTTTCGACAGGGTGAAGAAAAGATCATCCAAAAAACAGGGGAGTTGCCGGTGGCGCAGCCTGAACAATTTCCTGATAAAAAGTACCGGCACAAGGAACCAGAAAAGGCGTATTATCCTGAACCCTGAGAAATCATTAGCGGAGTACCTTCGTTTATGGCCGAGAAGACTGTCATATTCCCCGTAGAGCCACCGGTACGCGGGAACGGTAATGATAATCTTTTTGCGCGCGATCCGCATGAGCTCGCCTATCGCCTGTTTATGTGGCCCAAGATGTTCCAGGACATCCGAACAGATCACGGTATCGAAGGAGTTGTCCGGATACGGAAGAAACGGCAACCCCTCGTCTATATTGACAGCGTCCTTTATGATATGGCTCCCGCACCCCACATTTATACAGGAACCCTCTATCATGGATTCGACAAGCTGTCTTTTATAACGAAAATAAAAATTAGGCTTGCCTCGCAGCCATTCCTCGTTCAGTTTATCCACTCATACCTCCGGCCACTACTTTATGATACACTTCCCTTATATTTTCCGCTATGCGCGCGGGATGAAAATTTTTCAGGGCTATTTCCCGCGACGCTTCGCCCATCGCGCGGCGCAAACTGTCATCCGCGAGAAGCCGTTCGAACGCGCGCACGACCTCGTCTTTATCCGCGGGATCCACAAGAAAGCCGGACCGTCCGTCTTCCACCATATAAGGCATACCGCATCGCCGGGAAGCCACTACGGGCACACCCGCGGCCATAGCTTCCTCAATACCCATGGGAGCGTTCTCTTCAAGCGACACCAGCGCGTAAACACTTGCCGTGGAAAGTTCTTCGCGGACCTTATTCGAATCTATCATACCCAGAAAACGGACCCTGTCGGCGATCCGTTTATCTTCCACAAAATCGAGTATCCCCCTCATATAACCCTCATCCTGTACAGGCCCCGCAAGCCGCAATTCCGCGCCAGTGCCGCGCTCTACGAGTTTTTCGAAAGCTTCCGTCAGAAAACGCGTATTTTTTCTCCGGCAGACGGCCGCCGAACTGAATATGAACCCTTTTTTTTCGTTCCTTGGCACCTGAAAAAACTCCGCAGAAACGGGATTATTAATGTCGTATATCTCGGCATTGACCACCTTTTGAAGATGCTCTCTCACATACGGATTGATCGATATTATATGTTTATGGTCTCGCCATGCGCTTTCTTCCGCCATTTTCCAAAGACGGGAACGCAACCCGGCAATATCCCTGCCTGACGCAAGCGTATCCAAATATATAAAACCGTGTACCGTGAAAACCCGCGGCATCCGTAGACCTTTCACCATGATGCCATAAACATCGTGAGAATGGACAAGATCGGGCTTTAACGTTTTGATATACTCCTGCATCTGGGCCCTTCCGGGGCCCACCGCGTAAAAAAGCAGGCGTTTCCTTTTTTCGGGCAGCCTGTGGACCGTGACCCTGTTCTCACGTTTTAAAACTACCTGCCCGACTGAAGGATCGGTCGTTACGACGTGGATGTCCAGATCATCGAACGCCGATAATGCTTTAACAAGGTTCACGTTCACAGCTTCAACGCCCCCGCACGGGGCCTGGCTTTTGACCGGATATGGTGTCACGAAAGCGATCTTCATTTACCTTCTTTTCTCCCGAGATTGCCGGAGACAAACTCCCGGAAAGTCGAGAAACGCACACTGCCGTCCTTTAAATATTTTTCGGCGGTCCTTTTAAGGAACTTCTCTAGTCCTCTGTCGTTGAAAAATATATTGGCGTGACCTATCATTACCATGGGAACATCTGCCTTCTCGCCCTTGAAACGTTCCATTCCTTTTTCCAGGAACATCAGCATTTCTCCCGCAGTCTGCTTGCAGAAATCCCATTTTTGGCAATAGACACCACCTAATATGCCCACCAGACCGCGCCGGGAGGTAAAGACCTCACTGGCAAGCTTCCTGGAGAGTATCGGCACACGTGCCCGCATCTGAAGATACAACGCCGTCCATATCCTCATCACTGTGAACATCCTGTATTTTGGGATCATTTGCGAAAAGATAGGTATCTCATAAAGTTCCTTAGCTCCATCCAACGGCCAGTACGGTCTGTTCCCGTCAAAAGGACAGTGATCGGCAAGCGAGTGCGCTTTTATCCCCGCTTTTTTCAAGGCCTCATGCGAAACCGTCGATGCCTGCACCCAGTTATAACCCGTAAAACGGGCGCTCGTGCATTCATAACCGGCATCGATCTCCCGCAGGACCGAGACCAGTTTTTCTTTACTTTTTTCAATGAGATTTACCGCCTCTTCCGCGGTAAGGTCGCCTACTTCCTTCCACGGGTCCTTCATAACCCATTTTTTCCCCTTATATACGGCATCCGCCCACTGCGGATGTATATGAAGCTGGACATCATGGCCTGCCTTGAACGCCCTTTGGACCTGTTCCTTCATAAGACCGGCGGGAGAATACCCGAGGTCGTTCTGGAGATCGCCGTCAAACTCCTCGTATTTCATGAATTCGCATATTTCGAACATTATCGTCACAGGGACGCCATATTTTCCGGCGATCGCAAGTATCCTGTCCGTAGGACGAATAACGTCATTAAGCACGCTCCCCGACCCGTCCCCAAAAACTTCATAATCGAGCGATATGATGATCTTGATCATTTATTCTCCGGTTCCGGACCTCTCATCATTTCCGGCCACGCACCACCAGATGCCATCCCCATCTTCTTCCTATGAATTTTTCGAAGTCCCGGAAAACAAGTTTTCCAAAAAACGACCAGTGTCTCTTATCGAAGAAACATACCTCCGTCGTCACGTCCCGGAACGCGGAGAACATCTTGACCGCGTCTTCCCTCGTGTATACCCTGGAAAGGGGACAATCCGGGCCGTCGGTATTCATGCTCAGCCATTCCGCCCCGGTGATCTTCCGTTTTTTGTCGATAAGAACATCCCTGATCTTCCCGAGTTTTTTCTTATCGAACCCGGTAACGAACGCTGTAAAAGCCGGGCCCCACGAAGGGAGGAGAAGGGCCCTGAGGGCTTTTCTAAGGAACATTATTTCAAGATAATAGTTAACAGAGTTTTTGTGATATATCATAATACAAAAACTCCCTCCCCGGCGGAGAACGCGATGTATTTCCCGCACGGCGGCCCCAGGATCGGGCAGATGGTGTATGACCCCGAAACTGTAAACATGGTCGAAACTCCCGTCCGGAAAAGGAAGCTTTTCCGAATTTGCCGTCCGGAACTCGCCCTTAAGGCCATAAAGATCGAATCTCGCCCTCGCGATCTCCACGGCTCGGGGCGAAATGTCCAACCCCACATACCTCGCGCCGGCTTTCACAAAATTCACCGCGTCCGTTCCTATCCCGCAGCCGACCTCAAGAACGTCCTTTCCCGCATAGTCCTCGAAAGCTGCCACAAGCGGAATGTGCCATTCCGCGAGGTACCGCTCACGCTCGATCCTCTCGAAACACTCCCGAAGCAGCCTATCCTTCCCAACTTCAAAACCGCGGGGATTAATATCCCAGAATTCTTTTATGTCTTCGATATCAGCCGTCATTTTTACCTTTCTTCCGCATCTATGTCATTCGATAATATATTTTTTCTATACTCTTCGCGACCACCTGCGGGTGGAACCTGCTTACTGCATAGTTCAGGTTATACAACGATATTTTTTCCGCGAGAGCAGCGTCCTTTACCAGCATTTCTATCTTGCAGGAAAGTTCTTCCGTGTTCACCCTGAGCCCGTCTTTCGTCTCCGCTGTAAGAGAAACGAAAAAACCGGTTTTCCCGTCTTCCAGCATGTCAGCCAGCGCGCCGATCTTCGTTGCTACAACCGGCAGACCTGCCGCCATGGCCTCAATGACCACGACCGGCATAGCTTCGTCGTAACTGGGAAGACAAAAAACAGAGGCATTACTGTATACTTCTGCTTTTCTGTCACCTGCCACAAACCCCGTGAATACCACACCGGGCACTTCGTGCCTGGACACGTAGGTTTTCACCTGTTCGAGATACGGCCCGTCTCCCGCGATCACGAGCTCGCATGAAAGTCCTTTTTCCCTGAGCGAACGGTACGCTTCCACAAGCTCGATGATCCCTTTTTCCTTAAGCACCGACGAAAGAAAAAGAATGGTCGCCGTTCTATTACCGGCCGCCTCCTTCCGGGAAAAGACAAGGCCGGTATCGAACGCGACCGATCCTGTAAAGATATGCCCGCTAAATCCCCATCTCTCGAGGTCCTTCTTAAAACTATCCGTAAGAACAACGTAGGCGTCCGCGAGTTTATACATTTTGCAGATAAGCCCTCGTTTCCCTCCGTCTGGGAAATCGGGGGCCCCCTTCCAGTACCAGCCGTGCCAGAAAACAAGCACTTTACGGAAAAACAATTTTGAAATTACCACTTTAACGGCGTCCCGGCGGATCGACTTTCGCTCTTTATCCAGAGAAGTATTGAGATGTACGATGTCCGGCCAAAAAACGACCAGTTGAAATATAAAGTTCAAATAATCACCGATCAACCGCAGGACAGTGAATTTTGACATACCTTCTTTTTTTCCGCCATAATAAGCTGAAAAAGGTCGCCCGATGTCCACGTATCTGACCTTGACCGTGAAATATTTCTGCACGGCGTTAAAGAACGCCGCTATGCCTCCGCCCGCGCTTTGTCTGTCCCTGGTAACGAGAACCCTCATTCGCCTTTTCCCCTGTTCATTATTCAGACCCTTGCCGTTCTCTCCGCACCAAATCCACCAGTTCCATAAAATCCGACGCTATCTTATATGGAGAGAAGGTCCTGTCGAAAAATTCTTTAATATGTTCGGAGTACGCCTCCGGCACCCCTTTACGAAGTTTCTCGACCGCGTTCACCATCTCCTCGATGTCCCCGGCGACCTCGCCGAGGCCGTTCTCCCTGATCATGTTATCGGGATCAACGAACGACGCCACGGGTATCCCCCTTCTCCACGCCGCGAGAAACGTGTTCGACAACCCTTCGACCTCCGACGTATTGATAAGAAGTTTGGCCCGGGAAAGTATCCCGTCCACCTCCCTGTAAGAGAGCGGACCCATGACTTTCACGCCGGCAGCGGAGGCAAGACTGTTTATTTTACGGTATTTCGCCTCGGGATAATCGGGGGTACTGCCCCCTATCATAATAAAATCATCTTTTATCCTCCGAGCAAGTTCGACCAATATTTCCGGGCGTTTGTAATACCTGTACTGCGCGATCCACACGATGCTCCCTTTCCCATTGTAGGTGCGTTCCGCCTGTGCCATCGGATTACGCAATACGTGCCCTTCCATACCATAATATTCCATGAGCGTCTTTTTCTGAAAGCCGTTCTGACAGATCACAAGGTCCGCCCGTTTTAGGCCATAACGGAAAAACAAATAGTCCCTTACGTTCATCTTCCACGCATTGCCTTCGAAATCCCTGTCAGCGCCGCCGTGATAAACGAAAAGCTTCCCGTTCCATGTGCAGTACGCGGCGACAATCCCCACAAAAGCTTCGCTGCACATAAAAACATACACATCGGCGTCCGCGGCTTTCATGGCCCTGAGAAGTTTCGGTACCTTGACGGAAATGAACCTGAAACCCGGGATACCTTCCCCTGGTCTGTACATCTTATAGACTGCGAATCCTCCCAGGTTTTCACGGTCCTTTTGGCCGTGATCCATCGTCACATAGGATACGTCATGCCCTAGTTCCATAAGGGCTTCGCCAAGATGCTTAAAATGCACGGCCCTGCCGTTGGTATTCAATATACCGGTCGAAGGATTGAGGGTGGGATATATGTCTTCAACGACAAAACATATCTTCACGATACCCGTCCTCTTCCACCCGTTATATGAGCGCGAGTCTTTCCAGCCTGTATACCCACAATACCTGCCCGAGCATCAAAAACCGCCTTACAATATTACTGACGGCGAACGCCGCCGCCGCGCCGATCACGCCCCAGAGCGGTATCAAAAGATAAGAAAGCGCTACCGCCAGCAAAAGCGCGATAAAAGTATTGAGCGTATTATAATGAGGCTTACCCATCATGTTCAATATCCTGCCTGCAGAGCCGACAGCGGATTCCACTATAAAGGAAAACGCTATTATTAAAAGCGGGAAATACGCGTTACGGTAAAAATCTCCGAATATCCAGAGAACAGGTTTTCCGAACAACACGAAAAATGTGAATATAAAGACAGCCAGCGCCCCCAGGATCAGCGCACTCCTGAAATGCAGTTTCTTTATTTCGTCCACCATTTTCTTGCCGTACAGGTTACCGACGACCGAAGGGAAAATGGCGTTCATGCTTTCCAGGATAACACCCGCCGACAGCCCCAGCTGGAAAGCCACGTTATAGAGCGCCACATCGGAAGCGACCAGAAAAAAAGCTATGATAAAGATGTTTATCTCCACCCTGAAACGGTCGAGCATTGAGGTCAGCTGTGTGATAATGGTATAAACAAATATGTCCTTCCTGGTTTCTATCGCCCTTACGCTCCTGTCGAAAACAAAAGAGAACTCGCGTTTCATGTCGTATAAAGACCTGAACATGACAACAAGCGCCGCGAACGTCCACCCGGCGGCGAACATCAGAAGAAAATCTCTTTGTCCGAAGACAAAAAGAAGGAAGACAAAAAAAAGTGTGAGGAGTTGTATCGCGATGTCGAAAATATACTTGTAATGGACCTTATATTTACTTATAAGAAGCGCTATATTGATGTCCGTCACCCCCTGGACCAGCGCCATGCACGAAAGTATACGTATGGGAAGAACCAGCCTTTCCTGTTTGAACATCCTTAAAGCAATGTCTGAAGCGAAAATGTTCACAAGAACAAATATCAGAAAATACACAGGAACGGCATATTTATAAGCTACCGTCACAACTCCCTTTATCTTTTCCTTGTTACCTTCCCCGCGGTAAAGGGACACGAACCGGAGGACACTGCCCGAAAACCCCGTTGCAAGAATGAAAGAAGTAAGAGTTATGCTTCTGGCAAGGACCAGAAGGCCCAGGTCACCCGCGCTCATAAGGTGCGTCTTGACGGTAAGAGCGATAAAACAGACCATATCAAAAACAGCTATACCGATAAAAGCCACCCCCGTCCCCTTAACGATGATCTTTTCGTGCGTCCCCAGCATATTTTTAAGTTTAGCGATCACCTTCCGCAGCTTCTCCGGAAGCGGTGTGCCCTTTTTTGTTTTTGTCCGTTCCGCGATATTTCCGCGCATAGAACTAAACCATGCCTTTAAAAAAGCAGGCACGCCGCTCATCTGGGCAATAAGCCAGTTCACCGAGGCGTCATCGGCCACTTCGACGGCCTTGAGCCTAAAAAGATCCACGTTACCGTCATTCCACCCGTGATCACAAGTCCGGGCCGAAAGATATCCAGCTTTTTTAGCGAACGTCGTTTCGCGCGCGGAATACTCCCCCGCTGGATACGCGAAATGCGCACATTCTTCTCCGCTCAGGGCCTCCACTTCCTTTTTTGAGGCGGTTATTTCATCTTCGGAAATCTTGTCATCGCACGATGTCAGAAATGGGTGCGTCCGGGTATGCGAACCAAAGTCCACGTGTCCCGCCATGGACCTTATTTCTTCGCGGCTGAGGGCTTGTCTTGCGCCGCTCTTACCGTTCAGCCAGCGGTAACGTTCCGCCGTCCCCGCTATCCCGCTCACGAGATATATAGTCGGTTTGATGCCGTATTTTTTAAAAATGTCAAGAAGCACGGCGTTCTCCGCATAACCGTCATCCAGTGTCAGCACAAGGCTTTTCTCGGGGATCGCCGCCCATCTACGGCTAATAACAGCCCTTGTCAGCTTTTCCATGGAAATAAAAGAGTAATGCCGGGAAAGGTACTTTATGTGCTCTTCCAGCCGGGAAGGAAGCGGCCTGTGATATACCAGTATGCCCGTTCTTTTCGCGTTAAGCTTCAATACGATCAAAGGCATTCCGCTTGCCCTTAACAGGACCGCGAACAGCTCTTTTACCGCCAGTCTGATCGTATATATCAGCACATTCTTCATTTTTTACGGACGGATCTCGTATATGATCGACTCCATAGGGTCCTTTTCACCGGACAACCTCACCTTCTTGACTATTCTGGCCTTATATCGCGCGAAAGCTTCGTCGTCAAAAGTATACACGTGCTCATCCACGGAATATGTCCTGCCCGATCTTCTCTGAGGATCGTAAGGAACGCTGACAATAAGCGCTCTTCTTGTGTTTTTCAGGCATTTATCGACTACGAAATATGGCTCATAAAAATGTTCGAGCGTTTCTATCATGATGATGTAATCATAAGTACCGGGAATAGGATCAGCGAGAACATCCATCACCCGGTACAGGACATCTAACCCTTTTTCCCGCGCTTTCCGGACGGCTTTTTCTATGCCCACCCGGCTAAAATCGGCACCCGTCACTTCCGCCGAGGGAAAAGTCCTCTTGATAAGTTCACAACCGTCTCCCAGGGCACAACCTATGTCGAGCAAGGTGAATTTCTCTCCGCGAGGCAGGATATCGAGGATATTCTCATAAGGTTCGATCCTCCAGAAGGGACCATATTTTTCCAGCCTTGTATCCCAGTATTTCCGTGTATTGGGATTAAGTGAAAAATTTCCGTAACGGACCGCCTGTCCTGCCCAAAGACGCAGCTGCTTCAGACAATAAACCCATTTCCGGGGGTCTACTAAAGCTTTTACTATTTTTACCGCAAGGAGGGACCGCCCCCCCGGCTCACTCTCTGATCCCATACAATTCCATGACCTTTCCTATTTCCTTGTTTATGTCAAAAAATTGCCTTACCTGCTCGCGGCCGGCCTTACCCATTTTTTGCCTGAGACCGGGATCTTTCACCAGGCGCATGATACCCGCGGCAAGCGACGAAGCGTTTTGCGGTTCGGCAAGAATACCGGTAATTCCGTCTTTAATGACTTCAGGGATACCACCGACACCGAAAGCGACGACGGGTTTTTCCACGACCATAGCTTCCAGTATAGAAGATGAGAACGCCTCCATCCGGGAAGGCTGCACATAAATATCACATTGTTCCAGAATGAGCGGGATGTCGTCGCGGACCCCCAGCCACCGGACGCGCTTCCCGAACCCTTTTTCTTCCGCCGTCCTCCTGAACACCGGATTATTGCACGCTTCACCGGCCAGCCACAGTTCGACAGCGGGTATTTCTTTGGCAACAATGGCAAAAGCCTCAAGAAGCAGGTCCACCCCTTTCACCGGATCATCCCACGCCGCAGACATCACAACTACGGGCGTACCAGACGGGTTCTCCAGTCTCTTTGACGTCTTTCCAGGCTCGGGAGGAACGGATATGCTGTTGTAAACGACTTTTATCCTTTCGGGAGGCACTCCTCTTTTTACAAGAACGGTCTTTACCGCCTCTGAAACCGCGATATTGACGTCGCTGAAGCGGGACGTCAGCCATAGCCTCAAACCCGTGCGCGGCTTATCCGTAGCGATATTCCGGTAGTGCGAAAGTATCCTCGGCACACCGGCCATTCTTCCCGCAAGAACGGAAAGATCTTTAGCCGGGCTGAAAGTGGCGTGTACCACATCGAAATCATTGGACCTCAGGACCCCGAATATATCAAAAAAACCTTTTATAACACGTCCCCGTGTGCGGATAACGACTATCTTCGCGCCTGCCTCCCGGACGTCTTCCAAAAAAACGCGGCTTTTCGGCAGTTCTTCGAACTGAAAAACTATCTCTACCCTTTTTTCCGAAAGTTTTCTGCTTAAAACGACGAACATGCGCTCGAGAGCGCCATATTTTTCGCTAAACATCCCCGTGGAGTAAAAGATCCTCAAGACCCCGCTCCTTTTTACGCCGGCAAACTTCTTTTGCCTTTTCGATAAAAGCAATTATAATTATATTATCACCTAAAGCAAATAGAGGACCGGCTTTCATGAACATACCGTTGATCCTGAAACAGATATACAGGGCCCTTCTCTGGCATACATATAATATACTTACGTTGTTTCGGGCAAAAAAAACCGTTCTTATGGACCTCGAACGGATAGAATACGGCATGATCGGCGACTTTTCCCCTTATTCGACCTTCAGATTCACCAGGGATGGCGACTGGGACAAAAAACTGGTACGCCTTACAGACCACATCGTTTACCTGTCGCTCGAACAAAGGTTCGTACGTGGCCTTGAATGGAAGGCGACCCCTCATTACGCTGGCGAGATAAAAAAAATAGAGAGCGGCACATCATGCCTGAGATCAAAAGAAGAACTGGACGCCTTTTTCGGGGAGTGGGACAAACTATACCGGAGCATCAAAGAGCGCGGTTATAAAAGCAACCGCGAACTTTACCGGGAAGGGTCGATAAAAAATGTACTTTTTCTGCTTGATGAGGTCACCGTCAACATCACAAGAGACGGCACGCCTATCCTGAACAGCGGCTATCACAGGGTACTTATCGCGAAGATCCTCGGCATAAAACAGGTCCCAGTCCGTATACTGGTCACCCATTCGTTATGCGGAAAAGGACCTACCACCCTTTCGCGACAAGCTCCTTCTGGTTCCGCTCGACCCACATAAGCCCGCCGAGAAAAAGCCAGATATAATAACTTTCCTCGTTCGGATAGAACCGGAACCCGGTATACGCCTGGAACATAAAGATAGCTATGGAGAGAAAAAAACCGAAAGCGTATGCTCGCGCGAAGCTGCTTTTGCTTCTTTTGTGCAGAAACCAGCTTTTCCACATAAGGAACACATAGAACCCGATAAACAGTACCGAACCGAAGATCCCCATGTCCAGCATGCTTTGGATATACGCGCTGTGAGGATGTATGGGAAGGTCCGGCCTGGCGGGGTGAATACTTTTCAGATAAGTGTTCATCCCGTCGCCGAACAGAAAATATTTTTTCATCGGCTTTGCGGCGGCCGCCCACGCCTCATCTCTTCCTGCGGTGGTATCACCAAGGGTGTACTGTTTGAGCCCCATCACAACGCCTTCTTCGGAGCCGTAATATATACGCTTTTTGACCTCGTAAGGTATGAAAAAATTCCAGAACAACGCTACGCCGATAAGAAAGATAGTCGTCATCTTCCATCCTTTTCGGAGCGCATAGACCATGAGTATTACTATGCAGGAGAGGTACCCCTGCCGCGAAAAAGTGAACATGATGACCAGTATGTATACGATATTCGCCACGCGCGCAAGGGCTTTCTCGGCCATGGTCCCAAAATCCTCCATCGACATATTCATGGCAAGAAGCACGGCAAACATGAATCCGATCGAATTTTTATGAAGGCCCGTCACCATCGAAAGGCGCATCATAGACTCGGTAGTTCCCCCTCCGCGGTGAAGCACCCACAGTCCGAAAAGTATACTGGATATCCTTATGATGCGGAAATAATGATACGGCTGCTCCGGCTTATTAAAAAGATTGAAAGCGATAATGCCGCAAAAAAATATTTCCATGGGTTTCAGGAAAGATTCCATGTAATAGGACAAATATGAGGTGTCTCCGAGAAGCCGCATGGCGTCCACGCCTCTTACCGCCGAGAAAAAGATGAGAAGGACAAATATCGTTATCGGACCGTTAAAATCCGAATGCGCGAACCGTCCCCGCCTCCTCACCAGCATGGTAATAAATACCGTTATGAAAAAAAAGTTCACAAAATTGAAACCCGGTATCCCGAATATCTGGCGCGGAAGCTGCTGCGACTCGGCAAAAGGCAGAAGAAATATGAGGAGATACATCTTTTTCTGGATATCGAACTTTAGAAAAATAAATATCATAAGAGGGAAAAAGACAAGCCCGAACACGCTGTCTATCCATCTCATCGAGAACTTGGCCATGACAATGATGTACAGAAGAAGCGAAACGTCGTCTTTATACGTTTTGTAAAAATCACGAAAAAAATTGACCACCCTGTATATCATCCTTTTCTCCCGATCCCGGCCAATACAAGCATTTTGAGGAACTTGAAATTGGTCACCATATATCTTTTCCACAACCTGCCGGGCTCCTGAACGAGCCTGAAGCACCACTCAAGCCCCGTCTTCTGCATCCAAAGAGGCGCCCTTTTTATCTTCCGTGCTATTATATCAAAACTGCCGCCGACCCCCATAGCGAACGGAACCCCCATGGTGCCAAGATTACGTTTAAGGAATTTCTCCTTCTTTGGGGACGGCATTCCCACGAATAGCATATCGGCCCCGGACCTTTTGATCTCCAGCGCGACTTTCTCTTCTCCTTCATCCGGAAAATAACCGTCCCTGAACCCTGCTACGCGAAGCCCCGGATATTCTTTTAAATATTTCCTGACCACTTCCTTCATCACTTCACGCGTCGCTCCGAGAAAATAAACACTGAAACCTTTTTTCTCCGAAAGCGCTATCAGTTTCTCCATAAGGTCTATTCCCGTCACCCTTTCCGGGATCCTTATCCCCATGAGCCTGGCACCCCATATTATCCCCATCCCATCGGCATTCACGAGCGCGCACGAATTTACGGCGTCTTCCAGCTCCTTATCATCCTGCATGTAGACCAGTTTAGCGACATTTATCACGGCATGCTGGACAGGATCACGTTTTTCGACCAGTTCCGTTATCCGACAGACCGTTTCGTCCATGGTCAAAAGATCTATCCTTGCTCCGAAGAACCTGGCGCATTTGTTCTCCACTTTGTTTTGCGGCATAAACCCCCGTTTTTATAGAAATTCTTTCATCCAGTAATGTAAAACCATAAGCGAATATATCTGGTTCCTGAAGTCCGTTTTTCCCTTCCTGTGCACACCAATAAGGCCTTTCACATAATCACGGGAAAAATACTCCGCAAAGCGGGACCCGGGCGAGAACATCTCGTCATAAACGCGGTCCATATGATCTCCCCTGAACCACTCCGTGACAGGAACGGTAAATCCTCTTTTTTCTCTTGTTATGACACTTTCAGGCAGGAACCGTCTCGCAAGTTCTTTATGCAGTTTTTTATTGGTGAATAACCCCGTCTTGAACTTCAGGGGCAGGGATTCCACAAAATCGGCAAGCTCTATGTCAAGATAAGGTACTCTTATCTCCAACGAATGCCGCATCGATATTTTGTCCGTGTATGCCAAAAGGTCATCCGAAAGGTCCATCCTCGCGTCCACGGCCATCATGGCCAAGGACGCCGGTTTTTCTTTAAGCCCGAGAAGATCCAATTTCCCGGCAACAAGGCGGTAAAGTTTTTCGTAGTGTTCTTCCCCGAACAAGTCCCCCGAAAGGCCACGTACCATATCGGTATCAAATATGGAATAAGATCCGATAAAACGGGCCACCCTGTCTTTCCCGGAGATAGACCTGAATGCCCTTCTCAATTTATCGTCCCGGACCGTGTTCCCGAGCGGTCCCAGAGCCCTTGCCGGCGATGAGGACACCGCTTCTATCAGCCCCTGGACGTTGTACTTGCGGTATCCTCCCCACATCTCATCCACTCCCTGCCCCGAAAAAGCTGTTTTGAAACCGGCGGCATGTATGGTTTCCGCCAGATAATACAGCGGAAAAATGGACTGCGCTCCAACGGGTTCCTCGATAACGGACACGAACTTTTGAAGGTTCTCAAAAAACCGGCGTTGGTCAAGGACCACCTCGTGATGGACCGTCCCCAGAAAATCCGCCGTTTCCTTCGCGATCTCCAGTTCGTTCGAAAAACTCTTTATGTCGTACCCCGCCGTGAACGTATGCATCCTGTAATGGGCATGTTTCTGCGCAAGAAAAGACAAAAGTGCCGAATCCACTCCGCCGCTCAAAAGCGAAACTACCGGGACGTCCGCCATGAGCTGCCGGTCCACCGCTTTATCAAGCATTGTACCGTATCGCTCGAGCGCCTCCGCTTCCCCGATGTTGTCCGGGCTTTTCGGCGCGCCCGCATAAAATACTTTTCTAAAAGAAGAAGGGTCCTCGACCGGGACCTCAAGATAATATCCGGGTTCCAGTTTCCGTATGTTCCTGTAAAGCGTCAGGGGCGCGGGAGTGAACCTGAGCCTCAGGAACTGATAAAGGCCGTCATCATCGAGACCGCCGGACAAGCCGGGAAGCGCCTCAAGGATGGTCTTTATTTCCGAAGAAGCCACAAATCTGTCCCCTACAACGCTGTAATAGAGCGGTTTTACGCCGTATGGGTCCCTGGCCAGGTACATCTTTTTCTCTGCGCGGTCCAGGAACACAAAGGCGAATATCCCGTTAAAGTCTTTCACTCCTTCTATGCCGAATTTTGCCATATAATTCAATGCGGTCTCCGTATCTGAATGGCCTCTCGCCACAATGTCCGGCATTTTCCTTTTCAGGTCTTCATGGTTGTATATCTCGCCGTTGTAGATAATGACATGTTCGCCATCCTCCGTTACCATCGGCTGGTCGCCGGCAGAACTCAGGTCCACAATAGCAAGACGCGTATGGCCAAGCATGATATCGCTGCCACCCAGTTTGTCCCTGAATGTCCCACGCGAATCCGGCCCCCGGTGTTTGATAAGTCCAAGCGTCTCAGGGGAGAACGCAGCGTTTATACTGCCCAATATACCGCACATGGCAAATCCTCTGGTTTCAGATATCCGTGCTCAAAGCATAGAACATCCACGCTTGGGACCATCTGATGTAAGGTATTCTGTTCCAATATAATCTGTTCTTTCTCGCGTAAAAATATCCTTTACCCGACCAGAATTTTTTTATCCATTCTTCGTTCTTGAGCTTTATCGTTCGCACTCTTGCGGTGTCCGCCATATCCTTGAAGGATGAATCGGATATTTTGTTCAAAAGTATTTTCGTTTCCGCAAGAACGTGCGCGTCTATCGGAAATATCTTATTGTTATAATATTTCGGGTCGCCCCCCGGGGTAAAAAGTTTTTGGAAATAATACTCCAGAAGCCCCCTGACCATGCCGTCAAGCTTGAGTTCCGGGAACATGCGCGATATCCCAATAAGGTATTCTATACTGAAAGCCGTATGAAAATTGTCCACCCATCCATGGAACGACGAAGTACCGTAAGGCATGGAGAAATCCTCCCTCACGGCTGATACCGAAAAATTCACCGCTTTCTTTATTATTTCGGCAAGTCTCCCGCTCCCGTCTCCCTTCAATGAACGATAATCTCCCAGAAACTCTGCCGTAAGAAGGTTAGCGTTATGTACGAGCGTATCATCGCCCGGAACATAGCGAAAACACAGTTTGTCGTCATTCTCGAACGCTATCATTTCCCCGAGAACAAAGTCTTTGATCTTCTCAAGTACACATTCTGTTCCCTTTTCACCAAGCGTATGATATGCGAGAAGCGCCTTGGCGACATGCAGCGTCACCACTATGTTCGGCGTGCCTGCCTTGGCCAAAAAGGCCCTTGCCGCCCAGTCAAAATTATAACCAAAACCGATACCTTTGGGGGTCTCGATCTCTTCCGAAAGTATCATCCGGTAAAGGCTCTCTATATCCCCGAGGTACTCCTTCTCTCCAGTTTTCCCGTAAAGATTGATAAGGCCCAACATGAACAAAGAGCCGCCTTTAACATTAAATCCTTTCGGGGAAAGAAAAAACGGCCTCAGGTTCACCGGCAGGGACTTGTGAAGCTGTATCCAGAAGAGTTTGAAGTTCCTGCTCCCGTACAGCCCAAGATACGTTGGAAGGCGGGCATTCAGGCCGTCATAAAGATCATATCCGGAAAAACCCTCTTTTTTGACGTACGCATACAGGTCCTTGATTATTTTATCGTCCATACTGTAGGGTCTTCATTTTCCGTATATCTCAAGGATCTTCCGGACGATACGGCAAGACGCCTTGCCGTCCCATAGCTCCGGGATCCTTCCATTTTTTTTCTTTCCCTGAAGCACGAAAAAAGCCTCGTCCACGAGCTTACGGGGGTCCGTACCCACCAGGATATTCGTTCCCTCGGTCACGGTGACCGGCCTCTCCGTGTTTTCCCTGAAAGTAAGGCAGGGAACCCCAAGTACCGTGGTCTCTTCCTGTATGCCTCCCGAATCTGTCACCACAAGAGAAGCATCTCTCATGAGGCTCAGAAAATCGAGATACCCCAAAGGCCCTGTCAGTTTTAACCCGTCCGCGCCTTTAAATCCGGCACCCAACCGCGTTATGACACTCATCGTACGCGGATGAACGGGAAAAATGACTTTTATTTTCTCCGATATCTTTACAAGCGCGTCAAGTATACTTTTAATATTTTCCCGGTCGTCCACATTGGAAGGCCTGTGGAACGTGACAAGAACATAAGGCGTGTTCTCTATCCCTATACGGGCTCTGATATTGGACATGCTGGTTTTCGGAAGAAGGCGGTAAAGCGTATCTATCATCACGTTGCCCACAAAATGTATTTTTTCAGAAGGTATCCCTTCCTTTTTCAGGTTCTCGTCCGCGTCCCTCGATGTGGTGAACAAATGCTCTGAAAGCGCATCGGTCACGACTCGGTTGATCTCCTCCGGCATGCTCCTGTCGTAACTCCTCAAACCCGCTTCCACGTGAGCGACCGGTACGCCGAGCTTAACGGCGGTTATACTGCAAGCAAGGGTGGAGTTGACATCGCCCACCACGACAACAAGATCGGGCGGATTTTCGCTGCAGTATTTTTCGAATCTGACCATGATGAGGGCGGTCTGCTCCGCCTGAGTGCCGGAACCCACTCCCAGATCGATGTCCGGCGGCGGCATTTCCAGTTCGCTGAAAAAAACTTTCGACATGTTGTCATCATAATGCTGGCCGGTATGCAGAAGGACATATTCTATGTCCCCGGAAGAACGGTCATTACGCGCTTCGTCAAACGCCCTCAATATTGGGGCGGCTTTCATAAAATTAGGACGGGCCCCGACCACAATTATGGCTTTCATCCGTTCCCCATATCGTTCAGTACCGCGCCCAAAATGTTCACTTTCCTTCCCAAAAGCCTGGTTTTCGACAGATTCACGTCATCGAGGGAAGTCACCCCTTGTCTAATGACTATAAGAGTACCGTCGCACTTGCCGCCGAGAACGAACGACTCATGCCCCACGGAAAGAGCGGGAACATCTACGATTATCCTCTTGTATTTTGCCGCCATCTCCTCGAATATCACATCCAGCTTTTCCGGAACAAGCATTCCGGCAATATCCACTATGAACGGCCCCGCCGGAAGAAGTGAGAGGTTCGGGATCCCTGTCGGCACGACAGCTTCGTCCAGGGTACATTCCCCTTTGACAAGGGTACTCCACCCTCTTTCCTTGGTCGCCCCGAACACCCCGCTTAAGTCCGCTCCTACGTTATCGGTGTCGACAAGAAGCGTGGACTCTTTCTCCTGCGCGAAACTTATCCCGAGACCGGCAGTAATGAACGTTTTCCCTTCGCGCGGACGCACGCTGGTAACCAATATCGTCCGGAGGGCATTCTTTCCCGTGTACGAAAACCTGACGGACACGTTAAAAACTATGAAATCCTCCGTTATACGGGAATATGGCTTGCGGTGAGTGATGGTATAAATATTTCCGGCGCTCTCCCGGGGAAATTCCTTCGCGGCGGACGATACATGCCCGAGACACCGCAGTTTGATGTATCCTTCGACCTCCTGGGGGTTCTTCAAAGACCGGTCAAAATATTCAAGAAGAAGGCATATAAAAATCCCGCCTATCAGTCCGCCGGCGAACATGGCCATCACGATCTTTGAGGGTATCTGCATGGGCATCGTCGGGACCTGCGCTACGTCGATTATCCGTATGTCCGAAACGGCGAGACCGCGCGACGTATCGAGGAATTTCGCCCGCTGTATGAGCTCTTCATAGATGGCCCTTGTCACTTCCGCCTTCTTTTTGAGCACATTGTATTCCCCCATCCGGGACTGGGCCTGCACAAGTTCGTCCATCTCGCTTCTCAAGTCGGCATCCACTTTCTTGAGCTGCTGTCTCAAAGAGACCATTTTCTGGTGTTTTTCCTTGAAACGGGACGAGTTGGCGACTATTTCCTCCTCGAGCCGGTACTTCTGATTTTTAAGGCGTTCAACTCTCTGTTCGCGATCGGCAAGGTCGCCGTGTTCCTTGAGATACTGATTAAGCTCCTTTTCGGACACCTGCACCCTTTCCAGCGTCTCGATAAGCTGTCCCTCGAGCCTGCCGACGCCGTACTGCGCCACCGACATGCGCCTCTCCATATCCTGGTATATGAATTCCCTTATCCACGTATTGGCGATGTCAGTGATCAGCACGGGTTCGGGCCCGGTCGCCGAGACTACGACCATATTTGTATCAAAAAGAAGCTCAAAATCCATCATGGAACGAAGCTTGTCGAGAGATATGTTCAAATTAAGCTTCTGAGCAACACGCTGAGCGATAAAGAGCGATTCCAGAAGGTTAAGCTGTGTCCTTATGTCGCTGGCTGACCTGCCTCCTTCCTGCGCCAATGGGTCCATCTGCGGATCCAGGAGCTTTAAAGGGTTCTCTTTAATAAGTATAGTGGCCTTGGCAACGTACGTTTTCGGGAAGAAAAGCTTGTGGATTACAAGGAACGCCGCCACGGCGGCAACCAGTATGATCACGATCCATACCCGTTTCCATACCATCCGGAAATAATCCATTACGCTTACTTCCCTGATCTCGGGAGAAGGTATCACCGATCACTCGCTCCTTTCAAAGCCACGATTCGGGCACTATAATGATATCACCGTTTTCAACCAGAACATCATCGCTCTTTTTACCGGTCCTGTAAATATGTGCCACCGGTACCCAGAAGATCTCTCTTTTGCCTTCGGAATGTTTCCTTATCACTTTTACCGAATTCCTGGCCGCCGTCGGCGTGAATCCTCGGGCATTCAGTACGGCGTCCGCCACGGTCAGGCCCTCTTTTACATAATACTCGCCCGGCATATTGACCTCGCCGTACACCGTAAAAGTCCCTATCGTATCGATCACGATCTTATCGCCGGGCCTGACGAGAAAATTCAGACCATCCTTATCGAGATCGACGATCATGGTCACATCCTCCTCGCCAGCAGTATCCCTGATAACTTTGATGTTCTTGTCCGCCCCGGGCCCCATACCACCGGACATATTGACGGCATCCGTAAGAAAGATATTTTCGTAGAACGGATACCTTCCCGGCATCCTCACTGAGCCGGAGACCGAATAAGTACTCGGACGCGCCGATTCGCTGCGCTGGACGATAATGACCGATACCTGCGGATCTATGAGATAACCGTCAAGAAGCCTCTCATCGAGTTTTCGCGCCGTTTCTTTCACGGTAAGCCCTTTGAAATTAAATTCGCCAATAAGAGGGAAATGCGCTATACCGTCCTTCGGGACCCTGATCATCACGCCAGGATGGTGCATCCACTCGGAGCCGTACACGTTAACTTCCAGAAGGTCCCCAGCTTCTATTATTTCGTCCTCCCCTGACGCTATCGCCGCCGCTTCCGCCGAAGTTTGCTCCGTCATGGCCGCTGTTTCATTTGTGTCCTTTGCGAACACGGAAACACCCTCTCTTCCCCGAAGGTCACGTTCTTCGGCAAGACCGGCAGGTTTCCCGGCGCCTTCTTTCTCTTTTTTCTCCTCTTTTCCTCCCTCGCCTACAGGAGAAGACGTTACGGCAAGTTCGCTCTCCTGGAATTCCTCCAGTTGAGCTTCCATATTCCCGCGTCCGGCCGCGTTCTTGACTTTTTTGGGTTTGCCGTAAAGCCACTCATCCTGTTCCTCGATCCGGCTCCCATAATTGGGCCCATACTGGGCCGCCGCGGGATCACTCACCGCGATCATAATGCCGGCGACAAAAAACATCATATAGAACATTTTTTTCATATCAAAACTCCATGGTTAAGTTCAGTCTATAGGTATTGGCTTCATACCCCTGCTGGTCCCCTACCAGCGACTCTTTTAATCTGTGCGAATACCCCAGTACCAGAGAAACCCATTTTTTTACCCGATAACTGGCACTTATGTTGATGTCATATATTTTGTCCTCCGTACCCGACGCATACACGATATCATTGTAATCTACCCCCCCGTTGATCGCAAGCTTGTCGTCTATGGCGGGAAGGTATCTGGCCTGTAAGGACAATCTCCTGGTAGTGCTGTACTGCTCATTCACGTCGCTCAGTCCCTCAGGAGCGCCGAACCCATAGTAGTTGGTCTGGGCGTTCGCGGCCGAGGATTCGGCGGTATCCTGCGTAGTTTGGCTCCCTCTGAAGAACAAACTCAGGCGCTTATCGAATACGTATTCGATATCTACGTCCATATCCATGGAACTTTCATTGCCTGTCGAATTACTCGCGGAAGTACCGCTCGTCTCGCTGTCGATCATGGTACGCCCCGCGCTAACGGTCCCTTTTATCTTCGGGGAAAAATAACCATCAAGCCCTATGTGGACCCTTTTGTAAATATTGTTCGCGTCCTGACGTTTAAACCTCCCCACCATCGAATACACGCCTCCCACGTAACCCGTCATGTCAGAAAGCAATTGAGAATATATCTTAAGATCAAAAGTGTCCCTCGCAAAATCGTTCGCCTTGTCATCTGTGGAAAGGAACTTCTGGTCCTCATGATCATATGAAACAGGTATCGTATACCTTCCCGCCCCAAGCGTATATGACGCCCCAAAATTGTTCAACCAGTAAATAACCTCCCTGTCCCTGTCGGCCGGAGAAGTGTCGCTGTCAGGATAAATGTCCGCCGCCAGTTCGTACGATCTTTCCATCTTATAGTATGCCCTCGCACGGTCTAAAAAAAAATCGGTGGACACCTTTCCGAACAGGTTGTTCCAAACCGTTGTATCAAGATAAGGATGGAGCTGATAACGTTTTATGTCTCCCTGAAAGTCCAGGTTGACCCCCGCATCTATCTGCTCATCGATCTTGGGCGTAAAATTATACCGTATACCCGGGATTATATGAGTGACCAGGTCCGGTTCTTTGTCGGACTTGGTATTAAAAAGATTGTCCTCGTATCTTTCTTCTATCCAGACATACGGGTCAATCTCCCTTTTCGTTTTCAGCAGGCCCTCCTCAAGTCCTATATACATCCATTCGAGCGGTGAAATATATCTATCTTCCGCGGCCATCCCGCCCGAGGCGGCTTCTCCTGCCATCGGTATCTCGGGCGGCCTTTCCACCGGAACCATGTCCGAAAAACACCGGTTTGCCGCGCTGATACAAAAGAACGCGATAAAAATAAATACCCGCCCCGGGATTCGCATCATTCCGCCCCTATACGGAAAATCACTGCGGGAATAGTTTTAAGAAGAATCACAAAATCCAGCCAAAGCGACCAGTTATCTATGTATTCAAGATCAAGCTTAGTCCATTCGTCGAAATCCGTTATCTTGTTCCGGCCCGACACCTGCCAGAGACATGTAAGCCCCGGCCTCATACTGAACCGCCGGCGCTGCCATCCGCGATACTCCGCCACTTCCGTCGGCAGCGGCGGACGCGCACCCACAAGGCTCATTTCCCCTTTCAGGATATTCCATAATTGCGGCAGTTCGTCTATGCTGGTTTTTCGAAGGAATTTGCCAAAAGGAGTGACCCGCGGGTCGCATTTCACTTTAAAAGCGGGTCCTTTCATTATATTCCTCTGGCACAGTTCCTGCCGTCTCTGCTCGGCATCCGTCACCATGGAGCGGAACTTAAAGAACACGAACTTCCTGCCGTGAAGCCCCACCCTTTTTTGCCTGAAAATGACCGGGCCCGGCATTGTCATTTTTATCCCGAGAACGGCGACCAGCATAAGTGGCGAAGCGAGTACCATAAGAACAAGGGACCCTGCCACATCGATCATGCGTTTACACAGAAGGGCCCACGTGGGTTTCGGCGTGGTCCGAAAAACAAGAATGGGTATCTTCCCGAGGGAGTCTATTTCCTTCTGCGCGAAAAGAAGTTCAAAAAAATCCGCGTACAGCCATATCTCGGTGCCGTACTCCTCGCACTTCAGGATCAGTTCCTCTGTCTCGGAAAGCTTCTCTTTCCCGACCGCTATAAGAACATTGTCTATCTCATTTTCGAAAAGAACAAGATGTATGTCCGCTTTTTTGTCGAACACCACAACATTCTCTTCGCCGAAATGTTTCGCTCCCCATTCCGCCGATTCGTCGAGCAGAAAGATCGCGGAGATCTTCATCCCGAGATACGGATCTTTTTTTATCACATCGGTTATCTTCGGTATAATGCTCTTGTCCCCTATGATCAGGAGATTATTCCGCACCAGCCCCTTTTCTCTTACCCGGGTGAATATCGCCCTTACAGCGGCTTCTTTCGCGAAAAGCAGGCAAGAGTTGATGACCATAAAGAAAACTATCACTATACGCCCGGGAGCGTATATTTTCACGGCGTACAGCATAATAACGCATACGATCGCGACTCCCACGTTCGCTTTTATTATCATACCAAGCACCGTTCTCATGGGGCGGAGCCTGTTCACCGGATAAAGGCCGTTAAGATACAGGAAGAAGTTGCCCAACGGAATAACGACAAGAAGCGCGTTCAGATAGTCCCTGAAAACAGGCGCATACTCGTTCTGTATGAAAGGAGCAATAAAGACCCTGAGATGAAAAGTCAGGATCATGGATACCGCGATAATAACGGAATCCAGGACAAAATTGGCGGACTGCAGCATCCTTTCCTGGAATTTCAGCATAGGCCCCATTTACGGTTATACGTCTATGATTTGTTAAAAAGTGAAAGTCGTGCTAATATATTGCAATAAGATTCTGTTCAGGAACCGTTTCGGAACAAGAATACCTTGTAATGTCTCTATTGTCCAGTGAAGGATAGGTATGAATTCAAAAATATCACTCATTGCTCCTGTAATAATATTATTATTCTTGGTCTTAACACTCTTTGCGGTCTTTACGTTCGAAGGTCCGGCCTTTTTCCTGACGCGTTTCGCCAACAGAAATCTCGAACTTGCGAAAAAAATAAAAAAGTATGAGGATTTTGTAAAAAAACATCCCACTTATATTCACCCGCGGCTTAAACTTGCTGATTTTCACCTTCAGCTTTACAAAAACGAACCGGACAAAAAAGAACATATTTTATCCGCCATCCGGGAATGCAAAACGATACTGGCTACGGACCCTTTCAATGAAAAGACGCTGGAGAAATTGGCAGGCATATTCCTTTTCCCGGAACTTAACGAACTCCAAAAGTCCGAATTTCTTTACCAAAAACTAACAAAGCGCTACCCCGCCGTCACGCGCTACCATTTACTTCTCGCTTCGAACTATTTCCGCGGCGGAGAAACAGACAAAGCTCTGGCCGAAGCTAATAAAGCCTTTACCCTTGATCCTGACGACGGTAATACATTTCTCCTTCTCGGTGGGATATACGCCAAAAAAAACGACCTTGCTGAAACGCTGTATGCCTACAAAGAGGCGGCCGTTCTTTTCGCTAAAAAGAAGAACAGGCCACTCGAAGCCTTCGCACGGCTCCAGCTTGGACGGTTATATTTCGCCACAGGATTCTTTTTTGACGCGGCAAAGGAGTTCCGGTATCTTATAGACAATGAATTGTTCCTCAAAGACGCGTTAATTGGCCTTGCCGAAACATATCAACGCATGGGACTATACCGTACTTCCATCGACCTTCTTCTCGCGTCCCCCCTTGACCCCGGGTCATGGGACCTGACGCTGGACTATCAGGCACAGCTCTCCACCGTTGATAAGCTCAGGATATTCCTCATTCTCGGACAGGATTATCTTATGACAGGCGACCTTTCGAACTCCGTCAAATATCTCACTCTGGCGCGCAGCATGGGCATACGGTTCCCAAAAGGATTTATTTCGGCTCTCGAAAGATCGGCCCTCGCCGAGAAAGGCAAAGCCCCCTCTCCCGAAAGCGCCGACATCCTCGCGGGAACAGAAGTGTCCCCCGACAAACTGGGCAAAGAACTTCTCGACATACAGTCGTCTCTGGACAGGTCTACCCAGCTGAGACAGGAAGTCTACGACACGCGCGATACTGTTCCGGACGAAATAACCGTCCCGTGGGAAAAAGTAACAGAAAAATACAAAAAGGGGACCGTCGTCTCCGGAAAAATAACACGGATACTTCCTTTCGGCCTCTACGTGGAACTCGAGAAGAACGTGACCGCGTTCCTGCCTTCCTCGGAACTTTCCTGGTCTGAGAAAAACATCAATCCGGAAGAACTATTTTCCATCGGACAGGAAATAAAAACAGTGGTGCTTAACGTTAATAATTCCCGAAAAAAATTATACTTAGGCCACAAACAGCTCGAAAAAGATCCCTGGAAAGAACTTGCCGGAAATTATTCTCCCGGGAACACGTATGAAGGCACCATAAAAGGGATAAGCGACTTTGGTATCACGGTCGAACTCGCCAACGGCCTTGAGGGCCTGCTCCCTATATTCGAGGTCGAAAATGACCTTACTAAAATAAGCGGAGAACTTTATAAAATAGGCGCGAAGATCGAAGTCCGCGTTATAAAGATCGACGAAGTCTCACGGGAAATACTGCTCAGCCGGAAAGGACTGGAAAAAGATGAAAAACCTGATTAAAAATCCGTTAATACTCCTCTTTGGAGGTCTTGTGATATTCTTCCTGGCCCTCCTTATCGTCGGAAAGATCGGGTCCGCCTGGCTTTACAGGCATCCGAACATAATACTCGTCACCGGCGGGTCGCTGCGCCCAGACCATTTGAGTCCTTACGGATACGGGCTCATCGAAACAAATGGTATCGGTTCGCTTGCCCGGGACGGTGCGATCTTTGAAAACGCTTATTGCAGCGCCCCCGACTCGGCATACGGCTACGCATCGATCCTGACCGGCAAAAACGGCGGCGAAGCTCTGTCCAGGGAAAGCAGCGGTCGCATTAAGCTTAAGGACTCATGCAAGTCCGTAAGCGAATACCTCAGTGGAAACGGGTATTTCACGGCCGCCGTGAGCGCTGCCGACTTCCCTTTCCAAAAAGCCGGTTTCGAGCGCGGATTCGACGTTTTCTATTCCATCCCGGCGGAGCCCCCTTCGGCCCCTATCTCGGCAGGACCAAAGCCGGACAAGCTCTCTGACTATATGCAAAAAAGGATTAAATTGACGAAAGCGGCGCTTGAACTTATCGTCGGGGCCGCGGAAAAAAGAAAACCGGTATTCATCTGGCTGGATTATGCCTCTCCTCTTTCCCTTTATCCTTTCCAGGAAAATTTTCCAGCCAGCGAGAACGATCATCCTTATGATAAACAAATTCTTTTTCTGGACGGGGAAATACATAAACTGACGGAAACTCTGCGAATCACCGGCCTTGACAAAAATACTGTCATCATATTCACGGCCTTGACGGGTGAAAGCCTGAACGAACACAAAGAGCTCACACACGGTATTTTCCTGTATGATTCGGCGGTAAAAATACCGTTAATATTACGCGCAAGAGAAAGATCAAAAATGCACCGCCTCTTTTTCCCAGTCTCCCATATGGACATAGCGCCGACCATACTCGGGGCAGCGAACGTAACGTACACTTCCAGCGACATGGACGGAATGGATCTCCTGCCTTTTACGCGCGGCAAAAAACCGCCGACCGGACGGGCCCTGTATCTCGAAGCCCTTGCCGGATATGATAAATTCGGGTGGAGCCCGCCGGCTGCCGTGGTCCAGGACAATTACAAATATATCGAACTGCCTGATCCGGAACTTTACGATCTTGAGAGAGACGGGCGCGAACTTAAGAACATGATCACGGAACACCCCGAAAAAGCGGCAAAATTGAAAGAATTGCTTACATCGTATATCGCCGAGAAAAGACCCGAACTTGCCGGACTTCTTAATAAAGGGGCCGATCCGAAGAGAACAATTAGCGTCATCGCGCCCGTACGGCTGCAATCCAATGCCCCTGACTACCTCATATCCTACTATGAACACCAGTTGTCTCAGGACCCGGGAAACAAGACTTTCCGCTATCTTCTTGGCACACTATACCTCAAGGTGAACAGGTCTTTCATGGCGCAAAAATACATGAAAGGCCTCACCGAAGATTATCCGGATTTCGCGCCCGCATGGGAATTTCTCGCTTTATTGCACGAAAACGACGGCCGCACCGAGGAAGCGATACGGTGTTATGAAAAAGCCGTCTCTCTTGATCCCGAAACGCCCGTTTCTCTCAATAATCTCGCTTTCCACTATGCCAAACAGAAGAAGAACCTTGAAAAAGCCCTCGAATACGCGAAAAAAGCCGAAGAACTCGTCCCGTCCGGCGACACCCATATAATCGACACTCTCGTCGAAGTCTACTCCGCTATGGGCAATACGGAAAAAACCGAAGAATACCGCCAAAAACGTGATAAGCTCATGTCGCAAGCCGCCGTTTCCGGCACCTATACCCCTACTAATAAGCCCTAACCAGGTTAGTTTTTATTGCATGCACACAATCATTGTCATTCCCGCAACTTGTCCGCCGTAGCCTTGGCGAAGGCGGATGTTCTTAGCGGGAATCTATAATCTCTGGATCCCCGATTAAAACATTCGGGGATGACAAAAGTCAGCATAATTCCCCTATGTTAATTCAAAAAAAGTTTGATATTTTGCAATTGATTACAATATAAGGTATACTTTAATTGACAGTTAGTCCAATGAAGTTTAAGAATTTTACGCATTGTCTTTCAAGGAGAGAGGGAATGGATAAAGCGTATTTCTTGAAAAGTATCTTAATATTACTAGCGGCGGTTTTCGCCTTTCCTGCCGCGCTCGATGCCGTCGAGAACAGGCACCGTGTGCTGCACAATTTTTCGACTTCGACCACGGATGGACGTACTCCATATTATAATAACATTCTCATAGACTCTGGAAAACTATACGGTATGACCTATATGGGCGGCAGTAGCCCCAGCAGCTATGGGACCATTTTTTCAATGGATACTGATGGTACCGACTTTACACTTCTGCACAGTTTTACGGGTACGACCAGCGACGGGAGAAACCCCTTCGGCAGTCTCACATTAGACTCAGGAAAACTTTACGGCATGACCTACCAGGGCGGCGCAAGTAATTATGGTACCATCTTTTCCATAGATCCCGACGGTACCGATTTTTCCCTTCTGCACAGTTTTTCATCACTGACAACCAACGGGAGATACCCATACGGCGGCCTCACATCGGTATCCGGAAAACTTTATGGTATGACTTCTCAAGGCGGCGCGACCAACCAGGGGACGATCTTTTCCATAGACCCGGACGGGACCGATTTTACCATTCTAAAGAGCACTACATCCGGTTCGCACGGCAGTCTTATAGAAAATTCGGGGAAGTTGTACGGTATGACTTGTGTCGGCACGGACGGAACGATCTTTTCCATGGACCTCGACGGTACCGACTATACCACTCTTCACATGTTCGGCGGTTCCGGCGACGGAAGGAACCCTAACGGCAGTTTGATCCTGGAATCGGGTAAATTGTACGGCATGACCGGGGCAAGCTCCCCCGGCTCCGGCGGAGCAGGCACCATATTTTCCCTGGACCCCGACGGTACCGATTACTGGAAATTCAGTGACTTCGTCTCCGCGACGACCGGCGGCTCACCCCAGGGCGATCTTATCATGTACAACGGAAAACTATATGGATTGACCTCTACCGGAGGGCCTTCCGGAGGAGGAACGCTTTTTTCGATAACTCCCGGCGTTCCCTCCAGCTTGACCGTACTTCAGTCTTTTTCCGGAACTTCCGGCCAAAACCCTCTGGGCAGTCTCTCTCTTGATCCTGAAACCGGCATATTCTACGGCATGACCCAGTATGGCGGCACCGGCGTGGGCACCATATTCGAATATGACGCGAATACTTACACGCTGGATGACGCGTATAAAAATGATATAGTTTTTTCCAACTACACCAACGGCTCGTCGAACAATATAAACTCCTATGTTTATTGGGAAAAGGCCGACAACACTTATTCCGTGAGAGCGGAGCTCGCCACTCAGGGCGCGAGAGGCAATTCCACGGCGGACCTTAATAACGACGGGTATCTCGATTTGATCTTCGCCAACAACACTAACGGCACGTCTACCGCTATCAACTCCTATGTCTACTGGGGCGCCGAAACAGACCCATATACGACAAAAACACAACTCGCGACGCTGGGGGCGAACGGCAACTCTACCGCCGATATAAACGGCGACGGTTATCTGGACATAGTCTTCGCGAACACCAGGAACGGGTCTGCATATAACGTCAACTCCTACGTTTACTGGGGCGCCGAGACGAACCCATACACTACAAAAAAAGACCTGGCGACATTGGGCGGCACTACCGGAACGGTCGCGGACCTCAACAAGGACGGTTATCAGGACATCGTGTTCTCCAATTACTACAACGGAAGCTCCTATAACATAAACTCATACGTTTACTGGGGAGATGCCTCCAACTCCTATACGTCAAAAACTAACTTGGCGACACAGGGCGCGTTCAAGTCCGCCCTGTCGGACCTCAACAACGACGGCTACGTGGACATAGTTTTCGCGAACTACTACAACGGGACCTCCTACAACATAAACTCATACGTTTACTGGGGCGCCGAAACGAACCCATATACCACAAAAACGGACCTCGCGACAAGCGGCGCGGAAAATTGTGCTATCGCCGACCTCAACAGGGACGGTTATAACGACATCGTATTCGCCAATTACTACAACGGTACGACCCGGCTCATCAATTCTTATATTTACTGGGGCGCCGAGACAAATCCATATGCCACAAAAACCGATCTCGCCACACAGGGCGCTCTCGCTGTCGCTATCGACGACCTGAACGGGGACGGCTGGCTCGATATCGTTTTCGGCAATCATCACAATAATTCGACATACCTGGTGAACTCGTATGTTTACTGGGGAGCGGAAACCGATCCCTACACCACCAGAACCGATCTCGCCACGCAGGGGACATACGGTGTATCTCTCCCCGACAGTCCTATTTTCAGCGGCAACATCAGCGGCGGCAACGCCCTGCCGCTATGGGTGACCGAAGGACAATACGACTACGCCGAGATCACCTCTCCTGAATATCAGCTCCTCGCGACGACGCACCATCTTGTGAACGGCGGGGCGCTGGATTGGTCGGGTGAAGAAGTTGCCCAGATCACGGCAATGTATTTTAGCGGCAAGGAGGGTTCGTCCCCCTCTCCGGTCACGGTCGACACGATCGAATGGAAATATTTCAACGAAGAGATAGTAGGCAAAAGCTACGGTGACGCCTGGTATGACGACGGCGAATACTGGTTCCAAATGGGCTCGGGGATAACGAGCGGCGATGTCCCGGACCATTCGCTGGAAGATAGCGCCACCAAAGACATTATATTTTCACGCCATGACGGAAACCATGCCGCCATATACTGGGACGACCCCTCGTCACCGTACGCTACCAAGACCAGCCTGGCGGCGGACTATGACAGCTGGGGCAGCCCTGCGGCGGACCTCAACGGGGACGGCTACCTTGATGTAGTCGTATCCGCGACGGCCGGAGGTGACAGCACTTCCATCTTCTGGGGGTCCGAAAACGCGACTTACTCATCCGTTACAGAGCTGGATGAACCCGGAGACACCAGGGACTATGGCACATCCATGGCCGACCTCAATGCCGATGGATATCTCGACATTATCGTTTCTGCCGATTCGGAAGAGGGCAGAATATACTGGGGCGACACCGCGGGTTCATACGCGAATTATGATCTTTATGAAGTAACTCCCGGAAGTGTAAAAAGTAACGCCGTGGCCGACCTTAACGGTGACGGGTATTTAGATATAGTCACTGCGGCTGACACTAGGAGCGTTATAACCTGGGGTGACGCGACATCAAGCTACAATTCTACCACGAACCTTGACCCCGCAGGGTGTATCGACGCGGCCATAGCCGACCTCAACGGGGACGGGTATCTCGAGATAGTCGCTTCCGGGAAATCCGGCACCGACAGCAGGATATATTGGGGCGACGCGACCGCTTCATACAGTTCAGGGACCAACATGGGTTCGAACAGCAAAGAATGCTACGGGGCTTCCATCGCCGACCTCAACAGGGACGGCTATCAGGACATTATCCTTTCATCTCTTAACCTTACCGACGGGATAAAAGTATGGTGGGGCAACGCGACAGCCGATTACGGTACGAGTCCGGACATCTTCCCCATATCTACTCCGCACGGTAACGCGATAGACGATATCAATAAAGACGGCTGGCTCGATATAGTCGTCGCGAGCGACGCGTCCGGCTCGAACGCCCTCATATTCTGGGGCGCCGAGACCAATCCTTTCACCACAAGCACTCCGCTCGGCGACAGTGGGTACTCCCACGGTGTCTCGCTGCCCAACAGCCTGATACACAGCAGCAACACCTCATACGGTTCCGTAATACCTCTGTGGGCCACGGAAGGCGGCTATTCGTACAATGAGATCACCTCACCCGAATACCAGTTCATCGCCACTACCCACTATCTCCTTAACTCGGGGGCGCTGGATTTTTCCGGCGAAGACGTGGCGAAACTTACAAAGCTCTATTTCGAGGGTGACGGAGGCGGATCACCCGACCCGATCAAGCTCGCCGGCTATGACTGGTCGTACTTCGGCGACAACAAGGGCGGCGGGCACTCCTTCGGTGACGCGTGGTACGAGAACGGCTCTTACATATTCTACATGGAATCCGGGGTACAAAGCGGCGAGATGCATTATCTTGACGACTCCTATAAAGCGGACATAGTGTTCTCGGGTTATTATAACGGTTCGTCGTATATAACTGACTCCTATGTTTATTGGGACGACGGGTCGAACCAGTACGACACAAAGACCCAACTTCCCACGATAGGGTCTATAGGCAACGCTATCGCCGACCTCAATAACGACGGACACCTCGACATGGTGTTCGCGAATTTCTACAACGGCTCGAACAAAGAGATCAATTCGCACATATACTGGGGTAACGATACAAGCCCCTATTCCGAATCCGAGAAAACCGAACTTCCTACAAAAGGCGCCATAGGCACGTCCATCGCGGACCTCAATGCCGACGGCTACCTCGATATCGTGTTCGGGAACCAGTCGACTAATTCGAGCGTCCTTATTAACTCGTACATCTACTGGGGAGGGGCCACCGCTCCCTACTCGACAAAGACGGACCTCCCTTCCAATTACGCCCACGGGACTTTCGTGGCCGACCTCAACGAGGACGGTTACCAGGACATCGTGATATCGAACGGCAGGAACAGTACTAATACAAGCTATAACGGCAATTCTTATGTGTACTGGGGAGCCGCGTCCAATCCATATTCCACAAAAACGGAACTTCCCACGATCCTTGCGTTCGGCAGTTCCGTCGCGGACTTGAACGGTGACGGCCATCTCGATATAGTGTTCGCGAACAGCTACAACGGTTCCACCTATAACCTCAATTCCTATGTTTACTGGGGCGCAGAAAATAACCCTTATTCCACGAAGTTGGAACTGGCCACTCATGGCGCGACAGATGTGTCCCTGGCCGACCTTAACAGGGACGGATATCAGGACATAATATTTTCCAACTATCGTAATGATTCCTCTTATAACGTCAACTCTTATATATATTGGGGCGACGCGACCGCTTCTTATACGTCGCTCACGGAACTCGCCACTCACGGAAGCTATTCGAACGCGATAGCGGACCTCAACAAAGACGGATGGCTGGACATAATTTTTGGGAATATGACAAATGGCGCCACTTACGGAGTGGATTCCTACATATATTGGGGCGCCGAAACCAACCCCTACACAACGATGACGGAACTCGCGACACTGGGGGCCGCCGGAGTTTCTATCGCGAACAGCCTCATCTTCGCGGGTAATACGGCCTACGGCAACGTTGTCCCTCTCTGGATGACCGGATCGGGCGGCGACTACAATTGGGGGCTCATAACCTCTCCGGAATTCCAGTTCATCGGCACTACATATTACACGCTGAACTCGGGCGCTCTCGATTTCACGGCCGAACAGGTAGCCCAGCTCACAAAACTTTATTTCGACGGCAAGGCCGGGCTCAACCCCGACCCGATATGGATAGGCGGTTACGCATGGCACTATTTCAGCGAAAACCTCGTGGGCAGGGACTACGGCGACGCGTGGTACGAGAACGGGATCTACACGTTCTACATGGGAAGCGGCATACGGGGATCGACTTCCGTACCGGAACTGCCGGCGGGATGTCTTCCGTTGATAAGCATATTGGCGGGCATTATGGTATTATGCGGCAAGATCGCAGTTGACCGGAAATTGTGATCCTTGATCGGCCCCACAACGCACTGCCACTGCGAACTGCGGTTTTCTGTATTCGTCCTTTGATCACTTCACCCCGAAGAATATCTCTCTTACTTTGGGGACACCGATGACGCGGACAAGTTCGCCCGCCGAGCAGTAAAAAAATATAAGGACCACGACCCATATCACACGGGCCCAGAAGACAGGCCATATGATGTTATCACCGAAATACCTGACCGCAACGTCGAAGCTCCCGGCCTTGCGCGTCTGATGAACAAGTTCTTCGGCAAAAAGAAAAAGGACCGTGACCAGGGTAAAGACGATAGTTTTAAGAACGACGTTCCAGATAAGCGGCTTTTTCGGGTAGAGGTTAAGGAACGGGAGCCTGCCTGTAATAAGAATGACCTTGGCGACTATCAGCGCGCTTATTACGGCAACGGCCGACGCCGGGGCCATTATGCCGTATTCCCTGAGGGTCAGCGACTTGGTAATGACAAGAATATGGAACATTATCAGAAAGAAAATGAACGCCGGCAGGACTTCCCTTAACGCTCTCACGATATGACCGATGATATTCTTCATTCGTCACCCTTTATCGTTTTATCGAACATTAATCCAAATACGCCCCTGATCCCACTATGAATATTTCACCACCGTATTCTGCTTTTTGAACGTACGCGTGTTTCTTTGAGGGAGTCACCTGCTGCGGCCTGGGCCAGAGATAATCGACCCATCCTGAACCCTGGGTCAACGCGGTATTAATATAATCCCGTACCAAATATTTCCCTTCGCTGTCCTTATAATCGATCAAATTTCTGCCTTCCAAATTCGGGAAAGCGCCGTTCACCAGTTCAACACCGTCAGGTTGGTCGACAAAAACATAGATATCCATAAAAATGAACTGACCGGCCCTGTCCCGGAACTTCGGGAATGCCGCTTTGCCTTCTTTTGCTATCAATGCCGCCGCGGAGTCCACGACCGCAATAATGAACTCTTTTTCCATCTTCATATTATATAACCCGCTGCCAACGACATATTTTTTACCTGAAGGCGCCGTAGCAAGCCGCACAAATGAACTCTTCCAGAGAGGGAAAATACTCTCCGGCGCAGGCCACTCATAATGGAACCAGCCCTCCTTCTTATCGCCGACGACCGCACCGATAAGCCCTTTTATTATGGGTTTGTTGTTCACGTCCTTAAGCTCCATCTCCTCCGTTCCTTCAAGCGCGGGATCAGGATGCAGGACCATGTTCCCATCGGTATCTATAATAAAAATGTACGTATCACCATGCCTCCACTTCGTGTTCTCTTTTTTGAACTCAGGAAAAACAGCTTCGCCTTTTTCCTCAACGGCCGAAACAGCGTCCCTTACCAAAGAAACCAGGTCCTGCGTCTCTTTATATCTGTAAATAGACGCCTTGGATGTATCTATTGCCTCTTGAGCGCAAACACTGGTCGCGAAACAAACTGACAAAAATATAGTAAAAAATAACTTAGGCATTCCTATTCTCCCTTTTTAACAGCCCCCGCCCAACGCAAGAGCACACATATGGGTGCCACTACTTCTTTGCCAATTTTTCTTTTAATTCCTTTACCTCTTCCTTTAGTTCTATGATACGAAGCTCTCTTCCGGTCATATGCTTATTCATTCTTTCTAGATCCATTTTTTCTTCCTGCAATTCCTTGTTCAGTCTCATCGCTTCCAGCGACAGTTCTTTCTCTTTTCGTATAAGATGTTTTAAACTCGCCGCCATTTCATTAAAAGAACCGGCCAAACTGCCCAATTCATCTTCTGCCCCGGACACCAAATGAACGTCCAGATCGCCTTTGGCTATTTGGACCGCCGCAGCGTTCAGCTCCGCGATCGGTCTGGATATCGAATAAGAAACAGACAACCCGACACCTAATGCCAAAACAAGAAAGAGCACTGTGACCATACTGAACGCGGTCACAACAAAAGACACTGTTTTTAAAGACCCTTTTACGGAATCATGAAAAGCTGTCTCAAACTCCTCCTGTATATCCTGTATCCCTTTATAAACAGCTTCCGCATACTTATCAAACACTTCCATTACCGAAGCTTCCGCGCTTCCCGGACCGCGTATCTCTAATATTTTGCTGCTCGCTCCGTAAAGTTTGGTTATCCGGTCTTCAATTTCTGCTATTTCGCCGGCGGTGATAATATCCGCCGCCCCGGCGTCTCCATACAGTTTTCCTAAATATTCTTTCACCCTCTCGCGTTCTTCCGCGATCCTTTTCACAGCATCATCTCTGGTCATCCATCCCGCGTCATATTCTTCCGTAGCCCTTATTATTTTATTTATATCGGACTCTATCCGGTGCATATGGTCCCCGAATGCCGCATACGGCAGATAACGGTCCTCCAGAATGGAACTTATATTTTTAATGTTGTAAAGAGCTATGAACGCGACAACGATCATCAACATAGCGATCGTTGAAAATCCTAAGATCAATTTTTGTCCAATTTTCATTATGATCCCTGCCAGTCGGACAATGTTACGGAAGATATCGTACTGACCTCTATCCCCAGCGGGATATTGACCGGCAGCTGGTCACTGCTTTGAACGATCTGGTCCGATTGCGCCATGGATATCCTTCCTCCGGAGACCACCGCGCCGGTGATCACCGTGTTCTGGTTACCCGAACTCAAGTTCAGGTCACCTCCGCAAAAGATAATGCCGTTATATGTTACCTTGCTTGAAAAAGTCACCGTGCCCGGGGTTATTAGCGAGGCGTTGTCTATGACCACGTTATTATTCGGTATGGTGACACTGCTGGAAGCATATAGAACGGCACCCGTCTTAACATTAGAATTTTTCAAGACCGATAATGAAGCGTTGGAAACTATGGTCACGTTCTCTCCTACCGTCCCGCTGCCCACCGTGAAATTGCCGGTACTCACTACCGTCCCGGGCCCGATAATGTTCGCGGCGGTCACCCTTCCGTTCACATATACAGTACCGCCCGAGAGGTCAAGGGTCGTATAAGTTTTATTACCGCCAGGATACGTGCTGGCCTTGTCTATCAAAGCATCATAATACGTGGTGTCCAGTTTTGGTTCGTCAAGAAGCGGGTCGGGCAGCGGAAGACGCTTATAGTTGCCTGAGCCTGTATCGGCATATACCGTGCCCGTAACGGACGAATTCTTTCCTACGGTAGTTACACTGCCCAGCGTATAAACGTCTCCATTGATGGTCGCTCTTGTATTCAATAAGACACCGTCAACTCCCGTAAAAGCCCCGTAATCAGCAAACTGCCGCGGCCATCCGGACAGAACGAACGTCGCGGTCTGCGTAATATCTCTTGATACACCGCCCGCGACGCCGCTCGAGGTCAGGTTATAGACCGTCTCCGTTTGTTTGACCACCGAAACGGTATACGTCCCTCCGCCCAGGCTGCCGGTAATATCTACGGGCGTATTCCTGTAGGCTTCATCCGTCAGGACCTTGTGCACAACCTGCTGTATACCGGCCTCCGCCAGCCATAGAGCTTTCTCGCTCTCGAAATCCGACGAGGCGGACCGGATCCGGGCTGTCAACATTGTAACGAACGCAGTGGTGATGACCGTAAGGCTGAGGAGCATGATGACCGAAACGATCAACACAAATCCACGTCGAGCTTTAAGCGAACCCATTCGATACCTCAAATATTACGCGGCGTTACTTTCGTCGCCGACCTTATAGTGCTTTCACCTCTCTCACCCACAATATCTATAATGACCTCCGACCCATCACAAGAAAGGGTCGACGCCGGAGGCGGCAGTATCCCCGTGGCTATGATGTCCCCGCTGCCATAGGTGAACGTGCCGTCGATACCGCCTGATAGAACGGTCTTTTTTATCTGATAAAGCGGTTCGCCGAACTGCGGCGGATAAGAGTCGCCTGCGTTATATAAGTAATAGGAATAATATGTGACATCGTCAGCCGTAAAGCGCACTTCCCCGGGAAACGGGCTCTCGGCCGTCTTGGCGTTACGCAGGTCACGCGCGATCACTTGCACCGCTTTTCCCACGTTCACGCCCAATCCTGTACGCCCGCCCTGCGTCGCCCATCCCGCCACCGTTACCTGGAACATATAGGCCAGAGCGCCGACCACCACCGCGACCATAGCGGTCGCGAGAAGCGCCTCAACGAGCGTGAAACCCCGTTCCGACTTTGCCATATCCGTTGCCTTTTTGTAACGAAGCCCTAATAATCGGCCTTAAGCGTTATAAGCTCCACGCTTGCCGTACCGCCCTTCGCGGGCCAGGAAACGGTCACGGTGACCCTGGCCGGGTCCTCAGGTTTCGTCGTCGTTACCTTTACCGTATAGCCCGAAAGACCACTGAACATGGCGCTGGAATCACTCGTGGAATCCACAAGGTCCGCATAACTGGTATTGTACAACTCCTCCATCTTCGCGGCGGCGATATTGACGGCTATCCCCTCTTCTTCCGCTCCACGCGACGCGCCCGTCACAAGGCTGAAGGCCATCAAAAGCGCCATCATGCCTCCCGTGATCACGACGAGCGTGATAAGTACCTCTAACAGCGTAAAACCGCGCTTCACGGTGTCGTGTCCCCTTGTATGTTCGAAATATATATACAGTTCGGACCGTCGGATTCCACGAGGTCACCGCTATCGTTGACATACGCGCTGCCTCCGCCGGAAGGACCGACGGAATAAATGACATAATACTTTTTATTGGAGGAAGTGTTATACCCGTAAACGGCTTGAGCGCTCGAATGCGGGTCTTTCGGTATAGTTCTCGTGATGACCGGAATCGCCGTTTCAAGATCGGAAAGCTGCGCAGGATAGGCGCCATTATGATACAGATAGTAATTCTCCGCCGCTATTTGCAATGCCGCCAGGTCCGCCTTCGCTTTCGCGGTATTGTTCCGGACCGACATATTCCTAAAAGCAGGTATCGCCACAACGGCGATCATGCCGATGATCACAAGCACCAACATTACCTCTATAAGCGTAAAACCCTTTTTCATATTTTTCACCCTGCCCTGTGACGTCCCTACATTTTCGTCGCGACGTCTATCATCTTAAAAAGAGGCAAAAGAATGGACGCCATGACGATCCCGACCGCCGAGCCCATTACAAGAAGCAATAACGGCTCAAGCACGACCGTCAGTTTCTTTAAGGAGTGAGACACCACTTTATCGTAAAAAACCCTCGCTTTATCGAGCATGTTGTCCAGATTGCCCGTTCCCTCGCCTATCGCTATCATCTGCATGATATTATCCGTGAACTGGCCGGTCTTTTTAAGCGCGGTGGTCAAACTCTCCCCTTTTTCCATATCGGCCGCCGCCGTATCGATAGCGCCGGAGATCACACCATTCTGAACAACGGCACGCGTTAACTCAAGCGCCTGCAATATCGGCACTCCGCTTTTAAGCAGCATCGCCAGTGTCCCGGAGAACCTCGACAGGGCGACATCCCGGTTAAGATCTCCCACGACCGGCAATTTGAGCATAAGCGCGTCAAGCCGAAGCTTGCCCTTTTTAGTATGCGCATACTTCTTCACCCCGAAAAAAGCAAGTACGGCCGTTATTAAGATCAGATACCAATACCGCAGTGTTATCGTGCCCGCCAGATGGAGCAGCTTCGTCGGCAGCGGAAGCGGTATACCCGCGTCGGCGAATATTGTCGAGAATTTCGGTATGACGAAAGTTACAAGAAAAGCGATGATCGCCGCGCCCACTAAAGTAAGTATCATCGGATAAAAGAGTACGCCCGTCACCTTTTGCTTCAATTCGAGCTGGTCTTCATATAAGTCCGCGTAATTACCGAGAACTACCGCCAATGTGCCGCCCGACTCGCCGCTTCGGACCATGCTGACAAAAAGATCGGGAAAAATGTCACTGTGCTCTCCAAGCGCGTCGGCGAAATCCCTGCCCTTCATAATAAGATCAATCATGTCCTGTATGGCCGACTTAAGCTTTTTGTTCCTGGTCTCATTCTGAATAGTATCAAGACTTGCCAAAAGGCCTATCCCGGCGTTCGTCATATTATATAGCTGAATGTGAAAAACGAGGAGTTCTTCGGGAGTGACCTTGTTGAAAAGCTGGCTAAATATACTGCCCCGCGCTTCAGGCGTCTCTTCCCTGATATTGATGACAGTATAACCTATTTCCCCCAGACTGATGATAGCGGCACGACGGGTCTCCGCTTCAATGACCCCTTTGACATTCCCGCCTTTCGACGTTATTGCTTTATACGCGAATTTCACCGTCATCCCCCGCTGTTCCGCCGTCATGCGCCGCGTCCGTTACTTCCTTCTCAAAAGCATCTTTATCCGGGAAAGAAGTTTGTCTGCATCGAACGGTTTTGTTATATAATCATCGGCCCCGGCGTCAATACCTTTCAGCTCGCTTTCCTTGTCCTGCCGGGCGGTCAACATCATGACCGGTATCACAGCCGTCTCAAGCCTCGCTCTGAGCTGCTTAATAAGCTCGAACCCGTCCATCTTAGGCATAGTAGCGTCGGTAATAATAAGGTCCGGTTTCTCTCTGAACGCCGCTTCAAGACCCTCGCTGCCGTCTCTCGCTTTAATGACCTCGTATCCCGCGACACTCAACCGTTTTGCCAGGACCATAAGTATATCCTCGTCGTCTTCAACGGTCAGTATCCGCACTTTTTCTCCGCCATGCACCGCTTTCTGCCCCGAATCGGCCTCCTCCATGACCACGACCTTGCTCAACTCATCCAGCGTCGTCACACCGCAGGCGACCAGCCCGATCGCCGATGATGACAGAGACCTGAACCCGTCCCTTCTGGCGGTCAAAAGGATCTCGTCTTCCGGGGCCTTCCGCGCGATGAGCGCTTTCACCGGGTCCGTCACTTCAAGGAATTCGAACACGGGCATCCTCCCGAGAAAACCGGTAAACCCACAGATCTCGCATCCCTTCCCCCTGAAGTACGTATTGATCTCGCCATGCTGCAGGTACACGCTGAATTTTTCAAGCTCATCCGCATTCGGACGGTATTCTTCCTTACAGTGGGGACAGATCTTTCTCACAAGGCGCTGGGCTATAACGATAAGAAGGGACGAGGCGATAAGATAGGGCTCAAGCCCCAGATCAAGAAGCCTTGTGACAGCACCGATAGTGTCGTTCGTATGAAGGGTCGAGAACACAAGATGCCCTGTAAGTGACGACCTGAACGCTATATCGGCCGTCTCCCGGTCCCTTATCTCTCCGATAAAAATGACGTTAGGGTCCTGCCTGAGTATACTGCGCAGGTAGTTCGAAAAATGAAGGTCCGCCGCAGGATTGACCTGCGTCTGGTTCACGCCCTCGATGAGATATTCGATAGGGTCCTCTATCGTTACTATATTCTTCTTTTCGTTCTTGATATAATTGAGCGTCGCGTATAAAGTGGTCGTCTTCCCTGACCCTGTCGGGCCTGTGACCAGCACCATCCCCTGCGGTTTTACGATACACTGTTTGTACAAAGCAAGGTTCTTGCTGTCGATACCCAGCGTATCGAGCTGGGCCACCATCGCTTTCGGATCGAGTATCCTCATTACGATCTTCTCGCCGTATGCGGTGGGTATCGTAGCGATGCGGAGATCGATCTTACGCCCCTGAAAAAGAAGTTTCATCCTGCCGTCCTGCGGCTTGCGTTTCTCGGAAATGTCCATCTCCGCGAGGATCTTTATCCTCACAGTCAGGCCAGCCTGCAGGTTAAGCGGGACTTCCATGATATTGCGCAAGTTACCGTCTACACGGTATCTTACCCTGACCGTGCGTTCCTCCGGCTCAATATGAATATCGCTCGCGCGCGCTTTCAGGGCGTCTTTCAGTATAAGGTTATACAGACGCACGACCGGAGAGAGATCGCCTTTCAAAATCTTGTCGCTGAGAGCGAGTTTACCGCTGGCCTGGTCCTTCAATATCTCGAAAGTGGTCTCTTCCTGGACATTCTTCAGGATATCGTAAAGCGTATCGTCGGTCTGATAATATTTATTGACCGCTTTATCGATGTCGCTTTTCGCGCACAGGATCGGCTTGATCTTCAGGGTGGTACGGAACCCGATCTCGTCGATCGCGACGATGTCCTGCGGGTTCGACATGGCAAGAATAAGCGTACCGCCTTCTTTTCTGACAGGAAAAACTCCGTAACGCTCGGCCCAATCATACGATACCAGACCAATGACCGCCGGCTCGATCGTCTCAGTGCTAAGATCAGAGAGCGGTATCCCGTAAATACGAGACAATACCTTGAGCAGGGCCTCTTCACTGACAAAGCCCATATCCACCAGCACTTCATGAAGAGGTTTTTTCGCTCCGACCTGCTTGGCACGCGCGTCCGCAAGCTGTTCCGGCGTTATCAGGTGTTCCTTGATAAGTTCATCGAATAGAGAGAACATAACAACACATCCTTTCTCTTCTCGCGATATTTGCGCTACTATATATAATATAATGCCTTTAGCGCCGTAAACAAGGATTTACCTGTTAAATATTGCATGTGATCATGGGGTATTTTGATAAGCGCAGAAGCTCTGGTTATTCCGTTTTGATCACATTTTTCTTCAACACGCCGATACGGCCCGAAGCCTCTCTGATCCGCTCTCTCGGGACAGTGCCGTTCTTGACACCTTGAAGGATGGCATCGCGGACCTTGTAAGGAAGTATTTCATCGTATTCTTTGCCGTTGTTCCCGGCGAGGATAATGTCGCATCCCGCGTTGACCGCCATGGCGACCGACTCCGCGAGGGTGTAACGCGAGGATATCGCGCCCATCTGTATATCATCCGAGATCACAACACCTTCATAATGCAGTTTTTCGCGCAGGATACCTTTTATAAAAGAAGATGAAAGGGTCGCCGGACGGTCCTTGTCGATACGGCGGTCCATTATATGCGCTATCATGACACAGTCGGCTTTGCCTTCACGGATAAGTATTTCATAGGGGATAAGTTCTTCTTCTTTATAGGTCGCGGTGACGTCCACGAGGCCCAGATGGCTGTCCTCGGCCGAACTGCCGTGGCCGGGAAAATGTTTCAGAACGCTCACGATGTTCATTTTTTTGGCACTTTCGACATAAATGGCCGCGTCTTTCGCGACGATCTCCGGGTCTTTTGAGAACGACCGGCCGAGCCTGCCAATGATAGGATTATCGGGATCCTCATTGACGTCCACGCTCGGCGCGAAATCCATATTGAAGCCGAGATCCGCAAGTTCCCCGAAAAGTTTTTCGGCGACGGCACGCGTATAAGCGTCGTCATTTTTATCTCCTACCTCTTTTGCGGACGGAATATCCGCAAAACCATACTCTGGTTTTAAACGGTTGACCTTGCCTCCTTCGGCGTCGACAGCGACAAAAAGAGGGGTCTTTGAATATTTTTTCAGGTCCGCGATCAGTTTTTTCGTTTGGGCGGGACCGGTAATATTGCGCGGGAACGCGCGTCCGGAAGGCATATCCAGATCGAAAAGGATAACACCACCTACCTGGACTTCGCGGATCATGCGGATGACAGCAGAATTACTTTCCGCTTCGGTCCCGCGAAAGCCCGTTATGATCATCTGGCCGACTTCTCTTCTCAATTCGTTCTCTTCCCATAGCGACAAAACACCGAACGAAATAAAAAGAATAATGGCCGCGGCCAGAAGAATACGCCAGATGATCGGGTCCTTGATCATTTTCTTTTTCATATTATTGACCGGGATTGTAACACATCGAATGGCTTGTGGCGATATTTGACCACCCTGGTAACGACCTGCCCATACAATGCCTTGCCTTTATATTGGTCTGTCTCTCCCACGAATATCCTCAGAAGCATTCCTTCTTCGGGTGATTGCATCTTTCATACACCTTGTTTGAACAAATTCATCAGTATCCTTGAAATGATATATCCGGCGAACACGGCGACAATGCTCAAAATGACCGAAAGGGCCACGTTGACGGCAGCGATCCGGTATTCCCCGTCCCTCATCAAATTGAACGTCTCAAGGCTGAATGTGGAAAATGTAGTGTACCCGCCCAGGACACCGATAAAAATAAAAAGCCTGACATCCGGGGAAATGACGAACCGGTCAACGACCCCCCAGAGAAAACCGATCACGAACGATCCTGTCACATTCACCACGAGCGTACTGACCGGAAAAACGCCGCTCGAAAACCGGTAATCAAGCCCGCCCATATAGTAACGCAAAAGCGTCCCGATCGCTCCGCCCAGCCCAATAATGAAAAATTTCACCATAAAAGACCTTTAAATCCTTCTTTATTGACCGCATTTTAACATATAGGGTGGATTGTGACAATTAGGGAAAATGGGTGACGCGAGTGTGCCCGAGGATGCGCACCATTCAACACAAAAGTACCAAGCCAAAATCAACAAAACAACCAATCGAGCGATCTCTCCCCCGTAACAGAAACGGCATTCCGTGGGTGGCGGATATGTCATTCGAGCACGATTTTTCGCGCCCAAACGCGCGAGGATCTCGCTACGTTCTGTATGGGATACGGGCTCACCGCGCCAGCATTCCGCGGAACATGAAGAACGCCGCCAGCACTATGAATACCGCCGCCCAGATATAATCCTGTTTCAGGTTCTCTTTCATGTAAAAGACAGAGAACGGCACAAAAATGGAAAGCGTTATGACCTCCTGAAGTATCTTGAGCTGGCCGAGGTTCAGCACCTGGTGGCCTATCCTGTTCGCGGGGACCTGTATCAGGTATTCGAAGAGCGCTATCCCCCAGCTTATGATGGCCGCGACGATCCACGGCTTATCGTTATAGTTTTTGAGATGCCCGTACCAGGCGAACGTCATAAATACGTTGCTCATTACAAGCATTAATGTCGTGATAATCAATTTGTTCATGCTTTCTCCTTTACCGGGGAGTACCCCTATCGGCAACGAGGGATATCTTATCACACTGGAAGAGAGTTTACAATCAGTGGATAGGCGGAAAGCCTCTCTATATCACCATTTCCGGTAACGCCAGAAGATCACTATGATCAGCACCGAAAGTCCCGCCAGCATCGCGATGAGCCAGAACGGCATGAGCGTCTCATGCTGAGGGAGAGGCAACGCCACGTTCATCGAAAAAAGGCTGACGATAAATGTCGGCAGCATAATGCAGATGGACAGGATCGTAAGTGTTTTCATGCGGAAATTAAGGTTGTTGCTGACCATCGAGACCCACGCGTCCATAAGGTTCGATATCACCTGCAGATATGTGTTCGCTTCTTCGTAACACTGGCCGTTCTCGATAATGACATCTTCCAGGAACTCGCCGTCATCAGTGGAAAGACCTATCTTGGCCGAATTGGCCTTTACCTTCTCTATGACTTTGCCGTTGGAACTGATGGCCTTCAGATAATACATGAGGCTCTTTTCAAGATTGAACATATATAGAAGATCTTTGTTCGTTAGCGCCTTGGTGATCTCCATTTCCAGCTCGTTCGATATTTTATGTATGACACCGAGATGCTCCTCGAAATGCTGGATGGAACGAAAGATGACCTTGAGGAACACGTCGGTAAAAGAACGTAATTTCTGAAATGACCAGGTATCAAAGAGGGACGCGTCCTCATTAAGAATGACCACTAATCTGTCATGAAAAAGAAAAAGACCGACAGACGAGACCTTGAAAAGAAAATTGTCCGGCGTGGAGTAGCGCTTGGGCCGCTTGATGATCACCGCGGTATGATTCCCTTCGAACTCAATACGGCTTACTTCGTCCGGGTCAAGCGCGGAACTGAAAGTATGCTCATCAATACCGAGCTTATTTATAAGAAAACTTCTTTCGTTCTCGTCCGGGCTGACATAAACATAGACGGGACAAGTTTCCGAACCGTTCTCGACAAGTTTGCCTTCAACTATGTTGTATCGAGTCACCATAAAGACCTTTCCTTTTAAAGTGGTCCTGAATATAACGTAATTATATGGATAATGTCCGGAACAAGCAAGCGGTATTCTCTAAAAAGAACATGCCCCGCTGACACGCCCATGGCCATCGCGTCAACGGTGAACTACCTCATGATGCGGGCATTTGTATTCTTACCAATTTTTCCTTCTCCGCTCTTTTCAGGCCCTTTATGTCCCTCTCCGCGCGTAACGCGTCATTTTTACGTCTATACTTTTTTATATAGACCAGTTTTACCGGGCCCCTGCCTCTTACATATTTCGCGCCCTTCCCCGAGTTATGCCGTTTTATCCGGTTATCAAGATCGTTCGTGTATCCCGTGTAATAGGTACCGTCCTTGCATTCAACAATATATACACAATGTCCCATGTTCCACCCGCCCGGATCACACAAATATTTTTTCAAGGACCATCATGACTATGAACCCGAGGATAATGCCTATCGTGGACTCCCGCACATTGCCTCTCGAATGTGTTTCGGGTATAAGTTCTTCGACGGTCACAAAAAGCATGGCGCCCGCGGCAAAAGCAAGGCCATACGGAAGGATGGATTCCCCGAGCGTCACTACCGAAATACCGAGAAACCCTCCGATCGGTTCGATAACGCAGGTGAACGAGGCCACTAAAAAAGCTTTCCAGATATCTTTTGTGGTCCTGAATAACGGTATCGCCACGACCATGCCCTCGACAATGTTCTGTATGCCTATGCCAACCGCAAGCACCGTGCCGGCGGCGATATTGCCGCCGCCAAAACCCACGCCCACGGCCACTCCCTCGGGGAAATTATGAATGGTTATCGCGAGAATAAAAAGCCCCATTTTGCTGAGGTGGACATGCGGCCCCTTTATCCCCGTTACTCTGTGCACATGCGGGACGGCTTTCTCGACAAATATCAGAAAGAGCGCCCCTACCGCTATACCGACAGCTGTTTTCCAGATACCGCCGGTATTGATGGCCGGGGTAACCAACCCGAAAAATGTCGCGGAAAGCATGACACCCGCCGCGAACCCCATGGCGCCATCAAGTAATTTTTCGGAGACTTTCCGCGCGAAAAATACAGTTGACGCGCCTGCTATCGTAGCCGAGCCGGCGGCCAAACTGGCCAATGTCCCCACAAGTATTATGTTCATACGCTGACCTTTCGGTTAAATAATTAAGGGGTATCCTTTTTTAGAAGGATACCCCTTAATTATACTCTCTTAGAACGGATTTTGCTATTTACTCTTCGCCGTTCGGGCTTATACGCATATCATAGAACGACCTCAGGAAGAACACGACCGCTATACCGAAGAACACGACCATAAGGATATTGTTAAGCGAACGCGTCAGCCCTATCGCGATCTCTATGGCCAATAACCCGAAAAGCGTCGTGAACTTGATGATCGGGTTTATCGCGACCGATGATGTGTCCTTGAAAGGGTCTCCCACGGTATCGCCGACGACCGTCGCGTCGTGGAGCGGGGTACCCTTCTCGTGATATACCACTTCGACAAGTTTCTTGGCGTTGTCCCACGCGCCGCCGGCGTTCGCCATAAAAATGGCCTGGTAAAGGCCGAAGAAAGCGATCGCTATCAAATACCCGATGAAGAAATACGGATTTACGCACGCGAAGGCCAGCGTAACGAAGAAAATTGCCAGAAAAAGGTTTATCATGCCTTTCTGCGCGAATTTAGTGCATATCTCGACGACTTTTTTACTGTCCGTGATCGAGGCCTTCTGTACACCCTCAAGTTTAATGTTGGCCTTGATGAACTCTACGGTACTGTAAGCCCCGGCCGTCACGGCCTGCGTGGAGGCCCCGGTGAACCAGTAGATCACAGCGCCGCCCGCGAGAAGCCCCAGGAGGAACGGCGGATAAAGGATTGACAGCTTATCGATGTTGGAAGTAAGGCCTGCCGTCAATATCACGATGATAGAAAATATCATGGTCGTGGCCCCTACGACCGCGGTACCGATAAGCACAGGCTTCGAGGTCGCCTTAAAGGTGTTGCCCGCCCCGTCGTTGCACTCAAGCTGGTATTTCGCTTTTTCGAAATCAGGAGTGAATCCGTAATCCTTTTTTATCTCTTCTTTAACGTTCGGCAACGCCTCAATGAGAGAAAGTTCGTAAATAGACTGCGCGTTGTCCGCGACCGGCCCGTACGAGTCGACCGCGATCGTCACTGGCCCCATCCCCAGAAACCCGAACGCGACAAGGCCGAACGCGAAGACCGACGGAGCGATCATCAGGGCCGCAAGACCCATATTGCTTACAACGTACGCTGCCGCCATCAAAAAGATGATGGCAAGGCCCATCCAGAAAGCGCTGAAATTTCCGGTCGTGAACCCGGCAAGTATATTGAGCGACGAACCGCCTTTTTTAGATGATTGATATATGTTCTGCACGTACGCGGATTCGGTGGACGTGAATATTTTAACGAATTCCGGAATGACCGCGCCGGCCACGGTCCCGCAGCTTATGATCATCGCCAGCTTCCACCAGAGCGCGCCGTCCCCGAGCGCCGGTATCAGGAGATAAGAAGCGACGAACGTGAGCGCGATCGATACGAAAGAGGTTATCCAGACAAGCGACGTCAAAGGCGCTTCAAAATTCATCTTGTCCTTCCCCTTATAGATCGCCATAGTGAACGCGCCGTTTATCCAATAAGAAACGGAACTGGCAATAAGCATGATGACACGCATCATGAATATCCAGACGAGAAGCTGTACCTGAAAAGCCGGTTCTTTGACAGCAAGAAGTATGAACGTGATGAGCGCGACACCCGTGACACCGTAGGTCTCGAAACCATCAGCCGTTGGACCTACCGAGTCGCCCGCGTTGTCGCCGGTGCAGTCCGCGATGACTCCGGGGTTACGCGCGTCATCCTCTTTGATCTTGAAAATGATCTTCATGAGGTCCGACCCGATATCGGCGATCTTGGTAAAAATACCGCCGGCGATCCTGAGCACCGAGGCACCCAGCGATTCGCCTATGGCGAACCCTATAAAACACGCCCCGGCATAAGTAACGTCAATAAAAAGAAGTATGGACAACATGACGAGAAGTTCGATGCTGATGAGGAGCATCCCAATACTCATCCCCGCCTGAAGAGGTATAGCGTGGACATTGTAAGGCATCCCTGTCAAAGAAGCGAAAGCGGAACGCGAATTCGCCATAGTATTGATGCGCATACCGAACCACGCTACGGCATAGCTGCCCGCGATACCGATCAGCGAACATATAAGGATCAGAGCGACCTTATGTACCTCAAAATGGCGCAGCCACCCGAAATAGAACGCGATGACTATACCGACAAGCGTTTCAAGAATAAGTATGAATTTACCCTGTGTTATGAGATACGTCTTACATGTCTCATAGATGAGCTCTGAGATATCTTTCATGGACTTGTGTACCGGCATCTTCATGATACTGATGAATTGCACAAGGCCGAATATAAAGCCGAAAACGCAGATCAGTATGCCCCACATAAGGAGCATCTTACCGTTAGTGTTGAAGAACCCGACAGACGCCAGATCCGGGATTATAAGGTCCGCTTCCCCCGCCCAGACGGGCATAACACCGAACAACAGGCCTGCCGCTACCCCCGAGCACACTTTTGTAACCGCTCTCATTAACCGATCCATAACAGATCACTTCTCCTTTTTTATTTTGTAAAAAACCCGGGCAGGTCCGCCCGGGCCCTTAAATGGAAAATTTGAGCTATATTATCGCTCTACTCTCGCTTTTTGCCAACAAGAAAATGCAGATCTACGCTACAAGCTTCACTTTTTTATCAATAATATCAAAGCTATGGCGGATATTAAGGAAAGGACCGCTCCGAAGGAAAAAGCTAAAGGCGCCCCGAAATATTGCCACAATATCCCCATAAAAAAGCTCGCGGGGAACATGCACAGACCTATGACCGTATTAAATACGCCGTAAGCCGTCGCGAGACGGGACTTGTCCTCCACGAGGTCCGTCACATAGGCCCTTAACACCCCTTCACTCAAACCAAAATATATCCCATACACCGCCATAAAGAACCAGATAAGGCTTTGCCTGTCGGAGAAAGCGAAACCGAAATACACAAAACTGAACACAAGAAAACCCAGGATAGTCGTTTTTCTTCTGCCGATCCTGTCTGACAGGCCTCCAAGCGGAGTGGCTACGATAGAACTCACGAAATTATACATAAGCCAGATGACCGGTATCATGACCGTTGTTACCCCAAGATCTTTCGCCCTGAGTATCAGGAACGCCTCGCTCGAATTACCGAGGGTAAAAATACCGAGGATAACTACGAACATTTTAAAATCCCTGCCGAAATATCTGAGAGATACGGACACGGTCCTGACGGGAGAATCCTCTTTTTGCGCCTTTTCCTTAATATAGAAAACAATGATCAATACCGCCAGCACTCCCGGTATAAAAGCCAGAAGGAACACCAGGCGCATGTCGTTATTCAATACCGGTAAAAGCATGAAAGCGGCAAGAGGCCCAAGGAACGCCCCCATTCTGTCCATGGCGCGCTGGAAGCCAAAAGCCCTGCCGATCTCTTCCTTCCGGCTCGAGTCCGCGATGAGCGCGTCCCTGGGCGGTGTCCGGACGCCTTTCCCGACCCTGTCGATGAACCTTACCGCCAGGACATGCCAGGGCGCCGTCGCCAGGTACAGGAACGGCTTACCGATGGTCGATAAAGTGTATCCCCAGAAAACTATGGGTTTGCGTTTTTTCAGTTTGTCCGAGAACCATCCCGAGAAGACCCTTACAAAGCTGGCGGTACTTTCAGCTATACCCTCGATAAGGCCGATAAAAGAGGTGCTGGCACCGAGAACGCTTGAGAGGAATATGGGAAGAAGCGGATAGATCATCTGGCTTGAGATATCGGTAAAGAGGCTCACCAGCCCCAGCATGAAAATATTCCGTTCTATCTTTTTCTTTTCCATTTTTCCGGCCTGGTCGAAGGTTATTGCCCTAAGAAAAGAACGATGCCTTTTCGGGCTATCATAACGGCGATCGCCGCGAGAAAGAGGCTTGTTACTTTAGAGATGGCTTTGGCACCCGCCTCCCCCAGCATCCTGGTAAGGATCGCGGACGAGTAAAATATGAGGCCCGCCAGAAGAACATTGCTTACGACCGCTACCAGGGCCGCGAACATCCCGTATTGCTGGATGATAATAAGCGACGTGGCAAGGACCGCCGGCCCGACAAGCAGAGGCGTGCCTAAAGGGACCACTCCAAAATCCTTCGCCGGGATAAAACGTTTTTTTTCAGGGCTCACAAGATCTATCATAGCGATACAGAAGAGTACCGCACCGCCGGCGACCATAAAATCGGCTATAGTGATACCCAAAAACCCGAAAATAGCCTGACCGAGGAAAATAAAACCGACTGCCACGCACACCGCAGTTATCATGGATTGGACGATTATTTTCCGTACGTTCTTTCTTTTTGCCTCATGCGTAAGGCTGGCGAATATCGGCAGCGTCCCAAGGGCATCGACGGCGACAAATATAGGTATAAAGGCCAACCAGAAATTTTCGAACATAGTTCGTCGCTCCTTTCTTTTACCCCAGGACCGTCCCGTGGGGAACATCATAGCCTCTTAGAAACTCGTACTTCTTCATTATTCTCTTGCCTTCGAGCTGCAGCGTATCGATCTCAATAATACCTTCTCCCGCTTTTATTACAAATTTTTCACTGTCTATCACCGTACCAGGCGTGCCCACCGCCTTCGTTTCCGGGACCTCATGCGCGCTCCACACCTTGAGCATATCACCATTAATGAGCGTGAACGCCCCCGGCCATGGCTGCATAGCGCGTATCTTCCTTAATATAACATCGGCCGGCTTCGCCCACTCTATCCTGCCGTCATTCTTCACAAGTTTAGGCGCTTTCGTCGCGAGAGACTCTTCTTGTTTTCTGAACTCAAAATCCCCTGTCCCAATAAGATCAAGGGCCTTCATCATCACTGTGGCCCCCACCTGCGCAAGCCGCTCAAGAAGTTCGGGGGCTGTCTCGTCCTTTTTCATCTTGGTACTGTACTGGACGATAATGTCCCCGGCGTCCATACGCTCGTTCATTCTGAAGACCGTCGTCCCTGTCTCGCTTTCGCCGTTCATTATGGCCCAGTTGACCGGCGCCGCTCCCCTGTATTGAGGCAGAAGGGACGGATGCAGATTTATACAGAATTTTTTGGGAAGCGCGAGAAGTTCCTTACCGAGGAACTGGCCATAATCGATAACTATAAAGAGGTCCGCGTCCTTCGCTTTTAAGTGTTCACGGAACTCGGCGTCATTGACCTTTAAAGGCTGAAGGACCTCCACATGCGGCGCCGCTTTTTCCGCGGAAGCTTTGATCGGCGTAGGGAACACATTCCATCCCCGGCCTTTTTTCTTGTCGGGCTGGGTGACGATAGCCAATACTTCGTGTTTACTTTCCAGGAGTCTCTTTAACGTCGGTATCCCGTATTCCCCGGTCCCAAAGAAAACTATTCTCATACGTTCCCTTTCGTTGTTCGTTTTTCGTTCATCGTTGTTCGAAAAACGAGAAACGAACAACGATGAACGAACTTGACGCTACATACTCATAGGGTCCACGTCGACCGCCACGAACACTCCCGTGCCTTTTCTGAACCCCTTAATAGCGTTCCGAAGGTCCTGATTGGTCTTTCCCACATCCTTCGTTTTGATCAATATATTCCACCGGTAAAACCCTCGTAATTTCGCCATGGGTGAAGGCGCGGGCCCTATGATATCAGTTCCCGGCATTCTCTCTCTAAGCCGCCCGGCAAGGTTCGCGGAACTGGTCATCACATTCTCGTCTTTTCTTCCTCTCAAGGTTATCTTGACGATATCGATGAACGGCGGGAACCCAAGTTCACGCCTCGCCTCTATTTCCCTGTCGTAAAACCCGTGATAATCGTGTTTGGCGGCAAAGCTTACCGCGTAATGGTCCGGCGTGTATGTCTGTACCACGACCTCTCCGCCGATATCGCCTCTCCCTGCACGGCCGGCGACCTGGGTTATAAGGCTGAAAGTCCTCTCCCCCGAACGAAAATCCGGAAGATTGAGATTGGCGTCCGCCGAAACCACCCCTACCATCGTGACCTTCGGAAAATCAAGACCCTTCGCGATCATCTGCGTGCCGACGATAACGTCCAGTTTGTGGTCCTTGAAATCACGGAGTATCTTCGTATGGGCGCCGCGTTTCGACATGCTGTCGGAGTCCATTCGTCCGACGCGCGCTTCGGGCATTATCTTTTTAAGTTCTGTCTCGACTCTCTGCGTACCTGTCCCTTTATACATGAGATAATCCTCATTACACGCAGGACATATCCTGGGCGGGGACAGCCTGAAATTGCAGTAATGGCATATAAGCTCGTTCTTTTCCTGATGGAAAACGAGCGGTGAATCGCATCTTTTGCATTTTATCACATGCCCGCATTTACGGCAGTTGACAAAAGTCGAGAAACCCCGCCTGTTGAGAAAAATGATCGCCTGCTGGCCTTTTTTGACATCTTTCCTCAGCACCTCTTCCATGGCGCGTGATATCACTTCTCTGCCGATCCGCGTATCGAACTCCATCCGCATGTCCACCACTTTAACTTTCGGGAGCTCTTTTTCTTTTATCCTTTGTGTAAGCTCCACAAGCCGGTATTCCCCGCAAACGGCTTTGTGATATGATTCAAGCGAAGGCGTAGCGCTGCCTAATATGACCGGCGCGCCGGCCATGGCGGCCCGTTTTATCGCGACCTCCCGGGCATGATACCTGGGGACATCTTCCTGTTTATAGCTCGGTTCATGCTCTTCGTCGACGACAAAAAGCCCTAGGTCTTTGAACGGGCTGAAAACAGCCGACCGCGGCCCTACGACCATCCTTGCCTCGCCTCGTTTTATCCTCTGCCATTCGTTGAACCGGGCGCTCTCCAGCATTTTTGAATGAAAGACCGCGACGGTCGGGCCGAACCTGGAAATAAAACGCTCAACGGTCTGCGGGGTAAGAGATATCTCCGGTACAAGAATTATGCCGGTCTTTCCTTTACTAAGGGTCTTCTCCATGGCCTGGAGATATATTTCCGTCTTGCCGCTGCCAGTTATCCCGTGCAGAAGGAACACCTCGTGTTTTCCGCTATCCATACATTTTGTGATATCGGCGAGAATGCTTTCCTGTTCTTTGTTGGGCTTATGGGGGCCGGACGGGATCACTATCTCTTTTTCTTCCTCGATGCGGGTGGTCATCGATATTTTACCGTGTTTAAGAGCGCCCGGGATCATCGCTTCAAGGGCCTCGCCCCACGAACAGAAATACCGGCTGCTTATCCATTTGCCGAGCTCCATCATCTCGGGCGTAAAGACCGGGAATTCGTCGATAATGCCGCTAAGAGGTTTTATATCGCCGGAAACCGCCTCATCCTCCAGTTTGACAATATACCCTATCCTTTTCTGGTTATTAAAAGATATATGGACGCGTTTGCCTGTTTCAGGGGGATATTCTTCGGTACCCGTTACCCTGTACTGGAACGCCCGGTCGATCGGAAGGTTTGTGACGATCTCAACGTATTTGCTCATAATTAGTATTGAGTATTGCGTATTGGGTATTGCGTAACTTTTATCAATGGTCAGCTTAGAAAGAAGTCCATCAGGTTCGCGACGCCGTCTCTGTTCAGTATCTTCGTGAACTTAAGGCCCATTTTGGACTCTCCCGTGTCCACCCAAACCACCTCGGCGGTCCCGGCGACCATCCCGGTCGTGATCTCCATAATGAATTTTACCTCCTGACCGGCTTCGAAACCCTCAAAAGTCTCGGTACCATAAGAAACGACCAGCACTCCGCCCTGTGACATATCGTTCACCTTCACGCCGCAAAGAAGACTATCTTCCGCATCGTAAAGCTGTATGGAAGTGGACAAGAACTGGCGGACGAATTCGCGTTTGTTCAAAGCAAGACCTCTTTTCGCATGTCGTATTTCGTATATCGTATGTCGTATATCGTACAGCGTATGTCGTATGTAGTATGTCGTGCCTGGACACGAGTTCGTTAAACTTACGACATACGATATACGCTGTACGATATACTATTCTTTATGCTTTTTTGGTATTTCTAAACCCAACTCTTTCGCTATCTTCTTCATGTCCGCCCAGACGTCCTTCTTGCCTTCCGGGTTGCGCAAAAGATACGCCGGATGATAGGTCGGCATGAGCTTTATACCGTTATGATCATGGAATTTCCCGCGAAGACCGCTTATCGGCGTTTCCGTGTCAAGAAGCGTCTGGGCGGAGAATTTACCCAAAGCGCAGATGACCTTCGGTTTTATGATCTCGATCTGCCTGGCGAGATAATCTTTACAAACGGCTATTTCATCGGGAAGCGGGTTTCTGTTCTCCGGAGGCCTGCATTTCAATATATTCGCTATGTAAACATCCTCCCTTTTAAGACCGATCGACTCTATAATCTTTGTCAGAAGCTGGCCGGCCCTTCCGACGAACGGCCGCCCCTGCAGGTCTTCGTCCCTGCCGGGGGCCTCCCCGATGAACATAAGTTCCGCGTCCGGATTTCCCTCGCCCAGAACAACGTTCGTTCTTGTCTTCGCGAGCGGACACCTCGCACATTCCCTGACCGATACAGAAAGCTCTTTTAGCGTCTCACTCTTCGTCTTCAGCACAACACTTGTCTCCTTTCTCGGGAAATAAATATCTTTCACGCCGGACAATTGTTCGGTCTCGACGGCGATCTTTAGGCTATTCAAAATAATATTATGCATAGAACTTATTTTTATTTGGTGACCCGTGATACGTACAGCGTATGTCGTATATCGTATGTCGTATGTTTAACGAACTCGTGTCCAAGCACGACATACTACATACGCTGTACGATATACGCTATACGACATACTATTCTTTATATCTCCTTCATCACAACATCCACGATCTCTTCCGCCGCGCGCGGATGGCATATTTTCTCGATGTTCTTCCTCATCGCGCCTATTTTATCATCGGACATAAGAAGCTCATCGACAAAAACAGGTATTTCCTTCACGCTCCCCGCCTTTTTCGCCGCGCCCGCGCCGACCAGGAATTTCTCGTTCCATGTCTCCTGCCCGGGGACCGAGGCAAAAAGTATCATGGGAAGCCCCATATCGAGGGCCTCCGTCACGCTTATCCCTCCCGCCTTCGTGATCATAAGGTCCGACGCGGACATGAGCTCCGCCACCTTGTCCGTAAACCCAAAAAGTATGACAGGATATTTCAATGACTTCCTCAAAACATCAATATCGTCGTACGCCTTTTTATTATGCCCGCAGACCGTAATGACCTGCATATCGGCCCGGCACAAATCAAGCGACCTCAGGATACTTTCCATCGGCCCCACTCCGAAACCACCGCTTAAAATGAACACTGTCCTCTTCTCCTTATCGAGCCCGTACCGTTCCCGCATCCCTTTTTTATCGTATCCTTTGGAAAATTCTTCCGTAGTAGGTATACCGCTCGCGACAGCATTTTCCGCAGGAACACCCCTTTTTAAAAGTTCCGACACCACGGAATCCGATCCGACAAAGAACTTATCGATATCATCCGAAAGCCAGAAACTATGCGGGCCATAATCCGTAATAACAACGTATGTTCTCGCTTTGAAACTTTTTTCTTTTTTCAGCACCTTCATCACGGCCTGAAGTATGAAATGGGTGGTCACTATAGCGTCGGGGGATTCTTTTATCAGCATATCGGTAAGGCCTTGCAGGTTCCGGAAATCCGACTTTTCGCGGACCTTCATCATAAAACGCCCCAGAAAAGGCACATCCGAGAGATAATATAAAGCTCCCCATAAAAGTTTCAACGGGCCCATCAGATAAACATAACAATCGGTATAGATGAACTTATACAACTTGCTCGCGTAATCGAGCGTGTCGACGTTCTTCGCCTCAACACCCGGCCTCTTTCGGAACGCTCTATACAAAGCGTCCGCCGCTTTTTTATGACCCATGCCGCCGGTGGAGTAGAGGATCAGGACTTTTTTCGGTTTTAGTTGTTCGTTTATCGTTGTTCGTCCTTCATCCTTCATGCTTCGTCCCCAGCTTTTTTATTCTCAGCCTGTATAATGAAATCCACCGCTTCATTAAGGTTTGTGAACACACGGTCCGGCCTATATTCCCATCCCTTTATATCCTCTACTTTTGTTTTGCCGGACAGGATGATCATCGTACCCATGCCGACTTTTTTCCCGGCCTGTACATCGCGTTCGGCGTCACCAAGATAGTACATACCTTCGAATCCGTCTATGTCCAGTTTTTCCGCGGCCTGGTAAAAAAGCCCTTCCTTCGGTTTTCTGCAGCCGCACCTCTCTTCTTTGCGATGCCTGCAGTAGAACACGCCCGCGACGTCCCCGCCGGAATGCGCTATCGCGTTCACCATTTTTTCCGTCACGCGGGAAAGGTCTCTCTCGCTGAAATACCCCTTGCCTACCCCCTGCTGGTTTGAGATAATGACGCACCTAAAGCCGGCATCCGCCAGTTTTTTAAGCGCTTTAAGGACACCCGGCAGAAAATGAAGATCTTTCCACCGCGTAATATATCCGTATTCGGTCCATCCGTCGCCGTCCTTATTTATGACCCCGTCCCTGTCGAAGAACACATATTTGCCTTTAACGTTCTTTTTCGCGCCGGGGAGAAGAGTAACTGTAAAAAATACCGCTATACCCGCAAAATGTATCATAAAACGGGAGATAGTGGTATTTACGTAGAAAAAAAGATTATTGCCGGTCGTCAACATGTACCCCGCGAAATATCCCGCCACGGAAATGGCCAGGAACAACGTCTGGTAACGGACAACAGGCTTCACAAGGTCACGCCATTTCCAGATCGCCGCGGCTAACACGAGCACCCAGAGGATGTTCCATTTTTTAGGCCCGAAAACCTGCTGTTGGAAAAGGTCGAGAAGCACCGGGATGTCCTTAACGTTCTGCCAGACCCGCGCGGGGGTCAATTCCACCATGTTGATATCGTTATTAACGGCCCCGCCCCCTGCCTTAACAATGAACCATGACGCGGCAATGGCCGCGAGTATCACCAGAGCCACGGCAAAAGGAATGAGACCTCTTATCCCGGTCTTTTTCAGCCGCCGCACGGTAAAAAGAAAAAGAACAAAGATAAAACTGCCCGCGAAGACGGCGGCCTCATTCTTGAGCCACAACGATATCCCGAAAAAGACGGCGGAAAGAACGAGCGGGGCCGTTTTTCCCTCTTTCATATACAGAACGAGATATATGAACCCCGCGGCGGCGAACACCATAAGAAACAGGTCCGTATGTATCACCGTCGCGTAATCCGCCACCTGCGGGACGCTCGCGATAACGAACACCGAAATAACAGAATAAAGACGGCTGAAGAACTTCCTGAAAAGAGAATATGCCAGCACCAGGAACACCGCGTAAACAAGCGGCATTATCGCGTTTATCGCGAGATCGTCGAAACCCATGAACTCATACACCCATGTCATGAGAAGCGGAAGCATTGGCGGATAATCCGGGTGCGCCACGGCCGCTTCCGGCCATGAAAGGAAACCGGCGGGGATACCTTTTTCAAAATAAAATATCTTCGCTTTCAGGGCGTAATTCGCGACAGCGTCATGCGAGTGCACCGGGGCCGACATGGCCAGGAACGATACCCAAAGGAGCTGCAGAACGATACAGGCGATCAGGAACATCTCAAGCTTTCCCGGCCGTACAAAAGGACGGCGTTCATAATGGATATCACAATGCTTCCCACGGCCGTATACCGCGATACCCGCTAACCCGCCCAAACACATAAGAGGGAGCGGGATGATATTTTTGAGATCGAAAGGGATATCCAGAAGGAAATAAAGAAAGAGCTGCGATGAAGCGGCAAAAATACCGATAAAGAACGAGAGCGACAATAGCTCTCCCAAAGAGCATTTGTACCGGATGCCCTTGACAAGCAAAACAGCCAGAAAAAGGCCCGTGATCTCGATACAAATTATGGAAATAGCGAAGTTCATCATATTTTCGTATATCGTATGTCGTATTTCGTATAGCGTATGTCGTATATCGTTAGTTTAACGAACTCGCGTCCAAGCACGACATACTACATACGCTGTACTTTATCATTTTCTTCCCAGCAAATGCCCTTTCCCTTCCCACCCTTTCACTTCTTCATACCCCGGCATATCGGGAATAGGCCCCTCAAAAACTATCTTAAAATCGGTATCGCCTTTCGCGCACTTGAAAGGCCACAGAAAATAACGGGCCCTTACCTCATCTATCGAAAACTTTTCGAATCCGGCGAGTTCACAGGTCGACCCCTCCGGCATGGCGTCCCGGGCGAAGACCAGAAAATCGTACAATTCCTTCCCCATCATGACCCTGTTTTTTTCGTTATTGTCCCCTGCGCCGTAAAGTTTTCTCAACAGATCATATTGCCCGTCTTTGTCCTCTCGTATCATAAAAAATATCCATAATACGAGCCAGACCGCAAGAATGGCCGGAAAAATGTTCTTTTTCTTCCATATCGCTTTAAAAACGCTCATTATCTCCTCAAGCCGCCCGTAAAAAGGGACGGTTTATTCAGATCAAATGTCTCGCCGCTGAAGGACCTGACACGTCTGCCTTCCTGAAGCACAAAAACACGCGTGCCGGAAACAGGTTTCATAAAATTGAGGAACGGGGCAACTATCCCTTCTCTCAGGATGACCGCGTCATATTTTTTCTTTTTCGTAAGCACTTTCCACACAAGCCGAAGGTCCGATATCCCCCCTCGGATGAACTTGACGCCGATATCGGCGTGCCTCGCCGACGTTAATTTCTCCATTTCCGAATAATGGTCGGCGGCCGCCTCCCTTGTATCGATCACCCACATGTCCACGATAACACGCTGCCGCGCGAGGAACTTCAGCGCTTCATAGTCGGCAGCCACTTCATCCCTCCCCCGTGAAAGGTCTTTCGTCCGGTCGACATAAAGCACTCTCAAAAGCCGCCCCCATCTCGTTTCAAAAAGGGCCTTGTTGTACGCGTAGATCCTCTCCTTGTCCTTGAGCTTTCTCCGCGATGCCTGTTCGAGATGAAAAACATACGCACCTTCGGCCATGACGGCGATATAGCCCGCTTTCTGGGCCTTCGCCGAATAATCCGTGTCCTCGTAACACACCCCTTTATAACTCTCGTCGAGATACCCGATCCGGTCGATCACTTCCCTTTTTATAAGGCAGGCGAACCCTATGGCATGCCCGAGCTCGACGTATTTGCCTTTCTTGTCGGCGAGAAGCTTGGCATATTCGCTTATTAGAACATTGTGTTCGGGAGCGGAACCAAAAGTATTGCTCTGGGGGTTCACGAGACCGATGTTCTTCGCGCTCTCGGCGACCGATATCATCTCCTCGAGCCACCCTTCCGTAACGACGCAGTCGTTGTTAAGGATGCAGACATACGGCGCGTCCGAAAGCTTCATGCCTTTATTGATGCCTCCGGCGAAACCGGCGTTAGTCTCGCTCATGACCTTTTCGATGTCCACGGAAGTATTACCGTGCACCATATCGAGATATTCCTTTACGGCCGGGTCGCGGCTGTTATTGTCTACGATTATGAGGGTCGACCTCACCCGGGTGCTCTCAAGAACGCTCTCGACGCACTTCTTGAGAAGGTCAGGGCTTTCATAACTTAAAAGTATAATGTCACATTCTTTCTTCATGATATATCGTATGTCGTATATCGTATGTCGTATATCGTGGGTTTAACGAACTTTTGTCTAAGCACGATATACTACATACGACATACGCTGTACTTTATGTATGTTTTTCTCCGTACGCCATCTCCCAGTATTTCGCCCATCTAAGAAAATGCACCCAAGCGAAGAGGACGGAGAACACAAAGCCGTGCATCCCCTCTCTGAACCCCTGTTTCTTTACGTAGAATTTCCAGAAAAGCTTAAGGGGTTTGACCTTTATATTGTACAACACCTCTTTCAAGTCGATCTTCCCCCGGAGCTCGAGCATTTCCCGGGCCTCTATCGTCGTGTATCGGTTCTGCCTCGAGACGAGCTGTGCTACGCTCTGGAAAGGATAATGTTCAATATCGGCGTCCAGTTTCCCTATGTCCCCGTTAACGATGAGCTGGTGGTGTACCCTCCCCTCGTACCGCGCGAAACCTTTCATGAGAAAATGATGGGAATAATGGTACCACCCCCCATACCTCATAAAACGCCCCAGAAAATAATTTTTGCGGAGGAATTTATAGGCCCTGTACGGGACTTCCGTCCTCAATATTTCCACGGCCCTTTTTTTAAAGCCTTCCGTTACCACTTCGTCCGCGTCGAGGCTGAGTATCCAGTCGGCGGCGAGGTTCTCGATGCCTATGTTCCTCTCCAACCCGAAATCCCCCTCGAACCTGTGCTGTACCACTTTTACGCCATACTCATGGGCGATATCCACGGTCCTATCGGTGCTAAAACCGTCGACGATAACAACATCGTCCATCCATTTAAGGCTTTCAAGGCAGTTCTTTATCTTGTCTTCCTCGTTCTTTGTAAGAACAAAAGCCCCTATCTTTTTGCGGGCCGGAGATAGCGGTATCTTGTCCGGAGAAGCGGGGTTCCCCCTGTCCCAGCCAGTCGCGAGATCGAGCTTCGCCGACCAGTATTTCGCGTAGCTCAGGAACTGGTAAAACCCGCTCATGGCACCGAAGATAAGACCGTACACGCCGTCATTCTTCCCTTTTTTCCTGTAATAGGTCCTAAGGAACCGGTCTATCGTGCGCCTGAACGCTCTTGAAAAAGGCATACCTTTCGGGAGCGACAGCCATTTTTTGCTTTCACGGTCCGTATGGTTGTTAAGCTTGGCAATAAGGTCCTCGACATCCCGGTAAGTATAATGAAGGATGTCCCCTTTCAGCTGTCCCCGCGGGTCCTTCATGAACGCACGCGGGTGGACGTCTACTTCTTCGTACCTAAACTCGTTCTTCCTGAACATACGGAGCTGCGCGCTCGGGTACTGGCCGCCGTATTTAAGCCAGTAATGACCGATAAAATTCCTTCGCGGTATCGTAAAGCCGTTACATTCCGTACCTTCCCTGAGTATCCTCTCTATTTCCTCTTTAAGGCCCGGCGTAACACGTTCATCGGCGTCGAGCGACAGGACCCACTCGTAGGAAGAGAGAGAATACGCGTAGTTCCGGTGAACACCCTCGTTGGTCATCTTCTTCTGATAGACCTTGTCGGTATATCCCCGCGCTATCTCTACAGTCTTATCTGAGCTGAAGTCATCCACGACAACTATCTCGCCCGCCCACTTAACGCTCTCGAGACAGTCTTTTATCCGTTTTTCCTCGTTCTTGGTGATTATGACCACTGATAATGGTACTTTGTTAGCATTGTTCATGTTTTACCGTCTTTCTTGTTTAGTATTGCGTATTGAGTATTGCGTCGTGCGTATTGCGCTAGCAAACGAACTCAATACACAATACTCAATACGCAATACTAAAACGATATTAAAAAAACTGGTATCCATTCATTTTACATATCGAACATATCACACCCGGATCGTCCCCGCATTTTCCCGCTATGATCTTCCTCGCCTTCACGAACTTTTCACCGTTCCATACTTTCCCAAAACTGTCCTTCAAGAGGTTCCCAAAACTATACTTCCCGCAGTCATATATGGCGCCGCAGGGGACCACGTTCCCGTTCCAGTCTATCGTCATAGTACGCCAGGGTTTCTCGCACGCCTTCTTTCCTACGGTAAGATCTTTATAGTTGTTATACTCATCGCTCGCCGGTATCCATTCGCTGTCCCTCTTAACGGAATCATCCACTTTCTCGAATATTTCTTTCCCGCAGTTTATCCGCATGCCGCTCACTTCGAACCCGATACCCATTTCATCCGCCAGAGCGCGCGCCGCCGCTACTTCGCCTTCATTGTGGCTGAAAACAAGATATTTCCATATTATCCGGGGTTTGTCCCCGCCGAGTTCCTTCTTTTTCTTCAATATTCTTCTCAAGTTCGCGAGCACGTCCTCTATTTTGCCGCCTCGCCTGTACTGTTCGTAAACCCGTTGTGTCGCGCCGTCGCACGAGACCTTGAGAACATCGAGGCCGTATCTTACTATCAGGTCCGCGTTATCGTCGCTTATCGCGTTGAGATTCGAGTCTATGAATATTCTCACCGAAGGTTTCTGTTCTTTCACGTATTTCACCATTTTACCGATATCTTTGTTAAGAAAAGGCTCTCCCCAGTTAAAAAGGTCGAGCGTCCTCACGAAGGGCCTGATCTTATCGAATATTATCTTGAAATTCTCGAAAGACATGAAACCTTTCGGGACTTGTTTTTCAGCTTCATCGTTCGTGGGGCATAAAGGGCATCTGAGATTACATATATTGCCGGTCTCGATGGATATCTTCGCCGGGAAATAAAGAAGTTTTCCCGGATATCGCTTTTGGACCGACTTTAAAATACCGTTCAAAGGTTTTATATACATGTCGTCCTTCTATGCCTCTTTCAAGAGTTCCACGCAAGCGCTTGCGACCTCATCCGCGGATATGCCGCTCAAGCACTCATTCGCGTGATCGCAATCCGGCAGTTTAAATCGATTGTAACACGGCCTTAAGGCGCACGCCTTATTAATAACGACCCTGTGCCTCGCTGACGGCGGATAAGGCCCGTAGACCATTTCATCCACTGGCCCGAACACCGATACCGTCTTTATGCCCAAAGCGACGGCGATATGCAAAGGCCCGCCGTCATTGCACACGACAAGATCACACAGGCTCACTAAAGCGATATAATCCCTGATGTCCAGCCCGTTCTCGACAAAAAGCGGTCTCTTGTCCATTTTACGGGCGACTTCATCGCAAACTTCTCTCTCCGAAGGATCGCCGGCCACGATCACCGTAAAACCCTGTTTGACAAGGGCGTCCGCGACCAAGGCGAAATTGTCCGCGCTCCATCTCTTTCGGAACGCGTGTTTTCCCCAGCTCGCTCCGCCGCCGGGAACGATAAGTACGAACTTTCCGCCGTCAAATCCTTTCCCTTTGAGGTACCCTTCCATTTTTTTTCTTAAGACCTCGTTTATGGCGAGCTGTGTCTCCTTCACCAGATCGGTCATGCCTGACATCCTCAAAAGATCAAGATAATGCTCTATCACGTGCCGGTCCTCGAACCCTCCAAGCTCGCGTTTATGGGTCAAAAAGACACCTCTTTTTTTGTAATCGAGCCCTATCCTTTTGGGGATGCCAGCCGCGAGAAAGAAAAAACCGAATTCACGCGACATGGTAAGATCAAGAACAGCGTCATATCTCATCCGCCTTACCCCGTTAAAAAGCCCCAACACTTCCTTCAAAAAACGGCCTTTTGATCTTTTCCACGTTTCCAGGAAGTCGTCTTTTTCATAAACAAATATTTTCTCTACATCGGGCACACTCTCCAGGACACCCTTCGTCCTGGCGTTACAGAGATAATCTATCGTTATCCCTTTTATGTTCTTCTTAAGGCTCGCTATGAGCGGAGTGGTAAAAAGAACGTCCCCTATGCCGAAGATGTTGGCGATGAGGACGCGTTTGAAATCGTGGCTCGTATTGAGTATTGAGTATTGCGTATTGCGTTCGTTTGTCGTTATTCGTCCTTCGTCCCCCGTCCTTCGTCCTTCGTTTTTTGTACACCTTTTCAAAATATCAACTGCCGCGTTAAGGACAGCGTCGACGGTCACGTTCTTAAGGCACATATATTCGTACGGACAACTTGTATCGTAACACGGATCGCACGACGGCGCCTCATGCAAAACCACATGGCCCTCTCCCCACGGCCGCCAGCGTGTAGGACTCACTCCTTTTATGTTGCGCCCAAATATCGCGACAACGGGAACGCCCAAAGCCGCCGCCATGTGCATGGGCCCTGTATCGTTCCCGATAAAGATGTCCGCCCTCTCTATGACGGCGGCCAATTCTCTGAGACTGAGCCGCCCCGCGAGATCGACTACATCTTTTCCGGAGAGGGAAGCGATCTCCCGCGCCAATATTTTCTCGTTCTGATCGCCAAGGAGGACCACATCACACGGGAACAGGTCCTTTAGCTTTTTCACCAGCTCCGCGTATCTATCTTTAGGCCACATCTTGGCGGGGTTGCTGGTGCCCGCGTGAATAGCTATAAGCGCCCTGTCCTTCCGCACGCCTTTTCCAAAAAGAAGCTCGTCAGCGAAAGTCCTGTCTTTTGCAGCCACTGTCAATACCGGTAACGTCGCTTTTCCCTGTACCCCTATCTCCCCCAAAAGGTCCATGGCATACGCAACCTCATGTTTTTCCCCTTTGTCCCTTTCGTCTTTGATCGTACGGTTAAGCAAAGCCCCCCACTTCCTGTCATAGCCCACCCTTTCCGGTATACCCGCCAAAAAACAGGCAAGATGCAGGACCTTTTGGGGGTTCATGACCAGCGCCGTGTCGAACCTCCGTTCCCTCAAAAGGGACGCCAGTCTGAACGCGGCGATAAAGAGGTTCTCTTTTTTTGAGGTATCGAACGTGATCACCTCGTCAATATCGGCCCTCATCGCCAGGACATCGCGCGCATAGCTTGATGTGACAAAAGACACGCGCGCACCGGGCCATTCCGTTTTTATGGCGCTGGCGCAAACGGATGAAAGGAGCACCTCCCCGATACGGTCGGTGCGTATTAAGACACATTTTCTATCTTTGTTATTGTTTTTCATCAGCCCGGGCTATTAATGCGTAGCAAAATCCTAAAAGAACATAAAAATAGACCGCCAGTGTCACCGAGTAAAGATGCGTATCCACCATGGAATTCAGGGAAAAACCCACCAGTCCCGCGAAAAGACCGGCGGCTATATCTTTTTTGATGCCGGTTTTTTCCCTGAGTACCCCCAAAAGACATAGCATGAGAGTCACCACAAGGAAAACGATAAAGATAAACGCGCCGACTATCCCCACTTCCGAGGCCATGTGCAGGTAACAGTTGTGCGTATACCGGACGTCCGGATACTCCGGCGGCTTATATTTGGGGAAATTATTACTGTATGTATTTACCCCGAACCCGAGAAAGGGATGGACCTTTATCATGTCTATAGTGCCTTTCCAAAGAAGAAGCCGCTCGCTGGTAGTACCGCTCGCAACATCGGAAAGGCTTAAGATATGTTCCTGTACCGTATACGGAAGCATAACAAATATCACGATAAGGACGGCAATAAATAGAACAAGTATCCTCCTTGCCTTAAAAGCGCCCATTATGAGGAACGCCGCGACAAAAGAAAGCCATGCCCCGCGCGACCTTGTGAGGAAAAGCCCGAGCATTGAAACAAAGAAGGGCAACAAAGAAATGATCTTTATGCGCATCCTTATGTTCGAAGATATCGAAACGGCCGACAACACCGCGCCCACTATCACAAGATACCCTCCAAAATCGTTGGGATGGATAAAAGAAGAAGATATCCTGCGCAGATAATCCATGGATATGAGGGCCCTGTGCCTTATGAGGTCACTGCCCGTGAAATACTGGACAACGCCGTTCGCGCATATCAGAAAGGAACTTACGGCAAGCACATAGTAGAACCGTTTTTCTATGTCTTTTCTTCCAAGCGTGGCCGCGGCGACGGTGAAGATCGTGTAGTATTCCAACGCTTTGAACACGCCCCTGAAACTTTCCTTGAAATAATCGCTGTTGATACAGGAAAGCAGCGTCCATGCCAACACGACCAGCAATATCCTCACCGGCATGAGGCGCAGGAACCCCAGGTCTTTTGTCATGGCTGTTTTGAAGACCCAGACCGCTATCATCACACTCGAGAATATTTCTACAAAAGATATCGAGAACGGGACAGTAACAAGGAGAGAGTAAAAACACGCCTCTATCACCGTATCACAAAAACTGACGATCTTGTCCTTGTCTGGCATATTGTTAACCCCAGTTCAGTTGGTTCGTTGTTCGTTTCTCGTTTTTCGAGCGCCTCGTTTATCGAACAACGATAAACGAAAAACGGCAAACGAACTAATACGCGTTCTTAAGCGCGACGAACGACATGATAATGATCTTCATATCGAATCCCAGCGACCAGTTCTCGATATAGTAAATGTCATATTTTGTCCGTTCCTCGATCGAAGTGTTGCCCCGAAGACCGTTCACCTGCGCCCAACCGGTCATTCCGGATTTAATTTTATGGCGGGCCATATAGCGCGGTATGCTTTCCTTGAACCTGCCCACGAAATGCGGGCGTTCCGGCCTGGGCCCGACAAGGCTCATTTCCCCTTTCAGAACGTTGATGAGCTGTGGCAGCTCATCGAGGTTGCACTTTCTGAGGAAACTCCCCACACGCGTCCTTCTCGGATCGTCTTTTTTCGCCCATACCCTGCCCACGCCCTTTTCGGCGTTGTTCACCATGGTACGGAATTTTATCATGGCAAAACGGCTTCCGTCCTCACCGATCCTTTTCTGGAGATAAAAGACGGGACCGGGCGATCCCGTTTTTACCAATATCGCTATGATCAGGAACAGTGGCGAAAGAACGATCAACCCTAACGCGGAGAACGCTATGTCCATGGTCCTCTTAAAAAAACGGTTATACCCTTCAGCGAGCGGCGATTCTTTAAGCCCCAAAAGCGGTATACCGTCTATCGTCCTCATGTCCACTTTCGACGTCATCATCCCCAGAAGGTCCGCTATCAGCCTGAACTCGACCATGTTCTTCTCGCATTCCATTATCATGTCGGTCATCACGTCCCTCGACACTTCCATCTCGGTGATTATGACCTCTTCTATGTCCTCCGATTTCAATATCCTGGCGAAATCCTTGATGCTGCCCAGTCCAGGCACCCCTTTCGCGTCCTTTTTGCCGCTTTTCACCCGCACGACCCCTTTGATATCATAGTCCCAATGCGGGTCGCCCGCTATGTGACCGATGAGCCGGTCGACCATGGGGCCATCACCCACAAGAAGAAGGTTCCTTTTCCCGTCGCTCTTGCTTCTCAACACAAAAAGCGCTCTATTCATGATAAATCTCCACGCGCCCACAAAGACGGGGAGCACGAACCATGACATAAAAAGAAGGCTCCTTGAGTAGGAATACTCCCTGTAAAAGAAGGTCGCCGCCATAAAGATGAACACGCCTAAAGTATACGACCACACGACAAGAAAGAACTCATCCACTATGGATAAACGGGACTTGATGGAATAGAGTTTTTTTGAGCGCATGATAAATACGCATACGATCGTAAGCACCGGAAGGACTTTGAGATAAACCGAGACATGCGGCACGCCGTACAACACGTCGAAAAAACCGGAATGGAACCTCATCCAGTACGTGAAAAGGAACCCCGCGTTGATGGCGAAAATGTCCCCCGCCAGGAGGAGCAAGCTTAATCTGAAATCATTTCTTATACGCATGTTCCTTCCACCTTAACTCGATATAATCCATCACTTCCTGTTTGAACCGTTCCCTGTTGAACTTCAAGGCGTTGCTCCTGATCCCATCCGCGTTAAACGCGCCCCGCGACTTTTCGAACACATCTATCGCCCCGTTCAGCGCCTCGGCGGTCTTTTCGAAGAAAAAAACGCCCGTGGGCTCAGCCCCGGCACTGCCGAGCGGCACGACCGTCTCAAGCGCGCCCCCTTTTCCGTAAGCGATCACCGGTTTACCGTACGCCTGGGCCTCAAGCGGGACTATGCCGAAATCCTCTTCCCCGGGAAATACGAGCGCCTGGCACCCCGAATAATGGTCCACAAGCTCTTCGTCGCTCACCCATCCCAGAAAAGCGATATTCACGGAGGCTTCTTTTCTGAGTTTTTCAAGTTCGGGACCTGTTCCGATCACGATAAGCCGTTTACCGCTCTTATTGAAGGCCTCAATAGCTATATCAATTCTTTTATACGGGACAAGCGCGGACACCACAAGATAATACGGCCCGTGCGCCGTATGTTCTATTTCCTGCAACCTTTCGCTCAATAGCGGGAGGGTCTTAGGCGTAACGTCGACCGGCGGATAAATGACATCCGCGTCCCTTGAATAGAACTCTTTTATCCTGTTCCTGACGTTCTTGGAGTTGGCCACAAAATGATCCACCCTCTTATTGGACCTCAAGTCCCATTTTTTCAGCGACTCTATGAAATATTTTATTACCCGGCGTTTGAGAGGGTTCTCGGAGGCGAAATATTCGTCAAAGAACTGCCAGAGATACCTGGCGGGCGTATGGCAATAAGAGATATGAAGCGCCCCCTCCGGGACCTTTACTCCCTTGGCGACACAATGGCTCGAACTTAGAATAAGGTCATATTTTGAAAGGTCAAAACTCTCAATGGCGGCCGGAAAAAGAGGCAGAAAATTACGGTATTTTTGAGTGATACCCGGGATGCCCTGAAGGAACGACGTTCTTATATCCATCCCCTCTATGGTCGGGGACGCGCTCCCTTTTTCACGCAGAAGAGTGAAAAGCGTCGCTTCGGGGAAAAGCTCGCAAAAGACCTCGAGACATTTCTCGCCCCCCCTCATGCCGGTAAGCCAGTCATGTATTATAGCGATCCTGGGTTTTTTCATGATATTTTTATAGGGTATTATATAGGGTTATATATAATACTGGCAAGAAAAATGTCCAAGTCGTTTATCGTTTATAGTTTTTCGTTGTTCGTTTCAGTTAAAAAAACGAGAAACGAATAACGATAAACGAACTTTGTTCTTTATCCTATACGGATCGGTAAACTTCGAGGGTCCTCCGGGCGGTCTCCTGCCAGGAGAAACGTTTGACGTTCTCGTATCCCGCTTCCACCATGCCGTTCCTGATCTCACTGTTGACGAGGACGTTATAGAGGGTGTCTGCTATCTGCTGGATATTGTTGGGTGATACCACAAAAGCAGAGCTCCCCACGATCTCGGGAAGCGAGGAAGTGTCGGAAACGATAACGGGGATACCGCACCTCATCGCCTCCAGGACCGTAAGGCCGAACCCTTCGTAAAGCGAAAGATGGACAAGCGCGTCGGACATGCTGTAAAGGACCACGAGGTCCTCCGTCGGGACCTCGCCGAGATACCGGATATTCCGGTCGCTCAGTTTTTCTTTGAGATAATCCTCTTTATTGTCCCATCTCCCGCACATGACAAGCTGATGAGGCACCCCCCATCCTTTAATGAGCGCGAACACTTTTATGAGGGTCTCGATGTTCTTGTGCGGTTTTATGCTTCCCACATAAAGTATCATTTTATCTTCAAGGCGGTATCTGCATTTGACGTCGGCGATACGCGCCTTATCGCTCACTCTAAAGAAAGCCTTGCCGGGCGCCTCATAGATGACCTCGGTCTTCGCGGCGTATTTTTCTCCGAAAAACTTCACTATATCGCTTTTGGTATGATTGGAGACCGTGATCACTTTTCTGGACTTCTTGACCGACGTCCCGATCATGAAAGACGCGTAATGCCTCGCCGCGGGCGAAGGGACGGACCTCGCGAAAAGAAGATAAATGAGATCATGCACCGTCACCACGAGTTTTTTTGCGGACAATACCGGTATATTGAAATGGGGCACATGAAGAACGTCTATTTTTTGCGGAAAATAAAGGTCAAATAGCTGCTCGGACACAGAATATATCGGCGCGTCCCATTTCAGGACTTTCACGTTATCGGCAAGAGATACCGTTCTCAAAGCTTCGGGATCGCCGAAAAGCATGAACTCGTCGTCCGGCGCCTGCTTGATAAGCTCCGGCAAAAGGCACTCGATGTACCTGCCTATTCCCGGGTGGGTTACCATCCTCGCGTCGAAACCGATCTTCATATTCGTCACTCGTTTTTCGTTGTTCGTTGTTCGTTTTTCGTTTTTCGAGCTTTTTCCGTTTATCGAACAACGATAAACGAAAAACGAACCAATATTCTATATCCGCTTCGTACCTCACTTATCTGACCTTCTCGAAAAGCACCACTCTCGGTGCTTCCTTATCCGTCCAGAACCTGTGATATGTAAGATCATCCGGCCGGTTGTCCCATTTTATATCCGGATAGTCAAGAATGTGTTCTTTGTAATTACCGGAATTCTTTACCTTCGTATAGTACGTATTATCAAGGAGCTCATGCCAACCGTGCCGAAAAACTATGAATTCCGGCATGTGCGCGTCGTCATACACCCAGGAATTATCGACCTTAAGGTCCGTGTAGAACATAAGCGGAAGATCCCCGTAAATGATCTTTACGGTATCTCCCGCCCGCGCATGTTCCTTTAGGAACTTGACGATCCCTTCGGTTGGACCGTCATAATCATGTGTTATCTCATATAAATATTTGGGGAAGAACCAATTTGGATACCCCATATTAAAGATACCCGTTCCCACGGAAATTGCAAGGAAACCCGCCAGTAAAGCCTTATTGAACCTTTCAAGCCTTAAAAGTACCATACCCTGGACGACCGCAAAAAGGGGTATAAAGTATACAAGATACCTGAAATTCCTTTCTTCGGCCACACTGAACGCTGCCAGGCTCGCCAGGACGACCATGCCTATCAGAAGAAGGGACTGTTTCTCTTCCGGGGCGATCTTTAGAGTAAAGTTCCTTCTCCATATAGCCCTTATGGCGTATACAGCGGCAAAGAAAACAGCTGGAAAGATATATTTATTGATCATCCTGAGGTCGAATTCCAGATTATCACCGATCTTCTCAAGGGTAAGCACGACATGTTTGGCGCTGTTCGAGTATAAAAACCACGGCAGAACGGTCATAGCAACGATGATGCCCGCGAAAATGACCGGAAAAACGGTTTTCTTGTTAAAAGAGAAAATAAGATAATGCAGGCCTATCGCACAGAATACCGGGACGAACATGCCGTGAACAGTGTACCCCAGGGCCGCGAGCGCGCCCGAAAAGACCGCCAGGTCGAGCATCCGGCCTTTTTTGAGGAACCTTAAATAAAAAAGAAGCGCTATGAGCACCAGAAAGACCGCCGGCGCATAATACCGGCATTGCCTCATAAGAAGAATGTACGGAACGGAAAAAGTTGTAAGAAAAGCCGCCAGGTTGGCAACAAGATAGTTTCCCGTCATCCGCCGGGCCAGAAGATAGATAAGAAGGATATTTATCAACCCCAATACCGCGAAAGGCAGTCTTGCCGTGAAAGTATTCGTTCCGAATAATTTGAACGAGGCCGCGGCGATATAGAACTGGCCCCAGGGATGATACCGCCATCCGTAATCCGCCGAAAGACCCGTCCGTATCGTCGGATTTATAAGGTTTTTCCCGTCATAGGCCCTCGGATAACCGAATTCAAGGACCCTCTTCGCGAGGACCGCGGTCTCGGCCTCATCCTGCCAGAGATACTGGTTGTCCAGGTTTACGAAAAGCAGTATCGCGGCGACGAACATTATAAGAATAATCGGGAAATGTTTTTTCACAATATTACTTCCTCAAAAAAACAACATGGTCACTGCGAGCGCTCTTTGCGAAGCAATCTATAATTTAAAGATTGCTTCGTCGCCCTGACCTATCGAAGGGCTCCTCGCAATAACAACGCACCACGCACTTACTTAACACTTGACGCTTCACGCTTGACGCTCTGCTCTTTTCTCCAAACTCCCTTCTATGACCTTTATAACTTCCTTAACGCTCACCCCCGAAAGATCCTTCCCCCTGCCCGGATAGACCAGGCGTACATTCTCCCCTCTCGGGGCCCACTGACCCGGATCGTTGATGCCGCTGAAAAGAATAACCGAAGGCGTTCCCGCCACGGAAGCGATATGTGCCGGACCGGAATCTACTCCGAGAAAGAACCTCGCGCCCTTTAAAAAATAATACAATACCCCGAAAGGCGTACTGCCTGCCATGTTGACGCACTCTGTCCGCGACAGTCCGATAAGCTCGTCCACTTTTGCCCTGTCACCGGACGAACCGATAAAAACGGCCACGATCTTCTTGTCCGGCGATATACGGCGGACAGTTTCCGCGAATTTTTCCGGCGACCACACTTTTGCCGAATGCCCGGGAAAAGGATGGACCACGGCATAGGGACCGTTAAGCCCAGCTTCTTTTTTCAACCGTTCCGCGGCGGCCCTGTCGCTTTCCGGGAAACATAGATCGGGAACACCGTTACCCGTCCCGCCCTGGAACATCCGAAGAACGTCCATGTTCCGGTCTATTTCGTGCCTTACCCCTTCATACGGTACTTCGTGCGTAAGGAAGAACCCTCCCCCCGTTACACCGTATCCGGCGCGGTATCTTACTCCCGCGAGGAACATCGCAAATATGTGACGCATGTCCCCCCTCAGGTCCATCACAAGATCGTACTTTTTTACCACACCCAGCATGGAAAAAAAACTTTTTACCCCAGCGATCATTCCCTGTTTTTTTCTGCTGAACCACGGCGCGTCGAACACAACGACCCCGTCAAGCGAAGGGTTGTCCTTCACAAGGTCAAAAGCTTCCGGTGATACCATAAGATCGATATGCGCTCCCGGAAAAGCCTCCCGCGCGGGCTTTATGAGACACGTTGCGTTGACCACGTCGCCTATATGGTCGGCCCTTATGACAAGTATCCTGCTGACGGTCCGCGGATCGAATTTTTTCCTGAAACATCTCAGCGGCAGGAAAAGCGTGTATCCCACAGCGTCCAGCAAGGTCGCGAACAAGATCAACACTTTTTTCTTGTATACATATTTAAACATATCGTTCCACCCAATACCCCCGACCAACTACGCACCACGCACTACGAACTCCGCACTCTGCACGCTGCACTCTGCACTGCTCTAATACTCCACCGCCACGTACCCGCTGCCGTCGTCAACTATGACCTTTCCCGCTACCTCAAGAACCTTGTCTTTCGGCACAACGACCACAGTGTTCCCTTTTTCCGCCGCTGAGAGGCCTTTCTTATCATTGACGAACCTGGCCCTGCCGCCGAAATAGAACCTCATCCCGGGGTCCGAGATATCACAAAGATACAGTTCTTTTCCCTCCTCCAAAGTACCAGCTACCTTGGAATAGAAGGATTTGACCGACGGGTTGAAATCCAGCGCCCAGAGGTCTTTTTTTACACCGAAATAAAGCACGCTTACGCACGAAACGAGAACAACGGCCGGAAAAGCGTATTTTTTTAAGAATTTTTCAGCGCCCCATCCGGCGATAACGCTGAGAGCGGGATAGACCGGCATTATGTACCAGTGCAGTTTTGTTTTTACCGCGGTAAAAACGACAAGGACAGTAAAGACCCATATTACCGGAAGAAGCATTTTTTCTTTCCTGTGCCTCAAGGCATCATACAGAAAAAAAGGCAACGCGACAAAAGCCGCCATTCCCCAGGGTTTGCCTTTGTAAAGCACCGCGTTTATGTAGGAGAGCCATGTCCCTGTATGCCCGTCCATCGCCGCGGTCGTGCGGCCGATAAGATGTGTCTTGAATATACCGTCAAGGAAAGCTTTCCCGTAATGCAAGAACTCAATGTAATACCACGCGCCGGCCAGGGCCGCAAAAATAAAAAGGCCGATCGCCGTGAAACGGTTGAACACGAGCTTCCACTTGCCGGCGGCCAATATGTAAAAAATGGCAATGGCCGGCAGCAGGAACGCCCCTATGCCTTTGGTCATGAAAGCACCGGCGAAAAAAATAAAAGAATAGATCATCTCGAAAGGATCGTCTTCGGCCCTTAAGATGAAATACGCGGAAAGAAAAAGAAAGAACGTGAACGTCACGTCAAGCGTACCCATCCTGGCGAACCAAAGAAAATGATACGTGCTCATGAGCATGACGGCGGAGAGAAGGCCGGCCTTTCTTGAAAAAAGTTTCGCGGCGAAAAGATACGTAACGATCACCGTCCCCATACCGCAAAGCCCGGAAAAAAGCCGCGTCGCGAATTCGTTCACGCCGAAAAACGTGTAGAAGAACGCTGTCACCCACATATAGAGAGGCGGCTTGTCGCTCCAGGGAGCGCCGCCCCACGTAAGGTCTATCCAGTTATTGCTTTGAACTATCTCGCGGGAGACTTCCGCATAGAACGCCTCGTCCCATGAAGAAAGACTGCCGCTCCCGAGATTAAAAAGGATGACGATAACGGAAACCGCAAGAAGAATAAAAATGTCGCGTTTCATGTTTTAGTTGTTAGTTGTTGGTTGTTGGTTGCTAGTAACATATTGTCCGGTGGACAAAGGAACTAACAACTAAAAACTAACAACCAACAACTGACTACTTCTCCCTGAATTTTAGTCTTAAAAGTTCGCCCGTCGCCTCGATACCGTCTTTCCAGGTGATCTTCTTTCCTTCGTTATAACCCCGGCCACGGTAAGATATGGGAACCTCCCTGATCCTTATGCCTTTTTTGAGAAGTTTGGCCGTCACTTCGGGCTCGAACTCGAACCGCTCGGCCTTGATGCCGAGAGAACGGATCACATCGGTCCTCACCATCTTGTAACAGGTCTCCATATCGGTAAGGGACGACCCAAAGAGGACGTTCGTAAGGTTCGTAAGGAACCAGTTGACCATGTAATGCGGAAATGAAGTGGTCCTCCATGTTTTGAGGAAACGGGACCCGTAGACCGCCGGAGCGCCGGTCTCGTTCACAAGCGCGACAAGCTTTGACATCTCGTGAGGGGAATATTCGAGGTCCCCGTCCTGGACTATGACATAATCGCCTTTGGCCTGGGCTATCGCGGTCCTTATGGCACTGCCCTTGCCCATGTTCTTATCGTGGTAAAATACCCGTACCGCGCCTTTCTCATCGCCAAAATGTTTTTCCAAAAGGTCCCTTGTGCCGTCGACTGAGCAGTCGTCCACCACGATCACCTCTTTGTCCATGCTAAGGTTCGTCACGAGATCTAAAAGGTCCATTATCGTCTTTTTTTCGTTATACACGGGAATAAGTATCGATATCTTCATCGTTATTTATCCTGTCCTTTTGGATTTTCCCAGGACCTTTTCATATCCTTGAACGGTCCTCTCGGCGACCTTGTCCCATGTATATTCCTTGAGTACAAGGTCCTTCAACCCCCCGACCAGGGGCGTGTTAAGCGCTTCTTCTATTTTGAGGCGTATATCTTCGGGATCGTTCGGTCTGAGATAAAGGACTTTGTCCCCAAAATATTCTCCCGTGCTGCCGCCGGACGTAACGACCACTTTGGCCCCCGCGAGGGCCGCTTCCAGAGCGGCCAGGCCCGGCGTCTCGAACCAGCCCGGAAGAACGAACACTCCGCAGTCCGCATATGCCGACATATGAAGGTCCGAGCCGTGGGCCACTTCGCCGAGAAAATGAACGTTCGATCCGGCCTCGCTCCTGCATTTCTCATAATACCATTCATAGCCCGATACCGTTTCCCCGATAAGAACGAGGTCCCGCCGAACACCCTTCATCGCTTTTATGAGCGTAAGCTGGTTCTTGCGCGGCTCTATCCTTCCGACCGAAAGGACAAAATCCTTCATGCCGAACTTCCCCGTAAAAAGATCTTTTTTAGGTCTCGCGAATTTCGGGTCCACACCGTTAGGCACGACGAACATCTTATCCACCGGTATCGCGAAAAGCCGCGCGATCTGTCTGCCTTCGTTAATGGAATTCGGGAAGATGATGTCCGCCGTTTCGAACATGCGCCTCCTGTCGGACGGAAAAAAAGGAAGAACGGTCTTCATCGCGTGCCTCGCGACCATCGCGGCCTTCGTGATAACAGTGCCTTCCTCAAAGAACGCCCTTCTGAAATCCGACCAGAAAATAGACTCAAGCGCCACTTTGACCTTGCGGCTTTTCGCCACCCTCATAAGGCCGAGACAGTCCTTCACGGAACCAAAGACATGGAGGATATCGAAATCCTCGATCTTGTCGTTCCAAGTATCGAACCTTCTGACCTTGACACCTTTTTTCAGAAGGTACTCCTCGGTCTTCTCGAGGACAACCTCCCCACCGCCTTTATTCTGGAACGCGGAAGGATATACAAAGAAAGCTATTCTCATTGTTCTCGTTTTCCATTTATCGTTTCTCGTTTCTCGAAAAACGAACAACGAAAAACGAAAAACGAACTCACTCTACATTGCACTCTATCTCAATACTCTCAGTATCTTCTCCGCCGCTTTACCGCTGCCGAACGGGTTTTTCCAGTCCCGCTGCCTGTCCAACATTATGCCGGCATAAGAAGCTATAACGCCGGGATCTATCCCCGCGATCACGTTCGCTCCGACATCCACCGTTTCCGGCCTTTCCGTGGAGGTCCTTAAAGTCACGCACGGCACGCGAAGCACGCACGCTTCCTCCTGCACTCCTCCGGAATCGCTAAGGATCAAACGCGCCCCCTCCTCAAGCTGAAGAAACTGTATAAATCCGCACGGTTCGACGATACGTATAGACTCATGCGGTTTTATGCCGAATATTTTCATCATTTTTATAGTCCTCGGGTGTATCGGGAACACTATGGGCATCTTGTATTTTTTACCGACCCTTTCAACGCCGGCAAGTATCTTTATGAGCCTTTTCCTTTCGTCGACGTTCTCCTGCCTGTGGAGCGTAAGAAGCATATAAGCATCTTTTTCAAGGCCATACTCTTTAAGGACATCCCCCTTGCCCTTGCCGAGTTTCAACCCGTGATATATCGCGTCGACTATGGTATTGCCGGTGACCGCTATTTTTTTTCCGGGGATACCTTCGGACCTGAGGATATCCCTCGCGTTCCCGGTCGGCGCGAAAAGGTGGTCGGCAAGATGATCGGCGATGACCCTGTTGATCTCTTCCGGCATACCCCTGTCATAACTCCTCAAACCCGCCTCTACATGGCCAAGCTTGATGTCAAACCCGGTGAAACTTTTTGTCGTGGATATCTTTGACGCGGTGAGCGCGCCCGCCAGGGCCGTGTTCGTGTCGCCCTGCACAAGTACCGCCGTGGGAAGTTCCTTAAGGAGGATGTCCTCTATCTTTACCATCATCCTCCCGGTATGGTCCCCCTGCCGGTGAGGCGCCCTTGACCTGACATCAAGAGTATAGTCCGGTTTCGGAAGCCCGAGCTCCTTAAGAAAAAGTTTGAACATGTTGTGGGAATAATGCTGGCCCGTGTGTATGGTGAAAAAATCGATATCCCTTTCCATTGAAAGGCGTATCAGCGAGCACATTTTGATTATCTCGGGCCTTGTGCCGAAAATGAAAGCCAGTTTCATATCAGTCCGGTATCCTTTGGCATATAGTAAGGTTATATAACATATAGGGTTTTAGTATAACAGTGCAAAGCGCGAAGCGTCAAGCGTTAAGAGCCGTGATCCGTCGCTCGTGACAGGTTTGGTGGTTGTCGGACGGGTCCTGCCACTCGGATCCCTGCGGTTCTCCGCGTCCGCCTTCGGCGGACTTGTGCGCTTCCTCGGGACCGCTCGCGTCACCCGTCCGTCAATTGGTGGGTGGTATGAAAACGGGAACATAAAAGCAATAGACCGCAAGTAACACGCTAATGGTTCGATGGTTTCCCCAAAAACATCCGAAGCAGGCATTACGCGGGTGGCACGAGTGTGTCCGAGCATCGCACAAGCGGAGCGCGGAGAAGCGCAGGACACCGAGTGACAGGTCCCGCGCACATGCCTAGCGAGAAAACTGCAGGATGACGCCCAAAACACAGTAACTTTATTGAATTTTAGAGAGAGAAAAATAGCCAAAAAAGTGCGGTTTGCCTTTGATGAGATAATTGAAGCGCCCGATATAGAGGCTCCCCTTCTTGACGCATCTTATCTCGTCCCTCATGCGCCTGAATATGGGCGGGTTCTTCGGAACGTCATAATTAATAAGGGCAACTTTCATCGAGCCTAGTTCCTCACAAGTACCTTCCTCGAGAAAAAAATGACCCCAGACTTTATTGGAAAAAAGCATGTTATATCCGACGACCTTGCCCTTCTCCGAAAAGAAATATTTGCGGTGCGCGAATTTCCTCAAGCTCGGCAGTATCGTAAGCATATCGACCGAATACTCCCCGGAAAACTCCAAGAGGTCCGGAACTTCGGCTTTTTTGAATATCTCTTCGAATTTTCTTCCGCCGTTCATGTTCTCTCCCTGCCCCTTGTAGTCTATCACCCTTCCCGACGCTTGTCAAAACGGACAACTCGTTCATCGTTGTTCGTTTCTCGTTTTTAGAGCTTTCATCGAACAACGGACAACGAAAAACGATAAAACGGATTATTTCCACATCGCTCTCCGCGCGAGGGCTTTTTCATATATCTCGTCATATTTATTTGCCGAACCGAACCAGGAGAAATCCGTCCTCATGGCCGACTCGCGCATCCTGGCAAGATGGTGTGGCCTGTCATAATAGGTGCTGACCGCCCACCCGACGGTATAATAAATAGCGTAAGGGTCCGCCGAATGGAACTTAAAACCCGTACCTTCACCCGCAAACTCGTTATACTGAACGACAGTGTCCTTTAATCCACCGATCTCTCTCACGATGGGAAGCGTCCCGTATTTCAGGCTGTATATCTGGTTAAGGCCGCACGGCTCGTAAAGCGACGGCATAAGAAAGAAATCCGCCCCAGACTCTACGAGATGAGCTTTATGATCGTTGAAACCTATCCACGCACCAATAGTCCCGGGAAAGCTCCTCGGCAGCCCGCCGAAGAAATCCTCCAGTCCTTTTTCGCCGTTACCGACTATCGCGAACTGCACCCGCATGTCCCTCACTATCGAACTTATGACGGGAGCGAGAAGATGGAATCCTTTCTGGGAAACAAGCCTCGAGACCACGCCTATTACCGGCACATCCGGCTCTTCTCTCAAAAGGAACTCTTTTTGAAGCACACCTTTACAGACATTTTTTCCCGAGAGGTCCCGGCACGAGTATTTCGCGGGGATAAGACGGTCGTTCTCGGGGTGCCATACATCATAATCCGCGCCGTTAAGTATACCGTAAAGATCGTCCCTCCTTCTCTCAAGATATGGTGCCAATCCGGATCCGCCCTCAGGCGTCAGTATCTCACGGGCGTAACTTGGGCTTACGGTAGTGATGCTGTCAGCGTAAAATATGCCGCCTTTCATAAAATGTACTTTGCCCCAGCTCTCGAACTTGCTCTCGGTATAGTTCTCGCCGCCAAGATCGAGAAAATCATAAAACACGGACGGGAACACCCCCTGGTAGCCGATGTTATGTATCGTAAAAACGCTCGCGGTCCCCGCGAAGAAATCGTCCCACGTTTCCTTTATTTTGAGGTACGCCGGAACAAGCGCGGTCTGCCAGTCATTCGCATGGATGATCTCGGGTTTGAATTTCAGATCACGGCAAAGCTGGATCGCCGCCCGCGAGAAAAACCCGAACCGTTCCGCGTTGTCCCAGTATTCTTTTTTGCCATCATCATATATACCTGCCCGGCCGAAATATCCCTCGTGTTCGATGAAATAATATTTTACCCCGTCGACCTCTCCCTCCAGTACCTGGCACCAGACCGTGCGGCCGCCCATCGGCACGCCCATTGACATGATCGCGATCTTTAACGCGTACTTCTCTTTATCGATGCTCCAATACCTGGGAAGGACCACCCTTACATCATGGCCCGACCTCTTCAAGGCCTTGGGAAGAGCGCCCGAAACATCGGCCAGCCCACCGCTTTTACAGAAAGGGACGGCCTCGGAAGAGACGAAAAGTATTTTTTTGGGATCCACGCGGGGGACCTGATATGTGGGTTCTCCGTACTTTTTCGCGCGGAATATCCTTTGTTTCTTCACAAGAGACATGTCGTTATTATACACAAAGACCCGCCGGAAGTTCCATAGGAAAATGCCTAATGCGGCTTTTTCGCCACCTTAAGCTTAACATTCTTATAAACTATAAGCCCCACATGGACCAACGCGGCGGCAAAGGTCGCTTTTCCGAAGAACATATGAACACTAAAATTTATACCGGTAATACCGAGCATAACGGTTATCACCAGAAGAACAAAAGCCGCCACGCCCGAATAAACTATCATTTTATACAGTTTGAACATATATCCCTCCCTATGCGTCAAAGGTCCGGCATGCATAACTTATCAATTTAAAATTCGCGAAGATACCAATATCCTCACCCTGTCATTCTTGTCGGGGCATCTGAACGCTTCCCGGATAAATTCCTCAACATTGAATTTAGGGCCCGACACAATATTGACAAAAAAACGGGATTTCCCGTCAACACTGGCCACCGACGAATAGGAGAACTCTGAAACTATCTGTTTTTTCAGGGACTTTACGGGAAATTCCAAACGGTAACTCATCGCCTTATCCTTATGCTGAACGTAATTGATACCTCGTTCCCTGAAATATGCCGTGCCGTCAAAAGCGTACGGCGACTCGACCGTCAGACTGAACCCGGGGGCCTCCGGGACGTCCCCGGTCCTGACACTCCCCCAACCGTCAAGATGCGTATTGACCGTAGCCAGAAATTTCTTATCGATAAGTTTCTTTTCAAGAAGAGGCAGCGCTTTTTTATCCCACAAAAGCGTGACAATGTCATCGCCGGTGATCCGGGTATATTTCTCTCCGCCCCGGGACCAGTACGATGAGGCATACGAACGGAAATACGGGACAAGCGTTTTTTCAGATTTCATAATGGCCCGCGCGAGGACCAACCCCAAATATTTTCGGGGAAGGCCCTTTCCTCTTTCACCGATGTTCATAATAAGGCTTTTCTCCGCGGCATTTTTGACGGTCTCCAGCGCTCTTTCCTTATATTCGCCCGCCGGGAACGGCGGTTTCTCGACGTTCACTTTATTGAACCCAGTACCTATCTCGGAAAAGTCGCAATTCTTCCGGTAAACCTCCCATAAAAATCTTCTTTTGACACCTGTCTCGATCCCCGCCCAGGGTTTTTTCATGCTTTCCTCAAGAGTAAAAGCCGACAAGACCGCGTTGAGAGACACACCTTCTTTCTCAAGCGCCGAAACAAAAGACGAGAAGAACCGTGGAGTAACGCGGCTGTAATAAGTAAACGATGTCGCCGCGAGCGCTTTTAAAAGGGTCTTGTATATACCACCTTCCGAAGAACGGACAAGCACCTGCGATATAAGATATTCTTTCGCGTCCATCGCCTCGCGCGCTTCGAAGCTATAGACTTCACAGCTTTTTTTGATACGGCCGGCAACGGCCTCATGAACTTCGGCAGAATACGCCGGGCCGAACTCAAGCGGCGTCCAGGGGAAACGAACAAGCGGTGTCACGGAAAAGACCACTCTTGTCCCAACGCGGGAACGTTCTTTATACTGTTTTATTTTCGCGAGAAGAGCGTCGAACTGGCGAAAATCATCATCCTCCTCCATCCCCGTGGAAACAAGGAATATCTTGAGTTCCCGCGCCCCCGCGCGGAACATAAGTTCCAGGCTTTTGTAAAGTGCGTCCTCCCGCAGGTTCTTATTAAGATACCTGCGGAGCCTCGGTGATATCCCTTCGAGACCCGCGCTGAAAGTGGTCTTTCCGACCGCGCGCTGGACCTCTACCATTTCCGGGGCAAAAGAAAGCATATCGAACCTCTGGCTCTTAAGGCCCAGCCCCCTGAATAACGGCAACATCTCCCATAAAAGCGGGTAGAACTTCGAATGCATGTTGAAATTAAAACTGGCGAGTTCCATCTCCTCGATACCCATCTCCGTTTTCATGTTTAGCGCTTTTCTGATCAATTCCTTTTCCTTGAGTTCCCTGAAAGGCTTTCCCTGCCAGTTCTCGGCGCAAAATCCGCATAGCGCCCTGCATCCCTCGGTTATCTGAAGGTGTCCCACCCCGATGGCCTCTCCCTCATAAGGAACAGGCCCTTTTTCAAGCGTTTCCTGATGTCCCCAGAGAAAAGTTTTGCGTCGTGTTCTTCCCTTGATGTTGTCCGACGGAAAAAAACCTTCCACGCTTTCCAATTCCTTTAGTATTTCCCGTTTAGGTTTGCCTTCTTTTTTGGCAATAGCGGCGATACGCAAAAACTCTCTGATATTGGAAGCGTCACCACCTAAAAAAATACCGTCGACCGGCGAGCTGTCCCCCCAGATAGCCGACGAGAAAAGAGCGTTCGACCCGCCAAGCACGAGAATGGGGACGTCCTCTCTTTCCATGCGCTCATTACGCGCAAGCGGTATGCCGCTCGTCATGAGGAACCTGGGAATATTTAGAAGTTCCTGGACTATAGAGTTGGAAAAACCTATGAACGAGAAACGCCCGGGCCCGGCTTTTGTCTGGGTACCCAAAAGCCATGGGACACTGTCTTTCTCGAACATCTTCGCGTCGTTCTCCGGCGGAAGATACGCAATATCCGGAAACACTTCCGGCAAAGACGCGGCTATCTGGTACAAAAGAAGATGTGAAAAAGAAGAAGCGACATCACTATACGTTGAGAGCCTGACAAATAGTACCTTGAAAAACCTTTTTTCGAATTCTTCTCTCGGAACGGTATTGAGCTCCCCCCCGCGGAGCCATAAGCCGTGGTCCGTAAGACGAGGGTAGACTGAATCGTACCAGGATGTGTAGTCGTTAGCGTTGATATTGTTGCTCATGTTGGATCCTCAACCAACTATGGCTATTTGCCTACTCCCGGACAGGGGCTTTGATTTTTCCGGCGAGATAGCAGGAAAAATCGCAGAGCTCGTCCGACGAATAAGGAGGACGAGCGTCCCCTGGAAAGGAGGAGGCAAATAGGCCAAATCGTTCTTCCATGAAATATACAATAAAAAAAAGGGGCCCCATTTTTCAACAGAGCCCCTTTTGCTATTCAAGATACATTACTTCTGTGTAACCGTCTTGCCCGTGTTAACACCGGCGTCATAGACCGTTTTGCCGGTCTTCTCTACCGGTTCGGTCACGACTTTCTCGGGTTTCCCTTTCCCGGTCATCCATCTCCAAAAAGCGACCACAGGACTTACCGCGGTCTCACTGGAACCTTTAGCGGCCTCACCGACCGTCTTTATCGCGTCCCCGCCAACTTTTCCGACCGGATCACTCGAGTCTTTCACCACCGCGAACGCCGTCCCCACGGCAACGAACATAAAAGCCATAGCAACCAATAACGTCACGATCTTCTTCATCTTGCTCCTCCTCTTACATTCACTACACTTTTAAAACCACCGCCAAACCATGTCAAAACACTTTGACCATTTACAGGAAGTATACCCTATGAAGCTCTCTTCTTCAAGTTGACCAGCCTCTGACACCTCATGAAAATGCCGAAAACAGACCTTTCAACCTTTATACCTGCCGCCGTCAGGCAGCAGATTATCCGGCGGGACCTCCTTTTTCTTCCTCACTACATACCTCGCGCAGGAACAATGCTCTTTTGAAAGGCAGTAATTTTTTACCATTTTCTCAAAACGATCAAAATCCTTAATAGAGATCTCCCTGTATATCGGACAGGTCGCAACAAACTCACAAACATGTCCAATTTTGTTTATCGCCCTGTAAAAGGGGCATTCTTTGTGTTTTTCCGTTAAACAATACTGAAAGGTATTCACATCGTTCACAAGCCGTATATGCGGCACACAGGTCCTTACATAGTCGATGAACATGGAGCAACAATTTTTTTCTTTCATGGTCATAGTATACCCGATAACATGGGAAAATGATTATATTTCCATTAGATCGAACGGATACGCCATATTACCCCGACAAAAAGCCACCAAAGTAAAAGCATCGAGAACATGCCCGCCCCGAGCACCTGCATGCATTTTAACCCCATTGAAACATACAGCGCGAATGCCAGAAAAAAAAGAATGAACTCGCGCCGCCCAAGCAGCTTCCCCGCGGCCAGCTTGATGAATAAGGCCAGCGGGAGAACAGACGGGGCGAAAGTATGGCTTTTGACCATTGGAAAACAAAGTATCATGGCGAGAAATATCACAGCGCACTCCAGGTCCTCCCCGAGAAAGCCCGGTATCCGGCCGCGATAGTCCAGGCCGAGGAACGTAACGGCGAGCACGCAAAGAATGAGCGCCATCACCACGATATCGACCTGCCACGGCAAGAAAGGACGCGGCCAGCGGATATCATATTTAAAGTTTTCCACCCTCAACTTCCTTACGCACGGATCGTCCTTAAGCAGGAACCGCGTGGCGACCGACGATAAAGCCTGGTTCTTCGGTTTGAGCTGGGCCTCATAATGGGCGCGTGTACTCTCAACTCGTTCCTTCCCTACCTCCATATGCGGTTTAGCGCGTATACTTAGCCACTTTACCATGGAATCCGTGTACCCTGCCTGCCCCATCGCCAGGAACGGTATCACCACCACAAAGAGAACGAGGCCGATAAAAACGCCCGTTAACGCCATCTTTTTGCGTTTCGCGAGAAAATACAGAAAAAAGAGAAGAGGATATATCTTTACCGTTCCCGCCGCGGCCACCAATATTCCCGCCGTTACATCATTCCCTCTTCTCATAAAAAGAACGGAAGAGAGCATCAAAAATAATATCATGAAATCTACCTGCGCAAGCGAGACATTATCGACCCATATGGCCGTGATAAAGACAAGGGATACGGCCGCTGCAATGCCATCAACGCCTTTCGATACACTCCTTATGTCCTCATCCGCGAACAACAGGCGATATAAAAGATATATCGACCCCAGGAACGCGCCTACCGCGAGAAGATACCATATTACCCCCACCGCCCTGATAGGCAATAGCGCCAATGGCGACATTGCCACCGCCAGGAACGGGAGATACAGATAAGGGGATATTGTCGTTCTGAAGGCCTCGTGTGTATAAAGGTCCTCTCCGGAAAGGACCAGTTTCGCCGCGAAATAGTAAGTATCAAGATCGTTCGAACCGGCGACGGTGCGCCTGTCATGGTAAAGCCCCAGTAGCACAAGAGCGGCCAACCCGGTCAGGATCAAGAAAAATAAATATTTTTTGGAAAAAATGTTCACTGTCTTGTATTGGGTATTGGGTATTGAGTATACTCATACCTTTTTTTCGACAAGACCCAGCAACTTTTTAATGGCCGCAGGGGTATTGGGAATGGAACATCCCGCGAGGTCCATATGCCCGCCGCCGCCAAAAGCCTCGGCGACCTCGGCTATGTTTATGCTTTTAGACCTCATGCTCACCCTTAACGTCCCGGCGGGATTTTCCCTAAAAAGGACCGCGGCCTCAACACTGGTAATGGCCCTCATTTCGTCCGCGACGGCGTCCACATCCTCGTCCTTACCCTTTACTTTCCTGAAATCTTCTTTTCGCACAATGGACCACACTATCTTTCCATTTTTAAGGAACCTGCACCGGGAAAAACAAATACCCGTAAGAGCTATCGCCTCTTTTGACTTCGACCAATAGACAATATACGACAGCTTATAAAAATCTACGCCGGTTCTGAGAAGCTCCGCAGAGATAGCAAAAGTAGCCGGCCTTACGCCGGGAAGCCTGAACGAATTGGTCTCAACGATCACGGACGTAAGCATGTTCTCGGCCATTTCCCGCGATATTGTTACTTTAAGAGCGGTCAAAAGGGTATAAACCTGTTCGCTGACCGCCGCCGCCTTTGGGTCGACGAGACGGATAGTCCCGAATGGTCGCCTGAACTCATGATGGTCTATTTCCAGTATATTTTGGGCTTTTTTGAGAATAGCGTACACATTCCCGAGTATCTCTTTGTTGCTGCAATCGACAGTTATCGCCAGATCGCAGGTTTTATCCAGTTTCCGCACGATATCTTTCGCGCCGGGAAGAAGTCTGTACCGCTTAGGGATATCATCCTGGCAGATCATATAGACGCGTTTTCCAAGTTTTCTGAGCCCGATGCCCAGCGCCAGCATGGACCCGATGGAATCTCCGTCAGGATTTCTGTGAGAGGCGATCACTATGTCTTTGGCGGAAAGTATCGCTTGTTTCGCTTTTTTTAGCATGTTCATCCTGTCTTTTGTGATGTACAGTACATATGGGGTGTTGCGTATCAGGTAGTATAGCATATTTTGAGGATTATGGTATAAGTGCATTGCTCTGCCGGTATGTTCCCACCAGGGCCCCTCCGCCCGGTGTGGTGGAAGCGCTTCGCCCACCGCAGGCGGAGATCACGAGGACATCACTGAGCGAGATTTGCCGCTGGAGCAAATCGAGCGTCCCCTGGGAGGAACAGTATAAACAGCCAGTTCGTTCTATGCTATATTTGTTCGAATTTTATGATATAATTGATGGGTTTCGTGGACTTACTTTGGGAGGTTTATGTTCGAATCGGATTCCATCGGTGATAAACTCCGGCGGCTGGTGGTCGGAAAAGAAAAGAGCCCGCTCGACCGGAATATATTCCATAACATTTCGCTCATAGCCTTCTTCGCGTGGGTCGGCCTTGGAGCCGACGGAATATCGTCATCATGTTACGGTCCCGAGGAAACGTTTCTCGCTCTGGGAGGACACTGGCATCTGAGTTTGCTTGTCGGCGCCATGATGGTCATCACCATCTTGGTCATCAGCGCCAGTTATTCACAGATCATAGAACGTTTCCCCACCGGCGGCGGAGGATACCTTGTCGCCAGCAAACTTCTTTCTCCCACGGTCGGGATGGTCACGGGCTGCGCGCTTCTCATCGATTATATCCTTACGATCACTATCTCGATAGCCAGCGGCACCGACGCGATATTCAGCTTTCTTCCTCCGGAATACAGACAATATAAGCTGGTGACGGCAATGGCCGGTGTATGCGTCCTTATCATCCTGAACCTCCGGGGCGTGAAAGAATCGGTAATGCCTCTTATACCCATATTCCTCACATTCGTCGTTACACATGCTTTCGTGATCATTTACTCTATAATCAACCACGCTGGAACATTGCCATCGGTAATGTATAATGTCGGGCAAGACACGTCGTCTACCGTCACCCAAATAGGCGTTTTGGGGACAATGGCACTTTTAATGCGCGCATATAGCCTCGGTGCGGGGACCTATACCGGCATTGAGGCCGTAAGCAACAGCCTCAACACTTTGCGTGACCCGAAGGTCGAGACCGGCAAAAAAACGATGCGTTATATGGCGATCTCTCTTTCCGTTATAGTTCTGGGACTGATGAGCGCTTACCTCCTTTATAACGTCGATCACGTACCGGGAAAAACGTTGAACGCGGTATTGTTTGAAAAGATGACGACCGGATGGGGATTCTGGGGCGCGATATTCACGCTTGTCATACTTTTTTCGGAAGCCTTGATACTTTTCATCGCGTCCCAGACGGGTTTTCTCGGAGGCGCCAGAGTACTGGCCAATATGGCCATCGACCGCTGGGTCCCGACAAAATTCGCGAGTTTAAGCGACCGGCTGGTCACGCAGAACGGCATTCTGCTCATGGGTTCGGCGGCGCTCATCACGATGTTCCTTTCAAAAGGGTCCGTAAAATTCCTGGTCGTGCTTTACAGTATCAACGTGTTCATCACTTTCTGCCTTTCCCAGCTCGGCATGGTAAAACTCTGGTGGACCACGAAAGGTCTCAAATGGAAACGCAGATTCGTCGTCAGCGGGACCGGTTTTCTGCTTTGCTCGTTTATCCTTATATCCGTCACGGTGATCAAATTCAACGAGGGGGGATGGATCACGCTCATCGTTACGGGAATGCTTGTGGCCGTTTCCTTGTGGGTCAAGAACCACTATCTCAACACCCTTAAACAATTGAAACGGTTGAACTCTCTCATGGAAGCTACCAAGGTCTCGATCGACGAGATCCTGCCAGACAAGACCGAACCCTTCGACCAAAAAGCCAAGACCGCGGTCGTTTTCGTGAACGGTTATAACGGGTTAGGTCTCCATTCCCTGTTCAACGTCATACGCCTTTTCGGACATGAGTTCAAGAACTATGTTTTTGTCCAGATAGGCGTTCTGGACGCAGGAAACTTCAAAGGGGCCGAAGAAATAGAGAATCTCCAGAACCAGATCACGAGGGACGTGGAGCAATACGCGGAATTTATGCGCCGCCAGGGATATCACGCCGAAGGCATGACCTTCATCGGACTCGATGTGACCTCGGAAATAGAAAAAGTAGGGCCCGTTGTCATCGGTAAATATCCGAATTCCATCTTTTTCGGCGGACAGCTCGTGTTCCCCAAGAACACCATAATCGACCGCTGGCTTCACAACTACACCGTGTTCGCCATGCAGCAGCAATTCTACCTGGAAGGGATACCGTTCATCATCCTGCCGATCAGGGTGGAGACGCCTGCCGTCAAGTAAAGGACCTTTCAGAGACACTCCACCCCGTCACGCGGAAACATTTATTGAGGCTTTATTTCAGATATCTTCGCGCCTTCGAGCGTAAGATTGTACATGAGTCCTTTCTGGTCAAAAACAAAAGCTACGATAGGCTCGTTACAGCTCGCCGAGTCGATAGACCCGCCCGCCCCGATGGCGATAACGGCCACCGACGCGTCGGCACCTATCTTCCAACCGGAACTTTTCCTGAATTTTTCAAGCGCGTCTTTCTGCATGAACGCGATGATGATGGACTTCTTTTGTCCGCCGAGCTGGAACCCTATGGATGCCGCTATGGTGTTATAATAACCTACCGTTTTACCTTTTATCCGGAGCGCCCCTTCGCCGTATTCTCCGCCTAAGCCTATCCCCGCCTTAAAAACCCACGGGAACACCAGCACCCCCTGGGCGCTTTTGATCACATCTCTCGAACCCTTGACCTCTTCAAAAAGCTTCAGAGTAGAGTCAACATCGGCGTCTATCGATTGCTTTGTAGCGGCCAGCGCGTTCCCCGCAAACATCACGCCGGCAAAAAACACCACCAGCGCCGTCATCAAGAATCTTTTGCACATAACTGCCTCCTTTGAGGATACTCCAACATCCATTTATTTTTCTTTTTTGCCAAAAAGCGCTTTTACCATCTGCTGGATAGGCGATTCACTTTTAGTGCCGCTATCCTCGCTCTTTTTATCCCACCCGGTCTTGTTGCCCTTGCTCCAACCCGGAGGAACTGTACCTTTTTTCGCCTGCCCCGGAGGCACTTTTTTGCCCGCCGTAGTCACATCGGCCCCGGCAGTATCTTCGCCTGTCAGTACATCCGCCACCGCGTCAGCCGTATGGTCCGCTATCCTTTCTCCCGCGCTTTTCTGCGCCGGGTTCTCATCCTTTGTCTTAGCATCGCCTGAGACAGCGAAAAGAACAGCCATAACTATTACCAATGATACACTTAAATATCTCATAACACCCCTCCTTGTATCTTTTCCCGCGGAACGACCGTCCGCAAAGACCCTACACCACCTTAGACAACTATTATACAACGAAAGTTGCATGATATCCCGGATTTTTGACCTTCGGGTCCATGTTTTATAAAAAAGGAAGTCCGCCTTATCATCGGGCGGACTTCCTTTTGCGCGCTAAAGAACTATCAGAACGACCAGTTAGCAAGGACCATGAACTCCATAGGGTCTTTGTTGCCGTTATAGTTGCCAAGTCCTATCTGAAGACCGTCAAGGGACTTCGTGTAGTTTACTATGCCTACCTGCAATCCATGCATTTCCGCGGCGTAGTTAACAAACCCGGCCTGAACACCCTGGAACGAACTATCGTTATAGTTCACTAACCCCAGCTCCAGGCCGACAGACTGGCCTTTTGAAACGTTTAAAACACCGTATTGCATACCATGCATGAAACCCTCTGTCCAGTTAACAAGCCCCCACTGAATGCCGGTAAGATCGCCTTCCGTGATGTTAACCATACCATATTGCAAACCGACAAAACGTTCTCCGGCATGATTGACAATACCGATCTGGCCTCCATAAGCGGACCCTTCCACCCAGTTAACCAGGCCTATCTCAACCCCGCTTACATCGCCCGTGGCCCTGTTAACGCCAAGGCAAACGATGCTGAGTCCCGTAACATCTTTGTTGACCGTGTAAAACGCGCTGAGCCTCACACCCTTAATGGATTCTTCCGCGGGGACCATCTGTACGGGCTCAAATAGTGCCAACTGTAACGGTTTGGGCTCCTCAGCATGCGCGAGCTGCGACACCGCCATCAGACACAATAAAACCAGGATCTTCTTCAACATAAACCCTCCTTATTATATTTCAAGAACGAAAAAGTTGCGGACACCAACGTCTGTAATATTACACCACACGAACTTACGTGGCAATGCTTGGGGTAATTATCTGCTTGTGAAAACGACCACTCGAAATGATAGATGCGGTTTTGTCTGTTTCAGTTAGAATCGAATAATTTCTTTTTCCTGTCGACGGGATTCGGCGCCTCCGGGCTCATATTATCTTACTGGCCCTCGCTATCGCTCGTGTCAGATACTATTTTCGCCCTCCGGTCGGCCACTCGCCATTTCGGTTGTGCTCGTCTCCTCGCCAGCTCGGGGACTTCCAGATTAAAGGCTCGCTCCTCCTTTCTCATCCCTCCCTCTCCGGCTCTTTGCTTCTTGAAATCCAGAAAAATATCAACACAAGAGAAAAAAGTACAGAGAGGGAGGGACACTTTGCCCGAACCAAGTGAGGGCAAAGGGCCCCGAGCTATCCGGGAATTTTCGAGGAAGGACGGAACAAAAACTCGTTTTTGTTACCGGACTGACGAGAAAATGCCCCTGTAATCGCGCTTTGCGCGATTACAGCGCCAGTTAAATAAAAAGCCCCTCGCAAGGTCGCCTTACGAAGGGCTTTTTATTTAACTGGCGGAGAGGGAGGGATTCGAACCCTCGATAGAGCTTTGCAACCCTATGGCGGTTTAGCAAACCGCTGCCTTAAACCAGCTAGGCTACCTCTCCACGAATTTTATCTCTGCGAAAATTCGCAGAGCATTCAAGATCCAATATCCAATAAAAATCCGAGCCTAATTATAGCAAATTTACCAACCACTGTCATCAACACTATCGGTGTTTACGCTATACGCTCTGTCATCTACGCCGCCGAGGCATCCCTTGGTGGAGGAACCTCGATAATAGCTTCATAAATACTGGACCTTCTTAGTTTTCTTACAATGAAGGCCATCCCTCCGTAAGACACCTTATCTTCCGCTTTGGGCGTTCTTCCAAAAAGGCCTGTAAGCCAGTCATTGAGCGTCTTATCTTCCACAGGAAGATCAAGCCCTGTCTTGTCCCTCAGCGTGTTAAGATGTATCCCACCACCGGCAAGATATCGGTACCCGGTTATCTGGTAAAAATACGTCGGCAGAATATCATATTCGTCCTGTATATCACCGACTATGGTCTCAATGACGTCTTCAAGGGTAACAAGTCCCACGACCTTACTCTTATCGTCCTTGACGAGCGCGATATGCTGACACCCTTTAATAAGCCTGGTAAGAAGGAGTGAGACCGGCTCCGTTTCCTTTACCTCAAGCATGGGCCTGCATATACCCTTAAGTGACGGATCGACCGGGTTAATCTGGAGCGTGCTCACAATGTCCTTGAAATTTACATAACCGATCACGTCGTCGATGTCGTTCCCGTTCACGAGTGGAAGCCTTGTATGATGATGGATATGCGCCTCGATAAGCGCTTCCATAAGGTTCATGTTCGTGGAAAGATATTTCATTTCATTCCTTTCCACCATCATGTCCCGCACCTTCATACTGGAAAGGGTCACTGTCCTGGCGAGTATCTTTTCCTGGTCCTTGCTTATCATGTTCTGGATAGCGGCAAAATGCGCGAGCACGGTTATTTCATCCGTAGCGTCGGCTACACGCCTGCCGGTTTTTCCCTGAAAAGGTCTGTTCAGGAACTGAATCAATTTCACGAACGGCGTAAAAGCCACAACAAGGTGCCTAAGCGGAACAGCGACCATCTGGGCAACATTCTTATTGTATTTGACCCCCCATGTTTTAGGAAGTATCTCCGACCACTGTATGACCATGAACGAAAATAACAACGAATACAGCGCTACCCATTTTGGACCGAAAAGTTCCTGGAATTTCGCTCCCGATAGGGATGCGCCAACGGTATTAGCCAGGGTATTGATCACAAGTATGACCGTGATCGGCGCTTGTATGTTCTCTCTGAAATTCTTCCATATTTTCGCCACCATCGGCTTCTTTTCCGACAATCGCGCAATATCGGAAAGTGAAAGGCTTAAAAGACACGCTTCAAGAAGACTGCACATGAATGATATGCTAAGCGTGACTGCAACTATGGTAAAAAACATAAACATTGTTCACTCCCTTCTGAGGATAATATCCAATTTCACTTAATAACTTACACTTAAATTTGCCATTTGCAAATCATCACCGATACACTATACTTGATTAATATAAAATATGGAGATAAATATCACATATTTGTAGATGATTATATCAAAAATACACTTGGATCGGAAAAACTAACGGCGGAACAGAATATGAAAAGAACACTTGCGGTGATCATAAGCATCATAGTTGCGACGGCCCCCGGCTGCACCAAAAAACCTGAGATAACCCCTCCCATTAAAATAGCAATAAGCACCTGGCCGGGATATGCCCATGCCTTCATTGCCCGGGACAAAGGGTTTTTTAAAAAGAACGGTGTTCCAGTTGAATTGCTGTTCACAAAAGAGATCACTGACGCAATGAAACTCTACGAGACCGGTAAAGCGGACGGCATCTTCACGGTCCTGCCGGATGTCCTAATGCTGAACTCCGAGGGGCTAGCCACTGCTGTAGTTTGTCTGACCGACTATTCTCAAACCGGGGACGTAATTATCGCGAAGCCTGGGATAACGTCCTTAGCGGGTTTGAAAGACAGAACAATAAGCTTTGAGGGTATAAACTCGTTTTCCCACATATTCGTTCTGCGCGCGCTGAAAAACGCCGGTCTTGACGAAACCGATGTCAAGTTAGTGAACATTCCAGCGCAGCAGGTCCTTGCATCGCTGGAACAGGGGAAAATAGACGCCGGTCACACCTGGCCGCCCGCAAAAAACGCCGCGCTGGAAAAAGGCTATAAGGTCCTGGTTTACGCAAAAGACACCCCCGGGACAATAATTGATGTTCTGGCATTCAACAAAGATATCATCAGGAAAAGGCCAAAAGATATACAGGCCATATTAAAATCCTTGTTTGAAGCTCTCGATTTTATCCGTTCGAACAAAGAAGAAGCTTTGACCATCATGGCAAAATCTGAAGGAATGACAAAAGATGAGATGCAGGACGGCCTTGATTCCGTCTTTCAGCCCGGCCTGAAAGACAACGCACGGCTGATGAAAGCATCAAATGACCCGATGTCGGTCTATCGTTCATGGCAAAATATCCATGAATTCTACCTTAAGAGAGGACAATTAAGCCGGATGTTCCAATCCAGAACTATCATTGACTCGCAATTCATTGACGTACTTTTATACAACAGAACTAACGCAGAGAAAAAATGAAACTGATACGCAAATTCACGGTCTATTTCATGATTTTCATGACGCTTTGCATGGCGTTCTTTGTTTTTTCTGTCTACAGTTCAAGCTTCCAAATGAGAAAATATCGCATAGGGAATGACCTCAGGAACAACGCGTTCAATATGACATATGGACTTGATAAATTCCTGCGCGGAAGATCGGTCGAGACGAGACTTTTCGCGGAAGACCCCATGTTCTTTTCACCGGGATCCACCAGAAAAATGCTCGCTCAAAAACTGATAGAATTCAGGGATAATTCCAAAATGTATGTCTCTATTTCTTTTGTGGGCCCGGACTTCACGGTAATAGCCGACTCCTCCGGGATGCTGGCAGGAGAACGAACGGAAGAACAAGACCTGCCCTTCATAAACGACGCTGTTTCCGAAAAAAATTTTGTAATAAGCTTGTCCCATTCCGTCTCGCTGGGCAAAAATGTCTTCAGCTTCTATTCTCCGGTAAAAGACGATTCCGGCAAGACCTTTGGCGTCCTGATATCAAGAATCCTTGCCAGCCAGATATGGGAAGCGGTTTTCCGCACCATACCCGAAGAATACCCGACGGAAAAATGCCTGTTCGATCGGAATGGGTTATTGCTCTTTTCTACGCATGACATAGAGAACTTATATCATACAAAACTGACCGACTACTTTCCCGGAATAGACCCGATCCTTAAAAATAACCCGGAAAACGGGATCGGCATCCTGTACGATTCCTATGCAAAAAGATGGGAAATACTCGGATACGCAAAAGACCCGGGATTCATAGATTTTGAAGGGAATAGATATTTACTGATAGTCCATATTCCAAAAGAAACGGCTTTTCAACCCGTATACGCCATAACACACCGGACTATCCTATTTGCGGTATTATTCATCCTGGCGGGGACCTTTATAGGCCGGGCAGCTATAAATATGTTATTGAAGCCGCTTGCCGAGATGCGGGAAGCGTTGATCAAGGTCAGTGAGGGCGATTTTTCACCCGCGCTCAAAGTATCATCTTCCAATAACGAGATCTCTCTCCTTATCAGAACTTTTAACGACATGCTACCACGAATAAAACAGATCGCTCCATCACGTGATGAGCTGAACATGGAGATCCGAGAACGGGAAAAAGCCTACCTTAAGCTGACCCAGAGTGAAAAACAATTAAAAGAGCAGACCGAAGAGCTCTTGAAAGTAGTAAAAGAAGAAGAAGATACCCGCCAGATAATGCTAAGTATGCTTGAGGACAATAACCAGATAAGAGAAAAACTGGAAAAAAAGGTCGAGGAGCTGCAGGCCGCGGAAAGAGCTCTAGTACAGTCTGAAAAACTGGTATCACTCGGAAGACTGGTCTCGGACATGGCCCATGAAGTCAATAACCCCCTCATGATAATATCCGGAAGGGCCCAGCTTTCGCTTCTGGAAGAAATAAATGATCCAAAACTGACGGAGAACCTCCAGATCATAAACGACCAGTGCCTTCGCGCGAAAGACGTCATCCAGAGACTGCTCCTTTTCTCAAGGCCAAGCGTGGGCGAGAGAAAAGAACTCGACGTAATAAAATCCCTTGACCTTGTGGTGGCCCTTATGGAACATCAGTATCAGTTGAAGAACATATCGATAAAGAAACAATACCTCTCACTTCCCCTCATATGCCTGATAGACGAAAAGCAATTGCACGAAGTTTTTATGAACCTTCTAAAGAACTCCGCCGAGGCCATGTCCGAAAGCGGCGGCATAATAACGATAAAAGCCTTCAAAGAGTACGGAAAGGCGCGGATAGACATTTCAGATACCGGCGCCGGCATACCCGAAGAGATCATGGAAAAGATATTTGATCCTTTTTTCACCACCAAAGAACAGGGCACAGGCCTGGGGTTATCCGTATGTTACGGTATCGTTAAAGCGCATGACGGAGAACTTAAATATTCCAGCAAAGTCGGGAAAGGGACGACCGCCACTGTCCTTTTACCGCTATCGAACGAGGGGGAAATAACGTCATGAAAAAATTGCTTATCGTTGACGACGAACCGGAAATACTCGCGATCATTGAAGCGTTCCTGAACGCCAAAGGCGGTTTCCGTATCATAAAGGCCTCGAACGGCCAAGAGGCCCTCGATATCCTGTCCAGGGACAACTCGATAGACCTGGTGGTCCTGGACCACAGAATGCCCGTTCTTGACGGCAGCGCGACATTTGCAGAGATAAGAAAAAACGGCCTTACCATTCCCGTAATATTACTCACCGGCTCCGTAGGACGCCAAACGAAAAAACTTAAAGTTGACGCGTATCTTTTTAAACCGATCGATCTCACTGAACTCCTGGCCCACATCAACAGACTCCTGAAACTATAACCCTACAAGCCCCCACCAAGCAGGTTGTTCTTAAAGTTATTTCACACAAGAAACGCAAGTGTCCCAGCGGGTGGCATGGGTGTGTTCGAGCACCTTTGTAGGCGCGCAGAACACTACCACCGACAGGACCCGCGCATAACTTACAGGGATCCGAGTGACAGGCCACGTATCAAACTATCGCTTTTTAAGGAAGAACTGCTGAAGAACAGACCTGCAGTCCGCCTCCAGGACGCCGCCCGCCACTTCGAGGGTATGATTGAAAAGTTTAGGTTTTGTGAGGTCCACGGCCGAGCCACAGGCTCCCGTCTTCGGGTCCCACGCACCGAAAATGATCGCCTTTATGCGGCCGAGGATGGCCGCCCCGACACACATCGCGCAAGGTTCTAATGTCACATAAAGAACACAATCGGTAAGCCTCTCGTTCTGGAGATACGCCGCCGCCTGGGTGAGCACGATCATCTCGGCATGCGCGGTAGGGTCTTTAAGCGTCTTTATCTGGTTATGCCCTTTACCTATCACGTTCCCCTTATGCACGATAACGGCGCCCACAGGCACCTCGTCATCGTCATAGGCCTTATATGCTTCGGCAAGGGCTTTACGCATGTAAAGTTCGTGTTCTCGCATAATGATGTTGGGGGGAATTTATGGCTGGGACGTCTGGATTCGAACCAGAAACAGATGATCCAGAGTCATCGGTGTTACCGTTACACCACGTCCCAGCGTTATACGTATTTACGCTCAAATATTATACTATAAGAAAAATATTTTAAAAGAGCCTTTACTCTACAGATTGCGGAATGGGTGGCGCGAGTGTACTCGAGCACCGCACAAACGAAGTGCGGAGGAGCGCAGAGTATCGAGCGCCAGGCCCTGTTCCGCAATCCCTCATTACTTTTTTTCTATTTTTTTCCAAGAATCTCGCAGGGAAACTATCCGGTTAAACACCGGCTTTCCCGGCAAAGAATCCACGGGGTCGACGAAGAAATACCCCGCCCTCTCGAACTGATAACGACTCCCGGGCGCCGCGGCCTTAAGACCCGGCTCAACATAACAGGGTTTAATGACCTCTAATGACAGCGGGTTAAGGTTCGTCTTAAAATCAACCCCGTCTTTCACATCTTCCGGGTCACGCTCCATAAAAAGGTGGTCATAAAGCCGAACTTCCGCCTCGACCGCGTGCTCTTTCGAGACCCAATGTATCGTCCCTTTCACTTTTCTTCCATCGGGCGCGTCCCCGCCTCTTGTCGCCGGATCATAAGTGCAATGCACCTCTTTCACTTCCCCTGTCTCCTTATCTTTAACGACATCGGTACACGTAACAAAATACGCGTACCGCAGACGTATTTCTTTGCCGGGAGAAAGACGAAAAAAACCTTTCGGAGGATCAAGCCGGAAATCGTCACGCTCTATATAGATCTCGCGGGAGAACGGTATCTTCCGCCTTCCCGCCGACGGGTCCTCGGGATTGTTTACGGCCTCCATCTCTTCGGTCTCACCTTCCGGATAATTCGTAATGACCACTTTAAGCGGACGAAGGACCGCCATCACCCGCGGGGCAGTCCTGTTTAGCTCTTCGCGTATCGAGTTCTCGAGAACGACCACATCGACGATGCTGTTCATCTTCGCAACGCCTATCTTGTCGCAGAAATCCCTTATGGAAGACGGCGTATAACCGCGCCTCCTGAGGCCCGATATGGTCGGCATTCGCGGGTCGTCCCAGCCGCCAACGTATTTTTCCTTAACAAGCTGGAGAAGTTTGCGCTTGCTCAAAACAGTATTGCTAAGGTTGAGCCGGGCAAACTCTATCTGTTGGGGATGAAAGATGTCCAATTTATCAAGAAACCAGTCATAAAGCTGCCGGTGTGTCTCAAATTCCAGAGTGCATATCGAATGAGTGATCTCTTCTATGGAATCCTCCAGGCCGTGGGCCCAGTCATACATGGGATAGATACACCACTTGTTCCCCGTGCGATGATGCCCGGCATGGAGGATACGGTACATGACAGGGTCACGCATGAGAAGGTTAGGGTGGGACATGTCTATCTTCGCGCGAAGCGTCCGTGATCCGTCGGAAAATTCCCCCTTCCGCATGCGTTCAAAAAGCCCCAGGTTCTCTTCGGCCGTACGCCCGCGGTACGGGCTTTCCTTACCCGGCTCATTTATCGTGCCCCGGTATTTACGGACATCCTCGAGCGTCTGGTCGCATACATACGCTTTCCCCTTTTGGATAAGCCGGACGGCGTATTCATACATCTGTTCAAAATAGTCGGAAGCGAAAAAAAGCCTGTCTTCCCAATCCGCTCCCAGCCATTTCACGTCCTCGATTATCGAATCGACATATTCCTGCTCCTCCGCGCAGGGGTTGGTATCGTCGAACCTGAGGTTGAACCCGCCTTTATAGTCCCTGGCTATACCGTAATTAAGACAGATGGATTTGGCGTGACCAATATGGAGATAGCCGTTTGGCTCAGGGGGAAAACGGGTATGGACACGTTTCCCGTGTTTACCTGTCTTAAGGTCTTCGTCTATTTTGTCCCGTATAAAATTTGAAGAAGGGGGCGTTTGTTCCATTCTCGGCATACCTCTAGACTTTACGCATCCTTTCCAGAACTTTGTTTTTTCCAAGCACTTCCATCATCTCAAAAAGGCCCGCCCCTTCCATCTTCCCGCTTATCGCCATACGCGTCGGGTGTATGATGTCCGAGGCCTTGAGTCCCTTCTCATCTGCGATCTGGCGACAGACCTTTTCTATGTTGCCGTGAGTGAATTCCCCGAGCACTTCGAGCTTGTCCGCGAAGGTCTTTACGTTCTTTACCTTTTCGCCATCATCAAGATATTTCTTTTTGCCTTTTTCATCAAAGGCAAAATCGTCCTTAAAAAAACTGTAGGTGAGGTCGACAAATTCCCTTAAAGTCTTCATCCTGACCTTATAAAGCTCAATTAACCTGCATATTTTGTCGTCATCTGTTTCGGGGACGATCACGTTCGCCGCCGCGAGCTGTTCCCTGATGAGCGGAAGGAGTTTTTTTGTCTCGGTCTTCACTATATACTCCCCGTTGAGCCACCGGAGCTTCTGCATATCGAAACGGACCTGCACGTCCTTCATGTCCTCGACCTCGAAGATCTTAACGGCCTCAGCGAGCGGTATGAACTCCCTGTCGTCCTTGGCGGACCAACCGAGAAGTATAAGATAATTCGCCAGCGCTTCCGGCAGAAAGCCCTCTTTTTTATATTCCTCGACGGACACGGCGCCGTGACGCTTGGAAAGCTTCGCGCCGTCCTGTCCCATAACAAGCGGGATATGCGCGAATTTCGGGCAAACTTTCCCAAGAGCCTCGTAAAAAAGTATCTGCTTCGGAGTATTGGAAAGGTGGTCGTCCCCTCTGATTATATGCGTGATACCAAGCGCGCTGTCATCCACGACACACGAAAAATTGTACGCGGGGGACCCGTCGGATTTTATCATGACCTGGTCCTTTATCTCATCGGTATTGAAAGTTATTTTGCCGTGGACCATATCGTCGATCTCAATGGCCTTTCCCTTCTCTACCCTAAAGATCATCGCTTCGCCTTCCTTATATCCCTTACCCGCTTCGACGAGCTTCGCCGCTTCTGACCTGTAAATATCGAACCTGTGGCTCTGGAATACCGGTTCGCCGTCCCAGTCGAGCCCCATCCATTTAAGGTCCGAGAGTATCTCATCAAGAAATTTCTTGTCCGATCGGACGAGATCGGTGTCCTCGATGCGGAGTAGGAATTTTCCACCGGTATGCCTGGCGCATAGCCAGTTAAAAAGCGCCGTCCTCGCGCTTCCCAGATGTAAAAACCCGGTTGGGCTCGGCGCAAATCTAACAACAACCATTTTTCCTCCCAATCTCCATGCCTTTTTCGACCGCTTTTATGTTTATCGGGATGATGTCCTTCCTGCCGCCCGCCATTTCCTTCACGACATCCGCCAGAAGGGCCTTATCGAACAACCCGGTCTTCGCGGCGTAAATACCCGCGGCGACCATATTAGCGACCTTAACATTGCCCAGCCGGATGGCTTCATCCGTTAAAGGCCCTTTCACGACCTCTATATCGCTCCTCGACGGGGACATCTTACAGATCGATGAATTCAGTATCAATAGGCCTCCGGGAACTATCCTGTCTTCGAATTTCCGAAGAGAAGGCTCGTTCATTATTATGGCCGTCTCAGCTAAAAGCACATTGGGATCGGCTATCGGTGCCGTGTTTATACGGACGAACGCGTACGCCGTCCCGCCGCGAACCTCGACACCGTATGACGGCAGATACGTCACATTAAGGCCTTTGTCCATACCAGCCTGGGCAAGGAACTTCCCCATCACCATAACACCCTGCCCGCCGAAACCGGCGCATATAATAGATTCGTTGATGTTATTCATATTTCGTCCTGCGTATGTCGTATGTCGCATATCGTATATCGTCAAAACATTTGATCTGACCGATATCTACGACATACGCTGTACGACATACAATATACGAATCATTTTGTCTGAGCAATATCTTTTATCACTCCCAGCGGATATTCTGTCACTACCTCATTCTCGATCCGTTTCATCGCTTCGACCGGTTTCATGCCCCAATAGGTCGGGCATGGCGAAAGGACCTCGACCATAGAAAACCCTTTACCGGCAAGTTGCGTTTCGAAAGACTTTTTTATCGCCTTCTTGGCCTTGAATATCTCTTTCGGCGAAGATACCGATACTCTTTCAAGATAGGCAACACCAGGTAAGACCGCCATCATTTCGAGTATTTTCAAAGGGAATCCGTCTTTGTCCGCCCTGCGCTTCATGGGAGTAGTCGCGGTCATCTGTCCAATAAGTGTCGTCGGCGCCATCTGCCCGCCTGTCATACCGTAAACACCGTTATTGACGAAAATAACGGATATGTTCTCTCCCCTGTTTCCCGCGTGTATTATCTCAGCCGTACCTATGGCGGCAAGGTCACCGTCTCCCTGATAAGTAAAGACCAGCCTGTCGGGAAGGACCCGTTTTATTCCGGTAGCGACAGCGGGGGTCCTCCCGTGCGCAGCCTCGGTCGTATCGAAATCCCAGTAATCATAGGCAAGGACCGCGCATCCCACCGGCGCGACCGCCACCGTCTTTTCCCTCACACCTAACTCATCGATGGCCTCACAAACAAGGCGGTGTATAAGCCCGTGCCCGCAGCCGGCGCAATAATGCGTCGCCGCGTCCTTCATCGATCCTGGTTTTTTAAATTCTTTACTCATCTTAGTTATCAACCTTCACTCGGACAAACCAAGTGGCACCGTTTCATAAAAACCATCCAATTGACGGACGGGTGGCACGAGTGGTCCCGAGCATTGCACAAGCGGAACGCGGAAACGCGCAGGGACCCGAGTGACAGGTCCCGGCCGCCAACCACCAAATTCGCAGAGCACCGAGCGACAGGACCCGTTCCTGATACAACATCCCTATTTTCACTAATTGCTTTATATTCATTTTTTTAATGCAGCGACTACTTCTTCTTCGGTCGGTATCTCGCCGCCCATTCTCCCGTAGAACGACACCCTCGCGTCGTCCCCGACCGCCAATCTCACATCCTCGACCATCTGACCGGAACTCATCTCGACCACAAGGAACCTGGCGCCTTTACCCGCCACGCTCTTAACGGCATCGTAAGGGAAAGGCCATAAAGAGATCGGCCTGATAAGCCCTATCTTTTTCCCTCCTTCACGCAATTTATCCACACAGGAACGGGCAATCCGCGAGGATGTACCGTACGCAACTACCACTTTCTCCGCATCATCCATCCTGTACATCTCGGCCGAAGTCTCGTTCTTCACGATCTCTCGGTATTTCCGTTGAAGTCTTTTGTTCCTTCCTTCCAAAGAATCGTCGCCTTTCCCGAGGTAAAGGCTCATTACGCTCCGGGCCGGCCTTTTAACACAGCCGGTAAGCGCCCAATCCTTAGGTGCCGGTTTTTTCGGCTTCATGTCCTTATCATATTCCAGTGGCTCCATCATCTGGCCAAGCACACCGTCCGCAAGTATCATGACAGGTATCCTGTACTTGTCGCCAAGTGAGAAAGCATTATAGGTAAGATCGAACATCTCCTGTATGCTCGCCGGAGCGAGGACTATAATATGGTAATCACCATGTCCTCCGCCTTTTGTCGCCTGGAAATAATCGGCCTGGCTTCCCGAAATGTTCCCGAGGCCCGGCCCTCCTCTCATCACGTTAACTATGACAGCGGGCAACTCGCATCCCGCCATATATGATATACCTTCCTGCTTCAGGCTTATGCCCGGGCTGGAAGAACTCGTCATAGCCCAGGCGCCGGCTACCGTTGCCCCGAAAACCATGCTTATGGCCGCCAGCTCGCTTTCCGCCTGTATAAAAGTCCCCCCGGTCTCTCCCATACGGAGGGCCATATAAGCCGTAAGCTCGTTCTGCGGCGTTATCGGGTACCCGGCGTAGAACCTGCATCCGGCCATTACCGCTCCCTCACCGCACGCTTCGTTACCTGTAATAAGATATTTCTTTTTCATGATCCCTTTATTTCTATCACGCAATCGGGACATACTACGGCACACATCCCGCATCCCGTGCAGTCCTCGGCCCTGGCCACTACGACATATTTAGCGCCCTTATCGTTGACATGTTCACTCACGGCAAGAACTTTACGCGGACAAAACTCCACGCACAAAAAACATCCCTTGCATCTTTCCGTGTTTACCTTCATCGGAACCGCGTGGACCCTGTTTTTTACTTCTTTTTTAATTTTTTTCATAAAAGTTCCAGCCTTATCATGGCCGCTATCTCGTCCGGTGTAAGATGATATTTCCTTAGAAGCTCTTCCCTCGCACCGTGCTCAATGAAATGGTCCGGAAGCCCTATGCACCGTACCTGGACACCTTTTATGTTCTCTTCGGAAATGAACTCCAGAACGGCGCTGCCGAACCCGCCCGCCATGACGCCTTCCTCGATAGTGACTATCTTCTTCGCTCGCCGGCACACGTTTTCGAGCATTTTCCCGTCCAAAGGCTTAATAAACCTCGCATTGATCACTTCCGCCTCTATCCCTCTTTTTGAAAGGATGTCCGCCGCCTGAAGGGTATAGTTCACCATGCTGCCGACCGCGATTATGGTAAGATCCTTACCTTCACGCAGTTTCTCGGACTTTCCCTTTTCAAGAGGAGCGCATGAAGAAAGCCCCACCATCTGATGCGCGACATCCCGCGGATATCTTATCGCCACCGGCACGCCTAATTCAAAAGCTTTTTCCAGCATAATATCGAATTCTCTTCCGTCTTTCGGCGCCATGACAATAAAATTCGGGAGGCTCCGCAAATAACCGATGTCAAAGACGCCGTGATGGGTAGGCCCGTCCTTGCCGACAAGTCCGGCCCTGTCTATGCAAAAAACCACCGGAAGTTCCTGGAGCGCGACATCATGCACGAGCTGATCGTATGATCTCTGCAGAAACGTGGAATAAACAGCCACCACGGGTTTATAACCGCCTTTCGCGAGGCCGGCGGCAAAAGTGACCGCATGCGGCTCTGTTATCCCTACATCGTAGAACCTTTCCGGGAATTTCTCGAAAAATTCGTTCAGACCAACACCGTCCCTCATCGCAGCGGTAATAGCGACTATTTTAGGGTCCATATCCGCAAGCTTAACTATCTTTTCGCTGAAATGCTGCGTATATGTCTTATCATGGCCTTTTCCGGCGTCCAGCTTACGGCCCGTTTCGATATCAAAGGTCGACACACCGTGAAAACCGGTTGGGTCCTTTTCGGCGTATTCATAACCTTTCCCTTTTTTTGTGATCACATGTATAAGAATAGGTTCTTTCAGAGTGAAAGTGTTCCTGAAAACAGAGATAAGGCCCGCTATGTTATGCCCGTCTATGGGCCCGAAATAACGGAACCCTAACTCCTCAAAAATGATCCCCGGCACGATCACGCTCTTGATCCCTTCCTGTATCTTTCTGGCGGCCCTGTAAGCCCTAAAACCGAACCTTGGTATGCTTTTGACAAGTTTCTCCGCGTCTTCTCTAACCTTATTATAAACGGGACTGGTGATGACCTTGTTCAAATACCTGCTCATTGCCCCCACAGAGCGGGATATGGAAAGCTCGTTGTCGTTAAGTATAACGATAAGGTTCTTGGCCATATGACCCGCGTGATTCAGTCCTTCAAAGGCCAGGCCCGTGGAAAGCGCGGCATCACCTATAACGGCGATCACTTTATTATCGCCAAATGACAGGTCCCGCGCGCAGACAAGGCCGAGGGCGGACGAAATAGAAGTGGAACTATGCCCCGTAGTGAACGGGTCATGTTCGCTTTCGTCCTTATTGGGAAATCCGCTCAAACCGCCCATTTCCCTTAATGTATCAAAATGTATATTCCTGCCGGTAAGTATCTTATGGGCATAGCTCTGGTGCCCTACGTCCCACACTATTTTATCGCCGGGGCTGTTAAGACAATAATGGAGGGCTATAGTAAGTTCCACCGCGCCGAGGGACGCCGCAAGGTGGCCCCCTTTACGGGAAGTAATATCGATCATCCTTTCCCTGATCTCACCGGCGAGCTTTTTAAGCTCCTCCGGTCCCATCGTTTTTATGTCAGCCGGGGACGATATTTTATCTAATAGTTCGTATTTCATGATTATTCCGCGTATGTCGTATAGCGTACATCGTATATCGTAGGTTTAACGAACTCTCGTCCAAGCACGATATACTACATACGACATACGCTGTACTCATTATATCACTCTTTCTCCGTTCCTTCCTCGAAATCCTTTATCACGAACTTTCCTTCCTTATCTTTAGTCAGGGACTCTATCTTCTGCCTGGCTTTACCAAGCTTCTCCCGGCAAAAACGCGCGAGTTTCACGCCTTCCTCATATTTTTTCAATGAAGCGTCCAGCGAAAAATCACCGCCCTCAAGATCCTCCACTATCTTCTCAAGCTTCTCGAGCGCCTTTTCGAAAGTGACTTCCTTCATACCCCCTCCAAAACTGTCATCCGTTCTATGATTTGAGATCATTAAAACCACTCATTTGTCATCCTGAGCGAAGCGAAGGATCTCTCGAGATTCTTCGGCCTACGGCCTCAGAATGAGACCGTTACCGGACCTCTTCGACCCGGCTGCTTGCTTCTCCTTGCGCGAAACGCGTCACCAACCGATCCCCAGCCTGCAGAGAGGCGACATCTTTTACAATGGCCCCATTCTTAAAGGTAATACTGTACCCCCTTTTAACCACGGCCAGCGGGCTTAACGCGTTCAGTTTACCTTCAAGCGTTTCAAGTTCACTTTCCTCTATCGCGACCGTATGTTCCGCCTTAACAAAAGCTCTTCTCGCGAGGTCATCAACTTCCTGTTCAAAACGGAGTATCGAGTTTACCGGCTCACGCAGCACATAACTTGTGCTCAGGTTCTCGAGTTCCGTATCCAGAATTTCAAGTTTTGCCGTTATCGCGGACCGGAGCCTTGCCGCGCTCGAACCCGCCCGTTCTTCCAACTCTTCTCTTCTGGGTATCACGGTCTCCGCCGCCGCCGATGGCGTCGCGGCACGGCGGTCCGCCACAAAATCCGCTATAGTATAGTCCACTTCGTGCCCGACCGCACTTATCACGGGTATTTTAGAAGCGAATATGGCCCGGGCCACTATCTCTTCGTTGAACGCCCAGAGGTCTTCGAGACTGCCCCCGCCGCGCCCTACTATCATCACATCTACAGGCGGATCCCCCGACCCGGATGTCGTGATCCATTCGTTGTATTCATTGAGATCTCCAATGGCGCGGGATATTTCTTCCCTGGCACCGTCCCCCTGCACCTTGACCGGGCATATCGTTATCTCTATATTTGCGAACCTTCTCCGGGCGACGTTCAAAATATCATGCACCGCCGCGCCGGTGGGCGAAGTGACAACTCCTACCCTGAGCGGAACGAACGGTATTTTTTTCTTATGCGCCTCGTCAAAGAGGCCTTCTTTATAAAGTTTATCCTTCAGCTTTTCGAACGCGAGATAAAGCGCTCCCTTGCCCTTAGGCTCAACGATATCTACATAAAGCTGGTACTGCCCCTGTTTGTCGTAAACACTGATCCGGCCGAAGAGGAGAACGCTCATCCCGTCCTCGACCTTGAACTTAAGCCGGGAAGAAGCGCCCTTAAAAAGAACACACTTCAAGAGGCTGTTATCATCCTTAAGGCTGAAGTAACAATGTCCCGACGAATGGGCTTTAAAATTGGAGATCTCCCCCTCTACCCACACTTCCCTGAACGCATCTTCCAGGACACCGCGGATATCCCGTGTGAGTTCGCTTACACTGTATACTCGTTTTAAAACCTGTTCTTCCATGTCACCGATATTTTTCCTGCACCCTTTTTATATCTACGGCCTTACCCGTCTTATCATCGATAGTGACAAGAACGCCGTGCATCTGAACATCGTCACCGGCCATCTCAAAACGCATCGGTAGTTGCGTAAGAAAATGCTCGAGTATCTCCACTTTTCTCCGGCCTATGACCGAATCATACGGGCCCGTCATGCCCAGGTCGGTTATGTAGGCAGTCCCCTGCGGCAATATTTTCTCGTCCGCCGTCTGGATATGCGTATGTGTCCCCGCCACCACGCTGACCGTCCCATCCAGGAACCACCCCATGGCCACTTTCTCGCTTGTGGCCTCGGCGTGCATATCAACAATTATCACATGGGTCTCGGAGGATATCTTTTTAACGGCGTCCCTTACAGCGGCAAAGGGGCAATCAACGGCGTCCATAAAGACCCTGCCCACAAGATTTATCACACCGACTTTCGTCCCGTTCGCCGATCCGACTATGGACCACCCTTTCCCGGGCACGCCCTGAGGGTAATTGAGCGGCCTTAAAAGGCGGCTGGTCTTATCCAGGTATTCGTATATTTCCTTCTTTTTCCATATATGATCGCCCGACGTGATGACATCGACCCCGCTCCTGAAAAGTTCTTCAGAGATATCCACGGTGATACCGCTCCCGCCAGCCGCGTTCTCGCCGTTCGCCACGACAAAATCGACACCCTTATCTTTTCTATACGCGGGCAATATTCTTCCGATTATCTCCCTGCCGGGACGGCCGACTATGTCGCCGAGGAACAGTATCTTCATAACAACCCCCATGTCATTGCGAGGAGCGCAGCGACGAAGCAATCTTTACCTTTGTTCATTAGATCCCTCACTCCGTTCGGGATAAATTCGGCCAAATAACTTACGCTCCCTTCGGTCGCGTAAGTTATGGCCTCATTTACTTTGCAAAATCCACCGCCCTCGTCTCCCGTATCACTACCACTCTTATCTGGCCGGGATACTGGAGTTCGCTCTCTATCTTTTTCTTTATGTCCGTAGCGAGTATGGCGACCTTCGCGTCATCCACCTTTTCAGGCTGGACCATGATCCTTATTTCCCTGCCCGCCTGTATTGCGTAACTTTTTTCTATCCCATCGAATGAGTTGGCAATGGCCTCGAGGTCCTCCAGCCTCTTCACGTAAGATTCGAGCGTCTCTTTCCTCGCGCCGGGGCGGCTGGCGCTTATGGCGTCGGCCGACTGCACAAGGACCGCCAGAAGCGTTTTGGGCTCGATGTCACCATGATGCGCCTCTATCGCGTGTACGACTATATCGGGTTCACCGTATCTTTTGGCGAGTTCCGCCCCCAGCTTCGAATGAGCGCCTTCCATCTCATGTGACACGGCTTTCCCGATATCGTGAAGTATGCCAATGCGCTTCGCCAGCTGTATGTCCAGCCGGAGCTCCGCCGCCATCGTCGCCATAAGATACGCCGTCTCCTTGGAATGCTGCAGAACGTTCTGGCCGTAACTGGTCCGGAACTTGAGCCTGCCCAGGAGTTTCACGAGCTCAGCGTGAACACCGTGAATGCCGATGTCGAGAAGGGTGTTCTCCCCGTCCTCCTTGACCGCGGCTTCCATTTCTTTTTTTACTTTGGAGACGACCTCTTCGATACGGCCGGGATGTATCCTTCCGTCCTCGATAAGTTTTTCAAGGGACCTTTTGGCTATCTCGCGCCGGTATTTGTCAAACCCGGATATGATGACAGCTTCCGGCGTGTCGTCTATAATTATGTCCACGCCCGTGGCCATCTCAAGCGCCCGGATATTACGCCCTTCCCTGCCGATTATCCTTCCCTTCATTTCCTCCGACGGCAGGTCCACTACGCTCACCGTGGTGTCGACCGTGTGCTCTACCGCGCATTTCTGTATGGCAAGACCCACGATCTTTCGGGCCTCTTTGTCAGCCTTGTCCTTCGTTTCTTCCTGTATCCTTTTCACGGTATAAGCGGCTTCCACCCGGGCTTCGTCCTCCATTCTCTGGACGAGCATCTTCTTCGCCTGCTCCTTGCTCATACCGGAAATGTTCTCAAGGCGGGTCTTCTCCTCCTGTATCAGCTTATTAAGATCGTCCCTGTGCCTGCCAAGCTCGGACTTTTCCTGGCTGAGTTCGGCACCAATTTTTTTAAGGTCCTTGTTCTTCTGGTCCAGAAGTTCCACACGCCTGTCCAGGTTCTCTTCTTTCTGCATAAGGCGTTTTTCCATCATGAGAAGCTCTTTACGCCGTTCTTTCGTCTCCTCCTCGAATTCCATCCGCATCTTAAGGAGCATGTCTTTCGCTTCAAGAGCGGACTCCCGTTTCCTCCGTTCTGCCTCGACCTTAGATTGGTTTATGATGGTCTTCGCGTGGTCCTCCGCGATCTTCACTTTCATCTTCGCCGTGTACTTACGAAGAACGAACCCTAACACGAAGAAAAACACGCCGCCGAGCACCGCAAACCCTATATGATTTATACCGACATTCGCCTGCATGATCTACCCCCTTTACTGTCGATTTTTTGGCCAGGAGAGAACGCTTTTCCTGATGTTCTACCGATGCAAACCTCTGGCCTGATTATTTTCCGAATGATCTCGGGGGCTATTCTGTAAGGACCGCGGAAACGGCCTTATCATGAGGATCCGATGGAAGGTGGTCCACTATCTGGAAACCGTAGGCAAATCCTACCGTATTTGAGGAAGATAGTTCAGGCAAAGCGAGGAAACGGTCATAATATCCCTTTCCCCTGCCAAGCCTCATATTTTTTTTATCGAACGCGATCCCGGGAACCACGATTATATCTATCTCCTTCAAACATACTTTTATAGGGCCGTTCTTCGGCACTGATATATCATACGGGCCCTTTTCCAGATCACTTATCGATCTCAGCTCTGAAGCGATTATCACATGATGTTCGTTATCGATAAACGGAACTACCACCTTCTTGCCCATCTCCAGAGAAGTCTTTATAAGATACTCCGTATCCACTTCCGTGGGCAACGCGACGTATGTCATTATGACGTCCGCCACTTTGAATCCCTCGCTGGAAATGAACTTCTCCTGGATCCTCCGGCTCCACTCTTCCCTTGAAGAACGAGCCAGCCCCTTTAATTTTTCTTTTATCTCCCTTCGTATTTTCTCTTTATCTCTTTTGACACTGTCTAAACTCATATATTATAACCTACTTAGGTATACATTCACAACACTTTATGTGCCAACCCATGGGCCGGCCGATACTTACATAACAGACTCCACTTTTGTCACTTCCGGCGCTTCTTCTTTGATGACCCTTTCCACAAATGACTTTAATGTCATCTGGCTCATCGGACACCCTGAACAGGCGCCTCTCAATCTTACCTTAACGACACCAGCCTGTACCGAAATGAGCTCTATATCTCCGCCGTCCCGCTGAAGGGCGGGGCGTATCTTCTCTATGGCTTGTTTCACTTTGTCTTCCATGATGCCTCCTTTTATTAAGGATGAAAATGATTTTCAGGATGAGTTATGTGTAGTTATGATATTACACTACGCGGAATATGTCAAACGGGACTACAAGGTTTCTTCCCACCTAACATCACTCGTGCCGTGGGTCCTCCTATGATTCGTTGTGTCAAGTCCCGCAAATACCGCCGTTGATACAGCCTTGCGGCTATCCTCCTATTGAGCGCATCCATGAGATAGGACCGCTAACATATAATTCACCGCCAAGC